>OLIF01000005.1_pt1 | contig 393465 bp, 335 predicted proteins | sample 1609681 | NCBI WGS metagenome assembly OLIF01 (sample SAMEA4350143, study PRJEB24818) | metagenome | biome: human; feature: gut; material: faeces | place: Denmark | collected 2013-09 | reverse complement strand
CCTATAATGTGTCGGCAGGTGTTGATCGTTATTTCAACATCAAGCGTGTTCCTAACCTGATGTGGTATACAGGCGTTCGCGTAGGTTTTGCTTACGGCGAAAATGAAATGAAGTATGATGAAGAGACCTCTATGGGCAAATCGGTTGCCGAGAGCTGGAATCTTCGTGGCGCCCTGACTATCGGTGTCGATTACTATGTTCTTCCTGCCCTCTACGTCGGTGCGCAGATCGATCCGTTTGCTTATACGTACAACAAGACTACGTATAATCCGCAAGCCGGTCTTGGCGATTTGTCGGCAGACAGCCATAACTACAGTGTTTTGGCGGCTCCGACGTTTAAGATCGGATTTAAGTTTTGACCTCTATCTCCATCCGGCCGATAGGTTATCGGTCGGGTGGGTGATTTTATAAATAAATAAGTCCATTTATTTATACCTCCCCGGTGTCCGTGACGGCTATCGGGGATTTTTATTTATTGTCTTCTTCAAAATCAAAGTCAAAATCAAAATCGTCTATAAATTCCGGAGTAGTGAATTCTTCAATGCTTCGACGGTCTTTTTTAGTCGGGCGTCCGGTGCCTCTTGCGCGATCAATGAACCCACTGATTTTGCTCATTTCCAAAAGTTCGTATTGATCGGGTGTCGTTACGTTTTCCATCATCTCGGATACAAGCTTTGCTCCGATTCGTTTCTCGATAGCTTGTAATACTTTGAAAGAGTATGTAATGGGGGGCTTTTTTACTTGAATTACGTCTCCTGGCTTTATCATACGAGATGCTTTCACAAACGATCCGTTGATGCTGATTCGTCCTTTTTTGCAGGCCTCAGCGGCGATGGTGCGGGTCTTGAAGATGCGGACTGCCCACATCCATTTATCTATTCTTGCTTCAGGCATTGGTTATAAATTGAAAATGAATTATTATTTTTTGTTGAATTGATTCATCGTTATGTCGATTCCTGCCAAACAAAAGCTTTTGGCAATCTCTCCGGCTGTTTCCAGGCGCTCGTTCATTGTTGTCCAGTCTTCTTCCGTAAAATGTCCTAATACGAAATCAACCTGTCCGCCCTTTGGGAAGTCATTGCCAATGCCAAATCTCAACCGTGCATAATTCTGAGTTCCCAAGATAGCTGCGATATGTTTTAATCCGTTATGACCTGCATCGCTACCTTTGCTTTTCAGACGTAATGTTCCAAAAGGAAGAGCCAAGTCATCAACGATGATTAGCATATTCTCCAATGGAATATTTTCCTTTTGCATCCAATAACGCACGGCATTGCCACTTAGATTCATAAATGTCGAAGGCTTTAACAGAATCATTTGTCTTCCTTTTACAGATAGGGTAGCTGTAAAGCCATAACGACCGTCCTTGAATGATAGGTTGTTTGCTTTGGCCAAAGCATCCAACACCATAAAGCCTATATTATGTCGCGTTTCATGGTATTCAGGACCAATGTTTCCTAATCCGACAATTAAGTATTTCATATCTTTCAGTTTATTTGTTTTAAATAAAAAACGCAGATTAACACAGATGTGAAATCTGCATTAATCTGCGTTTGAATGATATCTCTAATAAAGGGATAGCGATATTATTTTCCTGCTGCAGCAGCTGCACCTCTTGCCGCACGAGTCAACTTAACGGCACATACGACAGCGTCTTTTGCGTTCAGAAGTTCCAGTCCTTCATAGCTCAATTCGCCTACTTTAACTGTTTTGCCAAGACCCAAGTGAGATACATTGACAGTCAGTTTCTCAGGAATAACGTTGTACAAAGCTTTAACTTTCAGTTTACGCATCTGCAATGCTAATTTACCACCGGCTTTCACACCTTCAGCAAGGCCTTCAAGTTGTACCGGTACTTCCATTACGATAGGTTTAGCTTCGTCAATCTGATAGAAGTCTACGTGCAGGATAGTATCTTTTACAGGGTGAAATTGAATGTCTTTCAAAATCGCATTCACTTTTTTGCCATCGATAATCAGGTCTACTACGTGGATGTGCGGAGTATAAACCAGATTGCGAAGTCCTTCGTTAGTCACTGTGAAGTGAACAACTTCTCCACCACCGTAAAGTACACAAGGTACACCACCGTTGTTACGAATTTCTTTCAAAGCTCTTGCCTGTTCAGAAGAGCGTTCTGCAATTGTTCTTGCAGTTCCTTTAACTTCAATTGATCTCATTTCTTGAAATTTTTTGTGTTACTCTAAATTAAGTTATTTTGCTTGCTTAATTCACCATCACACGATGTGATTATCACACGATGTGCAAAAAGCGGTGCAAAAGTACACTTTCTTTCTGAAATATCAAAGAATTGATGTTTTTAATTATTCAAAATCAATATCTATTTTAATTTCATTATCTAAAACTGCAGTTTCAGTTTCGCTTTCAGATTCGATTTTTTTTTCGGATTCTAAATCTTCGGTATATTCTTGATTCTGATTGATATAACTGATCGCTTGTTCAAGACCGGACATGAATTTACCAAAATCTTCTTTATACAAAAAGATTTTATGCTTTTCAAAACTTACCTGGGAATCGTCTCCTTCTCCCATTACGACTTTTTTGCTTTCAGTGATGGCAAGAAACATTTCATCTTTACGGTTCTTTTTAACGTCCAGATAATATATACGTTTACCAGCTTTAATCGATTTGGAGAATACAATCTCTTTATCATTCATGTCTGTTCCTATTTTCTTTTTAAAATCTTCCATATTGTTAGGTCTGTTTATAATTGGCTTCAAAATTGGATATTTTTTTTAAACCGTCAAAAGAAAAAGGAAAGAGAATGAAATACTGCATTAAAAAATGTGATTTATTTGCGTAAACTCATTAAAAATGTCTACTTTTGCAATTCGTTAATAACAGTATTAATTAAGATTATGATTAACAGAGTTCTTATTCGTCTAAAGATCATACAGATAGTGTATGCTTACTATCAAAACGGCAGCAAAAATTTAGACTCAGCGGAGAAAGAGTTGTTCTTTAGCCTCTCTAAGGCTTACGACTTATACAACTATTTGCTGATGCTTATGATTGCTTTGACGGAATATGCACAAAAACGCATTGACACAGCGAAAGCTAAATTGGCGCCGACAAAAGAAGAGTTGTATCCTAACATGAAGTTTGTGGAAAATAAGTTTATCGCACAACTTGAAGTAAATAAACAATTGAGCGAGTTTATAGCTAACCAGAAAAGAACCTGGGCAAACGATCAGGACTTTATCAAAGAATTGTACGAGAAGATTATTGCATCCGATATATATAAAGAATATATGGCTTCTTCCGATAAATCTTACGAAATGGATCGTGAGTTGTGGAGAAAACTATATAAAACGTTTGTTTTCAATAACGATTCGCTGGATCAAGTGTTGGAAGATCAGAGTTTATATTGGAATGATGATAAAGAGATTGTTGATACATTTGTATTGAAAACTATCAAGCGTTTTGAAGAAAAACAAGGAGCTAACCAGCCATTATTGCCTGAGTTTAAAGATGATGAAGATCAGGAATTTGCACGGCGCTTGTTCCGTCGGGCCATTCTGAATGCCGATTATTATCGTCATCTGATCAGTGAAAACACAAAGAACTGGGATTTGGATCGTGTAGCTTTCATGGATGTGATTATTATGCAGTGTGCGTTGGCAGAAATTCTTAGTTTTCCGAACATTCCGGTCAGTGTTTCGTTAAATGAGTATGTAGAGATTGCCAAACTCTATAGTACAGTGAAGAGCGGTAGCTTTATCAATGGTACATTGGACGGAATAGTTAATCAATTAAAAAAAGAAGGTAAGTTGACAAAAAACTAATACCTTTGTCCAAATAGATTAAAAAACTAAAAAACTGATTATTTTATGAACCTATTAACTGTATTTTTTCAAGCTCCTGCTGCTGGCCCTGATGGTAGTTTGATGTGGATTATGCTGATAGCAATGTTTGTTATCATGTATTTCTTCATGATTCGTCCGCAGAATAAGAAACAGAAAGAGATCGCTAATTTCCGTAAGTCTCTCCAGGTGAATCAGAATGTAATTACTGCTGGTGGTATTCATGGTGTGATTAAGGAAATCAATGATGATTATATTGTTCTTGAAATCGCTTCTAATGTAAAAATTAAGATAGATAAGAACTCTATTTTTGCAGATGCTTCAGCTGCCAATAGCCAGTCTGCTACGAAATAAGGAACTAAAAATAAATAAAGCCTATGTTCGAACGTAGGAACATAAAGTATATTTATTTAAAATTATCAAGAAGGATTAAGGACTTTCTGCTTAGTGATAAGAGCAGAGAGTTCTTAATTTTTTTATTTTTCTTTTTTATTGCAGGTGGATTTTGGCTGCTTCAAACATTAAATAATGATTATGAAGCAGAATTTTCAATTCCTGTTCGTTTGAAAGGAGTACCCAATCATGTAGTTTTAACTTCTGAACCTCCTTCTGAATTGCGTATCAAAGTAAAAGATAAGGGTACGGTATTGCTGAACTATATGTTGGGCAAAAGTTTCTTTCCGGTAAATATTGATTTTTCTGAGTCAAAGGCCCCTGATAATCATGTGAAGATTTATACTTCAGAACTTGAGAAAAAGATTCTGGGACAGCTCAATGTGTCCACTCGCCTGCTTTCTGTCAAACCAGATACCTTGGAGTATATTTATTCTACTGGAAAGTCGAAATTGGTGCCTGTTAAATTAGAGGGTAAAGTTACTGCAGGGCGTCAATACTATATTTCCGATACCATTTATTCTCCGGATTCTGTTTTAGTATATGCTCCTGTAGCTATATTGGATACAATTACAACTGCCTATACACAAAAAGTGAACTTTGAGAATGTAGCGGATACATTGAGGCAACGAATTGCACTTGCCGGAGTGAAAGGAGCTAAGTTTGTTCCTGGAGCGATTGATTTAACTTTGCCTGTGGATATATATACGGAAAAGACTGTTGAAGTACCATTGCGTGGTATTAATTTTCCGGCAGATAAGGTGTTGAGAGCTTTTCCGTCTAAAGTCCAGATTACATTTCAGGTTGGACTAAGCCGTTTTCGCAAAATTAAGGCAAGTGATTTTGTTGTAAATGTCTCTTATGAAGAACTTTTAAAGTTGGGCACTGATAAATATACTGTCAAATTGAAGTCAGTTCCACGTGGAGTGAGTCATATACGCATTCATCCGGAGCAGGTTGATTTTCTTATAGAACAAGTTTCTTCTTATGGCAATTAAAATTGGTATAACCGGTGGGATAGGCAGTGGCAAAAGTATTGTTTCACGGCTACTTGAAGTAATGGGGATTCCTGTCTATATTTCAGATGAGGAGTCCAAGAGAATTGTAGCGACCGATCTTGTTATACGTAAGGAACTGTGCGACTTGGTAGGAGAGGAGGTTTTCTTAAACGGTAAGTTAAATAAGGTCTTATTGGCTTCATACCTTTTTGCTTCCTCCATACATGCTTCTCAAGTTAATAGAATCATACATCCGAGAGTTAAAGAGCATTTCAGGCAATGGGCTTCACACAAGGGTTGCATGGATATTATAGGTATGGAATCAGCAATCCTTATAGAGTCGGGGTTTGCTGATGAGGTTGATTATATTGTGATGGTTTATGCCCCTTTAGAAATAAGGGTGGATCGTGCAGTTCGGCGTGACAATGCTTCGTGTGAACAGATAATGCAACGTATTCGGAGCCAAATGAGTGATGAAGAAAAGTGTGAACAGGCTTCTTTCGTTATAATAAATGATGATGAGAAACCGTTGATACCACAGATTTTAGAGTTAATTGCTTTCCTATATCAAAAGATTCATTACCTTTGCTCCGCAAAAAATAACTAATATAAAAGTAATATACTATGTTAAAGACTATTTTGTCTATCTCCGGTAAACCGGGATTGTATAAGCTTATTTCGCAGGGGAAAAATATGTTAATTGTAGAAACAATTGATGCGACTAAGAAACGTTTTCCTGCTTATGGTAATGAAAAGATTATCTCTTTGGCAGATATAGCAATGTACACAAACGATTCGGAAGTACCTTTGCGTGACGTATTGCGTTCAATAAAAGAAAAGGAAAATGCAGCTACGGCCTCTATAGATGTGAAGAAGGCTACTCCCGAGCAGCTACGCCAATATTTAGCTGAGGTTTTGCCTGATTTTGATCGTGACAGAGTGTATGTGAATGATATCAAGAAATTGATCTTATGGTACAATATTCTTGTTTCTAACGGAATTACAGAATTTGGTGAAGAAGCTGCTGCTGAGGCGGAATAAAAATTAATTCTGTTTCTTTTAGTTAAAAGCGCAATATCCCTTACTGAAAGGGGGATATTGCGCTTTTATTTTTTATCGTGCACCAATAAACAAAAGGCTCCTTAAGCTGTTCTTGCATAACTATATAAAATTTGCATAGAATATTTTAGAGAACTTATTTGTCGTATTCAGGGCTTTTTAATTATCTTTGTTGCAATCCGTCGATACCTGAAGAGTCAGTGTTGCGAGGAATATTACACAAAAAGAACAAAAGCGTTTTTAAGATATTATTCTGTACTTGAAATCTGGACAATTTCACTATTCAGGAATAATGCAACGAACGCTCATGCTCTGCTGTATATGCAAATATATAGTATCGAGCGTGGGTTGTTGTACATTATTTGAATAGTGGCAGTCCAGAGCCTCAGGTACGATAATTGCAACGTTCCCACGCTTTTTTATATACGAAAGATTCTTTCGAGGGAACCGGGAGTGATAGGAGAGAAGGAAAGAGCATGAAAGCAACAAGAGATAGCGGTATCTGTATGAAACTGGACGATTCTACCGGAGTTTTGTCTTTGGAACGTCTGGAAGTTAATACAATGGTATACCTGTATAGTGAGCAGGGTGAGTTAATAGGGAAGATTCATTCAACGGGAGATTGTGTTACTTTTATATTGCCGAGAAGAGGCATGTATGTGCTTGTTATTCATTGTGCATCCTATCCGGTGGAGGTCAGGAGGATCACTTATTGAACTTTCAAGAAAGAGAAAAGCCGGTATACCATAAGGCATACCGGCAGATCGCTATAGTTTATAGATTCTCAATTCTTTAGTTACGAAAAACCAATCCGTCACCTTGTGCATCTACAATAATTGCTTTACTACGGTCTACTTCTTGTGCTAATAATTTCTTTGATAAATCATTTAATAAATATCTCTGAATAGCTCTTTTTACAGGACGTGCACCGAACTCTGGATCATAACCTACTTGTGAAAGAAAATCTAAAGCGGCATCTGTCAGCTTCAACTCTACTCCATTGCCCGCAAGCATCTTCTGCACACTCTTGATTTGCAGCAGGACAATTTGTTTTATTTCTTTTTCCGTTAGTGGTAGAAACATGATGGTTTCATCAATACGGTTTAAGAATTCGGGGCGTATGGTTTTCTTTAGCATATTCATTACCTCTTTCTTGGTTTCTTCTACAACTTCGTCTTTGTTGGCACTGTTCAGTTTTTCCATTTGACTCTGTATGTAGCTGCTACCCATATTAGAGGTCATGATGATAATTGTATTTTTGAAATTTACCACGCGACCTTTATTGTCTGTTAACCTTCCGTCATCAAGTACCTGTAACAATATATTGAATACATCCGGATGAGCCTTTTCGATCTCGTCAAACAGTACTACAGAATAGGGTTTACGCCGTATGGCTTCTGTCAACTGTCCTCCTTCATCGTATCCCACGTATCCCGGAGGTGCTCCAACTAAACGTGAAACACTATGTTTCTCTTGATATTCACTCATATCAATACGGGTCATCATTGTTTCATCATCAAAAAGAAACTCTGCGAGTGCTTTAGCCAGTTCGGTTTTACCTACTCCGGTAGTGCCCAGGAAGATGAAGGAACCAATCGGACGCTTGGGATCCTGCAATCCTGCGCGGCTGCGGCGTACGGCATCGGATACAGCTGCAATGGCTTCATCTTGCCCGATAACACGCTGATGTAATTCTTCTTCAAGATGAAGTAACTTGTCCTTTTCACTCTGCATCATTTTGCTTACGGGAATTCCGGTCCAGCGGGATACTACATCGGCGATATCTTCAGCATCTACCTCTTCCTTTATCATAGCTGTATCCCCTTGCATTTCATGTAACTTTTTCTGGGTATCCTCAATTTCCTTATTCAATTCTTGTAATTTTCCATATCGGATTTCTGCAACTTTCCCATAGTTTCCTTCACGTTCGGCCTTGTCGGCTTCAAATTTAAGATTTTCGATTTCAATTTTGTTCTGCTGGATTATATCCATCAGACTTTTTTCACTTTGCCATTTTGCTTTGTATGATTTCTCCTGTTCTTTCAGTTCGGCCAATTCTTTGCCGATTGTTTGTAATTTCGGTTCATCATTTTCGCGTTTAATGGCTTCCCGTTCGATCTCTAACTGTTTGATTTTACGTGATATTTCATCCAATCCTTCCGGGACGGAATCTACCTCCATACGGAGTTTGGCTGCCGCCTCATCCATGAGGTCAATTGCTTTATCCGGTAAAAAACGATCAGTGATATATCGACTGCTTAATTCTACGGCAGCTATGATTGCATCGTCTTTGATACGTACATGGTGATGATTTTCATATCGTTCTTTCAGACCACGCAGAATGGATATTGTACTCAGATTATCCGGCTCATCTACTTGTACTATCTGGAAACGGCGTTCCAAAGCTTTGTCTTTCTCAAAATACTTCTGGTATTCATCAAGGGTCGTAGCACCGATGGAACGTAACTCTCCACGGGCAAGTGCAGGTTTCAGGATATTAGCTGCATCCATGGCACCTTCTCCCTTCCCGGCTCCTACCAATGTATGGATCTCATCGATGAAGAGTATGATGTTACCTTCAGATTTTTTCACTTCATTCACTACGGATTTAAGCCGCTCTTCAAACTCTCCTTTGTATTTGGCTCCTGCAACCAGTGCCCCCATATCCAGAGAGTATACTTGTTTATCTTTCAGGTTTTCAGGAACATCTCCCCGGAGGATACGGTGTGCCAGCCCTTCAACGATTGCTGTTTTACCGGTACCCGGTTCACCTATTAATATAGGGTTATTTTTGGTGCGTCGACTCAGAATCTGAAGTACACGCCGAATTTCTTCGTCACGTCCGATCACCGGATCGAGTTTGCCGCTACGAGCGGCTTCGTTCAGGTTTATGGCGTATTTTTCCAGTGATTGATAATTATCTTCACTGGACTGAGAAGTGACTTTTTCTCCTTTTCTCAATTCATTAATAGCTCCGCGTAGTTCTTTTTCGGTCATTCCTGCATCTTTCAGAATAGTAGATACAGTACTCTTTACCGTTAGTAATGCCAGTAATAAGTGTTCCAGTGAAACAAATTCATCACCCATTTCTTTGGAATACTGTGTTGCTTTCTGGAAGACTTCGTTTGCTTCCCGACTCAAATAAGGCTCTCCGCCCGAAACTTTTGGGAAAGAGTCAATTTGCTTGTCGAGTACAAGGGCGATTTGCTGGCCGTTCAATCCTAACTTCTGGAAGATGAAGTTAGTAACATTTTCGCCTACCTTCATCACTCCATACAGGATATGAGCTGTTTCAATGGCTTGTTGTCCCCGGCTTTGTGCCAGATTGATCGCTTCTTGTACAGCTTCCTGTGATTTAATGGTAAAATTGTTGAAATTCATATCGTTTATTCTCCTTTCTTTTTCTTATTTTCAATAACACTATTGAAGGCGCAAAAGATTTGCCATGGATTAAAAACTGACTTTTTTTCAGCTTTTTAAGGAATGTAAAAGCCAAAATGTCATATATTTTCCTTTTTACAAGGAAATTGTGTCCGAATGCAAGGGCATTTTAGAAGTATGTTGTATCTTTATAGCCTGAATATAATTATAAAGGAATTACTATATGGACGAAAAAATAAAGTTCCCTTCGAATGTGATATTGATAGATGCAGCGTTCTTGAATTTAGTTATAACGGATCTGAAGAAATATTTTGAGCGAACATTGAAGCGTGAGTTACAAGAGATTGATCTTTCGGAATTGATAACTTATTTAGCGTTAGACTCAGGCATAACAGAAGGAGAAAATCAAGTTCAAATATTAGTGGTATACGATAAGAATTCCGTCCGGTTATCTAATTGTGTACCGTCTGATTTATCTACAGAGCTGAATGGTGTAGCGTTTAAGAGTCAGTTTGGAGAATTTTCTTTTGCCGGTGTGCCTTGTGAGGAAATGGTATCCCGTGAGGAATTATATCTCGATTTATTAAATATTGTTGCAGATTCTGCCGATGTGAGACAATTGATTTTAGTCTCTTTTAATGAAGAATATGGTGATAAAGTAATGAATCGGTTGAAAAAGATTAAAAATAAAAAAACGATTCAGTTTCGTATGAATGAACCGGAGGAAATGCTGGAAGGGCATCAATGGGAAATGCTTGCATATCCGTTGATGCAAGCGTTGGGAATCAGGGGAGAAGAATTGTAATATAGACAATAAACCTTTATATTTATGTCTGATTTTCGTCTAAAAGTATTTTTAAGTGTTGCTAAGAACCTTAGTTTCACGAAAGCGTCACAGGAGTTGTTTGTCAGTCAGCCTGCTATAACCAAGCATATTCAGGAATTGGAAACTTGCTATCAGGCCCGCTTGTTTGACAGGCAAGGGAATAAGATTTCTTTGACAGAGGCAGGGAAGCTTTTGCAAGAACATAGTGAAAAGATATTGGAGGATTATAAACGGCTGGAATATGAAATGCATTTACTCCATAATGAATATATAGGTGATTTAAAGTTAGGTGCCAGTACTACAATTGCGCAATATGTGCTTCCTCCTTTATTGGCTAATTTTATAGCAAAATTTCCTCAGGTGAATCTTTCTTTGCTGAATGGGAATTCCAGAGAAATAGAAGCAGCTTTGCAGGAACACCGCATTGACTTAGGTTTAGTGGAGGGAATTTCTCGTTTGCCGAATCTTAAATATACTACGTTTTTGCAGGATGAATTGGTGGCTGTTGTCCACACAGGTAATAAGCTCTCATTACCGGATGAAATTACTCCGGAAGATTTATCCAGAATTCCTCTTGTGCTTCGTGAGAGAGGTTCGGGTACGTTGGATGTTTTTGAAAGAGCTTTGTCCGGACATAATATAAAGTTATCATCTTTGAATGTGCTTTTATATTTGGGTAGTACGGAGAGTATCAAATTATTTCTGGAACATACAGATTGTATGGGAATTGTTTCTATCCGTTCCATCAGTCGTGAATTACTTTCCGGTACTTTCCGGGTTATCGAAATCAAAGGCATGCCTATGTTGCGTGAATTCTGTTTTGCCCAACCCCAAGGGCAGGAGAGTGGATTGTCACAGGTTTTGATGCAGTTTGCCATGCATCATAATAAAAAGTTATAAAGCATAATTAGATGCAATTGGCATATACCGATAAGTAGCCGTATCTTTGCACCCGAAAAATAAAAAAGATAATAAGATATGGTATCAGCTATTACGAAAACGTTACAGACAAACAATAAAAAGGTCTATGTTTCTTTACTTTCTATTTTGACTTTATTTCTAATGTTGGATTATGTTCCAGGATTGCAGGCACTTTCTGCATGGGTAACCCCACCATTAGCTCTCTTCCTTGGGTTAGCTTTCGCATTGACATGTGGACAGGCGCATCCGAAATTTAATAAAAAGACATCCAAATATTTGTTGCAATACTCTGTTGTCGGATTAGGTTTTGGTATGAATTTGCATTCGGCACTTGCTTCCGGTAAAGAAGGAATGGAGTTTACTGTTATTTCAGTAATCGGTACACTGATCATTGGGTGGTTTATTGGTCGTAAGTTCCTGAAGGTAGATCGTAATACCTCTTATCTTATTAGTTCGGGTACGGCGATTTGTGGTGGTAGTGCCATTGCTGCTGTAGGTCCTGTAGTAAAGGCGAATGATAGTGAAATGTCTGTAGCGTTGGCTACAATATTCATATTAAACGCACTTGCACTTTTTATCTTTCCAGTAATCGGACATGCTTTAAATATGAGTCAACATGAGTTCGGAACTTGGGCTGCCATTGCTATTCATGATACAAGTTCTGTGGTAGGTGCCGGTGCTGCATACGGTGAGGAGGCGCTAAAAGTTGCTACTACTATTAAATTGACCCGTGCCCTTTGGATTATTCCAATGGCATTTGCTACTTCGTTTATCTTTAAAAGTAAAGGACAGAAGATCAGCATTCCTTGGTTTATCTTCTTCTTTGTATTGGCTATGATTGTGAATACCTATTTGTTGGGTAGTGTGCCTGCATTGGGAGCAGCTATCAATGGATTGGCTCGTAAGACTTTAACTATCACTATGTTTTTCATCGGGGCTTCTCTTTCATTGGATGTTGTGAAGTCCGTAGGTATCAAACCTTTGATACAGGGAGTACTTTTGTGGGCAGTGATTAGTCTGAGCACTTTAGCATATATTTATTGGTGCTGATTAAATATAAACAGAATTGTATGTAAGAGGTACGATGTCTAAATACATCGTACCTCTTACATATAATAAATATCCTATATCATTTACTCTATACTTATGTTTTTTAGTTCTTTCCCAAGGTTTTTTAGTTCGTCATTCAAAGCGTTTAATTCTTCACTATAATTTGTATCTATAGTGTTCAAATTATAAGTTCCGCTTAATTCTATCATACCTTTTTGTTTGCTTATATCTTTCTTGCTGTCATAAATGACAGGTTTATTATTGGTATAGAGCCTATCTCCTGATATTATAAAGCACTGACTGGTATTTTGATACAACATTAGTTTTTTGATATCATCCGTTGTCATATCTCCTTCCATATATACAAATTTTAGGGAAGATGCTCCGTCCATTACCATAATTAGTTCTTTTATCTTACTTCCTTTACGATTTACATAGATTTCTGAACCGGAAGTTGTCCCTTTTTGTTTCATCAATAGTTCATATTTGGATGACTGCACCAAAGAACGAATATCTTTAGCCATCTCTTCACGTATCTTATTATCACGCGTAGAAAGGACCTGAACAGAATTCAAGTGTTCTGCTACCTTACCTATATAAAGGTCCTTCATAAATAAGTTCGGATTTAGTTCCATCATTGCTTTAGAGATGTAAACTGATGATACCCCTTTCATGTCGTTGTATTTGTTGAACAGATTCTTTTGTGCCTGACAAAAGAGAGGTGATAATAGCAGCACACAAACCAGAATAAATTTCATTGTTTTCATAACCGTTTATTTTTTTATTTCGTTTTTTACTTCTTGATGTATTCTTCTCATATCAATTTGGCTTTCCTTCACTTCATTGAACCCGTTGTTCAGGTTAACGGAAATCTCCAGTAATGTCGCCTGAAACATTCGATAGGCTTCTTCCGGGTCAGAAAACGTGTCTTGCGGTGTAGGTGGACACACATTTTTACCCAGATTGTCGATACCATATCCAAGACCGACAAGTAATAGTATAGTGGCTGCTATACTTCCAATCCAGCGCCAATTGTTCTTGGAACTGTTGGGGCGGAAGAAGCGTTGTTCTTTCTCGGCCATTTCATCAATCAACAAGTTTAGTTTGTCCTCCAAATATGCAGGAATTTCCACATCATGATCTGCGTTTAAGTAAAGGTTAAGAAAGATTTCTTTGTCCTTCAGCAGATGTTCGGGCACTTCCGTTGTTCTGAAATAATCTCTCAGCGCCTCTTCTTGGCTCTCGGTAGTAGTCCCCTCATAAAACTTGGCGAGCAACCTTTCAATTTCTTCGACTTTCATAATTATTCCATTTATTAAATTCTTCACGTATCTTTTTCCTTGCTCGTGATAGCAGTACACGAACATTAATAGAATTCAATCCGGTAACTTGTTCTATCTCTTCGTAAGAACAGCCTTTGATATCGCGCATGTTTATGATCCGTTGCTGCTGTTCGGGTAAGTGGGCTATGATATCTGTTACCTGTCGTGCGCCTTCGCGTACTTCCAGGTTGTCCGACTGGGAAATATCCTGAACGGCAGACAGTTCTACGGTTTGTCGGGACAATATGTACTTTCCTGAGCGGAGCAAATCAAAACACATATTCTTTACCAAAGTGACACTAAATGCTTCCGGATTACTAATAACAGTCAGTCCTTCCCGCTTATCCCACAGCTTCAGGTAGGCTTCTTGCACTATATCCTCCGCATCGGCTGAATTCTCCAGTAGTCGGTAAGCTACACGGTACAGTTTGCGGTGATAAGGCAGAAACTCTTTTTTAAAACTCTCAGCATCCATGGATTCGTTTTTGTCAATGTTTATATTTGTAAGACGTAACGGGACGAATTATGTTACAAAGAAAGAGAAAAAAGAGCAAGTAATATGAAGATATTTGATGAAAAGGATGTACTTTTAATGACTTAATTAAAATGAAATACTATGAGTGAAAGTGAAATTACGAAATTGGATATTATTGTAGAGGTATTAGGTGAGAGAGAACCGGAGATACGGCGCTTGGTTACATTGGATGATCGGATAAGGACATTTGCAGAGTCTGGTGATGAAAATGGTCAGAGAATGCCAATTGAACTTATAGCGGAGTGGGCGATGTTACTGGATAAGTACTATCCGTTGGCATTGGAAAAACGGAATTCTCTGAATTGATATATGATAAACGATTGGCTGTCATTCAATGAAATACAGCCAATCGTTATCTATTGATTAGAGTTATTTGTGTTCTCTCAGTTTTTCGAAGATTAATCCTTCCAGTTCTTCAGCGAGTTCAGGATTATCGGCAATACACTGTTTAGCTGCATCGCGACCTTGTCCCAGCTTCGTGTCGTTATAGCTATACCATGAACCACTTTTCTTGATGATTCCTAAATCGGCTCCCAGATCAATAATCTCTCCAGAATGTGATATACCTTCGCCAAACATGATATCGAATTCTGCTTTACGGAAAGGAGGGGCTACTTTGTTCTTCACAACCTTGACCTTTGTTTGTTTACCAATCACTTCTTCACCGTCTTTTATTTGTTGTGAACCGCGGATATCCAAACGTACCGAAGCATAGAATTTCAATGCATTGCCACCGGTTGTTGTTTCGGGATTACCGAACATTACACCGATTTTCTCACGCAATTGGTTGATGAAAACACAAGTCGTACGGGTTTTACTCACTGCTGATGTCAACTTGCGTAATGCCTGAGACATTAATCGAGCCTGCAAACCTACTTTATTGTCGCCCATGTCTCCTTCTATTTCTGCTTTCGGAGTCAAGGCGGCTACGGAGTCCACTACGATGATGTCGATGGCTGAAGAGCGGATCAATTGCTCTGCAATTTCCAGTGCCTGTTCTCCGTTATCCGGTTGAGAGATAAACAGATTATCTACATCCACTCCCAGCTTGGCCGCATAAAAACGGTCAAAGGCATGTTCAGCATCAATGAAAGCGGCAATTCCACCGGCTTTTTGTGCTTCTGCAATGGCGTGGATCGCCAGTGTGGTTTTACCGGATGATTCCGGACCATAAATTTCAATTATTCTTCCGCGGGGATAACCGCCTACGCCTAATGCTGCATTCAGTGCAATCGAACCTGTAGGAATTACTTCTACTTGTTCTACCACTTCTTCACCCATTTTCATGATAGAACCTTTACCGAAGCTTTTCTCTATCTTGTCCATGGCAGCCTGTAAGGCTTTTAATTTTTCGCTTGATGCCATTTTATTATTATCTGTTTCAAAATTTAACTCGTCTTCTTTCTTTGCCATAATGATCGATTTATAAAATTTGTGAAGCGTGTTCTTTGGTCTTTACCTCTTTCGGACCAATGATTCGTTCAACGACTCCTTCTTCATTGATCAGGAAAGTAGTGCGTAAAGTACCCATATAGGCACGGCCATATAGCTTTTTCTCTCCCCATACTCCAAATTGCTCTACTAATTTTTTATCAGTATCGGCAATCAAGGTAAATGGCAGATTATTCTTTTCAATAAATTTTTGATGTGACTTTTCATTGTCTACACTAACACCGATCACTTCGTATCCGGCCTTACGCAATTCTGCGTAATTATCACGCAGGCTGCAAGCCTGAGCCGTACAGCCGGAAGTGCTATCTTTGGGGTAGAAATAAAGGACGATTTTTCTTCCTTTATAGTTGCTGAGGCGTACCTCTTCTCCCTTTTCATTGATACCCAGCAATTCAGGGGCTTTATCTCCTATATTCATCTTTGATGATTTTCCCAATGTATAAATTATGTCAATCAGCTTACCACAAGGTGGCATATAGCCAATTGACATATTATTATGTTAATTACAATTCCAGGTTTCCGTCGAATTCTTCGTGCCAAGGCAGACCTTGTTTGTTCAATTGTTCCATGAACGGATCCGGATTAAACTCTTCCACATTATTCACACCCGGTCGCTTCCATTCGCCTTTGAAGAACATCATGGCACCAATCATGGCCGGGACACCTGTGGTATAGCTTACTCCCTGCATACCAGTTTCTTTGTATGCTGCTTCGTGACTACAGTTATTGTATACATAGTAGGTACGTTCTTTGCCATCTTTTAAGCCACGGATGCGGCAACCGATAGAGGTTTCCCCTTCGTAATTTTCACCCAGATCTTGAGGATTAGGTAGCACGGCCTTCAAGAATTGCAAAGGAACAATTTTTTGCCCGTTGTAATCGATTTCGTCGATGCGGGCCATACCGATGTTCTGAATCACACGTAGATGAGTCAGATATTCCTGACCGAATGTCATCCAGAAACGTGCTCGTTTGATAGTTGGAAAGTGTTTTACAAGTGATTCTAACTCTTCGTGGTATAACAAGTATGAATCGCGAGGACCTATATTCGGATAAGTCAAGTCTTTATGAATTTCCAAGGGTTCGGTGGTTACCCATTGTCCGTTTTCATAATAACGTCCGTTTTGGGTGATTTCACGGATATTGATTTCCGGATTGAAGTTTGTAGCAAAAGCCTTGTGATGATTTCCGGCATTACAATCTACTATATCCAGGTATTGAATTTCATCGAAATAATGTTTGGCAGCATATGCCGTATAAATGCCACTTACCCCTGGGTCGAATCCACAACCTAAGATAGCAGTCAGACCTGCCTCTTTGAAACGTTCGTGATAAGCCCATTGCCAGCTATATTCAAAGTGAGCTTCGTCTTTAGGCTCATAATTAGCGGTATCCAGGTAGTTTACACCTGCTTTCAGGCAGGCTTCCATGATAGTCAGATCTTGATAAGGCAAAGCAACGTTAATAACCATTTCCGGTTTGAAGTCGTTGAATAGTGCTACCAGTTCGTCTACATTATCAGCATCCACTTGGGCTGTTTTTATGCTGGGGTTGCCGATGGCTTTCACAATGTCGTCACATTTTGACTTCGTGCGGCTGGCGATCATGATATCAGTAAATACATCGGCATTTTGTGCCACTTTGTGTGCTACAACGGTACCTACACCGCCTGCACCGATAATAAGAACTCTACCCATTTCTTTAATTAAGAATTTTAAATTAAGAATTTAAGAATTGTTGATGGAACAAATATACGGCATTATTTCAGAATATTCGCCGATTTAAGTTTCTTTATTTGGCGCGAAGCAAGATACCATTTTCAAACTCCAGTATTTTTCCTCTGTATAACCATGTCTCAAAACGAGAGTCGGTCCGGGCTCTGATTTCGATAGGTTCGCCGATTGCCAACTTACACTCTTCGGTTGTCATACCCGGTTTTACCTCTCCTTTAGCAAGCATTAACCAGTTGGCTTCGCTAATGTTCGGATATTTTTTTCGTATGTTGGCAAATTCAAAAAGATTTTCGATGAAATCTTCATTTCTAAGGATAGGGTCATATCTCAAATCTACTTTTATTCGGTATGTTGTTCCCAAAACATCTGCCAGTAGGAGTGTAACTGACATTCCTGTTTTTTCAGGTTGCACATCTTTGATTTGTAGGGGAGTATAACGCAGTAAATCTGCTTGTTTTGTTCGTATTGTTTTTAAGGGATAAACGGCTTGTCCGATATATTTAGATTGAATGGACTCTTTGGCTTTAATGTCCGGATTGGTAAAAGAAAATGCATTGGGGAAGTAGCTCATCCTTTTTTCTGCTTGAAAATCTTCAGGTTCCATACAGGAATTTGTTCTGGACATGGCTACGTCAATATAATAGGTGTTCCCTTCACTGTCAGTAAAAACAATTCTCACAGGAAAAGCTTTGCTACCAATACTTATTGCTATGACTTTTACGGGTTCGCCTTTGGGAATGCTGACCTCTCTGTATCCGGAGTAACTGCTGACATCATCTACTTTTACTATGGTAGTCCGGGTATAAAGTGTTTTTCCAATCAATAATTCTTTGGCAGTATTTATATCTTGCAGGTAGACGAGCCCGTTGATACCGGCACGAGGATCTTTATCACACAGATCGTTTAGTTTGGTATCTTTCATTTCATAATAGTATTTTTTACCTTCACATTCAAAAATGAAACGTGAAGTATATATTTTACCGATATATGTTTCATGCTCTGTTTCTTCTGATCCTACATATTCTACAGTTTTATTTTTGAGTAAGTCGTTAACTACTTCTTTCCCGTTTTCGTAACAATAAAATATGGGGATGAATTCGTCACCACTATCCGGAATAAACATAAATTTTATTCCAGGTGTCCACTTACATAATTGTTTCATCGGAAAATACGTTGTTATGAAATTCGTTTCTTCATCAACCGATGGAGCCAAGGGGGAAGCGAGGGGTACGGAATAATCTTTCTGTGCAATTGCCGCCGAAGCGACTGTCAAGAGGAGGAGTAATAAGGTTCTGATACGTCTTTTCATGATTGTATATTGTTTGTTGAACTATTCGTATGTCTGTTCTGTTTATCTTAATTCGACAAATGTATCAACTTTATATTATTTTTTATCTATATTTGCGCCAATATTTAACTTAAATAGTATAACAATGAAAAAAGTATTGTTTTCAATTTGCATGGCAGGTGCAGCATTCGCAATGTCATCTTGTGGTTCAACCAAAGAGACCGCTTCTTTATCATCTTTAAATGGTGAATGGAACATTATTGAAGTGAACGGTTCAGCTATTGTTCCGGCAGAGAATCAGGAATTGCCGTTTATCGGTTTTGATACAGCAACTGGAAAAGTATATGGTAACAGCGGCTGTAATCGTATGATGGGTTCGATAGATCTAAATTCAAAACCCGGTACTATTGATATGAGTCGTTTGGGAAGTACTCGTATGGCTTGTCCTGATATGACAACGGAACAAAATGTACTGAATGCATTGGGACAGGTAAAGAGTTATAAAAAACTGGGTAAACAGAACATGGCTCTTTGTAATGCTTCCAGTCGCCCGGTAGTTGTCCTTCAGAAGAAAGTATCTACGGTGAAGTTGTCTGCACTGAACGGTGAATGGAAAATAGAGGAAGTGAATGGTGAGGCTATCCCTTCCGGTATGGAGAAGCAGCCTTTTATCAGTTTTGACATTAAAAAGAAATCTATTCATGGAAATGCCGGATGTAATCTGATTAATGGAGGATTTGAAACTGATAAAGAAAATCCTCGTTCTATTTCTTTCCCAAATGTTATTTCTACTATGATGGCTTGTCCGGACATGGAGGTAGAAAGTAAAGTGATGAAGGCTATCAATGAGGTGAAATCATTTGATGTATTGTCCGGTGGTGGAATTGGTTTGTATAACGCAGACGGAACATTGGTAATGGTATTAGTGAAAAAATAGTAGTGCCTTAGTTAAAAGATACAGAGAAGGGTGTCCCACGTGGGACACCCTTCTCTGTATCTTTTAACTAAGGTTTAGTATAATAATGGTTCTTCTTATTTTAGATATGAGTTGCGGAATATGATCCAAACGATTACTGGAGAGCCAAACAAAGCAGTTACTGCATTGATAGGTAATGTACCCTGCATTCCGGGCATTTGAGAAATTAAGTCGCAAATTAACAGCGTAATGGCACCACACAGTATGGAGCCCGGAAGAATAATACGGTGATTAGGGCTCCCAAACAATCCTCTGGCTACATGGGGCATGGTGATGCCTATGAAGGCTATAGGACCGGTAAAAGCCGTCGAAGTTCCGGCCAAAAGTGCAGTGGCCAGAATAATCCAAAGGCGTAATCTGATCACAGAGACTCCCAATCCGTTGGCATAGTTTTTTCCCAACAACAAAATATTGAGTTGCTTTTGCAAGAGCAATGCAGTCAGAATTCCACAGGCAATGACAGGGGCCATCACACTCATCTGTTCCCAGCCCACTGAAGAGAGGCTGCCAAAGGTCCAGGTAATAAAAAGCTTGAGAGTATCCGGATTGCTCATACTTTGCAGGATACTGACGATGGCACCGGCAAAGTTGCCGAACATCATGCCTATAATTAACAGAGAGACAGTCTGAGGTATTTTGATAGAAACGATTATTACCAATAATAAAACTCCTATAGCCCCAATGATAGCAGCTGTCACTTGCCCCCATCCTGCTATAAGCCATAAAGGAAGCGAAGAAGTGCCTAAAGTGAGTAAGGCTACTCCCAGGCTGGCGCCGGAAGTTACTCCCAATACGTCAGGACCGGCCAGTGGGTTATGAAACAGAGTTTGCATCAATACTCCGGCAACAGAAAGTGATGCTCCTGCTAAAATAGCTGTTAATGCTTTGGGAAGTCGGTGATTGATGATAATTTCACGATAGATAAGATTATCACTGCCTCCGGTAAGTGTATCCCATACGTCTCGTATGGAGAGGTTGACGCTTCCAATAGCAATATCTGCCATGAAAGCAATGACTAATAATATGATTAATAATAAAAACAGCCGGTAGTTTTTCATTCACTTCTTAATTTATCCATGTAAGTTAACTCGTAGTCAGGCAATAGTGTCGGATGAACGATCTTGATCATATCACTCAATAATAGATCCGGACGAGCTACTCCACTTTCCCAATAGTCGTTTCCACCAGTAGCATTTGCCCGCTTGTTTATATGGTATACATTGCCGTCTTTATATGATTTGAATAGTTTGTATTTCGAGTCCATTCGTCCCAACTCTTCCAAAGTATTGGCTTGTACGCCTACCCATATGTCAGCTTGGTTGAAATGTATCAGAGCTTCTTCAATACTGCTGGATATACTACCGGAAGCTGTTGTGTCGTTGGCATAATAGTAATTGGCACCTGCATCGCGGAAGAGTTGTGCACTATAGCTTCTTCCTCCCGGCATAGACCAGGTTCCCCTGTAATCTTGCCCGGAAAGTATAGAAGGCGCATATGAAAATTTCTCGGCACTCTTTTTTACTTCATTGTATTGTTTTGCTATTTGCCCGAAAATGCTGTCAGCCAATGCTTCTTTGTCAAAAAGGGCTCCGACAAATTTAATCCATTCTGCACGTCCCAGAATAGATTTTTCTTGCCATTCAATATTATATAGGATCGGCAATCCCGTTTGTTTCATACGTCGGCTGTTTTCGTCTTCGGTATTGTAGGCAGAAGTCATTACGGCCTGTGGGTGTAATAAAAGTAAGTTTTCTATGTCCAGATTGAAAGCATCGCCCAAATCTTTTATTTTACCCTCCTTGACACCTTGCAGAATGGTAGGATTGTAAATATAGGCCGAGTTGCACACCCCTGTCACTTTATGCAATTCCCCCAGAAGTTCAAGAAACCCCAAATGAGTAGCTGAGTTGGTCATAATACTTTTTAGTGGGATCACTATTTTGTGACCGTTGGCAGGGACAGGCTGATCTTCGGTTTTCACAAGATAATAGATATCATAGGTCTCTCCCGGTTTCCAGGGATTATATACTGTTACTGTAGTGTATTCAGGAGAATGTGTTATTCCGAATCCTTCTGCATATGAAAGAGGGGCCGAAACACCTTCTTCGACAGTGAGTGTTGCTTTCTGCTTTTCTTTGCAAGCAGTGAGCAGAAATGATATTAGTACAAAAAGAATAAAAGAAGATCGGTTCATCATACTTTAAATATTGATTAGTCGTGGTGCAAAAATACAGGATTATTCCGGATTATAGGTCTGCCTAATAAGGAAAATGCCGTAAATACGAGCAAAGGGAAAGCCGATGAAAATGTGTTTTTAAACGTACGTTTATTTGTTCACAAAGATAAAGCTAATATTTAAATACACAAAGTGTTTAATAAAAAGACTTCATTTTAACTTTCATTGTTATTGAAATAACCTCATTCTCAAATCAATGTCTGTTCTTTTTCTTTTCATTTTATCTCTATGATTTTATAAATCTTTCCCTTTAACGAATCACTTGTTTTTAATGTGTTTTTAAACGTACGTTTAAAAACACATTTTTTTAGATATAATACGTTGATAATAAGAGTGTTTTATTGAGAATATATTAAAAGCTAACTACTATGATTTTATTAGGATTGATTCTTGGAAGTGTAATATTAGGACTGCTTGCTTGTCTGATATGGATACTTTATGATTTTCGGAGATTTAAGAAGAAAAATAATCTTATAGAATAACTTAGGAAAATGGGCAAGAAAGTATTAGTCTTTTTACTGTTTCTTTTATTTATTGGATGGGTAAGGGCTCAACAGGAAGAGCTGCAAAAAGTAGTAGGACAGAGCGAACAAACTCAGGTTTTTGGACGCAATATATTTGCAAGTCGGAACTTGTCATTTGAACCTAATCTGAATATTCCTACTCCAGAAAACTACATGTTAGGACCGGGAGATGAAGTGATAATTGATATATGGGGAACTTCGGAAAATACGGTAAGAGAGACTATCTCTCCCGAAGGAAGTATTGTGGTGGAGAACATCGGTCCTATTTACCTGAGTGGTCTGAACATGCAGGAGGCCGAGCAGCATCTACGGCGTGAATTTAGTAAAATCTATGCAGCTATCTCCGGAGAATCGGTACATATCAAGGTGACATTAGGAAAGATACGTTCCATTATGGTCAATGTCATGGGGGAGGTTGAAGTTCCCGGTACCTATCGGTTATCTGCTTTTGCATCAGTGTTTCATGCTTTGTATCGGGCTGGAGGGGTCAATCGAATTGGCAGCTTGCGTACGATTCAAGTCGTGCGGAACGGTGAAAAGGTAGCTGATGTGGATGTATATAAATATATAATGGAGGGAAAACTGGCAGATGATATCCGTTTGTCGGAAGGAGATGTGATTCTGGTCTCTCCTTATGAGAATCTGGTCGGTATTTCAGGAAAAGTGAAACGACCGATGATTTATGAGATGAAACAGGGAGAGTCTCTGGCTACCTTAATCAACTATGCAGGCGGCTTTACAGGGGATGCTTATCGGAATACGGTTCGTTTATTGCGTCGTAGCGGAAGAGAGAAGCAAATATATAATGTAGATAAAGTGGATTATGAAAACTTTATTCTGACTGATGATGATGAAGTTTCCGTAGAGGCGGTATTAGATCGTTTCTCTAATAAAGTGGAAGTTCGTGGGGCAGTATATCGTGCCGGTATGTATCAACTGGACAGTTTGACAGGAACTATAAAACAACTGATATGTCAGGCCGAAGGGCTTCGTGGGGATGCTTTTCTTAATAGAGCGTTGCTTAAGCGAGAGCGTGAGGATCTGTCACATGAAATGATTCCTGTTGATTTGAGGAAACTGATGGAGGGGAGTATTCCTGATTTACCCCTTCAAAAAAATGATGTACTTTATATATCGAGTATCCGGGAACTGGAAAAGGAAGGAACATTGGCTATCTATGGCGATGTGGCAAATCCGGGATATTTTCCTTTTGCTAAAAATATGACTATCCAGGATCTGATTTTAAAAGCCGGTGGTCTGTTGGAATCAGCTTCAACGGTTCGTATCGATGTATCGCGGCGTATTAAAGATGCTAAAAGCACCTCTTCCTCTTCTGTAATAGGGAAAAGTTTTACGGTTGAATTGGAGAATGGCCTATTGATAGGAGCAAAGAGGGTGTTTGAATTGGAACCTTATGATATGGTTTTTATACGTAGAAGCCCGGGCTATCAGAAACAGGCGAATGTGACGGTTGATGGAGAAGTAATATTCACAGGCAACTATGCGCTGACTAAAAGGAATGAACGGTTGAGTGATCTGATAGCTAAGGCCGGAGGATTGTCGAAAGATGCCTATGTAAAAGGTGCACGCCTGATGCGTAGGATGACAGCTGATGAAATCCGGCAAAAACAAGATGCAGTCCGGTTTGCTGTTAAGGGAACCGGAAAAGATTCGGTATCTTTGGCTGCTCTGGAAGTCGATCAGACTTATTCAGTAGGTATTGAACTTGAAAAAGCATTAGCAAAACCAAAGTCCGATGAAGATTTGGTGTTGCGTGAGGGAGATGTACTTTTTATTCCTAAATATGTCAGTACTGTGACCATAACCGGAGCTGTGATGTATCCCAATACGGTTCTTTATCAAAAAGGAAGTGGAATTGATTATTATATAGGTCAAGCCGGCGGCTTTGGCAACCGGGCCTTGAAGCGACGTGCCTATGTTGTATATATGAATGGCACTGTTTCCCGATTAAGACACAATACGGCAAATGCCATTGAGCCCGGGTGTGAAATAATCGTTCCCACTAAAGAAGAACGGAAAAAAGCTACTGTGTCCGGAGCAGCAGGCATGAGTAGTTCCATGGCTTCTATTGCTGCAATGGTTGCTTCTATGGTGAGTTTAACAAAATAAGAGATAGATGAATATAAATGAAAAGCCCGAAATGGCGGAGAAACAGTCATGTCATTGGTATCTTGCTTTTACAGCTTCGCGGGCAGAGCAACGTGTAAAACAAGAACTGGATCAACGAAAAGTACGGAATTATCTTCCATTGCGGAAAATTACTTATCAATGGCAGGGCCGTCCCAAGGAAACATTGTTACCACAGATAACTCGTTGCATTCTTATCTGGGCTTCAGAATCTGATGTTTTGCAGTTGTCCGGAATACAAGGATTAATTATTCCTCAAAATATATGGGAATATCGGATACCGGAATGGCAGGTGAACAGTTATCAATTATTGTTTTCTCATATAGATACTGCTGTGGAGTGGATACCTGATTGTCCGGAACCGGCTCCTATGGTTCGTGTCACCGGAGGTTCTTTAAATGGACTGGTGGGCGAACTCGATACTTCGGAAACAGAAATACGCATAATAATCCGTTTTCATACTATGGGATGTTTTCGCATAACCATACCTGGAGAGTGGATTGAAAGGTTTTAGATATTACTTTCTCTTTTTTCATCTCAACGATAATTCCTCGTCCGTTTCAGGGCGGGGAATTATTATTTTATTTCCCTGTAACTTTGACTCTTTTTCATCCTTTGGGTGACATGAAAATGTCAAAATCTGACTTTCTGTCAGAATCCTGTCACTTTCCATCTTACTCAACCTTTTGGCACAAGGTTTGTTTTTTTATAGTCGTCCGTTTGAGACAAACTCCTGAAGGGGGTGCGGGAATAACCGGACAAAAGAAACTGAAATAATAATAAATAAAAGAATAACGATCATGGGAAAAATTATTGGTATTGACTTAGGAACTACAAACTCTTGTGTTTCTGTATTTGAAGGAAACGAACCTGTAGTAATAGCAAATAGTGAGGGTAAACGTACAACTCCCTCCATTGTAGCATTTGTAGACGGTGGCGAACGTAAAGTGGGTGATCCTGCAAAACGTCAGGCTATCACGAATCCTACCCGTACAGTTTTCTCTATCAAACGTTTTATGGGTGAAAATTGGGATCAGGTGCAGAAAGAAATCGCACGTGTACCTTATAAAGTGGTGAAGGGTGATAATAATACTCCGCGTGTAGATATAGACGGACGCTTATATACTCCGCAGGAAATTTCAGCAATGATTCTGCAGAAAATGAAGAAGACAGCTGAGGATTACCTGGGACAAGAAGTAACAGAAGCAGTAATCACTGTTCCTGCATATTTCTCTGATTCACAGCGTCAGGCCACAAAAGAAGCCGGACAGATTGCCGGTCTGGAAGTGAAACGTATTGTAAACGAACCGACAGCAGCTGCGTTGGCTTATGGTCTCGACAAGGCTCACAAAGATATGAAGATTGCCGTATTCGACTTAGGTGGTGGTACATTCGATATCTCTATTCTGGAATTCGGCGGTGGCGTATTTGAAGTACTTTCTACAAACGGTGATACTCACTTGGGTGGTGATGACTTTGACCAGGTAATTATCGACTGGTTGGTTCAGGAATTTAAGAATGACGAAGGTGCTGACCTGACTCAGGATCCGATGGCTATGCAGCGTTTGAAAGAAGCAGCTGAAAAAGCTAAAATTGAGCTGTCTTCTTCTACAAGTACTGAAATCAACTTGCCGTATATCATGCCGGTAGGTGGTGTACCTAAGCACTTGGTTAAGACTCTGACTCGTGCTAAATTTGAATCTTTGGCTCACAATCTGATTCAGGCTTGTCTTGAACCTTGTAAGAAAGCAATGCAAGATGCTGGTTTGAGTAACTCAGATATTGATGAAGTAATTCTTGTAGGTGGTTCTTCACGTATTCCGGCTGTACAGAAGTTGGTTGAAGATTTCTTCGGTAAAATTCCTTCAAAGGGTGTTAATCCGGATGAGGTAGTAGCTGTAGGTGCCGCTGTTCAAGGTGCTGTACTGACTGACGAAATCAAAGGTGTGGTCTTGTTGGATGTAACTCCGTTGTCAATGGGTATCGAAACTCTGGGTGGTGTTATGACTAAATTGATTGACGCTAATACTACAATTCCTGCACGTAAGAGCGAAACATTCTCTACTGCTGCCGACAATCAGACCGAGGTCACCATCCATGTTTTGCAAGGTGAGCGTCCGATGGCTGCACAGAACAAATCAATCGGTCAGTTCAACCTGACTGGCATTGCTCCGGCACGCCGTGGTGTTCCTCAGATCGAGGTTACATTTGATATTGACGCCAACGGTATCTTGAAAGTATCTGCTAAAGATAAAGCTACAGGTAAGGAACAGGCTATCCGTATCGAGGCTTCCAGCGGTTTGAGCAAAGAAGAGATCGAAAAGATGAAAGCAGAAGCTGAGGCTAATGCAGAAGCAGATAAGAAAGAACGTGAGAAGATCGACAAGTTGAATCAGGCTGACAGTTTAATCTTCCAGACTGAAACTCAGTTGAAGGAACTGGGTGATAAGTTGCCGGCAGATAAGAAAGCCCCGATCGAAACAGCTCTTCAGAAACTGAAAGATGCTCACAAGGCTCAGGATATGGCAACTATCGATAGCGCTATGGCCGAACTGAATACTGCATTCCAGGCTGCAAGTGCTGAAATGTACGCTCAGAGTGGTGCGCAAGGTGGTGCGCAGGCTGGTCCGGATATGAACGCAGGTCAGGCTAATGCTGGACAAAATAACGGCAAACAAGACGATAACGTTCAGGATGCTGACTTTGAAGAGGTCCACTAATATCTATAAATAAATAAGTAGTATATAAAATAAAAAGCGGTAAATCATTGATTTACCGCTTTTTATTTTGTGTTTTTCCTCTGTTTATTATGTTATATTTATATATGTTTGCATTATATTTGTCACGCGCTTTAGTATGTGAAAATATGATTTTTAATTAACTTCCTCATATATATTGAATTCTAATACTCACTTTGTTGTCTTTCTAGGTAATATTGAATAGTCTATCTCTGCACGAATTGTATCTTTACTTGCGTTTTTTTACAATAAATATGATTGACTGGTAGATACTTGTCCGGTTTTATTATCCATCTCTTAATTCCAAAGAGGTACAATAATAAGTAGCAAAAATAAAGTAAGAGTCACAGATTTCATGGCTCTTACTTTATTTTATTTATTCTATTCTTCTTCCAAATTGAGGCCTAATTGCATTGCCGATTCCTTTACTACTTTGTAAATTTGTGCCGATTCATCCAATGGATTTGAACTTGTGGTTTTAGCCTTAAAAGAGATTTCTATTTCCAAACCATTATTTTTGAGAGGAACAACAAAGCTGGAGAATAAATCAGTCCAACGCTCAACCGGTACTTTTCCGGATACTTTGATGGACTTGAATTTCCGTATCTCATCAACAGGTTGGGAGTAGTCCGTATGCTCCGATTTTTCTCCTGTGGGTGAATTCCAAGCACTTGACTGTTCATCGGTAGAACTTTCTTCAGATTTTGGTTGATTATTAATAGATTTATCCACTAACCAATATTGCGGATCGGTAACATCTAAGAATGGAACAGATTCATGATGATAAATGCGATTGTAGTTTCCTTGTTCACCACAAGCTACATTAAAATCACCATTCTCGCAATACTTTTGGATACTTTGACTGACAGTTTCCACTCCACAAATCATGGGTTTGTCATCAAATCGTAAAAAGGATTCATATAAGTCGTTAACTTGTATAGGTTGCTCTATTGTAGGGTATAAGCCACTGCTGCGTAAAGTTCCGAGCCCAATTGACTTTTCAAGCAGCCATTCTTCTTCTTTTATATTGTTAAAAAGATTGCTACTTAGTTGCGTGTTAAAATCTTGTGCAAAATCTTTAATCTCGATTTTCTCTAGCCCCTCGCTTACAGAGTATTTACATACAATATTATAAGCGGAAATAAGTAAAGCATTTGCTTGCTTATCGTACTCGGCTTTACGCTCCAAAATATCTTTCTTCTGTTCTGGTTCTATCTGTCCACTATATTCAGCTTGTATTTTCGTACAAGCCAAATACTCGAGTAGCTTACTATGTAGCATACCTAAACCTATTTCAGAGCATGCCAAATATAGTATAGTATTTCTGTATATTCGACTACTATTACCTTTATTTTGGGCTATTTGCTCAACTTGCTTTTTGGTTTTGGTATTTATACTTCCGGGTTGTGTTGTATACTCAGGGCCGAGTATCACCAATGTAAGGCTTTTTTGTTCAGGAATGTCATTGGCTGGATTAACCAGTACCTTGATTTTTGATACATTACGGGTTTGTACATTTAGTCGATTAATAATTTCCCCCGAAATATCCGCTTGGTTTATTTCAGCTTTAGCCTGATTTACCAAAATATTGATATTAGGTTTGGATTGAAACCAATAACTGCGTGAGCCAACATTAGTGGAATAGAGATAATGAGCTACTTGTTCCAATTTGTTTAATGCACTATTTACTTCACTATGATTGAATGCACTAGGTTTCAAAATACATAGTTTTAGTTCTTCAATAGTCAATCCTTTGTTTTGCAAGTTGCCCAATGAAGCCATTAATATGGTAGTGGCTATACCTTGGGTTAAGTTATATTTACCGATATTGTTGTTAGGATCTTCGTTATCTATTTTATAAGCATTGCTTGAGGTACCTATAACATCGGCATGAATCACTGTTTCCCACTGACTTCCCATCAGGCTGGTTATAGTACCTGTCAATGTTGGCAGATTACTAAGGTTGACATCCGAGGTATGGATTAATGCTTGGGTACCGGTTAATGATCCCCGTCGTGTCCATAAATCCTTCACGATGGATGCTAATAATCGTAATACTCCACGAGTACGCTGGAAACGAGAATCCTGTCCCCATTTTAAACGAAACATATCAATCAATTCCGGATGGAAGGGATAAGATTTGCGCATCTTGTTAATATATTCCATGCGGTCGGCTTGATTGGGTAAATCGGAACGCCGATTATGATATGTATTCTTGTAACGGTTTAAAACAAGCTCTATCACTTGTGGATTCCCAATGTTGTCGAATAAACGACGGCGAACGACTTCAAATATTTCTTCATCTTCGACGGGTTTAATACTTGTTCCAACCCGGACAATACGGTTTTCTAAAGCAGTCAGTATCTGCTGACCGATGGCCGATGAAGCAACTTCCGTTGCGCTAGCGGGTAATGTGGCAATTAATACGCAGCGAGGTACGGAAGATACTATTTCAGTCAGTGTTTGCATAAAACCAATAGTCTGGTCAGATAGACTTCCTTTTCCTATCATGACTGCCGATGCTTTATTACAATAGTCCGCTAACTCATCAATTAGTATAAGAGCAGGAGCTGACTTTTCCAGGATAGGTCGGAATAAGTTGGCTGCCGGTGAAATTCGTTCTATGTCATTCTTTTTAATTAAGTTGTATCCTTCTAAACCTCCTAATTGATAAGCCAACTCTCCCCATAAAGTATAAATAGTGATTCCATTATCGGTGGTTCTGCCTTGTGATACATCAGTGGTGTTATTGGTAAACACTGCTACTTGCGCATTCTCAAACTGAGGAGCTACTTTACTATCTAAAATATGCTGAGTATAAGCTGAAGAGAGTAGAGATTTTCCAGTTTTTGTAATGTGGTATAAAGAGATCAACGTATGCGTTTTACCACCTCCGAATCCTGTCTGCAGGGAGATTACCCGGTTATCGGTTTCTTCACCATTCAACGCCCGAACAACCCGGTTGGCTATGTCACGCAATCCGGCTGTGATATAGGTCTTTTCAAAGAACATAGTCGGATTGCTATACACCTCTTGTCCGATGCCCATAGCCACTTCGCTAAGGTTTGCAGCAAAAACAGATTCGTCAAGTGAGCCGTTGCGGATGTCATAATGAGGGTATACATTCGTATACCAGGCCGGTAGAGGGGAGTTTTCGGAGAAAGAAACTGTAGAAGAAGCTTCTGTAGTGATAGGTGTCTCTATTTGAATAGTCGGTTCATTTCCTCTATTTTTTATTGTATCTATTTCTGTCACTAAATCAGGCATCTGAAGTAATTTAGCTACTAATTTCATAGTGCCAAAAGCTCTGTCTATCTCGTCTTCATCCAATGGCTGATAGTGGTTGCATTTATTACGTACTTCCTGTATCTCTTGCAGATAGCTGATAAGTTTATTTGCCTCCTTGCTACTTCCCAATTCATCGGTTAGCTCTTGTTTAAAGGCAATGGCAAAGCTTGAGAGATTGCTATAATCTACCAGTTGCTTACGGTCACTATCTGCGGATAGCGACTGAACAGCTTTATTCCAAGTGTTTTGTTTGTCCGGTTTAAGCCGTGCAAAGAATACGCCTTCCCAAGGCTCATCCTTAAATTTCTCCAGTAAGAAACCCACGACAAACGGACGCATAGCTTCAATAAAAATACTGAGTGCTTTGGATAAATTATCATTCATAATCATTCTGTATTTATTAAAATCCTAAATTCATTTGTGTAGCTTGACCGGTTATATCCTTCTGGCAAGACTGAATTAGTTCCTCACTATTAGCAAGTAGCTCATTTACTTGTTTAAGGTCATCTCCATCGGGGAGTAACTCTTTTAGGGAGGCCAATACACGCCAAAAACTATTGTTAGCTTCAGAACCTACCAGCTTAATAAGACGCAATAGTTTAGGACGATTTTCTTTAGACCATAGCATCATTGCTTGTTGTACTTGGTCTATCAATGGATCACTGATGCTAGTGCCTTGTATTTCGCCTGTGATTCGCTCTGTGTAGGAAGCTAAATGTTGTTTGTTTCCATCTTTAATTAGTAAATGATGATGGAATATGTTGCTAACATCTATATTCATGCCGATGCGTGTGAATTTGGCAGCGTCATCAAAATCAGTCTTTCCCATACCATTCATTTGTAACCAGCCAATGTAGAATTTGGTATATTCATCTCCTTCAAAACCTCTGAGCAAGGCATTGAAGGCTGCTGTTTTTGCAAGTTCTAAAAGTTCTGTTACATTCACTTCGCTTCCATCAGCTTTCTCTACTTTTTCATATTTGCCAAATTCACTTACTGCTTGTCCAAAGCAAGCTGTTAATAGATCGGCGCCGCGAAAACCTAACCCATAAAGTTTTTCTACCTCTTTATTAACTTTTTCTTCAATGGCTCGTTTCACTTGTTTGAAGCTGCCATAACCAGAACGTTCGGAGGGACGACAGGAAACGGTTACAGAAGATTCAAGTGCGGCACTTGCCAGTCCCAAACTTCTATTTGCCATTTCAGTATCCATAGGCCAGCTGCCTGTTATGTTCATGCGGGCACTTAGAATAGAATTACACAACGTGGTCCATGCTTCTGTTGTTTGGTGAGCAAACATTATACTGACAATATCAGACGTTTGTTGTTCTATTGCATCAAATATATCTGTGAGCTTCTTTTCAAAGTATAATTTAGCTTCTTGTTCGCTATTGTTATGATGATGTTTTAGCGCAGTACACTCCTCTGATTTAGGTGTTTGCGGTGTTGAAAAGTTTAATGGATATGTATCATTTAATGTTCGCTTTAGCCAAACGTAGAAAAAATCTGATATATCAGCATACGCAATCGCATCATAATATGGAGGGTCTGTAACCACAGCGGTTAGTTGTTTTTCTCCAAATTGGTTTCTTTCTCCACTTGATGCATTTTTTAAATTAGTACAAAAAGAAGAATTACTTTCTGATTCTATATATCGCAGTATCCATTCAAGTTGGTTTGTTGCGCTGCCAGAACTACTACAGAAAGGATTGGATTCCGGATAATCGAAAACCATGGCAATAGCTTGTCTGCTGAATGGGTGTTCTATTTTTTCACCACTATTATGCCATCTTCCCAAAGATGTGTTTACAACAGCAATTCGATCAATCCAGATTGCTAAGTAAGTGTAAAGAGCTTGAGTGTATTGTGTAGGCTCTATTTTGTTTTTTAAAAGAGAGAAGTTTTTGGTAAATGATTGGAGCATGTAAAGTTGGCGGCTAGAAAACATTTGATACCATTGATTTATTCCCCATCCACGACTGCTAATTAAGTCTGTTTGCTTAGTCATCATTTCTAAGGGTATAAACTCATTATGGTAATCAATATTGGGGAGTAATAAGTCTATGGATGGAAGTTGATATTTTTTTCCACCATGAGACTCTACTATAGTTGCAATAAATTTTTCCTTTAACTGGGATTCACAAGACTGTTCTTTTACTTGCTTAGAAGTTGTTACACTACCACAACATGGACAAGTTAGGTTTCCTGTTTTGTTCCATCCTTCTTTTATAGGGCACGTTCCTTCCTTAATCTCGAATTGAATATCTGTCCCATTAATGACAGGATTCAAATACACCTTTTTCGATGAAGTATTTGCCAAATAAAACTGCTTCAATAAAGGAACTTCTGCTTTACAGCTTGGATTAGAGCAAGTAGCAGTTCTTGCCCAATAGTAAGCGATTGGTTTGTTCCCATTCTCATCTGCAGGATATAAATACCCTACTTCTTTCTCTGTCATAGCTAACAATTGCTTGGCATAATATTCCACATCAAAAGAAAGCCTGTTGGGAATATCAATAATGCCGTTACAGATAGAAATTCCCTTGGTAATGAGTATGTCTATACCTTCTTTCCCGTAAATACGACGAAACTCCTCTTCTGTATATCGTATGGGCTTACCATATTTCTGTGGAAACTCTACACTTCCTTTTTCAATGATATGGGCAACTGGATTAATATCATTGCCATAACTGCGACATCCCAAACGTGCTGCCTCTAAAGGTATAGCGCCTCCACCCGCAAATGGATCGAACACACTTGGCATCTGTTTTTGAAAACAATCAATTGCAGTTTGTAGCGCAACTTCCTTTTCTTTTATGATATCAGTTTCTAAATGACGGTCTATACAACTATAGAGATTGTTTTCAGCTTCTTCAATAGCTTGATAGGCAGCATCAAATGATTGACTTAACGAAATAAAAGAAGCATCAGGATTCTGTCCTGCATTGTATGCAACCCAAATTAACTTTCTTGCTTTTGTCAAAACAACCTTATCATTTTTACTTTCCCATTTTATCAGGCAACCTTCACTTAACTGCTCTTTCGAAGCTGTATTTTTGCCTTTCAACATATTAGTTTGACAGACTGGAGAAAACTTACCTATAAACATCAGCAAACGATTGCGTAGATTGTCCGGCATTGGATCGTATATGGCAGTATATGGAATATCCGGATAAGGTGCATATAGTGGATCGTTTCCTAACAACTCCTGTATAGCATCTTTAAAAGCCTGCGGGCATTGTTCATCCAATGGGTCTGGTACCAGACTGGCAAAGATTACAGCCCTGCACACAGGAAGTGGACGGCGTGCCCACCATAAATGTAAAGTAGAAATGTGCCCGTGACGAATAGATTTATCACGTACACTTTCGGCCGATATTTCTTTAATCGGCATAGCTACCTCTATTAGCTTTTTTGCTTTTGTCATATCTATGTTTTCTTATTTTTCAGTTTTATTTCTCCATTCATCCAGTGGCAGGTAGTATTGTACTCCTTTGTCTTTCCGTTCAAAGATTAGCTTCTTGGCTGGGTTTTGAATACGGTGCAATTGTGGTTTAGATTTGCAATTCACTACAATATAAAGCCATGCACTGTTTCCTAGTTGTGCCAACCGGTTCATTTCATTCTCCGACAGCATAACTCCATCGATCCCTGAACGCCCTTTGACCTCAATATACCGTTTAATATCCAACTTGTTGATGCTCCGGATATCATATCCTAAGTTTTGGCTGGAAACATCTTCCGCTTGCCATTCATTGACTGCTTCATATTCGATAGCCATGTTCATAGCTATGGCTTCTACTTCATCGTCTCTTTTCATACCATAATGTTGCTCATACTCCATTTGGCTGAGGGGGACGACATAAGCACATCCCAATATTTCCGGAGCTTTGGGATTTATTTGAACCATTTGCTCCATTTCGCGTATGCGTTCATCTTTTTTGCGAAGTAGTTCTGCTTTTCGTTCCATCTTATGCAGCAGCTTTTCCTGTATTTTTACATCTCCCAATAACACCTTACCTTGCAATTCATTAATCTCTATGTCCAAATCCATGATAATCTGACTGAATGCAGTCTGCAAATATTCTTTCCGCTTTGTAGCATCTGATTCTACAATCTTTTGCGTAGAGGTGAACAGAGGTAAGGTGATATTCTCGAATGCCCATTCGGTGACTTCTTCATTACCTATAACAGCAGGAGGAGTGATTTGCTTGGCAAATTGAAGGGGTGCATGCAGATCCAGAAACTTGGCCGGTGAAGTTGCATGAAACACTCCATTATTAGTTTGATAGACAAAACTAAGCTGCTCATTAGCTATACTGTCGTCTCCTTTGTTAGGACGGTTATCTGTGATTTGATTTTTAACGTAAAAAGCAAAATAGTCTTCAGTATCTTCCGGTGAAACGAGAATCGTACCTTTCAGCATTTCGTCTCTGAAAGAATCCCGCACACAATCAATGAGTGCATCAAACAAAGCATTACCCGGATTGATATAGTGTACCTTACCCAATATGGCATTGGTGTTCTGATAGTCCAGGAATATGTGCTTATCGAAACAGAACAATAATTTATTGATATTTTCAGCATAGATGTTATAATCATCTTTTAGACGTTTGGAAAGTATATCCGGAATGTTTTCCATTTGATAAATTCCGTCCTGTATCATCCTATATTTGCCACCTAAATAGCTGAAAGTCCTTTCAAAAAACAGACGAATATAAATCGGTTGCAATCGTTTCTCGTCAGAATGTTCTTTGAGGATACGGGCATCTTTATAATCGACTTCACTATGGGCGATTACTTTTTGTTGTTCTTCTATCTTATTCCGAAATACTTTCTCAATGATGGTTTCATCCTGCTCTATAAACTTATCAAAGGAAGATTCTTTTCCATCAAAGACGGAAGCTATAATAGCATCCAGACTGACATCCTTCAGTACATCTTGAATAACATCATAAACGCGGTCATCACCCATGCTTTGACGAATAATATCCAACTTTATCAGTAAACGGGACAATACTTGCCCTTCCCGAGTGTTGTCCGCCACCATATTGAAGACCAATACATCATTTTTCTGTCCATAGCGGTGGATACGTCCCATGCGTTGCTCTAAGCGATTAGGGTTCCATGGGATATCCCAATTTATTAGCAATCTACAAAATTGAAGATTGATACCTTCGCCTGCAGCATCAGTTGCAATGAGTATTTGGGTTTCAGGAGACATGAAATCCCATTGTGCCTGGCGGCGTTCATCAACCGATAAGCCTCCATGAATGACTGCTACCTTATAGCCGTTATTGCTTAGGCGTTCTCTCAAATAGAGCAATGTGTCTTTGTGCTCTGTGAAAATAACGAGTTTTTCACCATTGATAACTCCCTGACTTTTTAAGAGTTCTTTTAGCTCAATGTATTTCTTTTCTTCTTGATTTTGATTGTACAGGCTGTTCGCCATTTCATACAGCCGTTTCACTTCTTTAGCTTCGGTCTGTATCTCTGCTAAACTTTTTGAAGTGGTGAACAGTTTGAATTTTCGAGGGTCAGATAGGATACATCCAACGCATCCCGTTCATCGTCCTCCAGGTCATCATATTGGTCAATACTATCCACATCCAGTTCTTCTAACTTTTGACGTTGCTTCCATATATTAGGATTCTTGCTGACTTCATCTACTATGCCTTGTAGCGCGATCCAGCGTTTGTATAATGTATTTTTGATCGCAAAAATAGAACTAACCAATCGTCGTTGCATTACAGCCAAGGCTAAAGACACATGAATGTTCCTTGTTTCGGTTGCTTCTTCTTTTTGTTTGGTCAGATAATTGGTTACATTATCATAAAGTCGCTTCTCTTCTGGTGTCAATTGAAAAGATACAGTTTTAGTATACCGATCCTTGTATAGATTGTTGCCATTCCAGTCTTTCATGTCCTCCTTTAATCGGCGTATGAAAAACTTATTCAGCCCATCTTTACTTAATTCTTTTACTCTGTCGGCAGCAATATCCTCTGTTGCAAAGATATCTTCGTCTAATAATTGAAGAAGTTTCTTGAACGTATCAGTTCTTCCTCTATGTGGGGTAGCTGTCAATAGCAAGATATGCTCACATTGTTGCGAAAGTAAATGTGCAGCTTCATATCGCTTTGACTTATATGTTTTTTGCCCATATTCATAAGCCGATAGCTTATGAGCCTCATCAAAGATGACCATATCCCAGTTTGTATTGCTGACAATGTTCAACACATCCTCCCGGCAAATGAAATCAATAGAAGCTACCACTTTATTTGCCGAGCGAAAAATGGTAGGGTCAGCATTAAAAATACTTCTATTGACAAGCGTAAACGGAATATTAAATTTTACTCCCATTTCATCTTCTTGCCATTGTTTGGTCAGGCCGCCTGGGGTGATAATAAGTATACGCTCAATGATCTTTCGCATTAATAGTTCCTTCAATAATAAGCCTGCCATAATTGTTTTTCCTGCACCTGTATCATCTGCCAGCAGAAAACGTATCTTAGGTTGGGGAAGCAAAAATTTGTATACGGCTTCTACTTGGTGGGGTAGTGGATCTACAACACTACAATTGATGGCAAATAGAGGATCAAATTGATAAGCGGAATTTATTCTTTCTGCTTCTGCAAATAATACAAATTTATCGGGATCGCCCTTGAAATTGAACTCTCCATCAGATGTCAATACTTCTAAAGAACTGAACTGTTCTTCTGTAATCACCTTGGAACTGCTTTTATTCGTATTTACTCCTGTAAATTTGAGCGAATACATAGTTCCTAATTTCTGTATTTTGTTAACAACAACAGCTTCTGTTGGTATTAGATTCTTTATTATATTGCCGACTTCAATCATTGTTAGAGGATTTTATAAGATCTTTTACGTCCATTTGAAGGACTTCTGCTATCTGAAATAAGACTTCCAAACTGGGCTGTCTTCTATTGCAAACATAAGAATTGACAATACAGAAACTTTTTCCAAGTTTTTCTGCCAGCCAGGTTTGTTTGATACCTTTTTCTTCAAGCACTTCTTTTATCCGATTCATAGGTTTGTCCATCACAAAATTCTTAATTGTTAAACAAAGATATAAAACAATCTGCTATAAAAAGAGAAAAGAGGATGATTATTTCTCTTGGGAGGGTAAAATGAGGTGGTAAAGTGTCTACTTAGTATCCTTATTTCATGGTATCACAGGTCTGATATATTATCTATTTGGATTAGAAAACTCTTTATACGAAAATGACGATATATTCAGCTGCAAAGTGCAATATCTATCTAATAGATAGAGTCACTTCGATGTTGAAAGCTGTGACGGATGAGTAGAGAATTAGCCACGAACTGACGAATAAGGAAATGAATACATAAAGACACAATGAAACAATAAACTGACGGACAGGGAGAATTAACGGCGGGTGGCTTTGCCAGTTAATCAGATTGTAGTGTCGAAATAGGTAGAGATGAATTATAATCAGGGAATGGAACAAAGAATAGCCATATTTACTTTTATTTTGTATAACTTGGGTATAACAGAATTTATTGAAGAAATACCCTCGGATGTTACTTGCGTCTTAAATGCATCCTATCAGTGTCTTTCTAAGATATTTATTTCCATGTATTACCTTTCGGGTTTTAATTTTATCGGCACTTTCTTCATTACGAGCCTAAATCCCTGCTAAGAGACTAATGCGGAAGCCGTGAGAGATAATTTCATATCCACTTTGCGTTCTGCAATAATAGTAGTAGCTGACCAATGTTTGCCCTAGGGGATTGTTTGTAAGTTATTTTGAAAAGTACTTATTGCTAAGCTCATTCATTTTCAATAGGCATTCTACCTTGTGTATCTTTGCTGAATCGATTTCCATCTTCAACTGCCGTATTACCTCCCCACCCGTTTCATTGACAATTCCGATTAGTGCATCTTTTATAATATTCGGTTCAACACGGTTAAGAGTACGTCTATGTATCTGCTCTAATAATACTTCGGGATCTGTCACGCCATTAAGTATACACTCTAATGTCTTTTTATAACTTTTTGAATCTGTTATTACACCATTGTAGACAGACATTCAACTTGGTAAATTTGTAGACAAATTTTTTGTTTAAGTCGAATATCCGACGGTCATACTGACAAAGGTGCTGAATTCCCGTTACTCTTCCTGCCAGGAAGTTGTTTGATAAAATATGAATTCTCTAACTTTTTTGAAAAATAACTTTCAAGAACTCGCCAAATAGGCATCCGATAGACTCTGGTACTTTTTATTGCAACTTCGCCTATTGCATTTTCAATTAATAAATTACGAAATTTATCTAATTTGCTAGTTAAGATACCAAACTTCTCTTGAATTTTATCTCCATTCTCACCTAATATGCACACAAAAACACTATCTTTGTGAACTTCAAGACCACAATTTTTCTCATGGGACATAAGATTTATGGCATAGAACACCATAAATAAAAAAGTATTTTTGGTTCACACACTGAGACCATTTCACCAACAAGGATAAGAGTAGTCTTGTTTTTTATCTAAGCTTAAAAACAGGATTCAATTATAAAACTCGCATCCTGTAGTTTCTTACTTTATACAAAATAGTGGACGGTGTAAGATATAAGATGATTATAGCTGAATCCTGTTTCTTATTTATATAATATTTTGAGCACTTCCTATTAAACAAAACTGTATGGTGAACTTTTTGTCGTCATTATCTTCACCAAAAGTATTTCTACTTTACCTTTTTTGTTAATTCATTTAATTGTTCTTGAGCTTTATATATTTCCAAACGTTCCTTGAGAAATTTAAAAATTGAAGGGTGAACGGAGAACTCGTTTATCTTATTCCAACCGTCCCCCAACGAGTATATCAGTTCGTTGACAAAGGACTCGTCAGGGGTTATGTCGCTGAGTATTTCTCGCACATACACTTTGTGGTTAATAGAGTGAAAATTTCCCTTTGTATTTGGACCAGCGCAATACTTCCACAACTTCGCATCCTGTTTCCAGTAATGTACATTAACGCATGCAGCCAATGTTTCCTCACTGCGACCTGCAGTTCTGAAGTCTTGCCCTTTCTTGATATTATACTTGCTAGTTACAAATCGCATCAGTTTCCGGGTAAGTTTCTCTTCCGGTGGAGCTTCCTTGCCCAGTTTCTTAATGTCTGAATAGAACAAGTCATGGGACACATTATCTGCATATTCACGAATACGCTGCTTGCATAGTACCTTCGACTCATTGCTTTGCACCATATTCATGAGGTCATGGTATACCTCAACTGGTACTTGTATATTCTTTAATCCCACGAGTGCCCGGTATATTTCCTCCATTTCAGGGAAGACAAACTCACAAGTGTCATAAATGTTGTATGTGATACCATCCTTCTCAATGCAATAGATAAAGTTCTCGTTATATCCCTTCTTAAATGCAGGAATATGATATTCGTGCGATTCAAAATTCTCTCCCAAAACTGTAATCACGCCATCGTGAGTCAATCGAGGTTCTCCAACCTTGTAAGCTATCGATCCGTCTTTGCCAATGGTAAGTTGTACAAAGTAATACAGATTATTTTTCTTTTTCTCTGCATATGTGATGACGCATCCTTTGAAACGGTCTATCATATACTGAGGCAGTGCCTCCTTTATACAATAGTCCTTAATCAGTATCTGACGGAAGATATTCTTGATAGTGGCCGCCTCAATCTCTGATTTAATCATCACATCTTGGGTAGGAATTTTCTTTTCTATCAGTTCCATTTTCTCTTTCAAACGTCTATAATCCAAAGTTTGGCGTTCGCTATCAGAAAGTTTTTCCTCCTGGTCTTTGTCACCAACGATACGAATGCAGATTTGTTTCCTACTCTTGTCCTTCTCATGGTAACCTTCAAAGCTATTACCAAACAGCTTTTTGATATACTCCCTTGATTTCTGCTCTATCAAATTTCGTAACTTTTCCACACCTGTTTCGGTGGTATGACAGGCTATCTCAATCCATGAGGTAGAGAGCATATCACGCAACAGTTCATCTTCTTTCCTGAACTCTGCATCCTGTGCTTTCAATAATGTAGGCTTTTTGTACTCTATTGGATTAACAGACACGTACTTTGAATAGGTTGTAAGAAAGTCCTGCAGCACACTTCGAATAAGGTAAGCTTGCGATTCCTCAAAGTGCTCTATATCACCGAACCCTAGGAAAGGTATGTGGTTCTTGTTATCTTTTCTAAAAACAGACGGATGGTTATAGTATTCCTTCGTTCCCTTCTTTTTCTTGGAAGAAAAATAGATTCGTTTTTCATCAAACTCCAAATGATATACTAGAGAATCTTTCTTGTTCTTCTTTTTTATCTTGTCTTCCTCGGCAAAAGTCAATGTGCGCGCAGTCAAGAGATTATCGTAATCGAAACTTATATGCAGGCCCAACTCCTCACCCGCACTTCTCCCTTTATTATATATGCTGCTGCAAGTGCCACAAATCAGTTTACCATGGGCATAGCTCAAGGCTTTATTACGATTTGGAATCATTGACAACAATAGGTTCAGCATATTGTTAGTATAGATACCCTCATCGTAAGCAGGACGATAGGTAATCTGTTTAATTTTGACATTAACATTCTTCAGACATTCTTGCAGCAGTGCCATTGTGAGTTTCTCCTTCTTGGATGAAGCAAATAGGAATATGCGGTGCTTGGATGATTCGCCAGGTTGTGTATTCTTAGCCATTTTGTTGAAAGCACAGATAGCACTGTTCGGGTACAAGCCTTCCAGTTTGCAATAAATACTTGTAATGTTGTCGAAGTCAACATTACCATATTCTATCTTGAAGAAATCGTAATCCTCCAGAAACTCTTTCCAGAGAAATTCCACTATCATGTGATTGGTTTTTATCTTTTCCATAGTTATTTAAGTTGTTAATCTATCAAGAATATTCTGCACGTTCTTGTCGATGACGGAACCTGTCTCAACATCTATCAGACCATTTATAACTGGTAACTGGGGATCACTTCCGAGGGTAAGTGAATGTGAGTAGTTACCAGCATATCGAGGCACATTGACTATGACATACTTACCACCACAATCCTTTATCTTGCCTTCCCAAGCCTGTGCTTTCACATGCCTGTTGAAGTCACCATCCACCATGTATTTTACATCTACATACAGTCGGTCGTTCACTACCCAGTCGGCCCTCTCCCAAATCTCCTCTCTTGGTGAGCTTATGGTACAACCTGCGCTCTCCAATATAACCTTGAACACTTGCTCACCGAAATAGCCAGTGTAAACCTGTTGAATAATCTGTGGTGAGATGACCCATGCCTTGCTCTTCCATGCAGTGCAATAGCCGTTCTTTTCAAAGTAGTCTCGTATGAATTGCTGCCTCATGATAGCATCCATGTGAACGCACGAGTCTGTATAGTTCAGGTTCATCTTCTTTACCTCCTCTGTTTGCACATAATACATGCGCATAGAAGTCTCAATATCCTCCCTGTTGTCAAATTCTGGATGCTTCATCACATACTCGCGAATCTTATGCACCCTATTACGAGCCTGACGGGCATATTCGTCAGTACCCTTGAAACTAATACCTATCAATTCACTAATATGTCGTTCTCTACGGTGTTCTCGATTTTTGAATGCAATGTCAACTTCTGACTCTTTACCATTAATTCGGTCAAGTATAGACGGATCTTCATCTATCGACTTGAGCACATGTTTCAGCAGCTCTGTCTGAACTTCTGGTTTTCTGGCGATAATCATAGAGTATGCCATATCCTTACCTATAGCCACATGGATGGTCTTGTTAAACACCGTCGAACGAGTGATACGTCCCAGTGCCTGTACTGCCCATTTTAAGCAGAAGGCATCATAGGCAGGTGTGCCTTTCAATGCTGCTTTTATTTGTATCTCTCTATGTTTTAACATTTCGGCCAGGTCATCAAGTATACGATGATGCCTTCTGCGGAGCAAGTCACGTTGGAAGTCAGATTTTTCTTTCAATACCAACTGGTTGTCAGTTCCCAGAATACTTAACGAGATGCAAGCTTTGAGGTAGTCATCCACATCCAACAGAGGGATAAAGTTCGTAGGCTTATCCATAATGATACCATCAAAGTTGCAGCGAGTGTCCTTGCGGTCTTTTGTATTTGGGGCTTCCAAACAGTGTTTCTTTCGGTACTTGGCATCGGTATCAAACAGATAGTTCACGCCTACAGCGCCAGACTGGTAGCATACAAAGCAGAACATCTTTAGTGCTGGCTGTTCGGCCAACAGTTTCTCTACAGCCTCCAAGTCATTTTTGAAATACTCACCACTCAAGAAACAGACGTTCAATTCAGGATAGATATCCGCGCGCCTTCTTGTTGTTTCATCGTCAATAACATGCTGGTCCATGACGTTAACTCCAAATGTCTCGCCACGCTTTGTCACTCTTGCCTGCTGCAGTATATTCAACACTTTCTTTATCCCTATACTACTCTTACCTGTATATGAGAATGGCTGGAAGTACAACCATGCTCTGGCTTCAGACTTCTTCATGAACTTCATATAATGATTCAACATATTCACTATTCGAGCAGAGTTGTTCTTGTCAAACTTGTTCTTACCATCCATCACGAAGTCTAAACAATCCTTCAGTGCTGAACTGCACTTACCGAGGTAATCCTCCAATATTTCTTTTGGTCGAGTCTCTTCTTCATTGTAGAGAGAGAACTCCACCTTTGGGTTTGCATAGTTGAGAGCAATATATTCTTCGATCTTATGCAAAGTCTCATTGCCCATCTTCTCCACCTTCACGCCTTGCTTTGCTATATAATTGAAATCATAGTTGTGGATAGGTGTCTGACAGTCAGCGGTAGCACTACACATTATCACCCGGTTGTGATTAACCATGTCCAACAGCACATTTTCAGGCATGCACCTCATTTCGTGATAGTCGAAGCAGCACGAATAGCGGTCGTTGTCATGAGAATATATCTCGATGAAGCTGATACCCTTGTCATAGATAGACTTGCCATCGGTTTCTTCACTGTTATTAGAGCGTGGAGTCTGGAAAGTGGTTCCGTTGCGTAATTCTTGCAGTGCAGAGCGATACTCCGTATTGCCTTCGTTTACGCCCATATATTTAATAATGTGGTAAAATGCCAAATCACCCTCCAAATCAACAGCTGTATTTGTACCTTTTTTCTTACGCAACTCGTTTTCTATTGAAGCATACACTTCTGCATGCTTATCCACAATTTGTACAAAGTCCTTCAAGAAGAGCATTATACGGTTTGCCACGAATGACAAAGTTTTGTCATTTTGATCTTTAGTTTTCTTCTTCGTGAGCAGGTAGGATGTGTATTCCTCCTTATTATTGTGAACAGAGAGAACAACATTCTCAGCAGAGAAAGTCTGGTCTTCGTCGTAAAAGATAAAGTTGCCATGATTTACATTTTCCTCCAATTCAAGCCCGCTCAATATTTTCTGAGGATTAATGCCATCAATCAACTCTTTCTTTTTCGTCCTTATTGCCTCCAACATGTCCTGAATGTTCATCTTGTGGTCTGCCCATTCAGGCATCTTCTGCATATCCATCACTTCTTGGTAGTGCTGACAGATAAAGTAGCACAATCCCCAGAAGTTAAAACGTCTTCTGCGACCACACTCACAATCAAACAAACGCTTCATTGCAGCCTCTTTCACACGATCAGACTCATCAATAATTACCAATGAGTTCTTTATATGCTTCCAGTAAGGCTGTGTACCTTTACGTACCAACTTTGGCGATGCCGTGGTATGCAGCTTTGAGGCAGTCAGCACGATAATCTTGCTCTTGTAAAATAATAGTTCTGGATATAGTTCCTCCAGAATCGGACATTCTGTGAGTATATGTGAGGCTATCACCTCATCAGTCTCTTTCTTGTATTTCTGTCGGATAGGAGTAAACACCTTTCTGCGTACTTTCTCCATCAGACGCAGGCGGTTCTTGCCAATCTCCTCAACCATCTCGTCCGTAACATCGGTGTACGAGTATAAACGTTTCAGGTTTGCAAATGTCCTTTCACCTTGAAACAGTTCGTTCCCCTCCATCTTTATACGGATATCAGGGTCGGTGAAGGCACGTTCCCACTGCTCCTCTTGTGAGTACACACGTAAGATGTCATGCTTCTTTAGTTTGAGACCATTCTTTTTTAGATTCTTTTCAATATCCTCGATGGTAGCATCCAACTGTTTCTTGGCATCAGTCACATAGATGATACGTCTAGCATCTTCCTTCTTCAACTCCTCAGCCATCATCTGGCAGGAGTTATACGTTTTGCCAGCACCAGTAGGCAATGGCATTACAAACAGGCCGCGATTAGGTTGTGCAGCCCTAAGCAGTTCTTCGAAAATATAATTGGTGTTTTCAGTCATGTAAATTACATTGTATAAGGTTACGGGATAAAAGTACGAAAAATAGTGCAGCTTCAGAAAGGAATCAAACGAAAATCTGAATACTTTCAAAGAATCTACCTTTGTCACAAGCGTAATTCATAAAAAAATACTGTATTTGTAAAAACAGAGATTGTACCTATTAAAATAGATCATCACAGATAATCACTACCTATTTGCCGATACAGAAGCTCACCTGTTTTTATTTACTTACAAAGGTGCGAAAACCGTGAGATTTTCGCCAAAAATACTAAATGTAAAAGGCTTTCACGAATATATTTTGTTGGCTAAAAGAAATAGGAGAAGAATATATTTTAAGGATAGCTTCTTGGTGAAGCCATTTCTTTTCTTCCCTTTATTTGACTTTACTTTAATGGACTTATATATGATACGGGGGTAAAGTAGAGGTAATCCTCAATTCCGCAATATTTGGTGGAAATATGTATTTGGGCAAAATTGGAATAGTTATGCTTAATGAACATTATGCTTTGGATTCATAATTATTTTTTTTCTTATAACATATCATTAAATAAATAAAAAGTGGTATATTCGCATATTATATGATATATTGCTTATGACAAAGAATACGATGGGAACCAAGTTACCCAGAAAATTGGAACAGAAGATGCAAGTGGTAGGAGAGCAGATTAAGCTGGCCCGCTTGCGCAGAAATCTGAGTGTGGTTCAGGTAGCAGAACGGGCTACCTGCTCTCCACTTACGGTGTCTCGAATAGAAAAAGGTGTACCAACAGTAGCAATAGGCATCTACTTACGTGTGCTGTATGCTTTACAGCTTGATGATGATATTCTGTGGCTTGCTAAAGAGGATAAACTCGGAAAGGCTTTGCAGGATTTGAATCTGAAGACAAGAGAACGCGCATCAAAAAAGGAATAAACGATGAAGAAATTGTATGTATATGCCGATTTCAACTGGCTCAAAGAGATAGAACTCATTGGTGAGTTAGGCTACGAATCCCTTCGTGGTTCAGATAGTTATAGCTTTACCTTCAATGATGAATGGTTGAAAAAGTATGGAGATTTGTTTTTGAGCGATGATCTGAATAATTACCCAGGTCAGCAATACACGCAGCCAGGGAAAGATATATTCGGATGCTTCTCTGATGCCTTACCGGATCGTTGGGGACGTACTTTGTTGTTACGTTGCGAGCAGATTTCGGCGGCAGAAGAAAATAGACCGGTACAACGACTGTCATCTTTCGATTTTCTTACCGGTATCGACGACTTTTCTAGAATGGGCGGTTTTCGCTTTAAGGAAGATAAAAATGGAGAATTTATAAATGTAAGTGAGTCATTGAAAATTCCGCCCCTGACAGATCTCCGGGAGTTGATAACGGCCAGTACGGAGATCGAGAAAAGCGAAGAAGAGAACATTCTTCCGGAAAGGAAGTGGATTGCTCAACTCGTAAAGCCGGGTTCTTCCTTGGGGGGTGCAAGGCCAAAAGCAAGTGTGGTTGATACGGATAAAACCCTATATATTGCTAAATTTCCTTCACGCAAAGATGATTACGATGCCGGGCTTTGGGAACATTTTAGCCATCAACTTGCCATGAAAGCAGGAATAAATGCTGCAACAACCAAAGTTTTGTCCAACGGGGAGAAATATCATACATTACTTTCCCGACGCTTTGACAGAACTCAAGAGGGGAAACGTATCCACTTTGCATCAGCAATGACATTATTAGGGCTTAATGACGGAGATAATGCTGCTACAGGCCATGGCTATCTGGATATTGTTGACTTTATTATTCAGAATTGCACAAATGTAGAAGACAATCTGCAGGAACTTTACCGCCGTGTAGCTTTCAACATCTGTATCGGTAATAGTGATGACCATTTTCGCAATCATGGTTTTCTTTTGACTGCAAAAGGATGGACATTATCGCCTGCATACGATATGAATCCCACTCTGAATGAATATCAAAGTTTGCTTATTTCATCAGCTACTAATAAAGCAGACCTTCGTTTTTTACTTGGTGCTTGTGAAGATTATATGCTTAATCTCAAAATTGCTGAAAAGATTATTTCAGAAATGGTTGAAGTCGTGAAAAACTGGCGAGGATTGGCGATACGATTTGGAATATCTAAAAGGGAGATGGATATGTTTGGTGAAATGTTGGATGAACGCTACAAGCAGGTAAGATAATAAGAGATCTGATTGGTGAGTAATGGGAATACAAGGTACTTCTCTGGCTGAGATATAATAGGGTTTCATTTTTTCAACACCTCGCCGCGCTTCTTTTCATAGCTTATCATTGATGATAAGGTCGTAGCCGACAAAATCTAGTGATATCGATTTTATTCGTAGGATATGCTCGGGCAACAAGACTATAGCTTCTCCTATGGTCAAATGATAATTCTTTAGATTGATTTCAAGGTCGATGTATCCTTTCCTGCATATAAATAGTGTAGCAGAATAGGCGCATATATAATTAAGGTATCTGTGGAAAGGTTCCATCGCTTTCCCAGAATGTCCATTTTTTATTTTCTTCAACCGCAAGGTGCTTTTGGTAAACAGAGTATAGGTTTACATTCATTTGTATAACGATTGTTTTTTTATAAATATACAAGTAATTTGGATCGTTCCACTATATTATTTGTGAAAAAATGTACGAAATGACCAATCTGATGACTTTTAGACCTTTATTAGCCTTTAGCGGACCTCTTCTTTGCACTGTAAAAATTAAAAGGATTATCAATTTAATAAAAAGGATAAGTATGAAAATGAAATTAATGGCATTGGCTGTTCTGTTTTTACTAGGCAGTCAAATGGGATGGGCTCAGACTGCTGCTTTTCGTTTTACCAAGGAAAAGAATAATCGGGTTGAAGAGTATCTTTTCTTCGATAATGAAGATGATTTCAGGGATGTCGGGCGGAGTTTATTGCTACAATCGACCAACCTGCGATTTTAAATACCGACGGATCAGTGACCTTTGACATGGATGGAACTTCTTGAATAAGGATGACCCGGCAACCGTCAATCTGAGTTTATGGTGGTAAAGTCAGTTAAACAAGACTCATGGCTTGTTTGAAGTGTTCCTGGGCAAAATCTGCCAGATACACGACTTTGATTTGACTAACATGACATTTGTCCGGACTAAGCAAGGTTAGGTGATAATAGATGTGGAAACATTTAATGCTACAGCGCAATCCGGATATGACCTGGTGGAAAAGCATCTGGGCGATTTGCCGGAGAAAGCCATAATATTTTCATCTGTCTGATTTTAAATCGGTAAATATCGAGTTCTCAGTAGTTAAGAATATGGAATGTTGGTTGCAGGGGTAATACAAACTATACAACAATCGAGTATTAGAATACTTGTAGATAATGGTAAATAAGCAACCTTGATATGACAACTGAAGTAAAGGTGGGCTATAATGCTGCTGAAATGAAGAAAACAGTGAAAGAGATGCTTCGATATATGTCCGGTACTAGCTGGGAGCATGATGTTGTAATGACGCTTTCCGATTATCAGTAAGTATATGCCAGATTGTTTTTATTATTTTGTGGACTATGGATGTGAACCGAAGGATATGCGAGGAGTTGATTGCCGACTGAATATAGGGTGATATCGTATACATTTTATATTTTGTATAAGTTAGTTGATTGACTCGAACGATTTAAGCAAAAGAAAGCTTTGGTTGGTGTTTATATGTACCTTGTTTCGCAATCTGCCTTCTCCGTACGAATTATATCACAACTTATTCAGGATGAACTAGAAGTTTCTTAAATACTATTTCTCATGTGATAAGAATGAATTGCTGGATTAAATCCATAATCATTGATTTAACTTGATTTGTTCTTATAAAAAAAGATATCTATTTTATAAAGTGAATATCCTTTTTTGCAATATATATTCCAAAATAATAAAATCTGTTGAGGAATTGAGTGAGGATTGCTGGTGATAACTCTTTTTTTACTAACTTTTTGCTTTATATGTTTTTAATAATCAGTGATTTAATGTAGATATATAAAATTATTTATTTGAGGAATCATACCTCATATACTTGTCATTATGTCTTCATATACTTTTGCAAATGGAATCTGAAGTGAATGGCTTCATTCTTTCTGATAACCAGAAATATAAAAGTGAAATTAATATGGATGAAAAAAAGTTTAAAAATTTGTCATTTAATGACATGCCGCAAGCGGTTGAATTTCTTATTGATAGAATATTATCAATGAGTGAACAAATTGGAGTCATTTCGGAACAGATTGGTCATGCCATTCCCGATCAATGGATGACTATTGATGATTTGACGAAGTATTTGCCAGATCGTCCTTCTGCCCAAACTGTTTATACTTGGGTAGGACAAAAGTTGGTCCCTTATAATAAAGTGGGTAAACGTCTGTACTTTCTGAAGTCCGATATTGACAATTGGTTGAAAGATGGTCGTCGAAAGACGGCTGCTGAGATTGCTGTCGAAGCTACTGCTCGTTTTGAAAAGGATACTACTCCTAAAAAGAAATAAGATTCTATTTTTATTTGATAGATGTGACATATGAATAAGGTCGAGTATATTTTGAATGAATTGCCGAAACCTGTTGCGACTCTCTATGACTATATAAAAGAGAATCCGGGAGTTTGTTTGGACACCATAAAAGAAAATTCCGGATATAGTATTATAACTATCAGGAGGTTTATTAGAACTTTGATATCCGCTGAACTAGTAATCATTGATCCGTCAAGTAATCTGTATTATGTTATAAAGTGAATAGTGCGTATTGCAGGTTATTTATGCTTCGTTAAATTTGCGTATTGCAGAAAATATCATTGAATTTGCACATTAGTAAAATGATGAATTATTGAATGTCGAAATATTTGACGTAAATTGTACACCAAACAGCTTGCCTGGAAATAGTAGGTAGCAGGCATTAAGGCACTTCTGATAGAAGGTGCCCGACGAATAGGTAAGTCCACCCTTGTGGAGGAGTTCGCAAAAAATGAGTACTGGGGCTACCTTTTAATAGACTTCAATAAGGTGAGCGACTCGGTTATTTCAGTTTTCAACAATTACATGAATGATCTTGATACTTTTTTCTTGATTCTATCTTCGGAATACGGCGTGAAAATTTATCCGAAGGAATCTATTATCATATTTGATGAGATATTACAATTTCCGAAAGCCCGGCAAGCGATAAAGTATTTGGTGGCAGATGGGCGGTTCGACTATGTAGAGACAGGTTCGCTCATCTTCATAAAGGAAAATGCAAAAGATATAGCCATTCCCTCGGAAGAGAGAACACTATTTATGTACCCCATGAACTTCGAGGAGTTTGCTTGGCTAATGGACGAAGAACCATTGATAATATATATACGTCAATGTTTTGATAAAAAGGTACCTTTGGAGCAGGGATTTCATGCCAAAACCATGCTGTTGTTCCGGCAATATATGATTGTGGGTGGTATGCCGAAAAGCTTGTCAGCATATAGGTCTTTTAGTAAAGTTTCTATATTAGCTTAAATCGCTTTTGTATTCTTTCGGGCTTATGCCGGTATGTCGTTTGAAATATTTCCCGAAAAACGATTGGTCCGGAAAGTTCAGGGCTTCACTAACTTCTTTGACCGATAGGTTTGTGGTTCTCAAAAGAATACCTGCCTCGGTTACTATGTAGTTGTCTATCCATTCGGCAGCCGATTGCTGGCTGGTTTCTTTTATCAGATTGGAGAAGTACCTCGGTGTCATCTGAAAATGCTCCGCATAAAACTGTATGTTGCGTTCCTGTTTATAGTGGACTGCTACGAGCTTCAGAAACTCTTGGAATATCTTTTCTTTTTTCCCAGTGACCTGCATTGTGTTTATCACTCCAGTGTAGAGTTGGTATATCTCATATAATAATGTTGTAATCAAGGTTCGCACTATGATTTGATTGTGGGTAGTCTGAGGACTGTTAAACTTTTCACTGAAGATTTTTAGGTAAGATAGTAAGAAGTCTGATTGGTGGGGAGTAATCGGGATACAAGGTACTTCTTTGGCTGAGGTATAATAGGGTTTCATTTTTTCAACACCTCGTCGCGCTTCTTTCCAGAGCTTATCACTGATGATAAGGCTGTAGCCGGTAAAATCGGGTGATATGGATTTTATTCGTAGGATATGCTCGGGCAATAAGACAATAGCTTCGTCTATGGTAAAATGATAATCCTTCAGATTGATTTCAAGGTCGATGTATCCTTTCCTGCATATAAATAGTGCAGCAGAACAGGAGCGTATATGATAAGGTATCTGTGGAAAGGTTCCATCGCTTTCCCAGAATATCCATTCTTTATTTTCTTCAACCGCAAGGTGCTTTCGGAAAACAGAGTATAGGTCTACATTCATTTGCATAACGATTGCTATTTTTTACAAATATACAAGTAATTTGGATAGTTTCACTATATTATTATTCAAAAAATGTACGAAATGACCAGCCTGATGACTTTTAGACCTTTGTTAGCCTTTAGTAGACCTCTATCTTTGCACTGCAAAAATTAAAAGGATTATCAATTTAATAAAAAGGATAAGTATGAAAATAAAATTAATGGTGTTGGCAGTTCTGCTTTTACTAAGCAGTCAAATGGGATGGGCTCAGACTGATGCTTCGCGTTTTACCAAGGAAAAGAATAATCAGGTTAAAGAGTATCTTCCCTTTGATAATAAAGATGATTTCAGGGATGCCGGACGTGGGTTTATTGCTACAATCGACCAACCTGCGATTTTAAATACCGACGGATCAGTGGCTTTTGACTTGGATGGATGGAACTTCTTGAATAAGGATGCCCCGGCAACCGTCAATCCGAGTTTATGGCGGCAAAGCCAGTTGAACAAGACTCATGGCTTGTTCGAAGTACTTCCGGGCAAAATCTACCAGATACGCGGCTTTGATTTGGCTAACATGACCTTTGTCCGGACTGAGCAAGGTTGGGTGATAATAGATGTGGAAACGTCTAATGCCACAGCGAAAGCCGGATATGACCTAGTAAAAAAGCATCTGGGTGATTTGCCGGTGAAAGCTATAGTATTTACGCATCCGCATGTTGACCACTATGCAGGTGTAGAAGCAATTATAGAAGGAGCTCCTAACAAGGATATAGAAATTATTACTCCGAAAGGATTCTTTGAACATGCTATCAGTGAAAATGCCACTGCCGGTACCACTATGGGGCGTCGTGCCGTGTATATGTACGGTGCGCTGCTGCCTAAAGATGAGAAAGGAAGTGTCGGCAGCGGGCTTGGGCAAGTCAATGCTTACGGAAAACAGAGTAACGCGCTACCTACTATCGAAATAGCCCGAACCGGAGAGAAGTTGAACATCGACGGATTAGAGATGGAGTTTATTTTTGCCGAAGCTACGGAGGCTCCGACGGAGATTATGATTTACCTTCCTCAGTACAAAGCATTCTGTACGGCAGAAGAAATGAACCACACACTTCATAATCTGCTGACGTTGCGAGGAGCGCAAGTACGTAACGGGCGTAACTGGAGCAAAACCATCGATGAAGCGATCCGTCTCTATGGTGATAAAGTGGAAGTGTCGTTCGGTACTCACCACTGGCCTACATGGGGCAACCGGGAGATTGTAACCTTTTGGGAGAACCAGCGTGACCTTTATCGTTAGCTGCATGACCAAACGTTACATTTAGCAAACAAAGGATATACTCCTGTTGAAATAGCCGAGATGATTAAACTTCCGGAAAGTATTGATAAACAATTCTATAATCGGGGGTACTATGGGACGGTAAGTCATAACGTAAAGGCACAGTATCAGCTCTACTACGGTTGGTTTGATGGAAATCCGGCTAATCTGAATCCGCTTCCTCCCTCTGAGCAAGGTAAAAAATATGTGGAGCGATGGGAGGTACAAAAAGAGTGCTTGAAGTGGCCCGTGCATCTTACGATGCAGGTGAATATCGCTGGGTCGCAACTCTGTTGAATAATCTGGTTTTTGCCCAACCTGACAATGGGGAAGCCCGTGAACTACTGGCAAAAACATACGATCAACTGGGCTATCAGGCTGAAAGCGGTCCTTGGAGAAATTTCTATCTGACGGGAGCACTGGAATTGCGTCAGGGAGCTAACAAGGTGGTGTATCCTTTGAATGTGTCTGCCCAAGTGCTGGACATGACCGGACTTGAAGAATTGCTGGATCTACTTGCCGTACAAATTGACGGAGAGAAGGCTGCCGGAAAAGAGATGGCTATTAATTTGAACTTTAAGGATAGGGGAGAAAATGCTTCACTGATTCTTAAAAACGGGGCGCTTACAAATCGTATCGGATACCAGATACCGGATGCCACAGCAAACATAGCCATCGACAAAATAGACTTTATTAAAGTCATGCTCGGTGAAACGTCTCTTGAAGTATTGGTTCGGGAGAATAAAGCTGAGATAGAAGGAATGGTTACTATATTGTCAGACTTGAAGAGTGTGACTAGCCCAGCAGACAAATATTTCAATATCGTTGAGCCATGACCGATTGAACCTCTCATTAAATTAAACAACTAAAGAGTCTGCATTTACACAAGGCGCGTGTATTTGCAGATTTTTGCAGTTAAATCATTTTTTTTGTTACTATAAACTTTGATCTATGTTTATGCGCTAGAAACTATGTTGCTAAAACTTCTTGTTTTTTAAGTAAGTGAGGGAAAAATACTTCTTTCAAATTTAGGAATGGACTGCAAAAAACCAGCGGATATAATGTTTAAAATTAGTAAAATTGTAAAAAAATACAAATGTGAGGATTGAAAAACTAACTCACTTGATTCTTCTAAATTATAAAGAAACGTTTAAAATATATCGTTATCATAGGATTCCTCCCGGAGGGTGCAGTTGTAGGGGCTGTTTATATTTTTTCTCGTCTGAAATTATAGTGAAATCCTTAACTGTGATAGTTAGCTGGATTGCTTTGGTATATTTGAAATTTCAAAGTTGGAAATTAGGGAAAAAGATGGCAAAATAAGGGAACGTTTGATAAGGGAGGACAAAGAACGTATAATGGCGTGAAAGGAACAAATATGTTATTTCTATTTACACCCATTCGGGTATAAATAGATATGTGTATGAATAAAAATACCCCCGAAAGGGTATATGATTAATGTGAGGTTAAATATCTATCTCAGATATTTTTAATGTTATAATTACGATTCTGTTGAAAAAAGTATGCTCCATATCACAATTAGTAGATTTGGTAGAATTCCATAATATCGAGCATTCTAAATAGTGTTCCATTGATGTCGCTATGCCAACTTTGATGAAAGTGCCCATAGAACCAATGTGATACTGGGTGGCGATCAGCCTTTAGCCGATCATAAAGTCTATCCATTGTAGTCCGTTCAGAAGTTACATCGGATAGTAGATTTTTATCTGTTGCAGTCCACTCGTCTAGATTGTTCTTGATCAATAACTCGCAGAACGACGGGGCGGTATGTGTAATAGCTGTATCAACAGTATATTGGGCACTAATGGTAATCATTTTCTCCTTGTCGAATATCGGTGCCTCAGTGCTCCAATACAGATTTCTTGTTAGTTTATCCGCTTGACTATCAGAAACAGATCGCACCTGTCTTTTCTCCCATACCTGCAAGCGATATTGACGATCAATGGAAATGCCTCCCCCCACACATAATACGGTATGAGAGCAAGCTTGAAGGATAGTATAATCGGGTACGGCTATAAATCTCTTATGTCTGAAGGTGTAACCATCAAAATATGCCGGATTGTCATGGTTTCCACGAATGAACACTATCCAGTTGTTTGCTTCGTTCATGCGTTTGGTATTTCGTTTCACCATATTCTCGTAACTTTCTTGCTTTTCAAAGCCAAATCCACAATCGCCTGCCACAATCAGCACGGTATTTCTCATTTGGTATTGTATACAGAGTTTGAACACCAACTGATTGAAGTTACCATGAATATCGCCCGAAACCACTATGCCTTGGCTTCCGGAAAAGAAAGAGTAAAAATATTGCTATCATTCATATTCATGTTTCAAATTTTCCCAGTAAGGCTTTAATGTCGTTTGCAGGTAGCGAACTACATCTGAAAAAGACAATTCGCTTTTGCTTGTAATCTTACGAATGAAGGCTTTCCATCTGGCTTGCATTTCGGCATTGCCGGGATATTCTGCTTTGAAGAACATTGTATCAGTCTTATATTCGGTATGGCGATTCTCAAAAGTCCGTTTGGTAGCCTCTTTTAGTACCTCTACATCATACTGATTAGTAGATAAGATCTGATAAAGGTCGTAATAGTCCTTCATACGGCTACTTTGGTCTGCCAAGTCAATCACGGCGGGCATCTTTTCGGCAATAACAGTTTCTATAGAGTAAGCCAAAATATTGGCAACTGGAAGATGCTTGAGCAAGTTTGGATAATCTAGAGGTATTGCTTCGGGAGTAACCACATCACCGAACCCGATATCCATAGTCATTACCTGTACGATGGTATCCATTGTTACCGGAATGCTCAATCTGATGCCATGGTAGTCCTTGAATTCAGTTATATTTTGTGCCGTAATGTGAGAAAGGTCGAAATTTACACCGTCCTCTTCACAAGGAACAGCACAAATTTCTTTGAATACACTGATTATTTTTTTACCGTCGTTACTGATGTTAGCCCCCAAAAAATCAATATCTAATGTAGGACGAGCAGAGAAACGTTCGTATGCATACATAAGAGCTCCTCCTTTCAAATAGAAATTGTTTCTATAATGGGTTAATGAAATACGATAGAGCAACCGTTCTTGAAAATAACGGGTTAATATCGTTTGGAAAAATACTTTTTCCACTCTAGCAACATTGAGTAAGCGTGCTCTAATAGACTTTCCGTAGTTCTTTATATCATCGCTCATAGCTTTATCTCCAAGTATTTTTCAAGAGTCTTTGTTACACGTAGCTTGTTTGCATAGTCCATCAGTAGGGTTAGGTTTCGATTGGGAAGAGCCAAATAGCTGTTGACTACTTCAGAACAAACATCAATTCCAACCTTATTTCGGTATTTAATGGCATCGCAAACAGAGCGTTCCACATTATATACTTTAACTTTATAACCACTAACAAACTTCTCTTCCGTGCCAAGTTCTAGGATTGATTCGGTAAGGAAGTGAAGTGCAATTGGTGGATATTCCGGAAGGCGAATCTTTCTACCTCTTTTTATCGCTACATGATAGGCTTGAGGCAAAGAAGTTGTGAGCCCATGGATATTCCATGCGGAAAATAAGCATAGAATACCATCTGGTATCACGACTTCAAGGTCTATCATAGTATCGGCTAACTGTTCCATTGTGGCATACACACCACGACGAATACAGACCATATTGCCTTGACGGGCATCTTCAAGTATCTTGTAGTATGATCCGCGGCCCTTTTCCTTGGCTTCAGAAGAAGTGACGAATCGACTCCTATTTTTAGTTGTGTCCATATCAAATTTTATTTTATTGATGTACAAATGTACTACAAATAATCAAAAGTGTAGTGTGTTTGTACAAAGAACAACTATCTATAGCTCATATTTAACATTTGAAGACCTACTTTATATAATGCCTAAATTTTTTATATACTAAAGTATATACCACTCATCCTCACAAAATAGTTGTATAAAGATTTGGCTGTATCAGGAAATAACCTAACTTTCGCAAACTTTTTTGATGCTGAGAAAGCAAAATCGGAATGAAAAACACAGACCTACCACCTGTATATATTCCCTATTAGTTAAATTGATTTATATGCGTAGTGATATGCAGAAAGGGAAAAATATGATGAGTTTTAAGAAGTACAGTTCCATTGAGAATTCCTTCAACCGTCAGTTTATGGAGTGTGTGATGACAGAAATGCCAACGGACTTACAATATGTAATTCAAGAAAAGGTACATGGTGCCAATACGAGTTTCCTGTGCGATGGGGTAGAAGTCCTATTTGCTAAGCGTACATCCGTATTACTTCATAAATATCGTATCCAACGTGTCATAGGCAAGAAAAATCACTCAAATTTTTGCTATAACTTTGCGCCTAATTTTTTAAAATAATCAAAATTGGCCTTAAAGTACTATATTGTGTATTCAGACAGATGAAGTATTTTGATGCATTTGTTAAATATGAAAAGAGTAACAATCTTGTAAGGATAAAGATCTTTACTTTGTTTTTGCTGAAATTACTTGTAAATGGACTATTTTTGTTTCAACAAAAAAATAATTGATGGAACCTAATATTCTTGTAGACGACATATTTAATTCACATTATAAGTTTTACTCTTCGCTTCATAGTGAAACGATCAAGCAACAGGCGGGCCAGATGTGCCAGGTAGAAGCAGATTATCAGGGACGTGTTTTGTACGAGCTTATTCAGAATGCTGTTGACCGTGCCGAGCACCGTATAAAAATAGTTCTTGAGGGCAAAAGGTTATTGGTTGCTAATGACGGTCAATGGTTTACTTTCCGGCATAATTACGACTATCAGGGAGGAAGTGTGCCTCGTGGAGATTTTCAGGCACTATGTTCCATTTCTACCTCTGCCAAGGAAATGAAAAATAGCATTGGTAATAAAGGAGTAGGATTTAAGTCAACTTTCTCTGTCTCTGCAACAGGTTACGTAAATGTCCATACCTCGGGGCAAATCATTGGACATAATACTTTGGTCCCTATTTCGTTCAGACTCTATAATTTGTTTGATAACAAAGAAGAAGTGAGTCGGCTGCTACTTGCTGATGACATAAAAGAGTTTATTGCCAGAAATATAGATATTTCGCAAAAAGAGAACAGTCTTTGGGGAGTTCCCGGATACTATTTCCCTGTTCAAATACCTTTGTCCAAAGAAGATAAAATCAGTGATTGGTTTGCAGAGGGCTTTGTAACTGTTATTGAAATACCGGTGGAAAATTCTAAAGAAATAGCGAATCTGATTAAGGAGATACAAGAAAGCCATTTCAGATTTATCGCTACAAAGTATAGGAATAGACATCTCGATATTATTTTTGAGCAACCGGGCGAGCTTCCGAAAAACATGTCGACAGAAAGCGGCTGCCGTCTATTTTCTGCACAAGTCTTGCCAGAAGTGATGGATAAGGCAAAGGTCGCTGGTATAAAGTTGAGTACATCTGCCGTTTCTGTGTATTTCCGCAGTCATGAAGAGATAAAGTCATCTCCCGGGAGACTTTATAACTACTTGGCAACTAATTTGCCTTCGCCTTTTGAGGGAGTAGACTTTAATGCAGATTTTTATACGACAGTAGACCGAAAATCTATAAATATGGATGGTCCGGTAGGTGAATATAACAGAGAACTATTGAAAGCATGCTATCAGTTCTATTTTTTATTGTTGGCACCGGATATTACATTTACTAATCCTTGTATTGAGGTGCCTGAAAGTACGGGAGTTCTTGCTGGATCGGCAGAATTTCAATGGAAATGGATAAGGTATAATAATGGAAATGACAACCAATCACTGGAAATTTTGCGAGAGATATTGCATGTAGCTAATAGTGATAACTCGTACACTGTTGACATTATGTGTAAAATTGCTGCTCAGTATTTCTCAGTCCGGCAGGTGGATGAAGAGGGAGCGAGAATGTTCTTCGATGTAGTCATCCAGATAGCATGGAGTGTTATCCATTATTATAATTGTAGCAAGGATAGTAGTTATAAGTTCCTGAAAGAAGTGGGAAGATGGCTAAAAATCAATTCTGTCCAGGTTCTGCCAGATGCAGATATCAAAAGTGAAATTCTCTATCGTCGTAAAGATGAAAAGGGTGACATTACTCTTCCTGATGTTTTGGGTGTTAACATCACCTCTTTTGAAGTTGGTGATGATTCGATAAATAAAGGACTTGGAATTTCCAAATTCAATGAATACAGTGAAGTTTATAAATACTTCAAGCAATGCTCAAATGATGGACAAATAAACAGTGAACAAATTTCAGAAGGTGTCCAGCTTGATCTGTTCTCTGCCTTATGTGCGCTGATTCGTAACAGTAAAGAGCGTGAGCGATGTTCTGCTGACCGTATGAGACATTTTTATACGAGTCAGTCCAGAGAGAATTACAGGGTTGTCAACCAAGCTGCCTTTGCGTTATCAACTTTGTTCTATAAAACCGTAGATGGAAAGTACAAGCCTGGTCAATTGCTTCGTTGTAAGGATATAGACGCAGAGTTTTTAGGCCGTATATCAGGGAGTGATGACGAAAAAGAGATGTTATTAAAAATGACTGGTGTTTCGTTTCAAGAGAATTTCTTTTATGCTGATCGGCGTATATTTGATTCTTTGAGTGAGGGACTTGATTACCTCCCTGCATTGATTGATGTAAAAACGGATACAGACAAACTTCAAGGTAAGGATATACTAACCAATATCAATGTTTTCAGGTACAAAAACGGTAAATGGATAGATTTGCACCCTTCTGTGATTAACCCCCGTTACGATTTTCTTAAAAAAGTGCCTGAAGAATCTAAGTTGACAAAAGAGCTGGATAAATTACTTGTTGTCAGTATGCCGATTTTCCTGACGAGTATGTGAATGTCTTGGTCAAACACATGAATGCTTGCTTAGTTGATTATGCCAGTGAAATCATACAGTTTTACCAACGGTATGCACCTGTATTATTCATAGATCGGAAACATTACCTCATTATGAAAGACAGGCAGTTAAGTTGGGCTGACAGAAAGGATTTCTTTGTAGTTGAAAGTAAATCTATGTTTGAGTTGTGGACTAGAAACATACCTGGCAAAGCAGTTCTGTGCTATACGGCTGCTGATGGAACCATGCCGCAGGCAATACGTCCGAGATTGATAAAACCAACGGTGAGTGATTGTTCCTTCAAAGTAGAAGGGCCTGATAATGAAGATCTGAAAAAGCGTCTATACCAGAAAATAATCTATCTGATTTATCTGGTTTCAAATCATGCACAGTCCGAAGTTAATTATTTGGATGATAACTGTAAACTGAAAGAGCTGCGTGATAAGTTACACTCTTTATGTATCAAGACAGGTAGTGGTCTCTCCCGTAAAGTAACTTTCGACGAAACGGAACTTAATAATCCGGTCGAGTATGCAATTAATGATTCCTGTCTGTATTTAGAAGCGGGATGCGATAAAGATGTGCAGGCAAGGGCTGTATCAAGATATTTGTTTAATAATACATCTGTTGCCGATTCTCTTGAGCTTGTGCTGTTTCATAAGACCGAAGAAGAGTTAAGACGTTCGATAGGTGGTCAAAACTTGAAAATGTTACATAAACTCTGGCAAGAAGATTATGAAACTAAGTGGAGGGCATTTGAAAATGAGCTGGAGCGTCGCTTTTCATGTCTGAACTTAAAAAATGATAGTAAATGGTTTTGTTTTGATGCGCAACATGCTAAGTAAAGTGGACGAAAATGGTATGTTGGAAGCGCTCCAAGAGGCTGTGAGAGTTCTTGTTACGGCTGAGCCTTATGAAGATTATTTCCCTGAGTTCCATTTGGAAATAGATTACGGATACGTACAATCTGAAGCAGACAAGCTTTTACAGGTACTCTCTCTTCATTATCTAGAAAAAGAAAGTGAACTTTTAGACCGCCTTAAAAATAGAAAAGGCAGATTGTCTAATCCTGAATTTGTTGCTGGTGAGATAGAAAGACTGAAAAAACAATATAATGATTTTGAAGAGAAATATTTGGGTATAAATAAGCCGGACAAAGATTATGAGAAGGAGGGTAGGATAGAAGCTATTTATCGGAAGTATACAGGACTACCGCCAATTGATTGCGTATCCGTAGAGTTACCGGTGGATGGAGAACTGGAAGAGAAGCGCCCCGAACATACGGGAAATATCTATCATGATGAAAAGATCGGTAAGGATAAAGGAGAGCAATGTCATGTAACTGGCGTACAAGGTGAAGAGTTGGTATTGGTTGAATGTATCCGACGTTTTATTAAGGAATGTCCCGGTAAAGAAGAACAGGCGAGGGCTATTTGTCGCATAGAAGCTTTTATAAGAGAATATACGAATACTCCAATACAATCAAAAGTAGTAGAGGAGTGTTATAAGGTAGCTGGGACGTCGGGCATTACTCGTGCGTTGATTTCTTTATGTTATTATGCAATGGATCATGAATATGCTCCATTCGATTTGGTATGCTTTGTTGACGGAATACCTAAAGTGATTGAAGTAAAATCAACATCAGGACATTCAAGGCAGTTCTCTATTTCGCAACGGGAGGTAGCTTTTGCTTGTAAGTTAGAGAGTAGTTATGAGTTGACCAGAGTTGTTGACGGAAAAATTCTATTTATGGGTAATCCTTTTCCTCAATTGGCTGATAAACTGATCGAGATAGGCAGTGAGAAGTTTAATATTCGAGCGAAAGGCTATTTGTTTGAACTAAAAAACGAATAGAACTTTATTTATTTCTATAAACCTTATTTTTTTATTAAATAGCGCAATATATTGCGTATTGTATTTGCTTTATAACTATTAGATAGCTATATTTGCATCAAATACGCATTATATTGCACTATGAATATAGGAATCATAATAAAAGAAAGGCGTAATGTTTTAAACATTACTCAGGAATATCTCTCGGATATGTCTGGGGTGGGATTGAGGACCATTGGACAAATAGAAAAGGGACAAGGGAATCCTTCATTGGCTACTCTTTCTAAAATTGCAGATATTTTAGGAATGGAAGTCGTTCTACAACTAAAAAAGGCGGGTGTTAAATGAGAAAAGCTGAAGTTTATGAAAGCCATATTTTGGCAGGAATATTGGAACAGACGGATGAAGGAGAATTCGTATTCCGTTATGATGATCGTTACTTTGCTGATACTGGTAAAAGGGCTATATCCTTGACTCTACCTAAACTAAAACAGGAGTATCGAAGCCCGGTCTTGTTTCCATTCTTCTTTAATATGCTTTCTGAGGGTGCAAACAAGCGTATTCAGTGTCTGGAGTATAAAATTGATGAGCATGATCATTTTGGTTTATTGCTGGCTACTGCAGGCAAAGATACGATAGGGACTGTTACTCTAAAAAAAATAGATTGATATGAAAAAAATAACTTGCTGCCCTTCTACTTTAGCTGACGGTTTTACAACATACAGCCCTTCAGCTTGTAAGAAACTTTTTGCCGGGAAGAAAGTCAGCCATGTGATGAATTTCAGCTATGATGATGACCAGTATGCTGCCATAGCAGAAAATACTGTGCGTATATCTGTTTCTGGCGTACAGGAAAAGATGTCTGCAGTCGAAGAAAACGGTAGTATAAGATTGGCGGTTGAAAATGAGCAAGCCCGATATATTATTAAGCCTGCTCCGGAAAATAAGGCATTACGGGATAGAAAACAAATCCCTGCCAACGAACATTTGACTATGCAAATAGCCCGTCAGATTTACCGGATTCCAACAGCAGAAAACGGAGTTATATTCTTTTCTGACGGTACGCCAGCTTATATTACCAAACGTTTTGATATCCTTGACGATGGATCGAAGGCGCCACAGGAAGATTTTGCATCATTAATACAAAAAACATCGGAAACTCATGGTGCGGACTTTAAATATACAGGTAGCTATGAAGATATTGCATTGAAAATAAAAGAGCTGGTTCCTGCCTGGCAAGTAGAGATGGGGAAATTTTTCTCTCTTATATTGTTCAATTATCTATTTTCTAATGGGGATGCGCACTTAAAGAATTTCTCATTGCAGCAATCTAAAGACGGGGACTATTTACTGTCGCCGGCGTATGATCTAATGAATACTTCTTTGCATACGAATGATAGTGATTTTGCTCTGGAAGACGGACTCTCTGTTACATTAGAGAAATCAGATATTTATGAGAGTAAAGGGCATCCATGCCAGGAAGATTTTGTTCACTTCGGAAAAAAGATAGGATTATCAGATAAACAGATAGATAAATTGATCTCACCTTTCTTGGTTGAGCAACCCAAAGTATTGGAGCTTATTAATAACAGTTTTCTTGAAGAAAAACAAAAGCGGATATATTTGAGTAGCTATAAAGAACGATTAAGCAGGTTACAGAGAAAATCAATCTCCGAATAATCAGTAATGGACTGTTATTATTGTTAGAAGAAAATGCTATTTCAATCCTTTTTCGTATTCTCATTAGAACTAGTTTGTAAAACTCAATAAATTTTGCGAATATTGTATTTAGCTATTAGAGAACTTGACAATCCAGCTAGGAAATGATTTGTAATATATAGAGTTTACTAAACTCTCTTCCTGGTAAGTAAATTAATTATCAGGGGTTACGCCTGTACCTATATGTATCATCTATTTATGTTCTATTTCCACATTTTTAGCTTTAATACGCACAATAAGTTATGCATAATTTGGACGTTATAAAACTATATTTTAGGGGTGAGTTCAAAATATTCTCTTACCATTCCAGGCTCTCCAAATTCTCCATTCCTTCTATATGCTGAAAATTTATTTTCTGTGAGTTCATCTATATCCCAATAGCTATTATGACCCAAATAGATTACACCAAAACTAGGAGCAGAGAAAGTCCATGAACCATTAACTGTACTTTGTTGTTCTTTTCCATCTTTATCTGTAGTTATTAAGGTTCTTGCATATGTCCCATTGTTAGAAAACGTATATACGTTTTGATAGCTGACTCCCTTATCATTAGTTGTCTTCTTACTAATCCAAGTAATATCACAAATCAAACTGATTATACTATTTTCACTTTCTGTATATTGGTTTTCTTTTTATATTTATTGATATTGTGATATGTTTATGGATGTTTTTACCTTAAAATAATTATCTTTGCCCCAGTGATTTATATCTAGTGTGATAAATAGAGATTCATTATAGAATAAATGAGTCTATAATATTGATTTATTGTAATTTACAGGAAACGAACAGTTGTCGTTATAGCGATATAGTGTGATATATTTATCGAATATTTGTCACATTATTGTCACGTGTACTGTGCAAGTGATTGATAATCAGCTATTGTTGCTTTTGAAGAAGTCAAATGATTCCGATAAGTAAACAATAATAAACAATAAGCAAAAGCGTGCAGCTCAATGGGGTGCGCGCTTTCTGCGTTTAGCAATAATGGCTAATGGCATCAAGATGGCTATGGCGTAAAGTGCATTAGCCCGTGTCTTAGTGCTGACCTGCGGCAAAGATGCAAATAGAAAGGCGATAAGCAGAACGGCAATAATGGGCGAGTGGTATGAATGGAAATCCCATAGGTTTATTGTTCTGTTTGAGAGTTAATGATGATGCGCCAGTAGCCAGTTTTATCAGAACCTTCATGAGTCAAAATTCCCATATCCCTAAGGCTCTTGATGTTTTTTTCTATAGTGCGTTTAGTTACACCAACCTTGTTAGCTATATTATCGGCTGTGATTGATGGGCAAGAAATAACGAGGTCGATTATCTTTTGTGCAGTTTTACTAACTTTCTTCGGCGTTTCCGATGTGTCTCCGAACTTATCCGCATTTACACCGAATATTTTCTCCGAACTTTTTTCGTTTACAAGGTACTTGATGGTACTATTTACTCTGTCGGCCACTTTCTCAACAGGTATTCTTCCGTTTTTATCCCAGTCCAGATTATAAAAGGTCGTGAAGAAAGAAGTTTGGACAGCTATTTTTATTTTAGATTTTCAATGGGTTGGTATAACCATTTGGGAAACAAATATTTAATGTGGTATTTTAGAAATAGCGATAACGATTGGTAATTGTGCGATTTTCAGCGGTTTGTGATGCTTCTCTGTTAAATAATTTTCTTTGATGTAAAGGTAGAACAATTTTTTGATGTACAATGATAGGGGATAGAAAATATTACACATTTTGAGCAAAACAATAGTCCAAAAGTCAAAGAGACAAATGGGCTACTAAAGTTAGTTTTAATAGTTATTCTACCTCAAAAGCATTTTTGAGGAATATCTCAATCTTATTGAAAGGAATTGCATCCAGATTATCATATAAGTCGGTATGGTTCGCACCGGGGATAATCAGCAGTTCTTTGTTCGTTCCTGTCAGCCGCTTATAGGCATCTTCGCTGAAATAACGGGAATGTGCCTTTTCACCGTGTATCAGCTGTACGGCACTGCGGATTTCGTCTATATATGTGAGAACCGGCATATTGACGAATGACAGGATGGCAGTCTTGTTAATCCCCTCATTGGAATTGGGGGAGCGGCGATGATAGCCCCGCTTCGTTTTGTAGTAATCTCAATATTGGTGTACGAAGAGCGGTGCGTCGGCAGGTACAGGGGCTACGACACCACCGTCACGTTGATAATTACCATTCTGATAATCTTTCGTGCTGCCGACAACAATCCATGATATTTCTAAAAAATGCAATGTATCCAGATAGGTTTGAGAAACTTGTTCACTGACAATGCAAAGCACAGGATGTCCGTCTGATGTATTGGCTTGCCAACTCAATTTCCCGTAGGTGTCAACGACAATCGTATATTCATCGGATGAACGTGCGATGTGTATTGATTCTTGAAGAACAGGCTGTTCTCCTATTCTGTCGCTCTCCTCCTTGACAGCCGGACATTCAAGAGCAGCGGTCACTCTACCCGATAGTTTGGAGCAAAGTCCAAATTTATCCAATGCAACTTCATATTCGTCTGTGCTTAATTGCCCAACCATAGGGCAATCTATCCGACCATCAATAGAGGTCATCATATGAACAATGATATAAGGTTTCATATTTTAAATAGTTTTTAATTTACTTAGCTTCAATCTTTTTGATAAATCGGGCCGGATTGCCTGCAACCACTGTCATAGGCGGTACATCCTTCGTTACGACACTGCCGGCTCCGACAATTGCGCCGTAGCCGATACGTACACCCGGAAGAATGGTCGAATTGATGCCTATCCATGCCTTGTCCCCGATGACGATCGGACGACCATAGGTCGCACTGCGGTTCTCCGGTTTCGGGTCATGATTGATTGTAATCAGATTGACTTTTGGACCGATGAATACATCGTTGCCGATTGTGATACCGCCACGACCGAAGAATGTGCAACATTGCTGGATAAAACATCCCTTTCCGATAGTAATAGGTTTACCATAATCAACATAAAGCGGTGGCAATACTGTAGTACTTTCTTCGAGCGGTTTGCCGAGAATCCGTCCCATATAATCATGTACTTCTTCAGGGGTGCGGTAATCCGTATTCATCTCGGTAGCAGTCTTGATAGTAGCGAAAATGTCGGCACTCAATGCTTCATAACCCGGTTCGCTCGGCGAAACCATTTTGCCCGACAAATCTTTTTCAAAAATATCCTTCATTTATTATTCCTTATTTAATGGTGATACCTCCGTCTACAATTAAACCATGTCCATTCATATATGTCGCCTGCGGACTGCACAGCCACAATACTGCATCAGCGATTTCCTCAGGTTTCCCAAAACGTCCGTTCGGAATCTCCTTTGTGAAAGCACTTTCTAACTGTGGGTTGCAGCTTATCAACTCATCCACTATTGCAGTCTGTATAACTCCCGGACATACGGCATTGATGCGAATGCCTTTTGCTGCATAATCAATTGCGGCAGTTTTTGTTAATCCGAGAACAGCGTGTTTGCAAGCTATATAGGCAGCCTGTCCGGGAAAGCCGACCACGTCTTCAGCCGATACGGTGTTGACGATGGTTCCGCTTCCTTGTTTCAGTATCAACAGAATTTCATAACGCATACAATTCCATACTCCTTTCAGGTCTACAGCCACTGTGCGGTCGAACTCGTCATCGGTAATTTCTGCCATCGGGCGTTGCGGAGTTTGTATTCCGGCATTGTTAAGAGCTGCATCCAAACGCCCGTAAGTGGACATAATCCAATCAATCATTTCTTTCACCGCCTGTGTGTCGGACACATTAAGACGATAAGTTGTCGCTTTGTACCCTTCAGCGATCAATTTTTCTGCCTGTACTTTCGGTTCGTTAATATCTGACAAAACGGTAATATAGCCTGCACGGGCAAACGCTTCAGCACAAGCAAGGCCGATTCCCATTCCTGCACCAGTCACCAAAGCCACTTTTTCTTCCATTGTTTTTGTTTCTGCCATAATTATCTAATTTTATCTGTTATAAGTTCTAATTGTTTTCTGATGCAAAGGTAAGAGGGTTATGGCATTATGACTTTGTTGTGTGGTTCAAAGTGTTTTGTTAGGAAGTCCATGAATAAAAAAGTCCCGCAATCTATGCGAGACTCATTTCATGTTGCAGTTTCCCTGTAGGAGGAATACCATATTTTTCTTTATAAATCTTCGAGAAGTGTGAAAGATTCTTGAATCCGACCTCAAAACAAATCTCAGACACTTTGCGCTCGCCTTTTCGTATCAACTCGTGAGCGGCTTCGAGACGGCGGTGGATTAGCCACTCTCGCGGTGAAAGCGAGCTGCATTTTTTAAAATCGCGTTTGAATGTGGAAAGGCTACGACCTGTATAGTTGGCTATTTCTTCCATTGAAATGTCATTCATGTAATTGCTCTCCAAAAAATTCAGGATGTCAATTTTCCAAGGGTCAGTAAAGTCAAAAACCGAAGCATATAGATTCTTGTTTGTTTTGAGCAACACATATATTCCCTCAACCATTTTCAGTTGCAACAGTTCATCTGTCGGTTGAATATCCGAATCGAAATAAGGTGTCATGGATTCGAACAGGCTTATGATGTCGGGACGGTTGGGCGGTAACTTATAGAGACTTACTTTCTCTCTTTTGGCATCCTTTGGGATTAAGTTCGGTTCTATCTTGTTGTAGAAGCTACGCAGGAATTTCGGCGTAAACATTAGAAAAATAGCTTTAAACTGCTCTCCGTTCCACGCCTGCTTTGTCATCCTGACGCTGAAATCCTTACGAATAAAGGCACAGTCGCCTCTATGCAGCCTTGTGGTTTTGCCTTTTTCTTCAATTGCCATTTCACCGGAATAAATATAAACCAGCACATGAGAATGGTTCCGGTGTGTGCAACTCATTCCTCCATCAAAATACATCGCAAAAAAGATGTCTGAATAACGTAGTGTATTGATTCCGTCTGTCATTTCCTTTATTTGATTATAACTATGATTTCTTTTGCAAAGATAGCTCTTTTCAAAAGGAATCATTTTGTTGTATGGTTCAAAATAACAAGAAAGGTATAGCTTTTTGACTCAAAGGCTTCGTCCTTTTTTATGTGGTTGTAGCGGTTGCCTGGTAGTTCAGGAATTAATCTATCAAAAAATGGAAATAGGATTTTTCGGAGAGTTCAATTGGTGTTAAATTATGCTCCTTGTGTATTTGTTCCCATTCTTTTCTTATAGGCAGAGCCTCTTTATTTTACCAACTTCTTTGTCAATCTGAATGAAGTAGTTATTTAGGGTATTTATTGGATGAACCTACAATCATTCTGCCCTCCCGCAAAAAGCAAAAGCTGATGAAATGGCAAATTATCATTTTGTATTTTCTGATGCACGTAGAATCAAATTTCTTCATATAAGCGGAGGGATAAACGGAAAGAATTTGTGGAATTGCCATTAGAAAAATTCAAGTAGAAAGAATACAAGATGAAATTATACCAAAGAGAAAGAGAACATCTCAACATCGGAGTAAAATAATGAAAAAGTGTCCAATAAACAATCTTTTTCATGCTTGCGGTTTTTCCCGTAAATGCAAGCAAGTAGAGAGAAAAACAGTCTCCAGTCACCCTATTTCCCCTTCAAATAGATGTCGATGGCACGAAATAAAAGTGTCTCCGGTAAGAAGTTAACTTCATACTTGCAAAGAACTAACTTTTTGCAAACAGAAAGGTAACTTATTAGAGGGAAAGAAGTGAATATCCTACCAATTACCCCTGTGTTATTGCATTTTTATGCAATAAATAGTCTGCTTGGCGGGCTGTCCTGAAGAAATTTAGCAGAAGACGTGTTAGCAGAAAGGAGGTGTATTGAAATAAACGGATTTAAACAGGCAAAGAAAGGTAACATTATGACACTTGAAGGGTTTGCCAAAAAACGAACTGTCATCCCATACAAGAATAAGGTTCATCCGACGGGTGTGTGGTTGTCATTCAAACTTATGTTGTTGATTCATGCTAATATTCAAGTCTGTTTATAGGGCGAAATGCAAAAGTCTGTTCATTAAATTAAAATGTCTAAAGTGCCGATTTATTAATAACAAGGTCTTTTTAGGGGTTTAGAATGTCGAAGAAGAAAAAAATATTATATTTGCAGATATAGACAAAAAGATGTACTATTATGGAAAATAAAGATCTGAATTGTCTTAAGGGCGGGTTTCTGCTGCCGCTTCTTGCTGAGACAAACGTAAATGCAAAGAATTTGTGGTGATTTATATTAAAGAATAAGTTTATGCTATGAGTACCTTCCGTTCCATAGAGGAGTTGGTTAAAAGCCTTGACCGCGAGAAAGAGCTTCTAAAAGAGATGTTTGCCAAGCGGAAGTCGCTTTCGTTCCGATATGATTATGCATTAGAGATGACTGACTATAAAGAAGAGCGCATCCGCTATCTGATAGATTATGGGGTGATTCGTGATACAGGTGATTTTTTGGAGATGGAAGATATTTATTTAAAATTCTTTGAAGATATACTGGAAGTGAATGAAGAGATAAATGTCTCTTATGTGCAGGACTATCTGGTGCGCCTCAATGAAAACATAGATTACTATCTGAAGGAAAATAACGAAAAGCGAAAGTATAATTATCAGCGTGAGGTGAAGCGCTGCCTAAAGAATATCGCCCTTACTACTGTTCGCAATGTGTTGGATCTGAAACGTAACATGGACAATACGTACAAGAATGAACCCAACTACCAGATCAAAAAAGCCAAATTGACAAGGCTGAGTGAAAAGTTAAGAAATATCTCTTTACTGATAACCAAATGTGAAGAGCTGATCGACCATCAACAGCCTGTGTTTTTTCGTATAGCTATGGATGTACAGATGCAGGATGTAGTGAGTGACGTAAAATTACAATTGAATGACTCTTATCATAATCTGCTTGAAATTCATAGACAGATTGTCCATTACCTGAATCTGATAGATTATCAAAACCGTATCTTTGAGAAGATAAGAAAGTTGAAGTACCTGAAAGACCAGTTCCTACTGGAAGAGAACACTAACATCCGGCAAGTGCTTTCGGGAAGAAATCCCGTATGGATGGAACCTCAAATCAATTATCGCATTAAACTTTCTGTAGATGCTTTGCGTACATCTGATGAAGCGTTTCAAATCATCCGGAAACTGGCGGCACGGCAGAAGATCCGGAAGAACACTTTGAAAAATCTGGCAGCACCCATTCCCGAAGGATACCTGGACGGGCAGTCGGAGGTGGTTGATATGGTGAATTTGCAGGAGGTGTACAATGCCTTTGAGGCCTCGGGCGCTCACCTGTTCTATTTTGTGATGAACTACCGCTACCGCAAAGATGTGACCAGTGAGGATAAACTGATTTATTTTTGTCAGTTAGCTTCTCAATATGCTGATAGGCTTAACTTTACAGAGTGTTATGAACACTCGGGTGAAGTGGAGTATCCAATTATTTATCCTAAATAACAAGAGTTTGAACGATGAAATATACAGAAGAAATTTTCAATACGCTTAGTCGTGGAGGGTTCATCTCCTCCAATAGCATTTCTGCCCAAGTGAAGCGTTATTACGATGTTATAGAGGAGGATTTCCCCGATTATTATGAATATTATAAAGGGATAGGATTCTATCTGGAAGGAGGCGATGGCTACTATCATTTTACGCGTCGGGAAGCGAAAGTGGATTTGGAACGAAAGCTTGAAGCCGCACAACGTTGGATTGAGTATCTTAGTTTTCTGAAAACCTATCATTCGGCTTTTGGACCGGGTTTCTTGTTTCGTGCTGCCGACATTGAGATTCAAATAGGCTGTGACCTGGAGTTGAAAGAGAAAGTCGCAAAGATATTCCCTGACAAAAAGAAGCATGAAGAAGTCGTTGCCAAGTTGATATCCGAATTGGAAAGAATGGGATTTGTTGAAAAAGAAAATGAAGTGGATGGGACTTACAAAGTGTTGACTGCTTTTCATTATATGGAAGAATTGATTGATTGTATTACCATATCGGAGGAGGTGCAAGATGAGATACCTGAATAAAATTATTTTTCTGAACAGCGCTCATATTCCTTATACAGAAGTTTGTCTGGATGGTAATGTTCATTTCATTGGTACGCAGGGAGTCGGAAAAAGTACGTTACTGCGCGCTCTGTTGTTTTTCTATAATGCGGATAAACTGAAATTGGGTATCCCTAAAGAAAAAAAGAGTTTTGATGCTTTTTACTTTCCTTATTCAAATTCCTACATCGTTTATGAAGTAATGCGTGAGAATGGGGCTTATTGTGTGGTAGCTGTTAAGTCGCAAGGCAGGGTTGCCTTTCGTTTTGTGGATGCACCGTTTGAGAGCTATTGGTTTGTCAATGAACAGAATGAAGTATATGCAGACTGGAGCCGTATCCGCGAGCATATTGGGAAGAAGTGTCAGGTCACTCCGCTGGTGAGCGGTTACGAGACTTATCGTGATATCATATTCGGAAATAACCGCAAGCAGGAGCTGTTGATTTATCGTAAATTCGCAATAGTGGAGAGTGCAAAATACCAGAATATTCCCCGTACTATACAGAATGTTTTCTTAAATTCCAAGCTGGATGCTGATTTTATAAAAGATACTATCATTCGTTCGATGAGTGATGAAGATATTTCTGTGGATTTGAGTTTTTATCGAAGTCAGATAAAGGAATTCGAGCAAGAATATAACGACGTGATGCTGTGGTTTACAAAAAATAAGAATGGCGAAATACCTATACGCAAGATAGCAGACAAAGTGATGAATTCATATCGCGATTTAATTTATACCCATAGGCAAATTGAGGAAGAGCGTGCTGAACTGAATTATGCGGAAAAACAGGCTTTACAGGAATTGCCTCAGTTCAGGGAGAAGATTACTAATACGGAGGCAGAGCGGGAACGCGGATTAAGGTTAATCAGTGAACTGCAACAGAAACGCAAAAAGGAAGAGGAGGTATTGATTGGCGATATTAGAGTTGTTGAAGAGGATTTGAAGAAAGCGCGCCGGCAACGGCAGTACTATGAACAAATAGGTATTGAAGAATTGATCCGACGAGTATCACAAGAAGAGTTTCAAAATCAGGAGCTGGAACGTATGCGGATTATGAAATCCGAGTTGACGCGCGCCTATCAGGATGTATTATCTAAGTATCGTTCGTTGACTGAAAATCTGGAGATTGACTTTCGTTCGTTTGAAAATAACAAGCAATCACTGATACTCGAAAAAGGAACTGCCGTCAGCAGGCTACAGGAAGAGGCCATGCAAAATCTTCGTTCGGAAGAAGAGTGGGTGCGTTCGGCATTCGAAGAGAAATTGCAAGCGGTAGATGCAAAAATGTTACAACTGCGTGATGAACAAGCGCAAACGGGAAGACAACAAGTGAAGGCCTCTTACGAAGCACCTTATAAAAAAGAAATATCCGACTGTGAAGAAAGTATCGGGGAGTTAAACCAAAGAGACCAAGAACTGAATTTTCTGATACACCGGCATCAAATGGATATAGATCGTTTGAGGCAGGAATGTGGCATCTTGCGGAAAGAGTTGGAAATGGAAGCTCAAAATAAAATAGAAGATATATGTAAAGAGAAAGAAAATCTTGAGGAAGAACTGAGAGTGCTGAATGCTTTGATTGAGAAACGGAAGGGCTCTTTTGCCGAATGGCTGGAGAGCAACAAACCCGATTGGCAGGATAGCATCGGCAAAATAGCTAATGAGGAGGCGGTGCTATATAATAATGGGCTGAATCCTCGTTTAACGGATAACTCCGGCACTTTGTTTGGTGTGTCGCTCAACTTGTCTGCCATAGAACAAAATATCCGTACTCCCGAAGATTTGAAACAGGAACGATTGGCGAAGCAGCATATACTTCAAGAAAGCAATAACCAATTGGTGCATTTATCGGAGGAACTGAATAGTGAAATAGAGCGTTTGGAGAAGAAATATTCCAAACTGGTGCGCGAAATAGCAGACAAACAACATTTGCTGGAAGCTGAACGAATGCAACTCCCCACTAAGCTAAAGAATCTCCAAGTGGCTCTTTCTTCCTGGAGGACAAAAGAGGGAGAATGGAAACGTATTCGTACCGAAGAGATTCAGGAAGCGTTGAACGAAATAGCCCATCGGCTTTATCGAATAGAAGAGGAAAAGAAGAAGATAGTAGACGAGCGGGAACGCAGGTTAAAGGCTTGTCAGAAGAACTATAAGGAACAAAAAACAGGACTTCAAAAAGAGTTAGAGCAGTATGTATCGAATATAAAGTCCGAAATCAATCTTCGGAAGCAACAACTGGAAGAACGAAAAAAGGAGTTAAGACAAGCGCAGGAAACAGAACTTGGTGGCAAAGGCGCAGATACGGTAACAATTCGCAAGTACGATGCCAGAATAGAACAGATCCAAAAGGAGTTGGTCTACATCCGTGAGCACCGTTCACAAGTTACGTATTATGAAAAGGATAAACAGGAACTTTTTGACAAAGAACCCTTCATGCGAAGTTGTAAGAAAGATCTTGAAGACAAGTTGGCAGCACTGAACGAACGTTTCGATTTGCGTGAAAAAAAATTACAACTTCAACGGAAGAATGTGGAAGAAGCATTGACTAAACTAAGGCAGGGATTACAGCTATTGGAAAACGGGCTGAATAAGGTAGAGGTTTTTCAAGAAGATGATATTTTTTGTCCGCCGGGATCAATGGAGGTGGGTGAAAAGAATACTAAGAAAAGTTGTGACGCAATAGTGGAGGGATTGAAGTCACTGATTATATCTGCTATCAGGAAGAAAGAGGAGTTTAGAAAAGTTGTCATACAGTTTAAAGGATATTTTTCAGCGAAGAACACTTTTCACTTCCGTACCGAATTGATCAGTGAGCAAGATTATTATGACTTTGCTTCAAACCTATGCGAGTTTGTGGATAATGATAAAATATCCGATTATCGGAAACACATCAGCGAGCGATATACAGATATCATTCGTCGCATATCGAAGGAGGTAGGCGATCTGACACGCAATGAAGGGGAGATACGTAAAACGATTGATGCCATCAATACTGATTTTATAGAACGAAACTTTGCCGGAGTAATCAAAGAGATTGCCCTTCGTCCTTTACCGAGCAGTGATAAGTTGATGCAATTGCTGTTGGAAATAAAGCGGTTCAATGATGAGAATCAACATTCTATGGGAGAAGTGAATTTGTTTGCACAAGACTCTCGGGAGAATGTCAATGCAATAGCGGTGCGCTATCTGCTTTCGTTTATGAAGCATTTGCTTGAAGATCCCGGACGGAAGCAACTGGCACTGGCGGATACCTTCAAGCTGGAATTTCGAGTCAAGGAAAATGACAATGATACGGGTTGGGTGGAGAAGATAGCCAACGTAGGTTCTGACGGCACAGATATTCTGGTAAAGGCAATGGTGAATATCATGCTTATCAATGTGTTCAAAGAAAAAGCGTCGCGTAAATTTGGTGATTTCAAGATACATTGCATGATGGACGAGATAGGTAAATTGCATCCTAATAATGTAAAAGGCATTTTGGACTTTGCTAATTGCCGAAACATTCTGCTGGTGAATAGTTCGCCAACTACCTATAATGTAGAAGATTATCGTTATACTTATTTGCTAAGCAAAGACGGGCACTCGAATACGCGGGTAGTTCCATTGATAAAATACTCAAGTAATCGGTAAGATTGGAATGCGTTCGCAAAATTTAGAGAACATGGCTATCAAAAAAGAAAATAAACTTCATCTGGGTGAAGCACGTTTGTTATTACGGATGATGAACGGTGATACGATTTCTTCCTCTCGTTTTTCATTTGCGTTGACGGAAGATCTATTGGGAGAAGGAATTCTTATCCAAATATCCAACGGACGTTTTAGGAAATTTAGGATAAACGATGCTGATGGATGTCGTGTATATCTTGCTCAGCACTATGACATTAAAGGAGGGTTGGAGGAGTGGATCAAGATAAAAGAACGTCAAAATGCGGTGTCTCGTGCAGAACAGGTGTCCGTAACCGGTGATTCTAAGACTAAACATACCCGTTCTTTCAGGGGTTTTCTTATCAGTAGTTATGTTCCGATAGAAGCAACTCTGAATGGCGAAGCTTTTTTAATTCAGCCGTTGCGGGGAACTTCCTTCTTTATTGAAGACTTTGAGCATTTTCATCTTCCCGGAGATGTCATAGTGATAGGCATGGAAAATGGAGAGAACTTTCAGCATATCCGCGAACAACAATATTTGTTTGAAGATATGAAAGTACTTTTTGTCTCTCGTTATCCTCAATCAAAAGATTTGCGTACCTGGCTACAGATGATCCCTAATCGTTATATTCATTTTGGCGATTTTGATTTAGCGGGAATTCATATCTTTCAGAAGGAATTCTATATTTTCTTGGGAGAGCGTGCCGAATTTTTTATTCCGGCGGATGTGGAGGAACGGTTGAAAAATGGCAATCGATGGCTTTATGATGTGCAATATGCCCGGTATAAATCTATGGATATTTTGGATAAACGGTTGTTGCCGCTTGTAGAGATGATCCATAGGTTCCGGAAGGGATATGAGCAGGAAGGATATATTGTTAGATAATGAGAGATTGAACAAAAAGTAGACCACATAATGAAGAGAAAGCAATTAAAAAAAGTGCTTTGTCTTCAATGCGGGACGGAATCATGGCATTCTGTAGAGAATGAATGACTGTTTTTGCATCGAAGTGCGTAAGCAGCATAGTTGGATATGCTGTAGCAGCCTTCTGCTATCTGAAGCAATTTTAACTCTTCGTTTGAAAACCAAGCTATCTCTTAGTTGTTGTACTCTGCAACGGTATAACGGACGGAGATATGTTTGGAAAATCAGGTGATTTAGAGGATATGAGGAAATGGCGGGTATGGAAGCTGAAATTGATAGATGCCCGTCTTTATTTTGTCAGTATATTCGTGGGATTGTTGACAGGGCTTGTTGCTGTACCCTATCACTATCTGTTACAATTCTTTTTTAATACTCGTAGAAACTTTTTTGATTCACAGCCACATTGGTATTGGCATATTCCTATCTTTTTGTCTTTATGGGGTATCCTCTTATTTGTGATGTGGCTGGTGAAAAAGATGCCGTTGATCACCGGTGGGGGGATTCCTCAAACCCGTGGAGTGATTAACGGACGTATCTCCTACAAGCATCCTTTTATAGAGTTAGTATCTAAGTTTGTGGGAGGAGTGTTGGCGTTGAGTGCCGGTTTATCTTTGGGACGTGAGGGGCCCTCCGTGCAGATCGGTTCTTATATCGGTTGTCTGGTGTCTAAATGGGGAAGAGTGCTTGCCGGTGAACGAAAACAACTGCTTGCCGCCGGTGCAGGTGCCGGATTGGCTGCTGCTTTTGCCGCTCCCTTGGCTTCTTCGTTATTGGTCATTGAGTCTATCGAACGTTTTGATGCACCTAAGACCGCCATAACCACTTTGCTCGCCGGAGTGGTGGCAGGTGGTGTGGCGAGTATGATCTTTCCCATTAACCCTTATTTCCAGATTGACGCTATTTCTCCCGGACTGGTTTTTTCTTCACAAGTCAAATTGTTCTTATTGCTGGCTGCGGTAATTTCCGTATCCGGTAAGATTTATTCGGTTATTACAGTTTGGTTTAAGCGACTTTATCCGGCCATCAAGCATCCGGCTTATGTGAAGATGCTCTATTTGTTGTTTATTGCTTATTTAATTTCACTCACGGAAGTGAATCTGACCGGTGGAGGTGAACAATTTTTATTGGAGCAGGCGATGCATGCTGACACCCATATTATGTGGATTGTAGGTATGATGATTTTGCATTTTGTTTTTAGTGTGCTTTCGTTTTCTTCCGGATTGCCGGGAGGAAGTTTTATTCCCACTCTGGTTACCGGGGGACTGATCGGACAGATCGTTGCTTTGATTCTGGTACGTCAGGGCATTATCGGATACGAAAATATCAGCTATGTCATGCTGATATGTATGTCTGCTTTTTTGGTTGCGGTGATCCGGACTCCTTTGACAGCAATCGTTTTGATTACCGAGATCACCGGACATCTGGAGGTTTTCTACCCCTCCATTGTTGTGGGAGGGCTGACCTACTATTTTACGGAGATGTTGCAGATCCAGCCGTTTAATGTGACACTTTATGATGACATGATCAGTTCTCCTGACTTTCAGGAGGAGAAGCGCTATACTCTTTCTGTCGAAGTGATGAGTGGTTCGTATTTTGATGGAAAGACGGTAAGCGAATTACTATTGCCGGAACGTTGTGAGATTATCAATATACACCGTGATCGGAAAGATATACCCCCGGCAAAGCAAAAACTTGTTCCGGGGGACCAGGTGCAGATCGAGATGGATGCACAAGATATTGAGAAATTATACGAACCTTTGGTAAGTATGGCCAATATCTATTGAGCTTGTTCTCTCAGCCAGGCTATTTCTTCGGGCCACAGTGTTTCGTCAATGGTCTCCAGAATTAATGGCATATTGTCGAAACGGGGATCTTTCATTAGTTTCTCAAAGAAAGCGAAACCGATTAGTCCCTTACCGATGCTGTCGTGACGATCTATTCGACTACCTAATTCTTTTTTGGAATCATTGAGGTGCATCCCCCGCAGATATTCAAATCCGACTACTTCACCGAATTCTCCGAAGACATCATCATAATCATTCAGAAAGTCATAACCGGCTGTAAAAGTGTGGCAGGTGTCCAGACAAACCCCTACACGACTTTTATCCTCCACGCGGTCGATGATGTACTTCAGCTGCCAGAATTCATTTCCCAGGTTGCTTCCTTGTCCGGCAGTATTTTCAATAACGGCAGTTACTCCTTGGGTCTTTTCCAAAGTCAGATTGATGCTTTCTGAGATCCGATCCAGACATTCTTCCACCGGTATCTTGTTGAGGTGGCTGCCGGGATGGAAGTTCAGCAATTTCAGTCCCAATTGTTCGCAACGTTGCATTTCGTCAAGGAAGGCAGCCCGGCTTTTGGACAGTCCCTCTTCTTCGGGATGTCCCAGGTTTATCAGGTAACTATCGTGCGGGAGAATGTATTCGGGGGCGAAGCCGAATTTCTCACAATTTTCTTTGAAGAGACGGATACTATCTTCGGTTAGTGGCTTACTGACCCACTGGCGTTGATTTTTAGTAAAGAGGGCAAATGCATTGGCCCCGATTTCGTGTGCATTGACAGGAGCGAACTCAACGCCTCCTGATGCACTGACATGTGCTCCGATATATTTCATATTCTTTTCTTTGATTCATATGCAAAGATAACATTTCCGTAACAATATATGTTTTGCCCCATAACAATATATGTAATGAGTGATTACATATATTGTTATGGGGCAAAAGCTCTGATGGGATCCGACGGTTAAGCCAGATTGCCTATTTCATCCAGATTCTTTTGGATATCATCATCTGTAAGCGAATAGTTTACCAAGTCACCGGACAGGTATTTGTCATACGAAGCCATATCGATCAGTCCGTGACCGGACAGGTTGAACAGAATCACTTTCTCTTCTCCGCTTTCTTTGCATTTGTTTGCCTCACGGATGGCGGCTGCGATGGCGTGGCAAGATTCCGGAGCAGGAATAATACCTTCAACCTGTGCGAACAGGCATCCGGCTTCGAAAGATTCCAGTTGGCTGATATCGACAGCTTCCATCAGTTTGTCTTTGAGGAGTTGCGAAACGATCACTCCTGCACCGTGGTAGCGAAGTCCGCCGGCGTGGATGTTGGCCGGAGCAAAGTTGTGTCCCAATGTAAACATTGGCAACAGTGGGGTATATCCTGCTTCGTCGCCGAAGTCGTATTGAAACTTACCGCGGGTCAGCTTCGGGCAAGATGCCGGTTCGGCAGCAATGAAGCGTGTTTTTTTACCTTCAAGGATGTTATGGCGCATGAATGGGAACGCGATGCCACCGAAGTTGGAACCACCACCAAAGCATGCGATCACCATATCGGGATATTCACCTGCCATTGCCATTTGTTTTTCAGCTTCCAGGCCGATCACGGTCTGGTGCAGGGTGACATGGCTCAGAACGGAACCTAATGTATATTTACAGTTTGGAGTAGTTTGAGCCAGTTCGATGGCTTCAGAGATGGCGGTACCCAATGAGCCCTGATGATTCGGGTGTGCAGTCAGAATATCTTTTCCTGCACGGGTCGACATCGAAGGCGAAGGAGTCACCTGGGCACCATAGGTCTGCATGATGCTACGGCGGTAAGGTTTCTGCTCATAACTGATTTTCACTTGATAAACGGCGGCTTCCAAACCGAAAAGCTTGGCGGCGTAAGCCAGGGAAGCTCCCCATTGTCCGGCACCGGTTTCAGTTGTTACATTCTGTACACCTTCTTTTTTACAATAATAAGCTTGTGGAATGGCCGAGTTCAATTTGTGCGAACCCATCGGGCTGACACTTTCATTCTTGAAATAAATATGTGCCGGTGTGCCTAATGCTTTTTCCAGCCCATAGGCACGGACCAATGGAGTACTGCGGTAATATTTGTACATTTCACGAACCTCTTCCGGTATTTCTATCCATTGGTCGGTTTGGTTCAGTTCCTGGCGGCAAAGCTCTTCCGCGAAGATCGGATACAGATCTTCTGCCTTTAATGGCTGTTTGGTTCCCGGATGCAACGGGGGCATCGGCTTGTTCACCATGTCGGCTTGTATGTTGTACCAGTAATGCGGAATTTCTTCTTCAGGCAGTATGTACCTTTTTTTCTTGTCGCTCATAATATTGTAGTTATTTGATTATTCTGATGCCAAAAGTAAGTATAATTTTTAAGAATTATATGATTTCAGCAACAAAGAATCGGATATGTTTGTTATTTTAGTTAAGTTTGTGCGACTCTATTAATATGCAATCCGATGAAGATTTATCATAAATTCTTTTTGTACCAGAATAAATTGTTGCAGCCTTACGTACGACTTTTGTTACGATTAATGGCAATTATCACCTATCTGGCTTCCATCATGCTGATAGTCGGAGTGATTTACGAACATGGCTTTACGCTCTCTGCCCATGAAGTTACGAAAATACATCTTCTTTATAAGACGGTTTGGATTATATTCCTGATCGACGTTACGCTGCATATCCTGCTTGAATATAGAGATACGAAAAAGAATTTCCGGAAGTTGGCCTGGATACTGAGCTGGTTACTGTATCTGACTTTGATTCCTGTTATCTTCCATCGGCCCGAGGAGGGAGGGGCTATTCTGCATCTGTGGGAATTCCTGCACGGTTACTTTTACCATATTGTCTTGCTGTTGCTTTTCTCCTTACTGAATTTGTCTAATGGGCTGGTACGATTGTTGGGCAGGAGAACCAATCCTTCTTTGATTCTGGCTGTCAGCTTCCTGGTGATTATATTTATCGGATCGGGGTTGTTGATGTTGCCTCGTTGTACTGTGGAGGGGGTTACCTTATCGTGGGTCGACGCGTTGTTTACTTCTACCAGTGCCGTCTGCGTAACCGGGTTGGTTCCCGTTGACGTATCCGCTACTTTTACGCCGGCCGGACTGACAGTTATCATTCTTTTGATTCAGATCGGTGGTCTGGGAGTGATGACACTGACCAGTTTCTTTGCCATGTTCTTCATGGGAAATACTTCTTTGTACAATCAGTTGGTCGTACGTGATATGGTAAGTTCCAATTCATTGGGGTCGTTATTCTCTACTTTATTGTACATATTAGGTTTTACATTGGTCATTGAGGGGATAGGCATGCTTTCTATCTGGTTCAGTATACATGGTACGCTGGGGATGGATGTTCAGGATGAACTGGCTTTTTCTGCCTTTCATTCCATCTCTGCCTTTTGTAATGCCGGATTTTCTACGTTGCCTGGTAATTTAGGCAATCCGATGATTATGACCCAGCATAACTGGCTGTATATAACCGTGTCTTTCCTGATTATTTTTGGTGGAATCGGATTTCCGATTCTGGTTAATTTTAAAGATATTATAGTTTACCATGCCCGTCGTTTCTGGCGTTTGATCCGTACCCGCCAGTGGGACAATCATCAGGTACATCATCTGTTCAATCTTAATACTAAGATTGTATTGATAATGACTGTTCTGCTACTGGTTTTCGGAACGCTTGCCATTGCTTTTTTCGAGTGGGATCATTCGTTTGCAGGCATGTCGGTTGCCGATAAGTGGACACAGGCTTTCTTCAATGCCACTTGCCCCCGAACCGCCGGATTCAGCAGTGTAGACCTGACTTCACTGAGCATACAAACCATCATGCTTTATATAGTCCTGATGTGGATTGGTGGTGCGGCACAGTCCACAGCCGGTGGTGTGAAAGTAAATGCTTTTGCTGTTGCCTCACTCAACCTGATCGCTGTGCTGAGAGGAACCGAAAGAGTGGAGGTATTTGGCCGTGAGTTGTCACATGACTCCATCCGACGTTCCAATGCTGCGGTAGTCGTTTCTTTGGGAATCTTGTTTGTGTTTGTCTTTATTCTGAGCATACTGGAACCCAAGATGTCTATCATGACCCTGACGTTTGAATGTGTGTCGGCTTTAAGTACGGTTGGCTCCAGTCTGAATGCCACTCCTTTGCTGTGTGATGAAAGTAAGTTGCTGGTATCTCTGCTTATGTTTATCGGCCGTGTAGGATTTATCACTCTGGTGCTGGGCATCGTGAAACAGAAAAAGAATACAAAATACCGTTATCCGAGCGATAACATTATCATAAACTAATCAGTTGAATTTATTATGAAATACATTATTATTGGTCTTGGAAACTACGGTCATGTGCTGGCTGAGGAACTTTCCGCCTTAGGGCACGAGGTGATAGGGGCCGATTTGGACGAAGGACGGGTAGATAGCATAAAAGATAAGATTGCCACCGCCTTTGTAATCGATGCGACGGACGAGCAGTCTCTTTCCGTTTTGCCTCTTAACAGTGTTGATATGGTGATTGTTGCCATTGGTGAGAATTTCGGAGCTTCAATCCGTGTGGTGGCTATGTTGAAGCAAAAGCAGGTGCAACATATTTATGCACGTGCCATCGACGGAGTACACAAAGCAGTGCTTGAAGCATTTGGACTGGAGAAGATACTGACTCCGGAAGAAGATGCCGCCCGAAGTTTGGTGCAGTTGCTGGATTTTGGTACAAAGATGGAAACTTTCCGGATAGATTCGGAATACTATGTAGTCAAATTCAATGTTCCCGAGAAATTTGTAGGCTATTTTGTCAATGAGTTAAATCTGGATGAAGAGTTTCATTTAAAGCTGATAGGACTGAAACGCTCCAATACCATCAAGAATTGCTTGGGCATTTCGTTGGTAGAGCACAAGATAGTGAACGAATTGCCCGAGAATGCCAAGATTCGTCCGGATGACGTATTGGTATGCTACGGTAAATATAATGATTTCCAGAAACTGTGGAAGGCATTGTGATAGACAAATAACGGAAGACGACGAATCATTGATATAAAAATGCGCCATAAATGTTATTGTCTAACATTTAAGGCGCATATAAAAAGAGAGAAAATTATTCTTTCAATGCTTCTTCCAGATTAATACCCAAGGCACAGGCTACTCCTGCACCATAAGCCGGATCAGCTTTGTAGCAGTTGCGCACATGCCGTTGTTTGATAAACAGTTCTGCATCGCCCATAGCACGTGCGGTATTTTCGAACAATAATTGTTGTTCATCCGCAGGCATCAGTCGGAATAAGTCACCCGGTTGGCTATAGTAATCGTCATCGTATTCGCGTTCGTTATAGTTGAATACATCTCCATGAACCTTCAGAGGCGGTTCCTTTTTATCCGGAGAGTCTTGCCATTCACCATAGCTGTTCGGTTCGTAGCCTTTGGCCGAGCCATAATTGCCATCCACCCGCATAGCTCCGTCGCGATGGAATGCGTGGAACGGGCAACGTGGCTTGTTCACCGGAATCTGTTCAGAGTTTACTCCCAGTCGATAGCGTTGTGCATCGCCGTAAGAGAATAGGCGTCCCTGTAACATCTTGTCGGGAGAGAAACCGATACCTTCAACAATGTTCATCGGGTTGAAAGCCGATTGTTCTACTTCTGCGAAATAGTTTTCCGGGTTACGGTTCAGTTCAAGGATACCTACATCCTGTAACGGGAAATCTTTGTGCGACCAAACTTTGGTAAGGTCAAACGGGTTGATGCGATAGTTGTCAGCCTCTTCTTCTGTCATCAGCTGGATCTGGAATTTCCATTTCGGAAAATCACCTCGTTCGATACTTTCGTACAAGTCACGTTGATGTGATTCACGATCTTTGGCTATGATGGCTTCAGCTTCCTGGTCAGTCAGGTTCTTGATGCCCTGTATGGTTCTCAAGTGGAATTTAACCCAGATACGTTTGTTCTCAGCGTTTAGGAAACTATAAGTATGACTGCCGAATCCATGCATGTGGCGATAAGAAGCCGGAATACCGCGCGGACTCATTGTAATGGTTACCTGATGGAGGGCTTCAGGCAATAGGGTCCAGAAATCCCAATTGTTATTGGCACTACGCATGTTGGTGTGCGGGTCACGTTTTACTGCATGGTTCAAATCGGGGAATTTCAGAGGATCGCGCAGAAAGAACACAGGGGTATTGTTACCTACCAGATCCCAGTTTCCTTCTTCTGTATAAAACTTCATGGCAAATCCACGGATATCGCGTTCTGCATCGGCGGCTCCGCGTTCTCCTGCTACAGTTGAAAAACGTACGAAACATTCTGTCTGTTTACCTACCTGGCTGAAGATAGCGGCTCGTGTGTACTTGGTGATATCGTGTGTGACGGTAAATGTGCCGTAAGCTCCGGAGCCTTTAGCGTGCATACGGCGTTCGGGGATCACTTCACGATCGAAATGAGCGAGTTTCTCAATCAACCATGGATCTTGTAGCATGATTGGCCCGCGGGGGCCTGCTGTCTGGCTGTTTTGGTTGTCGGCAATAGGACGACCATTAGCTGCTGTAAGTTTTTTCTTTTCCATATAGTTTTGGTTTTTACCGGAAACAAAGCTTTCAATGATGTGAAGTCTTTTACAGCCCCTCTTCCGTGTTATTACTTGACAAAAGTAGCGCTAAATTGTTTACTCGTCAAATAGATAATTTCAATCCATGGATAGGTGATATCTATTTCTATCAAAGATATCAGTTTTACTTGGATTTGCAATGTTTCGTGGGAAAAAATATAAGATGTAAGTGATTCTATTTTTTCCAGCCGATTGTTTCCAAAAACCATTGGGTATTAGTCTCGTTCAGTTTTTGCTCCTTGAGCATTTCCGGCATTTGACTATAGTTTCTTTTGAATGCTTCTATCAGTTTGTTAAAACGTTCGGGCGAGTAATTCAGTGCAATGCTGGTCGCTTCGGTTGCTCCCATGGCAGGGGTCAATACGATCCCGGCATCCCGGTATTTGAGCGCGGTGACAGCCTTGCTGAATCGTTTGAATTGTGAAACCATTCCGTCATTTAATTCCGGGATAGAAGTCGGATATTGAATTTCTATCGTGTTTCCCTGGCTGCACGATGTTTCCGGTAGAGTGATCAGTAATGCCAATTCATCACCGATGTATTCATATTCTGCTTTGCTTCCATTCACGGTGATTGCTTCCGGAATGGCGGAACCTAATACTTTTATCTTAAACTGACGGTTAAGCGGCATGTTGCGATAGCTGCCTTTCCGAGGAGCAATCGTTACGGTTAAAAGATTATCTTTTCGTTCACAGGCCATCCGGGTACGGGCATATTCGTTGGCATAATATTTATCATTGCCGTTGTCTTCATAGAAACAGAACGAACCGCTTCCTCCGGGGAATACATTTACGATGATCTCTTCGTTATTGCTGTTCAGATTCTTCACCCGGTTGTAAAGAGGGAGTACGGAGCCCGCTTTTACGTATACCGGATATTCGGTCAGTGTAAACGAGCGTTCTACTGTCTGTCCTCCTTTCAACAAGGTTCCGGTTGTCCATTCAAACCAGTCGTTACCTTCCGGCAGCCACACCTTTACTGTGGAAAGTCCGTTTTGCATGGGAGTAGTGATGGGGGCTACCAAAATCTGGTCACCAAACATGTATTCGTTTCTGAAATCGTATGCCTCTTTGGCTTCAGGATAATCGTAATACATCGGGCGGCAGATAGAAATACCATTATCGTAAGTCTCCCGAGCCATCGTATATATATAAGGAGCCAGTTGGTAGCGGAATAGGATCGAGTTACGTAAGGCTTCGAAATAATCCCCTTTGAAATTCCATAATTCTTTATTCAGGACCGCATTCTTTGTAGAGTGAGTTCGCATCACGGGTGTCAGAGCACCGTATTGCATCCAGCGGGTGAAAAGTTCCGGATCGAGTATTTCTTTTTCACCGCCTTTGAACATGTGCCCACCGATGTCATGGCTCCAGTAACCATACAATACATTGGAGGCGCAGTTAGTAAAGTAAGGTTGGAATTCAAGCGATTTCCATGATATGACAGCATCTCCCGAGAAGCCGATCTGGTAACGGTGATTGCCCAGTCCTCCCCAGCGATGATAGAGCATCGGACGCGTATCACGGTTACGCTCCATATCCGAGAAGAAAACATAATTGATCCACCAGGTATTACTGAGGCTGTCCACTTTCTTGTCATACATCCATTGCTGCCAGTCGAGCCACCAGAAGTCTACTCCTTGTTTTTCCATGGGGCGGAGTACCTTGTTCAGCATACCGTTCATAAAATGTTTGTCCGAAACTACCCAGGGGATAGGTTCGTGTTTAGCCGTATCTATTCCCATCCATTGTGCCATCTCCGGATATTTTTCTTCATAAGGGGCCACACCATCGGCAGGATGTAGATTTAGGGTAATCTTTAAGTCATTGTCTTTCAGATAACCGAGGAATTTGGCAGGATCCGGAAAGAGTCGGCGATTCCATGTCCATCCCGTCCATCCGCCGAATCCCGGTTCGGTATAGTGCCAGTCCATGTCTACCACCAATACATCCAGAGGAATATTATAAGTGTGGAAGTTGTCCACCAATTGCCGCATCTCCTTGTCCGAATAACTCCAATATCTTGACCACCAATAGCCGAATGCGTACCGGGGTGGGAGAGGAACTTTTCCCGCAAAGGCTGTATAATCTTTCAGGGCAGCTTTGTAGTCGTGTCCATAGGCCATGAAGTACCAGTCTTGTCCGTCTTTATTTTCACGTGTCTCTACCCAGGGCCATTCCGAATCATCAAACAGGAAATTTTTTGAATCGTCAATCAGAGTCCATCCGTCTGTTGAGAGAAGACCGTCTTCCAGCTTCATGTCCTGATGGCTGTATATGTTGTGGTTTCCTTCAAAACCATCCAGTGTGCGGTCCGTCCCTTTCAGGTTTCCCTTTTGCGTTGTACCGGGTGTCCACTCGAAGGGCAACATTCCTTTGGCCGATGTAATCGTTAAATTATCTTTTGTGAAAGGACCTTTTCCTTTTTTATATTTCAATTTCATACGGGCGGTACTTATCACTACCACCGCACTTTTATTTTGTACCGTGTACTCCGGAATCGGTAAGTTACGGTGGATTGCTACAAATGATGGGGCGTCGGTAAACGTACCCGAAGGACTCCATTCCATACGGATAACTCCATCTGTGAGAATGCTAAAACGTACGTTCCCATCACAATAGGCTATTGTGTTCTGAGGAGTTGCTGCCGAGAGTGAAAGGCTGAACAGAACTCCTTGCAATGCCAGTAAAAAATAGACTGCTAAATATTTCATGTTGTATTTATGTTAGTTTTTCACAAAGATAAGAGTAATATTCATATATTCGTAATAATGAATTTTAAATCTTTTTATATCTTTGCAACCTGTGCAATAATTATCGTTCCTTTAGTTACAACAGATGATAGTATGAAAAAAGACGGTTTCTCAGAAATTTATGATGTTTATTTTCCGAAGTTACTGCGTTTTACCCAAACGTATCTGATTTCAGAGGATGAATCGGAGAATATTGTCCAGGAAATCTTTATCTATTTATGGGAACACAGAGATATCATCGAAACACTTCAGAACCTGAATACCTATCTGTTTACATTGGCAAAAAACCGTTGTATCGACTATTTTCGTAAAGAGATGGTTCGTGATATCCGTAAAGGTTCGCTTTCGGAGATAGAAAACAGGGAACTCCAACTGAAACTATATTCATTGGAAGCATTTGACAATGATCGCCTTTCGGATGCTGACATTGAGGAGATATTGAATAATGCCATCAATCGCTTGCCGGAGCGTTGCCGTGAAATATTTATTATGAGCCGTTTGCAGAATCTCCGTTATAAAGAGATAGCTATACGGCTGAATGTTTCTCCCAATACGGTTGAGAATCAGATTGCCATCGCATTGCGCAAGTTAAAAGAAGAACTGAAAGACTACTTTCCCCTTTTTGTTTTCATTATCTGAAAAAGAATCCCTATTTTTGTCAAGCTATTAGGAATTACTTATTTTATATTCAAAACACAGCAATGAAACACTTAGTTATTTGCATCGTCCTGATGGTGGGCGGTGCTTGCTGCTTTGCACAGCAAAAGAAAGTGGCTGCCCATAAGGCCACGAGTGGTAATCCTGTACTCCAGGGGTGGTATGCCGATCCGGAAGGCATTATTTATGATGATACTTATTGGATCTTTCCAACTTGGAGCGATGTTTACGAAAAACAGACTTTCTTTGATTGTTTCTCTTCCAAAGACCTTGTGAACTGGACCAAACATGCTTCGGTTCTGGATACTACAGCCGTTAAATGGGCTAAGAAAGCGATGTGGGCTCCTTCGGTGATTAGCAAAAATGGAAAATATTATTTCTTTTTTGGAGCGAACGATGTTCACGAAGGAGAGATTGGTGGCATTGGCGTGGCAGTCAGCGATCGTCCGGAAGGACCGTACAAAGATTTGCTGGGCAAGCCGTTGATTAATGAGATAGTGAATGGAGCGCAACCGATCGACCAGTTTGTGTACAATGATGACGGGCGTTATTATATGTATTATGGTGGTTGGGGACATTGCAATGTAGTGCAGTTGAACGATGACTTTACAGGATTGGTACCTTTCGAAGACGGTACTATCTATAAAGAAGTGACTCCGGAAAATTATGTCGAAGGACCGTTTATGTTCAAGAAAGACGGCAAATATTATTTTATGTGGAGTGAAGGAGGTTGGGGAAGCCCTGATTACTCTGTAGCTTATGCTATTTCCGATTCTCCGTTCGGTCCTTTTAAACGTGTAGCCAAAATTCTGGAGCAGGATTCTTCAGTGGCAACCAGTGCCGGACATCACTCGGTGTTGCATGCTCCCGGGTCGGATGATTATTATATTGTTTATCATCGTCGTCCGCTGAATGATAATGCGCGCGATCACCGCGCGACTTGCATTGACAAAATGACTTTTGACAAAGACGGATTTATTAAACCTGTGAAGATGACTTTTGAGGGTGTACCTCCACAGAAGATCAAGAAGAAATAAGGAAATCGTTTGGGAGATGTGCCGGAAACAGAATGGCACATGAACAAAGCTGGTTTTGTAAACGGCCGCAGATGCTGACTTTTTCAAACTGTCGATGACATTTGAAATTGCATCTGAGGCCGTTTTATTGTTTGGGATCAGTAGGGTGTCTTCGGGCAAATGCGGTGATCGTTAAGAGTGAGAAAGTGCATTAAGAAGTCCATTGCTTGATGGGATGTGCTTCTTTATGAAGTGGTGAAGTCATGACTGAAAAATCTTCTGGTCTGCATGTAAAGTTCATCTTAGCCGCTAAGATGGACATCTTGGCTGCCGAGATCTACATCTTGGCTGCTAAGATACACATCTTGAGTGCTGAGATGGACAGTATGATATGGAGAATCCCATTTTCTTTAGTATTCTGACGAACTTTGATCAGGGACTTTTGTGTGTTTGATTTTAATCTTGTGATGGGCTTGTTCAGAAGAGGTTTCCGGAGAGGGAGAGGTATGAACCGATGAAAGGCCGGGACAGGGGATTGTGATGCTTTATTCTGGCTGCACGGGTCTGATTGCAAAGAAAAAAAGTTTTTTGAAAAAAAGTTGTTTTTCTTTTAGTGGATTTTAAAGGCTGTTACGCCTTATTAATAGAAACCCTAAAAAATGAATGAACTAATAGATAAATATTTTGCAGGAGAAATGACTGACCGGGAGAAAAAAGACCTTTTCGACCGGATAGAGACGGATGAAACTCTGAAGAAAGAGTTTCTCCGGATGCAGAATGTAGTAGCGTTGACCGGAATACTTTCCCGGCAGGACGATCCTGAAGTCAGCCGAAAAGGGAAGCAGCATTTCGCGAAACTCCTGTTTCGTAAAAGATTGAAGCGGACAATTACCGTATCTTTGAAATATGCCGCTGTTTTTGCGGTGTTGATTGCAGGTACTTTCTATGTCACAAAGCAATACTTGTCAGAGGAATTCGGTAAAAACTATACTATGATTACAGCTCCCAAGGGACAGCGGGTAAAAGTGGATTTACCGGATGGAACCGTTGCCTGGCTGAGTCCTTGCAGCAGTCTCCGCCTGTCGGCATCTTTTAATGAGTCGGACCGTAAAGTAGAATTGGATGGCGCTACTTATTTTGATGTGGCAAAGAATCTTGAAAAGCCGTTTATCGTTTCGGCCAAGGGCTATCGGGTCAGAGTGCTCGGAACTAAATTCAATATATCGGCCTATAAGAATAGTGCTGAATTTGAGACGGACCTTGTAGAAGGCTGTGTTCATATTTATGATCCGGCAGATATAAGGAATGAAGTATTTCTGCAACCCAAAGAGAAGGCGGTGCTGTGGGGAGACCGTCTGATGAAGCGGGAATCAGACTTTGATAATGAAGAATACCTGAAGAACGGAATAGTGAGCTTCCTGTCGGAACCTTTCGGGAGAGTGCTGAACAGCGTCGCTTTATGGAATGACGTAATTTTCAAGATAGAACGTTCGGTCAATGCAACCCAACGCATTTCCGGTAAATTCCGGCAAAGTGATTCTTTGGAGAGTATCTTAAAAGCTTTGCAAGGTGCCATGCCTTTCAAATACAAGATAGTTAGTGAAGAAGAAATTATTATTTATTGATAAATACGGATGATACTCTAACTAAAAACAGATGCCTATGAAATAGAAAAACAGTATGAAGTGAAAAAAAGGAGGAAATGGTCTGGTACACCTTTCCCTCCCGATAAAGTCAACACATTTGGCTGGTCCTAATAAAAAACAACAAAGTATTAACCTTATTACATTGCAAAAGTATGAAAAAAAACTTATTGCTGTTATCTTATGCAATTAAACAACGTGAAATTATTCAAATCTTGCGAATTATGAAATGCACAGTCTTGCTATTATTTCTGCTTATCCTCCAGGCACATGCTGGTGTAAGCTCGCAAAATGCAAGGGTAAACATGTCTCGAAACCAACTTCCGTTAAAGGAGTTTATGGCGGAAATTGAAAGACAGACAGACTATCTGTTTATCTATAGTGATGCAGAAATCAATGCTTCTCGCCAGGTAAGTGTGAAGAAAGGTACTCATAGGGTGGCCGATTTACTGAGCGAGGTGCTCTCTAAGAATAATATTTCTTATAATTTCGCAGATAATTATATTTCTCTTCATGTACGCAAAGAGGCTGAAGCACAGTCTTTGGCTGCATCTCCCCAACAGAAAAAGAATACAATTCAAGTATCGGGAACCATCGTAGATACCGCAGGTGAGCCTATAATCGGGGCTAACATCAAATTGAAAGGTGCTCAGGGAACCGGAACGATTACGAACGTGGAGGGTAACTTTAAATTGGAAGTGCCTACCAATGGTGTACTGATCGTTTCCTTTATCGGATACCAACAGCAGGAAGTGCCGGTGAACGGAAAAACCATGCTGAGAATTAAAATGGCGGAAGACGCAGAAGTGCTTGATGAAGTGGTGGTAACAGCTTTGGGTATCAAACGCGAAGAAAAGGCATTGGGTTACGCTGTCCAGAAGGTGGGTGGAAGTAAGTTGTCCACTGTGAAACCTGTTAACATCGCTACTTCACTGACCGGTAAGGTTGCCGGTCTGAACGTAACCAACAGTACGGAGTTCAATACGGCTCCGACCCTCAAACTGCGTGGTGAGACTCCGTTATTGGTTGTGGACGGTGTGCCGTATAGCAATATCTCTCTGAATGATATCGCGGCGGATGACATTGAGTCTGTTGACGTATTGAAAGGAGCTACTGCATCGGCTTTGTATGGTGCCCGCGGAGGTTCGGGAGCTATCATGGTGACTACAAAGAAAGGTAGCCAGGAAGGACTGAATATTTCGGTAAACAGTAGTACGATGTTCAATGCCGGCTATCTGGTGTTGCCGGAAGTGCAACACGGATACAGTACCGGTCAGGGAGGTAAATATACCGCTGCCGACTTTGTTTGGGGTGATAAATTGGATATCGGCCGTACAGCCGTACAGTATGACCCGTATACTTATGAGTGGAAAGAGATGCCGTTGGTTTCGAAAGGTAAAGACAACTTTAAGAACTTCCTGGAAACAGGTTTCATCACCAATAACAATATCAGTATCAGCCAGACCGGTAAATACGGTAGTTTCCGCTCTTCTTTGTCGCATGTTTATAACAAGGGACAATATCCGAACCAGAGATTGAATAAGATTACTTATTCGGTAGGTGGAGACATGAAGTTCGGCAAACTGAGTTTCGAAGGAGGCGCGATCTACAACAAGCGTTTCTATCCCAATGGTGAAGGAGCCGGTTATGGCGGCGGCGGTTACATCTACAACCTGTTGGTATGGACAGGTACTGATTATGATGTGCGCGACTATAAAAACTATTGGAGAAAGAAAGACGAAGAACAGAACTGGATGAATGACGTGTGGTATGATAACCCTTATTATCTGGCGCATGAAATGACTTCATCGAATGATTATGATAAAGTAAATACTTACTTGTCGGGTAAATATGACATCATGCCCTGGCTGAACTTCTCAATGAGAGCTGGTGCCGATGCTTATGCCAGCCGTACGGAAAAGAAAAACGCAATGAGTGCCCGCGGCGGATGGGACAAGAACGGATACTTCTATACATCCAAATCTACCGGATTCAGTTTCAATGGTGATGCCTTGTTATCTGCCAACCACAGTTTTGGCGATTTTGCCATCGATGGTTTTGTCGGAGGTACCATCTATTATTACTATGATGATGCCATATCATCGAATACCCGTAACGGATTGAGCATTCCGGGCTATTATTCGCTGAAGGCATCGGTTGACCCGATCGCTTCTTCAAGTTCATACAAGCAAAAACAGGTGAATTCTATTTACGGAAAATTCTCTGCTTCCTGGAAGAGCACCGTGTTTGTGGATGTTACGGCACGTAATGACTGGTCGTCTACTTTGCCCTCGGAAACACGTTCTTATTTCTATCCGGCTGTATCGGGAAGTATCATCATGTCGCAGTTGCTGAAGATGCCCGAATGGCTGAACTTCTGGAAACTGAGAGGTGCCTGGACTGTAACGAAGAGCGACTTGGGCATTTATGATACGAATCAGGCTTACAGTGTAAGCACCAACGTATGGGACGGAATGAATACTGCCGTATATCCGGAAATGATTCGCAGTACAACCCTTGAACCGACTGCTGCGCGTTCTTACGAAATCGGTACTGCTTTCAATGTATGGAACAACCGTTTGCGCTTTGATATTTCTTATTATAACAAGCTGAAATACAACCTGACACGTGAAGCTACAATCAGTGGATCGTCCGGTTTTACCAAAACATTGGTGAACTATGATGAAGAGCAGGTTCGTCGGGGAGTGGAAGTTTCGTTGACAGCGTCTTTGATCCAATCAAAAGACTGGAATTGGGAAGTGAATGCTAACTGGGCCCGTGACCGTTACTTCTATGCTAAGGTTGACCCGGTGTACTCTACACAGAAACCTTGGGTAGCTGCCGGTAAACGTTGGGACTGGTATGGCATCTATGACTGGGAACGTGACCCTCAGGGAAACATCATTCATGAAAACGGTTATCCCGTACAAAGCAAATACCAGTCGGTAATGGGTAATGAATATCCGGACTGGATCTGGGGGCTTAGCACTACCTTGCGCTATAAAGAATGGACTTTGGGAATCTCGCTGGACGGACGTGTAGGCGGTATGGCTTATTCTCGTACGGAGCAGACCATGTGGAACACCGGTGTACACCCCGATAGTGATAACAAATGGCGTTATGATGAAGTGGTGAACGGCAAAAAGAACTATGTGGGCCAGGGTGTGAAAGTGGTATCGGGTAAGGTTGAATACGATACAACCGGAAAGATTATCAGTGATACGCGTGTGTTTGCACCGAACGATACACAGGTTTCGTATGAAAGCTATATCAAGAACTACAATCCGTGGTCGGGTGGCAAGGTTTACCAGAACGTTCACGACTGTACATTCCTGAAATTGCGTGAGCTTTCATTGTTGTACACAATGCCCAAATCAGTATGTGATAAACTGCATATGAAAGGCGTTACACTCGGTTTGATCGGACAGAACTTATTGATCTGGATGAAAGAGTTTAAGTATGCTGACCCGGATGTGGATTCGGACGACCTGAATTCACCTTCTATGAGATATGTCGGATTTAATGTTAAGTTTGATTTGTAAAAATGGAAATTATGAAACTAATAAATAAAACGTTGCTTTTACTTACAGCAAGTGCCGCTATCCTGGCATCTTGTAACAAGTTTGATGATTTGAATACGAACCCGGATGCCGCAACCAAGGTGACAGCCCCCATGTTGGCGACAAAACTTATCCTGAATATCACACAACAGGGTGCTGCAAAGAATTTTGTATACCACAGTATGCTGAGCAAGCAGATCGCATGGTCGGAGAATGCTTCGGATGAACAGTACAATTTGTTTGGCAGAACCGATTTTGACGGTTATACCATTCTCACAAACTGCCAGAAGATGATTGATGCGGCCAATGATGGAGATAAGGACTCGTATGCTGCTTTGGCTAAATTTATGAAGGCCTATAAGCTGTTTTATAAATCATTGGAAGTGGGCGATATCCCTTACAGTGATGCTTTGAAAGGCGAAGAGGGAGTTCAGAAGCCTAAATACGATACACAGAAAGAGGTGATGCGCCAGGTATTGGAAGATTTGGAAGAGGCTTACACTTTATTCTCATCGGGTGATGACTTTGACGGTGACCCTATCTTTGGCGGTGACACTGAAAACTGGAAAAAGACCGTGGTTGCATTCGAACTGAAGGTACTGACCCACTTGTGTAAGAAAGAGGCGGACGCAGACCTGAAAGTGAAAGAACGCTTTGCCCGACTGGCTGCCTCGGGTTCGCTGATGACATCGAATGCAGATAACTTCCAACTGGTATATTCTAATAAGGCCGGACAGCTTTATCCGTTCTACTATACACAAAACAAGCATTCTGACTATCTGATGATGTCGAGCGTGATTATCGATAACCTGAAAAAGTTCAATGACTACCGCATGTTCTATTATGCTTCTCCTTCGAAAGCCCAGACAGACAAAGGGGTGAAAGAGTCCGAGTGGGATGCTTATCTTTCGGTAGATCCTTCGGACAGCTATTCAAATATCTCCGTTCTGTACGGAAAAGGTGAATTCTGCCTGGCTAACCTTCGTTATACCCGTATTCCGGAGGGCGAACCTCTGATGCGCCTGAGCTATGCGGAGCAGAACTTTATATTGGCTGAGGGAGCTGTACGCGGCTGGATTTCGGGAGATGCTTCTACTTATTATAAGAAAGGTATAGAAGCCAGCATGAATTTTATAGCGGACAACACGCCTGATAAGGAAGAGTATACTCATGGACGTACCATTACCCAAGAGTATATACAGGAATACTTGGCACAACCGGTCATCCAGTTATCCGGTGATAAGGAAAAAGACCTGGAGATGATCTTATTGCAACGTTATCTGGCCTCGTTCCTGCAACATCCGTATGATGCTTACTATGACTACCGCCGTACAGGATATCCGGTATTGCCTATCAATCCGAATACGAACCTGAATACAGAAAAGGATAAGATCCCTACAAGATGGATGTATCCGGAGGCTGAATTCAGTTATAATCCGGATAACGCCAACGAAGCTGTTCAGCGTCAGTACAACGGTTCGGACGATGTGAATAAGTTAATGTGGATTCTCCAGTAAATTATTATTCATTTGAAGGTAAACGCACAGGTATATCCTGTGCGTCCTTCTTTATACCCAAATAATCATAACCATGAAACAAATTTATTTATTGTTGGCTATCCTGTTGGGAAGCCTTCAGCTGGCAAGTGCACAGCAGCAAACTCTCCGGTTCAACAAAGACGGTAAATTCAAGATTGTCCAGTTTACCGATGTTCATTATATCTATAATGACCCCCGTTCGGACATATCGGTTGAGCGTATCAATCAGGTACTGGATTTGGAAAAACCCGATCTTGTTCTTTTCACAGGTGACGTGATTTATGGCAAACCCGCGGAAGAAGGGATGCGTACGGTATTGAATCTGGTATCTAAAAGAGAGATTCCTTTTGCCGTAACTTTCGGGAATCATGATAACGAGCAGGGATTGACCCGTGAAGAGCTGCTGAAGATTATCCAGTCCGTTCCTTACAACCTGACACAGACCACTCCGGGAATTTCGGGGGTGACCAATTTTATCCTGCCTGTGAAGTCGTCGGACGGAAAACGCAATGCAACGGTTCTTTATTGCATCGACTCCCATTCTTATTCACAGATAAAAGGGGTGAACGGATACGATTATATCAAATTTGACCAGATTCAGTGGTATCGTGAGAACAGTAAGAAGTTTACTGCGGAAAATAATGGCGTTCCGGTTTCGTCGTATGCATTTTTTCATATAGCTTTGCCGGAGTATAATCAGGCAGCCTCTTCCGAAAGCGCAATACTTTATGGTATTCGTAAAGAAAAAGCATGTGCTCCCCAGTTAAATTCGGGCTTGTTTACTGCCATGAAAGAGATGGGAGATGTGAGAGGTGTATTTGTGGGACATGATCATGATGACGACTATGCTGTGTCATGGAAGGGCATCTTGCTGGCATACGGACGTTATACCGGCGGCAATACAGTCTATAACCATCTGACAAACGGTGCGAGGGTGATAGAGCTGGATGAAAACGCAAGCAGCTTCCGTACATGGATACGCCTGAAAGAAGGGATTGTACAACAAGTGACCTATCCTGCCGATTTTACTAAAGAATAAAGGTTGCACAAAAGCATGATGCGATATGACACTGCCGCCACGATGGGATATGTTTTTGGAGTGAAACAGCCGCAAGTTTGGACAGGACGTCCGATGATACAGGTTTTCAAGTAAAACAGTACTGTCACAACCCGAAGAAAAACAATGCACATAATATAAATTGGATAAAATGAAAAAGATTTTTTTTATGACGCTTTTCCTGCTGGTAACTATGGTGGGGCAAAGTAAAGGTAAAGGTGAATTTACGGTTCTGCAATGGAATGTATGGCAGGAAGGTACAATGGTTCCGGGAGGATATGATGCAATCGTTAACGAGATTGTACGTTTGCAACCCGATTTTGTGACGTTCAGTGAAGTACGCAATTACCATAACACTCGTTTCAACGACCGTATTGTGGCTTCTCTCAAAGAGAAAGGGCTGGATTATTACTCTTTCTATACTTATGACACAGGCTTGCTGAGCAAACATCCGATCACGGATTCACTGACTGTATTTCCGGAAAACGGAGATCACGGAAGTATCTATAAACTGACCAGCTCGGTGGACGGACATAAAGTGGCTGTTTATACGGCGCATTTGGACTATCTGGATTGTGCATATTACAATGTGCGTGGTTATGACGGTTCCAGTTGGAAAGAGATACCTATTCCGACTACTGTGGAAGAGGTGCTCAAAGTGAATGTGGCATCTCAACGCGATGACGCTATCAAGATGTTTATCGCTGAGGCCAAAAAGGACATTGCAAACGGATATAGCGTGATTGTAGGCGGTGACTTCAACGAACCTTCACATCTGGACTGGATTGAGGAAAACAAGAATCTGTACGACCATAATGGTCTCGTAATTCCCTGGACAGTGACAACATTGTTGGAGAAGGACGGATTTATAGATACATACCGCCATATTTACCCGAATCCGCTGACTCACCCGGGATTTACATATCCGGCAGATAATCCGCTGAAAGAACCCGGTAAACTGACATGGGCACCGAAAGCGGACGAACGTGACCGCATTGATTTTATTTTCTATCAGGGAAAGGATATTGAAGCAAAGAAAGCGGTGATCTTTGGTCCGAAAGGTTCTATTGTACGTAACCAGAGAGTACAGGAGACTTCAAAAGACAAATTCCTGCTTCCGTTGGACGTATGGCCGACCGATCATAAAGGACTGTTGGTAACGTTTAAGATGAAGTGATGTTTCACCACAGAAGACATAGAGTAACACAGAGTGAATTTTAAGTCATTGATTATTGACATAAATGCTCTGTGTTACTCTGTGTCTTAAATCTCCCCACGCATCCGGTCTTCGAACGCTGCGAGCGCTGCTTTGGCACCTTCCCCCATTGCGATGATAATCTGTTTGTAGGGAACGGTGGAGACATCTCCGGCAGCATAGATCCCCGGAACATTGGTGCGGCAGTGGGAGTCTATTATGATTTCACCCGGACGGTTTACTTCTACCGTCTCCCGGAAAATACCGCTGTTGGGCATCAGTCCTATCTGTACAAAAATGCCGTCTAACCCGATTACCTGTTCCTGCTCTGTCTGACGGTCTTTGACACGGATGCCGGTAACTTTGTCGCCATTGCCTATCACTTCGGTGGTCTGCGAATGGACGAAGACTTCTACGTTCGGCAGGCTTTTCAGTTTCTCCTGCAACACTTGGTCTGCTTTCAGTTCATCCATAAATTCGAGTACCGTGACTTGGGAGCAGATACCTGCCAGATCGATGGCAGCTTCGATTCCGGAGTTTCCTCCTCCTACGACAGCCACATGTTTTCCTTTGTAGAACGGGCCATCGCAATGCGGGCAGAATGCAACTCCCCGGCCGATGTATTCCGCTTCGCCCGGTACATTCAGTTTACGCCAGCTTGCACCGGTGGCAACGATTACTGCCGGAGCAGAGAAACGCTCGCCCCCTTTGGCTGTGAGCACTTTGTCTTTGCCTTCAAGCTCGAGCTTTTCAAGCCGGCGATGTTCGAGCAGGTCGATAGGGTATTGTGCCATGTGCGTTTTCAAGTTATCGGCCAACTGACTTCCGGTGGTTGAGGGAACGGAAATCAGGTTCTCTATGCCGACTGTCTCTTTTACCTGTCCGCCTATTCTTTCGGCAATAACGGCTACATTCAGGCCTTTGCGGGCCGAATAGATGGCAGCGGCGGAACCTGCCGGACCTCCACCGACTACAATCACGTCATACTTCCTGATAGAACTTTCACGGGCGCTTTGTTCCACTCCATATTGTTCTTCCAGTTTGCTCAACAGTTCGCCAAAGTCGCCGCGGCCTACATGAATCAGTTTGCCGTCTGCGAATACAGAGGGAACTCCCTGTATTTTCAAGGCTTCTACTTCGGCTTGATTGATGGCACCATCCACCGTCTGGTGCTGGATCCGGGCGTTGAGTGTGGTCATGGCATTGAGTGCCTGCACTACGTCGGGACAGTTGGTACAAGTCAGTGACACATAGGTTGTCAGGCGGATAGGTCCTTTCAATGCTTTTACCCGGTTGCAAATCCCTTCGTCCGGGAAGTTTTTGCCTTTTCCGTCCGCGTTCAGTACGGCGAGTAGTAATGAACTGAATTCATGTCCGTTGGGGACGGCGCGGAAAGTGATGCCCGTCCTTTGGTCGTCTTTGAGAAGCGTAAATTCCAGTCCTTCGCCCTCATGGATCCGGCAAGATAGTTTCTCTGAACAAGATGCCACGTCGTTCAGAAGGTCCAGGAGTTCGTTGCGGCTTTCGTGCTGTGGTGAGACAGTGATATCGAATGTGTACTTCGCCTCCAATCCGGAGAAGATGGTACGTAATTGTTCTTTTATAGCTGAGTCTAACATTATATTGAAGATTGATTAGGGTAAAAAAGACCGGCATTGGGGGATGCCGGTCTTCATAGAATTACTGCTTAGATCTTACCGACCAGATCGATGCTCGGCTTCAGGGTTGCTTCGCCTTTTTTCCATTTGGCGGGGCAAACTTCTCCGTCGTGGGTAGCCACAAACTGTGCGGCTTCTACTTTGCGGAGTAATTCATCGGCATTACGCCCGATGTTGTTGTCCTGTATTTCGGCAATCTTGATCTTTCCTTCCGGATTTACGAGGAAGGTTCCGCGATAAGCCATTCCGTCTTCTTCGATCATCACGCCAAAGCCACGGCTCAGTACGCCTGTCGGGTCTGCCAGCATCGGATATTTGATCTTACGGATACTTTCCGAAGCATCATGCCATGCTTTGTGTACAAAGTGGGAGTCGGTGCTTACCGAGTACACTTCCACACCCATGGCCTGGAATTGCTCATACTTTTCGGCAACGTCTACCAATTCTGTCGGACATACAAATGTGAAGTCTGCCGGATAGAAGAAGAAAATAGCCCATTTTCCCTTTACGTCTTCGCTGCTTACTGTTTTAAAACTTCCGTTTTGAAAAGCCTGTACTTTGAATTCAGGCATCTGTGAGTTGATAATTGGTTCCATAATTGTTTCTTATTTAGATTCATTCTTTATTTGTTTACGTTGCAAAAGTATGGCAAAATTTCCCGTTTCAACAAAAAATCCCATTGATAATATTTATCGGCTGATAGATGAAATCTTATGGGGTATGCAGCTCCATGTGTTTTTTGCCTGGTATAAGGACGGAACGTTCATATTGTAACTTATTTCTTTAGTCCTCTTCCGGAAAGAAAGTAAAAACGCTGATTGGCTGACAAGCCCTTTGGAGATTCGGATCAAACCGGCGGGAGCGGAGTGCAAAAACTGAGTTTTTCTTCCTCAAGAAGCAGGCTTGGGCGGCGCGAAAGCCGGTGTTTTCATCCAAAAGAGCCGGTGTTTCCGGAAAAAGAAGTAAGCATTTGGTCCGAAAGACGTAAGCAACTTGAGAAAATGCTTACTTCTTTTTGGAATATCTCTATATGTTTTCTCTCATTCCATATATTGTTCCCGTTTGAGAGATGAAAAGAGAGAGATTTTTTTCTGGTTGACCTTTGATTATGAAGGTGCCGAAACAGATAAAAGGGAAGTGCCGGACTTAAATAATACCCTTTTTGTTCTTATTCTTATAGAATAAGTGTTCTCTTGCCTGAAAATAGAGATTAAAGGTGATAAAACGGAAAAGGCTGACTGGGAAAGGAGACGAAAAAAACGTTCTACTTGCATTCTTGCCCGGAAAAAAGCGAATCTGGGTCCATTCGATTATCAATTTGACAGAATGGCATTTTAAAGCCTTCGCCGTAGAAAGAGGAGGGAAGGGTGCTTGGAAGAGAAGGTGATATGGAAGCAAAGAGAGCGCAGACAGGTGTAGTCTAATCAAAATAGAAATAAGTTTGCGTTTTGTTAAAGTTGTATTCACGTTTAAACTTCTATCTGACTTTTTAGTCATATAGACAGTTGCAACAAAAAAGACAGATGATTATTTGATAATTTAAAAAAGAAAAGAACAATGAAAAGAATAAGTTTTTTGTTAGTGGCCCTTTTGATGGTAGGGGGAATGGCGATGGCACAAGGCCCGCGCAGAGGTGGTCAGAATATGGATCCGAAGGAACGTGCCGAGCGCATGACTGAACGTATGGCGAAAGAATACTCTTTGAACGAAACCCAGAAGAAACAACTGTTGGAAGCCAATATGGCTCTGATGGAGAAGATGGGAACACGTCCCGGAAAGATGAAACCCGAAATGAGGCAAGGTAAGGAGGGGCAGAGTCAGGCTACTGACAGCTGCACTTGTAAACAGGATAAAAGAAAAGCTCCCCGCATGTCGAAAGAAGACAGAGAAAAGATGCGACAGGAGATGAAAGCTTCGCGTGAGGCTTACGATGCCAGTCTGAAGAAAATAATGACGAAGGAGCAGTATGAGGCCTATACTAAGCAGAAGGCCGAACGCGGACCGAAAAGAGGAGGTAGAAAGTAAATTTCAGTATGGATGATCAGTGATGGACCGGCGTAGCGGTATAGGGCGCCGGTTCCTCACTAATTGTCAGCTACTAATTACCGAAATACTTGTATATTTCCACTGCTTTTTGTTCCTTTGCCGTACGATTTAATAAACAGATGATTCAAATATGAAAAAGCTTATTTATCTGCTTGGGTTGACAATGCTTATGGTTATCGTTGCGTGTTCCGGTACAGCTGAAAAGAAACAGAGCGATATCCGTGTCTTGATGCAAGATAGCACCGATGCACATGGCTTGCAGCGGATGACAGCCCGGAAGAGTGAGATAGATATTAAATACAAAGGCAAAGAGTACCATTCGTTTATATCCCGTACCCCTAATGATTCACTTCCCCGGGTAGTGAGCCAGATGGGAAATACATACGTTGACAATCAGATTGTTCTGAGGCTGACACGCGGGAATGAACGTATTTTTAGCAGGACTTTCACCAAGAAACAATTTGCGTCTCTGATAGGAGAGGACTTTATGGCAAAGTCCATTCTGGAAGGAATTGCTTATGATAAAACAACTCCCGAGGGATTTGTCTATGCCGCCAGTATTTGTTATCCTCAAACGGACTTGTATGTGCCTGTCTCCATTACGATCTCGACCGAGGGGAAGATCAGCATGAAGAAAGAAGAACTTCTGGAAGAGGTATACGAGGAGGATACTTCTGGCCGTTAAAAAATACAAAAAGAGTTTACCCTTTTGTTTATTACCAAATCTTTCCCGATTCTATCTCGTTATTTGCAGTGTAAAATAATTCCGAAACTTATTATTTACACTAAAAATAACGATTATGAAAAAGATTCTATCTATTCTTGCTTTGGCTATCATAGCCGTTCAATTTGCGTTTGCAGGTGATATCATTACGAAAGACGTGATGACACTGCCTCTTCCGGCACGCAACTTTATTAATCAGCACTTTTCTAATCCGCAGATTTCGCATATTAAGATAGAAAATGAGATTCTGCAAACAAAGAAGTACGATGTGTTGTTGACTAATGCAACCGAGATCGACTTCGATAACCGGGGAAACTGGATTGAAGTGGATTGTAAGAAAGCCGCTGTTCCCGCATCGATTATCCCCGGCTTCGTGAAGGAGTATTTGAAGTCCAATGGATATAACTCTGAATTTGTAACTCAGATAGAACGTGACCGCAGAGGTTATGAAGTCGAGCTTAATACGGATTTGAGTCTGAAGTTTACCAAAGACGGCCGTTTCCGTAAAGCGGAATATTGATAAATTGGAATAAACCTGTTAAAAAAAGACCTTGATTATGAAATCGTTGAAATTTAGTTTGTTGGCAGCTGTGCTGCTGTCGGTAGTGTTTGCTTTCAGTTCGTGTGGTGATGATGACGATACAGGATATCTTCCGCCGAGCCAGGCCATTCAGGATGCACTGAAGAAGCTTTATCCCAATGCCACTGCCATTAAGTGGGAGCAGAAGGGTGTTTATTATGTAGCCGATTGTCAGGCTGACGGCAGAGAAAAGGAAGTATGGTTTGATGCCAACGCCACCTGGCTGATGACGGAAACCGAGTTGAACAGCATCAATAATCTGCCCCCGGCAGTGCTGACGGCTTTTATGGAGTCGAGTTACAGCAATTGGGTGGTGGATGATGTAGCGATACTGGAATATCCGAATGAACCTTATACGGAATTTGTGGTAACCGTGGAACAGGGTAAGAAGATTGATTTATACTTTTCGGAAGGTGGCGGTTTGCTCCACGAAAAAGATGTGACCAACGGTGACGATACTCACTGGCCCAGAACTTAAAGGTTGAATCTGCCGACCGAGGCACGTGAATAGTAAAAACAAGAGGATGTGCAATCTGTGGTGAGTCATGCACACCCTCTTGCGCTTTATGGAGAATGGCCTTTTACATCGGCTTGTAATCCTTTGCCAGTCCGCCTTCGCTTGTTTCTTTATAAAGTGAAGGGAGATCGTGGCCGGTTTGTTTCATTACCTGTATTACCTTGTCGAAAGAGACGCGATGTATTCCGTCGGTGAATGACGAGTATAGATTGGCGTCCAGTGCACGTGCGGCTGCGTATGCGTTCCGTTCGATACAGGGGATTTGTACTAATCCGCACACCGGGTCGCAGGTCATGCCCAAGTGATGTTCCAGACCCATTTCGGCGGCATATTCAATTTGCGCAGGACTGCCTCCGAACAATTGGTTGGCTGCGGCCGAAGCCATTGCGCATGCCACGCCTACTTCTCCCTGGCAACCTACTTCCGCTCCGGATATGGAAGCGTTCTGCTTAACGATGTTGCCAATTAGTCCGGCCGTTGCCAGTGCGCGAAGAATGCGCATCTCACTGAAATCACGGCTCTTGGCAAGATGATAGAGAACGGCAGGCATTACTCCGCATGAGCCGCAGGTTGGTGCCGTTACGATTTTACCTCCCGAGGCATTTTCTTCACTTACGGCAAGTGCATAGGCAAAAACCAGTCCGCGGGATTGCAGGGAAGCTTTGTATCCGGTGGCCCGGATATAATATGTGGAGGCTTTGCGTCTCAGGTTCAACGGGCCGGGCAGTACACCCTCTTGTTCAAGACCACGCTGGACGGACTCTTTCATCGTATTCCATACTTCTCTCAGGTAGTCCCATATATCGGGATCTTCGCATTCTTTCACGTATTCCCAGTAACTCTTTCCGGTGTGTTCGCACCAATCCAGAATTTCGGTCATGCTGTTCATGCCATATACTTCCGGGCTTTCAATGGAAGCTTGTTTGTTGTCTTCGGCCAATGCACCTCCGCCAACGCTGTAAACGGTCCAGTTTTCAAGTTCGTTGCCATCAGCGTCGAGCGCAATGAAGTTCATTCCGTTGGGGTGGAAAGGTAGAAATATTTTAGGTTGCCATATAAGATCTACCGGTGCTGTCGGTTCCAATGTGTCGATGATGGCTACATCCGTCATGTGCCCTTTTCCTGTCGCAGCCAGGCTTCCGTAGAGGGTTACTTTGAACGATGCTGCTTCAGGATGTCGGGTGAGGAACATTTCTGCTGCCTTGCGAGGCCCCATGGTGTGGCTGCTCGAAGGCCCGGTTCCAATGCGATAGAGTTCTTTTATTGATTTCATATTAGCTAATTAGGTTGTTGCGCAAAGGTAATTGTTTTTTCAAGATTTTTGGTAACTTAATACCATTTCTTCTTACGGAAAAACCAGTATACGGCTGCGCCTACCAATATCATCAATATCCAGGCGTATACATATCCATACCGCCAGTCCAATTCGGGCATAATCTTGAAGTTCATTCCCCATACACCGACAAGAAAAGTCAACGGGATGAAGATGGTAGAAACAATGGTGAGCCGCTTCATGATGTCGTTCATCCGCAGATCATTGTTCGATATATAAAGGTCTACCAAAGACGATAACGTTTCCCGGCATATTTCGATTGTTTGCAATACGAATTGCAGATGGTCGTTGACATCATTGAAGAAGGCACGGTTCACTTTGTGCATCAGGGAGTTTTCCGCCCTCAGCAGTTTGACGTATTGTTCTTTTAACGGAAGAATGGCTTTTTTCATCAGCATATATTGCCGGCGGAGTGCCTGTATCTGGATGCCGATGTCGTTTCCGTCACTGATGGTGAGTAGCTCTTCTTCCAGGTCTTCCAGCGAGTCGTCGATGGTGGATACGGTGGAAATGTAGTTTCCCATCACGCTGTTCAGCAAAACGCTGAGCAGGTAGTCACTTTGCCGGCTCCGGATTTTCAGTACGTCATTGTGCAGGGCGGAGGTAACGTCATCGAAGAAGTCGGTTTCATTTTCCAGAAAGGTAAGCACAAAGTTGCTCCCCTGTATGATACACACCTGTTGCTGCTCCAATTCATCCATCTCATCTTCGGGGCTTGTTTCTTCTCTGTTGTTGAAGCGGAATATTTTCATGATCAATACCGTATACTTGTCATGCTCTTCTATCTTTGTGGGATGTTCGGCATTCAGAATATCCTGAAGGGTAAGAAAGTCTATTTCGAAGTGGCTGCATATTTCGCGGATGAGCTCGGTATTCTGAAGCCCGTGTATCTGCAGCCAGTTGATTTCTTCGTGGTTGAGTGCATTGGCTACAGCCTGGAAATCGGTGCCCGATACTTCCTGCATTTCGAGGGCATTGTAGGTACACAAATGCAGGTGAGTGGGAGTCTGGCTCTCACCGGTATAAACTAATCTTTCACTTAACAGGTTATTCTTCATATTCTTTGTTCTTTTATGCCAAATCGACTACCGTGATACCTGCTCCCCCAAATTGGACATGCTCGTCGGCGAAGTGACGGATACCCGGTACGGTTTGCAGATATTGGCGGATTAGGGTACGCAAAATTCCCGTTCCGGTTCCATGCAGAATACGTACCCGGCTCATACCGACCAGGATGGCGTCATCCACAAAATAGGTAACAGCCTGTAAGGCTTCGTCCCCCCGCATTCCCCGCACATCGATATCTTGCTTGAAGTTCAGCTTCTTCTCGTACATGCTGTCCTGGGTCTGGTTGCTGACAAAAGTACTTTTAGCAGGCTCCTGTTTCTGAGGAGTTGCATTGCTTCGTTCCAACCGTTCCAGCTTTACGGTTGTTTTGATACTGCCGAAAGCTACGACTGCATTCTTTCCGTTGATCTCAAGCACTTCTCCGACAGAACTCTGCCCTTTGATGCGTACCGGACACCCTTCGGTGATGGGAGCTACTTGGGGAGTTTGCTGTGCAGCTTGTTGTTCTTTCGGAACATTCTGCTTTTTTTCTTTCTTCCGGTTTTGCTTTTCTTTCAGCTTTTCCATCTTTCGGGCTATCTTGTCCTCCTGTTCTTTGGAAGTCAGGCTGTCCATCGACTCGCGGAACTCTGCCAGTTCCTGACGGACGAGGCGTGTCTTTTCTTTTTCAGCCTGTGCCTCTTTAATGGTACGTATGGTGTTCTCGATACGTGCGTTCGATTCTTGCAATAACCGTTCGGCTTCTTCTTTGGCCTGGCGGATGATTTCCTTTCTCGACTTTTGCAACTCTTCCATTTCCGATTGATAACGGGCGATGGTTTCTTCCATCTGTTTTTCACGTTGACGGATGGTTTGGCGTTTGCCTTCCCAATAACGCTTGTCCCGCACAATGTCCTGCAAGTATTTGTCAGCATTGATGTACTCGCTTCCCACTATTTCGGAAGCATCGGCAATGACATCTTCCGGTAAACCGATTTTCCGGGCTATCTCTACTGCGAAAGAACTTCCGGGATTACCGATTTGAAGTTGGAACAGTGCCTGCATCAAGTGGCGGTCGTAGAGCATAGCTCCGTTTACCACACCTTCATGGTCTTCTGCAAAGTGCTTCAGATTTTGGTAGTGTGTAGTAATAACGCCGAAAGTATGCTTTATGTTGAATCGTTTCAGAACAGCTTCCGCAATGGCCCCGCCAATCTGGGGTTCTGTACCGCCTCCGAATTCATCGATCAGAATCAGGCTGCGTTCATTGCAACTCTTCATCATGATCTTCATGTTCGTCAGGTGGGAAGAGTAAGTGCTCAAGTCGTCTTCAATGGATTGTTCGTCGCCTATATCGATGAAGATGCTGCCGAACAGACCGGCGTGGCTGCGTTCGTGCATGGGTACCAGCATACCGCATTGTAACATGTATTGCAGCAGTCCTACGGTTTTCAGGCAGACTGATTTACCTCCGGCATTAGGGCCGGATATAATGAGGATGCGCTGTTTGGTACTCAGTTCTATATCCAGGGGAACTACCTTTTTTCCGTGCTTGGCAAGGGATAATTGCAGCAGTGGATGAACAGCCATGGTCCAATCCAGTAATTGTTCGTTTTCCAGACTGGGCTTGATGCTGCTGGTTTGAATGGCAAAGTAACTTTTGGCGCGAATGAAATCGATTTCGGCCAGAAATTCGTACGATTGGAGTATCTCCGGAATGGAAGGACGCAATGTATTGGAAAATGTGGTCAGGATACGGATGATCTCGCGACGCTCGTCTCCCTCCAGTTCGCGGATGCGGTTGTTGGCTTCTACCACTTCTGCCGGTTCGATGAATACAGTTTTACCACTGGCCGATTCATCATGGACGATACCTTTGATTTTGCGTTTCAGCCCCGGGGCAACCGGAATTACCAATCGACCGTCGCGCATGGTCGGAGTAACGTCTTTATCCACATATCCGTCCGATTGAGCGTTACGCAGGATGCTGTTCAGCGAGCGTGAAATACTCCCCATCGTATTAGCCAATTCCCGGCGGATGCGTGACAGTTCGGTCGAGGCGTTGTCCTTGATTTTACCGTATTTGTCCAGAATGCCGTCTATCTTGGTGATAAGTTGCGGGAATACGGCAATATCTCCTGCGAGTCTTTTCAGGCTGGGGTAAGGGTGGTCGGATTCTTCTTCCTCGTTCCGTTGCAGAAAACGTACGATGTCGCGGATTGTCTCTAACGAACGCCGCAAGTCGAACAGTTCCTGTTCGTCCATGTACATGCCTTCTACCCGTACCCGTTTTAATGACGGACGGACATCGAAGAAAAACTGATCCGGGAAGTTATCTTCTTCTTGTATGATGCGGACAAACTCTGTGACTTGGTTCAGCAGTTCTTCAACAGTTTCAAATTGATCGGAGAAGTTCATTTCCGATACTCTCTCTTCTCCCAACGTACTGAGACATTTGTCCTTTAATAATTGTCTGATCTGGTCGAATCCTATTTTTTGCTCAAAATTCTGGGGATATATCATGTACTGTCTTATTTATCTGTATAACGCTTTAAGTTGAAATGTGCCGCAAAAATACGATTATTTCGCGAAAAAAATGCCGAAACGTTTGCAGATTTGAAAATGATTCGTACCTTTGCAGCGCTTTAAGAGAAAAGCACTATTGAAAAGTAGTTTTGGAGAGGTGGCAGAGTGGTCGATTGCGGCGGTCTTGAAAACCGTTGTACTGCGAGGTACCCGGGGTTCGAATCCCTGTCTCTCCGCAAACTTATCGAATGGTAAGTGGATAAAAAGCCTACAAGTTCACAACTTGTAGGCTTTTTACTATTTATACTTTTTATTTCCAGAACACCTGAGTGAATAAAAAGGTATGATAATGCTACCATTTTATAATCAGACATTGCCGTATTGATGGAAATTATATTATTTTGACCGGTAGAAAATAAGCTATGAGACTCACAGACCCTAAATGCAAATACATTTTTGCCTTCATTCTTTTATTGGGGGTCTTCTTATGTGGGTATAATTCCAAACAGTGGTATGTCACAAATCATCGGATTAAAAAAAACATTTCTCTTATTTATTCTTGTTCAAAAGATAAAATCGGGCATGGACGCTTTGAAGAACTTGTAAAACAAGAGTTTAAAGCGCAGGGTATAGAGCCTGTGTTTGATGAATTTTACCTTGATTGTGACCGTTTCGACCAGAAAGTAGAAATGGAACATATGGGTAATTATCTTGAAATTCTGAAAACTAAGCCGATAGATCTTATTTTAGCGGTAGGGGACCAAGCTGCTTTTTCTTTGTTATCGACCCGTCATCGCCTTCTCTATTCTATTCCTGTGGTAGCCTGCAACGTGCATTTCCCTGATGAAAATCTTATAAAAGAGTACGAATCCAGAAAGGTATATGTGTTGAGAGATACTCCGGACTTTAAACGCAATATGGATTTTATAAAGTCTTTGCAACCCCATGTAAATATGGAGATTGTTTATAATATTGATTTAACTGCTCTTGGGCATAAATCTTTTGACTTGCTGAATCGGGTTATCGACAGAAAGAATGTGCAGATTTGGGGGCATAAGTCAGCGTTTTCTATGGAGTATGAATACAAGGAAATGAGAGAAATGATAGAGTATTACAGTCTGATGCCTGCTGTCGCAAATCATAATTCAGAAAAGGAGGAACTGACTGTGAGCCTCTGCCCTTTCCGGTACATAAAAGGTGCTTCTTTGCTTGTTATGATGGAAAATTCGAAATGTGAGCAAGAGAGGAAGGCATTCTTACTTGATAAATTTGATCTGGTATCGCTTCCGATAGTAAATGCTCTGAATATACCTTCTTTCAGTTGTGTACGCGAGGGATTTGGAGATGGGAGTAAAATTGTAGGTGGTTATATGGCTACTGAAGAGATCTCTGCACAAGCTGTTACCGGTTTATCCGTCCGGCTAATGAATAAAGAGAAAATAGGTATGCCTAAGATAAGGGATCTGGAGAAAGAGTATGTGCTGGATTGGAGTGTCTTTTCGTCCTATAATGGTTATGATATTGGAAATGTGGCAAAGGATGTGCGTATTATTAATTATCCGTTCTATGACCATTACCGAAAGGAGGTTTATTTATTGGGTGTGCTATTTATTCTTGCATTCATTTTCATATCAATCAGCCTGTTGCGTACACGCCGACGTTCTCTGATAGAACGTAAGAACTTACAAATATTGGAAGAAGCACACAAACGGTTGACTCTTTCTGCCGACGGAGGGCAGATTTCATTATGGAATATGCAGGGAGATGACATTGAGTTTGATGATAATTATACGCGTCTGACAGGTATGGGAAAAAGGAGGGTTAAGAGAAGTACCTTTTTAGAGTATGTACATCCCGATGATTCTCAGTTATTGAGTTCTTTTTACGGAGCACTTTACAAATCTCCGGGCATGCAAATACAACGGGCACGTTTTTGTTTTGATGAAACGGAAGAATATCAATGGTACGAATTGCGCTGCCGGAGTCTGAAAGATGTAGAAGGCGAGATGATGCTGGCAGGTATCATGCAGAATATTCAGGAGGCGGTAGAACGTGAGCATCAGTTGATTCTGGCTAAACAAATGGCTGAGAAAGCTGAATTGAAACAATCTTTCCTTAATAATATGAGTCATGAAATTCGTACCCCGCTCAATGCAATTGTCGGATTTACGAATGTGTTGATAGGCGAAGGTTCCGAAGAGATAGATCCGGATGAAAAGGCAAGTATGCTTGATATCATCAATCATAATAATGAATTGCTTTTGAAGCTTATTAATGATGTGCTGGAAATATCCCGTCTGGACTCCGGAAGTCTGGATTTCGAAATAAAGGAATGGGATATGACAGAGATTATGAAAGAGATTTATCTGACGTATCAGCCGTTAATTCAGCCTTCCTTGCAGTTTCATCTTGAATTGGGTAATCCGGTTCCTTTACTTGTGCATATTGATCGTTTCCGTTTTACTCAGGTTATCTCCAACTTTTTGAATAATGCAAATAAGTTTACTCAAAATGGTCATATAACATTGGGATGCAAAGTGGACGAAGAACATCATGAAGTTTGTATATATGTAAAAGATACCGGTAAGGGAATCGATGAAAAGGAACTTATGATGATTTTTGACCGTTTTTATAAAACAGACGAATTTGAACAGGGAAGCGGTCTCGGACTTGCTATTTCTAAAGTTATTATCGAGCGATTGTCAGGGCGTATAGAAGTGCATTCAGAGAAGGGGAAAGGCAGCTGTTTTGCAGTGATTTTATCATTGGTGGATGTACGGAAGGATCATTTGGATGAGCTTTTATAAAGTGTCGTGGCGGGTGATCCGCTTGATCTGATTCAGCGGGGTCGGTTTCATGATAGTGTACCCTCTGTACTTACATAAAAATCCCCCTCTGTCCTTTGAGGCAGAGAGGGATTTCAACTTATTATTTTCTCAATGTTTATTTACGGAAAGGCGGTTTTACTACCACAGCTTTCAGCTTACGGCCACGCATATCGATGCATATCTCCGTACCGACCTTGCTATATTCAGGCTTTACATATCCCATGCCAATACCGATTTTACGGGTTGGAGACATTGTGCCTGAAGTCACAATCCCGATCTTATCACCTTCAGCTGTTACCAGTTCGTAACCATGTCGGGGAATACCACGGTCGATCATTTCAAAACCTACCAGTTTGCGGACTGTGCCCTCAGCCTTCTGTTTTTCAAGCATTGGGCGATTTGTAAAGTTCTTGCCATCCACGAATTTAGTAATCCAACCAAGTCCGGCTTCAATAGGAGAGGTAGTGTCATCCAGATCATTGCCATACAGGCAAAATCCCATTTCAAGTCGAAGTGTGTCACGTGCGCCAAGTCCTATCGGCTTAATGCCAAACTCGGCTCCTGCTTCGAAAACGGCATTCCAGATCTTTATGGCAGCATCAGGATAGAAATAAAGTTCAAATCCACCGGCTCCGGTATATCCCGTGTTAGAAATAATCACATTTTTCTCACCGGCAAACTCACCAACCTTAAATGTATAATAAGGAATATCGGAAAGGTTAATGTCTGTCAACTTTTGCAGAGCTTGAATAGCTTTCGGACCTTGTACGGCGAGTTGCGCCATATTATCAGAAGAATTTTCCAGTTCGGCTCCTTCTGTATTGTGAGAGACGCACCAATTCCAGTCTTTCTCTATGTTTGAAGCGTTGACAACCAATAAATACTTTTCCGGTTCATATTGATAGACCAGCAGGTCATCAACAATACCGCCGTCTTCATTCGGAAAACAGGTATATTGAATTTTGCCCGGCACCAAAGCTGCCACGTTATTTGAGGTCACTTTCTGCAAAAAAGCCAATGCATGAGGCCCTTTCACCCAAAATTCACCCATGTGGGAGACATCGAAAACACCGACACTATTACAGACAGTAAGGTGTTCGTCAATGATACCGGTGTATTCAATAGGCATGTTATATCCTGCAAACTCGTGCATCTTAGCACCAAGTGCGATATGTTTCTCGGTAAATGGAGTGGTTTTCATGAAATGAGAATTTAAGAATTATATAAATAATGATTATTTAGAAGCTACAAGTTCAGCAATCTTCACAATGACTTTCATTGCCTTTTCCATGTTCTGGATCGGAACAAATTCATAGCGGCCGTGGAAGTTCAGCCCACCTGCAAAGATGTTAGGACAGGGTAAACCTTTGAATGACAATTGGGCTCCATCCGTTCCTCCACGAATTGGTTTCACATTCGGCTTCACGCCTACAGCCTCCATTGCGGCAAAAGCAGTATCGATAATATGCATCACAGGCTCAATCTTTTCTCGCATATTATAGTATTGGTCACGCAACTCAAGAGTGGCGGTACCTTTACCAAACTCTGCGTTGATCTTGTTTACCAGATGCTCTATTTCTTTCTTGCGATCTTCAAATTTATTGCGATCATGGTCACGAATGATATAGGATACAGTACTCTGCTCTACATCCCCCTGGATACCGATAAGATGATAGAATCCTTCGTATCCGGAAGTATGTTCCGGAGTTTCATGCCGGGGAAGCATGGTGATGAATTGGTTGGCTATGCGAATAGAGTTAATCATTTTATGTTTCGCATAGCCCGGATGTACATTACGTCCCTTAAAAATGATTTTGGCAGCAGCGGCATTAAAGTTTTCAAACTCCAATTCCCCGACTTCTCCTCCGTCCATCGTATAAGCCCATTCACATCCGAATTTCTGAACATCAAACTTATGGGCACCTTCACCTATTTCTTCATCCGGATTGAAACCGATCCGGATTTTGCCATGTTTAATTTCGGGATGTTCTTGCAGATAGACAACGGCTGATACAATCTCGGCAATACCTGCTTTGTCGTCTGCTCCTAATAAGGTTTTACCATTGGTGACAATCAGATCTTCTCCTTTGTGATCAAGCAATTCGGGAAATTGAGCCGGTGAAAGCACAATGTTTTCTTCGGCACAGAGTACAATATCCGAACCATCATATTTTTCTACAATGCGTGGAGTTACATTTTTTCCACTCATGTCGGGACTCGTATCCATATGTGCTATGAAACCGATAACAGGTAATTCCTTGTCTGTATTGGCCGGCAATGTTGCAAAAAGATAACCGTTTTCATCCAATGTTATATCTTCTAACCCCAAAGACTCTAATTCGGACTTTAGATATTCGGCAAATACCATCTGTCCCGGAGTACTGGGAGTAAGTCTTGTCAGTTCGTCCGACTGTGTGTCAAAGCTTACATACTTTAAAAAACGTTCTACTAAATTCATATCATTAAGAATTAATAATTTGCTAATCTATTATTTTTCACGCCTGTAAAGGTAAAAAAAGAGCCGTGAACTGCCAAGCAATTCACGGCTCTTTTTAATACATTATTCTATATTTAATCACTAATAGCTACTTAGAAACAGCTGGAGCCATCGAAACAATGGGTGCAGACCTTACATTTTGGCAGTCCGATAGCTTCAATTAGTGTTTCAATCGTATTGAATTTGAGGGAAGAAAGTCCAAAACGCTCAGCAATAATACTTACCATTTTTTCATATTCCGGTGAACCGGTAGTAGCATATTTATCCAGGTTTTTGTTTTCATCTCCTTCCAAGTCTTTTATTATTTGTCTGGTGATCAGTTCCATATCTGATTTTGAAGCAGTAAACCCAATAAAGGGACAGCCATAAATCAGCGGTGGACATCCAATACGCATATGTACTTCTTTTGCACCATAATCAAAAAGTATTTTCACATTATCGCGCAACTGCGTACCGCGTACAATGGAGTCGTCACAAAAGATGATACGCTTGTCCTGAAGCATTGCACGGTTAGGTATTAATTTCATCTTTGCCACCAGAGAACGTAATTCCTGCTTACTCGGAGTAAAACTACGAGGCCAGGTGGGAGTATATTTAGTAATGGCTCTATGATAAGGAATCCCTTTCCCTTCTGCATAACCTAACGCCTGTCCAATACCCGAATCCGGGATTCCACAAACGCAATCGGCGTCAAAATTATCCTGTTCTCCCATTTTCATTCCGCTCGTGAAACGCACTTCCTCTACATTACGGCCTTCATAGCATGAATTGGGAAAGCCGTAATATACCCAAAGGAATGAACAAATCTGCATTTTATCGTTGGGCTTACGGAGTTGTTCTAAACGGTCCGCGTGCATACGGACAATCTCACCGGGACCCAAATAACGTTCTATTTCAAAATCAAGATTCGGAAAACTGTTGGATTCACTGGTAGCAGCATAAGCCCCCTCTTTTTTACCGATAATTATAGGAGTACGTCCCCATTTGTCACGTGCGGCAATCACTCCATCTTCTGTTAACAGAAGCATGGAACACGATCCCTTGATATGGTTATATACGTTTTCAATCCCTTCAACGAAGTTTCTTCCTTGAATAATCAATAAAGCAATAAGTTCAGTCTGATTGGTGTTACCCGAACTAAGTTCGGCAAAATGCATGTTTTGTGAGAGTAGTTCCTCTTCAAGTTCTTTGAGGTTGGTGATCTTTGCGACTGTAACAATGGCGAATCTGCCAAGATGTGAATTGATAATAATGGGTTGTGCGTCTGTATCACTGATAATGCCTATACCGGCATTTCCTTTAAATTTATCAAGTTCCTCCTCAAACTTAGTCCGGAAATATGAACTTTGTAAATTGTGGATCGAACGGATAAATCCTTGTTCTTCACTATATGTCGCCAGTCCTCCCCGTTTTGTTCCCAGGTGTGAGTTATAGTCTGTGCCGTAGAATAAATCGGTCACACAGCTCGTTTTCGAGACTGTTCCGAAAAAACCTCCCATATGATTCTTTTTTGATGTTGTTTTTAAAAAGATGGCGCAAAAGTACAAAAAAGATTCGTGTTGGCATAGGTTTCTATAAGAAATCAGTTTTTCAGGCGATCCTCCAGAAACGCCTGTAAAATACGGGCATGATTATAAACCGGTTCCTTAGAAGCATATAAAAGAGTGACTGTTTTATAAGGATGTATCCGGACTAAAAAATCAGCTACTTTATCGGAGGTTTCAAGCTCTTTCCGGTACATTGCCGCAAATTCTTCCCAATGTCCTGAGATATCTCCGTGAAACCATTTTCTCAAATCGGAAGAGGGAGTCAGTTCCTTCGCCCAATAATCATACTTTAAATATTCTTTTTTCATTCCACGAGGCCAAAGCCGGTCAACCAGTACACGATAGCCATCCTGTTCCGAAGGATCTTCATATACACGTTTAATTCTTATCTGATTCATATCAATGATCTTTTGATTATAATAACTTAATAGAAATAGAAAAAGTTTATGGAAGAAAGGACAAATCATAATACCTTAAGAAAATGTGAGTTTTAAAATATAAACATTGTAAGTACATCGTTCTTCAAGTGGAGATTGATAAGAGAAGTTATGAAAGATGAAAATCGGAACATAAGGAATTAACAAACCATTCATTTTGTTTGTAGAGCTTCATATTGGTATTATACCTATTTAATTATTATAATCTGCTGAGAAACAATTTTATGTGAATAGCTCTGCAAAGCGATCTAAACGCTCTTTTTCTATTCCAATTATAAATACCTATTTTACAAAGGTTTGCATTTAATTCAAAATTTACTTCCCAGAAATAGGCTTGCGGAAATTTGCAAGCTACAAAAATAAATTATATTTTTGCGGCTGTTTTTGCAAAACCGGTTTACATGAATCGGATCGATAAAACAATTATTGGCGAATAATTAACTATTAATGTTTAACCAAACCAATTTAAAATTTAGAAAAAATGAAGAAAAGTATTATTATGTTTGCATTAGCAGCATTGATGAGCACAAGCGTTTTCGCTCAAAACAATGATGCAGAACGCCTTCCGGGGTACAAAACAACTTTCGAAGGTAATGGATTTTGGAATAATTGGTATATGTCTTTAAACTTTGGTGCGCAGTCTCTCTTCGCTGAAAACTCTAAAGATGCAAAATTCAGAAACACTATAACTTTTATGCCGACTCTTTCGGTAGGTAAATGGTTCAACCCTTATTGGGGAGTTCGTTTGCAGGGTACAGGTGGCTCATTGCATGGATTTACATCTGGAGCTAATTCAATGTTACATTATCAATATGGTGCCGTTCATGCAGACTTTATGTTTGGACTGATCAATTTCTTCGCTCCTTATAAAGAAAATCGTCGTTTTGACATCGTTCCTTTTGCAGGTATCGGTGGAGCATTCATCCGCAAAGGTGACCAGTCATTTACAATCAATGCAGGTATTCAGGCACGCTACCGTATTTCAAAGCGTTTCGATATCAATGTTGAATACCAGGGAGCTATTTTAGACGACGATATGGTAGTTCGCGGCGGTTTCCCGAACGATGGAATCAGTGGGCTGACAGCCGGCGTTACTTTCCGTTTCGGAAAAACCGGTTTCAAGAAAGGTTACTCTTCACGTCAGTACAATGCAATTAAGAGCAACTATTCTGACTTAGAGGCAAACTATACTTCTTTGAAAAAAGAAAATGCTGCACAACAAGCCGAAATAGCTGAGTTGAAAGCACGTAAGCCGGAGGTTATCAAAGAAGAAACCGTAATCGATAATTCAGAAATCAAGGCTCTCCCAAGTACTATCACTTTCCCGTTCAACAGCAGTAAAATTGAACTCTCACAGGAAGTAAGTATCTTCAATATTGCTGAATTCTTAAAAGCAAATCCTGAAATCCGTGTTCGTCTGACTGGTTACGCCGACAAACGTGGTTCGGAACAAGCTAACAGAATTGTTTCTGAAAGACGTGCCAATGCAGTGACAGAGGTATTTGTCAATAAGTACGGAATTGCTAAAGATCGTATCACTACAGAATTCAAAGGTACCAGCACTAAATTTGAAAATGATGACTGGAACCGTGCAGTAGTTGTGGAATTGATTAAGTAATAACAATTATACTACCTTTTTTAAGAAGGCGCATTGATAGATCATATCAATGCGCTTTTATTTTTAATGGCCTTTTTTCAGCTCTGCCGCACATTCCGCGCAACATCCTTTTAATACATAATTTATGCTTCGTACGGCAAATCCTTCAGGCAAATCTACTACGGGGACATGAATGTTTTCAAGGCAGAAAGTCTTATGGCAATATTCACAGTAAAAGTGCGTATGCAAATCTTTCACGGCACAAGTACATTCACTGTCACAAACCGCATATTTTAAAGATCCTGTACCATCATCTACGCTATGTGCCAGATGTTGGGAAACAAACAGGGTAATCGTTCGGAATATGCTCGACTTATCCACAGTATCCAGTTTGTTCTCCAAATCAAGAAGTGAAACAGCTTGTTCCGCATCTATCATAGCTTTTAAAACCAGCATCCTTATGGCAGTAGGTTTTATTCCTCTCTGTTCTAATATCTTCAAACACAAATTTTCCATTCTCATTTAATCATTTTCTGTATACGAATAGCATTCACTATGGCAATCAATGTCACACCTACGTCTGCGAAAACTGCTTCCCATAAAGTCGCAATACCACTTGCTCCCAATACCATTACCAGCAATTTTACTCCAAATGCCAGCGATACATTCTGCCAGATGATGCGGCGCGTACAACGTCCGACCTTTATGGCAGTCGCCACTTTCGAAGGTTGATCTGTCTGGATAACCACGTCTGCGGTTTCAATAGCGGCATCACTTCCTAACCCTCCCATCGCAATACCTACATCACTTAAGGCAAGTACCGGAGCATCATTCATTCCGTCACCGACAAAAGCAATCCGGTTATCTTTGTTTTCCTTCAGCTTTTCCATATGCTCTACCTTTCCTTCCGGTAGCAGATCACCATACGCCCGGGTAAGTCCCAGTTTGTTTGCAAAAATGCTAACAATACTCTGTTTATCACCTGACAAGATCTGAATATTCTTAATATTTAACTCTTTAAGTGATCTGACAGTATCTGCTGCATCGTCCTTTAACACATCGGACAATGTAATGTAACCTATATATTTATTTCCGACAGCACATACGACTGTTGTTTCCGTTATCGAAAGAATATACGCCGGAAACTCAATGGAATATTTCGACAACAATCTGGCGTTACCGACCAACACATTTTCTCCGTCAACCTCAGTCATTAACCCATAACCTGCAACCTCTTCTATATTCTTAGCAGCAGTAAGGCCAATCTTTTTCTTTTCGGCATAACTAACAATAGCTTTGGCTATCGGATGAGTACTATTTTTCTCAACGGAAGCTATTATACGTATCAGTTCTTCTTTTGAAACGCCTGGAATAACTTCACAGGATTCCACTTCAAAAACTCCTTTAGTCAGAGTACCTGTTTTATCAAATACGACTGTATTGACACGGGTTATGGCATCCAGATAATTTCCACCTTTGAACAAAATACCTAAACGGGAGGCTGCTCCGATTCCTCCGAAATATCCTAATGGAATACTGATAACCAATGCACACGGACATGAAATCACCAGAAAAACCAATGCCTTATACAGCCAATCATTAAAAACAAATCCGAATAACGGGTTTATGAATGAATAGATATATGGGATCAGCACAATCAAAAAGGCAAGGCCGATAACAATAGGGGTATATATACGGGCGAATTTTCTAATAAACAATTCGGCCGGTGCTTTACGTTCAGAAGCGTCCTCTACAAGTTCCAGAATACGAGCCAATGCGCTTTTATCAAAAGGCTTTGTCACCTTCATCCGGATCACTTTGTCTGTAACAATCATACCGGCAAGTACCTCCTCACCCTTGCGAATATCTCGTGGAACACTCTCTCCGGTAAGGGCCGCTGTGTTGAATGCTGCTATTTCGTTAAGCATAATTCCATCCAACGGTACACGTTCACCGGCTTTTATTTCGATAATTTCGTTTATAAAGACTGACTTCGGATTGACTGTAACGATCTCGTTCCCTCTCACTACCATTGCCTTTTCGGGTCTGACATCCAACAAGGCACTGATATTACGTTTAGCCTTGTCTATTGCTCGATCCTGAAATAATTCACCAACTGAATAGAACAGCATGACAGCAACTCCTTCCGGATATTCCCCGATATAAAAAGCGCCTAATGTTGCGACTGACATCAACGTAAACTCACTGAAGTAATCTTTCTGGAGAATACTTTCCCATGCTTCCTTTATCACAGGTAAGCCGACAGGCAGATAGGCCAATACATACCAAACCAAAGAAACTGTATTTTCCTTGAAAAAAGCAATATCCAGTTGATTCATTATACCGCCTGCTACCAACATCACCAATGAAAGCATTACTTTCCAATATTCGCCTATGAAGCCATTTGCTTCCTGGCAATTTCTGACCCGCATATTTGCATTCGTTTCACATTTGCATTGTCCCATAATCATGTTTATTATTAGGTTTATGATGCAAAGGTAGCGGATTGCAGGTGCAACAAAGTTGCAAAAACTCAACCGGAAAAGTTTCGAAGGCATTTCGGAATCCGGGAAGGTACTTTTTACATCAAAACAGGTGCAAGGAATTTAACCAGAAAATATCCCCCGGCAATTAGCCATAGATACAACAGGGAAGCAAGTATAAATGGTTTGGCACCAGCTTTTTTGAATTTGTCAATGCTGGTTTCGGCTCCCAATGCAGTCATCGCCATGGTAAGCAAAAAAGTATCCAGATTATTGATGAAAGTGATCAACCCTTGTGGCAGTAAATCAAAAGAATTAAAACCGATAACTGCCAGAAAACCGATGGCAAACCATGGAATGGATATGTCTTTCATGCGGCCGCCTTGTCCGCCTGTTTTCACTGCTGCCCTGGATACCATGAAACTGGTGATCAACAGTACCGGAACCAGCATCATTACGCGGATCATTTTCACGATAATGGCAACATCGGAAATTTCTTTTCCCATCGCATTTCCCGCACCTACCGTATGTGCAACTTCGTGTAACGTAGCACCGGTAAAGATTCCCATTTCGTTGGGCGACAACATAAAAGTTCCGTTTCTATATAATATAGGATAGATAAACATTGACAGAGTACCAAAAATAACTACGGTGGACACAGCTACCGCAGTTTTGTATGGCTTGGTCTGGATGGTCGATTCAGCCCCTAAAATAGCGGCTGCACCACAAATGCCGCTACCAATGGAAGTCAGTAGTGCGACCCCACGGTCCATCTTAAGCATACGTCCAATTAAGATACCTCCGAGAATAGTTGTAGCTACTACAATGGCATCGATAAATATGGCAGGTAGCCCCACTGCCAGCACATCCTGAAAAGTCAATTTAAAACCATAAAGAATAATGCCTATCCGTAAGACACGTTTTGAGCAGAACTGAATACCCGGTACCCATGTTTCCGGAAGATTGTTTCTGAGGCTATTGGCATATAGCATACCTAAAATAATACCTACGATCATCGGACTGAAAGAGAGTCTTTTTATGAACTCCATGTCGCCTATGTAAAAGGCTGCACATGAAAACAGGGCTATTAACAAGACCCCGTGAAGCATACTGTTTCTTTTTTCGCTTAACATAAATGAATTTATTTATAGTGTTTTTATTAGTACACCACAAAGTAAGCACTTTAAATCGGGACGCAAGCAATTAAAAAATTTATACCCCATAACTTATCGTTATTTCTGTTCTTGAAAATATGTTCCGGTTTTGTTATTATAAAAAAGCCCCATCCAAAGTATAATCTATACGCTTGGGATGGAGCTTGATTTTAGGAAAAGTCAGTCAGACTGATCACTATCCTTTTATTTTTCTGCAGGCATTGCCGGTGTTGTGGGCCAATATGGATTTTGGTACAGTGGAGATAAATGGACGGATGTATGGTCAGAAGCTGTCAACAGGAATTGTTTAATTGGCAATGGTTGTAAATAATGGGCCATATGCCAGGTATAACCATCCTTATATAAATTTTCGGATCCCATATTTTTCTGATAAGGCCGGAGATACTCACTTAAACTGGCATTTGAGACATTTGCCGATGAACTACCGTCAGCAACCAACTGATCGACATACCACTGTTCCATCGGAGTGTTCCAAAGATGGAATCCTTCCACATGATATGGTTCTGTAATCATTTGATCCAATGATCTCCAACGTATCAAATCCATCCAACGCAAACCTTCCGCCATCAATTCACTACGACGTTCACGACGAATATTATACAACACAGGGTCAGTCAGCAATGCTCCGGCGGAATAAGCTCCCCAATCTAACTTTTCTTTAGTCATATCTGTCGCATCAATGGTCACTTGTGGATCAATAGCTGCGCCTTTGAAGCCCGCTGCTGTACGAATCGTTTTCCAATATTCCAATATTTTTCCAGAAGTGATATTGCGCGTCAACTGATATTCAGCTTCTATATAGTTCAATAGAGCCTCTGTGGCACGAAATACGATTGATCCGGTATAACCTTCATAATTACCACAAAGCTTTTTATCAAAAGTACCGCCTTTTCGAAGAGCATAACCTGTGCTATAGCCTTTCTCGGCATTAGTCGATAAGATGACCGGATAGGGCTCATTCTCCACACCCATATTTTCTTCTGCATCCATATTCTTAAATAAGTTTTTCTGATTTGGTTCTTTTAAGAATATGTACAAACGAGGATCGGCATTTTTCCTAACCAATGCCAGCGTCTCATCATTATAAGAAAAACCGTCATGCGAAGCATAGCTGGGCTTACCATCCTTCATTACGAAACCTTCAACCATGCTGCGGGTCAAGCCAATGCCATGATTTCCGTGCTGAACAGGAACTTCCACCTGGTTCATAACACCTAACCCTTTACTATATTCACGCCACAATAAAACATCCGTATATCCGGACATGTCGATGTTGCCGAACATACTAAAATAAGGATTATCAGGATCTGATTCCGATTGAGGCACTAATCCCGTATTTGAGGTCAAGTGTCCTTTGTACTTATCAGCGATGATTTCCGCATTCTTTGCCGCTACTGTAAAAAAGTAGGTGATTTCATTATCAATATTGCCGGAAGGATATTCGTAATTCGCATTATAATCTTTAGCTTTACCGGGCCAGCCTTCGCCGTTCGGAACAAAAGCAGTACCTTTAAAATAGTTCAGCCACGAACCTTCGAACAATGCTACGCGTGATTTCAGCAAAATAGCTACATCTGGTGACAATCGGTTATGGCGATCATCAAAATTATCACTCATATATATTTGTGCGCTATCCAAATCTGTGAGAATAAAACGAGCCACTTCGTTACGTGGGCTGCGCTTGTTGGCTGCCACCAGAATCGCTTCGTTATCGGGCATAGCTTCTTTCAATATGGGTAAATCGCCCCATTGTTGAAGCATACTGAAATATCTGTAAGCACGGAAAAAGTAAATCTCACCAATATATTGACGAATGTTACGGTCTGAACCGGCGATTTCGTTTTTATTGTAATAATTGAGTATCGTATTCAAAGAATAATTGATACTACGAATATTATCCCACGACCAGTTACTATTGGTCTGACCTACTTTCCATTGATCTGTTGCGTATTTGCCGTCCGCAGAAAAGGTAGCTTGATTATCTGTATGGTTGTCATATCCAAATGTACCATAACCTCCGCTATGAGAGGGCAATATGTCGGCGTATAGCTGATTAGCTATACTCTGAACCTGGTTTTCATCCTGATAGTAGTCTTCAGGAACAACGTAAGAAGGTGGTTGCTTATCTAAAAAATCTTCACACGCAACAACTGAAGTAGCCAGTACGGCTACAGCTAAAAATTGTAAAATATTGAGTTTCATAATTGTTCTCCATTAAAATGTTACACTTAATCCGCATGACAGAGTTCTTGATAAAGGATAGCCATTGCCTCCTGAACCACCGGAAATTGTTTCTGGGTCAAACTGGTCAACCAGACTTGTTCCAGTCCACAAATTTTCTCCGGAGAAATAGATGCGTAAATTTTGAACTCCATACCGGGCAGTTAACTTTGTAGGAAATGTATATCCTAACTGTAGATTTTTCAAACGAATATAAGCCGCATTCTGCAAATAGCGAGTCTGAGTCTGTAGATTCTTATTACTATACAATGGACGAGGTAAATACGAATTAAGATTAGGACTCTGATAGCCCTCCTGAACCGACCATGTGTTATCGTTACGGAAGTAATCATCTACACCTTCAAGACCGGTAGAATGCCACATTCCACTACTGGTTGCACCAAACATGTAGGCGCTTCCCTGCCAGTAATCACGTTTCATGACTCCTTGGAAAAACATACGAAGATCGAAACCTTTCCAAGTAGCATTTAGATCGAGGCCAAACAGATAGCGAGGAGTTGTATTACCTATTACGGTCCAGTCTCCGGTATCATTCAATGTTCCCGAACCACCTGAAATCTTGCCATCGCCGTTTAGATCAGCATACATAATGTCGCCTGCTTTCCAATCAGATCCTAACGCGTTCTGTCCACCATTGGGCATTGTTGCCAAATGAGCCTGCATCTCTTCATCGGTTTTAGCGAGACCAACTGTCTTATATCCCCAGATTTCATTGATATAACGTCCTTCAATATACGTACTGACTGCTTGAGTTGGATTATTCGGGTATCGCGTGATTTTCGTACGGGCATCCGAGATATTAAATTTCGCGCCATAGGTAAAGTCATTTTCTAACCGGTCATTCCAACCAATCGTAAGTTCCCATCCGGAGGTTCTCAAGTCCGTATTATTCGTAACCGGTACCGCTGTTCCTAATAGAGCCGGTAGCTCGGGAGCATTACCAACCATGTCTTTTGTGTCACGGATATACCACTCGAATGTTCCCGTCAAGCGGTTATTTAATATTCCCCAATCCAATCCTAAATTATAACTCTCAATTGTTTCCCAAGTCAATGCGGCTGAAACGAGACCCGGAGCGGAAGCGGTGTTCGGCTTACTTCCGTTCATTAACCATCCACCATTCGAAGAACCCACTGACATTGTCTGGAAAGTCTGATACCAGTTCGTTGTATTCTGATTTCCCAATAAACCATAGGAGGCACGAAGCTTAAGTACATCGATCGTATTATTCAAAGGCTCGAAAAAGTTTTCACGTGCGATATTCCATCCTAAAGAGAAAGAGGGGAACGTTTTCCACTGGTTTCCTTTGCGGAAACGTGAAGTGCCATCTGCACGCAGATTTGCTTCTAAAAGATATTTACTGTTATAACTATAATTGACACGCCCGAAAAAACCTGCTGTGGCCCATTCATTACGAGATCCGTTAACAGAAGGGGTAACCGGATTTCCATCGTAATCCAGACCGTTAGTCAAGTCTACCTGGGGTTTATTCGGAAACATGATGCCATTACGTGTCAGTCCGAATTGAGTTTGTTTCAGGTTCTCAGCCTGAAAGCCACCCATCACATGAAAATCATGCTTTTGGTTGAACAGATGAGTGTATTCTGTATATACGTTGAAATTATAATAATTTTCTTTATACTGACTCTCATGTACATTCGACGATTTGTCACACGCATAGGCATTGCCATTGGCGTCATGATTATAAAGCACTTGCTTATTCCAGTTGTTATTAGCCGATTTTATACGATAATTAAAATCTACGTGAGTAATCCAATTCTTTATCGGTTCAAGGGTGAAGCTCACCTGATGGTATACATTGTCCGTCTGAGTCTGATCGACTCCTCCTTCTTCCAATCCTAGTAGGGGGGAGGGGGCATAAAAATAGTAACCGTTTGGGTCGTACATAGGTAAAATAGGCCATCCTTGACGTGCCATATCCCTATACAGATCACTGGTCATTGTTGCCGGCCGCTTGTAATCTTCCCTGGTAAATCGCATCGTATAATCAAACTTCAGCCATTTAGTCAATTCGGAAGCAATCTTTGCGGTGCCATTATAACGTGATAATCCCTCTTCCCCCAAATTCATAAAACCACCTTGATCCAGATAACTGAATGAAGCGTAATAATTCAGCTTTTTGGTTCCTCCGCTGGCATTAAAGTTATGCTCTTGTGAGAAGGTCCACTTCTTGAAGATCATATCATAATAATCAATATCATCTATCCCGTTATCGTAACCATCTTGCCAATATCCATCATTCCCGGCTGCAATAGAGTTTAAGATCGTTCCATCCTCGGTTATACGTTGCGCAGGTCCATAAGGTTTGGCATTGTGATAGGCAACAATCTTTTTCATACGATCATTGTTGATGTAGATTCCACCTCCCCCATTGGTGTTGGTATCATTGATCCAACTGGCAAAATCAACCGAATTCATCATATGGTTCATATTAATGGGGTTTCCCCAGCGGAAACTATTATTATAGTTTACCTGGGTTTTGCCTTCCGTGCTTCCTGATTTGGTTGTGATCAAGATTACACCGAATGGTGCACGTGAACCATATATTGATGATGCAGCCGCATCCTTCAAAACAGAAATATTGGCAATGTCCTGAGGATTAATGGAATTAAGATCACCTTCCATTCCATCAACTAAAACCAAAGGTTCACCGCTGGTTCCCTGTCCGATAGTGGTAGTACCGCGAACATTTACACTTGGTTTATCTTCCAGGCTACCGTTCGTCTGTGTGATTCGTAGTCCCGGAACCATACCTTGCAATGCTTGTGCCGCATTTGTCACCGGACGTTCTTTCAACTCTTTGGCTGAAACAACGCTGACGGACCCTGTCAGGTTTACCTTTTTCTGGGTACCGAATCCCACAACCACGACTTCATCCAAAACCTCCGAATCTTCTTTCAAAGTAATATTATACGATTTTCCCGGAGACGTTTTTATTTCCTGAGACTTATAGCCGATATATGAAATTACGACTATCACACCATCCGGGACAGACAGAGAAAAGTTCCCCTCTAAATTTGTCACGACTCCATTAGTGGTTCCCTTTTCTACGACGCTGGCTCCAATAACCGGCTCTCCATTGGCGTCCGTCACTTTACCGGAAATTGCATTTTTCCGCTGAAAAGCCTCTTTTACTACAACATTAGGCTTGCCCGATGTTGCAAAGACAGCCGAGGGAGCAAACCCGGCAGACAGCAATAAAGCCAATAGTAACTTACAATTGTTTTTCACTTTCATGTTTTTCATGTTTTTAATTTTCCAATCACATAAAATTAACGTTAACTAAATAAATGTCATTAAATTAAGTATATCAAGTTTGGCCAAAAATGATTATATCTCCGAATCTAACGCAGTTCCTTTCTTCTATACGGGTTATTTCGAATTCCTATCGAACATGTCTTTTATTTCCTCAAAGTTTTCAATGATTGTAGGATCGAAATCTGTGCTATTCATGTATTTCAGTAATGAAACAAGCATTTGTTTTGCTACCGGTCTGTTCTCTAAATCAGATTGCAAATCGAAAGTGGCTAATACCAATTTGCCTCCATGCACTTTGCCTTCATACAAAGAAGCCAGACGGCGATTATTAGTAAAGTTATCGACCATTTCTACAATGGGAGTTCCTCCCTGTATACTATCTGTTATCATGGTTTTGGAGTTCTTATTTAAATCCCACCATTGCCAATCGGTGTGCATGTCTGTCGGAAAATCAGCCAATGCTTTATGAGCCGGATTACATAATACTCCCATTGTTCCGGCCTGATTCGGAAAATGTACCGGGCTCCAGAATACAGGTACGAATTTGCCTTCGATACCTTTCATCTTTTTCCAATCCGGATTGAAAAGGACTTTTTGCCCTTCATTCAGCCATGCCATGGCCTGATCATAATTACGGGTATATTTCACATTACCCCATTCTACTTTTTCTCCTTCAGGATAAACCCATATGTTCCATCTGTTTACATAATCTGTTCCGATTACTTTTACACACACTTCCAGTTTTGAAGCATTCTGTATGTCTGTCAAGGGTACCGATATCTCACCCAATTTTCCATTATAACCAAATTTCAATTCTCCTACTTGTATTTCACCATGCTTTACAGAACGTCCTTTATCCAGAATATCCCAATGCAGTGTTTTGTTTGTCAGAATATCGTTTCCGTAATTGCATAACTCGATCTTAGCTTGAAACATTTCATCGTTTTTATATACTGCTTTAGGAAAGCGCAATAACGGCACCACCGGTGAACAAAACTCCCGGAAGGCTTTACCGTCGATAATTCCTTTACTTTCCCAGAAGGCATTCAATAGTCCGACGAGTGCTGTTCCTTGTCCCGGAAAGTCATGTAAATCAAGTAATTGAAAACCACTGATTCCATCAGTTTTCAATGCACGCTCAATTTCTTCTTTATATAAGATTGCGGCTAACTTTCCGGAAGCCATTAAATAATCGGGTGCTTTATCAAGTAATTTCTTTTTTTCAAGATCATTCTTCACAGCCATAAAATTTAAGGGTTTCAGAACTCCGGTATATTTGGAAATCTCGGTTAAATCCGGATAAACCGAATATTGGCCTATTTCGTGCGTAATCAGAGGGACCTGTATACCTGCAACCGACTCACTGTAATCTTTATCGAATGTAGGGGATAGTTGATTGAAAACTCCCTGTCCCCGTACCCAGCCTTTATTGGTCCACTGCGTGACAAAGAAATCATCGTTTGATTCCGGCCATCCGCCATGTCCGCCTTCGAACGTAAACGAAGTTGTTACGTATAAGTGTCTGTTATCCTTTGCTTTCAATTCGTCTAACATTGCAGACAGAATGGTGAAATCTCCCTGCAATTCGTTTCCCAGGCTCCAAAGGCAAAAAGAGGGGTGATTGCCGTAATTTTTGATAATCCGGTCTGCTTCTTCTCTTAAAAAGCGTACGGCACTTGAATCCTGCCCAATTGTAAGTACCCATGCAGGAAGTTCAACCTGTAAATAAAATCCCATTTCATCTGCTGCTTCAAAAGCTGCTTCGGGAGGGCACCAGGAATGAAAACGGAGATGATTCAGCCCATATTCTTTGGCTGCGGCATATACTTTTTGCCAGCCTTCTTTATTCATTGGAGGAGTTCCGGTTAATGGGAATATGCAACACTCCAATGTACCTCTTAAGAACAAAGGTTTATTGTTCATCAACATTTTATCACCGTTTGTTTCCAATTGGCGCATACCGAAATCTTCTTTTATTTCTGATACTCTTCCATTGGCCTCCAATGTGACCGTAGCCTGATACATTTCAGGAGTAAATTCATTCCATAATATCGGGTTATCTCCCATGTTGTAAAGCAACTCAACCGATGAGGCTCCGGCTTTCACATCCATCTTTTTTACCTGCTCTTCAAGTTGTTGAGAGCCGTTTTTTGCAGATACTTTCATCGAAAGCAATGCATGTTCTGCGGCAGGTGTATTGTTTGAAAACGAAATAACGGCTTTTACCTGTTTGTTTTTTACATCGGGATATAGTTGTATGCTTTCTAAACGTATTTTTTCCATGGCCCGGACAGTCATATCTCCTAAAATACCATTCCATTTAATTTGTGTATGATCTGTATATGCATGTGCCATACCATTGGAGATATCATAACGCTTGCGATTATCGACGCGTATGGTCAGAATATGCTTTTTACCGCATGTCATATAAGGAGTCAGATTGTAGCGGTGTGGCGTGCTTAAGCTTTCTTCATGTCCTTCGACTTTCTTATTATCTACCCAAACCTGGGTATCCCACAAGGCTCGTTCCAAATCCAGAAACAGCTCTTTATCATTCCATTGGGCAGGGACCGAGATCTCTCTTGAGTACCATGCAACTCCTACGTAATTGTGCAAACGTGTGAGATATAATAACTGGGGTTTTGACAGTGCAGGTTCCAAGGCATTGGGGGTTCCAAGTCCGGCATCGTCAGTTGTACCCGGTAACTGCATGGACGTTTCAAACAGGTTGCCTTGCCATGATTCTTTTATTCCAACATCTGTACTGTCCAGCCTGACAGTCCACTCTCCGGAAATATCCAACTGTTTCTTTTCAGAAGAACATGATGTCGACAGAATAATGATCAATAAAGAAAATAGTAGTTTTTTCATATTATTACATTTTAAATATTACAAATAGCTGATCTTTCAACATTGCAAAATAGCTAAGAAAATATAACCTTGAAAATGTAAGAAAGGACTGTTATGATGTATAAAATCTCTAATTTTAAGTGATTATATCATTGATTATCTTTAGAAATACCCTAATAACCAGTGTTTTTAGATTAATTCAATAAAAAGAGTCGAAAAATATCTCGTTTTATAATAAAGATGTATATTTGCAAAAAGAGTGTAACTATGGAACGCAAAAAAGAAGGATTTACCAATCAAAGAGCGATTGTTCTTCCTGAAGCTATAAAAAAAATATTGGTCGGCAACGAGCTGACTAATTTGTTGTATGTAACGGATATCGGGTATTATCCACATGCCACCGGACACTATCGAGCCAGAAGATATGGTTCGCAACAGCACATTCTTATATATTGCACTGAGGGAGAGGGCTGGTATAGCATTCACGGTCAAAGACAGAAAGTATGCAAAGACCAATTCTTCATTATCGAAGCGGGCTTGCCACACATTTACGCCGCTTCAGAAAACAGTCCATGGAGTATATATTGGTTGCATTTCACCGGAGAAAAAAGTCATTTGTTTAATTCATTCTACAACAAACTGCATAAAATAGATGAATCTCCCAACGCACGTATTAAAGATCGGATGCAGTTGTTCGAAGAAATTTACCAGAATCTGGAAATGGGATATAGTATTGAAAACCTGGAATACACTACACTGTGTCTATGGCATTTTATAGCTTCCTTCAAGTTTGTTTCACAGTTTAGAGAAATTAATCGGGCCAAACAAGGAGATGTCACTCAGGAAGCGATCAGTTATATGAGAAAGAATATCGAAAAGAAACTCTCGCTGGATGATATAGCCGGCAGTGTCAACTACTCATCTTCGCATTTCGGACAAGTGTTTTTAAAGAAGTCCGGATACACTCCTTTAAATTACTTCAATCAATTGAAAATACAAAAGGCCTGTCAGTTACTTGACTTTTCAGACTTGAAAATAAAAGAAATAGCAGAACAACTTGGCTTTTATGATCAATACCATTTCTCTAAAGTATTCTATAAGCAGATAGGCGAGACACCAAGCAGTTACAAAAAAAGGAATAAAGGATAAAAAAAGAAAATGCAAAAGTGCAGCTGATAAATGTAGGAAAGTAGTACTTAAAGTTTGTTTATAAGGCAAATTGAGTGTATCTTAGCAGGCAAGATGTATATCTTAGCGGCCAAGATGCAAATCTTAGCTGCTAAGATGCACATCTTGCGACGCAAGATGAACTTATCGCCTAAGGGAGGCCATTTACTGAAGTAGCCGGAGCGACTTTGTCCGGCATACTTGGCAAGTTTTTACCTTTACTTCCGACAAGCCCACTCTTTATCGGTTTTCTCTATTCACCTTTTAAAAACATTGCAAGCTATGGCTGAATATCAAATGCAAGAACTGACTCTTCCCAATGAGGAAGACAAGAAAATTCTTTTCCCGCGCATGAAACTGTCCGGGCAAGTAGACTTAAATTACATTGCTTCACACATTAATTATGCAAGTTCTTTTACCCCGGGGAATATCATCGGACTGACGAAGGCTTTGGCGCAGGCCATTGCCTATGAAATGGGGCAGGGACATTCAGTGAAAATCGACGGACTGGGTATCTTTACTCCTTCACTGGGGTTACGTGACGGAGCTGAGCGTGAGAGTGGTGAGAAAGGTGGTAAAAAACGTAATGCCATGAGCATCTGTGTAAAGAATATCAATTTTCGTGCTGACAAACAACTGATCATTGAAACAGGAGACCACTGTATGCTGGAGCGTTCGGAATGGAAGTTCAGGCACTCTTCGCAATTCTACTCAGAGCAGGAACGGCTCAAGATGGCACAAGACTATCTGGCTGTGAATCATTTTATGAAAGTGGCGGATTATTGTCGCTTGACGGGGTTGTTGCGTGACAAGGCTGCACGGGAGTTGAAACGCTGGACCAAACAACCTGAAACAGGTATTGATTATCGGGGACAGGGCTCGCATAAGATATACATGGTCCGTTCCAACTTATGAGTGTGTCCTTACAAAAAAGATAATCAGTGCATACGCATCGCGTTGCCGGGACATATCGGTATTTTTGCGGAAGAAACCTGATTCCGACTCGTCTTAAAATGACTTCATGTTATTATTGTGTGAAGTTGTTTTAGGGCAAGTAAGATACCGGACACCATTGATTGCGGATATGTATCGGACAGATTTTAAATGATCTGCTTTCTTTATAATATGCATCCGCTCTTTTCTTCTCTGTTTACGAAATATTTTTATCTCTAAATAATCACTATTTACATCCATATAAACTCTCGTATTTGCATTATATTCCATATTCTGCGTTTATTGATTTCTTTGAATTAATATATATTTGTATTTTTGATTCACTTTTATATCACAATGAAAAGAATGATTATATTGATCAAGAAGTGAAGTTTTTACTCTCTATGAAATAATAATGTAATTAAATAGTGATAGATGTATCACTGTTTTCAGTGACAAAAATGTATTTAATATCGTTTTATGGTGGCAAATAGTGAAGCGAATAATACGTGATTGATAAATTTTGAAATATTTTTTCTGTTAAGTATTTGAAATGATAAATCTATGCGCTATATTTGCTGTTACACTAAAAGATACTAAATGAAGAATTGCTCTTATTGAAATAATGTTAACTGTACGGCTAACGCTATTGGATCCGTTAAATAAGAATTCAATAAGAGAAAGAAAAGATATATTTGATAATAAAATTTTATAGGGGTATTACACTTACATAACAAATTACTTTATTATAGGTACAAGAATATTGGGGGGAGATGCGAGGATATTACAGTAAGTCAATTGACATTATTATTGCTCAAATATCAGTTGAAAAACGAGATTTATACAGGATAAGCTGCATTGGATGTTTTGTTCACTGAATAATAACCGGAATTGACGTTAATATAAAAGTTCTATATATGAAAAAAATATATCTGTTATTATCATTTCTTTCTGCATTCTTTTTGCTCTCGGCTTGCTCAGATGATACTGAGCAATGTTTATATTCTCCTAAAGTATTTGATACCGGTAATTTATTGAGTAATAAAGTAAAAGAGGAATTCTTGAATTTTGATTATCCTGCTGGAATTGTTCCGGTTCTTTTTGCGGCAGATAGCATAGAGCCCATTAAAATGGGTGCTTATGCTGACGAATGTTTTGATGCTCTTGTGGATTCAATATCTGAATCAAAAGATTTTAAACGTAGGGGAATGCTGGTACTTGTGTCCAGGAATCCGGAGCTGATTCAAATTCGTTTGGGGAGTCGGTATCGGGTTTATTGTAATATGACTGGCGCAACTTCCGGAGTCGATTACTTAAACTTGCAGAAACAAATACGGGAAAAAGGTATAGAAGAAACTCTTCCGTTGTTTTTACAAAATACATCAGTTCGCATTCAAGAGTTGAATGCTTTACCTTCGTATAAAAAATATCGAATAAATTCTGCCGTATCGGCTATTTCTACTTGCCTGGAATACATAGGAACTCCCTCGGAGAACTTTTATGGAAAATGTGTTTTAACTCCTATTCTGAAGACAACGTCATTGGGGTACTATGTTTTTAAATCTTGGCTGCTGACCTTCATGTTTGTATGTCTGATAATGCTTTTGTGTCGTTGGGCATTGTTTTTAGTAGTGAAGCGTTTATTGCAGAAACATGTTATAGGCCTTATTTGGTCTCAAAAGATTATCAATTGGGGATTAGGATTGTTGTTTTCTATTTCAGCAGCGGCTTCGGCTATTATTTTATCCAGCGGACGTATGGAAGATGCGATCGCATTACAGGCCATCGGAGTTCCTTTTATAGAAAATTTTCAGATAGCGGCTGCCGATTATGTGTTGAAAACATCTTTTGTGGCTGCGTTCTTTTTTGTGTTGATGTATGCTTTGAAACGTAATATAGTATCAGATATATTTTTATATAGCCTCTTGGAACCAGAGAAGCAACAGGCTATTTATCATAATTTGAGTGATGCTCAAAAGACTACTTTGGTTATAGGGCATGAAGCGGATCTCAGCAAAGTTGAAGAAAGTTCTGAACCATATTCCGAATTATTCACTTCTCGTGTTTCCCAACGGGAAACCATGACTATTGTTTCGTTGGCGATGGCAGCTTTATTTTTGATTCCGCGTCCATTGATAATTATGGGCATTGCTTTAACCATTTATCCTTTGGCCGGACAATGTGCGAAGATCTATCATGTTGTAAGTAATAATACACTTCCTGAACAAATAAAAAGAGATAGGAGGACATCGTTAATAACTAATTTGCTTATCATTTTTATTATAGCTTTTATTACTGTTTTGATGGGATTGTTTTTTAATCCTATGCCGGATAAAAAAGAGATTGATTTAAATGAGGCAAGAACCGAACTGGTCACATCGGATAGGCTTGAGGGGAATTATACCGTTAGTAAATCTATTGCCGGACAAGTTCAGGTATCCAGTGGAATTATAAAAAAAATAAAAAATGGTGCGTTTCAATTATTGATAACCGGCAAGTCTTCACCTAAAGTGTACAAACTTGGTTTTGACGCTGATGAAATGATATTTGTTTCTGAGGAATTGGGTAATGGGATCATTCATTATGACAAAGATTTGGATAAAATTAAAGTTGTATTTACTATAAATGAACATACGACATGGACAATTTCAAAATGATTTATTCGATTCCATTTCTGTTTTTTACTTTTGTATCTTGTAGTAACTCGTCAACAGAAATGGTTGCTAAAAGTAAGTATGATGCTCAAATTGCTGAGTATAAAGAGTTAAATGAACAGCAAGCTGCTGTTATAGAAGATAACTTAGAGAAAAGTAAGATCATCAATAATGTAGTGACAGAGTTGAACCAAATAGCCGGGAATACGCAATCTTTACGTGTGAATGTAGAACATGGGGTCGGAGAACTAAGCCAGGCTGAAGAGATTAACCGGAAACTCCAGATTTTGAAGAAACGATTGACCGCTGTCGAGGGGAAGCGTAGTGACAGCAGTAAGAATCTGTTGGCAACGATGGATAACCTGAAGAGTATTATAGAACAAAAAGAAATTGAAATAAATAATCTCAAACAAGAGATTGCGAATCAACAACAGACCATTGCTAATCAGAAAAACACAATAGCTAATCAGCAGGTAACGATTGATGCCCAAAGTCAGGAACTGATGGCTAAGCAACAGGAAATGTGGTACAAATTAGGTGTTGAACTGCATTCAGTTGTAGAAGAATTGCCAAAAGTGAAAGGCAGGAAGGATAAGCGAAACATTAAAAACACCAGATATTATATTCTTAACAAAGCAAAAGAGTGCTTTGAGCATGCTGCACAATTGGGACATTCGCTCGCAAGTTCGAAAGCCCGGCAGATAGAAGGTGAGATGAGCAGGTTATAATACGTGATTTTATTGTTTTTCTGTTTTTAATTAGTAGAAAACATTAATTTTGCATTCGATTTAAATCCGATTCGAATGTCACAACTTCCAACGTTAATAGCCGACCTCGCTCTGATTTTGATTTGTGCCGGTGTTATGACTTTGTTATTCAAGAAACTGAAGCAACCACTTGTGCTGGGTTATGTCGTTGCCGGTTTTCTTGCCAGTCCACACATGCCTTATACGCCTTCGGTGATGGATACAGCCAATATTAAAACCTGGGCGGATATTGGAGTCATCTTTTTGCTTTTTGCCCTTGGACTGGAATTCAGTTTTAAAAAGATAGTGAAGGTTGGAGGTACGGCTGTCATTGCTGCCTGTACCATTATCTTCTGTATGATTCTGTTGGGGGTTGCTGTCGGGATGGGCTTTGGTTGGCAGCGTATGGACAGTCTGTTTCTGGGCGGGATGATTGCTATGTCTTCTACTACCATCATCTACAAAGCGTTTGATGATTTGGGGTTGCGGAAGAAACAATTTACCGGTTTGGTGCTCAGTATTCTGATTCTTGAAGATATACTTGCCATTGTGTTGATGGTGATGCTTTCAACGATGGCTGTCAGCAATAATTTTGAAGGAACAGAGATGTTGAGTAGTATCGGTAAACTACTTTTTTTCCTTATTCTTTGGTTTGTGGTAGGTATTTATGCCATACCCGAATTTCTGAAACGTTGTCGGAAATTGATGAGTGAAGAAACATTGCTGATTGTTTCTCTGGCTCTCTGTTTCGGTATGGTGGCTATCGCTGCCAATACGGGCTTTTCTGCTGCATTCGGTGCCTTCATAATGGGGTCTATTCTTGCCGAAACAATTGAGGCCGAATCTATTGACCGATTGGTGAAACCTGTGAAGGATTTGTTTGGAGCTATCTTCTTCGTATCAGTGGGAATGATGGTAGATCCTGCAATGATTGTTGAATATGCAGTTCCAATTATAGCTATTACATTGGCAGTAATCTTGGGTCAGGCTTTTTTCGGCACAATGGGCGTTATGCTGGCGGGACAACCTTTAAAGACAGCCATGCAGTGTGGTTTTAGCTTGACACAGATAGGGGAGTTTGCTTTTATTATCGCTTCTCTCGGTTTGTCCTTGCATGTGACAAGTGATTTTTTATATCCGATCGTAGTTGCTGTTTCTGTTATCACCACATTTCTGACTCCTTATATGATCCGTGTTGCCGAGCCGGCTTCAAATTTTGTAGACCGTAAGTTGCCCGAGTCGTGGCGACGTTTCCTGATGCGGTATACTAACGGTTCCCGGACCGTCAATCATGAAAGCCTTTGGCGGAAATTACTATTTGCCTTGGCACGGATTCTGGTGGTTTACTCCATTGTCAGTATTTCTGTGATTACCCTTTCATTTCGTTTTGTGGTGCCCTTGTTTCGTGAACATCTTCCGGGTATCTGGGGACCACTGGCGGGAGCTGTTTTTACTATTTTGTGTATATCTCCTTTCCTGCGGGCCATTATGGTGAAGAAAAACCATTCGGCAGAATTCATGACTTTGTGGAATGACAACCGTGTCAACCGGGGACCTTTGGTTTCTACGATTGTGTTTCGTGTAGCTGTTTCCGTTCTGTTTGTCATGTTCGTGATTACCCGTCTCTTTAAAGCGTCTGTCGGATTGATGTTCGGAGTTGCCTTGTTGCTGGTAATCCTGATGGTTCTTTCACGGCAGCTGAAGAAACAATCTATTTTGATAGAACGTAAATTTTTTCAAAATCTCCGTTCCCGTGATATGCGTGCCGAATACTTGGGGGAGAAAAAGCCGGCTTATGCCGGGCGTTTGTTGTCGAGAGATTTACACCTGACCGATTTTGAAATTCCCGGAGAATCGGCTTGGGCCGGAAAAACATTGCTTGAGCTGAATTTGGGCAAAAAGTATGGAGTGCATGTTGTTTCTATTCTACGGGGAAAGCGTCGGATTAACATTCCGGGAGGTTCTGTCCGTTTATTCCCGATGGATAAGATACAGGTTATTGGTACTGATGATCAGTTAAATACATTTGCAGAGGAAATGTCTCATGTTTCTGTTATCGATTGGGATGTGTTTGAGAAAAGTGAAATGACATTGAAACAATTGTTGATTGATACTGATTCTGCTTTTCTGGGCAAAACGTTGCGTGAATCAGGTATCCGGGATAAGTACCATTGCCTGATAGCCGGTGTGGAGCGGGGAGGAGAGGCTTTGATGACTCCTGACGTAAATATTCCTTTTGAAGAAGGAGATGTGGTATGGGTGGTAGGTGAGAATGAAGATGTATACCGGTTAATAGGGCAAAATTGTGATAGAAAACGTTAACAGGATACTGGCATATCATAAAAAAATGCGATATTTGCGAAATGATTCAGATAGAGACTATACTTGATATACTTGTTAAAGGATTCGTGATTGGCATTGTGGTTTCTGCACCGCTGGGGCCTGTAGGTGTCCTTTGTATTCAGCGTACTTTGAATAAAGGACGCTGGTACGGATTCGTTACCGGTCTGGGTGCTTCGTTGAGTGATATTGCTTATGCCCTTCTAACGGGATATGGCATGAGTTTCGTGTTCGATTATATCAATAAGAATATTTTTTATCTACAGCTTCTCGGAAGCATTATGCTATTGGTTTTTGGTATATATACATTCCGTAGCAACCCGGTACAATCCATCCGTCCGGTATCAGCCAATAAAGGTTCTTATTTCCACAATTTCATCACCGCTTTTGCGGTTACACTTTCAAACCCTCTTATAATTTTCCTTTTCATCGGTTTGTTTGCCCGTTTTGCATTTGTGCAACCCGGTGTGTTGGTTTTTGAAGAGATAACCGGTTATCTGGCCATAGCTCTCGGAGCATTGGCATGGTGGTTCGGAATTACTTTCTTTGTCAATAAAGTGCGGACACGATTCAATTTGCGTGGCATCTGGATTCTGAACCGGGTGATCGGAAGTATTGTGATGGCTGTGTCTGTGTTTGGATTGATATTCACTCTGTTGGGGGAATCTATCTATTAATGTAGGAGAAAAGAAAGAAGATGAAAATAGCGCAACAACTGAAAGAAAAGAATATTGCCGAGTACCTTATATATATGTGGCAGGTAGAAGATCTGATCCGTGCCAATGATTGTGATATCGACCGGATTAAGGAGAACATTATATCCCGTTACAAGATTGGCGATGAAGAACGCTGTGAGTTGACGGAATGGTATTCTAATCTGGCTTCAATGATGCGGGAAGAGGGAGTCCGTGAGAAAGGACATCTCCAGATAAACCGAAATGTAATCATTAACTTGACCGAACTGCATGCAGCTTTGCTGGCGTCGTCTAAGTTTCCTTTCTATAGATCGTCTTACTTCAAAGCACTGCCTTTCATTGTAGAGTTACGAAATAGAAACGGTCAAAAGGAAGAACCGGAACTTGAAACCTGTTTCGAGGCTTTGTATGGGATGATGTTATTGCGTTTGCAGAAGAAGCCTATCAGCCCGGAGACTACAAAGGCGATGGAGGCTATCAGCAGTTTCCTGTCTATGCTGGCTAACTATTACGACAAGGACAAAAAAGGAGAGTTAAAATTGGAATAGAAATGAATACGATTCACCACAGAGTACACGGAGGACACAGAGTTTTAATCTCTTGTTTATTAAGATGTTTAAGAAAAAGATATTCTCTGTGTTCTCTGTGTCCTCCGTGGTGAATTAAACTCAAAAAAAGATAGAAATGAATATATTAGTCACCGGAGCCAACGGGCAACTTGGCAATGAAATGCAGGTGCTTGCCAAAGAAAACCTGCAGCATACGTACTTTTTTACGGATGTGCAGGAGTTGGATATTTGTGATGAACAAGCTGTTTATGCCTATGTGAGTGAACACAAAATTGATGCCATTGTGAATTGTGCGGCTTATACAGCGGTGGATAAGGCGGAAGACGATGCTGAATTTTGCGACAAACTGAACAATGTCGCACCAGGATATTTAGCTCGGGCGGCACAAGCCAACGGAGCTGCGATGATTCAGGTTTCTACCGACTACGTGTTTGATGGCACAGCCCATATCCCTTACACAGAAGATCAACCCACTTGTCCGGCCTCAGTTTATGGCTCTACCAAATTGACCGGTGAGCAGAACGTGATGAACCATTGTGAAAAAGCTATGGTAATCCGTACGGCATGGTTGTATTCTATCTATGGCAATAATTTTGTGAAAACGATGATTCGTTTAGGACGTGAGCGTGAGTCTTTGGGGGTTATATTTGATCAAATCGGTACGCCGACTTATGCCAATGACTTGGCTCTGGCTATTTTTGCAGCCCTTAATAAAGGTATTGTCCGTGGTATCTATCACTTTAGCGATGAGGGAGTTTGTTCTTGGTACGACTTTACAATAGCCATTCATCGTTTAGCGGGAATCACTTCATGTAAGGTGAAACCATTGCATACTGCTGATTATCCGGCAAAGGCACCTCGTCCGCATTATTCCGTACTCGATAAGACGAAAATAAAAGAGACATTTGGCATTGAAATCCCGCATTGGGAAGAAAGCCTGAAACGTTGCATTAATCAATTAAGAGTGGAGAATCTGTGATTCTTCATCCTCAATTCTTGAAATATGGCAGATAATACAGAAATATTAAGAAGGCGCACTTTCGCCATTATTGCACACCCGGATGCCGGTAAGACTTCACTGACTGAGAAATTGTTGTTGTTTGGCGGACAGATACAGGTGGCAGGAGCAGTAAAAAGTAACAAGATTAAAAAGACGGCGACTTCCGACTGGATGGAGATCGAAAAACAACGTGGTATCTCAGTCACTACTTCGGTGATGGAATTCGATTACCGGGACTATAAGATTAATATTCTGGACACTCCGGGACACCAGGATTTTGCCGAGGACACATACCGTACCCTGACGGCTGTGGATAGCGTTATCATTGTGGTAGATGGCGCGAAGGGTGTGGAAACTCAGACTCGTAAGTTGATGGAGGTTTGCCGGATGCGGAATACACCGGTGATTATCTTTGTCAACAAGATGGACCGTGAAGGGAAAGATCCGTTTGACCTGCTGGATGAACTGGAAGAAGAACTGATGATTCAGGTGCGCCCATTGTCGTGGCCTATCGAACAGGGTGCCCGTTTCAAAGGAGTTTATAATATTTACGAACAGAAACTCGATCTTTATCAACCCTCTAAACAGGTGGTAACGGAAAAAGTGGAAGTGGATATTCATTCCGAGGAATTGAACAAGCAGATTGGTGATACGCTGGCTGATAAATTACGTGGTGATCTGGAGCTGATTGAAGGTGTGTATCCTGAATTTGATGTAGAAACTTATTTGCAGGGAGAGTGTGCTCCTGTATTTTTCGGTTCGGCTTTGAATAACTTTGGTGTGCAGGAATTGCTCAATTGCTTTGTTGAGATTGCTCCCGCTCCCCGTCCGGTACATGCTGAAGAACGTGAGGTGATTCCCGAAGAACCTAAATTTACCGGTTTTATTTTCAAGATAACAGCTAACATCGACCCTAACCATCGTTCATGTGTGGCATTCTGCAAGATTTGTTCTGGCAAATTTGTAAGAAATGCGCCTTATTTGCATGTGCGCCATGGCAAGACGATGCGTTTCTCTTCGCCCACCCAATTTATGGCACAGCGTAAGACAACTATCGATGAGGCTTGGGCGGGAGATATTATCGGTTTACCGGATAACGGAACGTTTAAAATTGGCGATACGCTTACCGAAGGCGAACAGCTTCATTTCCGTGGTTTACCGAGTTTTTCACCGGAGATGTTCAAGTATATTGAGAATGCCGATCCGATGAAGCAGAAACAGCTTGCCAAGGGCATCGACCAGTTGATGGACGAAGGTGTGGCCCAGTTGTTTGTCAACCAGTTCAATGGCCGCAAGATTATCGGTACAGTGGGGCAATTGCAGTTTGAGGTCATTCAGTATCGTTTGTTGAACGAATACAATGCTTCTTGTCGCTGGGAGCCATTAAGTCTGTACAAAGCATGCTGGATTGAGAGTGATGATCTGGAAGAACTGGAAGCATTCAAAAAGCGTAAATATCAGTATATGGCCAAAGACCGCGAAGGGCGTGATGTCTTTCTGGCCGATTCGAATTATGTGCTTCAGATGGCACAGATGGATTTCAAAAATATTAGGTTCCACTTTACGAGCGAGTTCTGATTCGCTTTACGAAATAAATTGGATTAAGACGGTGGGCGGGTTGCAGAACAGTGCAATTTGTCCACCGTTTGTTCTCTTTCTGACAATATAAAAACACCTTGTTAACGCATTCTTATGGTATAATTTTCCCTAAATAAGGGGCGATGTTGCCTTAAAAATTTTACCTTTGTAATCTAAACAAAAACTCGAAGTCATGAAGTATAAATTGTTAGTCCTTGATGTAGACGGGACATTGCTTAATGATGAAAAGGAGATTACTCCACGTACCCTCGCTACCTTATTGAAAGTGCAGCAGATGGGTGTACATCTTGTTTTAGCATCGGGCAGGCCTACCTATGGGATTTTGCCATTGGCTAAAAAACTGGAATTGGGTAACTATGGCGGATATATCGTGTCTTATAACGGTGCGCAGGTTATTAATGCAAAAAATGGAGAAGTATTGCTTGAGCGGCGTATTAATCCGGAAATGTTGCCCTATTTGGAGAAAAAGGCACGTAAAAACGGATTTTCTATCTTTACATACACCGAAGATCGGATGATTGCCGATTATGCTAATAATGAACATATTCTTTGGGAAGCACGTCTCAATGGGATGGAGCTGATTGAGGAACCCGAATTTTCGGCAGCTGTAGATTTTGCTCCTTCCAAATGTATGTTGGTCAGTGATGATGAAGAAGCATTGGTAGCTTTGGAAGAACATTGGAAGAAACGTTTGAACGGTGCACTCGATGTATTCCGTTCGGAACCTTATTTTCTTGAAGTGTTGCCTTGCGGTATCGATAAGTCTACCTCTTTGGGAGCACTGTTGTCCCACCTTGATATTACACCCGAAGAAACGATTGTGATAGGCGACGGTGTCTGCGATGTTTCGATGATACAGTTTGCCGGATTGGGTATTGCCATGGGGAATGCCCAGGATTCTGTGAAAGTTTGTGCCGATGTGGTGACTGCATCGAACGAAGAAGACGGAGTTGCCCTTGCCGTAGAAAAGGCGATTCTTGCAGAGATCCGTCCTGCCGAGATTCCACTTGATCAGTTAAACGAGCGTGCTCGTCACGCATTGATGGGGAATCTGGGTATTCAATATACTTATGCGTCCGAGGACCGGGTTGAGGCTACCATGCCGGTGGACGAACGAACCCGACAGCCTTTTGGCATTCTGCATGGAGGGGCTACTCTGGCATTGGCCGAAACTGTAGCCGGATTGGGGTCGATGATTCTTTGCCAGCCTGACGAGATTGTCGTTGGTATGCAAGTCAGCGGTAATCACATGTCATCTGCCCACGAAGGAGACACGGTGCGGGCTGTCGGCACCATCATCCACAAAGGTCGTTCATCTCATGTCTGGAATGTGGACGTATTTACGTCGACCGACAAGTTGGTGTCTTCTATTCGGGTGGTGAATAGTATATTAAAGAAGAGATGACGTCAGAAGAAACAAATAATTGTGAGATTATAGATGAGTTGATCCGGCAGGGAAGAAGTTTTGCGATGTATCGCAATCCGGGGGAAGAAGAACCTCACTTTCTGATGCAGACTTACGGAGAAGTACGTTTGGTTCGGGAAATGGAAGAACTAAACGGACAGACAGGTTTTGTTATCGCTCCTTTCCGGGTTACTCCGCAATGTCCTATCATACTGATTCAACCGGACTGTCAAGAAATTCCTTCCTGTGCAGGCAGCCCGCGCAGGAGTGTGCAGCCTGTCTGCACAGAGGTGTGCAGCCTGTCTGCACAAAACGAACGGCCTGTGAGAGCAAAGGAAGCTTATGCAGCCTGTTTTGATATTTTTATCCGGGCTTTACGGGCACATACTTTCGATAAGCTGGTGCTGTCCCGCAAAGTGACGGTGAAGAAAGAACCGGGGTTCTCTCCTGCAAGCGCTTTCTATAAAGCTTGCAGGCGTTATATTTACTCCTATGTCTATCTTTGCTATACTCCGCAAACGGGAGTGTGGATGGGCAGTACACCGGAAATCATTTTATCGGGTGAGAAGGGAGAGTGGAATACTGTGGCATTGGCCGGAACCCAGTCTTTACAAAATGGTGAACTTCCTCAGCATTGGGATGAGAAGAACCGGGAGGAACAGGAATATGTAGCCGCATATATCCGTAATCAACTCCGATCGTTAGGTATTTCTCCGGTGGAGAAGGGACCTTATCCGGCTTTTGCCGGAGCTTTATCGCATCTGAAAACCGATTTCCGTTTCTCACTGAACGATAGTCGTAAATTGGGGGATTTGTTGAAGCTATTGCATCCTACTCCGGCTGTGTGCGGATTACCCAAGGAGGAAGCCTATCGGTTTATTCTCGATAATGAAGGCTATGACCGCAGTTATTATTCCGGATTTATCGGCTGGCTCAAACCGGAGGGGAAGACAGACCTGTATGTCAACCTACGCTGTATGAATGTGAAAGAGGATACTCTGACACTTTATGCCGGAGGTGGGTTACTGGCATCTTCCGAATTGGATGATGAATTTCAAGAGACTGAAAAGAAGATGCAGACGATGAAGAACTTGAACTCTTTATAAATAACTTAATAGAGCGATGTATTCAGATAAGGAAAACATATTGCAGTTGGTAGCGTTGCTTCGGGCACACGGAGTGACGAAAGTGGTCTTATGCCCCGGAAGCCGGAATGCTCCGATTGTACACACACTTGCCGGACATCCTGATTTCACCTGTTATTCGGTAACAGACGAGCGGAGTGCCGGTTTTTTTGCTATCGGGCTTGCCTTACATGGCGGAAAACCTGCGGCAGTCTGTTGCACATCCGGTACGGCTCTGCTGAATTTGCATCCTGCCGTGGCGGAAGCCTATTATCAGAAAGTACCTTTAGTAGTTATTTCTGCCGATCGTCCCGCAGCCTGGATTAACCAGATGGATGGGCAGACTTTACCGCAACCGGGTGTCTTTCAGTCGTTGGTGAAGATGTCTGCGAACTTGCCTGAGATACATACCGACGAAGACAAATGGTATTGTAACCGTTTGCTGAACGAAGCATTACTTGAACTGAATCACCATGGCAAAGGACCTGTGCATATTAATGTACCGGTTTCGGAGCCTTTGTTCCAGTTTACGGCAGATGTTCTTCCCGAAGAGCGTGTTATAACACGTTATCAGGGACTGAATGTTTATGATCGCGATTACGACGGTCTGATTGATCGGCTTAATAAATACAACCGGCGCATGATAATTGTCGGACAGATGAATCTGATTTACCTGTTTGAGAAGAAATATTCAAAGATGCTGTATAAGCAGTTTGCTTGGTTTACCGAACATTTGGGTAACCAGACTGTTCCCGGTATTCCGATCCGGAATTTTGATGCTGCTTTATATGCCATGTCTCCGGAAATGCAGGAAAAGATGATGCCCGAACTGGTAATCACTTATGGAGGACATATCGTCTCCAAGCGGATGAAAAAATTCCTTCGTCAACATCCGCCCAAGGAGCATTGGCATGTGTCGACGGATGGTGAAGTGATTGATCTGTTCCAAGGTTCACTCACGACGGTCATTGAAATGGACCCGTTTGAGTTCCTTGAGAAAATAGCTTTCTTGCTGGACAACCGTACACCAGAGTATCCTCGGCAATGGGAAAATTTTTGCAAAGAACTTCCCCAACCAGAGTTGCCCTATTCGGAGATGTCTGCCATAGGAGCGTTGATAAAGGCTTTGCCTGCTTCATGTGCTTTACACCTGGCCAATAGTTCGGTTGTACGCTATGCTCAACTATACCCTTTACCCGATACAATAGAGGTTTGCTGTAACCGTGGAACAAGTGGTATCGAAGGTTCCTTATCGACAGCAGTCGGTTATGCCGCTGCCTCCGGAAAGTTGAATTTTGTGGTCATTGGGGACCTGAGTTTTTTCTATGACATGAATGCGTTGTGGAATAATCATTTCGGAAGTAATCTCCGCATACTTCTCTTAAATAATGGGGGAGGAGAAATCTTTCATACTCTGCCCGGCTTGGAAATGTCCGGCACTTCGCATCGTTTTGTGACTGCCGTACACAAGACGTCTGCTAAAGGGTGGGCTGAAGAACGTGGCTTCCTTTACCAGGAAGTGCAGGATGAAAATCAGCTGGACGAAGCAATGAAGGTTTTCACCCAAGCCGAGTTATTGACTCAGCCTGTGTTAATGGAAGTTTTCACAAACAAGAATAAAGATGCACGTATTTTGAAAGACTATTATCATCAACTAAAAAAATAAGATTATGATTAAGCAAGGGGTGATGTTGATTGGTGGCTTATTGCTGTTTGTTATAAGCCCACTTGTGGAGAAGGTTGGGGCCATGTCTCCCGGGAATACCGTATTACAGGAGGTGACGGCTCATGTAGATACAATCGATTTTAGGTTGGCCTCTGCCGAAGAAGCTAAACGCCTGATAGTGGTTGAGGATCATTATACGCGTAACTGGACTCCGTTTGATATTGCAGCCCGTCTTGAGAATCCCGAAGGAAAAAGAGAAGATCTTGTCAGTCTGGCTATTGGTGAAGTTCGTGAATGGACTCCCCGGGAGGCGCAACAGATTGAACGGATCAGAAAAAGCCTGAATGACACGATTCGTAAGTATGGTTACCGGATTCCTTTCCCGAAAGAAATAGTATTGGTAAAAACAGCAATGAAAGATGAAGGAGGAGCCGGAGGGTATACTCGCAGTAACTGGATAGCACTGACTGACGTTACTTTTCAGCGGGGAAACGAGCAGTCGCATACTCGTCTGTTGGTGCATGAAATTTTTCATATCCTGACACGTTTCAATCCCGGATTCAAAAAGAAAATGTACGAGGCTATTGAATTTAATATTCTGCCAAAAGAGATTGAATTGCCCGAAGATATTCGGGAATACCGGATTTCCAATCCCGATGTCAGCCGTTGGGACAGCTATGCCACTTTTACAATCGATGGTAAACCTCAGAATTGTACCATGGTTATATATGCCAACAGGCCCTATACCGTTGGTAAGTTCTATCAGTATATCAATGTCGGTTTGATTCCTTTGGATAAAGCATTCAAACCAGTTCGGGAAAATGGCAAGACAGTTATTTATCCGTTGCAGAAAGCTGCCGACTTTTTTGATAAGGTTGGGCGGAATACCGGATACGTTATCGATCCGGAAGAGGTGATGGCAGATAATTTCGCTATCGCAATGTTGAACAACCCCAATGTAAAGACACCCGGACTCCAGAAGAAAGTACAGGAATTATTAAAGAAATAACCATTAAAATGAATAAAGATGGAAGCGAAAAGAGAGTGGACTCCTATTAAAGAATATGAAGATATTCTATTTGATTACTATAATGGCATTGCTCGTATTACAATTAACCGCGAGCGTTATCGCAACGCTTTCACACCGACCACAACCGGTGAGATGAGTGATGCTTTGCGTATTTGTCGTGAAGAGCCTGACATTAATGTCGTGGTACTGACCGGTGCCGGTGACAAAGCTTTCTGCTCGGGAGGTGACCAGAATGTAAAAGGACGAGGCGGATACATCGGTAAAGACGGGGTGCCCCGTCTGAGTGTGTTGGACGTACAGAAACAAATCCGTTCGATACCTAAACCGGTTATTGCCGCTGTCAACGGATTTGCTATCGGTGGCGGACATGTACTGCACGTAGTATGTGATCTTTCCATTGCCTCCGAGAATGCAATCTTCGGCCAGACCGGACCGCGTGTAGGTAGCTTCGATGCAGGATTCGGCTCTTCTTATCTTGCCCGTGTGGTGGGACAAAAAAAAGCTCGTGAAATTTGGTTCCTTTGCCGCAAGTATAATGCTCAGGAAGCTTTGGATATGGGACTTGTCAACAAGGTAGTGCCTTTGGAAAAACTGGAAGACGAGTATGTCCAATGGGCCGAAGAGATGATGCAGCTCAGTCCATTGGCGCTCCGCATGATTAAAGCCGGCTTGAATGCCGAACTTGACGGGCAGGCAGGTATTCAAGAGTTAGCCGGTGACGCGACTCTGCTTTATTATCTTACCGATGAAGCACAGGAGGGCAAGAATGCATTCCTTGAAAAGCGCAAACCAGATTTTAAGCAATATCCTAAGTTCCCATAAGTAAAAAAGGCCTTCTTGATGGGAGGCCTTTGCTTTATAGTATTCCTATGTATACAATAAATATTATTCCCCGTATCCTCCATTTCAAGCAGCCGGCAGGAACTTCCCGCGGTACCTATACTACCCGGAAGGTTTGGTATATCTATCTTTCTACGACAGAGTATCCGGAACGTGTCGGAGTGGGAGAGTGTGCTCCGTTGCCTAAACTGAGTTGTGACGACCTGCCGGATTATGAACAAATACTCTGCAATGCTTGCCAGTGTTTGGAGCAGACAGGCGAACTGGATACGGAAGCTTTGCGTGATTATCCTTCGATTCTGTTTGGACTTGAAACAGCTCTTCGTCATTATGAAACTCAGAGTTGGGCATTATGGGATACTCCTTTTTCCCGGGGAGAAACCGGTATACCCATCAACGGACTTATCTGGATGGGCGATTTTGATAGGATGTTGCAACAGATCGAAGTAAAGATGCAGTCAGGATACCGTTGTATCAAACTGAAAATAGGTGCGATAAACTTCGAAGAAGAATTGGCACTGCTGAAGCATATCCGTGCTCATTATTCGGCGAGGGAAATAGAGTTGAGAGTGGATGCCAATGGCGCTTTTTCACCCATTGACGCTATGGGAAAACTGAATAGGTTGGCTGAATTGGAACTACACTCCATCGAACAGCCCATCCGTGCCGGGCAGTGGGAGGAAATGGCCCGCCTGACGGCAGACACTCCGCTTCCCATTGCATTGGACGAAGAACTGATTGGCTGTAATACTCCCGAAGGAAAACAAGATTTGTTGACGTCTGTCCGTCCTCAATACATTATATTGAAACCATCTTTACATGGTGGAATCAGTGGTGGTAATGAATGGATTGCAGAAGCGGAAAAGCAGCATATCGGTTGGTGGATTACCTCTGCACTGGAATCGAACATCGGACTGAATGCTATTGCACAATGGTGTGCTACTTTCCGTAATCCGCTGCCTCAGGGATTGGGAACCGGACTGTTGTTTACAGACAATATCGAAATGCCCCTTGAGATTCGAAAAGATTGTTTATGGTTTTGTAAATAAAAGAAATACTTATGATATTTAATCGGGAAGAACAACAGCTGATGCTGGAAGGCAATTTGCTTTCCCGGGAAGATGTAAAAAGACTTGTTGCCAGTTGTACAGACGCAACGCCGGTATTTCTGTGTGAACTCTACCGTTTTCTGGACGATTGGTTCAACGATTCTCCTTATCTTACTGTAAAGACGTCCGGTTCTACCGGAACACCGAAACAAATGAAGGTCCTTAAAGACCGGATGATGCAGAGTGCCCGGTTGACTTGTGAGTATCTGGGGCTTCGGCGGGGGGATAGTGCGCTATTGTGTATGCCTTTGCAATACATTGCCGGAAAGATGGTTGTGGTGCGGGCTTTGGTTGCCGGGCTGAATCTGGTTGTCCGCACTCCTTCCGGTCATCCGATGGCGGATTTGGATCAGCCGTTACGTTTCTCGGCAATGGTTCCGCTGCAGGTTTACAATACTTTGCAGATAGCCGCGGAAAGAGAAAGGCTCTGCCGGACTGATATTCTTATAATTGGCGGTGGTGCGATAGATGCCGGTCTGGAAGCTGAGATACGTCAATTACCGGGTAAGGTGTATTCTACGTACGGCATGACGGAAACCCTGTCGCATATTGCTTTAAGACGGCTGAACGGACCGGATGCGAGTACTCTTTATTATCCTTTTCCTTCGGTACGACTTTCTTTGTCACCCGAGCATACATTGATTATTGATGCTCCGCTGGTTTGCGATACGATTTTGGTGACAAATGATGTGGCGGAAATAAATTCGGACGGTAGCTTTTCTATCCTGGGCAGAAAAGACAATACCATCAACACCGGAGGTATCAAAGTGCAGGCGGAGCAGGTGGAAGATATACTGCGTCCTTGGATACATGTTCCCTTTGCCATCACTTCCGTTTCCGATGCCGCATTAGGGGAGGCCATTGTTCTTTTGATAGAAAATGGAGGGTATACGGAACGGTTGGAGGAGAAGATGAAAGAGCTTCTTACCAAGTACCAGTTGCCTAAAATGGTTTTTTCAGTGGGCACTATACCCTTGACGGAAACAGGGAAAATAAATCGTGCCGGTTGCCGGCAATTAGCTGCTACTTATCAGGTGGGGCGTTAAGTGTTTTTTCTTTTTCAGTTGTATCATATACGGAATGGCTTTAAATTTAATAACCAACACATATAAACTAATGAATAAGATTTGCTTTTTTATCGGAGCTTTTATTACCCTGCTTCTGGCGGGTTGCAGTTCCAGTCCGATTTCACATGTCCGTTTGGCTACCTTCAACATCCGTTACGATAATCCGGGCGATAGCTTGAATTCCTGGAAATACCGTAAAGACCGGGTTTGTGAGTTTATCCGTGAAAAACAACCGGATGTACTGGGTATGCAGGAGGTGTTACATCATCAGTTAGAAGACTTGTTGGCCGGACTGCCCGATTATGCCTATGTAGGCGTGGGACGTGAGGATGGAAAAACTCAAGGTGAATATGCTCCGGTTTTCTATCGGAAAGATAAATATGACTTACTGGACAGCAATACATTCTGGTTGTCCGAACATCCGGATAGTGTCGGTAAACTTGGTTGGGATGCTGCCTGTACCCGTGTTGCCACCTGGGCTAAACTGAAGGAGAAATCCACCGGAAAAGAATTCCTGATGGTAAATACTCATTTTGATCACGTAGGGACAGAAGCCCGGAGGAACAGTGCATTGCTTATTATTGATAAGATAAAAGAGATAGCCGGTACACACCCCTCTATGATGACCGGAGACTTTAATGTTTCTGAGGAATGGGAAGCTTATAAAACAATTACATCCAATGAGTTCGTATTGAAAGATGCGTGGAAGATAGCTGCGAAACAGACAGGAGAAAGCTATACTTTCCATGATTTTGGAAGGGTACCGGTGGCTGAGCGGGAGAAGATTGATTTTATTTTCGTAACTCCGCAAATAAAGGTGGCGGATGCGGAAATTATTTCTTCCGCGATTACAGACTCTACCTATTTGTCTGATCACAACGCACATTTGGCCGACCTGGAATTCTAAACCACATAAACAGATTACATGACCATGAAACAAAACTTGCATTTGTTATTTGTCGCTTTTATACTGATGAGTTTTTATAGTTGTACTCCGAAGACTGAGTTATCCTCTCCGGACGGACACATCAAGGTGGCTTTTGCAACAGAACCTGACGGAAAGATGGTTTATCGGGTGGCGGTCAATGATACTCTTTTGTTGGACAACTCATCGCTTGGTTTCGAGGCGAAAGACGGGATCGACCTTAATCAAGGATTTCGTGTCGTGAAAACTACGTTTACAGATAAAGATGAAACCTGGACCCAACCGTGGGGAGAGAATAAAACGAACAGGAATCATTATAATGAAATGGCGGTTTTCTTGAAGAACGATGCCAATATAGAGTTAACTCTTCGTTTTCGTGCATTTGATGACGGTATAGCTTTTCGTTATGAATATGAAGTGCCCGGCGTTGACTCTTTGCTCGTCACCGACGAATTGACTGCTTTCCGCTTTCACGAAGATGGAATTTCCTGGTCAATTCCGGCCAGCTTCGAAACCTATGAATTGTTGTATTCGGAACAGAAGATCAGTGAAGTGAAGAATGCCAATACTCCTTTCACTTTCAAAACTCCCGGTGGGATATATGGCAGCATTCATGAAGCTGCTCTTTATGATTTTCCGGAGATGACACTAAAGCAGGATGGAGGCCATGCTCTAAAGTCGGAACTTGCTTCCTGGCCCGATGGTATCAAGGCTCGTAAAGGGAATAATTTCATGACATCATGGCGTACCATTCAGATTGCTCCGGCAGCTGTCGGCCTGATTAATTCATCCTTGATTCTGAATTTGAATGAACCTTGTAAACTGGAAACTACCGACTGGATTAAACCGATTAAATATGTTGGCGTTTGGTGGGGAATGCATCTGGGGGTAGAAACCTGGAAGATGGATGACCGTCACGGAGCCACAACCGCTAATGCGAAAAAGTATATCGATTTTGCTCATGACAATAATATCGAAGGGGTATTATTCGAGGGGTGGAACGAAGGCTGGGAGAGCTGGGGTGGTATGCAGAATTTTGATTTTACCAAACCGTACGCTGATTTTGATATTGATGAAATAGCCCGTTATGCACGTGAGAAAAATGTTCAGATCATCGGACATCATGAAACCGGAGGAAATATTCCCAACTACGAACGCCAGATGGAAAAAGCGATCAAGTGGTATACCGAAAAAGGTATTCATATACTGAAAACCGGTTATGCGGGTGCTTTTCCCGACGGACATTCGCATCACGGACAATACGGAGTCAACCATTACCAAAAGGTAGTTGAAACGGCTGCTCGTTACCATATGACTTTGGATGCGCACGAGCCTATCAAAGATACGGGAATACGCCGTACCTGGCCCAATATGATGACTCGTGAAGGTGCCCGTGGGATGGAGTGGAATGCCTGGAGTGAGGGAAATCCTCCTTCCCATCACGAGATGTTACCGTTTACCCGTTTACTGGGTGGCCCAATGGATTATACTCCGGGTACTTTCGACATATTGTTTACACAGACGAAAGATTCTCCTAAACGCCAGAAGTGGAATGACCAGGATAAAGGCAATAGCCGTGTCAATACGACACTGGCCAAACAGTTGGCAAATTGGGTTATCTTATATTCCCCGTTACAGATGGCTTCTGATATGATCGAGCATTATGAAGGACATCCTGCTTTCCAGTTCTTTCGTGATTTCGATCCGGACTGTGATGAATCAAAAGCATTGGCCGGTGAGCCGGGAGAATTTGTAGTGATAGTGCGCAAGGCTAAACAGAATTATTTCCTGGGAGCTTCTACGAATGAGGAACCACGGACTTTACCGGTCAGCCTTGATTTTCTGGAAAAGGGGAAGACCTATAAAGCAATAATCTATGCTGATGGCGAGCAGGCTGATTGGAAAAACAATCCGACCGAATATCAGATTACGGAACAGGAGGTGACGGCAAGAGACACAATAAATATCCGCATGGCCGCCGGTGGTGGGCAAGCCATCTCATTTATGCCCTTGCAGAAATAGAAACAGCATGATAAGAGGGAGGTAATCCTTCAATTCCGAACGCAATATTTTCAGGGCTTGCCCTATGCGATAATTGACAGTTTGCGGAGAGACGTTTAGTTTCTCCGCAATTTCTTTATGAGTCAGTTGTTGATTTCGGTTCATTTCATATGCCTGACGAAATTCTGCCGGTAGCTTTCTTAAAGCTTCTTCATACAACCTGAAAAGTTCGTTTTCCAGATAAAAGTCAGGTGAAGAAAATTCGCTTTCATATTTTTCGGCAATTTCCAGATGTACCTTACGCTTTATTTCGAAATGGGAGATTTTATTAAGTGCCTTGTTCTTGACAATAGTAAAAAGAAGAGTTTTTAAGGTTAGTTCCGGAATGAGGGTTTTTCTGTTTTCCCATAACCACATCATGGTGTCCTGCACGATTTCTTCCGATTCACTCAGTGTGACGTACTGAGAACAAAAGACGCATAGTCCGCGAAAGTAATGGCGGTAAACATTGTCAAATACTTCTTCGCACCCTTCTCTCAAGGCTGATATAACGGCATTATTATCATTTATGTTTAGGTTAGTCAGAGTCTGTGCCATTCTTTTTTTCATTGTTATTAGCGAACAAACGTAGCTAAATTTTCGGTACTGACAAAATGATTCTTCGAAGAAAAAAAGTTTGTGTTTTTATTTAGTAACTTTGCTTTCTGAAATGTATTATACATAACAACGTATGATATAGGTATAAAAGATTTGGTTAATACAATGGATGAAACAAAACTACTGAACTACTTGAAAGGAGAATCAGATGCTGAAGAGTGTCTGGAAGTAGAGACATGGTACCATGACTCTGCGGAACATAAAAAACAACTTGAACAACTATATTATATGCTTTTTGTCGGTGAGCGCAAAGCGGTGATGGATGCGGTGGACACCGAAAGTTCACTGAGCGCTTTGAAGGATCGGATGAAGCAGAAAGAGCCGGATAGAAAATCGGTGGGTAAAATGCGTGTTTCAAAATGGAAGCGTTATGCAGTACCTTTGGCTGCCTTTTTGTGCGGTTTACTGATTTCTACCGGAGCTTTGTATTGGATGTCTTCCGGCAAGTCTGCCGGATATGTTTTTGCTACGGAAGCCGGTCAACGGGCACGTGCTGTTTTGCCGGATGGCACGAAGGTGTGGTTGAATGCTTCAACGCAGCTTGTTTATAAACCTTCTTTCTGGAAGCGGGAAAGATTGGTTGATTTGAATGGTGAGGCTTATTTTGAGGTCTCTCATAATAAGCACAAACCCTTTGTTGTTAATAGTAAAGATGTCAGGACTTGTGTGCTCGGTACAAAATTCAATGTCCGGGCACGCTCGTCCGAAGCAAAGGTTGTGACGACTTTATTGAAAGGATTGGTGCAAGTGCAGCTGCCGGGACAGTCCGAAGAAGAAGGGATCTTACTGAAACCGGGACAAACGTTGAGTGTGGATACCCGTACGATGCAGTTGATGCTTACCGAAGCTGATCGTCCGGGTGATGTGTTGCTTTGGATTAACGGAAAACTGAAATTCGAACAAGCTACACTCGTGGAGATTGTGCAATGTCTGGAAAAGCATTTTGATGTACATTTCATTATTTCTGATGCACAGCTGAAAAAAGAACGTTTCACCTGTACTTTTAGTACGGATGATGATATCAGACAAATTCTTTCTATACTTGCTCTTACCAAACGTTTTGATTATAAATGTGAGGATAATAACATAATATTGACTCCCAAGGCGGGTAGATAGCGATTTATTATTATAACCTAAATCACTAAAAGGGACTGTTTCCAATGTGGAATGGTTCCTTTTTTTTATTTCTCAATCTGTATTCTTATTCTTTTTTTATTCTTTTTTTGAAAAAAGTCGCTTCTTGATTTAGTATGCTTATAGGTTGAAATGTATTATTAGCAGAAAAGTGAATATAGTTAACCCTAAAATCTGTAACGATGAACAAGGACCCTTAATTAAAAACCAACCTTAATATGAATTAGCAGTTTTCTTTTGCTAAACCTTTCAATTTTTACCTAAAACATTTTCTAATTAAAAAAGAACAAGATGAAGAAATCAGTGAAACACAAGTTTCAGTACTTGCTATTTTTTCTATTGTCGATGCCTGCTTTTATTTTTGCTTCAGCGCAAGATATCCGGGTAAATATCGACTTCACTAAAGCCCCTTTAGGTAATGTCCTGGATGAAATCGGACATCAAACCTCATTATCTATCGTGTATAACACCAGGGATGTTAACCCCAATCAACCCGTTTCCGTTAAAGCTACTAATGAAAATATTACGTCTGTGATGAATCGTTTGCTTCGGGGGACGGGGATTTCCTATTCTATTATGAACAAACACCTCATTCTTTCAGCTAATGATAAGGATAAAGCTATTCAGCAGGAGAAAATCACGGTTACGGGAAATGTCTCGGACGCTAAAGGCGAACCATTGATCGGAGTAAGTATACTGGTGAAAGGAACATCCAACGGGACAATCACCGATATGAACGGACACTTTTCAATATCGGCTGCCAAAGGAGATGTCATCGAGATATCCTATATCGGCTATGCTTCGCAGGCCATTACAGTGACAGACTCTAAGCCACTGAAAATTGTGATGCAAGAAGACACGGAAGTGCTTGACGAGGTTGTTGTAACGGCTTTAGGTATCAAGCGGGCACAAAAGGCATTGAGCTACAATGTGCAACAAGTGGGTGGCGATGCCATCAATACAGTGAAAGATGCCAATTTCATTAACTCTTTGCAGGGCAAAGTTGCCGGAGTAACGATTAACAATTCCGCCGGTGGTGTCGGTTCGGCCTCCAGGGTAGTGATGCGAGGTACTAAGTCTATAACAAAGGATAACAATGCCCTTTATGTAATCGATGGTATTCCAATGTTCAATGTCAGTTTTGGCAAGAGCGAAGGTTCCTTTGCTACTCAGAGTGGTTCGGACGGTGTGGCCGACCTTAATCCGGATGATATTGAAAGTATTAATATGCTGACCGGTCCTTCCGCAGCTGCTTTATACGGCAATGCGGCTGCCAATGGAGTTGTATTGATTAACACGAAAAAGGGATCTGCCGAGAAGACAACTCTGACAGTCAGCAATAATACCATGTTCTCTGATGCGTATATTATGCCGGAGATGCAAAACCGGTATGGAAATAATCCGGGAGAATTTGCAAGCTGGGGCAATAAAACCAGACAGAGTTATGATCCTGCCCGTTTCTTTAATACCGGAGTGAATGTAATTAATGCCATCTCTTTCTCGACCGGAACAAAGAAAAACCAGACTTATGCATCGGCTTCAACAACGAATGCAACCGGTATCCTGCCTAATAACAGTTATAGCCGTTACAACTTCTCAATCCGGAATACGGCTACTTTCCTGAAAGATAAACTGACTCTGGACATCGGTGCCAGTTACATCATCCAGAATGATAAAAATATAACGGCACAGGGACAATATTTCAATCCGTTGCCGGCATTATATCTGTTTCCTCGTAATGATAATTTTGAGGAGATCCGTATGTTCGAACGTTATAGCGAGAGCCGTGGGGTGAATGCGCAGTTTTGGCCTTATGGGCATCAGGGGCTGAGTTTGCAAAACCCGTACTGGATTATGAAACGCATGAACCGTAAAACAGAAAAGAAACGTTACATGATCAATGCAAGCCTGACTTATAAACTTACGGATTGGCTGAACGTTGCGGGCCGTGTTAAAGTAGATAATTCGGATATTCGTTTGACTCAGGAGCGTTATGCATCTACCCTGACTACTTTTGCGGGAGCCAATGGTTTCTACTCGGACCAGAACCGTACAGACCGTAATACATATGCTGATATTATGGTAAATATCGATAAGAGGATAGGGGATTTCTCGCTGAATGCCAATATCGGTGCATCTATTAAAGATTTGGTTTACGAACAAATGGGTAATGAAGGCGATCTGGCCGGTATACCCAATTTCTTTACAGTGAGAAATATTAATTATGAAAGTAATTATAAGCCCAAACAGTTCGGATATCATGATCAGTCCCAGGGAGTATTTGCGAATATAGAATTAGGTTGGCGCAGCATGGCATATCTGACCTTGACCGGACGGAACGACTGGGAGTCGCAGCTTGCCTTTACTAAACACTCCTCTTTCTTCTATCCTTCCATCGGCGGATCTGTCGTTCTGTCGGAGATGTTCCGGTTGCCCGAGTTCATCTCTTATGCGAAACTGCGTGGTTCATACAGTTCGGTGGCTTCGTCTTTCGAACGTTATTTATCGAATCCGGGCTTTGAGTTCAATGAACAGTCCCATCAGTGGGGCTCTTCAACAACTTTGCCTGCCACTAATCTGAAGCCGGAAGACACACGTTCGTGGGAGGTGGGTTTAAATGCCAGATTATGGAACCACTTCAGTATAGATGCCACTTACTATCATTCGAATACGTATAACCAAACCTTTAACATCACCCTGGCGTCGTCGAGCGGTTATTCTTCGGCTATTGTACAGACAGGTAATATCCAGAATTATGGTTTGGAACTGGCATTGGGATATAATAATACATGGAGGGATTTCAGTTGGAACAGCAGCCTGACTTATACCATGAATCGTAATAAGGTGAAACGTCTGGCCAGTGGCGCGACGAATCCGATAACCGGTGAAATCATCGATATGCCGGAGTTGCGTATGGCTGTGTTGGGAGCCGACGGATATGGTCCCAGAGTCATCCTGAGAGAAGGTGGAACGATGGGGGATCTGTATGTAGATAAAGGGCTTCGTACGGATGGTAACGGAAATATCTGGGTAGATCCCCAGACAGGTAAAGTCGGAGTGCAGGACTATGCCGAACCTAAAAAAATAGGTACGATGAATCCTGATTTCAATATGGGATTCAGCAATACCTTCTCTTATAAAGGCGTCAGCCTGGGCGTGGTTCTGACCGCGCGTGTCGGTGGATTATGCGTGTCGAACACTCAGGGTATACTCGATTATTACGGTGTGTCCAAAGCTACAGCCGATGCACGTGATGCCGGCGGAGTGTGGATCAATAACGGATTCGTAGATGCCAAGTCTTATTTTCAAACCATCGGAGGCTCTACCGGAGGATTGGGACAATACTACACTTATAGTGCGACGAACGTACGCCTTTCTGAGTTGAACCTGAGTTATACATTACCTCGTAAGTGGTTTAACAATAAAGTGGGCATAACGGCAGGTATCGTAGGAAAGAATCTTTGGATGATTTATTGTAAAGCACCGTTCGATCCGGAAATGACCCCTTCCACTACCAGCAATTTCTATCAGGGGGTAGATTACTTTATGCAGCCGAGCACACGTAATATTGGCTTCAATGTTAAGTTTCAATTTTAAAACAAGTCGATTATGAAAAATAAAATATTAAATATGGCTTTGGCCGCAGCTATCACGCCACTCTTGTGTTGCTGTACCAGTAATTTTGAGGAATACAACACTAATCCGTACGAACCCCATTCACTTAATCCGCCCATGCTGTTTGCAACAATGATTACTACCGGAATCAATGTACAGCAGAATGACAATCAGATGATTGACCAGATGGTAGCGGGACCTTTTAGCGGCTATCTGACAATGGCTAACTCATGGGGTGGTTCTAACTTCAATACATTCAACCAGACGGAATCCTGGAATCAGATTCCTTTCAATACGCCTTTTGAGAAATTCTATTCCAACTACTTTAAATTGGAAACGGCAACCGGCGGAAAAGGTCACTATTGGGCAATGGCGAAGCTGCTTCGCGTAAATACAATGTTGCGTGTGACCGATTGTTACGGCCCCATTCCCTACAGTCAAGTGGCCAATGGCAAAACGGCTGTTGCATACGACAGTCAGGAAGATGTATATAAACACATGTTTGAAGATTTGGATTATGCAGTACAGATATTGGGCGAATTTGTAGACGAGGTCGGCGGATTGAAGCCGTTGGAGGGCTATGATCCGGTCTATAATGGAGATTATAATAAGTGGATGCGTTTTGCTAATTCGCTTAAATTGCGTCTGGCTGTCCGTATCAGCAATGTGGCGCCCGAACTTGCCCGTGCGAAAGCTGAGGAAGCGGTAAAGAGTGCCCGCGGACTGATAGATACGAATGATAATAATGCATATGTCGGTGTAGGTGCCGAACCCAATCCGCTGTGGCTGGTAGCCTCCAGTTGGGGCGAAATCCGTATCAATGCCACTATTGCCAGTTATATGAAAGGGTATTCCGATCCTCGTAGCGCAGTCTATTTCACGACATCCAAGTTGGGAGGCAATAGCCCGTATATGGGTATGCGTTCGGGATTGGAAGGAGTGAAGCCGGCCACTTATGCAGGATACTCTATGCCCAATTACGATCAGAAAGACGATATGTTGATGTTCTGTGCGGCTGAAACAGCCTTTTTGCGTGCTGAAGGTGCTCTGCGTGGTTGGGATATGGGAGGTAGTGCCCGTGACTTTTACGAACAAGGTGTTAAACTTTCATTCGACCAGCGGAAAGTGGGTGGAGCAGAAGAATATCTGGCAAATGCAGTGGCAGTGCCTGAACCTTTTGTCGACCCGACTAACCCGGTTAAATGCAATTATACACCGAAAACCAAGATAACGATTGCGTGGAATGAAGGTGCTCCTACAGAAGAAAAACTGGAGCGTATCATTACTCAGAAATGGATAGCCAATTTCCCTCTGGGCTTTGAAGGTTGGGCCGATTATCGGCGTACAGGTTATCCGGAAGTGTTTCCATCTGTCAGCAATTTGAGTAACGGAGTAATTGACACCAACCGGCAATTGCGGCGTTTGCCTTTCCCATTGTCCGAGAAGCAGGGAAATGCTGCCAATGTTTCGGTAGCCGTCTCAATGTTGGGGGGCCCGGATACTGGGGCTACCGACCTTTGGTGGGCTAAAAAGAATTGATGTTTAAGCTAAAAAGAGAAAAGAAAATGAAAAAGAGATATTTAAATATAGTGGTTTTTGCGTTGTTCGTCAGTATGCTTCTGGGTTGCAGTGACTGGACCAAACCCGAAGCAGAGGATTTTTTTGAAATGCCGGGAAATGACTACTACGAGAATCTGAGAGCTTATAAACGTTCGGAGCATTCGGTTGCGTTTGGCTGGTTTGGAGGCTGGACAGGTGTGGGAGCTTCGATGGTGGGGAGTCTGATGGGACTTCCCGATAGTGTGGACTTCGTTTCCATCTGGGGAAACTGGAAGAATCTGGATGAAGCCCGGATGCTGGATAAGAAAAAAGTGAAAGAACTGAAAGGTACGCGTGCATTGATGTGCTTTATCGTAGCTAATGTAGGCGATCAGTTGACTCCCGAAGAGTATAAAGAGAATTATAAAGAATATTGGGGTTGGAAAGATGGAGATCAGGAAGCTATCGACGGCGCGATCAGAAAATATGCAAATGCCATTTGTGACTCCATCGATAAGTATGGATATGATGGTTTCGATATTGATTATGAACCTAATTATGGGTCTCCCGGAAATTTAGCCAGCTATCCCGAAAATATGCTCACTTTCGTAAAGGCGTTAGGAGAGAGAATAGGACCCAAATCGGGCACGGGGCGACTGCTTGTGATCGATGGTGAGCCACAAAGCATTCATCCGGAAACCGGACCTTATTTTGATTACTTTATCGTGCAGGCATACTCCAACCTTGCGGGTAACTCCGATACTAATCTTGACAGGCGGCTGGCCGGTACAATTGCCAATTTTAAAGAGGTACTCACTCCCGAGAAAGTGGCTAATATGTACATCGTCACAGAAAATTTCGAATCCTATGCTCCGACAGGAGGAGGCGATTATGTAGATCGTTACGGAAATAAAATGCGGGCACTTGCCGGAATGGCACGCTGGACTCCGGTCATTGATGGTAAACAAGTTCGAAAGGGCGGAGTAGGGACGTATCATATGGAATATGATTATCCGGGCGACGTTGAATACAAATATTTGCGTGAGGCAATCAGAATTATGAATCCCGCTGTAAAATGACTTAAATGAATTTGATTATGAAAAGAATAACAATAAAATCTTATTTGCTTGCTTGTGTTGTTCTGCCGATGATTCTGGCTGGATGCGAAGATGCCGATTACCGTGTGATTGACAATGCTATTTATCTGAATGAAGCATCCGAGAATGGTTCGGCAAAGGTTACGGTTGATCCTGAAAATGTTACCACAACTACTTTGACCGTACGCATGGGGCAGCCTGTTGCCGGAGATGTAACTGCTGTTTTGACGATTGACCCCTCTATTCTTAAAGAGTACAATGAAGCCAATGAAACTTCGTACGAGGTTCTTCCTGAACAATATTTTTCTTATGATAAAGAGATAAAGATTCAGGCGGGTGATGTAAGTGCGGTACCATCAGAATTTAAGGTGAAACCTTATTCGAATGAAAACGGAGAACTCTATGCCATTCCGGTATCCCTCACCGAAATTCAAGGACCGGTGTCTACGATCGGGCTTTCGTCGAAGTTTATTATTTTACTGGACAAGCCGCTGATACAGTCCGTACCGTTTATGAATACGGCCAATGCTGTAAAACCGTCCAAAGAAGGTTTGTGGGGAGTGACAACCAACGAATGGTCGCTTGAAGCCTGGGTACAAATGGATGGCTTTGACATTAATAATCAGGCTATCTTCAATTCGGGGAGCAAAGACCATGAGGTATATATCCGTTTTGGTGACGCTATGATTCCTTATAATTCATTGCAGGTGAAAACGCTGGGAAGTCAGGTTAATACGGTGACTTTGTTTGAGAAAGACAAATGGTATCATCTGGCGTTCGTCTATAATTCTTCCGGATTGTTATCGATTTATATTAACGGGGTGCTTGATGTGACTTTACAAACGAAAGGAGGCCCGGTACGGTTCGACACGATGAACATGGTTTCAAGCGGCAGCTACTTCCGGAACAATTGCCAGATGGCTCAGGTACGTCTTTGGAAGACAGCGATCAGCCAGACACAAATTCAGTCTAACATGTATTTTGCCGTGAAACCCGCTGATCCGAATCTGATAGGCTACTGGAAAATGGACGAGGGCAAAGGAAATGCTTTTGCCGATTGTACCGGACACGGATACGACCTCACGGCAGGAGGGACTCTTGTATGGAAAGAGCATGTTCGTTTTGATAAACAATAACTATGTAAAAGAAGAATAAGATATGAATAGACATTTGAATTTTGTGACCTTAATCTGTTTGATAACAGGGTTTGTATCATTGGCTTCGTGTAGTAACGATGATGATGAAATGAACAAATATCAAAAAATATATATCAGAACGGGAGTAGCACCGGGGGCTGAAATGAGTGCTGTAGTAGTGGTAGATCGCGTAAGTAATTCATCTACCGCTGACCGTTCTGATTTTGAAATACAACTGTGTGCCGTACAACCGGTTTCACGGGAGGTCATCGCTACTTTAGGTATCGATACCCTGAAAGTAAATGCTTATAATTCGGCTAAAAAGACGAAATGTGAGTTATTGCCCGGAGATAATTATGACATTGAGAAAAAAGAGTCCACTCTGAAAACCGGACAGACTGTGGCCGAGTCTTCTTTCCGTGTGGTTTTGAAGAACATAGAGAAATTGAGTAACCCTGACGGATACGTACTCCCGGTGATGCTTAAAGAAGTTACCGGTATGGACGGACAGGCTGTAAGTACATCTATGAATACGGTCTATATCCGGATTTATGCCAGCATACTCTATACCGGCTATACGAAGCCTGCAGACTGGGCGGCAGTGGACCGCAGTGCATGGGATGTAAGTTGCAGTAATGCATACGCAAACGATGATGCCAGATATGGTGCACATCTGGCTATCGATGGTGAAGCAAATACATCTTGGTTTTCGTGGGGAGTAGCCAATGCTGAAGAGTGCTGGTGGAATACAGTATTGCCCTGGCCTGTTACTTTGGCAGGATTTTCGGTTACTAAACAGAGTGCTTACGGATCGTCATACAATCTGAAAAGTGCGGAGATCAAAGTCAGGAAAGACGGAGCGACAGAATGGGTGACTTATCAGAGGACTTTGACTTTCAGGAGCTTTAAAGGAAACGAGCCGCAGTATGCAGTCATCGAACCACCTATCGGGGATGTTAAAGAGTTCAGGATTAATTGTCTGAGCCCGGATAGCTATACCGGATTTGCGGAAATAAATTTATTTGTGAAGCAATAGAGGTGTTTAGATTGTAGATAAGGGGGAGAAGCATCGGGGCCATGGGGTTTCGGTGCTTCTTTTGTGTACTTCATCCCGACAGAGCAAAAAAAAGAACCGGTAAGGATTAGTGATTTTGTGAAGTCAGTTGTATTATTATATAGTGAATGCAACTTCTTGTCGTAATTTTGGGCTATGTTTTTAATATCCCCTATCTTTGCTTACTGGAATTGTTAACCGATGGAATTATTATAAAAAACTAACTGATGAATAAAAAGCCGATAAGCCCTGTATGTTGGGTGCCTACTGTTTACTTTGCGATGGGATTGCCGTTTGTGGCCCTTTCGATGGTTTCTGTCCTTATGTTTTCCGATATGGAGGTGTCGAATGCACAGATTGCTTTCTGGACTTCTCTCATTATGCTTCCCTGGACATTGAAGCCTTTATGGAGTCCGTTTCTGGAGATGTTTAAGACGAAGAAGTACTTTGTTGTCGCTACAGAAATCATTACCGGACTGGCATTTGCGTTGGTGGCACTTTCGCTGCCGTTGCCCGATTTTTTTCGTTATGCCATCGCTCTGATGGGGATCATTGCTCTCAGTGGTGCGACTCATGACATTGCGGGTGACGGAGTATACCTGACGGAGCTGACTGCTACCCAGCAAGCCAAGTATATCGGTTGGCAGGGAGCTTTTTATAATCTGGCCAAGATACTTGCCAACGGAGGCTTGGTTTGGCTGGCAGGTATGCTGAAGGATGAATTTGGAGTGGTACATGCCTGGATGATTGTGATGTTGATGTGTGCGGGTATTATGATTTTGATCGGGCTTTACCACATTCGGATTCTGCCTTCGGGAGGAGGTGCTTCCGGTGAAGTAAATACGGTGAGAGATACATTGAACGTGCTTTGGGAAGTTATTCGTTCTTTTTTCCAAAAAAAACATATTGCTTTCTACATTGTCTTTATCATTTTGTACCGATTTGCCGAAGGATACGCCCTGAAGATTGTACCGTTGTTCCTGAAAGCACCGGTTGCAGATGGCGGATTGGGGCTTAGTACTCAGGACATCGGATTGGTATACGGTACGTTCGGAGCAGGAGCATTTATCCTCGGTTCGCTCTTGGCGGGTTATTACATTTCGGCTTACGGACTTCGGAAGACCTTGTTTTCTTTGTGTTGCGCTTTTAATATTCCGTTTTTGGTATACTTACTGTTGGCACTTTACCAACCCTCTAACCTGTTGATTATCGGTACGACCATTGTATTTGAATATTTGGGGTACGGATTTGGTTTCGTCGGATTAATGCTCTTTATGATGCAGCAAGTAGCCCCCGGCAAACACCAGATGGCACATTATGCTTTTGCCACCGGTATCATGAATTTAGGAGTAATGCTTCCGGGGATGATGAGTGGATATCTGAGCGACTGGCTGGGTTATCGTGATTTCTTTGTCTGGGTGCTGATCGCTACCATACCGGCTTTTGTCGTCACTTGGCTGGTGCCTTTTACGTATCCGGACGGAAAGAAGAAATAAAAGAGAATTTCAATATAAACGATATATATACATAATATTAATTTAATCGAATCATGGAAGAATTTAAAATTGCAGGTGCTGCTTTGCCGGCCATGCCTTGGGAAGAACGTCCGGCAGGATGCAAAGATGTAGTGTGGCGTTGTTCGGCAAATCCGATTATTCCGCGCGACTTGCTCCCTACTTCAAACAGTATATTCAACAGTGCCGTAGTCCCGTTTAAGGATGGCTATGCAGGAGTGTTCCGTTGTGATGATACCAACCGTCGCATGCGTCTGCATGTGGGGTTCAGTAAAGATGCCGTTCATTGGGACATCAATGAAGAGCCGTTGAAGTTTCAATGTGACGATGCGGAGATCGGGAACTGGGTTTATGGATATGATCCCAGGGTTTGCTTCATTGAGGACCGCTATTATGTGACTTGGTGCAACGGTTATCATGGTCCTACTATTGGTGTTGCTTATACCTATGACTTTGTAACGTTCCATCAGCTGGAAAACGCCTTTATTCCTTTTAACCGGAATGGAGTTTTGTTTCCTCGTAAGATAAACGGCCGTTTTGCCATGTTGAGTCGTCCGAGCGACAATGGACATACTCCTTTCGGAGATATTTTTTATAGTGAATCTCCCGATATGGAATTTTGGGGACGCCATCGTCATGTAATGTCTCCGGCTCCGTTTGAAGACAGTGCCTGGCAGTGCACCAAGATCGGTGCAGGACCTATTCCGATTGAAACATCAGAAGGCTGGTTGCTGATCTATCACGGTGTATTAGCTTCATGCAATGGTTTTGTGTATAGTTTCGGTTCCGCATTGCTTGACCTTGATGAACCCTGGAAAGTGAAATTCCGTTCGGGACCTTACTTGATTTCACCCCAGAAAGAGTACGAATGTATGGGCGATGTGCCTAATGTCTGCTTCCCGTGCGCGGCGCTTCATGATTCGGAGACCGGACGAATTGCCATCTATTACGGATGTGCAGATACGGTGACGGGACTTGCATTCGGATATATTCCGGAAATTATAGAATTTACAAAACGTACAAGTATCATCTGAATCGGATAAAAGAGAAAGGGTGTAGCTATCCTGCCGGGATGGCTACACCCTTTTGTCTGTATGGCTACACCCTTTAGATAAAAGGGCGTAACCCTGTTTGGAGTTATCCGTTGTATGCTGTCAGCATCCAAACCATTTTTTCCTGTTCCTTCAGATAGTCGCTCATCATAGCCACTGTTACCTCATCGTTGTGTGAAGAGGCGAGAGACAGGACTTTACGCTCTTCTGCTATCAGGTGCCCGTAAGTTTCAAGAATATGATTCAACGCGTCATCGGCTTTGCTCACTCCGTCCACTTCCTTGATTTGTGCCATCTTCAGGTAGTCACTGTACTTATTGGCGGGAGTTCCTCCCAGCATCAATATGCGTTCGGCTATTTCGTCCACCTTTTCGGCAGCTCCGTTATAGAGGTCTTCGAATTTACCGTGCAGTACGAAGAAACCGTGTCCTTTGATATTCCAATGAAATCCTCTTAAGTTTGCATAGTGAATTTGAAAATCGGCAAGTAATTGCTGCAATGATACTACGATGTTGTTAGCTCCCTTTTCATCCAAATGTGTATAATTTAAAGTTTTCATAATGCTATTGTTTTTTTGAGTTAATACTATATATCTTCTTTTTATCTGGAACAAAGATACGGCACAAAATGATTCGTGTCAAACTGAAAATTTCTATCTTTGCATTGATAGATTCTATATCTTTAATAAATCAGAGAACGATGACTATACAACAATTGGAATATATTCTGGCCGTCGATCAGTTCCGGCACTTTGCAAAAGCTGCCGAGTATTGCCGGGTGACGCAACCTACTTTGAGTGCGATGATCCAGAAACTGGAAGACGAATTGGGAGTGAAGCTGTTCGACCGCAGTATGACTCCGGTCTGTCCCACTTCCATCGGTAAGAAGGTGCTGGAACAGGCACGCAAAATCCTTTCGGAAACTACCTGCGTCAAGGAGATTATCAATGAGGAACAGCATTCTTTGTCCGGTACGTTCCGGCTGGCCGTATTGCCTACGATTGCACCTTATCTTTTGCCTCGTTTTTTTCCGCAACTGATGGAGAAATACCCCGATCTTGATATACGGGTTATGGAAATGAAAACACCGGATATCCGCAAGGCTTTGCTGACGGGTGAAGCAGATGCCGCTATCATTGCCAGCCTGCTGGATGATGCTGCATTAACAGAGGAGACTTTGTTTTATGAGCAGTTCTTCGGTTACGTTTCGAAAAAGGAACCATTGTTCAAACACGATGTGATTCGTACGTCCGACGTGACCGGAGAGCGGCTTTGGCTTCTTGACGAAGGACATTGCTTTCGCGATCAGTTGGTCCGTTTCTGCCAGATGGAAGCGGTAAAGGTCAGCCAAATGGCTTATCGCTTGGGCAGTATGGAGACTTTTATGCATATGGTGGAGAGCGGTAAGGGCATTACATTTATTCCGGAGCTGGCAGTGATGCAACTGAGCGAAGAACAGAAGGAGCTGGTCCGTCCGTTTGCCATCCCAAGGCCCACTCGCCAGATTGTCCTGGTTACACGAAAAGACTTTATCCGTACCAGCCTGCTGCAAGTATTGAAAGAAGAGATCCAGGCAGCAGTCCCCAAAGAGATGCTTACTTTACAGGCTGTTCAGTGTCTGGTATAAAAAAACAGCGGCGATATTTTCACAAACATCGCCGCTTTATTTCTTTTATATATCAGAATTATTCTTAGTTTTGTCAAATTTGTGCAGGTGTCTTCTGTTGTTTTATTGAGAATGAAATGATTTTATTTTTAAGTTCTTATCTTCATTGATATCTATTGTGATATACTGTATGTTGTCATAAATCGTGTTTACACGGAGCTTTATTCCTTTTGCTGTCGGCAACAGATCGGCTATATTGGCCAGTTTGAAGGAGACGAGGCTTGAACCCAGTTTACTGGGAGAGTCGTCAAAGGCGTTATGCCTGAATTCCAGACAGATATATCCGTCGTCTTCAACAGGACCTGTAATTTTGTTTTGTACCAGATTCAGCATGTGCTTTTTATTCTCGTCCATACTGCCCAGATATTGGTATTCGATGGTGAGATAATCCTTTGTAAGTGCATGCGCCGTGACGTTGATGCGGTCGTCTCCAATGCTGTCCGCCGTTGCTTCCGTCAGCGGGATGATATCCTTTGTCAGTATATCTTCTATCGTGAATATCTTACCGTTTTCATATCCGGGCTTTTCTTCTCCTTCCATCTTCACGTAACCCACAAAAACCCTCTGTCCTTCTGCGACGGTGTATTTCCAGTTGCGAATATCAGCCGTATCTGCGGGGAATACGTTATTTCCATTGTCCAGGGCAATAAAAAAATCCCTCGGGGTGTCCGCATTGGGAATTTTCATTGTACCGATGGCCAGTATTCCACCCGGAGGACAAGTGACCCAATAATCATTGTCTTCATTGTCCAGACAAGACTGCAGGATGGGCATTAGTGCCAGAATGAGGGTAAAAGTAACTAATTTAAATCTTCTCATAAGTTCCTGTTGGTTTTAGTATCCTATTTATTCATTGAGATTTATTCTTCGCTGTATTGAAGAAATGCGGGGAGCCGTGAAATATTGCATCATAAAATGTTAAAGAAACAAAAGTGATAAAAGAGTTGTTCTCTCAGTGCAGTATTTCTATCTTTGCTGCATTTATAAGATAAACACGTGTTTAGGAGAATGAATGAATTAGAGCTGTCGGAACGTTGCAGGCAGGGAGATAATCGTGCCCGCAAAGAACTTTATGAGCAGTACGCAGGGCGCATGCTTGGTGTCTGTCTTCGTTATGCCGGAGACAGAGACATGGCACAAGACTTGGTACACGACGGTTTCCTAAAGATTTTCGACTCCTTCGATAAGTTTACCTGGCGGGGTGAAGGCTCTCTGAGAGCATGGATGGAGCGTGTAATGGTGAATACGGCTTTACAGTTCTTAAGAAAGAACGATGTGATGAACCAAACCATGGCACTGGATGGAGTTCCCGAAACTTATGACGAACCCGATGCTTCGGCTGTCGAAGCGATTCCTCAGAAAGTGCTGATGCAATTTATTAACGAACTCCCCGCCGGATATCGTACCGTATTCAACTTATACACCTTTGAAGATAAGTCGCACAAGGAAATCGCACAGATGTTGGGGATTAATGAAAAATCTTCAGCTTCACAACTTTTTCGGGCAAAGAGTGTATTAGCCAAGAAAGTAAAGGAATGGTTGATGATCAACGGTTGACGTATGTCTTCGGACACCAAGTGAACCCGGGATTTCTAAAATAGAATAGAATGATGAAAGAAAACGAAAAATGGATAAAGGCATTCAAAGAGAAGCTCGAGGATTATTCCGAGCCGATACCTGCTTCCGGTTGGGAACGACTGGAAAAGGAGCTGATGCCCGTAACCGAAAGACGAATATATCCGTACCGCCGATGGGCCGTTGCCGCGGCTGCCGTAGTGTTGGTGGTGACGACTGCTGTAAGTTTGTATTTCCTGAATAGTCCGGTCGCAGATGAAATTCGTTATGCGACGGCTCCTTCATTGGCTGTCAATCCGGATATATTGCCGGAACCGGCTTTACCGGATGTACAGGTCGCCGTGTCCGAGCCAATGAAGCCGGCGGGAGGGACAGACGTGAGTTCCGCTTCTGGATATTTGGCGAAAGGGAATGATCCAAAGATCACTCCGGAAGCTTTTCCGGAGGCAGAGAAACATCCGGAGGCTGTGGTGGCGGAGAAGCCTGCCGAATCACAGTCTGAAGCAACTGCTGTAACGGAGAAAAAAGAGAGTACTGCATCACAAATAGAGAAAAGGAAAGAGGCCCGGAGGCCATCCGGTAAAGACAAATACCAGTTGCCTATTGAGAGTTCTTCTGCAAGGCGGAATGGAAAATGGTCGATGGGAGTAGGGGTAGGCAATGGGGGAGGACTTCCGACGAATGGTTCGGAAAGTTTTGCACCCCGTCCAATGAGCAACAGGGTAGACCTGATGACAATTATGAATGGGGCCGTGAATATTCCCGCAGATCAGGAAGTTGTATTTGAAGGGGGAGTTCCTTATCTGAAGTCCAGTACGACTACCGTGATGGATTATGAACATCATCAGCCGGTAAGTTTCGGATTGTCCGTACGTAAATCCCTTCCGAAAGGTTTCTCCGTAGAAACCGGATTGACTTATACGTTGTTGTCTTCCGATGTCAAGCGACAGGGAGATAACAAGATGCAGACTCAGAAACTGCATTATATCGGTATCCCGGTACGCGGAAACTGGAATTTCCTGGAAAAGAAATACTTTACGCTTTATGTATCTGCCGGTGGAATGGTTGAGAAATGCGTATATGGAAAACTGGCGGGCGATAAGGTGAATGTGAAACCTTTGCAATTTTCTGTAGCAGGTGCAGTAGGAGCTCAGTTCAATGCAACGGAGCATGTGGGATTTTATGTGGAACCGGGAGTTTCGTATTTCTTTGACGATGGTTCGAAAATACAGACTATCCGAAAAGAAACACCTTGTAACTTTAATTTGCAGGCAGGATTGCGATTCACTTATTAAAGTAAGGCAGATGTAAGTCGGAGTGGCGGTGGTGTTTGAACAGAGTGGCGGTGGCATTTAATCGGAATGCCGGTGGCACTTCATTAGAATGGCGGTGGCTCTCTGGAGTGATAAAAAAATAAAGGGGATGGGGCTGTGTCCTCTGTGTTGAAAAGACTCTTGATACACTCTCATCCCCTTCTTAATGATAAGCTAATTTACTTGTACTGTCCGGAAGTATTGCCTGAATAATTTTTCGGCCTTTTCTATTTGCTCCGGAGTGTTTTCTTTCACTCCTTTCAAGAGATATTCTTTGTCCATCGCTTCGTATTTATGAACTCCTAAAGTATGATAAGGCAATATCTCTACACGCTGAATCATCCGGTACGTTCCAAGATGTTCTCCCAACTGCCGGATATCGTCTTCGAAGTCGCTGTAGCCGGGCACTAATACATAGCGCAGCCAGAATGGCTTTTGATTGGTTTCGAGCCAGGCGGCGGTTTTCAGTGTTTGTTCGTTACTTCTTCCGGTCAGAGACTGGTGGTGTTCCGGATTGAACTCTTTGATATCCAATAAAACCAAATCAGTTAACCCCAAGAGTTCTTCAACATCATTGTTCCACAGTCCGCCGTTAGTGTCGAGGCAGATGTGGATTCCAGCTTCCTTCAGTCTTTTAAAAAGTGGGATAAGAGCTTTCGCCTGAAAAGTGGGTTCTCCACCGGAGAAAGTTATTCCTCCTTTCTTACCGAAAAAAGCTTTTTGGCTGACAGCCATGCGGACAATTTCATCCGGATGGGTTGGCGCACCTCCTTTGGCTTCGATTGTGTCCGGATTGGCACAATACAGGCACCGGAAGTTACACCCCTGAAGGAAAACGACGAGCCGGAGACCCGGCCCGTCGAATGTTCCCATTGACTCGTATGAGTGTACGTTTATCATTCAATTACATTCTTTCGTGGAAACTTCGGCTGATAACTTCCAGCTGGTGTTCGCGGCTCAGCTTCACGAAGTTGACGGCATATCCTGAAACGCGGATAGTCAGTTGTGGATACTTTTCGGGATGTTCCATTGCATCCTGTAGCATTTCACGGTTCAGTACGTTCACGTTCAGGTGGTGTGCGCCTTTGGTGAAATATCCGTCCATCATGGTCACCAGGTTGTCGATACGATCCTCTTGAGTTGCGCCTAATGATTTCGGAACGATAGAGAATGTGTTACTGATGCCATCCTGTGAATCACGGTAGCGCAACTTAGCTACTGAACTGAGCGAAGCAATCGCACCATTCTTGTCACGTCCGTGCATGGGGTTGGCACCCGGTGCAAAGGCGATGCCTTTGGCACGTCCATCGGGAGTGGCACCTGTTTTCTTACCATACATCACGTTCGAAGTGATGGTCAGCAACGAGAGGGTAGGACGGGCATTCTTGTATACCGGGAGTTTCTTCAGTTCTTCGCTGAAGAAGTATACCAGGTCTACACCCAAGTGGTCTACACGGTCATCATCGTTACCGAAGCAGGGGAAAGCACCTTCGATATCGAATCCTTCAGTCAGGCCGATGTCATTGCGGTGCGCTTTCACATGCGCATATTTGATGGCAGACAGTGAATCGATAGCGATTGAAAGTCCGGCTACACCATAAGCAAGGTTAATGCGCGGATCAGTATCTACGAAAGCCATCTGAGCCTTTTCGTAATAATACTTATCGTGCATATAGTGGATGATGTTCATGGCCTCGTTATATACACGGGCGATCTGTACCAATACCTTTTTATAGTTGGCCATTACTTCTTCGAACTTCAGCGTTTCGCCTGTCAATACAGGGATGTCTTTTACCATGACAGTGCCTGTGTTTTCGCAACGTCCTCCGTTGATTGCCAGCAACAATGCTTTTGCAAGGTTGGCACGGGCGCCGAAGAACTGAATTTGCTTTCCGATTTCCTGGTAAGAAACACAACAAGCGATACCGTAATCGTCCGATTGGCGGACCTCACGCATCAGGTCATCGTTTTCGTACTGTACGGATGAAGTATCGATGGATACTTGTGCACAGAATGCCTTGAAACCTTCCGGCAGTTCAGGACTCCATAGTACAGTCATGTTAGGTTCCGGTGACGGACCTAAGTTGTAGAGTGTCTGTAAGAAACGGAAAGATGTTTTAGTGACCTTTGTACGTCCGTCGTTGAAACGTCCTCCGATGGATTCGGTTACCCATGTCGGGTCACCTGCAAAAATATCGTTGTACGACTGCATACGCAAGTGACGTACCATACGGAGTTTGATAACGAACTGGTCGATCAACTCCTGAGCGAATGTTTCCGTAATAGTTCCCTGGCTTAGTTCATATTCCAGATAGATATCGAGGAATGAAGACACGTTACCCAATGACATAGCAGCACCGTCCTGCTCTTTTACAGCAGCCAGATAAGCCATGTACACCCATTGTACGGCTTCTTGTGCGGTATATGCCGGGCGGCTGAGATCCAGACCGTAGTATTCACCCAACACCTTGATTTCTTTCAGTGCCTTGATCTGTTCGGCCACCTCTTCGCGGAGGCGAATGCGGGCTTCTGTCATCGGACCTGTAAGATTATGGAGGTCCTCTTTCTTGGCTTCGATCAGACGGTCGAGACCATAAAGGGCAAGGCGGCGATAGTCACCGATGATACGTCCGCGTGCATAATTATCAGGAAGCCCGGTCAGGAATCCCAAAGAACGGAATGAACGGATTTCATCAGTGTATACATCGAATACTCCGTCGTTGTGCGTCTTGCGGTAATGAGTGAAGATATCCTTTACTCTATCATCCACCTCTACTCCGTTTTCACGGCAAGCCTTCATTACTACATTAATTCCGCCGAACGGTTTGATGGCACGTTTCAGTACCTGATCGGTTTGTAATCCGACGATCAGTTCGTTCTCTTTATCGATATAGCCGGCAGGGTGGGAGGTTATAGTAGATACTGTAGTGTAATCAAGTGCGCGAATTCCATTGTTGTTTCTCTCTTCTTCGAGAGCTTTGAGACAGTTGTTCCAGACAGCCTTAGTGCGTTCAGTAGGTCCTTGCAGGAAAGAAGCATCCCCTTCGTAAGGAGTAATGTTGTTACTGACGAAATCTCTGACGTTGATTTCTTTGCTCCAAAGTCCATCTTTAAAGGTCTTATTCAATTCCATAAAATTAATCAGTTAGTGGTTAGTTATCCTTTAGAGCGTGCAAATTTACGATCTTTTTTCGGTTTAGGGATATAAAAGGTTCCTATTTTATGTTGAATAGCATAAAAATACCTACTTATAGGGAGGTTGTGTTCCTCTCTGTTGAAGTACTCTTTCCAAATATTTTTTGCGGAAAAATTTGCAGATTTGAAAATGATTCGTACCTTTGCAGCGCTTTAAGAGAAAAGCACTATTGAAAAGTAGTTTTGGAGAGGTGGCAGAGTGGTCGATTGCGGCGGTCTTGAAAACCGTTGTACTGCGAGGTACCCGGGGTTCGAATCCCTGTCTCTCCGCAGAACCTACTGGACAAAACAGGACAGTAAGCGGACAAAAACCTACAAATCAGCGATTTGTAGGTTTTTTTATTGCCTATAAGTCTTGTTTCCAAGACAACAAAAGGACTTGAAAAGACATAGTTTCGTTACTAAATCGTTACCTATTCCCTACCGGACAAAAACGGTAACGATTTGTCCCGAAATGACCGCAGAAAGTCCGAATTTGTCCACCGTCTATCTATCTCATATTTAATAAGTTATTAGTAGTTTTGCAACTTAAAAATGTGAGGTTATGAAGAGTACATTTAAAGTCCTTTTCTATTTAAAGAAAGGTTCTGAAAAGAAGAACGGCGAGGTTATGATTATGGCAAGAATTACCATTGACGGTAAGTTGTGCCAGTTCAGTACAAAACAAAGCATCCTGCCCGAAAACTGGAATATAGCAGCAGGTAAAGCCAAAGGTAAGGATGCAGGCAGAATAAATGCCTTATTGGAGGATATAAAAGCATCCTTGAATAATATCTACCACGAACAGCAACGGCGTGATAACTATGTGACAGCCGAAAAGGTGAAGAATGAATTTTTGGGACACAGTGAAAAACACGAAACCATTTTAGACCTTTTCAAAAAGCACAATGACGATGTCAAGCAGTTGGTCGGCATATCCAAGACGATTGCCACCTATCGTAAATACGAAGTGACCCGCCGCCACCTTGCCGAGTTTATCCAAAGCAAATACAATATATCGGATATTGCTATTAATGAAATCACCCCGATGTTTATTACAGACTTCGAGTTGTATTTGCGTACCGCCTGTAAATGTGGTTATAATACGACTGCCAAGTTTATGCAGTTCTTCAAACGCATTATCCTGATAGCCCGTAATAACGGCATCCTGATTGGCGACCCGTTCGCCAATTATAAAATCCGTTTGGAGAAAGTGGATAGAGGGTATTTGACAGAGGACGAAATAAAAATCATCCTTAAAAAGAAGATGGTTTCCGAACGGTTGGAAAACGTCAGGGACTTGTTTATCTTTTCCTGTTTTACTGGTTTGGCTTACATAGATGTTGCCAACCTTACGCAAGATAATATCCGTAAATCCTTTGACGGTAATTTATGGATAATCACCAAACGCCAAAAGACCAACACGGATGTAAATGTTCCCTTGCTGGATATTCCCAAAATGATATTGAAGAAGTATAAAGGCAAGTTGCCGAACGGTAAAATACTTCCGGTAATCAGCAATCAAAAACTTAACGCCTATTTGAAAGAAATAGCGGACGTTTGCGGAATTAAAAAGAATTTGACATTTCACCTTGCAAGGCATACTTTCGCAACGACAACCACGCTTGCCAAAGGTGTACCCGTTGAAACAGTTAGTAAGATGTTGGGGCACACCAACATAGAAACTACACAGATATACGCCCGCATTACCAATAATAAAATCAGTAACGATATGCAGGGGCTTGACAAGAAGTTTGTCGGCATTGAAAAAATCTACAAAGAAGTATCAATGAAATAGTTAGTATAGGGGACTTGTCACAAGTTGTGATAAGCCCCTTTATGCTTTTAATTACTCACTATTTAATAATAACATTATGGACTTACAAATCATTCAGAGCAAGATTTATGAAATCAGAGGTTGCCGGGTTATGCTCGATAGCGACCTTGCGGCACTTTATCAGGTGGAAACAAAAGCGTTGAAACAGGCTGTCAAACGTAACATTGAACGTTTCCCAAGTGATTTTATGTTTGAACTGACAAAGGAAGAAGTGGAATGTTTAAGGTCACAAATTGTGACCTTAAAGAATAATCCTGATGAAACGGAAGAAGAAACCAGTTCAAAACGTGGCAAACATACTAAATATTTGCCCTATGTTTTCACGCAAGAGGGGGTAGCCGCCCTGTCCGGTGTGCTACGCAGCCCTATTGCCATACAGGTGAATATTTCCATCATGCGGGCATTTGTAGCCTTACGTCAAATGATAACAGGTTATCAGGAATTACTAAAGCGTATTGAAGAACTGGAAGAAAGCACGGATGCACAATTCAGCGAGGTGTACCAAGCACTTACCCAGTTATTAAGCAAGCCCGAACCGAAGCCACGAAAACCGATAGGATATAGAACCTATGATGAATAACGGTTTAAGGTATTCTGTTGTCTAAGGGGTGTCACCAATGATACCCCTTTTTCAGTTCCCTAAAGTAATGTATCTCAATCACAAATTTTAGCAAAGTTACAGTCCGGTGGGGACAAATACCAAATCCGAGCCGTTCCGGTTTTCTAAAAAATCTCCACACCTACGGGTTGTATTTTTTGAAAAGATATGGTTGAAGTCCCCGCCAAACTGTGGGTGTCCGGCAAAATTTCTTATTGTTTAATTTAAAATTCAGTAGTCATGAAAACAACAGAATTTACCATGCCGGAAATCACTATCTCCTATAAAGACAATGTAAAAGCATCTGAAAGGGTGAAAATACTCTCATCCGAAACGTCCTGTTCTTACCTGAAACCGTTCTATGCGGAATGTATGGAACACCACGAAGAAAGTTATGTAATGTTCCTCAACCGGGCTAACAAGGCTTTAGGCGTTTCCCTTATCTCTAAAGGTGGCATGGCTGAAACTGTTATGGACGTGAAAATCATCCTGCAAACCGCCCTGAAAGTCCACGCTTCGGGGATAATCCTCTCACATAACCACCCATCGGGCAACCTGCGTCCGAGCGAACCGGACAAACAAATCACCTCAAAAATAAAAGAAGCCTGCAATGTCTTGGATTTACACCTGTTAGACCATATCATCCTGACAGAAGAAAGCTATTACAGTTTTGCAGACGAGGGGCTTTTATAAGCCCTTTTTTTACTCTCTCATTACCCAATACAAAAAGCCTGATTGCTTTTACTTCTATCCTCTCAAACAAGAGAAAAATTTTCCCTAAAACTGATTGGAACATTGTCAAAGGTATATCCGTGCCTGTTACTGTTCAAATTATTTTTTAGAAATCTCCACACCTGCGGGTAGTATTTCATAAATAATAATTTGCCCTGTACCATTCCCGAACCTTTGAAAAGACAATGTTCCCATTCAGTTAAAGGAAAAATTTATGTGGTGGGCGACAAGCGATGTAAACAATTAAAATACAAAAGTCATGGAAACAGTAACATTATCAGAAGCAAGAGTTTATGTAGGTACTTACGCCAAGTATAACAACGGTTCACTTTTCGGCAAGTGGTTAGACCTTTCTGACTATTCGGATAAGGACGAGTTTTTGGAAGCGTGCCGGGAACTCCACGAGGACGAGCAAGACCCGGAATTTATGTTTCAGGATTACGAGAATATCCCGGAAACCCTGATTTCCGAAAGCTGGCTTTCCGATAAGTTCTTTGAGCTTCGGGATGCCATCGAACAGCTAAGTGAAACCGAGCAGGAAGCGTTTTTCGTATGGTGCGACCACCACAACAGCGATATAAGCGAAGAGGATGCGGACGACCTTGTTTCTTCCTTTGAGAACGAATATCAGGGAGAATATAAAGATGAAGAAGATTTCGCTTTTGAAATAGTAGGAGAATGTTACGAGTTGCCGGATTTTGCAAGACGTTATTTTGATTATTCGGCTTTTGCCCGTGACCTGTTTATGACTGATTACTGGATGGATAACGGTTTTGTCTTTTGTTGCGCCTGATTATTAACCGGGTGGAGCAATCCACCCGCAACACACCAAGACAATGAAAGTATATAATAAGATAACGACTTTTTTACGATGGTTTATACTTGCTTTTATCATCTATCAGGCAGCCACCAGCACCGCCGGAATGTGGATAGCCCTAATCATAGGCTTTTTTATTATCCGGTTCGTTCTCCGGTTGTTTATCTCCGCCGTTTACCTGTTCTGTATGGCTTTTATTTTCATTGTCCTGCTTTCACTTCTGATTGTCTGATAACTCATTATAAATTATACCAATATGGAAACTTTAAACAAAAACGGGGTAAGCATAACCCAAACACCGGGAGAAGAATAATATGTAAAATGCTGTTTAGGCGCATTCAGGGGACAGATTTATTTCCAGTATGATTATCGCCATACAGACATGGAACTGTTCAGCACAGTGGCTAAAACGCTTGCCGAATGCCGCAAACAGCGGGATGAATGGCTGAAAATACAACAATGAAGTTTAAGAACAATCTTTGCTTGATTACTTCCTAATGAAACAATCATATATCTTAAATATAAATTGTATTTTTGTCGTCAATTAAACATTGTGCAATGAATAGACCTTATATATCATTAGACGAAGTTACAAAAAATGAATTTTCTATAACCTGTATATATCTTGCGGGGAGTATAATTCAAGATGCAGAAAAAAGAGAGGGGTTTGATATGAATAAAAATAATTATCATCTATTTACTGATAATGAAAAGTTTATATTAGAACTTTTTTATATTCTTTCTGATATAGAGAATTGTCTTTCCTCAATTGAAAACGCATGTGTTTTTGTGAAACGTTTTTATGGGAAAAGTTATTTTGAAAAATGCAAAATCAATATTATAGATTATTCTTTGTACCATTATGATGTTCTTTGTTACAAAATATCAACTCTCAAAGATTTATATTTCAAACTTGTAAGCTACTTATATGATTTGAAATTAAAGGGTAAGTCTTGTAGCTGGAAATCAATAGAAAAGAAAGAAGAAGAAATTAACAACCCTTTTTTATTCCATCTTTTAAGGGAAAATTATAATAACCTTTCTGTTATTGATAATAGACGTAATAAGTCTGCTCATGAAGGAAAAATTGAACATGCTGCTTTTAAGGATATTAGTCCGTATGTGATGTTAACGATGTATTCTAAAACAATGCCTATTAGTGATGATGTTATAATTACTCGTGGTTCATATTTAGAATACAAATTAAAAAGCAGCAGAAAGAAATTTTTAGAGGAAACAGAAATTTGTAAATATAATGCGTTTATATTTACTCGCTGCATACTTTGTTCATTATCTGAGACGTTTATACAAAAAATAGATAATGATACAAAAAACAAATATTCGGCGACGTTAGAAAAAATTAAGCAAGAAACACAAAGCAACAAGTGTAGTATTGGTAAAAACATTTGGAAGGACTGTTCTGATTACGACTAAAAAATCATCCTTTAAGAATGATTTTTTAGTCTGTAGATTAATTATATTCCAATTCTTCACCCTACAGTTCCACATCAGTAGAAGCATTTTTCAGTTCAAATGCAGTGTAAGCCCAAAAGAGAACGAGAAATACAAGGTGTGTAACCAATGTTTCCATTTTTATTCCCCCTGTTCTTCTTTATTGTTATCATTATTAAATGAAAACGTAAGTTGTTCCACCTGCCCGAAGCTATCCTGAAAATACACATCTACCGTCTGTTGGTCGGTTGATGCGGAAGTATAATAAAGCCGGAATGTTTCGCCCGGAAGCGTGTACAGGTCATTCGGCAGTAAAACCGTCCCATCGGACATTTTCAGCGTTCCCGCCCCGTCCGGCTGGAAATAACGGATGAAATACTTTGTTTCCTCAAACCGTCCGTCCCGGTGAAGCTGGCAGCGTATTTCCGCCGTTTCACCCACCTTTAATTTCTTCGGTACAGGCATCGTTTCAATACGGAACGGGTAAGACTGCTGTATATCCACATCGTCATTACACGCACCCACAAATAAGATGGCGGCCATTACATAGCAGCCCATCAAAATACGGCTTAAAATCTTTCTCATATACATTATATATAATAGGTTAGTTTATCACATGATTATCTTTAGTCCGATACCGAACTGTGTATGGAACTTTCCAACGGAAGAACCGAACAGGCATCTTTCCCGTGCGTTAATCAGGAATACCACCCGGTCAGTAATATAACTCTCCAGTTCCAGCGTCAGCGCACCGCCATAGACAAAACCGTCCTTATCGGTCAGGGTCGAACCATCGGGCAGCAATTTATCGCCCCAGTTGCTTGTTTCGTACCCGGCAAGGGCGGACAATCCCAGCGAAAGAAAAAAGGTTTTCTTTCTGTCTGAAAGGAAATTCAGATAGTAACCGCCCTCACCTGTAAACTGGCTCACGGGTATTTGCAAACCCTTGTAGGGGTAATGCTTTTCGAGGTATTCCCCGCCGATAACCCACCTGTTCCCGTTTTTAGTATAGGTACTCATGGCAGCCCCGAAGTAATAGGCAAAATCGCTTTTACTGTTCCGGTGAACGCCGTCCGCCATGCCGCCCGTAACTTGCAAACCTTTCATTCCCGGCAGACATCTTTGTGCATGTGCCTGGTTAAAAGTCAGGCACAGCACAAAAAGGGATATAATACAGCATATCCTTTTCATGTTCATTTGATTTTAAGTTCGTTAATTACTTTGGCTGCCACTATATCCGAGTTCTCCACCCGGATAGTTTGGTGTCTGCCACCGTTCTTTTCCACCAGTTCAATAACTAATATCTTATCGTCAGGGATAGTGAACTGCGGAACGGTGTACACGGTGCGGACGGTACTTTTACCACCGATAACCAGTATCTCGTTATAACTCCGCACCGGGTCAATGACGGTTTCCTGAATAGCCGTTCTTTTGGCTACTTTCTTATCCACAATCTTGAAACGGATAAAATCGGTATCAAACGGCACGTTTGAACCGTTCTTTACTTGTGTGTGGAAGTAAAAAAGCCCGTTATGCGAATAAATGCCCTTTACCAAGAACTGCACCCCGAACCGCTTGCATCCCAAATGCTTTATTTCCCGGTCATTGTTCTTGTAGATGGACTGCATAATCAGCTTTACCAAAAGCGGGCTTTCGCTGCCCAGTTCACGGAAATAGATGTTCATCCGGGTATGGCTGAAATCCGTTGTGTCCTCATTCTCCAAGAAATCTTTCATTTCGATGTTCAGCATTTCCGGTTCATGTGCGTATTTTGCATTAAAGGAATAAAAGCTGCCATCCTCACAGATAACGGAAAAATTGGTTTCACCGGGAAAGCCCTCTGTCGTAGCTTTGACCCTGACAACATTTTCCGCCCCGTCCGCTTTTCCGGCAATGATGTAGTTACTGCCTAAGTCCACGTACTTAACGGCAGACGGGAAAATGATATGTACCGTTTTGGCGAACGTCACCTGTACGCCGTAAGGTGTCACCATTTGACGGTAAGGGAGTTTCTTTGTAATGCCTTGATACAAATCGTTACTTTGTGCTTTCACGGAAACCACGCCCATGATAAGGGCGAATAAAATCATTAACTTTTTCATTATGGATTGAAATTTTTATGGTTGATAAATAAATTACTGTTGTTTGGCGTAAAGCATCACCTGATAGTTCGCTTTCAGGTGTACTTTTACCGTTCTGAACTTCTTGGCAAGGTATTGCGAACCGCCTTGCATCAAGCCCCTTGTAATATCCATTGCGACCTGCTGCCCGGCACTTTGCGCAAAGGAAATGCTCGTTCCCAGTCCCGCACCGATATTCGCCATCGCTTCTTTTGCCGCTTCCTGTTCCAGTGACGAGGGAACGGAAAGCCCCTTTTGCCCGTCACTGTCGTAAACGGCAAGTTCCACCGGAATGATGTTACCCGCATATTCGAGCGAGGACACCAGTATGTCGAGCCGTTCCCCCTGCACTTTGGCACTTCCCGATACAAGGCTGTTTTTGGGGACAATCACGTTTCCCGCCTGCAACGGTTCTAACAGCCGGAGTTTGACGGTCTGCCCGTCCGTAAGTGTTTGGTCGTTATGAATGCACGCCCGGATAGTATTCTTTCCCATCGAATAACCACTGCCGACCGCCGTATTAAACCCGTAATTGCGTGGCTTGCTGTATTCGGCGATAAATTCGGCATTGCTCATAGGCTGCTGCAATCCTGAAACCGTCCTGTCCGATATAGCTTTTACGGGTGTGGCACTTCCTTTTTCCTGAATAGCTGCTGTGGGTGTTACTTGTGCTACCTGTCCCGGCTGCCCGCCGTTCATGTATTTTGCTGCCAGTTCGTATGACTTTTCCATAAGAGCCACCTGTTCATCCATGCTGCCCGCCCCGTTTTCTTTGGCATCGAGCCGGGCAGTAAGTTCTTCCACCTGACGTTTCAGTTCCTCTTTTTCCTTGTCCTCTTTCGGCGTTTCGTAGAAACTGCCTAACTGACGGTTCATGTCCCGGTAAGCTGCCGCCGAAGACTGGATAGAGGAACGTTTATTGTTTGGCGCACCCGCCCCGAAATCAATCACGGCGTTTTTCGGCTTTTCCGCCGGAGCATCATCTATCAGGGTCAAATCTTCCCCGTTTTCCTCTCCGAGCGAAAAGGCAAAATCCTGCAAGGAGCGCATTTTGTCCGCCTGTTTGTTCTCCATCTGTTCCTGTTCATAGGCTGTCTTTTTATCGCTGATTATCCCGTCCCCTTTGGGTTGCGGAATATCGGCGTTAAATCCGCCCACGCTTTCCACCTTTGCTTCATCCTTGTCGGACGGTGCAAAAATCAGGTACATAGACCCCAAGAAAACCAGTCCCATAAGCGGGTAAACCAGCATCTTCTTCCGTTGCTGTATCTGTTGCGGGGTAAGTTCCTTTTTCGTTTTTTCCTCTTTCTTCCTGTCCGTTTCCGGTGCAGGAACTTCATTCCTTACTTCTTTTTCTTCCATTGTCTGACTGATTAAAAATGTTCGTACTGTCTTTACTTTGAAGTTGTAGCTGCCTGATATGCTCTATCCGTATGGTTTCACCATCCTCTTTTCCTATCCGGTAAATGGATGATACCGTGAAGTAGATGGATAGCCCGCCGAAGAACAGGAACATAATCAGGATTACCGCCAGCCTGATTTCCGGTGTCATGCGCCCGCACAGGTGGCGGAGTTTTTCATCCGCCCAGTTCTGCACATGGGTAATCGCCTGATTTACCGGAGAGAGAATTTTCCGTATCATGGCTTACCGCTTTATGGTGTTCAAGTCCTTGTTTCCCGTTATCTCGAAACTTTCCATGATAAAGCCGTGCGGGTTATTATCACTTCTTACGGCGTTCAATAACCGGCAACGGGTGACAAGGCTTCTTTCCGTCACGCTGCTTTCACGGATAATCATTTGGCGGGCATAGGTAGCCACCGCATACGGGTACACATCGAAATTGCAAGAAACGCTGTCTATCTGTATGGTCTGGCTGATATTGCCCGAAATGATACGGTTATAATATCCCTTTTCCGAAAGGTCACGGTAATAGTTGAATGCGCTTTTGTCGGCGAGGAACAACGACCGTTTGATATTGCTTTCGATAGCGTTCTTATCCGGTGAGAGCGTGAAAAAGAGTTCGTGGAAACGTTTCACGTGTTCCCTTGCTTCGACAGGACGGTTTTGCGAGAGGTCTTGCGAGAGCGCAAGCATCAACGATTTGCCACCGTCCAGCACATAAATCTTTTGCCGTTGCGCTTCGGCAAACGTGTAGGAGTTCCAAACGGCATAACCCGTTATCAGGGTACACATGACGACAAACACGATACCGAAAAGCCGTATCTGTTTGAAACTGGTTTCTATATTCTTTAAACTTTTAAATTCCATCTTGATTTTTATTTATTGGTTACCTTTGATTAGTTTACCGCCGACCCTGCCGCCAGCGTTTCCGGTTGCTGCTCCGGCAACTGCACCGACACCGCTACCTGTTTTGTTAGCCGCACTGTTTATATTCCGGCTCATGTTACCCATTCCGCCCGCCTGAATAATCCAGTTTGATACGGTGGGAATAGTGAAGTAACCGATGATACCGATTATCATAAAAATGATGTACACGCTGTTACTTCCGTCCGGTATGAAATTGGGGTCTGATAGTTCTTGAATATCCTTTTGCAACATAAGCACCTGTATTCGGGCAAGAATGGAACTGAACAGGTCTGAAACGGGAAGCCACAGGTAAACGGAAATGTACCTTGTTATCCATTGGGTCAGTGTCGCCTGAAAGCCATCATACACGCTGATGGCAAAGGCTATCGGACCCAATATCGCCAGTACAATAAGGAAAAAGGTTCGGATAGTGTCTATCACAAGGGCTGCCGATTGAAAGAGCAGTTCCAACAATTCCCTGAACCAGTCCCGGACGGATTGCTTGATATTGTGGGCTGCCCTATCCATGTACATACCGCCCATTGTGGCAATATCTTTGGCAGACCACCCCAATTCGTCAATCTGTTTATCAAATGCTTCATCCGAAACAAGATAAGCCGTTTCCGGATTACGTACCATCGCTTCATATTCCAGCTTGTCCTTTTGTTCCCGGTAGGCGTTCATATCGAAAGTCTGCGTTTCGAGCATATTGTTACACCCCTTGACTACTGGGGACATTACGCTGTTAATCGTACCCAGTACAAAAGTCGGAAAGAACATAATACAGAAACCAATCACAAAGGGACGGAGCAAAGGGTAAACGTCTATCGGTTCGGCATTGGATAGCGACTGCCATACTTTGGCAGCCACGTAGAACAAAGCCCCCAGTCCCGCTATCCCTTTGGCAATCCCCGCCATGTTTCCGCACAGCGGCATCATTTCCGTATATAAATTACGGAGTATCTGATGCAGGTTATCAAATTCGATTGCTAATAACATACTACTTATTTTTAGAAGTTACCAGTAACGTTCATCCGCCGAGCCGTAAAGAGCCATTACCCGGTCGGTGTCCTTTTTCTTTTTCGCCCGCAGGTAGGAAACGGAAATGTTCTTGCGGGTATAGTAACTCACCAAGTCCCGGTAGTTCCTGATGGAGTTATACGTCCGGTCGATAACGTCCATCCGTTCCTTGTCCGACATGGAAAGCCCGTTGATGTTCACCACGCTTTTCATCTCTTCCAGCACATCGGAACTTTCCTGCAACAATTGGGTATAGCCGTAGGCAATCGCCGAAAGTTCGTCCGGCGTATAGTTTTCATCGGAAAGCATCTTCTGAAAACTGTTCACGTAGATGTCGGAAATCTCCCCGATAAGCAGGATAGACTTTTGCACCTTTCGGGCATCTTTGACAAGGTTATGCACTGATTTTAAGGCATCGTAGTACTCCTTGCCTTGATTGTACAGCTTTACCGTTTCTTGAAAATTCTTTATCATTGTTTGGGCTGTGGATGATGTCTGCACAATGTTCTTTGACGCATTGATAATCCCTTGCGCCAAATTGCCGGGGTCACTCACCACCCACTGTGCGTTTGCCCGAACAGCAAACAAGCTGCCTATTATAAGCAGCATTATAATCTTTGTTCTCATACGCTTACTTCTTTATTGGTTGGTTACTCCGTTTGTATTCTCCGCCGGGTGAAAGCAGAATCCGGTCGTTCTCCTTGTCATAAGTCAGCAGGACGGAAAGCCCCGTTTCGATGAACAGGTTTCCGTCTTGTTCTGAAATCTGATAGGTTTCCGTTTGGATAGTCCCCCGGTAGGTCTTTCGATAGGTCGTTACCCGGTAATGCCCGTTTTCCTCAAAGAGAGAGAACGCCGGACGGTTTTTTACGCTTTCCCAGTCGCCACGCATCGCCCTAAGACGGTCGGCGTTCGTTTCCTTACAGGAAGAAAGCCCCAGTAACAAGGTACATAGCAGCACCGGAAACAAGAATTTTAAATGTTTCATACTGATTGATTATTAAATTGTTAATTGATTATTTTTCGGGATTTCGCTTGCTTTCGGCAAGCCGTTTGATAGCCAGTTCGAGGTTGCCACCCAACTTTTCAGATAATGCGAAAAGTTCCATCTTTTCCGTTTCTTCGGTCGTATATGTAAAATATTCGTCCAAACTCACTTCTGTGGCATATACGGCGGATTGCGTACCGCCTAAGCCTATCCAAACTTCCTTATATTTCCGGTTGGGATGATTGGCAAGGTTGATGGAAAGCACCTGTGAACGTTCTTTGTCGGTCAGTCCCAAAAGGTTCTGTATGCTGTCGAACTTGTTCAGATACTTTCTTTGGTCGAGTAGTATCTTACAATCCGAATTGTTTATAATACTCTCTTTTACAATGGGTGAGGAAATAATATCTTCCACTTCCTGTGTGACTACAATCGCTTCGCCGAAATACTTTCTGACGGTTTTATAGAGGTACTTAATATAGTCCGCCATATTCGCCGATGCAATCGCTTTCCACGCTTCCTCAATTAATATTAATTTCCTGATACCCTTTAATTTACGCATCTTGTTTATGAAAACTTCCATGATGATAATCGTAGTAATCGGAAATAAAATTTTGTGGTCTTTGATATTATCCAACTCAAAGACAATGAAGCGTTTATGTAACAAATCAAGCTCCTTGTCGGAGTTCAGCAGGTAGTCATATTCGCCCCCTTTGTAGTAAGGTTCTAATACATTCAGGAAATTGTCTATATCAAAATCCTTTTCCCGGACGTTCTTTTCTTGCAGGTGTTCCCGGTAATCGGTTTTCACATACTCGTAGAACGTATTGAAGCAGGGAGTAACCGAACTGTCCTTAGTAATCAGTTCGATATAGGAACTTACAGCGTTCGACAAAGCCACTTCTTCCGCCCGTGTGGGTGCTTCATCGTCCCTTTTCCACAGGGTCAGGATAAGCGTTTTGATACTCTCTTTCTTTTCAATATCAAACACCCCATCTTCCACATAGAAAGGATTGAACGCTATCGGATTTTCGGTAGTATAGGTAAAGTAAATCCCATCTTCCCCGTGCGTTTTCCGGTTTATCATTTCACACAGCCCCAAGTAACTGTTTCCGGTATCAACCAACAGGACGTGCGCATTTTGTTCGTAATACTGGCGCACCATGTGATTGGTAAAGAATGACTTGCCGCTACCACTCGGCCCAAGTATGAACTTGTTGCGATTGGTAATGATACCTTTTTTCATGGGTAGGTCTGAAATATCAATATGCAACGGCTTTCCCGTGACCCTATCCACCATCTTGATACCAAAAGGGGAAAGCGAACTTTTGTAGTTCGTTTCTTCGGTGAACAGGCAAAGAGCCTGTTCGATAAAGGTATAGAAACTTTCTTCCGCCGGGAAGTCCGCCTGATTGCCGGGTATTCCCGCCCAAAACAGGGTCGGCGTGTCGGTGGTGTTGTGGCGTGGCTTGCACTCCATAAGTGCGAGCTGTGACCCCACATCATTTTTAATGTGTTTGAGTTCTTCCCGGTCGTCACTCCATGCCATGATATTGCAATGGCAGCGCACGGAGATAAGCCCCTGTGAATGTGCTTCGTTCAAATATTCCTCTATCCAAGACTTGTTAATCTGATTGGCACGACTGTATTTGGAAAGGGAGTGCATATTGCGAGCCATCTTTTCAAACTGTTTCAGGTTCTCCGTATGGTCGTCAATGAAGATGTACTGGTTATAGATATGGTTACAGGAGAGCAGCACGCCCACCGGAGAAGCAAAAGATAACCTGCAATCGCTCCGGTCGGTGGATAGCTTTTCATAGCGGGTATCAGTCCCTACTTTTCCCGGCATATCTTCCGCATCCGAAAGGGTATGCAAACAAAGAATATCATCGCCAATCTTCATTTCGTCAGCACCCAGTGAAATATCTTTGAGTGTGGTGGTATCGGTCTGTGAGAGTGAAAAGTATTTTTCCACGATACCCGCCGTTTCTTTTGTCCCGGTGATTTCGTCCGAGTTCAGGCGGGTAAGGGTAATGAAACCGCTATCGTTCATAATGCTTTCAAACTGCCCCACCGCTTCGAGAAACTTTGTGACCGTTTCCTTGTCTTTTATCTCTTTGGGGACAAGGAAGCCCCGGCAGAGGGTGGAAAAATTACTTTGCATCCGGCTGCGTTCCTTTGTCGTTTTCGTCAGGAACAGGTAGCAGGTATGATTTAAGAACGGTCGTTCATTGAAATGCCGTTCAAATGAACGGGAAAGGAAACTCAAATCATCCTTTTGGATGTCGGGCGTATAGTTTTCTTTGATGAACCAGTCCTGTTTGTGTACGATGCTGTAATCGGGCAGCACCTTTACCGCTTTGTTCCAAGCGGAATGTATCGCTTCGTATTCGGTTGCCGTGACGGTAAACAGTTCGGGCAGTTCCACCCGGAACGCCACCGTTATGTCGGCATCTTTGGAAACGATGCACCCGTTTTCCACCGTGAACAGTGGAAACTTGTTTTCCAGTGTGGTAGCTTTTAATATATTTCTCATTTTGATGCTTGTTTCTGATTTTTAGTGAATAATCGGGATATGACTTTGCGGTTGATGATATGGAAAGGGTGGCTTTTGCGTGCGGACAATTTCATTAACCCGTGTGTCCCGTACTTTTCATTTAACCGGAATGTGAGCCATACAAGCAGCGTTGCCGAAGTAACGCCGAAGATGATACACACCCACTGGTTAATGCCTACCATGTACATGATGATGAAAAGCACGAACAGGGCTAACAGCCCGCCCGCAAAAATGAAAAGATATTGACTTTTCAACCCTTTAAACTCAACTGGCTTGCCTATCCCCCTGTTAATCGGATAGTCTGCCATAGTCCGTTCTTTTAGAGGAAGAATGAACGTAGGATAGTGGCAGCGACTATCAGGAAGATACAAGCACCAAACCACGAAGCCGCCGTTTTGCTCGTATCGGGGTCACCCGAAGAAAATTTGCCATAGACTTTCACGCCACCAATCAAGCCTACCACCGCACCGATGGCGTAAATTAATTTTGTCGCCGGGTCAAAATAGGATGTTACCATGTTGGTAGCTTCTGTAATACCCGCCATGCCGTTACCTTGTGCAAACGTAGCGGATGCAGCCAATAGAGCGACTGCCGAAAAGAGAACTTTCTTTTTCATTATAAATACATTGATTTTTAAATTGCCGGACGGTTGGATAGTCCGTCCGGCGGAGTGATTAATAATTGAATTTTTGTGGTTGTGGGGAGTGTTCCCCAGTGTTCGGAAAGGTTTGTCTTAACCGTAATCTCTTTGTTTCATCATCTTATTATTTAAAGTTTACCATTAAAGAAAATCGTTCATGTCAAAGTCTGCCATTTCATTACTTCCGGCAACTGGGACGGTGGCAGGCACGGGTATCTCATGCTTTTGTAAAAGTTCCGCTACCCGTGACCTGCCACCGTTTATCTGCTCCACCAGCGAATGAAACAGGTTTGTTTCCGTCCGGCAGATGGTTTGTACCGCTTGCCGTTCTTCCGTTTCGGACGCTTGTTTAACCTGAATGACCTGTACCATTTGCCCCAGTTCCCCCAGCGTGACACCTTGCGCCATTTCCGGTTCACCGTCACCCATGTAACAGGCGATTTCTTCCGCTTCGATTTCATCCGGCGAAACATCCGTTTCTTCCGCATCTTCCGTTTCAAACTCCATCTCAAACTCGGTTTCAATCGCTTGCGGCATATTAACATTTACATCTTCCGATTGCTTGTTATCAAGCGTTTCGTTCACCGCTTCCTCACTTTGCGGAACAAATATAGAAGCATTATCGCCCCCTTTTGAAAGGTGTCCTAAGATGTCCCCGTTTGTCCTCATTTGTCCCACCCGGTAACGGCTTGCACCTACAAGACAATCACCGTTTCCAGCTTTCACGGTCGGTTTGCTTTCCGGTTGTTCCAGCTCTTTCTTTCCCCCGGTGAACCATGTTCCCAAACTATCCCTATATCGCCATAAGAGGATGGCGTAATACAGGAGTGTTCCGATAATAAACCATTTCAACATATCAGAACGGCTTTTCAAATTTGCTTTCGTACAGTTCGTTTATCTCGTCCTGAAACTGGTCGAAATGCCGGAGCAGGATATTTTCTACATAGCTGCTGACGGTCGCCTTGCGCCCGCCAATAACGGTTACAATCTTCATCAGCTTTTCGTGTGTGGCACGGCTGACGTATAACGGCTGGCGGTCGGTCAAATCCACCCGCATGAAATAGGTTTCCCGGTAGTCGCCCGGAGCGTTCTTTTTCCGGCGGGCAGGTTCTTTCACCGCCTTTTCTTCCTTTGCCGTTAGCTGTTTATCCACTGTTTCCACTGAACTCGTTTTATCATCCGGTTTATCCGGTGTTTCTATTTCCGTTTTCATCGTCACCGATGGCGTTTCCTGTTTCTTCACGGGCAAGCCCTGTGAAATAATCTCTTTCATAAAATCCTCGTCAATTTGCGGTTTCCCGCCGCTTTGCTTTGCCATATCGTTACAGTTTTATAAGGTATGCGATTTCGGTTATCAGTTCTTCCATGTTGCTGCCCTTTACCAGCCGTTTATCCGCCGGGAACAGCGTAGAACGGAACACAGTTTTACGTTGTGCGTCCAGTTCCTTTTTAAACCTTTTGGTGTCCGGGATAAATACTTTCATAAGGGGTAGTTCCAGTTCCCCTATGGTCTGTTCATACAGGGTGTACAGGTCTGTTTTTTCCCGTCCATCTACCATGTTCCAAAACAGGTGCAGCCCTTTCAGGCGGCACGCTTCATTCTTTACCAGCAGTTTATGGATAGCCACTGCAAAGGAAAGGCTGCTTTCCAATACCACCCGGTCGGCGGCTATGGGAGTGAAAATATAATCCACTCCTGAAAGGGAGTTGATAACGCCCTCACTGTTCACCGTTCCGGGCAGGTCGAAAAAGACTACATCGTAGTCCGTCCCGGCAGACGCAAGAAAATCATCCGCCGTTTTTATCGCTTCGTCCGGTGAACTGCAAAGCACCGGGTACGCTTTCTTTCCCAATGCTTTAAACTGGTGAAAGGCAAGCTGTTTGTAGTAATCATCCCCGTTTACCTGTTCGGCATCCCGTTTGCGCATGGCGGAAATGGAATGTTGCGGGTAGTCGCAATCCACGACTGCCACGTTATACCCTTTGAGGTAATACAGGTAACTTGCCACCAAGACGGTGAACGTTGTTTTGCCGACCCCGCCCTTTTGGGTGGAGAAAGCCACATACAAGGTTTCTTTCTTCATTGTAATAATTCTTTTTTGTGATACATCTTTATTTCATTCCATCCATACAGATTGACGGATGGTTCTCTTTCGTTCCATGTTGAAAGTCCGAAAGAGAGAATGACTTCTTTTTCTCTTTCCTTGTTTCTTGCTATCTTTCTACAAAGGCAGGTTGTTTTCTTCCTTGCTTTTTTGTTTTCATTCTTTCCACAAAGACAGTTTGTTTTCTTTGCGGACAGTTTGCTTTCCCGATTGAATAACTGTTTCCTTTCAATCATTCCATCCGGTTTGCTTTCCTGCTTTCTTGAAAGATTGCAATCTTGAAATCTTGTTTTCAAGTTTTCAAAACCGCTTTCTTTCCGTCCGCTTTCCGTTACATATTTCCATCCGTCCATATTGCTATCTTTCTTAAATCCGGGACAAATAAACGTAGAAAAACAACCCATTTCGAGATGTGTCCTCAAATGTCCCCGTTTGTCCTCATTTGTCCTATAACCCGCTATTTCACAGCATTTTTAATACCCGTTACTTTGCAACCGAAAGGTATCGGTCAGGCTAACCAAGCCCCCGCCACCGGGAGCGTTCCAATCTCCGCTAACCTCAATCCGTCCGTAGGCGGATTTTTATTTGCACTGGCAAATAGCAAGGTGTGTTCTAAGCAGCTTGAAATTCTTTCAGCAGCTTTGAACGCCTTGCTCGGACGAAGCCGGAATAGGGTCACTCCGAAGTCGTAACCCTTTAAAGAAATGTAGCATGAAACAGAAAAATGAAAGTGCGTCCCGTCCGGGTGGCGCAGGACGAAAGCCCAAAGCAGACCCGGCAGTGTTCCGGTACTCTATCAGCTTCAATGCCATAGACCACGCCCGCTTTTTGGCATTGTTCGACCAGTCCGGTATGCGCACGAAAGCGCATTTTATCACCGCCCGCATCTTTGGCGAACCGTTCAAAGTGATTAAAATCGACAAGGCGGCAGTAGAATATTATACCCGGCTGACCGCTTTATATTCCCAGTACAGGGGTATTGCCGTGAATTATAATCAGGTGGTAAAGGCTCTCAATACCAATTTCTCCGAGAAGAAAGCACTCGCATTTCTTTATAAACTTGAAAAGGCAACGATGGAACTTGCCGACCTGAACCGCCAAATTATTGAACTGACCCGTGAGTTTGAAACAAGATGGTTGCAAAGATAAGCGTAGGCAGTTCCCTGTTCGGTGCGCTTTCCTACAACCAAAACAAGGTGGACGAAGAACAGGGAAAGGTACTTTTAAGTAACCGGATGTTCGAGAGCGAGGACGGAAATTTCAGCATCCGGCGTTGTATGGAATGTTTCGATATACACCTGCCCGCAGACCTGAAAACGGAAAAACCGATTATCCATATCTCCCTGAACCCGCACCCGGACGATGTACTTTCCGATAGCCAGCTTGCAGATATTGCCAAAGAGTATATGGATAAGTTAGGGTACGGCAACCAGCCGTATATGGTTTACAAGCACGAAGATATTGCAAGGCATCATATACATATCGTTTCCATCCGGGTGGATGAAACGGGCAAAAAGATAAACGACAAGTTCGAGCATATCCGCAGCAAACAAATCACCCGTGAACTGGAACAGAAGTACGGGCTGCATCCGGCGGAAAAGAAACAGGCTGCCGACCGCCCCGAACTTAAAAAGGTGGACTACCGGGCAGGGGACGTAAAGCACCAGTTATCCAATACGGTGAAAGCCCTTGCCAGCAGTTACCGTTTCCAGAGTTTTACGGAATACAAAGCGTTGCTATCTATATATAATGTACAGGCGGAAGAAGTGAAAGGGGAAGTGAACGGCAAACCCTATAACGGCATTGTCTATTCGGCGACCAATGACAAAGGAGAAAAGCAGGGAAACCCGTTCAAATCTTCCTCTTTGGGTAAGTCGGTAGGTTACGAAGCCATCCAGCAACACATCAAGAAATCCGCAAAGGACATTCAGGACAAGAACCTGAAAGAGCGTACCCGCCGGACAGTTGGCGCAGTGATGCAATCCGCCCGTAGCCGGGAACAGCTTATTACGGAATTGAAAGCGAAAGGCATAGATGTTCTTTTCCGTCAGAACGATACAGGCAGGATATACGGTGTAACATTCATCGACCACGAAAACCGTACCGTCCTGAACGGTTCTCGGTTGGGAAAGGACTTTTCCGCCAATGTGTTCAATGACCTGTTTTCCGGCTCCCGTACTTTGTCGGGAAACAGCAAACAGGAAACGCAGGAACGCACGCCGGAATATAACCCCACCGGACATATTTCAAATACAGGCAAAACCATTGCGGGACTGTTCAGCCTGTTATCCGGTGGGGACGATACGCCACCCGACAACAGCCAAGTTCCACCACCCAAGAAGAAAAAGAAGAAGAAACAAAGACGTATTTAATAACTATAAAAATTTCAATTATGCAGAACGAAGATGATTTAAGGGGACTTGCAAAGGTCATGGACTTTATGCGGGCAATCAGTATTTTATTTGTAGTGATAAACATTTACTGGTTTTGTTACCAGTCGTTCCGGCAGTGGGGTATCAATATCGGGGTAGTCGATAAAATCCTGCTGAACTTCCAGCGTACCGCCGGGCTGTTCTCCAATATCCTATATACCAAACTTTTTTCGGTGGTATTCCTTGCGCTTTCCTGTTTGGGTACAAAGGGAGTGAAAGAGGAAAAAATCACATGGAACAGGATTTATATGTTCCTGACAATCGGTTTTATCCTGTTTTTCCTGAACTGGTGGCTGTTGGTTCTGCCGTTGCCACTGGCGGCAAATACAGGTTTGTATATCTTTGCCATGACCGCCGGGTATCTTTCATTATTGGCTGCCGGAGTATGGATTTCCCGCCTATTGAAAAATAACCTGATGGATGATGTGTTTAATTTGGAAAATGAAAGTTTCGCACAGGAAACACGCCTGATTGAAAACGAATATTCTATCAACCTGCCAACCCGTTTCTACTATAAGAAGAAATGGAATGACGGGTGGATAAACGTTGTAAACCCGTTCAGGGCAAGCATGGTTTTAGGCACACCCGGTTCGGGAAAATCGTATGCGATAGTCAATAATTACATAAAACAGCAAATCGAAAAAGGTTTTGCTGTTTATATTTATGACTACAAATTCCCTGACCTTTCAGAGATAGCATATAATCATCTAATCAACCATTTAGACGGGTATAAGGTAAAACCTAAATTCTACATGATTAACTTTGACGACCCACGAAAAAGCCACCGATGCAACCCGATAAATCCGGCATTTATGACGGACATATCGGACGCATACGAAGCCAGTTATACAATCATGTTAAATTTGAACCGCAGTTGGATAACCAAACAGGGAGATTTCTTTGTGGAAAGTCCGATTATCTTACTGGCTTCTATTGTGTGGTTTTTGAAAATCTATCAGGATGGTAAGTATTGTACATTTCCGCACGCCATTGAATTTTTGAACAAGAAATACGCCGACACGTTCACTATTTTAACCAGTTATCCCGAACTGGAAAACTACCTTTCACCGTTCATGGACGCATGGGAATCCAACGCCCAAGACCAGTTGCAGGGGCAGCTTGCATCCGCTAAAATACCGCTTTCGAGGATGATTTCACCCGCTTTATATTGGGTAATGACAGGGGATGATTTTTCACTGGATATAAACAATCCGGAAGAACCTAAAATATTGGTAGTAGGCAATAATCCCGACCGTCAAAATATCTATTCCTGTGCTTTAGGATTGTATAATTCCCGTATCGTGAAGCTGATAAATAAGAAGCACCAACTGAAAAGCTCTGTAATCATTGACGAGTTACCGACCATCTATTTTCGGGGACTGGATAACCTGATAGCAACGGCACGAAGCAACAAGGTAGCGGTCTGTTTGGGCTTTCAGGATTTCAGCCAGTTACGCCGGGATTATGGGGATAAGGAAAGTCGTGTAATCGAAAATACAGTGGGTAATATCTTTTCCGGTCAGGTGGTTTCTGAAACGGCTAAAACGCTTTCAGACCGTTTCGGAAAGGTACTGCAAAAACGCCAAAGCATGACTATTAACCGGAACGACAAATCAACCTCTATCAGCACGCAGATGGATAGTTTGATACCGCCCAGTAAAATATCCAACTTGACGCAGGGTATGTTTGTGGGTGCGGTCAGTGACAACTTCGATGAACGGATAGAACAGAAAATATTCCATTGCGAAATTGTGGTGGATAACGAGCAAGTGAAGCGGGAAACAGCCAACTACAAGAAATTACCCCAAATTATAGATTTCAGGGACGAGGACGGGAACGACCGGATGCAGGAAGAAATACAGGCAAATTACAACCGGGTCAAGCAGGAAGTCCAGCAAATTGTCACGGATGAAATGGAACGGATAAAGAACGACCCCAATTTGCAGCACTTAATAAAAACAGAAGAATAGAAGATTTTTCAGACAAACGGCAGCTTTTTACAGGTTGCCGTTTTTATTGGCAAGGACAAATAAGGACAAACAGGGACTAATGAAGCCACCCGTTCCCAAATCCTTAAATATACTCTATTTCATCCTTACTTTTACTTCCGAAATTTTTATTTACTCACTAAAATTCAAAACATTATGGATGTAAACACAGCCAACCAATCCACCACTGACGAACAGATGATGGATATTCTTCTTGTACTGGATAAGGAGAAAAAGACAATCAGCGCAGTAAAAGGCGTGGATGAAAACGGGGAACTCCAAACCGTACCACCGGAGAACAACAGCGAACTTCTGAAATTCGACCGTCACGGTGATTTCTTTTCCAACTTCTTTTCCAACATGATGAACCAGTTGAAGAACCCGACCCGTTTCAACTTCTTCAAAATCCCTAAGATTGAACTTCCCAAAATCGAGCCGATAATCAGGGATAACTTCAACAACCCGACACCCGAAAATGAAGCGGGCATAGAGCGTTACCGGGTAACACCTGAAACCGTGAAGCAGGAAGCGAAGAAAGAACAGCAGGAAACCCAAACCCAACAACCACAGCAGCCATCCAAAGAAACGGGAGCAACGGCGCAAGCACCGCAGCAACCCGACAAAAGCAAGTATGTGATTGACCCGGATAAAGTGGACTGGGAAGCCTTGAAGAATTTTGGTCTATCCAAAGAACAGCTTGAAAAGGCAAAGGCTTTAGAACCCATGTTAAGGGGGTACAAGTCGCCCGGAGCGTTCACCATTGCGGGTAACTACAATTCAGCCATTATGAAACTGGACGCACGTTTATCTTTCCGGCACGACAAAGACGGGAATGTAGTTTTGGCGATACATGGCATCCGACAAAAGCCGGAACTCGAACGCCCGTTCTTCGGACATGAATTTTCCAAAGAGGATAAAGCCAATCTTCTTGAAACGGGAAACATGGGACGGATAGTAAACCTGAAAAACTATATCACGGGAGAAATGATACCCTCTTTCGTCAGCGTGGATAAGGTAACAAACGAACTGGTTTCCATGCGTGCAAGCAGCGTCCAAATACCGGATGAAATAAAGGGTGTCAAACTGAACAAGGAACAGCAGCAAGCCTTACGGGAAGGAAAAGGGGTATTCCTTGAAAATATGATTTCCAACCGTAAAAATCCCTTTTCCGCAACCGTTCAGGTCAATGCGGACAAGAAAAGTCTGGAATTTATCTATCCCAATGCCAAACAGTCACAGGAGCAAGGGCAGAAACAGACGCAGCAGAACAGCCTTGTCACCAGTGACGGTGTAACCATTCCCAAAAGCATTTCAGGAATAGAGCTATCCCGTCAGCAACAGCAGGATTTAGTCAATGACAAAACCATCTTTGTTGCCGGGCTGAAAGACAAGCGGGGGGTCGAATACGATGCTTATATTCAGGTGAACCATGATAAGAAGAAGTTAGGCTTTTACAGTGACAATCCCAGCTTTGACCGTTCCGCCGTGAAAGAAATTACCCCCGCCAGCAAGAACCGCACACAGGTAGCGGTCAATTCGGAGGGCAAGACCAACGAAGCCACCAAGAAAGTGAAAGAACCCTTGAAAAAGGGTCAGAACAAGCCCACTGAAAAACAAAAGACCAAGCAGGATAAAAAGGAGAAGCAGGAGCAGACGGACAAACCCAAACAGAGCAGGGGACGCAAAAGATGATAGCAGTATTAATCCTTATCCCGGTTGTCGGTTTCACCCTGTTTACCCTTGTCTGTTTCAAAACGAACTGGGAAGCCATAGACGAGCAGAACCGACAATATTATATAGATGGCTATCACATCTATTATGACCGGAAAATCCTAAGACAAAAAGAAGTAGAACAATTAAAATCGAAATTAGAATGATTGCAGTAATCGGAGAAAAACCAAGCGTGGCAAGGGACATTGCCCGTATTTTAGGAGCGAGTGAAAAACAGGATGGCTATCTTTCAGGTAACGGGTATCTCGTTACTTGGGCGTTCGGCCATCTTGTAGGTTTGGCAATGCCGGAAGCATACGGCATACAGAGTTTCCGCCGGGAAAGTCTGCCTATTATCCCGGATAGTTTTCAACTTACCCCCCGACAAGTGAAAGCGGAAAAAGGGTACAAGGCAGACCCCGGCGCATTGAAACAACTAAAGGTAATCAAAGACGTATTCGACCAGTCGGATAAGATAATTGTCGCCACCGATGCAGGGAGAGAGGGAGAACTTATATTCAGGTACATCTACCAGTATATCGGATGCAACAAGCCTTTTGTCCGTTTATGGATAAGCAGTCTTACGGACAAGTCAATCCGTGAGGGACTGCAAAACCTGAAAGCCGGTAGCCTGTATGATAACCTTTTCCTTTCGGCACAGGCACGCAGCGAAGCGGATTATTTAATTGGCATAAATGGTACACAGGCTTTAAGTGTGGCAGCCGGACAAGGCATTTTTTCTTTGGGACGGGTACAGTCGCCCACGTTGGCAATGATATGTACCCGCTTTTTAGAGAACAAGAACTTTGTCCCGCAAAAGTATTGGCAACTGAAATTACAGACAACTAAGGACAATGTAGCTTTTACGGCACTATCCACAGAAAAGTACGATACGCAGCAACCCGCTATCGACACGCTGCAAAGGATAAAGGAAGCGGAAACGGTACAGGTGAAAACCGTAGAAAGTAAGGAAGTGAATCAAGAACCGCCCTTGCTCTATGATTTGACTTCACTTCAAAAGGAAGCGAATACCAAACTGAATTTTTCCGCAGACAAAACCCTATCCATCGCACAAAAGTTATACGAGGGTAAACTAATCAGCTACCCCCGAACCGGAAGCCGTTATATATCGCAGGATGTGTTCGAGGAAATCCCGGAACGTCTTGTTAATTTGGAACAGTACGCCCGTTTTGCCGGATATGCTGCCGGGATGAAAGGCAAAGCCTTAAATTCCCGTTCCGTGAACGATGGCAAGGTAACAGACCACCACGCCCTGATAGTAACGGAAAACCTGCCCGGCAAACTGGAAACAGACGAACAGGCAGTTTACGAACTGATAGCCGGACGGATGTTGGAAGCCTTTTCTGAAAAATGCGTCAAAGACGTTACCAGTGTAACGCTGGAATGTGCAGGGTCGCTTTTCACGGTCAAAGGGTCTATAATCAAATCCGCCGGATGGCGTGCCGTATTCGGCGAAAAAGAAGACGGGGAAGATAACGCCACTTTGCCCGCCATGCAGGACGGAGATAGTTTACCGCTTTCCGGCATTGAACTACTGGAGAAACAGACCAAGCCCAAGCCGTTACACACGGAAAGCAGTCTGCTTTCTTCAATGGAAACAGCAGGAAAGGAACTGGAAAACGCCGACCTGAAAGCCAGCATGAAAGATACGGGCATCGGCACACCCGCAACACGGGCAGCCATCATCGAAACGCTGTTTTCCCGCCAGTATATCGTCCGGGAGAAAAAGAACCTTGTCCCGACCGAGAAAGGTCTTGCCGTTTACAACATCATCCGGGATAAGAAGATAGCAGACGTTGAAATGACGGGTATGTGGGAAAACACGCTTGCCAAAATAGAAAGCGGGGAAATGAACCCCGACACGTTCCGTAAAGGTATCGAAGTGTACGCACGGCAAATCACGGCTGAACTTTTGGACGTTCAGCTTTCTTTTGCTTCGGGTAGTGGTTGCATTTGCCCCAAATGCAAGACCGGACGCATCCTTTTCTATCCGAAAGTCGCCAAATGTTCCAATGTGGATTGTTCCGTTACCATCTTCCGCAACAAGAGCGACAAGCAGCTAACGGACAAACAGATTACCGAACTGGTGACTACCGGGAAAACCGGGCTAATCAAAGGATTCAAGAACAGGGACGGCAAAGTCTTTGACGCTTCACTTGCCTTTGACGGGCAGTTTAATGTTACTTTCGTGTTCCCTGAAAAGAAAGGCAAACCGAAGAAATAAGACGAAAATCGTTATATTTGCCACAGAAAGTTTCATTATAGATAGATTTATAATTGAAATTTTTGTGGTTGAAGCACCCGGAGGGACACCGGGTGCTTTTTTTAATCATTCTCCTTTATACTGGTAGGTCAGGCAAACGACCTGATTGTCTATAACCCGGTGTCCGGTCAGTTCCCACTTCGACCCGAAAGTCTTTCCTATGAACTTGATACCATCCCCCAGCATGACCGGAACGATATACAGCGTTATTTCATCAAGCAGGGACGCTTCAATCAGCGAGGTTATAAACTTACCGCCGCCAATAACCTGAATATCGGTTTCCGAACTTGATTTAAGTTCATTGATTGCCCGTAAAGGCATATCGGTAAGAAAGGTTACATTCTCCTTTTCGGTTACATTGGTGTCGTAGTGGGACACTACAAAAGTCTTTTTACTTTTGTACGGCCATCCGCCCCAATGTTCAAAGATATAAGAATAGGTGTTTACTCCGGCAAGTAGTACATCCGGCTGTTCATAGGCTGCTGAAATCTCCAGCTTTACATTTTCAGGCATCCAGTCCAATTCATTATCCTTTGTGGCAATGAAGCCGTCAAGAGATACAGCAATACAAGTTTTTAAATGTTTCATAATTGGGTATTTAACAGTTACTTTTTATAAACTGTTCGCCAGTAAGCCGAAAAAGAAGCGTGAACTCACGCTGCTCCAAAGTAGAGGTACTGGCATACCTTAATGACGAAACAGGCAAGCCCACGCTATGATAAAACATAGCATAGACATTGCGCTGAAAATCTCGTCATTATTGAAAAGTGCCAGTTTTCTACTTTGAGACGTTCTGCGAACGAATATGTTATATATAAAGACGAAATCACAGATAACTGTTCAATCGCCGTTATTTTCTTATGTAACTTTTGCAAAGTTAGCTAAATCCCTGAAAAGTCCGGCATACAATAAAAGAAAATCCTGCCTTATCTCACGACAAAACAGGATTGAAAGCCATTAGAAAAGAAAAAATCAATCGGTTTTCTCACGGATTAACTTGTGTACGTCCGTAGCACGGTAATAACACCTGCCATCCAGCATAAGGAAAGGGAGTATTCCCTTTTTCCGGTAACGGGTCAGTGTTCGGGGGGCTACTTTCAGAAGCAGGCACAAATCCTGATTATCCAGCAGTTCTTCCCCGTCCAAACAGTTACGCCCCTTTATTACCCGGTCTATCTTCTTGTCCTGCATATCGAATCTATCCATGATACGTTCCATCCATGCGGTAAAATCATCTTTATCTATATACATAAGGCTGTCTGATTAAATTAAACCAATCATAAAATAATTTTGGTTGGACGGGTCTTTGATGATAATGTCCCGTTCCCGCATGAAGCGGATATAGCTTTTGGCGGTACGTTCTTTCACGTCCAAAATCTGCTGTATCTGCTCGCACAGGTCTATATAGGTTATATGTTCCTGTCTGCCGAACACGTCACGTGCAACCCCGACCAGTTCCTTTTCCTTGCGCTTCTCTTTTTCCTCACGTGGCTTTTCTCCTTTGTAAAGGTGCATTCCGGCTGCTTTATCCCATGCGAACAGCATCAAAGGAACATCCAACGGGCTGCCATCCCTTACTTTCAGGGCTTTTACCACCGATTGTGTGGGTTCTTCGTCCTTTTCGATGGAAAGGATAGTCGCTGCCTTACGTTGTAGTTCCGAGCCTAAATGCCCCCGGAGCTTCAACCCATTGGGTACGAAATGCAGCACGCAGAGAATACAGGTGTTATAAATTCCCGCCAGTCGGTACAGTTCATCTATCACCGCCACACTTTCCACTTCATCATTGGCACTTTTTACAAGGTCAGCAATGCCATCTATCACTACTAATTGTATGCCCCCGTATTGGTAATAGAACTTATCCATACTTTGAACAATGGCGTGCAGTCGTTCTTTACGGGACATACCCGTCAGACAAAATGCTTTCAGTTCTTCCGGTTTGTTCGTTTGCTTGGCACGTGTCAGCAGGTTACTTACATTCTTGAACAGTTGTACTTCGGACTGTTCCGTATCATAGAGTAATACCGCTTTGTGTTTACTGTTGGCGGTTATCTGTATGCCGAGCGTATCTACTTCCTTATCTGGTTGGCAGATACAGCCCGCTAACATGGCAGCTATATAATTACTCTTTCCTGTTCCCTCGCCGCCTGTAATACCGAACAGGTTTCCTTGTGTCCCCAATGGGACATCTCCGGCAGAAATTATCACTTGTGCTTTTGCCGGAGGATTATTGAAGTCTATTTCGCACGATTTAAGCATAATCAATGTATCACTATATAGGTTATCTAAAAATTCGATAAACAATTTCAGGAAATCTTCACGGGTATTCCCAGCCTTGAAGTAATCGGAAATATCCTTTTCCTCTTTTGTGCCGGAAAGCGGTAGAAGCAACCGTTTTACTCCAAATTCTTCCAACTGCTTTTCCTGTTTGCGTGCGCTTTCCTTGCCCGTCTTATCGGTATCATATAATAGGATGATATGTTTAAAACGGAACGTCAGTTTGTAAATCAGGGTAGGCGGGATAGTCACCGTTTCACTGTTGAAGCAGATTGCGTGAAAACCGTGTGCCGCCAATGACATGACATCTTTTTCGCCACCTGTGATAAACAGTGTATCACCCTTTGCGGGCAGTTGCTCCAATCCAAAACAATAGTTTTCCCCGAAATTACCACCATACAGGAAACGGGTTTTCGAGAACGGACGGTACAGTTTTATGTGCCGTTTGTTCTTATACCCGTACATCGGTTCTGTTATGGATGAAGTATAAGTGAACGGTGTTCCATCCGCCGTTACGCTCTGAAAGTCCCGTAATGAACACACCTTATAAAGTTCCAATACTTCCGGCGTGATACCGTACTGTTGCCAATACATCAATTCGGCAAGTGGAAATTTCTGTTCCCTGAACTGGTAAGGTTTGCTTTCCTTTTCAGGTGTTTCTTCCGGCATATCATCTACTATGTGGGAAGAAGTACGGGTAACTGGTATCGGATTGCCTGTTGTCAGTCCCAATCCCAAATCTCGGTCTATGGTTTCCAGTATTTCCACAAAATCCATTGAATTATTGCAGTCCAGCCCTTTGAGTTGCCCCACGAAAAAGAAACAATCACCGCTATAACTGTCGTTGCCGAAGTCTTTCATCTTATAGATACCACTTCGGCGGTCAAAATAGATGTTACAGGACGCTTTGTTATCCTCATAAAGCGGGTTCAAGAAATTGCGACCTATCCGCCAGTTACCGGATATGTAGTGCTTGAACACGGATAACCCGTTATTTGTCCTTTCTAATATTTCTTCTTTCCTTAACATATAGCTGATGGTTGGTTATCAGGTTTTGAATGTTTTCTTTATTACTTCTTATCAGGCGTTCTTCCAGCATCCGTTTTACTTCGCTGATTTTGTAGAAGTAACGTCCTCGAATATTAGAGTAGGCAATAGTTCCAGCCACTCGCAGACGTTGGAGTGTCTTTTCACTGATTTTCAAAAATGTGCAGACCTCGTAACTATCCACCCAAATTTCATCTTCATTGGTACTTTCCGCTTCTGTATGATTGAATATATAATCGGCGATAGCGGTAATTTTGTTGTCTAATTCCTTGTAGGCTTTTGACTCGAATGTTATTATCTCCATTTTGCTAACTAATTGATTTGCTGCAAAGGTCGGGAGTTACAAAAGATAAAACTTACAAGATACTACCAAGTTGGTTGATTTATTTTTTTGTGGAAATTGGTACTGAAATGGGTCTAAATAGAGGGAAAAGAGGGTAAAATTCACCTTTAGAAAGGATATAAAAAAACTACCAAGTTGGTAGTAACTTGGTAGTTTTTTAGAGGAAGTTTATTATAGCTTATCGTCTTCGTCCATTTTACGTAACAGCTTATTTATAAGGTTGGTAAGGAATGATGTTCTATCTTTCTTTCTCTCTCTAATAGCAAGATAAGTCCGGTAGTAATCCCCTAAGTCTATTTTGAACGATGCTTCTATATATGTCATAATTTCTTTTATATCAGCATTTCCGTTATTAAGCACTTCGGCAGCATATATAGCATATCCTAATTCAATAGCAGCTATCTTTGTTCCAGTCCATCGGAAAGGATTATCGGGCAGTGAAGCCCGACTGGTTTCTATAACTTCTTGCCTTTCTACATCTTGTAGTCGTTGTTGCAGATAGATTTCCAACATATCATAAGCCAACATTTTAGCTACCCTATGGTCGCAACAGGTTGAAAACAAAGGGTCTTTGTCAAACATCCCACAATTATGACACAACTTGTAATTTTCATGTCCTCTAAGAAAGTAATATTTATCCAAGTGGGTCGCTTTAGACCGATAATATTGGTAGAAGTCAAGATTTGCATTACAAAATTCTGTTATCGCTGTTTGCTTTTTCTTGTAATACTCTTTGAGAACTTCTTTACTGCCATTCGGCTTTCTCAATTCAAGTAAATATATGTCATTGAAATATATTAGCTTACTTAATATGAATGGCTTAGTGTTTTTAAAAAACAGTATTTCCTCATTCGTATCCTGAAAATCATATTGATGGATAAACTCTCTTAACTCTTCAAATAAAGGTCTGATTAAATTGATCATATACAGAGCTTTATCAATTGATAAATCATTATCAATGCAAGATGTTTCTATTTCAGCGTTTATTTTTGATATTATTTTTTCAGATAATTGTTTCATTTATTAGTAATGATTTCATTGTTGCTTTAAATAAATAAGTATAGTGTAGATGATTTATTAAACCAAAATATTTGATGATAATTATGGGATTATTACAAAAGAGCAAAAAAGTTGTCAACAACTTATATGTCAACAACTCTCTTAAAACAATTTGGCTGCAAAATCTATTTATTTCCGTTTGCTGATAAAATATCGAAGTACGATATAATAAAACAATACGGCTTGCAGGGTAACCGATATTCCCCAGAATAGCATATTGGTTATTTCGTCATTCACCCAATGTGATGAACCCAGTTCTACCCACAAATGTTTCTCCAGCAGGATATATAACGCACCGAACGGGATATTTAATATACTATATATCACCGATGCAAATTCCCACTGCCATCTTAACACTCCAAGAAGATAAGAACACACGAATACTACTGCAAAAACAGCAAAAAACAACTTTAAATTAATCTTTTTCATCTGCCTAAAATTTGAATTAAACAATTAGTATATAATAGATTGGAACTTCATTTTTCAACTACATTTCTTTAGAACTTTCAGTATTAGAATTACTATCCCCGCCTTTTACATCATCATTCTTAATGGTTCGGCGCACCTTTTTTATTTTTTCTTTCAGCATTCCGAAACGATAGGAAACGTTTAAACGAAATTCCCGTGAATTACGCCAGTTGGTCGAAACATACGAGAATTTATCTCCCGTTGTCGTCATTTCCATTTTCATTGTTTTCCAAAATGGATTTTGCACGCTGACCGATACGGACAATTTCTTTTTGAGAAAACTCTTACCCACATTCAGCCCCGTAAAATAGAATGGAGATTGTTTTCCTTGTAGCATGATTACCGGGCTGAAATATCCTCCTTGCACATTGATAGAAAATTCTTTGGGAAGACTAAACTGCGCTCCGACAATCACCCGTCCAGCGAAACCGTTGTTTTTAAGGTTGCTCGTTTTGCTATCCAAGTCTGTATAGTCCACCCCACCATTGAGGAATATTCTCACAAATCTGGCAGGGCTTAAATTCCCGTAAACGAATAGTCCAGCCTGACTTTTTTCCCCGATGTTGCCGTAGCTATTCCACAATACCCCATTGTATTGGGAACGGGGATCTGAAGCCGCAAAATCTGCAATCTTACTGTATCTTTCTATTGAATTGTTGATATAGGTATAGTAAAGGCTTGTATTTATGCTGAACTTTCTACCAAATTTACTGAAATTTAAATCGAAGTTATTACTCTTTTCTGATTCAAGATTTGGATTACCTTGTGTGACTGCCTGCGGGTTTGTGTTATCAATATATGGATTCAAATATGATATTCCAGGACGCTGTATACGCATATTATAGCCGATGCGCACTTGTGATGTGTTGTTAACCTGATAGGCAAAAGCTACATTAGGGACTATATCGAAATAGTCAACAGAAAAATTCATGTTGGGAGCTTTTGCAAATTTGGCTGCCAAACTTGTTCCTTCACCACGTAATCCCATCTTGATACCTAATTTCTTGAATTTCATTTGATAACCGATATATACGGCGTAAATATGTTGCGTATGTTTGAATTTACTGTTTTCGGCAGAAACATCTTCCCAATTCTCTGAATCAATCCGGTAAATTTGTTCCAGAGTTTCACTTTTACTCTGACGGTTTATGTATTTCACACCACCCTCGATTGTTTGATTCTTCCATGTTGGAGTTGTGTAATCAACCTGTGCGGTATGTTCCGAGGTGGCGGCATCATTGATATTCCATTGTGGAAATTCGTTTGCTAAGTAATAGTTCTCTACGTTCGATAATTTAGTATGATTGTCGTTATCATTGGGGGAATGGCTGAAACGGTAGGATAAAGTCAGGAATTCATTCTTTCTATTGCCTGTGTGCTGAAAATCAACATTTACATCCGTTGAACCGAAATTATTTTTAAAATGGGTGTCACGGTGGTATTTATAGACTTGTGCCGCTTCCGTCCCACTAACCGCATTTAGGCTTGCATCTAATTCAGATTGAATATTTGAGTTTCCCCTGAACAAATTAAGCCCTATGCTCAATAAGTTCAGCGAATCTATTTCATAATTGGCTTCTAAAAATCCGAAATGAAATGGTGCTCTGTTTTTGCTACGTCCCTTTTCAACCAACCTCGATGGCATATCCCCTGCAATCGCATCTTTTTCTGTCTCACGAATAGTACGCGAATCATACCATGGCGTATTACGGTTGTTATATCCGTAATTGGCAGTCAGTCCAAGTTTGTTCGTCTTCAAAGCCAGATAGCCGCCCGCCCCGAATGTACCGAAACTGCTTGCGTTGGCACGGACAGTCCCGGTATATCCTTGTAATTTATTTCTTATCGTGACGATATTTATAATTCCCCCGATACCTTCGGCATCATACTTTGCGCCCGGATCGGTAATCACCTCTATGTCTTTGATGGAGTTGGCAGGCATACTTTTTAACGCTTCCGAAGCATTGCCACCGCTTAACAAGTTTGAAGGCTTTCCATTCAGGAATATTTTATAATTAGAAGAACCTTTCAGTTGGATTTTATCGTTTCCGTCCACTGTTACCAGCGGAACTTTGCGAAGCATTTCCAGTGTGTTGTTCGTCTCAGATTCAGGATCATCTTTTATGCTGTACGTCAATTTGTCAATATCGACTTTTACCAGAGGTTTCTGTGCGCTTACCGTAACTTCCTTGATTGCCTGAATATCCTCTTTCATTAACAATTTTCCAAAATCGACTTCATTTTTTTGCCTTGCCAGAGTGAAATATTTGCCGAGTCTCTTTTTCCCTACGGATTCTATCAGTAACAAATAATTGCCCGGCTTGGCTATCGTAGTGGTGAAGTTGCCATTCTCATCGCAGACCAATGACCGGACTGCTTTTTTCGGCGAAGCTGCATACGCAATCCTCAATGTTGCGTATGGAACAGGTTCGTTCGATATGGAATCCAATACACACCCGATGATTTTATACCCGGAGTTTCCCACATTTTCGTGTTGTGCAAAGGCAGGGATTGATATGAACCATGCCACTAATAAATAAATAATCTTTGTTCTCATTGATATTAATATTTTAATTAAACTTCTTATTTCTTTGTCTGATTACGGACATAAAAAAGCCCTATATCCAAACTTGTTTTTCAAGTTCTAATATAGAGCAAATATACGAGCTAATTATTTATTAATCAATGAATTATAATTAATATCACATATTGGAAAATTAATTCGGATTAAGAAATTCGCTTCCGTATGCAACTAAGAGCTTGCGGTGTTATTCCTATATACGAAGCAATGTATTTCAACGGGATATTTTGCAACAGTGCTTTGTCACCTTCAAGCAGTCTCACATACCGTTCTTCTGGCGTATATCTTAGCAGACTTAGTTCACGGGTGGTCTTTCTTGCGAAAGCATATTCCAGTGTTACCCTCATCATTTTGTTTATGTTGAGTGAGGTCTTATATAAATGCGCCATATTTTGTCTACTTAAACGCCAAACGACAGACCTACACAATGCCTGCGCACTAAAAACCGGAGGCTCTCTATCCTTTAGGGAAGGATAAGCATTTGCAAACTCACCAGAAAAGGAAAATCCAAAGGTCACCTCTTTGTCGTTATCTACATCGGACAGCCAATGGCGGAAGATACCCGATTCTATAAAATAAATATAGTTTTCAGCTTCTCCCTTCCTTATCAGGTAATCGTTCTTATCAAGTTCCATCCGTTCAAAGTTCTTGCATAGGAACGACTGTTCCTCATTAGTTAAACGGATACCCGTACTTAGAGCATCAGTGTTGATAAAGTTTACAGCCTGTTCAATTAATAGTGCAATATTTGTGCGCATATCTTATTGTTTTATAGGTGTGCATTTAAAGTTGTATCACAGTAGTATTTCACGCCCAAAAAAGGAAACTCGAAATTGAGGTGACTAATAGGGCTAAAGTACCCGACAGCATTAAGAGCAAAAGACGGATTTTCCTCCTTTTACATTTTAAGAACAAGTACAGACCAAAACAAAGAATAGCCATCGATAACAGCGTAGAGGGCAGCATCCATAACGAATGTATTTCATCGGTAAAGAGTGAAACAAATATCGGTGCGAACCCATAAAAGGCGAACAAGATCAGAACCGGGTCATCCTTTATTTTCCTTGCCAGTGCTTTTAATGGTTTGACTGAACTATTGAACATTAACCCGATAAGTATGGTTAAAAGCAGAGGGAACCATGCCCATAGCCCAAGCCTTTCATTGCTGAAGGAAGGTACTCTCACGCAGGAAAAAAAGGCACTGAAAAGCAGGCAGAAGCCGATTGCCGGAAAACTCCAACGAGGAAATTCCTTTATCCATCCTATACAAAAGAGGGCATACATCAAAATGACAGATGATAGAAACGTCATGGACAAAATAGAATAAGGAGCATTTACACCCATATCTAACGCCCATGCCAAACCAAACACTCCAAAAGGAATTACTGCAAGCAGAGAGGTGCGGGTGGAAAATGAAGTTTCCATATTCAGCAGTTTTAAGGTAAACGATTCTATTTTTTTTAACTTCATCCCAGTTTGTTGTTCCAACACAAAGTTCAGTGAACTTTCAAACGTATCGCCATTATCCATCCTTTCCTCAATCAGGCAACAAATGTGATCGAGCAAATCACTGAAAACTAACTGACTTTCAATTCCCGTTTTAATCAGATAAGTTTCCACCTTTCGAGTTTGGTTTTCATTTAGTATCATAAACGGATTGTGGTATATCGAATAATTGCACAAGAATCTGGATAGACTGTTTCACTTCATCCAGTTTGGAAGTTGCAGTCTGCATCTGTGAACGTGAAAGAGAATAGTATTTCCTTTCCCTATTTCCTATCTGTTCAGCTTCTACAACAAGAATACCTTCGTCCACCAATTTATGCAAAGCCGGATACAATGCCCCTTCTGTGAGAATGATATTATCAGAAGATAATTCCTTCACCTTTTGCGTAATCTGGTAACCATACATACGCCCATTATCATTTATAAGTTTAATAATCAATGGTTTAATAGTTCCTTTTAAGATTTCATTCGAGAACATGATCTACATTTTTTAGTTTAACATTAAGTTTACTCTGCAAATATAGAAATAATTTTTATACATAAGAATATTATGCATAAGAAATTTAGATATTTATTATATCAGTATGAAGTATCATTGTCTAATTAGTTTTCTTCAGAATGAATACTATGACAGTATGTAGGTGTAAGGTGCAAGTATATATCTATATATAGCTTGCACCTTACACCTAAGCTGAAACATTTATATCCAGACATTTGCGTAATTCAAAAATGTGTTGTATCTTTGAACCCGTGAGATAGGCAGACAAACAGCGGACAAAGCCGGACAAATAACCCTGCAAAAATCGTTACTGTTTCGTTACCTATTTGAAATTTTGGAAAATAAAAGACTGATTTATAGGCGGTTAGATGTTTGGGTTCAGTACCCTCGCTCTCCGCAGAACCCCAAAGACAAAAAGGGGTCAAAGTATGACAAATCCCGTAAAATCAAGGTTTTACGGGATTTTTTATTTCTCTTCTCGGACATCCGAAATACACAGAAAAGCCCTGTTTAGACAGAGTACCGTTACTAAATCGTTACTGAAAATTGACGGTTGATTTTAGTGACGATTTTTAGGGTAGTCTCTGATTTGTTGTCTGTTGTCTTTAATATGTCTGCTCGTAACTCAATTATTAATCATTTCTTTGCCACTAAAAGTTTTTACCCTCGGCAAAAAGGCAGAAAAAGGAGGTATTATGAGCAAGAGTGCATTCAAGATTCTTTTCTACATTCGAAAGGATCAAGTAAACAAAGAAGGCAAGTCGGGAATCATGATCCGTTTGACTGTCAATGGCGAAATCGTACAATTCAGCTCCAACTTGGATGTAGTGCCGGAGTTGTGGGATGTCAATACGTAAAGAATGGCGGGCAATTCCTTGAAAGCATGCTAACTCAATTTCCTGTTGGACGATGTGCGGGCGACATTTCGGGTCTGTCAAACGTGATGCTAAAATTTGGGAGGATTTCTTGAAAGGCATGGGGATTCCTTTTGAAATGCCCCATCTGAAAAATGGCCGGACGAAAGTCGATGATACAGAGTTTTGTAGGATATTCGGAGTATATACAGGTTTGAGGATAGACATTCTCTCTATCTACGCTTATCGTTATTCAGTTGTTCTCTTATTTTATTAATACCAGGTGTGCCCGTAATTTCATATCCTAAATTTCGATAGAATTTTAAACGTAATTCATACTCTTCATTTTCCGATTGTTTTACGTCTTCCTGAATGATTTCTGCTCCAAGTTTTTTGCAATGTCTTCTATGTAATAAATCATTTCACTTCCTAAACCTCGGTTACGGTAATCAAATACTGCAAGAAGGGAATCAAGATAAAATATGTTTTCTCAGTGAATATACTTTTGTAACAGATACGGCATTCAGCGATTGTTGCTTTCCATTTAAAATCAGGTAGTACCAGATGCAATACAAAGTCTATATTTTTTATATAAAGGCCTTTGTCTGTTATCGTAAAGGAGACTACGTATGCTATCTTGTTCCTTTGTCTGTAAACTCCTTCGCTGATTTTCTTCAACTCAGCCATGATAGCTTCACACTTAGATATATGGGTTTGTAAAACCGTGATTTGCAACATTTGCTTATGGGATACCTTACTCAACTGTTCATATTTCTCTTTGTAATATCGAGTATTATACATTCTTTTATACCTCCATCGCTCCCGAAGTTCTTGTAACTTGTAACAGGCTTCACTGCACAAATCCAGGAAACTACATGAATCTCCCTGTTAGTCCTTCATATAAAAACGGTAGTTCGCCAGTTTAAGAGTTCTTATTTCTCTTAAATTATATCAAAAATAAGTGTTTGATAACAGCAGGTTCTTCTTTAAATTTGGTGGTAAGTTTTCTTTTACTCATGGAATCTAATTCCGTTTTCGGAAGTGTAAGCTCTCGTTTATAGTTGACAAAAAAGCAAGTATCCCGGCTTTCCCCCGAAGAGTCCATCCATGAGGTGAAGAAGCAAATTTAAAAATAAACCATCTGAAAATCAATATCTTTAAAAAGTAAGATTTCTATCCTCAAAAGCTTTGTTTTAACACAGAGTTAAAGCTTGTTCTTTGGATGTGAATAACAAGTTCTTTAAATGCAAAAGCCTTATTATTTGCGCATAAGAACCTGACAACCTGCAAAAGGCGTTAACAATGTTAATTGAAGAAAGGGATAAGGATGAAGATACCGGTTCAGACGGCGCAAATTCACTTCCGAAACTTGAGTTATCTTATTCAGCCGGTGTCTATTTTTTCTTATTAAAGCAAGCAAAAAGGATAATTATCAACTTGAAAATAAAGAAATAAAGAATTTACCACCAAATTTGAAGAAGAACTTAACAGCAGTTGTATCAATATGAAGATACAGCCGCTGTATATTTGTATGAAAATATGTAATTTCTCAGATAAGTTCATATTTTTTGCCTATTTCATGGAAGGCGTTTATCAGCCTGTCACAGTCTTCAAGCGTATGTGACGACATCACGCCAATTCTAATTCGGCACATATTAGGAGGTACAACCGGTGGAAATATTGCATTTGTGAAGATATCTCTGTCGTAGAGTTCCTTTGTCATCCGGGTCAATATGTATTCGTTTCCTACAATAACAGGAATAATAGGTGTGATCGAGTTCAAAGTATTAAAGCCAATTGCTTTCAATCCGTTTCTTACATATTCAGCATTCTGTTTCAGTGCATTCTGAATATCCGTATTACGCATCTCTTTGATTACTTCAAGGGATGCCGCACATATACTCTGGGGTAAAGAGGTGGAATACATGTTACTACGAGCATAAACTCTCAGGTAATCAATAATGTTTTGTTTGGCAGTTATAAAGCCTCCTATCGCCCCTATTGCTTTACTGAGCGTTCCTGTAACGATTATATTTTCGCGCTCTTTTATGCCGTAATAGCTTAGCGTTCCGGCTCCGTCTTTCCCAATTACTCCCGTGGCATGGGCATCATCTATTAAAAGCAATGCATTATATTTCTTCACAATCTCTAGGATAGCCGGAATATCGGCAATATCTCCATCCATACTAAATACTCCGTCGGTTACCACCATCATGCCATCTTTGTATTGCCCGACATTTTCTTTTAATATTTTTTCGAGTGCTTTAGGGTCATTATGCTTATATCTTACCATTTTGGCGCCAGACATAAGAGCTCCGTCAATTAAACTGGCATGGTTGAGTCTGTCATATACCAGCAAGTTGTTAGGGCGTATCAATCCTACTATCACACCTATATTGGCAGTGAAGCCGGAAGAGAATAATATAGTGTCATCAAAACCGGTCAGCTTGGCTATCTCTTTTTCCAATTCATTTTGGAATATTGTCGTTCCACTCAATAGTGGAACCCCGCCACTTCCTATTCCATAGTCAGTTGTTACATGAACCGCTTTTTCTACTACTGACGGCATGCCGGTAGCATCCAAATAACTATTGGAACCGAACATTAGCATTTTCTTTACTTTATTAGTTTTTCTATCAACAACCTCGACCTCCCTGCCGCAACCGGAAACCATCGGGGATTTGACGTAGATGTGTAGCGAGTTCTCTTCGTGTAGTTGGAGTTCTTTTTGGAAATTGGAAACTTTCTCCATAATACTGCCACCGGGGCTATTCTTACATATCGAATAGTCAATTTTGAACCCAGATATGTTCTCTTTCATTTTAGTATTTATACGTTATAAATTTGTTTGCAAAGATAATGACAAAAATAAAATAAGCAAATTAAATAGTCTATAATTAAATTGCTAAAACAACTACTTGCTAATATTTGAATTACTTGTTTGTTGCTTGTAAGGCGTAAAATACCTATATTTGCAACATATCTCTTGTTTATACAAAACAAACATGTGGGGGAGAATCAAACTGTTGGATAAACAAACATAAGCCTTCTTTGAACTACCCAACCGATTCTTTAGGGATGAAATGTTATTGGAGGGAACAAAAAATACCTCCCGACTTTTGGTGATTAAATTTTTTATTATTTAATAAGTACTATATAATAATGATGGGACAGGGGGATAAAAAAACTCGCATAAGGAGAACCAATGAGCAATTGGACAAGGAGGTGATATCTGAATTTGAAAAGCTTGTAGGTGAACTTGGTTTTGGAAACGTCAATTTGAGTGCCTTAATGAAAGCTGCTGACTTAGAGGCTAATGTATTTTATAGAAGATACGGTTCGATGGATAATCTTTATGATAGACTGGCCAAACAATACGACTTCTGGATCAATAATACTATTGATATTTCTACGCTTAATACGTTGGGACCTAAAAAGTTTTTTGCAGAAACGTTCAAAACATTGTTCAGGAATCTGTCAGAGAACAGTGTGATGCAAAAGCTGCTGCTTTACGAAATGACGACTATTAATAGTACTACAAAGAGATCTGCGGAAACACGGGATGTTATGAACTTAAGCTTAATAACATTTTACGAAAATCTTTTTGCGTCTGCGAAAATCAATATTAAAAGTATTGCGTCAATCCTAATAGGAGGAATTTATTATCTGATATTACATAGAGAGTGTGCTAAAATCTGCACGATAGACTATAAGACTAAGGAAGGAGAAAATGCTTTTTCAGAAGGAATCGACTTTTTAGCTGATATTATTTTTGATAGGTTGGAGATGTATGACAGAGATAAAAAGGCAATCCGGCAAATGATATCGGATGGTATAAGTGAATCCAAAATATGTAAGTATATGGGTATCAATAAAAATGACCTGAAAACATTGCTTTCGGAATAATCGCAGGAGACTATATGGGCAGGTGCTTAAGGAAATTCTGAAATTTTACGGCCTTCCTAATTTAGCAATATACTTAATGGCAATATCCATACGTAAAGACGAAGGTATTGCCATTATTCTTTTCATATAATGCAATCTCAATAATCGCCTTCATGTTTTCAATAAGATTCTAAATAGGTGTATATACGTCTTTTTATCAATCAGTTATACTTCTTTAATTATAATTTCTCTCAATAATAGATTTCATTATTTGTTTATGAATATATAATTATTAGAAAATATATTTCATTTTTTAAGCAAACTATTTTTCGTATATTGTTTTTGTTATATATTTGCATGCTGAGGACTATATAGAAGCCATGCACTTTTATAATGAAATGAAATCGTAGTTTTCTTGTAGTCTGTATTAAACAAATTATTAACATTTAAACTCCTAAAACATGGCATTTAGAGCAACCTTAAGCTTTGCAGGAAAAGAGTTTGACGTGCTGGATTGCACGTACAGTCTCAAGAGAGATGTGGATTCCAAAGGACGCCCATCTTCAAACATTTATGGCGGACAAATTCGTCTGCATGTGGAATCGACTGATGATACTTCGATTCTGGAGAACATGACCAATCAGTTTAAACCTCATTCCGGCAGCATCGTCTTCAAAAAAGGAGATGAAGAAGCCAAGATGAAGGAACTTACCTGGGAAAACGGATACATTACCGAATTTACCGAAAACATCGACATTGTCGGCTCACAGCCGATGACTATCACTTTTGTCGTATCGGCTCAGGTAATCAAGATTGGTGGCGCACAATTTGAACAGAATTGGCCGAAGTAATCATTTAGTATTCATGTAGGTAACAGAAGCCATCTGCTGTTTTTTTTAATATGTGGATGGCTTCTGTAGCTTAAAAACAAAAAAGACAAATGGCAATACTTGAATATGGAATTGGTGGTAATGAAGTGAAAGTTGATACTTCCGAAGCCATCGCAAACATTCCGGAGAATCGCTCCCTCATAGTTGAACAGTTAACTGCTGACGAACCTGTAACTCCTGAAGCGGTCAAAGGCTTAAGCACTATCGAAGAGGTGTTTGCGCACTTCTTACCCAACATTGATGTTGAATTTGAAAATGAAGAAGGGCAACCGGTAAAAGAAAACTTTAGATTTAGCTCAGTGGCGGACTTCAGTGTGAAGAATATGACACAGAATAGTCCATTCCTCCATAAGTTGGATACGGAGAAAACATTCTACGAGGGGATGGTGACGCAATTGCGCTCTAATAAAGTTCTACAACGGGTGTTGGAGAATCCAGAATCCAAAAAGGCGTTTATCAGCGCACTGGAAGCATTGAGTAACGAATTAAAGACCGAATAAAAGACAATAAGAACTATGGAAGATAATAAAAATAAGTCTGAAGTTCAGGCGCAAGAAACCGTTCAAGTTTCCTATAAAGAGAAAAACGGGGAATCCTCTCTGGCTTCGGCACTGGATGTGTTGTCCAGATTCGGCGGCTTCAATTTTCTGGAATCAACAGTGGATGGTGTTCAAAACCTGAACCCCGAGCGTAAGGCACGCAAAAAGATATTCTTAACCGATGAACAGAAGCAAGAAGAACGGGAAGCGCTGAAGAATAAGATAGATATGTGGATCGACCTGCTGAACTCATCATCGGCAGTGACGGAAATGATTGCCACTTCTAAAGCTAAATCGGAAGCTGCCGCATCGCATCTTGCCAAAAGCCAATTGGTGGCAGTGCAGAGTGTGAGGAATATGGAACAGGCATACCGTGGAGTGATGTTGTTCTATAAGAATACGGAAGCGGACAAAGTGAACAACGTGACGATAGTCAATGCTTCCAAAGAACAACTGACCGACCTCGACAATCCCCGCTTCATTGATTTCGTTGCCCGCGAACTAAAACAGAACTATGACAAGTTGGATTTACGTCAAAATTACTCACTGTTAGCCATTCCGGGCTATCTTGGTTCGAATAAGGTGCTTGAAAAATGGGCGAAAATCGCTTATGAGAATAAAGTGATGCTCTATACGGACTTTGCCGACCTTGATAAGCCGGAAGATGTGGTGGAACTGTTCTCTTCCTCCAATATGGCAAGTGGGGAGGCCTTCAAAAGCAATACCTGCATGACCTGCAACTGGCTGGTGGGACGTGCCGGATATCGGGAAATCGGTGAAGAGGAAGACCTCCATGTTTCTCCGTCTATTGCTTTGATGGGTAAAGTTTACACCACTCTGATGTCTCAGGTAACTGCCGGTAAGAAGTATGGCGGCATTAATGAAATAGATGCGGTGGTATTCCCGTTGAAGAAAAGCGAAATCTCACAACTGGAGAAAATGGGTTTAATTCCGATGGTTAATGAATATGGTAAAGTGATGGCGTTCTCCGCAAAGACATTGTTCAACGGTGACAATCTGGGATTGCAAACTTATTCTGTGGTACGTGTATTCGACTATATTACCAAGGTGTTGTTTGATTTCCTGAACCGCCGTTCGTTCGAGAACTGGAGTTCTAAAACCGAACGTGACCTGAGAGGGCAGATTGTACAGTATCTTGATAGTGTACAGGGAGCCGACCGCCTTATCGAAAAATTCAAGATAATCCGTTTCGAGCAAGACCAAAAGCAGAAGGACCGTATTTATCTGGATATTCACATGACTCCGTTCTTCCCTGCCAAGAGCTTTGTTATCAAGTTGGACGGCACGAAAGGTGATGATGGTACAAACTGGAATACAAATTACGAACAGGCGTAATAAGAATAAAATATGGATTTTTTGAACATCAATGAAACAGTTCAGAGCGTAATCCGAATATCAAAAGGTGTCGCCCGTGAGTATGGCAATGCCAGCTATGCTCCGGCACACCTTTTGTTTGCCTTGATGCACAAAGAGGTAGGTCTGCGTTCGTTTGTCGAATCGTTGGGTAAGGATGCGGATTACTTGCGCGAATGGGCGGAGGTAAGAATAGAGGAGTACCCCAAGGCTGCCGGCGCAGGCGAGATAATGCCCGATCCGAAAGTTAGCGAACTGTTTGAGCAAGCCGATAATGTACGAATCAAGTGGGGACTGCTGGAAATCAATCCACTTTGCCTGCTGGCAGCCATTGCTACACCCGAAGCAGGTTTCAGTACGGACGAGTTGCGCTCGTTCCCTATTCGGGAGCGTGAGATACATGACCTCTTCACGAGCGGAATGGGTAATATGAAAAAATCCGTAAGTACGCAGACTGACCTTCCGGGGATTGAAGCCCCCCTATGGACAGCCGGGGCGGGCAATTTAGATAAGTACTGTACGGATAAGACTGCTCTTGCGGCAGACAAGAAAGTATATCCTATCGTGTGCCGTGACCGTGAGACACGCATGATGATGGAAATTCTGGGGCGGATGGGTAAGCCCAACGTGCTCATCATCGGCGATGCCGGTGTGGGTAAGACTGCCTTGGTAGACGGTTTGGCATGCAGCATCATTGAGGGTACAGTTCCCCAATATCTAAAGGACATGACTATCTATGAGCTTGACACAGGAACACTGATTGCGGGTGCTACCTACAAAGGGGAGATAGAAGAACGGCTGAAAGGAATCATCAAAGAATTGTCGGCTCACGGCAATGCGATTCTCTTCATTGATGAAATACATACGCTGATCGACCCCAAGTCGGGCAACAGCGGAGCGGCAAGCATCCTGAAGCCGGAGCTTGCCAAAGGAAATATAACGGTAATCGGAGTCACTACGGTGGACGAATACCGTAAACTAATTGAACCGGACCATGCCCTTAACCGGCGTTTTGAAGTATTGCAAGTATCGGAACCTGACCTTGCATCCACCGTAAATATGATACAGGCAGCTTTGGAAAGATATGAAAGCTACCACGGTGTGGGGGTAGATGTAGATTCGTTGCCGGAATGCGTGGCACTCGCCAAGCGTTATGTCAAGGAACGCCGTTTGCCGGATGCCGCTATTGATTTGATAGACCGTACCCTCTCTGCGGTTAAGATGATTAACCAGAGCGGGGAAAAAGATATAAAGGGACTGGCAGAGCAGCTTGCCGCAATTGAAGCGGCGGAAGACCAGCCCGAAGCGGAGCGCACGGAGAAGTTGCGGTTAGTCAATTTCACCATGAAGAACCGGTTAAGCCCTATCCTTCTGGGAATGCTCTCCGATGGACAGAATGAACCGGAGTCATCAGACTACGGTGAATGGATGGATTATATTTTAAGTGTACTTGACCGATTACGTGAATTGACCAAAGAGAAAATCGGGAAAATCACTTCCCATGAAGTGGCAGCCGTTGTTTCTTCTTCTACAGGTATCCCTATCGGCAAGATAGAGTCGGGCGAGAAAGAGAAGTTGCTCAATATGGAAGATATTCTGCGTCGTAGAGTTGTTGGACAGGACAATGCGCTGAAGGTATTGACAGATGCCATTGTCGAATCACGAAGTGGAATGAACAAACCGGGACAACCGATTGGCTCATTCTTCCTGCTGGGACCTACCGGAACCGGTAAGACCGAGTTGGCAAAAACATTGGCAGAAGCACTTTTCAATGACGAAAAGGCGATGATTCGTTTTGATATGTCAGAGTTTAAGGAAGAACATTCGGCAGCCCTGCTATTGGGAGCGCCTCCGGGATACGTGGGCTACGAAGAAGGTGGTGTACTCGTGAACCGGATACGTCGTCAGCCTTATGCGGTGGTGCTTTTCGATGAGATAGAGAAAGCCCATTCTTCCGTTTATGACATCTTCCTGCAAATCATGGACGAAGGCAAGCTACACGACCGTTTGGGCAAAGAGGGTGATTTTTCCAATTCTATCGTACTGTTTACGTCCAATGTAGGTAGCGAATGGCTTAGCAAGCAGATTAATGAGGGTAAGAATCCTTCTACCACTGACCTGATGGAAGTCATGGGCAGTTATTTCCGTCCGGAGTTTCTTGCCCGTTTGTCGGAAATCGTGCCTTTCTCTCCTATTAACGAAACAATGCTGGTTCGTATCTTTGAGATACAGTTAAAGGGAGTTATAGCATTGCTTGAGAAGCAGCATATTGACATTGAGATTACGGAGAAGGCAAAGAACCTGCTTGCTACCCGTGGCTTCACTCCGAAATACGGAGCACGTCAGGTGGCGGGTACGATACGTAACTATATCCGCCGTCCTATCTCAAAGATGATTGTTGCAGGAACATTGACGGCAGGGAATACAGTTGTTGTCGATGTGGCGGATAATGGAGATATTGATTGGAATGTGAAATGATAAAATGAAGATACTATGTTTGGACATAAAAGTTTTTTGAGGATAGGTGCTTTGAGCGATTCCAGTATTTCGGGATTGTACAAAGACAGTTACGAACTGGAGAGTTGCAGTTTCAACTTCTCACAAGGGGTAGACACTAACGGCAGTCCGCAGACAGAGGTTCGTGGTGGTACACTTTATCTCACCTATAGCGGATTGCCTCAGGAAGATATGCTTCACTGGATGTTAGGTTCGACAAAATACGAAGATGGAGCCATTGTTGTGTGTGATGACAATAATGAGCCTTTAGAGAAAATTTTCTTTGAGCAGGCAGCTTGCGTTGGTTTGGAGATAGATTATGTCCAACAAGGAAAAGGATATATACAAACTAAGATAACATTACAGGCACGTAAAATCAAAGTGGGTGAAACTACCCTTGAAAATCGTTGGACAATAAATAAATAGGCGTTATGGAATTATTTAGTTTACCCAAAATAGACAGTGACCTGACCGCATGGTTCATCCTTGATGGCAAAGAGTATGAGATGAGCCAATTTAGCATAAGTTTCGGACAGTCGGTTGATCATAAAGGTCAACCGCAAGACGAAGTCCGTGGCGGTAGAATGCTTGTTGTTTTGACGCAGGCGCTACCGGACAATCTTTATCGTTGGGCAATGACTTCATCTCCTAAAAACGGGGAGATTGTATTTCGTTCTAAAACCGCCAATTCACCTTTGCGGATAATGTTTAATAATGCGTATTGTGTGAGTTTTCAGCGTCAGGTTGGTAATGCTTCCGGTATGATTTCAAAACTATTAATTTCTCCTGATGAGATTTTGATGAATGGAATTAGCTTTGATAATCACTGGGGTTAAATAGGTGTAGATATGGCTTATAGAAATGAATATAAAACGCAAAGTGAATTTAATGTCATCTTGGAACGGGGGGATGACTATGAAGGATTTGTAGTTGGCTTGGGATATACTTGGATGAGTAGCAAGGTAATTCTACCGGTAAATCAAAACGGATGGAGTCCAATATCTCGGAATGTTTCGGTGGACGAGAGTTTTCATACGATAGTCTCAGAAAGGAAATACGATACCTCCCAATATGTCTATGAAAAAAGTCTGATGCAAGATCCAACAAAAGTTTCCGAAAAGGTCCGTGACTTAATAGTTAAAAACAAAGGTAATAATATCACTGAGATAAATTTAGGCCAAGAAAAGCAATATTTGCCCACGGATAATAGTCAGATAGGTATTGTAATTACTGACACTGGCAGTCGGTACGAAATTGTGATTAGTGCCACGGATAACTCAAATGGAAAGACTTATGAGGCAAAGTATGAGAGTTTGACGGACTTGGTGTCAGCGGTACGCGATTCTGGTAGCCTGCCTGCTGTAAATAAGGAAGGACCCAATCTGGAAGGACTGGCAGGGTTAGGATTCGGAATTGCTGAAACAGCCGGAAATTGGGCTGAGAAGATTATGGATAATCGAGGTGCGTACTTACCTAAGCAGATGCGTTTCTCGCCCAAAACGCTTCCGCCGATTATAAGATTGCCTTTAGGGAACTATCAAGTCCCCGCTAAAGGTATGAGTAGAGTGCGTGGAGTAGGTAAAGCTTTGGGATGGGCAGGAATGGTGCTTACTGGCTATCAAGTTGTGCGTGATGTGCAAAATGGTCGATTTGCCGTAGCAGGTACAAGAATTGCCGTAGCAGGTTTAGCTTATGGCGTTACTTTTATTCCCTATGTCGGTTGGGTATTAGCTATCGGTATCGGAGTGGCTGATTATACTTGGGGTGACGAGTTCTATGACTGGATAGACAATAGAGCTTCTGAATTGGAAATGTGGTGGGACGGTGTAAGATTAGCATTATGATTCTGTATGATTATTTATTTTACTGTTCCTACAAAATGGGTATGAGGTCACATAACTTTGACGGATTACCTGTGTTAGCAGGCATGATGATGGTAACTCCTAATATGATGTTACATTTAGCTATATTGCAAGTTGTATTACAGACATTAGAAATTCATTGGTTTGAAGAATTGTTAGCTCTAGGTTGGTGGGGACATATTATCTATTTAGGATTTTTTGTCGGTGTCTATTGCTATTATTGGTATAATGGTAGATATAAAAGAATAATTGAGAAATATAATTTAGAAAAAAATACTTATTGGAAAAGGCATCCATTTGTGACAATCTTATTGTACGTAATCACAAATTTTGTGGTGTTTTTCATAGTTGTATGTATTAAAAAGGGATATATATTTTGATTAGTGCATATCATGCAGAAAAGAATTAGCATTATGATGTCTACGGTTGTTCATTTGATTGCTCGTACAAAATGGGAATACGCTCGAATAACTTTAATAGATTACCGGTTTTAGCGGATATGATTAATAGTGTTAGATTATTATCAAGGATATAATCATTGGAAATGGGAATTTTAATTAAAATATAGATTTATGCAAACGCACCTGTACCTTCATAAAGAGAACACCGACCTACCCCACGACGAGTACCGGGGGAAGTATCCGCTGAAACACTTTGATTACGGATTGAGCCGTAATGTGGGGCGTAAAGGTGAAATCACTTCCGGCTTATGCGGCGGAGAAATACGGATCGTCATTGACGAATTTGCCGACGCTACCCTGCTGGGATGGCTCTTTGACACCTTCCGTAAAGAAGATGGGGCGATTGTTACATTAGATGAACACGAAACGACCTTTGCCAAACTGCAATTTTCGGGCGCATCGGTAAGGAGCTATCGTATGAACTACGATTCGCGGGTTAAAAAAGGTGTGGTGACTATCATTGTGATAGAAGCCAAAGAGATTGTAACGGACAATGACTTATTTTTTAAAAACAAATAACTATGGGCTTTTTCGACAGGCTGTTTAAAGGAAAAGAAGTGTTTGCGGACAGACGCAATCCGGATATGGTATGCGAGATGACGCTTTGCGGAGAGTCGCACATCTTGTCCGAGTTTGATATTGCCTATGAGCCGGATAATTCCTCGAAAGAATATATGGAAGCATACGCCGTGTTCTCGGAGCCGGTAAATGCGGAGGTGGAGAACTGGATAATGCAATCGAACAGAAAAGAGAACGGAGTAGTCCGATTCTACCGCAACAGCGATGCGATGGACGAAGGCGCACTGTTCGAGATAAAATTCAGTGATGCAAGTTGCGTGCATTATCGCAATGTATCGCAGGGAGACACATCGGTAAAGACCATTGTGATGACTTTTCCGTCTGTCCGGATGGGAGGTGATGAATTTGAACTAAAACGATAATACTATGGCTATATACTCACTACATGAAATGGCAGGACTACTCAAAACGGGTCTTTGGCAAGGCGGTGAAGTCGAGAAGCTCGGATACATCGGGACGGCAGTTCCCCATGCTTCCCCCGCACCGGCTTGCGGGCTGACGGGAGTATATATCAGTTATGATACCATGTTGGAGAGATGCGAAGTCTCGATGCAAGGCGGCGGGTGTGAATTATTCATTTCACAATACCACCCCTATACCGGAACTTATATGACCTATGTTCTGGAAAGCAATCTTTCCGACAGGAGATTACTTTTGGCTAAGTTGGAGGAGATACTGGCAGACCGGAGGAATCCCTACCTATGGTCGCATAACTTGTACAAAAGAAATTCATTCGGCATCGAGCGCCGGTATGACACAGGACATAGCAGTATGTGGGGCGGTAGAATAGCCGTACCACGACAAAGTAAATTCTTTGGAAGATGAAACAGAAATACTATAAACTACCGGTACGTTTGGAAAAGCTCTTCGAAGGAGATATCCGGCAACTGGAAAGATGTTCCGAACTGGAATCCATCGACCAGCACATCGAACTGTTGCTGACCACCTGTCCGGGTGAGCACCGTTTCGACCCCAAATACGGTTGTCGGATCTGGGAGTTGGACTTTGAGCGCATTGTTTCTACCGAACAATGGAAAGAACTGTTTACCGGATACGTGATGCAGGCGATTTCCACTTATGAGAAACGCATTTCCGACATCACCCTCTCGGTAAACCTACAAGAAGTAGTCAGGGAGGAAGTTCTGGATAACCGGATGATACGTAAGCGGGTAGATATTACAGTACTCGCCACATTGAATTCCACCGGTGCTCCCTGCGGTTTCGGTTACAAATTATACATGGGACCTTTATCAAACGAATAATCAGGCAGTTGAAATATAAAATTAAAACGTATGGCAAATCTATTCACAAAAGAAAGCATTAAAGCCCGGATGTTCAAACAGGCGGCAACCCTATATGACATACGAAATATAGATGGCATAGACCCCCTTATCCGACTGCTGATTGAAGCCTTGTCGGGCGAAATTTTCAAGCTGTCCGGTGATATGCACGCCATTGAAAGCCGATTGTTGGAGAAAGTCGCTTCCGCCCTTACTCCACACACGGCATTGGTTGCCAAACCCGCCCATGCTATTGCTGCTGCCCGACCATATACACCGCAAGCTACTGTATCTCCCACAGACCTGTTTTCTTATAAAAGCACGGAGATAGTGAAGAAGTATAAGATGAAAAATCTCTTCTTTACTCCGCTGCATGAAACCCGCATAATCAATGCCGAACTGAAGTTTCTCGTGACGGCGGATGAATTTTGCACAATCACTCCCGAAGGAGAACGTGACGCCACTGCCCGCTTTCGTTCCGATGTGCCGGTAATGGGGCGGAAAATCAGTATCGGGATGAAAATAGGCAACAATGTAACTACCCTCAACGACTTGCCGTTATATATAGATATACCGCTTGTAGCAGATAAAAGCAGTTATCTGAAATTACTGCCGTACTGCCATTGCACGATTGCCGGTATTCCTGTAGAAATTAAAGGGGGAATCGAGTACGACCCCACACGTTCGGTCAGTGAGAAATACGATCTTGGCAGGTTGATTACGGAAGAAATAACCAGCAAATATGCTTCCCATTACCTGACATTGAAAGCTCACGGATTAAAAGTCAGAGATTTGTCACGTAGCAGAGTGCCCGAAGAAATCTCTTTCCTGCTGCCAAGTGATTTCATTGCTGAATGTGATGCGGATACTGTTTGGATAGATATAGAATTTCCCACCGCTTTTTCAAAAGAAATACTGGAACAGATAAAGGTGCAGATGAACACTTTTATCGTAGTAAACAAATATCCGGCAAAGATTACCAGAAAGGTAGATTCCGTCTCGGCCATTCTCCCTTTGGAAAAGACGGAATTTGAATATTTCCTGTTTGTGGATTCGATTACCGATAACCACGGAGACCAGCTTAGGGAAATTTCCAGCACACAGGATGAAGGTAGAGCCGGCTGTTATTCGGTCAGAAGGGGCGGTTGCGAACGCTTCAATGCGATGGATGCCAAAGATTTTCTGAACCGTCTGACAGACCTGCTATATGACGAAAGCATGGCCTTCTCTTCGACAGACAAAGACGGGATGAAAGAGGTGATCGAGCAGATAGAGGAACGGGTAAACCAATTGGGAGATAAGAATAAAGACGGAGTCGGAGGACAGGAAATGCTGTCGTATGTAGTCATAGACCAACGTTATGACAAGGATACCCGGTTAACTGTGGATTATACTCTTACTAATGGCGAATTTGCCAATGACATCTATGCGGGAGAACCGTTGAATGACTGTGCAAATCCCGATATAGACAAAGATACGCTGCAGTTTGTCACTTCCGTTCATGGAGGAAAGCCGTCCCCATCCGTAAAGCGCCGGATGGATATGTACCGATTCATGCTGTTGTCACACGGCAGCATATACACGAAAGAGGATATACGCAACTTCTGCATGGCAAGGTATGGCGACAGCATTCGCTCTGTGGAGGTAAAGCTGGGGTATGCAGCCGGTAAAAAAGAAAGCGAAGGTTTCATAAGGACACTGGACGTGTATCTACGGTTATCGGAGGGGATGCAAGGATTGGACAGGGAAGAGTTCGTTGTCGATTTGGACAGTGAGCTCAGGCGGTTGTCTCCGGAGACCTATAACTACCGTGTTTTTATTAACTCATAGTATTCACCCATAAAACATATTAACTATGGCATCGACAAACTTGGACGCTGTAAGCGTGGAGATAAAAGTAGCAGGAAAAGTCTGCGATTATGTGACAATGGAACTCTTTCAGTCGGTCAGCACACATCACCGTTTCAAAATCAAAGTGAACTACCGTCCGGACAAGCCAAGTGTCTGGGCTATCGGTCCCGATGTGATATTCAAGCAACTGGGTGAGAAGGTATCCATCCTCATGACCCATCATGAGAGCGGAGAGAAAACGGAATTTCACGGACTGATTTCTGATATTCATGTGGAAGGCTTCGACGGTAATCAGGGATTTGTCATTCTGGAAGGGGGAAGTCCTACCATCCTGCTTGACAGAGACCCCTCTATGGACTGTTATATAGAACAAAACCTGAATACGATAGTCAGCGACATACTTGACAAGAGCGGGGTGAAAATGAATGTGACCAACAATCCCAAACATACGGACATCATCCCCTATGTCGCCCGCTATAAAGAGACAAGCTACGGGTTTCTTTCCCGTCTGCTGCGCTCCTACGGCGAGTGGTTCTATTACAACGGGGAAACGCTACAGATAGGAGATCCGGAAATAGATACGGAAATCCGTGCAGGGTATGATGTAGATCTGACGGGTATCAACATCAATGCCACCATCCGTTCGCTAAACCATAGTACCTATGAGTTCGACCCTGTCAATGATAAGTTCTATTACGACTTTAGCGGAACGCCTAAAGGCGCTACCCTTGGTTCCCGTTCGGCTGAGAAATGCAGTGAACCTATCTTCCCTACCGAAGCGAGACTCCCCTCGATAAGACCCGCATATAGTGCAATGGATTTGGAGCACTACGGGGATGCCGGATTTCACCGCAACTATTCCCAATTGTCTCAAATCAGGGCTACGAGCCGTTACTGCGGCATCCGGCTGGGAGAATTGGTGGTTACCCGTGTACCCGAAAGTTTCCCGGGAGTTAAGATTCCCGATTTGGGACGTTACCGCATCACGGAGATTACCCATACGGTAAACAGTAAAGGACAATATAGCAACACCTTCTGCGGTGTGCCCGGCGGTACGCCCGTCATGCCGTGGGGAGACGCCGTGATGCCGATAGCTTATCCGGAGATGGCAAGAGTGTTGAGCAATGACGACCCCAAGAATCAGGGGCGTGTCAAGGTGCGGTTCATGTGGCAGGAGATAGACGGCGGCGAGAGCTACTGGATGCGGGTGCAAAGCCCGGATGCAGGCAAGAGCGAGCAAGTAGCCAAGAACCGTGGTTTTGTGTTTATTCCCGAGCCGGGTGATTTGGTGATGGTAGGCTTCGAACAAGGTAATCCCGACCGTCCCTATGTGACAGGCAGCCTTTTCTATAAGGCTAATTCAGAGGGAGCAGCAACGGATAACAGTGTAAAGAGTATGCGGACACGCAGTGGGCATACGCTGGAGTTCAATGATGATGAGGGTGGAGACTGGGGCATTACGATTAAGGATGGTAACGGTTGTATACTCCATTTAGACACTAAAGGAAAGAATATTGAAATCACCGCACCGGAAACCCTGTCTTTGACAGCAAAGAACGTCAGCATCAATGCTGAAGAAAATGTTCAGATTGCAGCTAAACAGAATGTAGATGTAACTGCCGAAGCCGATATAAATCTTGCAGCCAAGGGCAATTTGATGCAGCAGACTGATGGTGACATGTCAGCATCCGCAAAAGGAAGCATCAATGCCGAAGCAAAAGCCGATGTCAATCTCTCCGGTCAAAATACAACGGTAGACGGCAAGACCAAAGCGACAATAAACGGTGCAGAAACATTAGTATCGGGCAAGATGACAACTGTGCAGGGAGCTGCCCACAAAATAGATGTAATGTAAAACATAGAACGTAAGCTTATGAAACAGATTGTGACAGTGACTTTAAATCATATATGCCCAATGGTCACAGGTGTAACGCCCCATATGGGAGGTCCAATCATAGGTCCCGGTTGTCCGGGAGTATTGGTAGACGGAACCCCGGTATCCCTTATGGGAGATGCCTGCGTATGCTGTGGTCCTCCTGACATGATAGCTCAGGGATATCCGGGAGTAATGGTTGACGGCGTCCCTGTTGTCGTACAAAACTGTATGACTGCCCACGGAGGTGTGATCCCGGTAGGAGTGCCCGGAGTCGTCATCGGTAGCGCCACCCCTATAAAACCGATTACGATGAATATCCGGAAAATACCGTTCCCGAAAATCCGTACAGTTGATAGCGTAGGCGCTGCAGTTACAGGCAATTCAAAGAAAATGAAAGAAGCCAAAAACAATATCGCAGAATTAAAAAAAGAAACTTCGGGTCAGACTCCAATGATTTATAATCTTAGATGGGAGAAAGAAGGCGTCCGTCTTTATTCCGATAGAATTGACGAAGGTACGAAAATGGTAGCCGATGTTACCAATATTCCGGATGGAGACACTGTGAAAATTAGTGTTCTGATTGATGAGGATAATCGTATTGTCAAACAGTTTGAAGGAACAGTAAAAAACGGAACGGTTGAAATAGACTGGGATATACTATCCAAACACTTTAAAAAGGAGGAGTAAAATATGGATGATGTTAAATTAGGTAGCTATAAATTTAGCGCTGAATATCAAGACATAAAGGTAGAGTCTCCAAAGCTTGACATCATTGACGGTATCAGGCTCTTTCCAATGCGATTCGGCATCTATTGCGACAGCGAGGAAGCAAAAGCAAGCGTTTACCCTTCCGGTAAGCTCACACTTCTCGATGGCCGGGGCGGTGCGATTCCTGTAGTCAAAGGTTATGGCTATCATTTGAGTCCGATGATTTTACGCAATGGTTGGCTATATGTATATAGCCATAATACGGAATCCGTATATATCTATGAATGCACAAATAATAAATATACATTAACAGGGATAAAAAAGAAAGATAATGCGTCTACGAAGAAGGATTGTATGGAAAAACATATAAACCAGACCAATGATTTCATCCTTTTACTCTCAGACGATGTGGTGCAGTTGTTTTATACATCCATTGAATTATCCGATTCTTTTATTAATGAAACTTATTATAATAAACAACCGATAGGTTCTGTTTTCAAATGTAAGGAATGGAGCGATGGTACAACTAAGAGTGATATTGAAAGAAGACATGTCGATGCTGATTCCATCTGGTTTATGCCGGATAAGACAGTGATGCCGGAAGACGGATATGCTAATGCAATAGCTTATGATTACGAACGGCTTATAGATTCTGTAAAAATACAACATCAGGAAAAAAGAACGAAATTCCGGGATGTATTTTTTGTTTTAGACGACCCTCTCGGTTGTGTAGAAAAACTTATCCATGATTTGAACGATGCGCGCATCGAGCATGAATCCTTGATTCGTTCTATCAAGATAGGAGTGTCTCCTGAAAAAATCAAGCGCTTACTTATGAAGAGCGCCGGAATGCAAGGTTTAGAAAATGGGGAGATAATCTATCTCTTATCCGAGATGGACTTGTTACAGGGAGAAGATTTTGATACCCGGAAAGAAGAGATTAAGCAAGCCCAGTATATACATACTCTGCTACTTTATTTCTATAATTTTGCCTATTCTAAAGAAGAAAATCACTTAAAAGCAGGAGCAAAAGCATTAGACCGGGATTCTATCGAAAAACTGTTAGCTACCGAAGAACGAAAAGAAAGCAGAGCAAAAATTGAAAATCTGCGTAAACTGATTGCATTGTATATTAATAGTCCCATCTTCACCCGACTTTGCGAACGGTTTACCGTAGATACAGTCAATATAGCAGCCGACGAAAATGATGTGATGCATTCTGAAATGAAATTTAAACTTCAGAGTTCCCTAATGACTATCTTGCTGGCGCTATCACCTGTTCCCCATATAAATGATAAAGGGCTGGATTTACCGGATGTATATAAAAAATACAATGATCCTTGCGCTTCTACAATAAAATCCATATTCGATGCTTTTATTGGAGAAGGTGACAATAAAGTAGGTTTATTACTAAAAGATATTCCTACTCTTGCTTCGTTAAACCTTGATATAGCAAGAGATACTAATGCAGCATATAAAGAGAAAAATAGCGCTGGGGTAGATGGAAGTTTTTCTGCATTTATGCTACTGATAGACAATGCAATAAATACTTTTTGGAGAATAGCATACGAAACAAAAAAAACAAAATTAGTGATAGACAGATTTCTAATAGATCGGGATAACCTGTTAATAGAGTTTGATAAAGGAGATGTCACCAGACGCCTCAATGAGATTGGACGTAGCCGACTAGACGAAACAGTAATTGATGGCAGAGGTTATATTCGAATTAAAGTAAAAAAACCAGAAGATTTAACAAAACCTGTTTATATTAAAACTATCGCCAAAAATCCAAAAAAATATCAAAAGTTTCTCAAGCGTATGTCATGTAATAAGTCTTATTTAGCTATATTTTCTTTTATACAGCTATCTGCTATTGTGGAGGGATATGACAAAGAAAATGAAGAACTAAAAACACTAGCTCAAACTGTTGGATTTGCATCTGCTATTGCAACAATACAACGTCGTTTTATTGAAACAGGGTTGGATTTGAGAGCATCAGTTTCGAATAGACAGGCGTTAATCTACCAAGCGTCTTTGGAACGGATTAGATTACAAATAACAGTACTTGGTGCTGTAGGAATGTTTGCTGATGCCGCTACTGCAGTATTTGATGGGATTGCCCGTATAAATAGGAATGACAAGGATGCTGCTACATTTTATTTTATATCAGCTCTATCCTTTGCTACAGGCGGAGGGCTGGCTCTATTGGGTCTTAAATTTGCTTGGGCTGGTGGTCCTTGGACCATTCTTGTTTGCGCCGCAATTGGATTGATATGTGGTTTCATTGCTAGTTATTTGATAGATAGCGATATTGAGACATTTATAAAACAAACAGTCTTATATGAAGATATAACAAAGAGTCTCACGGGAGAGCCTTACCAGCAAATTCAAAAACTTTCTTCCGTAGAAATCAGAACTAATATTTTCAATAATAGATTCCACAAAAAGAAAAACAATAAGCACCTTAAAGCTTTATCAGATTATAGATATCAGCTCGAAGCGTTTTTCTATACCCAGGTAATGATACCATTTTTCAGTGCTAAAATAGAATACAGACGGAAAGAATATGTTTATTCTGCAGATTCACGAGTACGTCCTCCTTTGTATGACGAGGTGCTGGTACACATTTATAGCGACATTACACAAATAGCGATGAATCTTTCTGGAATAAAAATGCGTGTTAAGTTCGTTAAAAAAATACCGGTGGGTGAGAATCCATATTTTGATGTAGATTTAAAAGAAGTGAACAGTAAAAGTCAGAATAATATTCCTTATTCATCCTACTTTCATGGCCAAGAACCTATAATGACCGACAGTTTTTATCATTATATTTTTCGGGATGGAAACCTTGCGAACACTTTCTATGCCAGTCCAGAACTATATATATTATTATATGTGAGTTTTAGGCACAATGATGGAAGTATTACTCCAATGCCCCGTAACGGAGAAGAGACATTTCTTATCTACAGGTATAAAGTTGATATTCCCCATGTACCTTTAGATTCAAGAAGGCTTCTTTATCACGAAGCAAAGACTGTATTAGAACAAGTATTTATATCTCCAAACAGTAAAGATGTGTGGAATTTTTAAAAATAGAAACAGTTATGGAAATGGAAACAGATAGAAACCGCCCCTCTACAATCAGAATTATAGCCGGAATCATTGTATTGTTATGCGGATTTCCGGTATTTGGGGTTTGTTGTTATGGAATGTGGCGCTTTACAAATTGGTCTTATGAGGAGCTATGGATTTTTGAGTATGTATGGGGTAAGCTATTAATACTCTTCGTATCCGGAATGATATTTTTGATGTCGATAGGACTGATTTTGGTAGGTGTATTAATCGCAACAAAGATATGGATGGGGAAAAGCAGAATGATGGAGCATATTATATATCCCTTTCCAACTGTATTAACGGCTGAGCTTGCCGATAGCATGAATGTAGAAAGAGCTGATGATAAATTTTTCGTCTTCAATCCGAGTTCCTTAATCCGGAGTACTTTGATAGTCATCGGGGGGATTCTTTCATGCGTAGGAATAATCGTCATTTATCGAGAAATAAATGATCCATCTAGTGATCTTTATTCACCTCCCATAAGTGGAGGAATAGTAGCCTCTTTTTTTCTGCTTTTAAACGGATTACTTGCTCCTTCCCGTCGTTTTGTACTAGACAGAATGAAGGGTACTGTGACTTTTCCCCGCCATTTGTTTTTTCCACGTTGTACCATTCCCTTTTCAAAAGTAATTCCGGGGTATTCTAACGGAAACTTAGGTTTTGCACATCCTTACAGTGGAATTGTCATTCCTGTCCTTGGTGCGTATGATTCCGGCTGGTGGTCATTTTATGTCCTCTATATGGATAAAAATCGTCCGTTACCTCAAGGGGACACTTTCGATCCTTACAGGGAGAAAGACTTTTTACGCCGGAAGGCAGAAGGATTCCCTAAACCGATATATCCTAATACCATACTTGTTACAGATGCTTATATGGGTTATATATATGGTACGGATGAGTTTAAGCAGAGATTATCTAAAATAAAACACAGAATAGTATATTATTATGACAGAGTGTCATGGTATTGTCAGAAGCATGAAATAGAAATACCGAATGATAACGATTTGGTCTTAATCGGCATCTGGAAAAAACAATTTGTATTTAAGTTGTTTGCTCCTGAAAATGTGGAATATATCGTACTTCCCGACGACACTGTATTGACCGACTGTTTTCTTTGTGATAGTAACACAGCGGAGGTAAAATATATCAAATAACCTGATAGCATGAAAGTACAGAAGTCATATAATCCATTAGAACAAGTATTTATATCTCAGATTAACTTAAAACAAGAGTAGAAATATGAACTCATTCTTCCAAACCCTTGCCTTAACCTACCTGCTCTACCCGATACTGGGATTGTTGCTGGTAGGCTTAGGCATTTTCATAGCCAAGAAGAACGCCTTGCTGGGCAACAAGCGGCTGGTAGGTTATACCGTCGGTGCAATCGTCATCCTGACGCTCCCTGCTTTGCTGGGATTTCTTGACTACGGTTTCATGCCCTACGGCTACATCTTCCTTGCCATGTTGTATCTCCTTCTGGGCAGTTATAACATACGAATGATTGCGTGGGTTTTTAAGGACGACTACAAGTACCGCCACGAAATCATTCTCACCGGTTTTATACTGGTAGTATCCATGTTGTTCTTCACCCTTGTCTTCAATCTCTGCAATGAACTGAAATACGGTCTGTGGGCATCCACCTGTCTGCTTCCATTCGTCATTGTCTCGGTATTTATCCGCACCTACCGAATCTTTATCGCCATTCCGATTCCCGTGTATGAAGTATGGAGATACACTGACGATACCGGGCAGGAGGGATATTTTGACCCGGGCAGCCTGCAAGTCCTGCAAATAGAGCTATACAAGCAAGAAAGCGACCGGGAACCGGTCAAGCTCAGTGTGAAAGCACCGGACGAAATGCAATTCGGCACATGGTTTCATCGGATGATTGACGACTATAATCTGAAATCTCCGCAAGCCCCGATAGACGACTATGCAGCAAAAGAGGGAGGATGGATTTTCTACCGGAAACCCACCTTGCTATCTCCCCGGCATTACATAGACTTCAACCTTACCGTAAAGGATAACCGCATCCGCAGCCGTGATGTAATTGTTGCTAAACGGGTAATGGAACATAATGAGAACTAAGAATATAAAAATAAAACTACATACTATATGGCAAAGAAAAATTTAGTAAACTGGTCGGACTGTATGCCGCTGTCAGCCGCCATCTTCAACCAACATGACGATTACTTTCTGGACAGCATTCGCGACAGCATAGAAGTACGAACCAACAGTTATAACTACGGGCTGTTGCCCGCACGGCAAAACAGGGATGGCGAAAACGGCATCCGTATCAGCCAGCACGTGACCGGACACATTGAAGTGCGGCTGAAATCCTGTGAAGCAATCACCTCTTCGGGCATCCGCATCCAATTTGATGCCACCGAAACGGGAAGCGAATTAGTGAAGAACTATTCTGTAGAATCGGATACCCGTAAGAATATCACGCAATGGGACATTATCCTCTCCGTGGATCCGTTCCACCGGGTAGGCTCGGGTGACCCCAATCCGGAGGAAGTTCCACCCCGCCATCCGAACGCCTTGCCCTCCTATCGGCTGTTTGTGATGCCCAAAGGAGAAATCAATGTGAGTGAGCTGGGGGCGCATTACCTGACCATCGGACGTATCCGCAAGGATGCCGAACGATTCATGGTAGATGCCGACTTTATCCCGCCCTGTACGACGATGAAAAGCCACCCCGAACTGCAAGAGTATCATGCCAAGTTCGGAAATATGTTCCGCTCACTGGAGAATTACAGCAAAATTATCATAGCCAAAATACATAACAGGGATAATCGCGGCGAACTGGGTGCGCACATCTCTCTGATATGTCGGGAGATGCTCCGCTATCTCGCCACCCTGCAATTCAGTTATACCAATAAAGGGCTGTACAATGCTCCTATTGATGTACTGGATTCCGTATCGAGTCTGGCGCATATCATGTATGTAAGTTTCAGCTACCTATCAGGGACGCAAAAGGAGGAAACGCAGAAATATTTCTACGAGTGGAGCGACGTAACGCCCGGTTCGTTCGACGAGCAACTCGCCGATACGTTGGAGATGCTGTACGAACATACGGATATCCGGGCTTCGATGGTTCGTGCCTATTCGTTTATGTACACACTTACCGAATTGTGGCAACGGCTCAGTACGCTGGAATATATCGGTCAGCATAAGGAGAATATTGTGGTATCGGAACGCACTACGGGGAACAATACTACGGGACAGAACAAAACATGGAGCATAATGGATTGATATGGAACATCGCTTACCCAAAGAGATAAAGGGGCTTCTTCCGCCCAATACAATGGACACCGACTTCAAGGCAGAGCTATACGGAGCCTTGCTGTCGGAAGCCGGGTTCGACACCGCTCAAATTATGATGGTGCGTGACGGTAATAACCTGAGCAATGTTTCGAAAGATATCCGATCGGTGAAGCATAGGAATCATGTCGGCATAGCGGAGGGGGCATACATAGAACTAAAGACCAACCGCCGGGGGATTTATGATTCGCTGCCGGAGGGATTGTTCCATGAGGCGCTCTTTCCCGGCAAGGTGAAAAATTTGGGACTTATTCTGGAAGAGATGCAGCAACATCGTAACGAAGAGTTCTTTATCCGACGTTTTTTCAGCCTGCTGGAGAGCGAAGTGGACAGAGAAGGGATACAGGCACAATTGCTCGAATTGCGGTATGATAAAAAGAACAAATATTCTGATTATGCGAAACTCTTTGCCGCTTGCTGGCCGGTCATTCATATTTTGTCCAGACAGGGGGCGTTGCTGTTCATCAAGTTCATGCCGCATATCCATTCGATCCGGGGCAGACTGGAAGAGGTAAGCGACGCACTGTCGCAGATTCTGGAAGCTCCGGTAAAGGTACGCCCCAAAATGGTGCAACGGACAATAAGGGCACAAAAACCGAACCGGCTGGGGAACATGAGACTGGGAGCAAACAGTGTGAATGTGGGGGTGCTTAATAGTGCTGAGGCTGATTTGCATATACACATAGGCGACCTGCCAACTCGGGAAGTCGAAAGGTTCCTGCCCGGCAACCGCTCCCGCAAAGCCCTTGAAATGCTGGCGGATATTTTTCTTGGCGCGTGGCAGGAGTTCGATGTGACGGTCAGCGTTAGCCCTGACGAACGCAAGACTTATTTAAAACCGACGGGTGACGCCAGTCCGTGTTACCTCGGGATAAACACTTATTTATAAGAATTATGAAAGCAAAGAACAGTGAGAAAATCATCCGTGGATATTTGGAGTTTGCCGGCGGACTGTTAATCAGTACGGCTTTGAGCATGGCACTGCTCACAGGCTTTATCCATACGAATGGAAGCGAATATAAGCTAATGGAATCCAAAACACAAGAATACGATAAGATTTACGCCAGACAGATTGCCCTGGTGGATAAGGTGGATTCGCTGTATAACTACCTGGTGCTGATGGGCAGTAACGACCGGCTGAATCAGGTGGTGCTCCAAAAAGTTATCAGTACACGCAAGATGGAACTTATCGAGGAACTGCAAATAATGGATAGCAAGGATGTACTTCTGTACAAAAAACTGGCTTCGCAAATCAACGTGTTTCTGGACACCAAAGAAGCCATACGTAAAGCGGTTATTGAAGAAAGCCTTGTGAGAAAAGACCTGATGCGGTGCATTCAGGACAATAAACAGGCTACCCGAAAGCTGACATTGGGAAACATTAGTGTAGAAAAGTAAAATAGGAAAGATATGAGCATAACCCCTAAAAATAAAAGCAGCAAAACCGTTAGCGAGCGTGAACGCTTTATCGGATTTGTATATGTGCTTACCCTGTTTATTGTTATCACAGGAGCCTGTGGATTTATTCTTTTCAAGTATGCAGGGACACGCCACATCTTCTCCAATAAAATAATGGTCATTAAAAAGATGGAGCGGCAAAAGGAATTTCAAAATATACAATCAGTACAGATTGTGAGCGCAGATACCCTATTTTCACGTATTGAACAGTTTGAGCCGGGCGTCAATGCCTCTTATGAGGAAAATGATATCAAGTTCCTGATAAACGACCTTGCCAAACAATGGGAAAGAAACAGTTTTGACAAGCGCAATAAGATGTTCTGGCATCTCGCTTCGGTATATGAAATGTGGTTTGCCGACAAGAAAGAACTATGGAGCAAGCAGGATAACATAATAAAATTCAAGAAGAATCTGGAGGAGTGCGAAGTCGGACTCCAGAAGAAGGAAGGCGAACTTAAAAATAAAGGAGGCAAGCCATGATGAATAAATTCCTAAATACTAAGGTTCTCTATATCTTTATCTCCGTTATCATACTTATTATGGTTTTTCTGCTGGTAATGAGAGCTTGCTCGCAGAAGCAGCCGATTCAGGCTACTGTAACTCCGTCTGACCCTGTCGTGGGGGAAGAAATATTTTTTTCCGATTCCACGTCGGGAGCGAGAATCTGGTACTGGGAGTTCGGAAACAACGAGACATCCACACAACGCAGCGGACACCATCGGTTCAAGCAAAAAGGGGTGTACAAAATACGACTGACCGTCAACGGAAATCTGGAACGCTACTTTGATGTGAGGGTAAAAGAGAAGACCAATACGGAAGACCTGCATCTGGTTCATATCATAGCTCCCAAGGAAGCTATTCAGGGAGAAAATATCATCTTCCGTGGCGAAGGACACGACGAACAATGGCGCTGGGAGTTCGGAGAGACGGGGATGATTGATTCCCGTGAAAAAACGGCTCTTTATGCTTATACCGAACCCGGAGAGTACGAAGTATTGCTTAATACGGAGAATACCCGGTATCCCATCAGACACCGGATAAACATTCTGCCCTACTATTCGGAGAATGATTCTACCGATGTAATGGTGCTCATCGGTTTAGACATCAAAGAGAAGTTGCAGAACATTGCAGACGGTAAACCCTTTAATGTAAACTACAACTATGTAGTGGACAAGTATTTTAATAATAACCCGAACACGCTGGTTATTATCAACAACAATAAATATAACGACTTTTATTCTTATTGCCAAGGACTGCACCATATCGGCAGAAAAGAAACGATTATCCAGAATGTCATCGTAGAGACGGAGGATGAAGAGAGCGGATATATCACCCAAATAACGGTTATGCAAATCGAAAAAAAGAAATGAAATGAGAAAGTTATTTGTCCTATTGATTTCTATCGTCGTTTTATCGGCTTGTGCTCCCGTACACCGCTTCACTCAACTGAGGAAGCTCCCTCGTGAATATTCTGAAAATTATTCCATAGAGGGGATAAAGGCACCCAGAAGCGCTGCCCACCGCAAACCGTGGATTGTCTATTCGGACAGGGTGGAGAATGCCGCCTATGTCAATCCGGGAGGCAGGGTAAAGTCTGCCGAGGTAGGATTACTGGATACGTTCTTAGTTATCAAGACCAAAGGAGATTATTTGCGGTTGATTAAATATAACCCCACAAATATCAAGCACAACCGTATGACCCAACGCAAAAAGGCGGAATATGTGGGCTGGATGCACCGCTCCCGACTGATACTTTCACCTTCTTCCATTACCGATGTACAGTCGGGACTGCATGACAAATTGTTGACTGCGATTACCGACACCACGGCAATCATGCAATCCGCAACTTATTTTACAACCGCCGATTCATTGAAAGTGTTTGGCGATCCGGAGCTACAGAATCAAACCGGCGTGGTGGGTATCCACGCTATTATATACGCGCTCAAGTATTCTGTTGACAGACGCAGTGTATTGGTATCGAAAACTCCTTCTCTCTCTGCCGATAAAATCGGTGAGCAGGTTATCGGATGGATTCCCGCCGTCATGCTGCAAGAAATCGGACATCAGGTGTTCACAGGAACGGCGTTTTCCAGAGTGCCGGCTTTGCAAAAGACGCTGAAATATGCTCCTATGATATATCCTTACCATACCGATTCCACCTGCTCGTTCGTCAGCGGAACATTAGAACCGGTTATTGACAAGAAGGACAACCACGTGTTCAACATCAACGGAAAGAGAATCTCTTATACCCGTGGAAATCAAATCAAGCAAGAATTGAAGCGAATAAATATCCTGTTCGCAATGGAACAGTCTTCCCGGCTACCGGAACAATACCCGATGCTGTTGAATGCCATACAGAATCTGGGACCGTTTTTTGCCGCTTCCGGTGAATCGTTCTCCTATCAATTCGGAGCGGCGGTAGCTACTCGCCGGGGCATGGAGACAATTCCCCTGACTGCTGACTACGAGATACTTATAGACCGATTGGTAAAAATGGCATCACATGTAGCTGACACAGAAAGTACTCCTTTGCCTGCATGGAAGGCAATGAGAAGTGCATTGGAACTTATCGGCAATACACCTGAAGCGGTTAATCTGATTATATCAGTCGGTGAAACGGGAGAACAGCAAGAGAATGCTCCCTCTTCCATTGTGAAAACCCTGAATGAAAAGAACTGCCGCCTGCTCGGTTGGCAACTGTACGCCTCGAACGACGATAAGTACAACAACTATGTGCTTCAACTTTCAAACATGATTGAACATTACGCCGAGTACCGCACTAAAAACAAGCGGAATATGATTTTGTATGCCGACCAGTTTTGCCGCAGCAACCTGCTGCGGGAAGCAGGCCCGAATTTTCTCATGCTCGACTATCCCTATGCCAGCATGACACAAGGCGGTTTCCTGTTTCCGGAGAAAGGTGAAACCCTGCCAATGGAATTGTTTGCCGGAGCGGTAGATTCCATCGTAACGCAGATAAAAGCGGATCACCAACTGCTCTCTGAAAGCATAGACCGTGCATTTGCCACGGTTGGCAACGGTAAAGACCGTTTAGACAGTCTTCTGATTGCAACCTATCATCTGCCTCAAGGGGTAAAACCGAATAAGGAGTTTAAAAAAATATTTGGTGATGTTGCTCCGGTATGGTATAGGAAAACAGGAAGAATTACCGTTCCGGACAGTTTGATGCGCTATTACCTGCTACTTTCCGACCCGGAACTGAAACAGACAATAGAACGCTTGGAAACACTCTGTGCAATAGAAGTGGATGTGAAGGACACGAATAAGCCAAAGAAAGGTAAAGTTAAACAGTTATGCCGCTATTTAAGGGAAAGGGTACTCCCCGATGAGGTGGAAACTATCGGCGCATCACCCGCAAATTCCGAAAGCAAAGTAGATACGGTGTATGTATCTACCGGAAAAATACGCCGCCACCTTTATCGCTTTTATATGTCAGAACTGCGCAACTGCCGGATCTGCAAAAATAAGCGAAAGGAAATCAGGCGATATTCTCTTTCTTATGCACACAGTCAGATATTTGGAGTTCCGGCTAACAGCTCTGTGCTTGATGACATAACGGTGAAGGATCTCAAAAAGAAAAAACAGTTAACCGACAAAGAGTTGGACGAACTTATTCAATATTTTAAAGAGAGGAAAGAAAATATGGCTAAGAAATACGGAGAAGAAAAAATAACGATGGAAGGACAAAGCTATTACTACATAGCTTCAGAACTGTTACCGTAGGAGAAAAAGTATTTTCCAAAGAAAAATAGCGTAATAAATTGTGATACGAAAAAATCATAAGCCGGCGTTTTGTGATGAAAATCCAATAGATTGCCATTTTGATGTGAAAAGCTTTCCTGCCGGGACAACGGTGCATAGCGACGATACGAATATCATCCACCTGATATTCTGCATGAAAGGGCATGCACGGATTACCAGCACATTCTTCTATGATGAAATCCTGTGTGCGGGAGAGGTAATGTTCGTTCCTTGTGGGAGTGAATACAGTGGCATGGCGTTAAGTGATGTTACGCTGCAGGTTCATAAATTTTTCATCCCCGCAGCATTTCAACAGTTTTTGTAAACAGTATTTGGGTGATACGCCCGGCAATTTGAGAAAATCAAAGCAATAACTTTCGGTATAATTTTTCCGATGATTAATTTATATGATAATATGCCAACTATCTGTGATAGACTATCCTGACAATACCTGTATCTTTGCACCCAAAACCAGAAATAGAATTTGTATGCAAGAAACGTATGAAGAAATGATGCAGGAAGTGGACAAACGGGTATCCGGCATTGACCTGAACGGAAAGCATATCATTAGATTGTAAGACTATTATTGTCTTCCTGAAAGAAAAATTGAGTGAAATGAAAGTGCTTGTAGAATCAATGCCTTTCAGTGATGAAACCGAAGAAATCTCTTTTTTCAAGTATCAAAAAACGATGTTGCTGGGACGGCTGATCTTATTTTCACAAGATACTCAATGTGGAAAGCCAGCGTCCGCTGGACGAAACTTTCTGGATAAGATACGGGAAAGGTTGAACAAGCGGATGCAGCAGGATGACGAGAAGAAAAGGAAGCGGAAATAGCAATACTCTTACGGTTTTTAACTACTTTTGCAAATGATTGAAAATAAAACGAATATGAGATGAATAGAAATTTATTAGTGACGGCAGCGGCTCTATTGCTGCTAACAAGTTGTGGAGAGCAGAGTAAATATGAAAAGGCGATTGCCGATTTCGTGCAGACAGATAAAAGAGGTATTTGGACGGATTTGCAATTCAAAGTAATTGAAATGGGTGAACGAACCGACCGACATCACAGTCAAGGACAGTGTAGCTATCTTTGAAAGTTCTAAAATTCCCTTTTCTGATAAATGAATTATTTTAGACCTTTTGTTCTTAATATTTTGCTTGATTTGAACTAAATTCTCATTTTCCATTTCTCTTATTATGTTTTTAACTGTTATGTGAGAAAAGCAATAATATTAGCTAAATCTAAAACAGTCAATGGCTTTTTGGATACAGATAATGCATAATATGCTGAAAAACAGATTGCTTTAAACAGTACTTTTTCATCACTGTATAGTTTGTTTCCATCTATGTACAACTTGTCGCTTATTCTTCTAAATCTTGTTGCACCTGCTAAATAGCCTAATTTTATAACTTCATCCATTTTTTTAAGTTTTATGAAAGTACTTTTGTATGTACAAATATTTTTTTAATAAAACTTGCATATGTAAAAAAAAAGATAAGATTTGGATGTAAGGTGCAAGTATATATTTATATAGCTTGCACCTTACACCTAAGCTGAAACATTTATATTTAGCCATTTGCATAATTCAGAAAAGGTTTGTATCTTTGAAATGAAGTTTTAGACAGACAGCAAACAGCCAAAGAACGATAGATAAACGTCTTTTTTGAAATCTAAATTGTACCTCCTAAGGCATTGATGTATTGATAAAGAGTTGAATTAAGGCGACTAAGTAGATGGATTCAGTACCCTGTCTCTCTCTATATATAAATATTGATAATCAATATTTTACGGAATAAACACCGACTTTACGTCCAAATTGTAAAGTTGGGTGTTTCTATTTTAAGGCTTAGTCTGAATGACTTTTATAGATATTCAATTATCCGAAGCTTTATGACGAATGTTATAGATAAGATAAATTCTGTGTGTCTGCTTTCTGACGATACAATACAAGCGTTGAAAGAGAGTGTGACCTTATGCCGTTTTCCCAAAAAACATTTGTTGATAAAGGAAAATACATTTTGCAAGTTCGCTTATTTTATAGAAAAAGGGATGACCCGTTCTTTCTGGCTTGTGAACGGAGAAGAAATAACTACTTCTTTTTCTTGTGAAGGGGGAATTGTCTTTAGCATGGATGAATTATATTATAATAAGTTGAGTGAAGAATTTGTAGAAACACTTGAAGACGTTGTTGCATACAAAATATCATTGGCTGACTTGAACAGGCTTTTTCAAACCAATATCGAACTGGCTAACTGGGGACGGATTATCCATCAAAATGAATATAGACGTTTGCAGCGTTCACATAAGGAACGGCTTGCATTGCCGGCCAAAGAACGGTACGAAGAGTTTAAGCAGCAGTTTCCTCAAGTGTGCCAGCGGGCTAATTTGGGATATATCGCATCATATCTGGGGATCAAGCTTTCTACACTTAGTCGTCTCAGGGCCCAAAAATAATTTTTATACGATAAGATTTTGCCATAGAACAAATTTTATGTTTTTCAAGTTGCGTAACTTTGCCACATTATTATGTAACCGTTAACAAAAAACAAATTTGTAAATTATCATGCAAAAAGGAACTACTACTGCATTTTTAGACACAAAACCTCATTATGAACTTCTTGACGGATTGAGAGGGGTCGCTGCTCTCATGGTAATATGGTACCATATATTCGAAGGTTTTGCAACAAGTCCCATGGACCAGCGATTTAATCACGGATATCTGGCTGTCGATTTCTTCTTTATCTTATCGGGGTTTGTTATCGGCTATGCTTATGATGACCGTTGGAAAACGATGAAAACAAAAGACTTTTTCAAACGCAGATTAATTCGTTTGCATCCGATGGTGGTTCTGGGAGCTGTTTTGGGTAGCATTACGTTTTGCATACAGGGTTGTGAGAAGTGGGATGGTTCACAGGTTTCCATTTCGATGGTAATGTTGGCTATGCTTATGGGGATATTTTTGATTCCTGTTGCGCCGGGGGCAGGTCTTGAAGTCCGTGGAAACGGTGAGATGTACCCTTTGAATGGTCCCAGTTGGTCTTTGTTTTTTGAGTATATCGGAAACATACTATATGCATTGTTTATTCGCAAGTTGTCTACGAAGGCTCTCACGGTGCTGGTTGTATTGGCCGGAATCGGACTGGCTTCATTTGCCATATTCAATTTTTCCGGTTATGGCCACTTGGGTGTGGGATGGTCAATGGCAGATTATAATCTGATCGGAGGTTTCCTGCGTTTATTGTTTTCATTCTCTATCGGATTGTTGATGACGCGTGTTTTTAAACCGCTTCAGGTTAGAGGCGCCTTTTGGATATGCAGTCTGGCAATTATTGTTTTGCTTTCCATGCCTTATATCGGTGGTAGTGAATTTCCGTGGATGAATGGTATTTATGATTCCGTATGTGCCATCATTATTTTTCCGTTACTTGTCTATCTGGGTGCTTCGGGAAAAACAACAGATAAAAAGTCATCTAAAATCTGTGAATTCTTAGGAAACATATCTTACCCGTTGTATATAGTACACTACCCTTTCATGTATCTGTTTTATGCGTGGGTATGGAGTAAAGAACTCAGCTTTTCACAGGCGTGGCCGATGGCATTGGTTGTATTTTTCGGAAACATCTTACTGGCTTATCTCTGCCTGAAGTTCTATGATGAACCGGTCAGAAGATGGTTGACTAAGAAGTTTCTGGCAAAGAAATAAAAATAACATCACTGTATCATAAATGAAGGGGTTGCAAAAAAAGATTTTTGCAACCCCTTCATTTATGTCCGGCATATAAACTTAAAGTCTGATACCCCTGCTCTCCATTATCCTGCATATAGAGATAGGCCAAAGAATAAATTTAATCTTTCCATCTTATACAAGACAGATTTCAGTGTATATAAGAAAATCAATTCTCGTATATTCCGATTAGACCATCCGCCGTGATGGTTTCTGCATTTATTTTTAGTTTCCGGCATCTGCTATTATTGTAGAAGCGGATGTGGGCTTTACCGTCCTTGTCCGTACTAACTGAGGGATTCCAGTAAAGAGTACGGCGATAATCGGGAACGGGAGGAAGTGCAGAGTAATTCGGCTGATAGAACTCTTTGACCGGACTATATCCGTCAAGCCATGTTTTTCTGACACCTTTGCCTGCCTCTGTCGGTATTTTGCCTTCCGGATAGGTTTCAATCAATACGGCGCAACCATATAAGTCGGATACATCGAATGGCGAAAACCGTGGGTCTGCATACCGGCAAATAGTGGAAAGGTTTTCAGTAATATAAATCGATTTGATGGCTTCAAGCCTTATATATTTGTATTTATTATAGTCCATCTCAGTATGTCGGGTACATTCATAATTGATAACGAAGAGCGGCATTTTACTTTTGTAATATAGATAATTCCTTTGTGGGACAGGACTGAAATTCTTATTCATATTCAGCATCAGTTCGTGTATGTCGTCACCGATGAATTTTCCGCTGTCCTTTATGTCGTCCAGTTCAGAATGGACGTCATAATAAGCTATTGATTTTGAACGACTGTCGTAAATCTCTTTTTCTTTACTTCTTTTTTTAGCTTTGATGGTCACCTCTTTCAATCGATAGTTCTTTTCGTGGTTGCCTGCTTTAGCCAGTGAATCTGTATAGGCGGCAAAGAAGGTTTCGATGTCGTCTTCTGTCAAGACATTTGTTTCTTTATCCGGAATAGTATCTTCTTCTTTTTTCGTATTGGCGATGTTCACCTGCATATCGGCATAATGATATTTTGCGGGGGGAGGGCTGAACAATCTGTCTAATAGAATACGATAATCTTTCTTTTTTCTGTTGACTGTCACTGCCAATATCAAGTCCCATTTCCCATAGATATCCGATATCAGTGAAAAACGTCCTAAACTATCGGTAGTGATAGCCTCGATGAAGCTGCTGTTTTCTTCATTTTCTCCCCGTTTTTTCAAGAAGCACGATACTTCTACGTTGGGTTTTGGAAGTTGCCGGACGAAAGAAACAACCTGGCCCCGTGTTTCGATACCTTTTTCGGGACCATATTTGAGGTTGAGAGGTTCAATTCCGGTCATTTGCTTCCAAGAGTAGCGGCGCCAACCCTGTATCCTCAATAACAGATCGATTGCCATGCGGTGTGTGTCGTCTTCCGCTTCAAAATAATAGCCGGGATTGCGGACATACCCTTTTATCTCGGACATTAATAGGAGGTCGGTTAGTATATTGCGTCCTGATTCCACTTCATTCATGCCATCTCTTACGGATAAAGCAAATGTGTTTTGTACCGGTTGCATTTCAACTCCGGTTAAGGTAAATTCCAGATTTACTAATTCATAGGGATTGTATGCTTCTTTGTCTGTCCGTGCTTTTATAGATAATCGTTTTTGGGGGTGAATGAATATCAAACGGTCGGACAGGACTTCTCCGCTACCATTGAATAACGCGATACGGGAGACTCCGGGTGTCAATCTGCTTTTATCTATTTTGAAGCGAATGATTTCATTTCCTTCAACGTCGATCAGACAAAACTTGTGAAGCTTTCCTCCGTTGATAACTGCTAATCCCAATAGAGTGGCGGGAGTATTGGGATTCTTTTGCAAAGCAATCTCCACACTGTCTGTGTATGACAGATTATCAACATGTAGCGCATACCCTGTTGGCAGGGCTTCCGGCATATTAAACTGGTGTTTTTTACCATTGAACTCAACGACTGCTTTTTGTTTATCACCTGTAGGTGTGTAATTGAAAACTCCCCGTCCGTCATGGATTGCGGTGAAATGGGCTGTTTCCTGTTTTTCGTCGTTGATAACAGTACCACTCAATGTTATGGGGTTGCCATAGGCATCTGTCGCTTCGAAAGCGATTTGTGACTCTATTCCCTGAATCAGGTTTCCACTTTCGGGGAAGAACTTTAAATTTACTTTTTTGCCTTTTGTCGGTTTGGGGCGCTCCATCGGGTAATTTCCTGTTGAATATTTCCGCATCTCTTTTTCAGCGAAGTTTCCTTCTGTTTGGGGCTTGTCGAAGACCGGCAGAAGTCTTGAAAAAATAATATCTTCCCCAAAGTTAAGCATGTATTTCGTATAGGCACGAACCTCGTAAAAGCCCGAATAAAAGGGTATTTGGTTTAAAGTGAAATCTCCGTGACATTGACCGTTCTCTATTTTTAATATCCGTTTGTCGATTATTTCACCTCCGGGATTCAATAACTCGACATATAAAGTTTTACTCAGGTTTGTGGCCGGGTATAGATCGGAGGTGACCAGAAAACATTTAAACCAGATATCATCACCTTGATAATAGCTGGTATTATCGAATTGCAGGTAAACTTTCTCCTGTGGAATATGTTTTGAGAAATTTTCTATCAGACAGGCGTATTGGCTTAACTTTTGGACAAGGCTGTCTTTGTTTTGTGCAGATACATGAAGACAAAACAGGCATAGGAATAAGTATCCCGTCCATTTTTTTGTTGTTTTCATCTTATTATAGCTTGGTTAAACGGTTATTCTTATTTTCTGCTATACCTTGTTTCAGGTAAAGTTCCTTACTGTCATGCCGGGATTTACCTCTTGCAGGGCTTTTATCAGTTCCTGAGGTGACTCCGGGTCTACCATGACAAATCCGGTGGCATGTTTGATTTTTATTTTCTGTATACCCAAGGCATGGGGAGTATATGTGATACTGGTGATATGATTGAAAGAGCGTTTTTGATGGAAGCCGTTCACAATTTGCAGCATTCCGTTTTCTTTGACGATGTATCTACAGGTTGCTTGCGAAAAGTAGATTGTCGCACCCGGACCTAAGCATGCAGCGCCTATCCATATTGCCTGAATTGTTATGAAACTGATGACAATGCAAGCTACTATGCCTATAGCGAATAGCCAAAGCCCTATCTTGGGATTTCTTGCTTTAAATGTTTGTTCCATCTTTTTTAAGATTATGTTTGTAACTGTCTGATAAAGATAGGAAAAAATAGAATAAAAGAATGGAATAACTTTCTTTTTTTGAGTATTGGCTATGAAAAGATTGATTTGGGTTCTATCCGTGCAGAGATAGACCGGAAAAATAATTCTTTGCCGGTAAACCATTAATTCTGCCTTTTTATCTATTTTTGCCACTTGAGAATTTTTTTAATATTAATCTAACTATCATGAGACGAAAAGCGACTTTACTATTGCTCGTAACATTCGGACTACTGCTTGGCGCAGTGGCACAGGAAAAAATGAAAACAGTGATCGAACCCTTGAAAAATGAAAGATGGTGGGGAGGATTCGTAGCTTTAGGTAACCAGATGCCGTTTGGTGATCATTTGCGGATGCAGGATATGTCACGCAATAATATGAATAATCAGGTAGTTCCGTTCATGCTTTCTTCCGAAGGCCGATATATATGGGCTGAGAAACCTTTCTGTTTTGAGGTGAAAGACGGACAATTGATTATCTATTCGGATTCGGAAAAGATAGAACCGGTAAAAGCGGGGAATACACTGAAAGAAGCTTTACTGGCAGCATCGGCGAAACATTTTCCACCTTCGGGACAGATACCGGAACCTGCTTTCTTTTCTCTTCCACAGTATAATACATGGATTGAACTGATGTATGATCAGAATCAGGAGGACATTATGAATTATGCCCATAAAGCCGTAGAAAACGGATTTCCCCAAGGCGTATTCATGGTAGATGATAACTGGCAGAGATATTATGGTAACTTTGACTTCAAATCCGAAAGATTTCCTGACCCGAAAGGAATGACCGACGAACTGCACAAGATGGGATTCAAAGTAATGCTGTGGGTTGCTCCTTATGTATCGCCGGACAGTCCTGAATTCCGTGAACTGGAAGCAAAGGGATATTTATTGAAAGATAAGAATGGACGTACAGCCATCATCCATTGGTGGAATGGTTACAGTGCCTGCTATGACACCACGAATCCGGAGGCTATGAATCATCTGAAGCAACAGTTAAAAGCCAATCAGGAGAAATATGGTATCGATGGGTTTAAATTTGATGGTGGAGACGTTGCTTATATGACAGGAGAATATGCTTTTCATGATAAAGAGGCCGATGTGAATACTTTTATGGAGAAATGGGCCGAGATAGGTTTGAGCTTTCCCTACAATGAATTGCGTGCTGCCTGGAAGCTGGGTGGTCAGGCATTGGTACAGAGGCTGGGCGATAAGGATTATTCCTGGCGTGCGACTCAGTTGCTAATTCCCGATATGACTGCTGCGGGATTATTGGGACATTATTATACTTGTCCGGACATGGTAGGCGGAGGCCAGTTTGGTGCTTTTCTGAATGTGAAGAAGTTTGATGAAGAGTTGATTGTACGCTCCTGTCAGGTACACGCCCTGATGCCGATGATGCAATTCTCCGTAGCTCCCTGGCGCATCCTGAGTAAAGAAAATGTAGCGATTTGTGCTAAGTATGCCCATTTGCATCAACAAATGGGAGATTATATTCTGGGATTGGCAAAGCATGCTTCCGAAACGGGTGAACCTATTGTTCGGCACATGGAATACCAGTATCCTCATCAAGGATTTATCGATTGTAAAGACCAGTTTATGTTGGGTGACAAATACTTGGTTGCTCCGATGCTGACTTCCGGGACAAGCCGTACGGTGATGCTGCCCAAAGGTAAATGGAGAGATGATCGGGGGAAGGTATTTAAAGGTCCGAAAACAATAACAATAGATGTTCCGCTGGAGCGCTTGCCGTATTTTGAGAAGCTGACTAAATAGTAACTTCTATAATTAAAGAGAAAAGCCACGCTAACATTACATAGCGTGGCTTTTGTTTTGGGTTTAAACTACTTCTGTGTTATTTTACACGAATGATGTTGTAATTCAGGTCGCTGGCAGATACTTCCAGGCTGTCGTCAGCCAGAGTAAGGGTAGTATCATTGGCGATTACGAAATAAACAGGTTCGCTTCCGTCACTCGGATTCAGTTTAAGAGCCGTTTTCTTTTTATTCTTTACGGTTTTCTCCACTGTCACCGGTTTTCCTTTAGAAGTGAAGGTTTTGTCTTTACCTTTGCCTTCGGCATCCAGATAAGTGACGTCCAGTGTATACGTTGTATCGGCCGCATTCGCCAGTGTGTTCAAGGTTAACACGTAGCGGATACCCGGACCGTCAGCAGCGGGAAGTACACCTTCATAAACCTGAGTTTCTTCCATAGTGGGTTCCATAACCACTGCCAAACTGTCTGCGGCTGCTTCTTCAGCTTTTGTTCCTTTTGATTGGCAGGATACCAATGCAGCAACAACGGCTGCCAACATAATTACTTTTTTCATTGTTAAGTGCTTTAAATTAATATAAAAAGTGAGTGCTATTCCTACTCTTCTTCTTTCTTTATGACAAGCAGCTTATCGACCCTCCCGCGGTCCATGTCCACTACTTCGAACTGCAGGTTTTTATAAATGAATATATCTCCGGCTTTTGGAATGCGTCCTATCAGGAACATCGCAAGTCCGCCCAATGTGGTAAAGTCTTCCGACTCGATGTCATCATAAGAGAGAATTCCCATCTCTTCCATAAAGTCCCCGATGTTCATCGAAGCTTCTACCAACAAAGAGCCGTCCTGTCTGCGAACGATTTCCTCTTCTTCAGTATCGTCCTCTTCCAGAATGTCTCCAAAGATACTTTCGGTCAGGTCGTGCAGGGTAATAATGCCCTCCGTGCTGCCATACTCGTTAACAACAACTCCGAACTTATTTTTGTTCTTCTTAAATAGCTCTAAAACTTTTTTTGCGTACAAACTTTCCGGTATAAATAGTGCCGGACGGGTGATTTCTTTCAGATCAAACTCCTGTTCGGTGCCTACCATTAAGATAATATCTTTTACAGAAACGACACCTGCTATCTCTTCTGTATTATCATCGATCAGCAGGTATTTGCTGAAGTGTTTATCTTCGATGGTCTGAAGGACTTTTTCTTTACTGTCTGTCGTATGCAGAACGATCAGGTCGCGACGATGGGTCATCAGTTCGTTGGCACGTTTATCCGAAAACCGGAATACATCGCGCAACATTTCGGTTTCTTCTTTGTCGATGACTCCCTGTTCCGAACTTTGATGCAGAATCATTTTCAATTCTTCTTGGGTCATCAGCCGCTCTTCACTTTTCAGCCCAATCAGCTTATTAAGCAGGCGGGTAGAGATGCTGAGTAACCATACGAAAGGATAAGAAATTTTAGTCAGCAGAATCATGACGGGGCTTAACAGGGTTGCATAGCGTTCCGGATTACTAAGAGCAATGGATTTGGGAACCAGCTCTCCGATGATCAGCGACAAATAAGTAATGATGACTACTGTGGTAATCATAGCGAGGTCTTTTGCATAAGGTTCGGCTCCCGGAATCATAGCGAAAAGGGGAACTACATCGTCGGCAATGGCCACTCCACCATAAGCACCCGATATGATACCGATCAGCGTAATACCAATCTGGATGGTAGAAAGAAATTTTTCGGGTTCTTCCAATTGTTTCAGTACTCCCCGTGCTGATTTATTTCCTTTGCTTACCAGGGTTTCAAGGCGTGCTTTACTTGAAGATACTAAGGCGATCTCGTACATGGCAAAAATACCATTCAGTACGAGTAAAAGAATAATGATTAAGAATTCCATATAGATGTGAATAGTTTCATGACCGCAAATTACACTAAAGTACGGACTCATGCAAAATCTATCGAAATTATTAATGAATTTTTTCAAAAAAAGTTGAGGCCGACCCTCCGGATGTGGGGGCCGGCCTTATGTAGGATCAGAAAATGTTGTATCCGGGTTTATTTATTCTTGGTGTATTCGTCAGCTTTTTCTTTAGCTCGGGCTACGCGTTTGGCTGTATCCGGATGTGAAGAGAACATTTTCTGGAATTTGGATTCTTTCGGGGCTTCGGCCGATAATTCCAATAATTTGTTCAATGCATTGTACATTGCGTATGGATCGATATTATGTTTGATGCTAAATTCAAAACCATAGTCGTCCGCCTCTGTCTCCTGTTTCTGAGAGTATTGCGCACCGGCCAATGCTTCCGCCATGGCACCCAGTTCAGAATCTGACAGTTTAGCTACAGTCGAGCTGGCAGCTCCTGCGGCATTTTTTACGGCCGAACGGAGATAAGCATTCTTCATTGCATCTTTTGAGTCTGTATGAATCACGTGTCCGATTTCGTGTCCTACTACAGCCATTACTTCATCGTCTGTCATAATGTCCATCAGACCGGCACAAATGCGTACACTGCCGTCACCACATGCAAAAGCGTTCACATCCACAACCTCGTATACGCCGAAATTTACTTTCAGTCCGTCCACTTCTTTGATGTGTCCGGTCAGTTTCTCCAGTCGTTTGCCATACTCACTGTCAGCAGCTGTCAGCGGATTGTGGGTATCCATCCATTGCATATATTCTTTGCTCATAGCTGCAATGTCGGCATCCGACAGCGTGATTGCTTTAGCTGCGTCACTTCCTGCCTGTACCACTTTGCCTACATTGATTTTTTTACCGCCGATTTTAAATTGTGCCGAGGCAGTCGTGAAGCACATTCCACATAACAGTGCTGCGATAAAAACAATTCTCTTTTTCATTTTAGTAAGTTTTTGTAATTAATAATATAGTTGTCTATGTGTTTAATATTCAAATGTGATTCCTAATGTAGGCATTAAAGTTCCGCTTTTTTGAGAGATGTATTTCATCTTATAGCGTTGTTCGGCTATCGGAGCCGACGGATTTTCGATGACTCCCGTACTCATCAATATGTCCGGCTGGCGGAACTTGCTGTTTGTCACATTTTGCAGGTCAATGTAAAAACCGAGCATACAGCGTTTCAAATAGAATGTTTTGTCAACGCGGACATCCAGTTGCCCAAAGGCCGGCAAGCGTCCTGTGTTATATTGGCCGTAATCATAATAGGGCCGTCCTTGGGCATTCCATGCCGTCACCAGAGAGGATTTGTCAATATCGTAAGGTGTGTAGGGGGCTCCGCCGATGTAACTGACCTTCATTCCCAGACTCCAGTTGTGAGGAAAGTTATAGGTTCCACTCATATTGAATATGTATCGGTTGTCCCAGGCGGAAGCTATGTATTCGGATTCTTTGTTGTTGCGGTATTCACTTTTGAATAATGTGAACGAAGAGGACAGATTCAGCTTTTTGGCTATCAGCCATTTCATCAGTATTTCTGCTCCATATGCCCTTCCTTGTGAGGTAGAACTTAATGCTTCATTCCCGATCACTCCGTAATCGTTTCCTTTACAGGCCAGAGGTATCCCGTCGACAATAGAGAATGGTATTTTATCATATTTTTTATAGAAACCTTCAATAGATAACTCGAAGGTATTGCGCGGACGCCAACTCAGCCCTATGCTTTCCTGACTGACTCTCATGTAACGGAGGTATTTGTTGACCAGTTTGCCATTGTTATTCTTGAATCCCAATCCGGTATAAGGAGGCAACTGATAATACAGTCCGGCATTCCCGCTCAAGTAGACTCCATCCGTCAGCCGGTAGGAGAGTGACAGGCGGGGAGACAACTGATCGGACATTCCCTTCATGCCGGAAGAGAAGTTGTTGGCATCAGTCCGTACTCCGAGTGAGGTGGTAAACCGTTCGTCGGGTGTAGCATAACTAATGGTTCCGAATAATCCCCAGCGCCAAAATCCCAAATAGGTATGATAATCGAAGGTCTTGCCTCCATCGATATAAACCCGTTGGAAAGTGGTATTGGTATATTGCGAATAGTCCAGGTTAGCTCCCAAATTTACTTTCCAGTTTCCGAACGTCGAGGCATTTTCTATCCGGAACTTGGTCTCCTGTTCCACCGAGCGTAATTTCAATGACAGGTTTTTTGCACTACTTTCGTCGTTGTTCAGATATTTGGTGTTGCGGTTATTCAGATAACTGTGGCTTATAACAACAGATTGTACATGGGCTCCGGCATAATGACGGTATACCGCTCCCAGTGTGAAGGTTTCCTGCTGAATTTTAGGTAAATAGCTGAGGATATATTCGGCTTTTTCTCCGTCGAGTTTCGTGTTCAGTTTCATGTTGTCGATGCCGCCAAGCCCCAGTACAGTCAGTTCGTTAGTCGTATTGAAACGGGTTTTCAATTTGAATTGCGCATCTGTAAATGTAGGCAGAAATGGTAGGCCCAGCATATCGAACAGGAATTGGAGGTAAGACTGCCGTACTGAAACCAGATAGGAAGTCTTTTTGCCAAGATGTCCGTTAGATGCTAAAGATACCTCCGAGGCACCCAGTGTCGCCTTGAGTGAATTGCGTTCCATGTCGCCGTCACGCAATTTGAAGTCAAGCACCGAGCTGAGTGAATTGCCTTTGTCGGCAGGAAAGGCTCCGGTATAGAAATTCACTTCACGGACCAAGTCGGCATTGATGATTCCTACGGGACCACCCGATGCCCCTTGTGTACTGAAATGATTAATGTTAGGTATTTCCACTCCGTCCAGATAGAATCGGTTTTCGGATGGAGAACCACCCCTGACAATCAGGTCGTTCCTGTATCCTGCCGGAGAGAAAGCAACCCCCGGATATGACTGTACGATGCGTGAAATATCCCGGTTGGCCCCCGGACTTTTCTCAATTTCCTGCAGGCCGATGATGCGTAGTCCGACAGGACTTTCCAGATCACGCCGGAAGGGGGAGGCGGTCACTGTGACTCCTTCCAGTTCGGTCAGGTTCTCTTCCGTTTCGATTTGGATGGTAAGATCTTTAGTGGAGACAATATATTCGGGGGTAAGTACCGTTTTATATCCTACCGCAGATGCCTGAAGGCGATAAATACCGGGGGGGACTTCCTGGATGTTGAAGTGCCCTTCAGCATCTGTCACCGCTCCACGTCCCAGCCCCAAGATCAGTACATTGATAAATTCCAGTGGTTGACGGCTGGCTTTGTCAATTACAGTCCCCTTGATTTTGTGCGTTGGTTGCGCACCGGCTGCCGTGAGCAAGCCCAAAAGAAACAGGAAGAAAACAGTTTTTTTCATTGGCCTGGTTTCAATATACTTTGTGAATTCTGTGCAAAGTTATATAAAAAAGGTTTTGCCTCTCGTTTTTATCTGCTATTTTTGTGGGGAAGTTTTAAATATAAATTATGAAAACCATAAAGCTGATTACTTGTAATGATGCCGTTCAAGCTCATATCATTCAGGGAGCACTTGCTAACGAAGGCATCGACTCTCTGTTACATAATGAAAATATGTCGACATTGTTGCGAGGTTATGTCCGTGACATCTCCGGAGTAGATGTTTTGGTGGCCGATTGTGATTACGAAGCGGCCGTGCGATTGTTACAGCAGAATCAGATGATTCCTGAAGAACAGAAGTTTTGTCCTTTCTGCGGTTCGGATCAAATTAGGTTTGTTCTTAAAAAGGAGCACCGGATGAAAGCCATCAGCGCTGCCATCGCTTCTATGCTGGCAGGTGTTCCGCCGGGAGATAATCATTGGGAATATATTTGCAGCCACTGTGGAAAAGCTTTTGAGAAACCGGTTGCGGAATTCAATCCTGTTGTTCCCGAAGTGGGGGATTAACAAAGGTAAACGCTAAAAAACATAGATTAAAAATGAAAAGAAGAAACTTTATTTTGGCTTGTCTGCTCTTACTCGCTTTACCTCTTAGCGCTGCAAAAGTGGATACGCTGATGGTGAAGAGCCCCTCTATGAATAAGGAGGTTCAAGTAGTGGTAGTGACTCCTGATGTTGCTTCTGGAAAACAGGCGGTGGAGTGTCCTGTGCTCTATTTGTTGCATGGTTATGGCGGCCATGCCAAGACTTGGATTCAGATAAAACCGAACTTACCGGAAATCGCAGATGAAAAAGGGATTATTTTTGTATGTCCCGACGGGAAAGACAGTTGGTACTGGGATAGCCCCAAGAATCCGGCGTACCGGTATGAAACATTTGTTTCTTCGGAGTTAGTGAGTTATATTGACCGGAATTATAAAACGATTGCCGACCGTAAGGGGCGTGCCATCACCGGACTCAGTATGGGAGGACATGGGGCTATGTGGCTCGGCATCCGTCATAAAGATGTGTTTGGAGCAGCAGGAAGCACCAGTGGAGGTGTCGATATCCGCCCTTTTCCGCAGAATTGGAGTATGAACAAACAGTTGGGTGAAATGGCTTCCAATAAAAAGGTGTGGGATGAACATACGGTAGTCAATCAACTTGATAAAATTCAGAATGGCGATCTCGCTTTGATTATTGATTGTGGTGAAGATGATTTTTTTCTGAATGTAAACAAAGACTTTCATAACCGGTTGTTGGGGCGCAAGATCAATCATGATTTTATTACCCGTCCCGGTGAACATAACGGGAAATACTGGAATAATTCCATTGATTATCAAATCCTCTTCTTCAGTAAGTTCTTTGCCAAGAAGTAGGGAACAGGTGATAAAGAGCATTCTGGGATTATAAGTGCCACTCTTCTCCCTCCGTATATGAAGCCTGGGTAGGTTTGGATGGGGCATTACTTCACTACTTCGTGAGGGCAGAGGCAAAGCCGTTCTTCTTATTCAATATTGATATTGATGGTTCTCGTATCTGTTTTCGTTTCATTGTATGCATTACCGTTTATATCGATCACAGTACCCGTAGAGGTAGTCTTTGCTATGATTCCGGTTGGTTTGCCGTCTTTATCCAGTTCATAAGTGTATTTTGTATATTCCTCCTCGTTTCCTTCCGGAGTGTTTCCGATAATCAGATACTTTGACTGGGTGCCCAACAGTCTGGCATAAATAGCGTCGGTGTGGAGGGACAGGGGGTAAATATCACAAACCTGCAGGCAGGGAAGCTGATACAGGTTCTTCGTATTTCCCACCTGATAATTGGTTTGCTGGCCATTGGCTATGATATGGCTTAAATTTCCGTTATCGTATGCCAATTCCACAGAAGAATAAGGTGTACCGTCTATTTCTTCGTCGATCCGAGTAAGATATTCGCTGGAATATGTGAATTTATACTTTCTGATCTGGCTGGACAATTTATAAGTGCATTCGGTGGCATATCCCGTATCTCCTAAAGTATAGGTACCCGTATTCCCGTTTTCATCCGTCAACGTCACTTCGTTGCCGGAGTAGGAAAGAGTCACTTCGTGTGTCAGGTTCTGTCCGTAGAACTCCTGTACAGTGGTGTGGGTCGTTAATTTATTGTTATTGAATACGTAAATATCCGTGCGGTATACATCGCCTCCGTCACTGTGCAAATTTTCCTTCAGGGTCATTTGGTTGAAATCGGGAACCGGGGGAAGATTCTGCTCTTCCTTATCATCGGTACATGCCGAAACAGCCATGACAGAAAATGATAAAAGGAAACAGTATAAAAGTTTATTCATATCAATAATGTTTTATTCGCCTGCAAATGTAGTTAATAACCTCTTTATCTACCACGATTATGGTATAAAAATGCCTTCAATGTGCGATTTCTTCCCCGGTCGGATTCTTCTATCTTTGCAACATATAAAAATTGGACACTGACAATAAACTCTAAATATAGATAGCAAATGGAAACGAAGAAATTACATTTTGAGACTTTACAACTTCATGTTGGACAAGAGACTCCCGATCCGGCAACCGATGCACGTGCCGTACCTATTTATCAGACAACTTCTTATGTATTCCGGGATTCGGCCCATGCTGCCGCACGTTTCGGATTGCAGGACCCGGGGAATATTTATGGACGTCTTACCAATTCCACTCAGGGAGTATTGGAAGAGCGTATAGCGGTTCTCGAGGGTGGAGTAGGCGGTCTTGCCGTTGCTTCCGGAGCCGCAGCCGTGACATATGCTATCGAGAATATCACTCGTTCCGGTGACCATATTGTAGCTGCCAAGACCATTTATGGGGGCACATACAACTTGCTGGCACATACTCTGCCTACTTATGGAGTAACAACCACTTTTGTAGATCCGTCCGACCTTTTTAATTTCGAACGGGCTATTCGTGAAAATACAAAGGCGATATTTATCGAAACTCTGGGAAACCCCAATTCCAATATTATCGATATGGATGCCGTAGCCGCCATTGCCCATAAATATCGGATTCCGCTGATTGTGGATAATACTTTCGGTACGCCTTACCTTATCCGTCCCATTGAGCATGGAGCAGATATCGTAATACATTCTGCCACTAAATTCATTGGTGGACACGGCAGTTCGTTGGGAGGGGCTATTGTCGATTCCGGTAAATTTGATTGGGTCGCTTCCGGTAAATTCCCTCAACTGACCGAACCTGATGCAAGCTATCATGGTGTACGGTTTGTAGATGCTGCCGGGGCAGCTGCCTATATTGTCCGTATACGTGCCGTACTGTTGCGCGATACGGGAGCTGCCATCAGTCCGTTCAATGCTTTTATTCTGTTACAGGGATTAGAGACTTTGTCTTTGCGTGTAGAACGACATGTAGCCAATGCTTTGAAGGTTATTGATTTTCTGGTGAACCATCCGAAGGTAGCAGCTGTTAATCATCCATCGCTGCCCGATCATCCGGATCATGCTATCTATCAGCGTTATTTCCCTGATGGAGCAGGTTCTATCTTCACTTTTGAGGTAAAAGGAGGAACGGAGGAAGCGCAGAAATTTATCGATAGTCTGCAGATATTCTCTTTGCTGGCCAATGTGGCCGATGTGAAGTCGCTGGTGATTCATCCGGCCACTACCACACACTCGCAACTGAATGCACAGGAGTTGGCGGAGCAGGGAATTAAGCCCGGAACGGTAAGACTTTCGATAGGTACGGAACATATTGAAGATATTATTGATGACTTGCGTCAGGCATTAGAGAAAATTTAAAAAATGGATATAGCAGCATTATTATCAGGAGGAGTAGACAGTTCGGTTGTGGTACACTTGCTTTGTGAGCAGGGATATAAACCTACACTTTTTTACATAAAAATAGGGATGGACGGAGCGGAATACATGGATTGTTCCGCCGAAGAGGATATCGAGTTATCTACTGCCATAGCTCGGCGTTACGGTTTGGAACTGGAAGTTGTGGACCTGCATCGGGAATATTGGGATAATGTGGCTGCTTATGCCATCGAGAAGATACGGAAGGGACAGACACCGAATCCGGATGTGATGTGCAATAAACTGATCAAGTTTGGATGTTTTGAACAGCAGGTAGGAAAAGATTTCGATCTTACGGCAACCGGACATTATGCTACGACTTTGCAACTGGGGGAGAAAACTTGGTTGGGTACAGCTAAAGACCCTATAAAAGACCAGACCGATTTTCTGGCACAGATTGATTATCTGCAAGTTTCAAAGTTACTGTTTCCGATAGGAGGACTGATGAAGCATGAAGTTCGCGAGATAGCTTTGAAGGCCGGGTTGCCCAGTGCCCGCCGGAAAGACAGCCAGGGAATTTGTTTTTTAGGCAAGATAAATTATAACGATTTCGTCCGTCGCTTTCTGGGTGAAAAAGAAGGGGCGGTGATCGAACTCGAAACAGGTAAAAAGATTGGAACCCATCGCGGCTATTGGTTTCATACCATTGGCCAGCGAAAGGGGTTGGGATTGGGGGGAGGCCCTTGGTTCGTTGTGAAAAAGGATATTCAGGATAACATTATTTACGTCTCACATGGGTACGATGCTGATAAACAGTACGGATACGAATTCAGGATGAAAGACTTCAACTTTATCACAAGTAATCCGTGGAAAGATTCGACAGGCGAGGAGGACGTTACGTTTAAGATCCGGCATACACCGGAGTTTATCAAAGGGCGCTTGATACAGGATGCAGACGGTTACCGGATTATCTCTTCCGAGAAATTACAGGGAATTGCTCCGGGACAGTTCGGGGTGATTTATGATGCCGAATCCAGAATTTGTTTCGGGAGTGGTGAAATAGGATGATGCCTCGCCCGAAAATCTTTCTTTCGTTTTTTCAAATATAATATTCCGCCAAGTCAACAATGCCTGCCCGCATGGCATATTTGATGGCCTCGTGCACATTGTTCACTCCCAGTTTACGGAATATATTCTTTCGGTGACTGTTGATGGTATGGAAGCTCAGATTCTTCTCTGCGGCTATCTCTTTGGTCGTTTTTCCCAAAGCTATTTCTTTCAGGATTATTTTTTCTGTCGGTGTAAGCAGGCGGTCTTCCTGCGGCACGAAAGTATGCACGGATGAAGCAGTGTTTGTATTTCCGCTTCCCGATAACAGCAGATTGCTTACGTGATTGCAGATAAAGCGTTCTTTGCGTGATGCGCATTGCAGAGCCGACATAATTTCTTCTTTGGAGTTATCTTTCAACACTACTCCGAACGCATGGCTGCTGAACAAGACCTGCCTCAGGAAGCCGATACTCAATTCGTCGGAGAACAAGAGCCAATCCGACTCTTTGAATCGTTCCTGAAGGATAATCAGTTCATCCGCACCGGAAAAATCGAACAATGTATAATCTAAAATAACCACCGCTTGCGGATGAATGCGTAATAGCTGAACCAACTCTATTTTATTGTCGGCTTCCAGCAACAGGCTTACTTCTTTCTGCTTGCTTAACAAAAACATCATTCCTGCTTTCGTGATGTCTTGGTTATCTGCGATGATATATTCTCTCATAATCTATCCATAAAAAAACTCCGTTGCAAATGTACACTTTTTGTGCGATTTGCAACGGAGTTATGTGAATTAGTTACGAGTAGAGGGCCACTCGTTACTTTTATTACCATGAACGGCCTTTAAATACATCCGACTGACTCAGCGGAACGAGGTTACCGCTCAGAGTTAATGTATTGGAGTTGAAGTTCGGGTTAATGGTTACAGTAGCGTTATTTCCACCGTTGGTCAATGTGATAAATACCTGAGCCGAGATACCGATACCCTGTACGCTGAAGTTACAGTTTACGTTTCCTCTTTTATCGGTAGTCACTTTTACGTCCGAAGTAGTTCCATCCACAGTTACACCACCAATTCCGTTAGGGCCGGGGTACGGAGTGTTGAATGCCACCTGCACAGTTGCTCTCTGTCCATTCAGCATCACAAAGTTAGTGTTTGACGACACGAAAGCGGTCTGGCCACGTTTGAAAATCACTTGGTCGGCTTCCAATACAAACTGTTTGTCTTTGATAGCTTGTACGGCTTGTTGATACGCTACTTGGTCGGCAGCCTGTTCTTCGGCTTTCAGTCTGGCTCTTTCGGCGTCTCTTTGTGCCTTGCGGTCTGCCCGACGCACCTCCCTGTTAGACTCTTGTGCATACATCATGGTCGATGCACTTACTAATACCAATGCTACTAATGCAATAAACTTTTTCATAACTTTTTTTTGTTTAGGTTTAAAACTGTTGTTCGTTTATTCCAAGAACAACTCCCTTTTCAGATTGTTCACTTGCGTCTCACAATTTTATATCCGATAGCGGCAATCGTAATGCTCATTAACGGACTGATAATGTTGAAGAAGCAATAAGGAAGATAAACCAGTGTCGGAACACTTAATATCGTGGCCTGTGTCATTCCGCAGGTATTCCATGGTATCAAGACGGAAGTTACTGTAACAGAATCTTCCGTAGTCCGGCTGAGCAGACAGCTTTCATAACCTTTCTTTTCATATATATCCCGGAACATGTTTCCGGTCAGGATAATGCTGATATATTGGTCGGCTGTGGCGAGGTTCAGGAAGATACCCGAACAGACCGTAGAAGCCACCATGCTAACCGTATTTTTCATGAAGCGGACAAATACGGAAGTGATACTTCCCAACATTCCGCTGGCAGTCATGGCTCCTCCGAAGCACATGGCACAGATGATAAGCCATACCGTATTCATCATACCCGCCATGCCACGGGTGGCCACAAGTTCGGTGAGTGCTTCGTTGCTTGTCTGTAGGCTGGTTCCTCCATAAAGGGTCATCATCAATCCTTTAAAGATGGACTGAATACCTTCGGAATTCTGAGCACCGGATATTTCTTGCAATAGATCGGGTTGGAAGAATACCGCAAATACTCCTGCCAATGCTGCCGACAAGAACAAGGTGATAATGGAAGGTACCCGACGGGCAATCAGTATGCCTGTTCCTATCGGTACAATCAGCAACCATGGCGTAATGTGGAATTTTCCTGCCAGTGCTGCCGAGAACTCTGCTATATGTTCTGTATTTCCGGCATTGTGTGACAGCCCGGCTACAGTGAAGATTATCAAGGTGATGATTAATGATGGCACAGTGGTTATCAGCATATAGCGGATGTGCTTGAACAGGGGGGTGTCGGTAACCGAGGCGGCTAATATCGTAGTATCCGATAACGGTGAGATTTTATCTCCGAAGTAAGCTCCCGAAATAATAGCTCCGGCGATCCATCCTTCTTCAAAACCTTGTGCTTTCCCGATTCCCATTAGGGCGATCCCGATGGTGGCAATCGTGGTCCAGGAACTTCCGGTCATAACCGATACCAATGCGCAAATAATGCAGGTAGAGGTCAGGAAAAAACTGGGATGAATGATTTGTATACCGTAATAAATCAGTGTCGGAACTACGCCACTGATCATCCACGCACCACTCAGGGCGCCAATAATTAAGAGGATAATCAGTGCGGAAGATACACCGGTAATATTGTTCGTAATAGCCAGTTCAAAGTCTTTCCATCCTATCTTGTAGAATCCCATGCCGATCAGTACACAAACAGCTGTTGTGGTCAGGAGGGACACCTGGCTGCCTCCGCTGAGTGCATCGCTGCCAAATGTGCGTATGGTGGCAAATAGCAGGGCAACCAGTACGATCAAGGGGATCAACGAGACAAGGGGCGAGGGGATTTTTTTCATGATTCTTCTTTTCCTTTTTTATTTTCAAGCATCTATTCCTGTAAATGTTTTCAGTGCGTAACCTATCAGGAAGCTGATACCGGCTACACTGAAACTGAGTACCGCCATTTCGGTAAATCTTTTGCGGAAGCTCTCTCCGCGTGCCACGGAATAGTAGTAATTGAACAATGCGATGATCATTAAAGCCATGGCCAACATTACCCCTAAAGCTATCAGTACGTTTTCAATCAGGATGAACGGAGCAACCAGTGCCGCCACCGTGATGATATAGGCGATTCCCGTATAGATAGCTGCTTTCACCGGGTGTTTGTTTTCTCCGCCTTCCGATTTGGTCGAGAGGTATTCGGACGAAGCCATTGATAAAGCTGCCGCTATTCCGGTGATGCTTCCGGTCAGGGCAATCAGCCTGGAGTCGCTTAATGCCAAAGTGAAACCGGCCAGTGCTCCGGTAAACTCTACCAAGGCATCATTTAGGCCGAGTACTACCGATCCCATATATTCAAGCCGCTCTTCGTTGATCAGTCCGATTAGTTTCTGTTCGTGGATTTCCTCTTCTTTGGCCAACTGCTGGAGATCCGGAAAATCGGTATATTTGGCATAATCATGATGTGCGTTCTCTTCGCTCGATTCCATCAGCTTAATTGCAAATGTAATACCCAGGACCCGTGCCAACCAGTAGTATTTGGCTATACGCATCCGGTCGGGTGCTACATCGGTTCCTGTATACTTCTTCAGTGTGGCATAATGTGCCTTTTCTTCTGCTGAAATCAGGCGTAATACTCTGCGGTTCGATTCGTCTTTTTCAATAGAGGCCAGCCGTTCGTATACGATGCTTTCGGTTTTTTCGTTTCTTTGGAAACGGATAAACTCTTCATTCATTTCTTTATTCAGGTTCGTTTTCATAACTCTTAATTTTGCAAGATATCCTGTCTTCTGCACCACCAATAGCGGATAAATAATACCCCTGTGAACATAAGTGCCAGTGAGAGTCCGGTGTAGAAAACCGAGATGAACGTATCGGGTAACAGATGTAGCGAACGAATGGTGATTCCCATCGCTATCATGAAGCACATGACAATCCATCCCTTTGCGTCGAAAAAAGAGAAGGGGCAATTCTTTTCCTTTTTCTTTTGTTCGATCCGGCGGGTATGTTTATAGTAGAGCTTTCGGAAGACGAGAATAAAAAACAATAGGAAGACAACCGTAGCTTCGCCTACCTTGAAGTGCCAGTGGCGTGAGTCATTGAGCCAGGTCACAATACCTATACGCAGGAGATTGGCCCCCGCTATTATCCAAACGATACCGGCTGTGATTAATAATACTTGTCTGTTTACTCCGTACTTCATGTCTATATAACAATTATTAGGTGACTTCGGATTATCGTTTTGAGAAAAAAGTAATCAGCAGTGAACCGATGGTCAATGCTATTCCCGTACCAACGACTCCATGCCAACCGAATGCCTGCCAGAATGTTCCTGCCAGAAACGTCCCCGTAGAGGCACCTATGAAGTAAGTGGTCATAAAAATTGTATTAATGCGGTTAGAAGCACTCGGACAGAGTTCGAAGATGCGGGTCTGGTTACTTAATTGGATACATTGCATACCTATATCGATGATAATGATGCCGGCAACTATACCCCAATAAGAGTTTTCCCCTGCAAACAGCAGGAACCAAGCCAATAAAATCAGTCCGCATCCGATGAAATTGAATCGTCTGACCCCGACTCTCCGTACATACTTTCCTACGAGGGAAGCTGACAAAGCACCGGCAATGCCACACAACCCTAACATACCGATGACATGGCTGTCGGCATAGAACGGGGCACCTCCCATCTTAAATGCCAGACACGACCACATAGCCAGAAATGAACCGAAAGCAAGTGCTGCACGGACAGAGAAAATGCGAAGTTCGGGATATTGCTTCAATAATGAATACAAAGACTTCATTAAGTCGCTATACCTTCCCTGAAAGTTAGGGCGTATGTCCGGCAATACCCGCATGACCACAATGCCACATAACAGCATCATACCTGCGGCGATATAATACATTTCGCGCCAGCCAAACAGTTCTCCTATAAATCCGCTGACCACTCGTGAAGCCAAGATGCCGGTCAGTAATCCCGAAACTACGATCCCTACGTTCCGTCCCTTGTTTTCCGGACGCGAGAACTGAGAGGCTATCGGGATAAATATTTGTGGCATCACCGAACAGATACCTGTGAGAAGCGAAGCACAAAGAATGATATGGATGTTGGGAGCCATTGCGATGACGAGCAACGAGAGAATCAATACGGAGAAACTGGTAAGAATGATACGTTTCCGCTGGTATAAGTCACCTAAAGGAACGATAAACAATAATCCGAGCGCATAACCGATCTGTGTCACCATGGCGATCAGATTGGTTTTAAACTCCGAAACGCCCAGTTCATGGCGAATCATGTTCAGTAAGGGCTGGTTATAGTAAAGGTTGGCTACCGATATGCCTGCAACAATGGCGAGTGTCCAAAGTATCGAAGCCGGTAATCCACCATTTTCTTTCAAAATCTGTTTCATGGCGCAAAGTTACCATTTTGGGGGCTATTCCACAAAGAACGTTGTTGAAATTGTATTTCCTTCGTCGTCTACTGCTGTCAGCGAGTGCTTTCCCGGAGCAGGGCGTAGAGAGAATTTATGGAAGTCCTGTGTCTGCATCAGGTAGGTTTCGTCCAGATGCCAGTAGACAGTTGTGTTGGGATGGCTGTGGACCAATTCGACGGTCAGCTGTCCTTGGTTACCATCCATCTGTTTAGGCAGATGGATCCGCGCTCCCATCGGAGGATAGATAAACTGCATCGGCTGGAAACGGTCTTCTCCGCATCCGGGTTTGAAGGGGGGGAGCGGATGATACTCAGGATGATGCTGTTTATAATACCACTCCCATACGGGTGGAAGGGTAAACCAGTTTCGGCGGACAACCGGTTCACTGTCAGCACAGTTTTCATAGATACGGAACCGTTCATCTGCTGATAGGGTGACCGGGTGGTGATAGGGGCAGGCTTCCGTTCTGAGGCCTTCCGGAAGAATAAACAGGGTATCTGTTTCTTCACAAAACCGTCCTTTCAAATGTCCGGATTGCCGACAGATCTCTGCTTCAACCAGTTTACCTTGTGGGCGCTCGAACCAGGGAGAGGAGGGGAGCAGATTGAATACATCGAACAGGACAGGCCCCGCTGTACGGGCCCCTACCAGTCCGGGCTTGCCTTCACCCGTAGCATTTCCAACCCATACACCTACGGCATATTTTGGAGTTACCCCCACTGCCCAGGCATCCCGGAAACCATAACTGGTACCCGTTTTCCAGGCAATGGTTTGCATGGAAGGGATGGTACGCCAGTCTATCTCTTCGGGGCGGTTTACTTCTTTGATGGCGTCAAATGTCTGCCAGACTGCTCCGGGTTGGAATGGCGGATGTTGAATGATGGCCGGGGATCGGTGGGCGGAGAGGGAGTCCGATAATAATAAGGTACAAGGGGTCTGTACCAGTCCGTTGAGGCTGCGTCCCATATTGGCATAGGCCGAAGCGACATCCCAAAGGGTAGCTTCCGCTCCTCCCAGAATCAAAGAAAGTCCGTAGTGTCCTGAGGGACGGTTTAAGGTGGTCAGCCCTATCTGCTTCAGAAAATTGTGGAACTTGGGTACTCCATACCGTTGTAACATTGTGACCGAAGGAATGTTGAGCGAACGTGCGATGGCTTCCGAAGCCGGTACGGCACCTTCGAATTGCTGGTTGAAGTTTTGTGGAGTAAAGCCATTAATGTTGACCGGAACGTCCGGTAACAGAGTATTGGGAAGAATCTCTCCTTCCTGTAGCATTGCATAATAAAGAAAGGGCTTGAGAATGCTTCCTGTGCTGCGTGGTGACCGGATTACATCTACCTGGTTACCGCTCTTTTTCTTGTCGAAGTGTACATTGCCGCAATAAGCAATGGCCTGATTGGTACGAATGTCAATTACGAGGATGGCCATATTTCGGATATCACTTCGCTTGAATTCGCTGTTCCACCGTTCTACCAGACTTTCTATCTGAGTTTGTATACCCTTGTCGATGGTCGATACGGAATATTCTCCATTTCGGGTCTGATAGAAATGGTCTGTCAGATGGGGGGCTATCTGTGGAAGAGGCAAAGGTTCCTGGGGGAGTGGCTCGCTGATAGCCAGTTCATAAGTGGAAGTATCGAGAATACCTTTTTGGTGCAGGTGTGTCAGCAGTCGGTTTCGTTTGTCAAGTAATGCTTGCCGGCTTTTCGAAAGGTGGATCATGGCGGGAGAGTTGGGAAGTACGGCAAGCATAGCCGATTCCGCCCAGGATAGTTCTTCTGCCGAGTGTCCGAAATAGCGCCATGCAGCAGCATCCAGTCCCACTACATTACCTCCGAAGGGGGCATGCGAAACATAAAGTGACAATATCTTCTTCTTGGAATAACGGAACTCCAGCCGGGTGGCTCCTATCATCTCGATCAGTTTTTCCTTGAATGTACGCGGCTTGTTCCGTGCCAGCCGAATCGTTTGCATCGTAAGAGTGCTTCCCCCGCTGACGATTCGCTTGTGTCTGAGATTTTGCAGGGCGGCTCTGCCTATTGCCAAGGGGTTGACTCCCCAATGGCGGTAGAATTGACGGTCTTCAAATTCAACCAGACAGGTAGCTACTTTTTCCGGTGTGTTGTCGCGCGGAGGGAAACGCCATTGTCCATCCGTGGCGATACGGGCACCGAGAAGTTCCCCATTACGGTCGACCAAGACAGTAGAATAGGGAGAGGTGAATAATTGCTGGGGAAGACAAAATAAGTATAGGAGAAGTAGGAGGAAGAGAGAAATCTTCCACCAACTTTTGAAATATTTCTTCCACCCCCTCCCTTGTGGGGAGGGGGGAAGATTGTTTGGTTTAAGAATACGGTTCATCAGGTTTTATTTGATAGTTTTACCTGATGACTTGCGTCCTTCCGGCCTGTGTCCTTGCCTGTGCATTAGCATCATACATCGCTTCACACTGGATAGCCGGCATAACAAAATCACCGGCATAGGTCGCCTGTAAGCGGACGGTAAATGTTTTGGCTTGTCCCTGCTGTAAGTTAAAGTAGGTCAGTATCCGGTCATCGCGAATATCCTGATAGCTATAAGGAGCAGAGGTTGTAATCTGTCCTGCCATTCGTTCATTAAAGATCTCCCAGCCGGCAGGAATGATATGTGTCAGTGCCAGATTCGTATAATCCGTCGTACCACTGATGTTGGCTACAGTTACCACTGCCATAAAGTCCGTACCCTGATTCAGAGAACGTGTATCTATCGGCGAGCCGTTATTGTCTAAATACCTTACGTTCAGGCGTAGATTATTGGCCATCGGCGGCAATGTGTCGTTCAGTAATTGGGTACGTGTGATCAGATCTGCGTTTAGAGACCCTTTCCCGTTATTTTTCAGGATTACTTTTCCTTCATGTGGTGAAGTGGGGAGTGATGCCTCGTATATGGCTTTGGCTGATTTTACAGCCGGTTGCTGTTTGCCATTCAACGTCCAGTTAAAGTCCAGCGTACCGGACAGTTTTTCTGCCAAACGTCCCATTGCCATCAATGAAAAGGCAGTAGACTGTGTGCTGAACCATGTCTCTTGTGCCAGGTTGTGTGAAACGATTTTGGCTTGTTCCATGGCCTCACGCTGGCGGTTCATCAGCAATAAGGTTTCAAGTATCATTGCTTCGTCACGATCGGATGAACCGTATACATAGTTATTCGATGAATAAGGTTCTACGGTTGTCTTAGCACTGAATACCAGTTCACCGGCTGCTTTCTCTTTGCCGTTGAGTGCATAGGCGGCTGCCAAACGCCATTTGGCTTGTTGCGAGAGTGCCGGCAATTCTTTCATCCGGTTCATGGCTCCATGTTCAGGTGATCCCGCCAGAGCCAGTGTGTAAAGGCGGAAAGCCTGCTGGAGGTCTGCCTGCCAATGCCACCAGTTCTGCTCTTGTGTGACGGGTTGCCAATTCTGGGAGGCTGCCTTTTGGAAGCGTTTCCATTTGTTCAATACATTGCTGTTCACTGCATAACCCTTTTCTTGTGCCAATACCAGGAACATACCTGCATAAGAGGTGATCCATTCGTTTGCCGAGGCATCTCCCGGCCAATAGACGAAACCTCCGTTGGGAAGTTGACGCCCGTATAGTTGACGGATAGCTTCCTGTACATTGGTTTTTATCTTTTCCGATTCCTCGTTGTCTACTGTTTTGAACTGGCTGACGAACAGCAGCGGAAGGGCTTTTGAAGTCAGTTGCTCTGTACAGTTGTGCTGATAATTGTATAGGAAATCGAAACGGCGGCTTATGTCGACAGACGGGATGCGTGAGACCTCCAACTGTATACTGTTTCCTTCCGAACCGTTACTTAACTGGTAATGGAGCTCTTCACTCTTTCCGGCTTCCACCCATTTACTCTCACGCAAAGTGACTACCGGATTCGGATTACGTACCTCTATCTCAATTGTTTCTTTGGTACTTTGTCCGTTACCGTTAGCAGCCAGATGGATGGTAGCTTTCCCGGTTTTCGTACCTGTCTTTAATTTAAAGAAGATAAGCCGGTCACCGGTTTGGTTGAAAGTAAGCGTCTGTTGCTTGCTGCCGTTCACTTGTACTCCGGCACCGGAAGCCTGTATGGATACGTTTACATTCTTCACACTGTTTTCCAATGCGAATACGTTAACAGGAACTTCAATCTCTTCGCCGGTACTCAGTACACGTGGCAGTGTCGAAAGAATCATTAACGGAGTGCGTACAGGAGCAGTTTTTTCTGCATTTCCGTATGCTCCGTCCTGACCGGCCACTACCATGGCACGTACGGAACCTACATACATCGGTAAAGTGATCTGGTGAGTGCGGCTTTTTCCTTTGGCAATACTGAAAGGACCGATGAATTTCACTACCGGCTTGAAGCGGTTTGCTTTCTGGTCCGATGGCTTCAGGGTTTCATCACCGCCTGTGCTGAACATCGATCCATAGCTTCCCGCTGTGGCTCCCAGTACATCGTCATACATATCCCAAGTACGGATTCCCAGTGCCTCACGGGCATAGAAACTGTTCCAGGGATCCGGTGTCTTGAAGTTGGTTAAATCAAGCAGCCCGTCATCTACAATAGCGAGCGTATAAGTCATCGGTTTACCGTGCCTTTCGCTTACGGTCAGGTTGAATGCCTGTTCGGGACGAAGCACTTCCGGCATCTTGATTTGCGGCTCAAGAACCGTTTGCTTATCAGTTACGAATACCGGCATTATACCGTACATGCGGATAGGGAGGTCGTTTACCGTTTGCGCATGGGGTTGCAGCAGGCTGATATGAAGATAAACATTCGGAGCCATTTCGGGAGTCACCTTAAACTGATATTTGGTGTCCTCCTTCCCCGATACTTCAATCCACTCCCGTTGAATTACGGACGAACCGTTTTCAAGTGTTACCAGTGCTCTTCCTCCTGCGGAAGCCGGCAATATGGCTGTTACGGTTTCTCCCGGTTCGTAGGAGTCCTTGTCGATGGAGAATGATAACATCTTGATACCACTCGGGTCACTCTTATTGGAACGTCCCCGCCAGTCAGGCCAGTCCACATAGATGGTACCTCCCGTAGCATGTCCGCTTTCGCGGTCTTTCACGTAAACCAGATACCGTCCCCAATCCGGATAATTCACTCTGAAGCTGAATTGTCCCTTTCCGCCTACTGTGTTGAGCCGTCCTGTAGCTACGGGGCTGATGGAGCTGCTGTTGATGTATGTTTCGAATGATTCGTTATCGTTTTCCCACCACCAACTCCAACTGATGCGGTATATTTTGTATTCCAGCCCGGAACGGTTCACCGGTTTTCCGTCGGGACTGATTGTAATGACATCAAACACATGATCTTTATCTGTTTCGATATATCTGCCCTGCGGTTGGTTCAGGTTGATACCTACGTATGACGGGAAAGGAGAGTAGGGGACAGACTGAGTTTGGATACTGGCATCTCCACCCGGCTCGAATACCTGAGTCGTGATGTTGGCTTGAAGCATGCCCGGGGCATTTTCCGAGGCAGGAAGTTTCAGCATGAATCCGGCATTGCCACTTTCGTCCAGTGTACCACTGAATACATCGGTTCTTACCGAGGTGAATTCCGTAGCCGGATTATTGAAAATGTAAGTTCCATAATTCTTGAATTGGGTGTTGACTTTCGATAAAGACATTTCTACCTTTGCCTTCAGGCGTGATGCAGTGGCTCCTGTCAGCCATGCTGACGAAAGGTGTGCCTGTACTTCTTTATCTGAAGCTTTCAGGATTTCTCCCGGCAATTTCAGGTTTATTTTCAGTCGGTTCGGCTTGATAGTTTCTACCCGAAGCGCTTTGTGAAAGGCAGTACCTCCCACCTTTATGTACGCATTCCATAGTCCGGTTGGGTCTTCTGCCTGCGTCGGGATCTTGAATGTATAGAATCCATTCAGTCCGTTGGTTGAAATAAGTTTGCTATAAAATTGCCCCCTTGGATTATAGAGCTCCAATGCTACAGGATGTTTGTCCGGAATACGTTTGGTACGGTCTTCCAGAATAAACGAGATATGCAGAGTGTCTCCCGGACGCCATACTCCTCTTTCACCGTACACAAATCCTTTCAAGCCTTTTTGGATGTCCTTGCCGCCCACATCAAAGCGGCTGGTGGACTGTTCTTCTCCGTCTGCTACTTTTACGTAGGCTTTTTGCTTGTCTGATTCCGCTACTACGATGAAAGGCACCCCTTTCGTTTCAATTGTGGCGAAACCTTCCGAATCCGTCACTGCTTTACCTACAGGCTGTAACTGGAAATTGTAAACAGTGACTTGGGCTTTTTCCACCGGTTTGGTATCCAGGATGTTGTTTACTGCTATCCAAAGTTTATTCATTGAATTGCGTTTCACAATCATGCCGATGTTGGAAGCCAGCACATTACAAGTGGCTATCCGGTCAGATGTCATGTAATAAGACGGGTGACAAGGGTTGTCCCGTTCATCCCATCGGTACTGACTCCAGTCGGCATTTTCATTTCCGCTGAAATAATAATATGTTTCGGGTTTGTCCCAGACTGCTTCATCTTCTTCCGGAAGAGTGCCGGATGTGACTTTGGTCAAAGATTCGGTTTCCTCGGAAAATTGCATTCTCGGGCTTTCACCACCACAAGGGTAGGCCGAATACTCCTGTTTGAACGAAAGGATGACACGATAAATAGCACCCGGTTCCTGATGGATCAGACCTGCCAGGTCAATAGAATAGTTTTCCCATTTATGAAGGTCTTTTGATGAATCTTTGCCTAAAAACAATGTTTTTTTGTAAACCAGTCTTCCGGATCTTCTTAATTCATTGGCCGAAGAAAGCGAATTGTTTTGCATAAACATCAGTACATTGTTTTCGAAGATGCGGATAACCCGCAAATCTACTGCATACAGGTTGACGGCCCGGAACGGAATGACAAGGTTTTTTGAGTCGGGAATGATGGCACCTGCAGAGGCTATTTCTACCTGAGGTTTCAGACTCAGTTCGCCGAAAGAGATAGAGTGTGAGTTTCCCAGTGCTTTTCCTTGGCTGTTTTTTATGCCTTCGTGTATTTTCAGTGTAAGCTTGCTGAGCTGACTGGCTTCAAAATAAACATTCACACGGTTATCCGTTACCTGAAAGATATACGAAGAAATCTCCGGTATTTCGATCAGTCCTTTTAAATCCTGAGCATCCGAAACCGGGTCTGAGAAGACGATTTGTATTCCGTTTTCCGGTTGGTCGATGCGTTCGGCAGAAAGGAAGCGGAAACTGTCTTTGGCAGGAATAGTGATTGTTTCACTTTGCTTCCGGTCAATTCCGGCGGACTTTCCGTCTGCTGTGATTTCAAGTTCGTAGTCTTGTTTATTTCTTTGGATATTGCCGATGACGAAGCTATAGGCTGACGGATTGGAGGTGGACTCTACGGTGACTGTCGGAGAAGACAGCCCGCCACTGGCAGAAAGCATTTTTTCTACCTGCTCCTTAGTCGTTTTATCGCTGAAACGGATCTCTCCTTTCACAGTTACTTTATCGGGTGAAGAGGCGGTTATTTCAAGCGGAGCTGTATGTAATGTGAAATTGCTTTCCTGTACCCGGAAGGAGAAGTCGAATGATTTCAATTTGCTATCCACTTCAACGAAATTTCCCAGCTGGAATGTTCCTTGATACAGTTCTCCCGGTTTCAGTTGTCCCTCTTCCGGAAGAAACTCGACAGTATTATTACTGACCCAATAGGCCTTCCCTTTTATCGAAGGAGTGAAGCGGAACGGATTATCCTTTAGTTCATTGTTTAAGTCCACCATCGGCTGGTCCTGCGTCAACTCAATCCGTATGGGAGAAGATTGAGAAATGACACCGCCCGTATAGGCATTGACGTAAGGAGCGTATTCCGAAGACGGAATAATTTCTTTAGCGCTGCGTGTGCAAGCGAATAATCCTGCGATGATGATCATAAACACACAGGAGAATAGAATTAAAAGATTCTTTTTCCCTTTCATAATGAATCATGTTTAGTTAGTTATTATTTTATCATCCGTTCGTTTTTATCTCTACTTTCAAGATTTGGATTTACAAAGATACAATTTATCCGATAGAAAGTGTCGCGAGGCTCTGTTTTTTGGTTTGCCCGGCAGACGTGTAGCTTACGTCATCTATAGTGAGGGCATGTGGCGCTTCGGATGTAGTCATCATTTACACACCGAGGTAAATGCTTTTACATACCGGGGTAAATGCCTTTACACGCCGGGGTAAATGCTTTTACATGCCGGAGTAAATGCTTTTACATGTGCCGGTAAGGGCTTGGTAAATGTAATCAGTTGATTTTTAGTTGATATCTTTGGGGGAGATTCGGATAATCATTACCCGCTTTGTGTTGTTGCTTACTTTAAACCGATTGTCCGTTCGTTCTCCTATCAACCAGGCAATTCGTTCTCCGCAACACAACACCCATTGTTTCTTCTTGTCACTCAGGGAGAACTTCCGGTCCGTCAAATAGTCGCTTACACGCTTTTTGCCGATCATTCCAAAAGGAATAAACACATCACCTTGTTTCCATTTTCTTATACACCATGCTGCATCCATCTTGTCTGCATCAAAGCAAGCTGTTTTTTTATCTTTGGGAATTATAAATTCAGGAGTATAATCATATACTTCCGTAACCAGACGGAAAGGTGGTTTGGCTTCTTCCTCCTTTATATCTTCTTCAATTAGCAGCAATTCCCTGTCTTTTATGACTTTCCACCCTTTACCGATGAAGACTTTTCCCGGCTGTCCGTCGAGTGATTGTTGTATACTTTCTATTTGGGCGGCGTTGAAACCGAGCGGATGCAACAGTTCGAAGAGGATGGCTCCCGGTACCGGTTCTTGCAGTAAAGCCTCTATCCGGATACCTTCGGAGGTCAGCACGCGTGTCCGTGCTTCTTCTATACCTTTATTGTATAGAGTCGCCGTGTCATTCAGGTAGTTAGTCGTGCGGATAATGCTCTCTTTAACCGATGGATTGATTTCCTGCATCAGAGGTAACAGGTTCAAACGAATTTTATTCCGGGTATAATCATCCAAAAGATTGGTACTGTCCGTTACGTAATCCTGATTCATGCGTTGCAGGTATGCGATTATTTCATCGCGGCTCAGGCAAAGCAAAGGGCGTACGATGTTTCCGTTCTTTGGACGGATTCCGAGCAGTCCGTTAATGCCGGTACCCCGGATCAGATTCAGTAATACGGTCTCTACGCTGTCGTCTTTATGGTGAGCTACTGCGATAACAGCTGCTCCACGCTGTTTCCTGAGCGTTTCGAACCACTCGTAGCGTAATTCACGGGCAGCCATCTCGATAGAAATGTGTTTGTCGGCGGCATATTGAATTGTATCAAAATGTACGGTATGTAAAGGTACTTCCGCTTCATGGCACAACCGGCGTACAAATGCTTCATCTCTGTCCGATTCTTTATCCCGCAGATGGAAATTGCAATGGGTAGCTTCACAGGTGTACCCCATTGATAGCAACAATCGTAGCAAAGCCACAGAATCGGCTCCGCCGCTTAGTGCTACCAATACCTTGTCATTCAGATAAAAGAGCTTCTCTTTTTCGATGTATTGTGCTATTCTATGTTGTATCATATTGCAAAGATAATAGTTTTGTCAATATGGATAAGAATTCTCTCTTATTTAAAAACAATCTAAATAATTTGCATGCCACAAAGTTATGAATTATCTTTGCGCCAAAATTAGAGGTACACACACTATGCGATTGTCCGAATTAAAAACAGGTGAGAAGGGAGTCATAGTCAAAGTGCTGGGACACGGCGGCTTCCGTAAACGGATTGTGGAGATGGGTTTTATCAAGGGAAAAACCGTAGAAGTATTGCTTAATGCTCCACTGAAAGACCCGATCAAATACAAAATAATGGGTTATGAAATCTCTCTGCGGCGACAGGAGGCTGATATGATCGAGATCATCAGCGAGCAGGAGGCTAAGTTACAAACACAGGAATCTGCTTATCATCAGGGATTGACTGAAGATATTGACGTAAAAGAGGAAGATTTGAAGCGGGTTGCCCTTGGAAAACGGCGTACGATAAATGTGGCGCTGGTCGGTAATCCGAACTGTGGTAAGACTTCTCTTTTCAATCTGGCTTCAGGAGCCCACGAACATGTAGGCAATTATAGCGGTGTGACCGTAGATGCCAAAGAAGGATATTTTGATTTCCAGGGTTATCACTTCAAGATAGTCGACTTGCCCGGTACTTACTCTCTGTCAGCTTATACTCCCGAAGAAATTTATGTCCGCCGCCACATCATTGATGAAACGCCGGATGTGATCATTAATGTGGTCGATTCTTCCAACCTGGAGCGTAATCTCTATCTTACTACCCAGCTTATCGATATGAATGTACGCATGGTAGTAGCCCTCAATATGTACGATGAACTGGAAGCCAGCGGTAATACCCTTGATCACCGCCTGCTGGGCAATTTGTTCGGTGTTCCGATGGTACCTACTGTTTGCAAGAAAAATATCGGAGTAGACCGTCTTTTCCATGTCGTTATCAATCTCTACGAAGGTGCCGACTTTATTGATAAAAAAGGGCATATCCATCCGGAAGTGGCTAAGGAAATCATGGATTGGCATCAGACCCTGCCTAACTTTAAGGATCACGGTGAACATCCTGCCGACTATACCCATGGTAAAGAACCGGTGGGCAAAGTATTCCGCCATATTCATATCAATCATGGCCCCGATTTGGAGAAGGCTATCGATGCGGTGAAAGAAGAAATCTCAAAGAACGAATTTATCCGCCATAAATATTCTACCCGTTATCTGGCTATCAAATTGCTGGAGAATGATCCTGAAATAGAACGCTTCATTCATACTCTGCCCAATGCCGCAGAGGTGGAAAAGAAACGGGATAAAGCGGCCCGGCGTATACAGGAGACAATGAATGAAGATAGCGAATCTGCTTTGACAGATGCTAAATATGGTTTTATCAGTGGAGCGTTGAAAGAAACTTTCACCGACAATCATCTGGAGCAGGAACAGACAACGAAGGTGCTCGACTCCATTGTGACCCATCGCATTTGGGGATATCCCATTTTCTTCCTTTTTATGTATCTGATGTTCGAGGGTACGTTTGTAATTGGGGAGTACCCGATGATGGGTATCGAGTGGCTTGTCGAGGTGATGGGTAACCTGATTCGGGATAACATGTCCGAGGGCCCGCTGAAGGATATGATGATTGATGGTATCATTGGTGGAGTCGGAGGAGTGATTGTATTTCTGCCCAACATCCTGATATTGTATTTCTGCATTTCCTTGATGGAAGATTCGGGTTATATGGCTCGTGCCGCATTTATTATGGATAAAATCATGCATAAGATGGGCTTGCACGGTAAGTCGTTTATTCCTTTGATAATGGGTTTCGGGTGTAATGTGCCTGCAATAATGGCTTCACGTACCATTGAGAACCGGAAGAGCCGTCTGATCACCATGCTTGTCAATCCGTTGATGTCGTGCAGTGCCCGTCTGCCTATCTACCTGGTATTGGTGGGTGCTTTCTTTCCTAATAATGGCAGTTTGGTTTTATTGGGAATTTATGTTATCGGAATCGCATTGGCGGTTGTTATGGCTCGTTTGTTCAGCCGTTTTCTGGTGAAGGGAGATGATACTCCGTTCGTGATGGAACTTCCACCTTACCGCATGCCGACTATGAAGTCTATCTTCCGGCATACATGGGAAAAAGGCGCGCAATACCTCAAAAAGATGGGAGGTATCATTATGATTGCTTCCATTATCATTTGGTTTTTGGGCTATTATCCGGATCATAATGCTTATCCTACCCAGGCGGAACAGCAGGAAAACTCTTATATCGGGCAGATAGGTCAGGCAGTGGAGCCTGTACTTGAGCCGTTAGGATTCGATTGGAAGCTGAGTATCGGTCTTCTTTCCGGTGTGGGTGCCAAGGAGTTGGTAGTAAGTACGCTCGGTGTACTTTATACCAATGATGCCGATGCCGATGCGGTCAGTCTGGCTGAACGGATTCCGATCACTCCGCTTGCAGCATTCAGCTATATGCTGTTTGTGCTGATCTACTTCCCGTGCATTGCCACGTTGGTGGCCATCAAGCAAGAGTCCGGTAGTTGGAAGTGGGCTATTTTTACGGCAGGATATACCACAGCATTGGCATGGATTGTTTCATTTGCCGTTTATCAGATAGGAGGATTGTTTTTATGAATTGGCAAGAATGGGTTGTCGGGTTACTGATTATATTGTGTGTAGCCCGCATCCTCTATGGTATTTATGTTTTTTTTCGTCGTGTGAAAGAAAATGATAACCCTTGTGCAAGTTGTGCAAGTGGCTGTGAATTAAAGGATATGATGGAGAAGAAGCGGAAAGAGTGTTCGTCTAAGAAAAAAAAGACAAAGAAAAATTGCTGCGGATAGTTTGGTAGTTTCAAAATTTGTACTACCTTTGCAACCGCAAACGAGAAACAAGGTTCCTTGGATGAGTGGCTTAGTCAGCGGTCTGCAAAACCGTGTACGGCGGTTCGAATCCGCCAGGAACCTCAATCATTACTTTAAATCCCTTGAAAGTCAAGTGCTTTCAAGGGATTTTTCTTTGTTGGATTCCAATCTGGGAACCAATAAATTCATTCTTTCCACACTATTGCAGCAAAAAATATTAGGGAGCAAGTTGCAGAATTGATAATAGGACACAATCCTCCAAATCCATATACAAGCCATTTGAGCATATCCGACAGATGAGGATTCCATATTTCCGTATAATATGTCGTAAGACATATAAAAATGCAGTACATAGTAGAGTGTATTGCATTTTTCTTATATTTGCAAGTACTTTCATGAAAGGTAAAAAAGACCATAAAAAAATGAAAACGAAAAAGTTATCAAAACTACTACTGTTGTTCTTGTGCACAATTAATCTTATTGGTTGCAACAATGAAGAAACGGAATCTGTCTGCCATTTGGAGTTGACTGTAAATTCATGCAAAATCATATTGGGCGGTAGTGAATCTGTAAAGCTGACGGCCCATGAAAACACGACATTGGATATAACTGATGGTGAAGTGGCTGATGCTGTTTATACATGGGGTGGAAATACGGAAGCCTCTGATATCAAAATTACAGGTAAGCGGGATGGAGAAACCAATATTATCGTTACCGATCATGAAACAGGAGAGACTGCCACGATAAAAGTGGAAGTGACCAAAGCGCCGATGCCTCACCTTGCACTTAAAAAAGGGAATCGGAAAAATGTTTTTGACCGTATGGATTTTTATCTAACAAATGATGGTTCGCAATCTATAACGATGGGATTACTGTCAGAGGTATGCGATTCAATAGTCTGGACAGTGAATGGACAGAAAGGCAGCTATCGGTTGTATGAACGTGAAAGTGGAGAAGGAGTAGTTAAGAGCCATTTGGTTATGGAGTGGGGGCACTGCTTTATATTCCCCGGAGATTATGAAACTTGCCTTACAGCATGGAAGGATAACAAGGTGCTTTACCAAGACATACTTTCGGTTACTATCATTAATGATAAAGATTTTCTGGGATTTAATTGGAAGGATGTGACTAATACTTCACAGGCGTGGACTTCTTATGCTGATGTTATCGGCAGTAACCCTGATTTGATGACTACTTATCGGTTTAATGCTGGTGTCCCATCAGTGGAAGTTGCATACTTTAATGTTACAAGCGACAAATATCTGAGCCAAAGCTATGATGTGCTTTATAACTACTTCTGTTCATTCTATTCGCAACCTACTTACGAAGATAAAAAGGATAAGCAAAAGATCTTTCGATTATATAAGGAACTGTTTTCCGAGCAAAAGGTATATCCGAATGCCTATCCGTGCGCTATATGGGTTACAGATAACGCCAATGCGGTTTTATTACTTGACGAAGACGATTCGGCACGCTATATCGTTTATGCAGAACCAAGACAGTGATAAAATTATTTTTTATGAAGGAAGCCCTCAGTGAAGTTTCTTCATTTAAATTCACTACATTGGTGCTTTGTGATTTATTAGTAATAGTCATAAAGTGGCACTATCCCGGTCAGTTGGTTGATAATATCTAAATTTAAAGTGAGGGTGCGTATGGATACTGATTTTGTAAATTTGACAACAGAAAATCTTGCCGGTGAGCATTTATGTTGCATTATCCGCAGTAAAAAGCCACATCAGGGTATTGAAGCAAAGCGGCGATGGCTTTCTGACCGGCTGAATGAAGGTCACGTCTTTAGAAAATTGAATGCAAAGGCTACGGTTTTTATCGAATATGCTCCCCTTGAAACAGCTTGGGTCCCCATAACCGGTGATAACTATTATTACGTATATTGCTTATGGGTTTTAGGTAGTTATAAAGGAAAAGGGTATGCAAAGTCATTGATGGAGTATTGTTTGGCTGATGCCAAAGCAAAGGGTAAATCCGGTATTTGTATGCTGGGAGCAAAAAAACAAAAATCCTGGCTTTCTGACCAATCATTTGCGAAGAAGTTCGGTTTTGAAGTTGTTGATACTACTGATAACGGATATGAATTGCTTGCGCTTTCTTTTGACGGAACAATACCCCGGTTTGCGCAAAATGTAAAGAAGCAGGAGATTGAAAGTAACGAACTGACGATTTACTATGATATGCAATGTCCCTATATCTGTCAAAACATTGAAATAATAAAACAGTATTGCGAAATGAATGGCGTTCCCGTATCTTTCATTCAAGTGGATACGTTACAAAAAGCAAAGGAATTGCCCTGCGTTTTCAATAACTGGGCTGTATTCTATAAAGGAAAGTTTGAGACTGTGAATTTATTGTTGGATGTCGATTATTTAAAGAGGATACTCAAAAAGTGAAAATGTAAATTCGGATAGTCTTTGTGAACTTTGCTGAAGGTGTCAATCATATTTTAAATGAAGATGTGCCGAAAATGTCAATTCCGCATGGAGACATTCTTGACACACCTTCATTGATTTTATCTATCTTTACTCTAGAATAAAGATATAGCCTTTGTCTTTCGGTATTTTGATTTTATCTTTGGCTGACAGTGTGAATCCTTCCTGGAAACCTTTGATAGCAGGTGCCGTCAGTTTTGCCTTGTCGGGGTCTATCCCCAGTTTCTCCCAGTCAATTTGTAGTTTCACCTCACTGTCTTTTTTTGCCCAGCTGGCAATGGCTATCATCACTTTGCCATCTTTGACAAACGAAGTGGCCAGAATATCGCTGCGTCCTGTTTTCACCGGATTGTATGATACCCAATACCCCATCATCCGGCTGTCCTTGATACCGAAAGCATCCCATACCTTCCAGAGTTGTGAAGGGACGGACTCCATCGGTTCGCGTGCTGTCATGCCGTATAGCATACCCCGGTAAGGATTGCCACCGTCCTGTAACATTTCGCTCATCATGCCGAAGGGGATACCCGAAACATCTGTCAGCCAGTATTCCGGTGATTTTTCGTATTTGAAGTATTCGCCGAACCAAAGACGGTCCAGGTAAGGCATGTGTTCCATGTACAGGAAGATGCTGTTGATGTACCCGTCCGCCGGATTGAACTGGTTGGCGGAATGAACGTCGATGCGCGGGTCGGGACGATTGTTTTCCAGTACCCGGCGGATACGTTTCATGGTGTTGCGGTCGAAAGCCAGGTCGTCGATATATACACCGTCGATACCTACATTCTTTGTCAACCAGTTCAGCCCTTCCACGTAAAAATTATGCCAGCGTGAAATGCCGGTATTCACGATGGCTGCATCTTTGTAGGCATCTACAAACCATGCGGCGATGTAGTCACCGTCCAGATGCTCTTGCAACCATGCATATCCTCCTCCTTTGCCCGGAGAGAAGATCTCGTGTCCGAGACTTTTCAGGGCAAAAAGTTCCGGTGCGTGATTGTTCAGCTCCCTTACGGTGTAGTAGATTTTCACTTTGTAACCTTTGGCATGCGATTCGTCCACGTACTGCTTCATGAAGGCCGGACGGAAGAACGGATAGTTGATATGCGGGTTGACTGCATTGCCGTGATGCAGGTTGATGACGTTCGCTCCGGTTTCAGCTACTACGTCTACCGCCTGATAAGCGTGCGCATCACCCTCTTTCAGTTTTTCGGCAGGCTGGTAACCGTGATAGTAGCGATCGGTCCACTGCTTCATGGTGTCTATCGGTTTGAAAGGTGTCACCAGCACCAGGAAGTCGAAGTTCAGTTCTTCTCCTTTGGTCATGGTCCGCTTTCCGCTGTAGGTTTCGATATTCACTTGTTTTCCTTGTTCCCGGTAACTGATACCTCCTTTGCCGTCGTTGAACCAGGATGGCGGCATGTTCAGCGGTTGCATTTTGTAGAAATTGGTGTTCAGCGGGCGGCGGTAGTTTTCCGCACGGAACAGGCATTGCATTCCACCGTTTACGTCGCCGAACCAGAAACCTTCCTGATTGCGTTCCACATTCCATTTCCATCGGTCGCTTTTAGGACGCAGAGAACCTTCATATCCCATTCCCAAACGATATTTGGCAGTCGTTGCCGGCATGGAAGTCATCAGAGCTATGTCATCTACCGATGTGTTTTCGGTTGCTTTTACTTTAATCTGATAACTCATGAAACCGTCAAACTCCATGCTGGCATGTACCGTCACATCGAGTGATCCGGCCTTCCCGGCAGCTGTCCAACTAACAATCCCGTCTTCCTTCTTGCCGAATTTCAACGGTGAAGTGATGGTGACGGGCAGTTGCTTTCCATTCCGGCGGATGACGAGCTCCATCGGTTTTGCCAGGATGTCTTTGGCTTCTTTGCCAACGGAGGTCATCTCTTCAGTGAAATAACTCCGGATGGAAGCCGGTAACCCCAGTTCGCCGGCAGTGACGCTTCGTCCCAATACGCTGATTGTGTTGTCTGTCACCGTCATCGGAATGAACGGCTTCACCAGTTGGTCATTTACGGCATATTGTGAATTCAGCCAGCGCAGGCGTGACAAACGCCACAAATCACTGTCTCCTTTGTCTACCAGCACATTGTCGGACAGGTTGATCGTGATCTTTACCTCTTGAGAGGCTCCCGATGAATCGCTGACAATGGCTTTACCGCTATAAATGCCTCTGCCGGCATGTTCCGGCATCTGAATGCCTATCCAAAGCGGCTGTACACGCCCCTTGCCCACGTTTACTTCCGGATGCATCGGGCGCCCTATCCAGTCGGTCCCTTCCGTATTGAAACAAGTGATGGCCGATGCCGGAATCATCTCGTCTTTACCTTTCAGGTCGGTGAAGGTTACTTTGACCCCGTTCACCGGATTCTTGAAAGCCCATAGTCCGAGTTGCAATACATAATATTCGTTTAAGTCTGCTTCACCGAAAAATTCGCCGGTGGCTCCTTGGGTTACCTGACGGTATGAGAGATCGTCGAACATACGGATAGGGAACTTACGGTCTTCGGGCAGCAGCAGGAACGGTTTATTGCTATTGGCTTCTGCCAATGCCTGTTTCTCTTTTGCTGTGGCAATGATTTCCATCGGATAGAAGCTGTTGAAACTGCCTAACGACTCGAATCTGACCAGTTTGGCCCGGGTCACCTTTGTTTCCGGAGTGGAACTGCAGATTGCTTTCCATTGTGCGTCGGCTCTGTCAGGTTGCTTCGGATAGTTCACTTTGGGGTATGGACCTCCCGATGTATGGTAGGGCAGATAGTATACATAGTAATTCCCTGTACCTGTACTGGCATCGAACCGGATACGTCCGTACTCACGGTTGATTTCCACCGGAAGTACATTGTCCACTACTTTGCCGGTAGAAGCATTTATCACAATAATCCCTTTCTGTTCGGGATTGGCGTCGCGTCTGCGCCAGGGGATATAAGCTTCCGCTACGGTGGCGGGAGTATTCATTGAAACAACGGCACGGTGATTACCCAGTGTGTCGGGAGTCCAGTAGTTTTCGCCGTAAAACGAAGCTTCGGGGACGAAGTCCTGAGCAGCTGCCGGAAAGGTTAACAAGGCTGACAGTGCCCATAAAAAGAGTTTTTTCATAATGTTTTGTCTAATAAATAAGTATGTGCAAATTTACAAAGAATCGTTTGGGATCGGATAAGATTTGCCTGTTTTTATTTGAGATGCGGTTTCTCTGTCGATTGGCGGACAGTATTTGGACACCTTTATTTGCATTTTCCCTTTTTGTATTATCTTTGCGCCCTCAAAAAACAAATAAACCCTACACTATGAACAAAAAGAAAGTTTTAGGTATTTCGCTTCTGGCACTCTCTCTGTTTGCTTGCCAGGATGATGATACCGTCGACATTCTCAATGCCTTTGGCACACCGCCTGCCTTGACTAAAATTTCGGCAGAGGAGTTTCTCAATCAGGGAGAACAGATGTTTGAAGATGGTGAGAGCGTTGATGACATTGTTTCGGCCGATCGTGCCTTCTATGTGAACCAACCGCTTAATGTATCGATGACAGACGGAAAGCTCCGCCTGTTCAATGGTATGGCTCACGATTTCAAAGAAGTTTCCGTATGGCTTACGATGCCCCATTTGCGTGATACCATCCATCTGATGCAGTTTGAAGAAGTTCCGGGCTTTTACAACATCCGGTTGGATTCTCCGCTGAAGATGGGCGAGGCAGTCTATCCCTCCAAAAGCGGCAAGCCTGTCCGTGTCAACAATCTGGCTTTGCTTTCTCCCGATCAGTACGAACTGTTGCTTACATGCAACGATTCTGTATTCGATATGTTGAAAACCATCAAGATGAAGACCCGCATTCAGATGGGAAAATACGGTAGTGGTAACTGGGGAGTGATGACGCCCAATGCAGCCCGTTATTATGCCACTTCAGCGGTAAATATGGCCGTTATGTTCAGTTCCGGAATTTTTCGTGATTCATTGATGAATTATAAAGGCAGCATCCATAACGATGCAGGGAAGGAGATTGATCGTGAGGGATTGTTGAAATCCATTCTGAATAAGCAAAGTCTGGTGTTCGGAGTAGTCACCGGACCCGGAATCGCCGGACTTGGCGGAGGAAACGCACTGGGATTGCGTGAGGAATATCTTTCGGGCTTCTTTTACCAGAACCGGGTAGCGATAGATTGCAATTGGGTGCTTCATGTCTGGATTCACGAATTGGGACACTGTCTGGGTTACGGCCATTCCAGCAGCTTGTGTTATGGATCGATGCCCGACGAGATTGTGCCGAAAGTATATCGTTACATGATGAAACACCGGATGTTGCCTTATGTCATCAATCCATTCAAGAGTTACAATGATTATAACCCCGGTATCAACGATGCCGATAATCCCGACATAGAGTTATGATGAAAAGATACAGCATTTTTATGGTAGTGGCGACTTTGTTGCTCACTTTTGCCGCATGTGATAAAAACAATATGCCGGGGTTCGGTTTCACTACCGATTCCATCCTTACACTGACTTTTGAGAAAGAGCTGGATGCGGCAGCTATCGGTGTAGGTACACAGAGCTATAATCCTGTGGGAATGCGCCGTTCGGGTGATACCCTTTTTATAGCCAACCGTGCCGACGGATCGGATGGTGTCCGGATTGTTCGTGCCTCCACCGGCGAATTGCTTTACTCGTTGACAGGTTGGACGTATGACGGAAAAGCTGAAAAGTTCGATAATCAAGTGATGGATGTAGCCGTCAACAGCGATTATATTTTTGTGGTGAACCGCTCTTCCCGGATCGACATGTTTCGCCGGAACGATTATACGTATGTAACCACTATCGGGCGTACAGGTTGGCAGTCGAGCTCGTTGTTGCAATGCGAGTCTGCCGAAGTAGCCGGTGGCAAACTGTTTATTCGTGATAAACAAAAAATCAAGGTGGTACAGCTTTCGGACTGTACACCGGAAAATCGTTTCAAGGTCCCCGTGTTTGCCCAGAACACCGACAGCACAACTTCCAACAATGGATTTAACCTCGAGACCGTGGCACGTTACAAGGAACTTATTTACGTATCGGACTATGAAAGTTCGCGTATCCTCGTAATCGATCCCTCCACCGTTACTACGAAAGGAGAGCCGGTCCGCTTTGTCCGTTCCTACCGTATGCAAAGCAAGCCGTTGAGTATGGGATTCTTTCAGGATGAAATGTACGTTGTCTGTGCCAATAACCGTATCGTAAGAGTGAATCTCCTCACCGGAGAGGAGAAGGACGCTTACTCTTCTTTTGCCGGAGGAATGGGATTCGGTGCTCCGGGACGCCTCTTTTTCCATAACGATATGTTCTATCTTTCAGGTCGGAACGCGAACGCTCCGCGCCTGATACAGGGAAAAGTGATGTTTGTTGAAATATCCGAGTTGGACTAAAAAAGCTCACGACAGAGGATCACAGAGTCTCACGGAGTGAAAATATAGAGTACAAAACTCTGTGAGACTCTGTGAAACCCTGTAGTGAATGAAATTCAAAAAAATAAGTAAACATGAATTTAAAATTTTTATATCTGTTATTATTGCTGTCTGCTGCCTGTTGTGTATCCTGTTCCAAGGACGAAGAACCGGCTGATAAAGGCAATACCTCTCCCGAAGAACCGGTTTATACCACGTTTACCGATGCCGGCGAAGTGATTATTCCCGGAGTACTTCCGGCCAATTTTACTCCCCGGTCCATACGGGTCAAAGGGGATACATTATTTGTTGCCAACAATAATGTCGCCGACCGTTCTGTTCTTTTGTTGAACTTGACGACAGGCGAGCTGATCGGACGCATCGATTCGTGGATGCGGAAAGATACTAAAGAGACATTTAACGCTGAGATAGGAGATATGGCTGTTTCGGACCGTTATATTTTTGTGGGCATGTACAACTCCCGTATCAACATTTTCGACCGTCGTACCCTTCAGTTCGTCAATGCCATCGGGCGTTCGGATGGAAAGTGGGGTGACGATATTTACAGCATGACTCATTGTTACGGTCTTCGCGAATGCGGCGATAGGCTGATGGTGCGTGATAAAAATACCATTCGCGGTTATTGGATTTATGAAGCTGTTACCGAGCCTGCGTTTCGTGTCCCCTGGATCGGAAAGGTAAAGGTACCCGAAGGAATCGGATATGACTATCAGCCCCGCATTCATGGCATGGCGGAGCATAACGGGCGCATGTACCTCACCGACTGGTACAACAAAAGCCTGCAAGTGTTTACTCCCTCAAAAATGGAGATTGTGTTCGGCGAAGAGACACACATCACTTCCGATGCCGTATTTAAGTACGACGCCATACAGCCTTTGGGACTGCTGTCCTATGGCGGAGAGCTCCTGATGTCAGTACAAAAGAGCGGGAAGATACAGCGCTATGACCCCGAGACGGGCGATTTGTTGGGGCTGTTAGCCGAATTTCCGGACAAGGAAATCGGGCGTATGGAGATAGCCCGGGGAATGCTTTATTATATTGACCTCAAAGCCGGAAAACTGATGAAGGCAAAAGGAGAATGATTTACCACAGGGTTTCACAGAGTCTCACTGAGTTTTATTCTTCATCATTTTTACTCTGTGAAACCTTGTGGTGAATCTCTTTCCGTTATACATTCATCGCATTTGCTCCGAGTGCACCCAAGTCTTAGAAGTGAATTTATGCCGTCTGAACCGGTATCTTCATCCTTATACCTTTCTTCAATTAACATTGTTAACGTTTTTTTTAGACTGTCTTATTCTTATGCGCAAATAACAAATCTTTTGCATTTAAAGAATTTGTTATTCGCATCCAAAGAACAAGCTTTAACTCTATGTTAAAACAAAGCTTTTAAGAACAGAAATCTTACTTTTTAAAGATGTTGTTTTTCAGATGGTTAAGTCTGAAATTCGCTTCTCCGCCTCACGGATGGACTTTTCGGGCGAAAGTTGGGCTACTTGCTTTTTTGTCAACTATAAACGAGGGTTTACACTTCCGAAACTTGAATAATTTATATAATTCCGGCAAATATATTGTATTTTTTTGAAAAGCAGATGTGCTTACGCGCGCGTAAGAGGAGAAAATCTTGTGTGTAAGTGATAGGAGGGTGGAATACCTATTATGGGGCTACAAACATATGCGTTATGTAGAATTTATAGAAAAAATAGGGGGAAATTGTTTCAAAAAACGTTCGTCATTTGAAACACCTTTTTTTGACCTTTTTGAAAAATCCCGTTCTTATGAAAAAAAATATAGATAAAAACACTATTTTTTATTCATAACCCCTTCATTATCAGTAGTGTGTTTTAGTAAAAAAGAGAAAAAAGCAATTTATTTATAAAAATATTTTGTTGTTATAAAAATGTGCCTTACCTTTGTGTTTATAAACGAACGTTTTTTGAAACAATTTCGTCCGTTTTACCACTATAAATATTTTCGGAAATACTTACGGTTTGAATGAGAAAAGATGTCTCGTCCAAACCGCGTAGCGCACCCGAAAGTAACCTATCGAGTTTTAATTTCCAACAATAAATGTCTGAACAACAGGAGTATTGGTTTGCCGCTCGGACAAAGAAGGATCAGGAGTTTGCTATTCGTAATGCTTTAGAAAAGCTTGGAATAGAATACTTTCTTCCTACACAATTTGTCATTCGCCAACTGAAATATCGTCGTCGTAGGGTAGAAGTTCCTGTTATCAAGAATCTTATTTTTGTCCGGACTACCAAAGAGCGTGCCTGGTCCATCACGAAGGATGATCACGTTCCTCTATTTTATATGAAGGATCTTTATACCCATACTTTGCTCATCGTCCCCAACAAGCAGATGGAGGACTTTAAGTTTGTGATGGATTTAGCTCCGGAAAATGTAACTTTTGACGACCTTCCTCTTACCGTGGGTACAAAAGTACAGGTTGTCAAAGGAGAGTTTTGTGGTATCGAAGGTGAGCTATCCAGCCTTGCCAATCGCACCTATGTGGTGATCCACATTCATGGGGTTCTGTCTGCCAGCGTCAAAGTACCTAAAAGTTATCTTCGTATTCTTTCAGCGTAATTCGTAATTTCAAAATTATATGAATCAAGTCCAAAATCTGCAACACATTGCCCGTGAGTTGCTTTATCTTGGTACGGATGGCTCTCCCATCTATACCGATCATTTCCGTCAACTGAACACCGAAGTTTTTCGCTTGTCCGAAACCCTTTTCTCTATGAAAGGTGCCACTTTTGAGGAAGAAGCAGCGATTTGTCTATCCCTGTTAATGGGCTATAATGCTACCATTTACAATGATGGCGACAAAGAATCTAAGATACAAAGCATTTTAGATCGCTCTTTTGCTGTGTTAGATCATCTTCCCGCTTCTCTATTAAAATGTCAATTGCTGACATATTGCTATGGCGAGGTATTCGAGGAAGATTTGGCACAAGAAGCACATCAAATAATGGATGGCTGGAAAAGCAGGGCGCTCTCAGAAGAAGAATTGGAAGTGATGGAAACATTGCAGACAATGGAAGAGAATAGCTATCCATGTAGCGAGATAGAAGACTGATTATATGCATTTTTGATGAATAATATAAAATATGCTTAATGTAGATAATTTTATTGGCGATAATATCACTTTTCGTCGTTCCAGCATGTTTGCTCCCGATATTGCAGCAAACAGTGATCGTCTTCGCCAGGAGGTTGAAGGTAAGAGTTTATTGGTAATTGGCGGTGCCGGTTCTATCGGTTCTTCCTATATAAAAGCCATTCTTCCTTTTAAGCCTTCTAAACTTGTTGTGATCGATTTAAACGAGAATGGATTGGCCGAACTTACCCGTGATTTGCGTTCCACTTATGGGCTGCATATTCCGGAAGAGTATCGTACTTATACCTTGAACTTTGCAGATCCCATCTTCGAGCGGATGTTCCGTAAGGAGCAGGGTTTTGATATTGTAGCCAATTTTTCGGCACACAAGCATGTACGGAGTGAGAAAGACGAATATTCTGTACAGGCCTTGATTGAGAATAATGTAATCAAAGCCAAGAAACTGCTTGATCTGTTATCGGAATTTCCTCCCCGTCATTTCTTTTGTGTTTCTACGGATAAGGCTGCCAATCCTGTGAATATAATGGGTGCCAGTAAACGTATCATGGAAGATATGATAATGGCCTACTCCTCTAAATTTAAGGTCACTACTGCCCGCTTTGCCAATGTTGCCTTTTCTAACGGCTCTTTATTGGCCGGTTTTATTGACCGTATCATGAAGAAACAGCCTTTGGCTGCCCCCAATGACGTGAAACGTTATTTCGTTTCACCTGAGGAAAGCGGTCAGATCTGTATGCTTGCCTGTATTCTTGGGAATAACGGAGAGATTTTCTTTCCAAAGTTAGGTGAGGAAAAGATGATCACTTTTTCTTCTATCTGTGACCGTTTCCTCCGCACTCTGGGCTATGAAAAGAAAGAGTGTGCTACAGATGAAGAAGCCAGAAGATATGCTGCCGAAATGCCGGATGACAGCAAGATATATCCTGTTGTTTATTTTGAAAGTGATACCACGGGTGAGAAAGGCTACGAAGAGTTCTATGTGCCCGGTGAGCGGTTGAACCTGGAACGTTTTTCTTCTTTGGGCGTGATTGAGGATGTCAGTAAACGTCCTTTGTCTGAATTGGATTCCTTCTTTGATGAGCTGGAGTCCCTCTTTGCCCTTCCGGATTGCCATAAGTCTGATATCGTGACTGCACTTAAAAGATTCCTTCCCAATTTTGAACACGTGGAGAAAGGAAAGAATCTGGATCAGAAAATGTAATGTTTACAAGTATGTATAATAATATAACTACTTTCATCCATAGCTTGTTTGGTACGGATGAATTTGTTCCGTTGCACGCTCCTTTATTTATCGGTAACGAAAAAAAATACCTTGCAGAATGCATTGATACTACTTTTGTCTCGAGTGTGGGCAAGTTTGTCGATCGCTTTGAGGAGCAGGTTGCTTCCTATACCGGCTCAAAAAGAGCTGTTGTCTGTGTGAGTGGTACTAATGCATTGCACATGGGTATGCTTCTTGTCGGTGTTGAGCGTGATGATGAAGTTTTAACTCAGGCTCTTACTTTTATCGCTACCTGTAACGCCATCAGTTATATTGGCGCACATCCTGTATTTCTTGATGTGGATAGAGATACTTTGGGTCTTTCTCCTCTTGCTGTAAAAAGGTGGTTGTCTACGCATGCGGAAGTAAGGAATGGGCAGTGTTATAATAAGAAGACGGGACGCCGTATCAAGGCTTGTGTTCCTATGCATACGTTCGGGCATCCTATGAAGATTGACGAATTGTCGGCAGTGTGCAACGAATATCATATAGAACTTGTCGAGGATGCGGCCGAAAGTATCGGCAGTTTCTATAAAGGCCGTCATACGGGTACTTTCGGAAGAGTGGGAGCCATCAGTTTTAATGGTAATAAAACGATCACCACCGGTGGTGGGGGTATGTTGCTTTTCCAGGACGAAGAGCTGGGCAAGTTTGCCAAACATTTGACGACTCAGGCCAAAGTTCCGCACCGTTGGGCATTTGTTCATGACCATATCGGTTACAATTACCGTATGCCTAATATCAATGCCGCATTGGGTTGTGCCCAAATGGAGAATCTTGACAAGTACGTTTCCAATAAACGTGAGACGGCGGAACGGTACCGTGAGTTTTTCTCTCGTATTCCTGATGTTGAGTTTGTTGTTGAGCCTGCGAACAGCCGTTCTAACTATTGGTTGAACGCTGTACTTCTGAAAGACCGTCGGGCCCAACAGTCTTTCCTTGAATATACGAACGATCATGGCGTAATGACCCGCCCTGTTTGGGAATTGATGAACAGGCTTGAGATGTTTCGGGGATGTGAGACGGATGGTTTGGAGAATACTGTGTGGTTGGAAGAAAGAATTGTGAATATACCAAGTAGTGTAAGATTATAAAAAATATGGAAGAGAAGATTTTAATTATTATCAATGGGATAAGGAAAGCTAAAAATTTGTCAGAATTGAGTGCTATTAACTTAAGTGATACTTTAAGAGATGATATTGGATTTACTTCATTTGATTTGGCAGAACTTACCGTTCGAATAGAGGATGAATTTGATATTGATATTTTCGAGGATGGGTTAGTAAATACTGTTGGTGAAATAATTGAGAAGTTACGTTAATATGGGGCTGTTTTTAGTAGATCAACATAAATCATATACTTATGAAGATCTGTTGCAACGGATAAATGAAGCAAAGTCATACATTCCACTGATGCAGACGAATAATTTATATGATTTCTTTTTGAATATGATCTTATCTTTGATTTCCGATCAGCCTCTAATTCTTTTAGACTCAGATACTAAAATGAATGAATTAGAAGGAATAGAAAATACAGATATAAACAAGCCTAAGAATATTCTTTTTGATGATAAAGCAGATATAGATGATCTGATAAATAGTGTTTTAACCTCAAAATCAGAAATAACTATATTCACATCTGGTACCACAGGGCAGCCTAAAAAAGTAGTGCATACTATTGAAACGTTGACTCGTTCGACAAGAGTTTCTTTTAAATATCAATCTCAAATATGGGCTTTTGCTTTTAACCCGACTCACATGGCTGGTTTGCAAGTCTTTTTTCAGGCTTTTGCAAATAAAAATGCTTTAATAAATGTTTTTAATAAAAATCGAGTTGAAGTATATGAATTGCTTTCGGAATACCATGTAACTCATATTTCTGCTACTCCTACCTTTTATCGTTTATTGTTACCAGTAGAGAAATCTTATCCTGAAGTGTGTAGAGTGACTTTAGGAGGGGAGAAATCTAATACTAAACTTTATGAATCAATGCTTTTGATATTTCCGAATGCTCGAATAAATAATATATATGCTTCAACTGAAGCTGGTTCTTTGTTTGCAGCAAAAGGAGATTTGTTTCAGATTCCAGTCGAATTGAAGGATAAGATTAAAGTTGAGGATGAAGAATTATTAATTCATAATTCTCTTTTGGGTAAATCTGATAGCTTTTCATGTGTAGGAGATTATTACCATTCTGGTGATTTAATAGAATGGATTGACTCTGATAAAGGATTATTTCGTTTTAAAAGTCGTAAGAATGAACTGATAAATGTTGGTGGGTATAAAATAAATCCTGGAGAGGTTGAGAGCGTCATAATGCAATTTGATGGTGTTCAACAGGCTTTTGTTTATGGCAAACCAAATTCTGTTTTAGGTAATATTCTTTGCGCTGAAATAAAGATTGAGGAGGGATGTAGTTTGTCTGAATTGGATATTCGTCACTGGTTGGCTGATAAGTTACAAGAGTTTAAAATTCCACGTAAAATAAAATTTGTGGAGAATATAGCATTAACAAGAACAGGAAAATTAAAACGAACATGAATATATTAGTTACAGGTTGTTCTCGTGGGGTGGGCCTTGAGATTTGTAGAGTTTTGTTGGAGGAAGGACATATTGTTTATGGAGTTTCTCGTAGTTATTCGAATGAATTCCGAATGCTTGAAGAAAAATATGAAAGTAAACTCTTTTTTAAAAGTGTTGATCTCTCAGATACGACCAATATTCACAAGATCATTTTTAAAGAGTTTCTTACTAACTCAGTCCCATTAGATGGTTATGTAAATAATGCAGCTGTGGCTTATGATGATATTATTACCAACTTACAAATAGATAAGTTAAGGGTAATGTATAACGTGAATGTATTCTCTCCGATGCTGTTGACTAAATATGCAATTCGTAATATGTTATTACATCATATTCAAGGAAGTATAATACATATATCTTCTATAAGTGTTCATACAGGGTATAAAGGGTTATCTATGTATGCTTCTAGTAAAGGGGCATTAGAAGCATTTTCCAAAGATACTGCTAGAGAATGGGGACAGTTAGGTATTCGTTCTAATGTGGTGGTACCTGGTTTTATGGAAACGGCGATGAGCTCTTCTTTAACAGAAGAACAGAAAGATCGTATTTACAAAAGGACTTCTTTAAAACAGGCTACTGATGTACGTTCTGTGGCAGAAACTGTCGCTTTTCTATTATCAAAGAAAGCTTGCTCTATAACAGGACAAAATATATTTGTTGATAACGGTACTATTTAGTGATGAAACCTACTCTTTTTATTGTTGGTGGTAGTAGTACTGCCTTGGAAATCCGAGAAACTGTAGATCAGTTTTTTAAGGATAAATATTTTGCTGTTTATAACGTTATATCAGATGAAGAACCTCCTATTTTACAAACTTATATTAGAGACTCGTCTTTATTAGATAGATTATCTACAATTGAGGTTTCTCATTATATTATAGGATTTACCAACAGAACTTTACGCTTACGGTTTGTTGATCTTTTTGGTGGATTTAACAGTGTACTTGATAATGTCATTCATCCATCTTCTTATATTTCTCCTTCAGCTATATTAGGTAAGGGTAATTATTTGGCTGCTAATGCTGTTATTTCTTCCAATGCTCTTATTGGAAATTCAAATCTGATTAATTACAATGTGACTATTGGGCATGATGTCGTTGTTGGTTCTGATTGTTTCTTTAATCCGGGAGCCAGAATTAGTGGTAATGTAAAAATTGGGAATGGATGTTTATTTGGTGCAAATTCTTTTGTATTTCAAGGACTTGAAATAAAAGATGATTGTCAGATTGATGCATTATGTTACATTGATAGAGTAATAGAAGCAAATAGTATGTGTACAAGTAATGGAGGGAGCTTAAGAGTATATAGGAAACGGTATTAATAGATACTAAAGAAATGGATTACCAACAGTTGATTGTGGATATAAATGTTTCCATATTGCATACATTGGAGCAAATGGATAAATGTAACAGGAAGCTTTTATTAGTGTTTTCAGAAGGAGAATATTTCGGTTTGGTTAGTATTGGAGATATTCAACGCGCTATAATTGGTAATAAATCCTTGGATACGCCTATTAAGAATATTTTACGAGATAGAATTATTACTGCTGACGACACTTTAAGCCTTGATGAAATCAGAACTTTAATGATGTCTTATAGAATGGAGTTTATTCCAATTCTGAATACCGAGAGGAGGCTTGTTAAAGTTTTAATGTGGAGTGAGCTTTTCCCCAATGAAGATAATGCTCCAATAGATCAGTTTGATCTTCCAATAGTTATTATGGCAGGTGGGCAGGGAACACGTTTAAAACCGTTAACAAATATTATTCCTAAGCCATTAATCCCTATTGGAGAGAAAACTTTTATGGAGGATATTATGGATCGTTTTGTTAAATGTGGAAGTAATAACTTTTATGTTTCTGTAAATTATAAAGCAGATGTTATCAAACATTATTTTTCTACTCTCAAAGATTCGTCATATCGAATAAACTATTTTCAAGAGAATGTGCCCTTGGGAACTGCTGGTAGCTTAACATTAATGAGAGATAAAATACACACTACCTTTTTTGTGTCCAATTGTGATATTATAATTAATGAAGATTACAGTCAGATACTGAAGTATCACAAAGAAAATAAAAATGAATTGACTGTTGTTGCGGCTCTTAAAAATTATCCAATAGCTTATGGCGTTCTTTATACTAAGGAAAATGGTCTGTTAGATTCAATCGTAGAAAAGCCTGACTTGACTTTTAAGATAAATACGGGACTGTATATTCTTGAACCCAACTTATTGGATGAGATTCCAGAAGGACAATTTTATCATATAACTTCTCTAATAGATAAACTAAGAAAAGAAAATAGAAGAATAGGGGTTTTTCCTGTTAGTGAAAAATCTTGGATTGATGTAGGTAATTGGAATGAGTATTTCTCAATTATTAATAAATAGTCAATTATTATAGGCATGAAGGTTCTAATAATTGGAAATCGAAGTCATCAGTTTATATACAATTATGTGAAGACTCTAAAAAAAGTTTATCTTAATTCAGATTTAGAAATTGATATTCTTTCTCAAGATAGTTCAGATCTCTTTTTTCCTTCTGATAAATTTTATAATAATATTTATGCTTTAATAGTACCGTCTTTTTTTCAAAAAAATCGTTTCTTAAAAGTTCTTTATCAACATATATTGTTTCGTAAATATATTAAAAGACTTGATTTTTATGATGTAGTTCATATTCATTATGTTGAGAATATAATAGTACGAGATATTAGGTTCTTTTCGAAATATATCCGTGGAAAGTTAATTGTTTCAATATGGGGAAGTGATTTTTTACGTGCATCGGAAGATAGGAAAAAAAATATGACTGTGCTATTTAATAGAGCAGATCATATAACTATTGCATCGGATAAAGTTATAGAAGAATTTAAAGCTTGTTATCAAAAGAGTTCTTTTCTTTCCAAGATCGTTTTATGTCGTTTTGGGTTGGAACCTTTAGAAAGTTTGATTTCGATTTTAAGGAGTGGTGCAAATGCAAGAATTAGTAAATCTAAAATAGGATTATGTGCAGACAAAATAGTAATAACTATTGGATATAATGCTAGTAGGTTACAACATCATATTGATATTATAGAGAATATAGAACGATCTCCTTTGCTGTCTCCCTTTCATGATAAGGTAGAATTTCTTTTACCTGTAACCTATCCCAAAGATGCCGAATATATTGGTATAATAAAAAAAACAGTTCTTAATTCGAAGTTTCATTATAATGTAATTGAACAATTTTTGTCTGATGAAGATATTGCACATTTAAGAGTTGCATCTGATATTTTTATTCAGCTACAACCTACAGATATGCTTTCTGGATCGATGTTAGAACATTTAAGTGCGCAGAATATAGTTATAACAGGTTCGTGGTTACCTTATGATTGTTTAGATCAGTGGGGCGTTTTTTATAGGAAAATAGATTGTTTGGAATTAATATCAAATGAATTACATGATGTTTTGAACAAATTTGTTCCTTATAAAAAGCTCACTTGTAAGAATTCAGATATAATAATAGACAAGTTTAGATGGAATAATGTAATTCACGATTGGCTGGATTTGTACATGAAAAGATATGATAATAAAGAAAGTTTTTAAGAAGGTCTATCATTTAATTTATCCTCCTAGAGTGAGATTTAAGCATGGCCAACGTTTTTACAGTAACTCTTTAATTGATACATTATTTCCAGAACTAGTGGAAATAGGTGATGATTTTATTTCTGCACCAGGATCTATTATATTGGCACATGATGCTAGTACTCTTTGGCATACAGGTAAGTATCGAGTACAAAGGACTAAAATAGGGAATCGTGTTTTTTTAGGAGCTAATAGTATTATTTTACCAGGAGTTGTAGTAGGTGATGATGTGATAATAGGCTCAGGAAGTGTTGTCACTAAAGACATAGCTTCTAATTCTGTTGTAGCAGGAAATCCTGCAAGAGTTGTTTCCACTATTAGTGAATATATTGATAAATGCGAGCAGCGTAAAATTCTTTATGCTCCTAATGAGAAATTTATTGATTTAATTACTAGAGGTGAAATAATTACTGAGGAACGACAAAATGAATTGAGGGACACTATTTATACTCAGCTGAAATGAAAAGAATGTGTTTGTCACTTATAGGTGATATCTGTTTTCCCGAAGAATTTAAACAGATTTTTACTTTAGATGGAAAGTTTCTAATTACAAGAAGTTTAGGATCCGATTGGTGTTTTGAGATGAGTGGGGAAAGTATGTTTTATGCATTATGTGAGATAGAGAAATCTCAAAAAGAATCTCTTTCTGATTATAAATTAAGAATAATAGAAGCCATTGATAGACGTATAACTTGGGGTAATGGAAAACTATTGCATCGTAGCTTTACAGGAGATTATGATATACAATTTCGTTCGACAAATTCTGCATTGAGAACGCTGTTGTATGCTTGTGAAGATGGATTTGATACAGATAAAAATATCAGAATCATAGCAAATGAACAATTTAAATATTTTTTTGAATGGAAAGAAGGTATTTGGTTTTGCCATGATTCAAGTGAGTATGGTGGAAAAACCCCCTTTTCACATATTAGATCAAAAGTGGCAGGTAAGAGTTGGAGGAATACTTTAACCTTGAATACTCATATTGATTCTTTGAATACACTTCTATTACTAAAATTCTATAGGAAAGAACATCTTCTTAACTTTGATTTAGACTATTGGATAAACAAAGGTCTTATTTCCATAAATCAACTTTTGGAATTAACTAATAAAGGAAAAATGATGAATAAATTGCAGGCAATGGATAATTATTGCTTGAATTTATTTTTGAAAGAACAACATAATTCTTTTTTGATTGATTGCGTATATGAAAAAATTGTTCATCCTATAATTTTTAAACTTGTATTTCCTACTGTCTTTTTTAATAATGGTTTTATTTCCAGGGATTTATCTGTTTTAAATAGGCATATAGATTATCAGTTAGTCAACATTGTTGATTTTGCTCGATTGCTGAATCTCTACAAAAAAAATAGGGAAACAGAGATACTAACTACAAGTATTTTAAACTATAATGAAATAGGGGATAAATTAGAACGAGCTATTGACTTTGTTGAAAATAATAAATCTCTGTTGAGTTACATCCAATCTAGTGATTTACAAAGAGCTTGGTATGCAGAGATGTATTATGCAATGTCAAATATAAATTCTAAGTATATAAAAATGGCACAGAATCTTTATTCTGATCAGTTATATTGTTCCGAGAGCCCCTTTTATAAATTGGATTTTTTGAATGAAAAGAATTAATTCAGATTTTATTTCAGGTTTTATCAAGAGAGGAGGTTTTTCTGTCTTTTTCTCTACAGCTTTGGTAAAGATAAGTGCCGCACTACTTTCTATTATTGTTGTGCAATTACTTACTAAAGAAGACTACGGAATATTATCTTACGTATTGTCTATATATGCCATAGCAATCGTTATTGCAGGATTTGGAGGGAATTATTCGTTGTTAAGATTTGGTTCAATTGTGAATTCATTCTTGAAAAAAAAACAGTATTATTATTATACTCAAAGGGTTGGGATAAACTATACTTCAATTGTTGTTGCTATTATAGTTGTTTATTCTTTTTTTCTACCTGAGGGTATGAAGAATGAGTGGCTTTTAATTGTTTATATGTGTCTAGGATTGTATAGCTTTTATATTTTAGAAACAATGCGTAGTTATTTCCGAATTGTAAATTTAAATAGAACCTATTCTAAAATAAACGTGTACAATTCTGTTATATTATTATTACTGACGGTTTGCTTGACTTTGTTTTTTAAGAACTATGGCTATATTACTGCTCTTATATTAGCACCGTTATTGACTTTCTTTTTGTTTAGGAAAAAAATCTCTTATATACAATTTAGTAACCCGATTGAGATTTCTAAAAAAGAATATTGGGGATATGGAATACATACAAGTGTTAGTGCAATTGCTAACCAGATTATTTTCTCTATTGCTCCTTTGCTTTTAGGTATATTGAATGAACCGGAACACAGTATAGCAAGTTTTAGGGTTGCCACTATAATACCTTTTAATCTTTTAACTCTACCTGGAATTTTGATGATCTCTGATTTTAGCTATTTATCTAGGAACTATATGGATAGTAATTGTTTAAAGCGATATTATTATAACTATCTGAAAGTGGTAATTCCTATTTCATTTATAGTCTTTTTATTATTGATTATATATGGGGATTTTGTGGTAGAGAATCTATTTGGGGCACAATATAATGATTGTGTATATATGTATAAGATGTTTATGGTTGCAACATTTGTTACATATATTTTTCGGAATCCATTAGGAAATATATTACTCGCTGTTGGAAAAGCAAAGTGGAATGGATATAATACTTATGCTTTTTGCTTTTTATATATTATTTTCTCACTTATATTTTATCAATATTGGGGTGTTATAGCAATTGTTTATGGTTTGTGCGCTACATTTATTTTGTCAGGTATAGTTTCTCTTTTTTTGTTTTATTACTATATAAAAGGTTTGCGGTAAAGGTCGATGTTTCCTTATTTTCTTATATATTTTTTCTTACTGGTCTTTTGCTCTTTAGGAAGTGTTACTAAAAATCGCTTTTTTCTAATTTGTGTATTTATTCTTTTTTCCATTTTCTCTGGGTTTAGGTATTATGTAGGAGTCGATTATATTAATTATGTGAAAATATATAATCTTGAAGAGGGGTATGGAAGTCGAGAATTAGGATTTAACTTGATTCTAGATTTTTTGCGATATATCGGGGCTAGCTATCAATTCATGTTTTTTATAATGGCTGTTGTCATGCAAATACTGGTATATAATGTTATTAAACGATATAATTACAGTGTTTGGATTTCAGTTTTTATTTATTATTGTATTTCTCCGTTTTATATTGCAACCTTTAATGGGATGAGGCAATACTTAGCAATCGCTGTTTTTATTGTTGCATTAAAGTATATTGAACAAAAAAAAATATTTAAGTATATCGTTTCTCTTTTGTTGGGAGGATTCTTCTTTCATGAATCGATTTTAGTTTTTATTCCTTTATATTATATATTAAATAAGACTATATCTATAAAAGGCAAATTACTTGTGTTTTTGTTGACTATTGCGGGTAGCTTGGCTATAGATAAACTTATTTCCTATACTCCATATATTGTGTATTTGACAAGAGATCGAGAAACTCATATAAGCTCATTCACTTATATTTTTGCGGGCATTTCAATTTTATTTATCATCTTTTGGAATAAGCTTAATTCTTTTAAAAGTAAGCTTATAATGGAGAATATGAATCTTTTTTGTTTTTTGTCATTATTAGTAGTGTTACTTCAATCTAATGGAGTACTTATTCAAATGACTCTCCGAATGAATAGTTATTTCTTCTTTGTGTATATCATATTGGTTCCAGCCGTTATATCATCTATAAAGAATGTCCATATGCGTATTGGTATGTATTTCAGCCTTCATTTAGTGCTGTTATTATACCTTGTCCGTACCATTTGTTTTAATGGACATTTGTATGATTTGGTTCCTTATTCTATGAATTTCAACTTATTTAAATAAATATCATATTATGAAGATTGCTGTTATTGGCCTTGGATATGTAGGTCTGCCTTTGGCTCGCTTATTTTCAACAAAATATCAAACAATAGGTTTTGATATGAATCAGAAACGAGTAGAATCTTTAATGGGGGGGCATGATACTACTTTAGAAGTTACTGATGTTTTGTTACAAGCAGCTTTAGATAGTGGTTTTAAATGCACTTCTAACTTGGAAGATATACGTGATTGTAATTTTTATGTAATAGCTGTACCAACACCGGTCGATAGAAATAATCGCCCTGATTTAACACCGTTGATATCAGCTAGTGAAACTGTGGGAAAAGTAATTTCAAAGGGTGACATAGTTGTTTATGAATCGACTGTGTATCCGGGGGTTACTGAAGAAGAATGTTTACCTGTTGTAGAACGTGTGTCTGGATTAAAATTTAATCTCGATTTTTTTGCTGGCTATTCACCAGAAAGAATAAATCCAGGTGACAAAGAACATACTGTTGAAAAAATAAAGAAGGTGACATCCGGATCTACTCCAGAAATTGCTGACATAGTAGATAAAGTATATAATTCTGTTTTGATAAATGGAACACACAAAGCTCCTTCTATCAGAGTTGCTGAAGCATCTAAAATCATAGAGAACTCTCAACGTGATGTTAATATTGCATTTATGAATGAATTAGCGAAAATATTTAATGCAATGGATATTGATACCAATGATGTGATTGAGGCTGCTTCGTCAAAATGGAATTTTATAAAATTGAGACCAGGATTAGTTGGTGGACATTGTATTAGCGTTGATCCATATTATTTGATACAAAAAGCACAAGTGTATGGGGTCTTACCAAGAATAATGTCTTCAGCCCGGCGATTAAATGATGGTATGGGCGATTATGTTGCTAATCAAGTAATCAAGTTGATGAATAAAAAGGGAGTATTGGTGAAAGATTCTAATATATTACTACTTGGTATTACTTTCAAAGAGAATTGCCCTGATATACGCAACACAAAAGTTGTTGATATATATTCAACTTTGTTAGAGTATACTAAAAATATTTCCGTTTATGATCCTTGGGCAAATGCAGAAAAAGTGTATGAAGAGTATGGTATTCGTATGATTGATAATGTTAATGAAAAAAAATACGATGCTATCATATTGGCGGTTGGACATAATGAGTTTAAAACAATTGATATAAAAGCACTTGGTAATGATATTTCTGTTGTTTTTGATGTAAAGTGTTTTTTAGATAGAGCAATTGTTGATGGACGGCTGTAAGAATAATATGGTTTCTGGATTGGTTAGTGTCATTATTCCAACTTATAAACGTCCCAATATGTTGGGACGAGCTATAGACAGTGTACTCGGTCAAAGCTATACTAATATAGAGGTGGTGGTTGTAGATGACAATTCTGATGGTGATAAATATCGATTGGAAACAATCCAATATATGGAAAGGTATGCTAACGATTATAGAGTTAAATATATAAAACATAAAACAAATCAGAATGGCTCTGCCGCTCGTAATACAGGTATTCAAAACTCTGTAGGAGAGTATATTGCTTTTCTTGATGATGATGATTATTTCTTAAAAGATCGAATAAAGGAAGCCATACATTTTCTACAAAATTCAAGTGCAGATTGTGGTGGTACTTGTTGTAATTACGTAAAGAAATATAAAAATAAGATATATAAAGTAAGTCGAAACGTGGGCTGCTTTAATTCATGTTATGAGTTGTTGTCAGCACAAATTGATTATGCTGCTGGTTCTACTTTAATAATTAAAAGGGAGATATTAAATAAGGTGGGGTTGTTTGATATTTCTTTTAAGCGGCATCAGGATTGGGAGTTTTTGATTCGTCTATTTAGATTCTATCAAATAGAAATTCTTCCTTATGTAGATGTAGTGATTTGTGCTGATGGAATAAGAAATACACCTCGTACTGATGTTTTGTTGGAGGTGAAGAGGAAGTTGTTACAAACGTTTGCCACTGATATCGAAATATTGGGGACTCAAGAGCAGGCTGATATTTATCAGGCACAATGGAAAGAAATTATATATAATTATTTAAAAGAGAAAAAATATAGTACAGCTATCGCTTTTGCTCAAAAGAATATTTCAAAGACTTCCTTTAGGAAGAGGGATATACTTAATGCTATATTGTCTTGTATCGTTGGTATCATTCCATCTTTTATGATTGTAGTGTATTCAATTTATGATCTTAAGTTTAACAGATTTAAAAAAGATATTATATAATTATATTCATGTTATATGTTATCATGTCTTTGTATGCGAAAGACACTTTATTGAAAGTTCAAGAAGCGATAGAAAGTTTGCTTAATCAGACATATACTTCTTTTTATTTATATATTATTTGTGATGGTCCTATAGAAAATGGTGTAGCTTCCTATGTAACTAATTTGTTAACAGAACAAATCTGTATAAATACGAGAGAAAAGAATCTGGGGTTGGCTTATTCATTAAATGAGTTGTTAGATGTTGTCTTGAAAAAGGAGGATTGTACCTATATTGCTCGTATGGATGCTGATGATATTTCCATGCCGGAACGTTTTGCAAAGCAGATCGCATTTATGGACTCACATTCAGATGTTGATTGTCTTGGTACTTGGGCAATAGAAATTGATAATGAGGGAAAAGAATACTTCCGAAAAAAAATGCCGACAACCCATGAGGAATGTTTGGAACTATTTAAAAAGCGGGATTGTATGATTCATCCTACTGTGATGTTTCGGCGTTCATATTTTGAGAAAGCTGGTTTATATCCGGAAGACACCTACTTTGGAGAAGATACTATGATGTGGGCTAAGGGTTTTAAAAGTGGATGTAAATTTGCCAATGTACCCGAATACTTATTCAAATTTAGATTAGATTTAAACTTTTTCGAAAGAAGGCGGGGGTGGAAACATGCTAAATCTATTTATACCTTACGTCGTCGCGTCAATAGAATGTTGGGGTTTGGATGGAAAGAAGACTGTTATGCTTTGCTGTATGCTATGGCTAAATTAATGCCTAAATCAGTTCTTGATATAATCTACAAAACAGTTCGTTAATTTTACTTTTCTTATAAAATATATAACTCATGAAAATACCATTTTCACCACCTTATATTGACGAGGCGGTCATCAACGAAGTCGTTGATTCGTTACGTTCCGGTTGGATCACATCCGGTCCGAAAGTGAAGGCTTTGGAGGAAGAAATAAAATCTTTCTCGGGAGCAAAGGAAGTACTTTGTGTCAATTCCTGGACATCAGGAGCTATTATGATGTTGCGTTGGCTGGGAGTGAAGGAGGGAGATGAAGTAATTGTTCCTGCTTATACTTATAGTGCAACGGCATTGGCCGTGCTTCATGCCGGGGCTAAACCGGTGATGGTGGATTCCGGAATGGATTTTAATATCTCGGTAGAGGCTGTTCGTAAAGCTATTACTGCTAAAACAAAGGCAATTATCCCGGTAGACATTGCCGGTTTTCCTTGCGATTATGAAAAGATCATGGCACTGGTACAGGAATCTGAAATGATAAAATTGTTCCGTGCGGAATCTCCGGTGCAAGAAAAATTAGGACGTATCTTGGTGATGAATGATGCTGCCCATTCTTTGGGGGCACGTTACAGTAACCGGCAGCGTACCGGTTGCGAAACTGATGTGGCTATCTTTTCACTCCATGCCGTGAAGAACGTGACTACTGCCGAAGGTGGAGCCATTTGTTTGAACTTGCCCAAGCCGTTCGATAATGCAGAGCTGTATAAAGAACTCCGGATGATGAGCCTGAACTGCCAGACTAAGGATGCTTTTTCGAAATCTAAAGCCGGAGGATGGCGTTATGATATTGTCGGTTTCGGAATGAAAATCAATATGGCCGATGTGAATGCTGCCATCGGACTGGCGCAAATACGGGAATATCCGGAGTTGCTGAAGGAGCGAAAAAGGGTGTTCAATACTTACAATGATGCTTTTTCGACTTGTGACTGGGCTATTGTGCCGCCTTCTGTAGATGGAGAAAAGGAAAGCTCTTATCATATTTATGCTTTGCGTGTGAAAGACTTTACAGAAGAGCAACGTGACCGGATGATTGACGAGATCGCTAAACGTGAAGTGGCTGTGAATGTACATTTTATACCGATGCCGATGTTGTCGTTCTTCAAATCGATGGGATATGATATGAATGATTATCCACAGGCTTATCAGAATTTTAAGGGTGAGATATCATTGCCGATATATCCTCAACTGGATAGTGAAAAATTGAATTTCATTATTGATACTGTAAAGGCGGCCTATACGACCGTAATCGCAGAAAACAGATAGTATATTTACAAACACTAAACAGATAAGCTTCTTGATTCGTTTTTTTGATATTGTTTTTTCCCTTTTGGGAATTCTTCTGCTTTCTCCCGTTTTTCTCTTTCTTTATATAGCCATCTGCCTTGAAAGTAAAGGAGGCGGTTTCTATAAACAACTTCGTGTGGGACAATACGGGCGGGATTTTTATGTCTATAAATTCCGTTCAATGCGTGTGGGGGCTGATAAGAAGGGACTGATAACGGTGGGGGGGAGAGATCCCAGAATAACCCGTACCGGGTATTTTATCCGGAAGTATAAATTAGATGAATTACCTCAGTTGTTCAATGTACTGAAAGGTGATATGAGTCTGGTGGGACCACGGCCTGAGGTTCGTAAGTATGTGGATTTGTATACTGATGACCAGAAAAAGGTATTGAGCGTACGTCCCGGAATTACGGATTATGCTTCTATTGAATATGTGGATGAAAACACGATTCTTGGAAAGGCTTCGGATCCCGACAAGGCATATATAGAACAGATTATGCCCGATAAAATACGGTATAATATGAAATATATATGTAATCGTTCGGTGAAGGAATATTTTAAAATTATATTTCTGACATTTTGGAGCATCATTCGTTAGATACGTTTTTGAAGAAAGTGAGGGAAGTTCTTCTTTTTGTTTTTGTACCTTATTACGTGAGAAAGAAGAAGGAGGAGTAGCTCGGGAGTAAGTTCCGGAAAGAAATTAATTCAATAAAAGAGAAAGGATCAGCAATTGCTGATCCTTTCTCTTTTATTGAGCCTCTTGTCGGATTCGAACCAACGACCCCGAGATTACAAATCACGTGCTCTGGCCAACTGAGCTAAAGAGGCGTCATTTCTGTTTTGCGGGTGCAAAGGTAGGAAAAACTTTTAAACTTGCAAATACTTTGGCAAAAAATGCTTCATAAAAATAGTGTTTGATAAATCGGATTCTTTGTTTACTTTTGCAAATCAATTAATTATAGAAAAGTATGAAGAAGAACTTTTTTTATGTATGTGGTCTGTCATTGCTTCTTTGGGGTATGGCAGCATGTTCCGGACAGGGAAAAGCGGATAAAGCAACCGTTGTTGCGGATAGTGTAGTGGTGAAAACGGATAGTGTTGCGGCAGACAGCACAGGATATATTGTGAGAGTAGGAGAGATGGCCCCCGATTTTACTATTACTCTGACAGATGGAAAGCAGATAGAGCTTTCTGCACTTCGTGGCAAAGTGGTGATGTTGCAATTCACGGCCAGTTGGTGCGGAGTATGTCGTAAAGAGATGCCTTTTATAGAGAAAGATATCTGGCTGAAACATCAAAGCAATCCGGAGTTTGCCTTGATCGGTATTGATCGTGACGAACCTCTTGACAAAGTGATTGCATTTGGTAAGTCGGTAGGGGTGACTTATCCGTTGGGATTGGATCCGGGAGCGGATATATTTGCAAAATATGCATTGCGTGAATCGGGTATCACCCGCAATGTACTGATAGACCGGGAAGGCAAGATTGTGAAGCTGACTCGTTTGTATAACGAAGAGGAATTTACTTCACTGGTAAATCAAATTGATGAAATGCTGAAGAAATAAGTTGAACAAGCAGGGGTGATTTTTTGTTTTTAGCATGGAATCACCCCATCTTTTTATTGTATGGCTATAACGATTATTATTCTCGTACTGTCGGCTGCCTTTTTCATGAGTGGAAAGGTACGGTCTGACTTAGTGGCATTGTGTGCGCTGGTATTATTAATACTTTTCAATATCCTTACTCCGGAGGAAGCGCTTTCGGGCTTTTCCAATTCTGTTGTTATTATGATGATCGGTCTGTTTGTGGTGGGCGGAGCTATTTTCCAAACGGGGCTGGCAAAGATGATCAGTAGCCGTATCCTGAAGTTTGCGGGAACAAGCGAGTTGAAACTCTTTGTACTGATCATATTGGTGACAGCGGCTATCGGCGCTTTTGTCAGCAATACGGGAACGGTGGCATTGATGCTGCCTATTGTGGTCAGCATGGCCATGAGTGCCAATATCAATGTAAGCCGTCTGCTGATGCCTCTTGCTTTTGCCAGCAGTATGGGTGGTATGATGACGTTAATTGGTACTCCGCCTAACCTTGTGATACAGAATGCCTTGATTGAAGCCGGATATGAACGGCTCTCTTTCTTTACCTTCACTCCCGTGGGACTGGTATGTGTTACTGTCGGTCTGATTGTGCTGATCCCGCTGAGCAAGATATTCCTGACGAAGAAAACAGATAAAGAAACGCGGGGAAAGCATAAGAATAAGTCGCTTCAGGAATTGGCGGGGGAATATCAGTTATCGCAGAACCTGTATAGGGTGGAGGTCGAAGAATCTTCAGGAATTGTCGGTAAAACAATACAGGAGTTAGGGATTCCGCAGAGGTATCATGTGACAATTCTGGAAGTGCGTCGCCGATCGGTTTCATCCCGACACTTTTTTAAGACAAAAAAGCAGGAGATGGCAGAAGCGGGAACCCTGATTGAAGCAGAAGATATTCTTTATGTATTAGGGGAGTTTGAGAACGTGAAACGTTTTGTCGGTGAGAATCGTCTGGCTTTATTGGATACACATAAGACGGAAGGTAATTTGCATAATACGGATGAAGGTTTCGATTTTCAGGAGATAGGCATTGCCGAAATCTTGTTGCTGCCTACTGCCAATTTGATAAACAAACCGGTAAAAGCTTCCGGATTCAGGGAGAATTACAGCATTAATATATTGGGAATTCAGCGCAAGCGTGACTACTTGTTGAAAAACCTGAAGGATGAAAAAATGCATTCGGGAGATGTCTTGCTGGTACAGGGAAGTTGGGCAAACATTGCCAGGCTTGGTGAAGGCCAGTCGCAATGGGTCGTTCTGGGGCAACCATTGGCTGAAGCAGCTAAAGTGACCTTGAACCATAAAGCACCGGTAGCGGCACTGATCATGTTGGGGATGATTATAACCATGATGTTCGACTTTATTCCGGTGGCCCCTGTGACGGCAGTAATTGTCGCAGCTCTGCTGATGGTGCTGACCGGATGTTTCCGCAATGTGGAAGAAGCTTATAAAACAATCAACTGGGAGAGTATTGTATTGATAGCGGGAATGTTGCCCATGTCATTGGCATTGGAGAAAACCGGGGCTTCGGAAGTGGTGTCGCAATCATTGGTGAACGGTCTGGGTACTTACGGGCCTTTTGCTTTGTTGGCAGGCATCTATTTCACTACTTCGCTGATGACGATGTTTATCAGCAATACGGCTACTGCGGTGCTGCTTGCTCCTATTGCGCTTCACTCTGCCGTACAGTTGGGACTGAATCCCTATCCGTTTCTGTTTGCCGTGACGGTGGCGGCGAGTATGTGTTTTGCTTCACCTTTCTCCACGCCGCCTAATGCATTGGTGATGCCGGCAGGACGCTATACATTTATGGATTATGTAAAAGTTGGTCTTCCGTTGCAGATCATTATGGGCGTGGTGATGGTGTTCGTGTTGCCGTTATTGTTTCCGTTTTAGTCTTTTAGGAGGGCTGGTTATCGGGAGTTTTCATGCCTGCCCGGTCACGGGACAACAGTCAGTTTGGCCAGGTAGTCATAATGTTTGCCCTCTTTTATCATTTCGGCCTTGAAGCCATTGTCGGCAGCATAGGCACTGAGGGTCTGGAAGTCGATATACAGCCAGTCGAAAGAATCACCTTGAATGTCTTTGTACTGCATGCGGAAGTCGATTTCTCCATAATAATCTCCGGCCAGGTCGATCAGGAAACTTCCGTCTTCATCTTCGAACAGATAGCGGAGGTCACTTGAATCCATCAGGATGCAACCATTCGGGCGGAGTATTTGTTTCATCTTACGGAAGAAGACAGGCATATTCTCCAAGCGTCCGATGATACCGGAACCGTTCATCAACATTAGTATGGTATCGAAAGTATCGGCAAAGTGTTCGTCGAACAGATTGACCTGACGAGCATCTTTTACTCCCTGGAGTTTCATCACTTCGACGGACAAAGGAGAGATGTCGATGGCAGAAACTTCTTTGCCGGCTTTCTGAAGAGCAAGGGCGTGGCAGCCACTTCCGGCGCCTACGTCGAGTATTCTTCCGGTAGCCATCTGAAGAGCTGTGCGTTCGAGCAGGGGCATCTGTCCGGCTTCGCGGAAAAGTTGTTTGACGGGTATTTCGTCTTCATCGAACTGAGAAGAAAATACACGCAGTCTGTCTGCCTTGTGATTGTGATAATAATCGGCTATGGCGGCACCCATCGGGTCTTTTTCTGCCGGGAGCAGGAATGTATCCATTGATTGGTTTTTAGTTGTTACAGCGGGCAAAGATAGGGAATTCACAGAAAAAGAGTATCTTTGTCCACGGAAAATATAGAATAAGAAAGGAAAGATTATGAGTTTAGAAGATGCAATTATGGGTGGGATTGTCTTTAAAGGAAAGAAAGAAGGCCCGAAAAAAGATGAAAATAAAGTAAAAACAAAAGCGAAGAAAACAACTTATATAAAGGGAACCCATGGTTCCGGAGCAGCCAAGATGAAAGCTGAAATTCGGAGAAAGAGGGCGAATAGACACAAACGGTAAATAACGATGAACGATAAACTGTTTGCAATATTAATGTGCAGCCTGTTTATCGTTCATTGTTTAGAAACATGCGTCGTTTATCGTTTTAGAACCGCTCCGGCAATATTTCGATCCAGTAATCATCCGGATCGTTGATAAAATACAGTCCCATGGCAGTATTCTCAAAGCATACGCAGTTCATTTCTTTGTGATATTGGCGTATGGCATCATAATCTCCCGTTACACGGAAGCAGAGATGGCTTTCGTTCTCTCCCAATTCATATGCTTCGGTATGGTCTCTCAGCCAAGTGAGTTCCAATAAGAATCCGGTGGTGCTATCTGTGAGATATACCAGAATAAAGGAACCGTCAGCGGCTTCTTTCCGGTGGTGTTCTTTCAGTCCCAGTGCTTTTTCGTAGAAAGCAATGCTGCGTTCCAGATCAGTCACATTGATGTTAAAGTGGTCAAATCTACTTTTTATTTCCATTGTTGCTAAGTTTATTTTGTTTTAGGTTAAAATAGAACTTATAAAGTTGCACCACAGATTATACTGATTAGGGCAGATTGTCTATATTAATAATCTAATTAAAATTCAATCTGTGTTTATCCGTGTAATCTGTGGTGGCTGATTTATTTCATAAATGCTTTTGTTATTTTACCTGCATAAGTTCTGGGCTGTCCTTCCATTGGTGTCGGGGCAGGAAGCTTCTGACATTCCAGTATGACAGACGGCTCGCTTTGTCCTGTAGGATAGAAACGTATGCTATATGTCTCTGCTTTCTCCAGTTGCTCGTAAGGCTGGTCGGGCGAGAGGATGCTGAATACAACAGGGCTTCCGGAAATTTTTCCTATGGATCCTCCGGCGTTAGCTGTCATCATGGTCATGTTGAAAGGATCGGAGCCGATAGCGATCACCAGTCGGCCTGCACCCATCTGGATGGCGTTGGCAGGGACTTGATCGGGAGCTACCTCTTTATAGCCAGGCATTGTGCTTGGAGGGGTAACAGGGATTGCGGGGGTAACCGTAGCTGCTTTTTCTACCTTTTCAGTTTCTTTTTCACCACCGATTACCACAACTTTCGGAGCGGTCACTACTGCCGGCTTTTTCGGAGCGGCTTCTGCTGCTGCGGCTTCCTGAGGTTTTTGGCTCAGTGCTTTTGCTGCCTCTTCAAAAAGGTTATCGGCAAAGTCTACCGTCTTCCTGCGCCATTTGGCAAGACCACGTACCAGTTTGGTTTTGGTTTTATTCAGTGCAAATTTATCGGTGATCCATTCTTCGGCTGTATATTTTTCTTTTTCACGATAAGTGTAGCGGATTTTTTCTATTTCCATTGTGCACTTCTGCGGCTGGCAGTTGACGGTGATTTGATAGGTCAGCCAAGTACGGTCCAAAGAAAGAGCGGTAGAGCTGAATACCAGCCACTCTTCGCCGGTTGCGGCAATGACACCTTGGTCTTTATATACCACGCGGCTATTGTTTTTGTTCTGGGCCATGCGTCCGTCAAGCCACTTGAGCATCCGTTCATAGATTTCGTCTTGTGACATGCCGGGAATGCTGAATTCGCGGCTGAAAACTACCCGTCCGTCAACTTCGGGCACGGCGCCCGCAAGGTATCTGCTGTCATCATCATCTTTGTCATTGTCTGCCCAAAGGGTTGCAGGCAGGCAAATCATAAATAACACGAGAAAAAATTGTGTCAGTTTGTTCATAATCGTATGTTTTATTTAGTTATATCTCAAAGCTTTCGCCCCGGTGAGTGATGGTGATGAAACGGCATCCACCGGCTTCGGCTATAGACCGGAAAGCATTACCTCCCTCGTAGTCTTCGCTGAAGTGCATGGGTACAAATATAGTAGTTTTTATTCGTTCGATGAATTGTTGGGCGCCTTTCATATAATCTTTTCCCATTCGGCGGTCGACGGGGAACATTACCAGATCGACGGCCGGAGCAGATTCCCGGAGAAATTTCACTTCTGCCAGAAAGTCGCCTTCGGCTTTGCGTATCTCTTGTTCGGTAGACTCTTCGCTCCAATGCCAATTGTTGAGGTCACCGGCATGGAAGATGCTTTTCCCTTGCAGATGAATCAGGAAGGAGATGCCTACGTCCGTAGAACCGAAAGCCTGAATGCGCAGTGTATCATCTTCGTACTCCTCACCTTTATTAATATAGATAGCATCTTCACTTTGTGCCCGATGATGCTTCAGGATATCTTTTGAGAAGATATAGATGATGTCTGGACGTTGCTCTTTCCAGGTCAGTATTTCCCGGTTAAAATGGTCGGGATGAAAATGTGAGGCAAGTACATACAGCTTGCCGGGTCGTTGGAGCAGACGGTCGTGTACGATACCTTTATTTCGTTCCGTTTCCGAAGAGTCCTTGTAATAATCAATGATAAGGGTTACACCTTCTGCTTCGATGGCGAACCCGCTGTGGTATATATAATCCAGAATCATAAGCGGATGTATTTTATGAATGCAATATTACGTATTATTTGTTGGTTGCGCAAGCACAATAACCGGAAATATCAAGGGGCAAGCCTCTCTTTCCGCCAGCTTCCGTCCGCTTGGAGGGTGTAGAGAAAGCGGTCGTGCAGTCGGTTGGCTCTACCCTGCCAGAACTCGATTCGTTCAGGGGTGACGGCATAGCCTCCCCAGTGTACCGGACGTTCCACTTCTCTGCCTACCCATCGGGCAGCTTCTGCAACGAAACTGCGAATCAATTGCATCCGGCTCTTCAACGGACGGCTTTGAGGAGAGATGCGTGCTCCGATGCGACTTTTGTAGGGGCGTTGGTGGAAGTAGGCGTCGGATTCACCGGCAGGGACTTTTGAGGAAATACCTTCAATGTGTACCTGTCTTTCCAGCGCATGCCAGACGAAAGAGAGAGAAATATACGGATTCTTTGCCAGATGACTGCCTTTACGGCTTTCATAATTGGTATAAAAGATAAATTTTCCGTCATGCAAATCTTTCAGCAATACGGTACGGGTCGATGGTCGCCCTTCGGGGGATACGGTACCTACCAGCATGGCTGTAGGTTCTTCTACCTGTGCATCGATAGCTTCGTGCAGCCATCGGTTGAAAAGAGAAAGCGGGTTGTCGGGAAGATCTCCTTCCTTCAGCCCGCCTTTGGTGTACTCCTGCCGGATGGCAGCGAGGTTGATAGTCTCACTCCCGGCCCCTCTTCCGTGAAGAGGGGAATCAGGATGTGTGGACGTATGATCGGTTGACATAAGCAATTACTTTAAATTTACATCGGTACTTCTATCAGTAATATCTTGGAGTCTTTCAGGGTTTCTATCTCAAAGCTTTTGGTTTCAGAGATTCCCAATCCGTCGCGGCGGGTCAGGATGATATCGTCTATTTTTATTTCTCCTTCGATGAGGAAAACGTAGACTCCCGTATCCGTTCCATGTATCTTGTATTCAAGCGTTTTACCGGCTTCTGCTTCACCCATCGAGAACCAGGTGTCCTGTAGCAGTTTGGCTGGTGTACTGCCATCCGGTGACAGAATTAGGGCCAGTTCGTTTTTCTTCAGCAACCCCCGGATGTCGTAGTCCTGATAGAGTGGGTGGGTGTTTCGCTCTTTGGGCATGATCCATATTTGTAGAAACTCCACAGGTTCCGACTTGCTGCCGTTCATTTCACTATGATAGATGCCTGTTCCGGCACTCATCACCTGAATATAGCCAACAGTGATGGTACGGCTGTTCTTCTTACTGTCTCCGTGTGCCAGAAATCCCTTTAGGGGGATGGAGACGATTTCCATGTTCTTATGTGGGTGGGTCTGAAAACCTTCTCCCGGTGCGACACGATCGTCATTCAGCACCCGTAAAGCGCCGAAGTGGATGCGTTCGGGATTATAATATTCATCAAAGCTGAAACTGTGGTGGCTGTCAAGCCAGTCATATAAAGATCGTCCGCGGGTATCCGAGCGGTGAACTACCTTTTTCATAATGTATCCTTTCTTTTAAAATGTATTCTATAAGCCAAACAATTGGGAAGTATAAATGGTTTGAAGCGTTCACTTTTTTATTAGGAACAAGGGGAAGGAGGCGGTTCCAGAAGAGAAACAATCAGGCTCTTGAAATCCGGTAAACAGAAGAGATTTGAATGCGTTCGGTAAATATGAGCCGGAGAAAATTTTGTTGAAAATATTATTATCTTATTTTTGTGCTTCCAAAATCCGCCAATAGTAAGAAGATATGAGAAAGTTATTGTATGTTATTCTGTTAGTACTGCTTCATTGTTTTATATCTCCGGTGTCTGTTTGCGCCGGAACGTTTTCTTTACCAGACAGTTTGATTACAGATGACAACGTATATAAGTATACATTCTCCGACTTTGAAAAAGCGCAGCAGATCATGGAGCAGTTGAGGAAACAGAAGTCGCTTCCTCCGTTCCGCTTGGATGTGGTGGAAGGCGATTTGTATTTCAATGTAGGGCAATACTACTGGGCGTTGAAATTCTATAAGCGTGCTTTGGAAAGTGACTCGGTGCTCAATAGTGATAAAAACTATATGGAACAGGTGCACCGTATGATTTCGTGTTATGACTGTTTGCACAATGAGAATAAAAAGGCACAGTATGTGGATTTGCTTTTGAAGAGGGCTGAACTGTGTGATGATAAAGCGATGCAGTCCGTTGCTCTGTTTAATATGGGGAAGATGCTCTATTATCAGGGTAATAAGGATAAGGGATATGAATTTATGGAGCAGGCGGTAGCGATGATGGAAAAAACAGATTACCCATATAAGTACGATAACCTGCGCTATAATTACAATACTTTGCTGATATTTCAGGAGTCGGACAGGCGTAGTGAAGAGGCCCTGAAAACACTGGCTGCATTAGAAAGGATTGTGACGGAAGAGACCGGCAGTGAGATACCGATGGAGGGATTGAGCGGAAAGGAAAAAAAGGCAATGTACGCCCATTACGCTGTGGTTCTTTTCCGGTTGGGGCGGTCGGAAGAGGCTGACCGCTATTACCGGCTATTTTTGTCAGTAAGTAAGGAATACGATCGCGATGACTACCTGATTATGCCTTATCTGTTCGATCGGAAGATGTATGATCAGGTGATCCGCATGAATTCCGCTCGTGAAAAGGTATATGTCACGCGGAAAGATACGGTAAATTATTATATGGTCACCATTAAGAAGTCCCTCGGGCGTGCCTATCGGGATAAAGGTGATTACCGGACTGCTGCAAGATATTTTGAACAGCTGGCTGTGTTGCGTGATAGCATTAAGGCCAGAGAGCAGAAAAGTGCTGCATTGGAACTGGCAGCGGTTTATGAAACGAATGAAAAGGATATGTTTATTCAGCAGCAAGCCGCTGATATGCGGATGAGGAATGCCTTGCTGATATTTGTGGTCTGTATTGTTTTTCTGTTAGGGGTACTTTTATGGAGAACCATCCGACATAACCGTACCATACGCCGTAAGAATAAGGCAATGGTAGGAACCATCGAGGATTTGCTGGTTCACAAAGAAGAACTCTACCGGAAAAAAGAGGAGAACCATCTATTGAAAGAACAGTTACAGAAAGAGCGGGAAGTACGGACGTATATAGATGGAAATGCATTGCAGGCAGAAGAGCCCGGAAAGTCGGATGTTCCTGTCGATCCGGAGCCCGAGACGGAAGATAACAATGCGGTACACGATAAAATGCTGTTCGACAAACTGGAGCGTGAAATCATTAACCGGCAGTTATATCTTCAGCCGGACTTTTCGAGAGAGGAGTTAATCAAGACAATCTACATTCCCAAGAATAAGTTTGCGCCGCTTTTTAAGCAATATGCCGGAATGAGTTTTTCAAAATACATTAATAATCTTCGTTTGGAGTATGCTGCCAAGATGCTGAAAGATTACCCCGATTATACAGTAGACACGATAGCCCAGGAGTGTGGAATGTCTACCCAATCTTTTTATCGTCTCTTTTCCGGTAAATTTGGGGTGACTCCTACCGATTTTCAGGTAGGAGTACAACGTGTTAGTAATAAGGAAATTACTGAGTGAAAGTGAAAAAATGAGAGACTAAGAGTGAAAAAATGAGAGAATAACCCACTTCAAGTATTTTGATCTGTAAATCTTTCCCTTTACCTTTGAACCACATCAACGAATCTGGTTTAGGTGATGTACTGTACCCAAAATCTGCCGGGAGTTTTCTCCCGGCAGATTATTCTCAGCAAGGCCGGTCACTGCATCAGGCTATTAGAAAATTTCACAGAGTTAATCTTTTAAAAAACACGTATTGTTATGATTAGGAAAGCATTCAAAGTAGGTGATACAATCACCATCAAACGTACCTCACATGCAGGTACTGGTTATCGTTACGCTTTAGTACGCCTGACTGGTGGAGTTGCCCTTGTGGAGGAATTGTCAGAAGATGCCGATACCTTGGGTGGAATGTCTGTACAGTCTTTTACTTTCCAGTTTTTGCAGCCGGGACAGGTAGAGATTCAGTTTGCCTATTATCGTGATGTCACGGGAGTTCTTTACGAAGACGTATTCCCTTATACGGTGGTTACTTCCGAGAAAGCGGATATAATAACAGGAGGCTGGGGAGAATTTGAACCGTTGACGGATCAGGATAAAGAATTGTTCCAGACCTGCATGACTTTGAAAGGGGTGGATTACACTCCACTTCTGGTTGCCAAACAACTGGTAAGCGGCTATAACTACCGCTTCATCTGTATGACTAAAACAGTAACTCGCGAGCCTAAGTATGGTTTTGCTAAAGTAACTATTTATGCTCCTCTGAAGGGAGAGCCTTTGTTAGAGAGCATTGTGGAATACTGATGAAAAAAGGGTGAACCGAAGGCACATAAATAGAGAATGCTAAATAGTAATCCCGGACATTATGTATTTCATCCGAGTCCCCCCCCCTTGGATTAAGCCTGCCGTTTCTTGAGAAAGAAGTGGCAGGCATTATTGTTTGTTACACATCACTTTTTCGTGTTGCTCTTTTCTAAGCATTGCCCAGTTTCACTTCATTCACTAAAGGTTTCCGGTTCTTGAAGTCCCGTATGTTCTCCAAAGTCGTTGCTGCAATATTAGCCAGAGCCTCGCGGGTAAAGAATGCTTGATGAGAAGTTACGATCACGTTATTGAATGACAGCAAACGTGCCAGCACATCGTCGTCGATGATACGGTCCGATTTATCTTCGTAGAAGTATTCGCTTTCTTCTTCATAAACATCCAGTCCGGCCGAACCGATCTTTTTATTTTTTAATCCTTCGATCAGCGCATTGGTATGAATCAGCTGTCCCCGTCCGGTATTGATGATCATTACTCCGTCTTTCATTTTGCTGATCGAGTAGTCATTGATCAGATACTTTGTCTGTTCAGTGAGCGGGCAGTGCAATGATATGATATCCGAGCTGTGGTATAATTCATCGAGCGTCGTATATACTATCTGGTTCTCCCGTGCAAAGTTATAATCCGGATATAGGTCATAGGCCAATATGTTCATGCCGAATCCTTTGAGGATGTGTATCAGTATTTTTGCAATCTTTCCCGTACCGATGATACCTGCTGTTTTTCCGTGCATATCGAAACCTAACAGTCCATGCAGAGAGAAGTTCCCATCCCGTGTACGCCACGAAGCTCTCGGAATCTTCCGGTTGAGTGAAAGCATCAGGGCAACCGTATATTCGGCTACGGCATACGGTGAATAGGCCGGGACGCGGACAACGGTTACTCCGTTTTCGGCAGCGGCTTTTAAGTCTACATTATTATATCCGGCACAGCGAAGAGCGAGTAATTTTACCCCGTTGGCGGCCATTGTTTTTATTACTTCAGCATCAGCTGTGTCGTTCACGAAAATGCAGACAGCATCCACTCCTTGGGTCAGCAGCACGTTGTGCCGGTTCAAGTGACCTTTGAAAAATCGGAGTTCGAATCCGAATTCTTTGTTTTTTTCGTTGAAAGAAGCTTCATCGTAGGGTTTGGTACCAAAAAATGCGATTGTATATGCCATAGTTTTCTTATTTTATATTCTATAATATAAAAACGTTTAGCAATGGAGTAATGTTTGGCTTTCGGGGTGTCTTTTCTTGCGATGTTTTCTTGTTCGTTTCAATCGAAACAGTTTGTGTTTCCAATTAATTTGTTGGTGAAAACGTAATTAGATGCACAAAAATATTCGTCATGTGCAATATTATTGTACCTTTGCGCCCGAAATAACTTAAAAAAGATTTAGATGAGAAAATTATTCTTGATTAGCATCGGGTTGCTAATCGTTTCAACTTCAACTTTTGCGGGAGGTCTCCTGACAAATACCAATCAGCACGTATTGTTTTTGAGAATGTTGGCTCGTGATGCTTCTACACAAATTGACGCAGTATATTCCAATCCGGCAGGTGTCGCTTTCATGGAAGATGGTTTTCATCTGTCTCTCAACGGACAGAGTGCTTTCCAGACAAGAACTATCACTTCTACTTTCGCTCCGTTTGTAGGCTTTGGCGGAAACGCTACAAAAGTATATAAAGGTGAAGCTTCGGCTCCGTTTGTTCCCAGTGTATTTGCAGTTTATAAGAAGGATAAGTGGGCATTCTCGGCTAACTTTGCCATTACCGGCGGTGGCGGTAAAGCTACTTTTAATGAAGGATTGGGTTCATTTGAGTCATTGGTATCTGTAGTGCCCGGAATGATGGTAGCTGCCGGTAAAGAAATGGTAGACGGAGGCATTCTGCCGATTAATATCTTTGAAGGTACCAATAAATACTCGGTTGACAGCTATATGCGTGGTAAGCAGATGATTTTTGGTCTTCAACTGGGAGCATCTTATAAAATCACCGATTACTTGTCTGCATTTGCCGGTGTACGTATGAATTACGTAAGCAATGGATATGAAGGACATATTCGTAATATTGAAGCTAATATCGGTGGAGGAGAAATGGTAAATGTGAACAAATATTTCAGCGATTATGCCAAGCAAGCCAGAACAGCTGCAGATGCTTATCTGGCAGCGAATGATATGGTTAATTATGCAAAATATGATGCTATCGCAAAGAAAGCGACCGGTGTTGCAGAATTGACGGATGATAAAGAGTTGGACTGCGACCAGACAGGTTGGGGGGTAACTCCTATTTTGGGCTTGGACTTTAAGATGAATAAGTGGAACATTGGTGTAAAATATGAGTTCAACACCAAACTGAATGTAGAGAACAAGACTCGTATAGATAATACAGGGCTGTTTGCGAATGGAGTAAATACTCCGCACGATATTCCGGCTTTGTTGACAGTAGGTGTTTCTTATGAAATTCTTCCGGTACTTCGTGCTTCAGTTGGTTATCATCATTTCTTTGATACCAGTGCACGTATGGCCGATGCTAAAGATCCTGTGACCGGCCAGACTATGGGTAAACAGCATTTCATCAAACAAGGTACTAACGAATATTTGGGTGGTATCGAATGGGATGTTTGTAAATGGGCCCAGGTAAGTGCCGGTATGCAACGTACCAAATATGGTGTAGGTGATAATTACCAGAGCGATATGAGTTTTGCAGTTAGTTCTTATTCATACGGTTTTGGTGCCGGATTCGACATTGCGAAGAACCTGAAACTGAACGTTGCTTATTTCTGGACTGATTACGATAAATATACCAAAGAGACTCCTAATTATGGAGGTACAGGAATCTCCGGAAAGGATGTCTTTACTCGTACCAATAAAGTATTCGGTATCGGTCTCGACTATAAGTTCTGATACAAGGCTTCTACTAATCTTTATTAATATAACTCTCAAGAAGGATCGGATTACTCAAATAATCCGGTCCTTTTTCATTTAACCTCCTATATTAAGATTATCTTTGTGTTCTAATCCTGAAAGATATGAGAGACACATTTTTTCTTTTCTTTGCTGCGTTGAGCTTTGCATGCGTTTCTTGCAGCCGGACTAATCCCGTGAAAGAGCCCGATATTCTGAAAGTGGAGCTGAAAGAAACTCCTGTTTCCGTTTCCGAACTGTTTTCTAAAGTTGAAGTGATTCCGTTGGAAACCTCGGACAGTTGCCTGCTGGCCATAATTTTGAGAGTGCTTGTTTCTGGAGATACTACTTATATATTGACTCCGGATTATCCTACTTTCAGGCATATCACGTTGATGGCTTTTGATAAAAAAGGGAACTATCTCCGTTCTATCGGGAGAGTAGGGCAAGGTCCCGGTGAATATTCACAGATTTATGATGCAGTCATTAATGACCAACGAAAACTGGTGTATATGCTGTCTCCTTTCGGTTCGATGTATACCTATCGGCTGGACGGTTCGTTTATAGATAAAAAGATACTGCCGGAGAAGATAAACTTCCAGAAGATAGGATTGACTCCGGGCGGTGACCTGTTGACGTGGTCGGCACTGAACAAAGATGACGGGGCTTGCGTCATGCGGTTGGAGGCCGATTCGGCGAAGTTGATCAATGAGTTCTGGTCTGATCACTTCTGTCTGAACTGGGCTTGTTGGGATGTATTTTATTCTTATCAGGGTAAAGCCTACTTTTCTCCTACGTTTTATGAAGAAGTTTACGAAATCACACGGGATAGCCTTCGTGTAGCTTATCGCTGGGATATGGGAGAGCAGAATATAAATATAGAGCAGTATCATTTTAATTCAGGGCCGGATACACGCAAGGAAGAGGAAGAACGGCTGAGGGAATACCGTAAAACGGGTAAGATAGCCTTTAATTTCACCAAGCAATATCAGACGGATAAGTACTACTATGCGCAATTATTCAGTATGTCATCCTATCCCCAAAGGAAACTTACAAATCTTCTTTATCGCAAAAAGGATGGAGTTGTTTTTTATTTTGAGAAGACACGGGAGGGAATCCGGATCAGCCCGGAGGTGTGACTGAGGATTTTATGCTTTGCATCGTTCCGACCGAGGAGTTGGAAAATTATAAGAGTATACTTTCCGAGGGAGAATATCGGGCATTAAGTAAAAGAGTGGAAGATGATAATCCCTGTGTGGTGAAATTTTATTTTTAGCCCCATCTCCGTAGGGTAATAACAGAGATGGGGCTGGGTTCGTCCTTGGACTTTTTTTACGTTAGAGTTCAGAGAGATTTATAAAAAGTTAGAACGAATATTGTACCAATGCGTTCATGCGGTTGGCATGACGAGTATTGCTACTGAAGTCCGTACGCCATCCTCTCAGATATTCGGCGCCTACCTGTAAGTTGCTGGTTACGTTCCAGAACAGGTTAGCCACCAGATATTGGCCCTTCCGGTACATATCGGGTACATCGCTTGGATACGTGTGTTCCGAGTAGAGGCGTGACAAACTGTAAGTGCCCGATACAAATACATCTTTGCTGATGTTGTATTGCAATCCGGCGAACCATCCCAACATGGGGAGCGTCTGCATGCGCCCTTCTTTTTCCGGGTTAGGAACAATATCCACATTCAGGTTGCTCAAGTCGTTCAGATATTGTCCGATACCCCTTCCGTAATTCACCTGTCCGTATACTTGCCATTTCGGAGTCACGTTGAAGGAAGTCGAAGCTTGAAGTCCGTATCCGGCTTTTGAGTGCGCCTTATTGTCTACGGAACTTGAATAAGTCATGCTGCGAACGATGGCAGCTAACTTCAGGTGGCTGTTGGCATTCCAGTTATACTGTGCTGAGGCAGTGAAGTCGGGCATACGCTGGGTGTTGATGGTGAGATACTGATTCGTGGTACCGTCTACCGATGGCATTTCGACACCGACGCCGAATTTCCAGTTCTTCAGCTTGTCACACATATAGCTCAATTGAGTGGTTCGATAGAAAGCCGAGCCGTTAGGGCCTGCAAAGTCGATGGTAGGAGGCAGGGCGGCAAGGTCCATAAAGTTACCATAGCTGTAACCCAGAGTAAAGCCGAGGAAGGTAGCATAAGCATTCTGCAACTCGAAAGTCTTTCCGTCTCCACGGAAGTTTGCAGCAGTATAAACCACGAAGTCACCCAGACGTTTGGTATGTCCCACCAGTTTCAGGAAAAGAGTCGAAGTGCTGATATCCATCTGGAACTGATTGCGTGCACGGTCGGCAGAGCCTTTATTAGGAATCAGCGCCGGATAGAAGTCTACATCTTTCACAATTCCCCCGAAGTCATATTCGGCGGTTGCCCGTACATATCCGCCGATACCCAGTGCGAACTTTCCTTGCCGGTCGGTCAGTACGAAGCGTGGAGCCTTCGGTTCCTGGAAACGCGGAAGACGCGTCTCGTTCATGATCCGGATAATCTCGTCTCCGGCTTTGTCGGTCGATACAAACATCACGGAGTTCGGTTCTTCATCTTCGATGATTACTTTTTTCTGGGCATGTGCCGCTACAGGCAAGAGTCCCAATCCGAGTAGCATAGCTACAGATCTAAAAAATGTTTTCATTATAAGTTAAGTTTTAGGTGAATTGCCCTATTGAACAACTTAAATGGGAAATGGTTGAAGGGCCGAGGGAAAAATCGCCAAATTATGCGGAAGAATTGCTATAGGACAGACCGTTTAAAATGCGAATCTTTGCATATTCGATAATCAGAAAGAAAGAAGAGCAATGGAAAAGATGAATATTACCCATAAGATAGTGGCTATGCAGCCCGAACTGGAACATTTTGCCTATAAACTGACTGCTGACCGGGAGTCGGCCAATGATCTGGTACAGGATTGTCTGTTGAAGGCATTGGACAACAAAGAGAAATTTGTGCATACCCAGAATTTCAAGGGATGGATGTATACCATCATGCGCAATATCTTTATCAATAATTACCGTAAGTCGTTACGTGAAGTGGATATGACCGATTCCACCTATAATCTCTATGCGCAAACCATGACGGAAGGTGAGGACGGCAACCGCTTTGAAACAATTTACGATCTGAAGGAACTCTATAAGGTGATTAATGCCGTTCCCGAAGAGTTGAAGAAGCCTTTCCTGATGTTTGTTGCCGGATTCAAGTATCGTGAGATAGCTGAGAAGATGGATTTGCCGGTAGGGACTATCAAGAGCCGTCTGTTCCTGATCCGCAAAAGATTACAGCAGGATTTGAAAGACTTCTCGTAAGAGCGCTTATTAAGATCGATGCCGGATTTTCCGGAAGTATGAATGGGCTTTTGCAACTCTGTGACAAGAGTAAAAAGAATAGTGTGTTAAGTGTTTGTTATGTTGTACCCGGACGGGGCATTACATTATATGTTATCGCGATAACAATATATGTAATGCCCCGTTACATATATTGTTATTTTGTCGATTAAAAAAGAATTGCTACCTTTGCTGCCCGTAAACGTATGATGCCGTGAATAGCGGTCGTGTATTCTAGAACACCACGTAAAAAACAGGAATTATGAAAGAAAAAGTATCTATACCCTTCATGTTGCTCGGCATTCTGTTCAACGTCTGCCTGATTGCAGCAAACCTTCTCGAAACCAAAGTAATTCAGGTTGGCAGTATCACTGTTACTGCCGGATTGCTGGTGTTTCCCATATCCTATATTATCAATGACTGTATAGCCGAAGTATGGGGATTTAAAAAGGCCCGTCTGATTATTTGGAGCGGATTTGCCATGAACTTCTTTGTGGTAGGCCTCGGGCTGATTGCCGTGGCGTTGCCCGCAGCACCTTTCTGGGAAGGCGAACAGCATTTTGATTTTGTGTTCGGCATGGCTCCCCGCATTGTTGTAGCCAGTCTGTTGGCCTTTCTGGTCGGTTCGTTTCTCAATGCCTATGTCATGAGTAAAATGAAAGTGGCCAGTGGCGGACGTAATTTTTCTGCCCGTGCCATCTGGTCTACGGTAGTGGGAGAAACGGCCGATTCACTGATCTTCTTTCCCATCGCATTCGGCGGACTGATTGCCTGGCCCGAGCTGTTGGTGATGATGGGCACTCAGATTGTGCTGAAGTCCCTTTACGAAGTGATTATCCTTCCGATCACCATCCGTGTCGTGAAAGCCGTTAAGAGAATTGACGGGAGCGATGTTTATGATACCGACATCTCCTATAATGTACTTAAGGTAAAGGATATATAATAAGGAGAACTTAAAAACACTTTTTTCAAGAAAATAAATGATGAAAAATGATTCAGCAGTAGTTCTGTTCAGTGGCGGACAGGACTCTACAACGTGTCTCTTCTGGGCGAAGAAACATTTCAGCAAAGTATATGCGCTTAGTTTCCTGTACGGACAGAAACATGCACACGAGGTAGAACTGGCCCGGGGAATAGCCGAAAGGGCAGGAGTGGAGTTTCATGTGATGGACACCTCTTTTATCGGGAGCCTTGGAAGCAATTCGTTGACGGATACCAGCATCTCGATGGACGAAGACAAGCCGGAAGATTCGTTCCCGAACACCTTTGTTCCGGGACGTAACCTGTTTTTTCTGAGTATTGCCGCTGTCTTTGCCCGTGAACAGGGGGCTTTCCACTTGGTTACCGGAGTTTCGCAGACCGATTATAGCGGTTATCCCGATTGCCGCGACTCGTTTATCAAGTCGTTGAATGTCACTCTGAATCTGGCGATGGACGAACAGTTTGTTATCCATACACCGTTGATGTGGATTGATAAAGCCGAAACCTGGGCATTGGCCGACGAACTCGGCGTATTCGATCTTGTACGGAACGAGACGCTGACCTGTTACAACGGGATTCCTGCCGACGGGTGCGGACACTGCCCGGCATGCAAATTGCGGAAACAGGGGCTGGAAGAGTATTTAAGTAAAAGAAACCGTTAAATGATTAATAGATTATGACTGAATTGAAAGACCAGCTTTCTTTACTGGGAAGAAAGACCGAATATAAGCAGGATTATGCTCCCGAAGTATTGGAATCCTTCGATAACAAGCATCCTGAGAACGATTATTGGGTACGTTTCAATTGTCCGGAGTTTACCAGCTTGTGCCCCATAACGGGACAACCGGATTTTGCCGAAATACGTATCAGTTACCTGCCCGATGTGAAGATGGTGGAGAGCAAGAGCCTTAAGCTATATCTGTTTAGCTTCCGCAATCACGGTGCTTTTCATGAAGATTGCGTGAATATCATAATGAAAGACCTGATCCGTCTGATGGACCCCAAATACATTGAAGTGACCGGTATCTTTACACCCCGCGGCGGTATTTCGATTTATCCGTATGCCAACTATGGTCGCTCCGGAACGAAATATGAAGAGATGGCTGCCCGGCGGTTGATGAATCATGAATAGGGGATAACCCTATTCATGGTGATAGGGCCCGCCGTTCAGTATGGTCATGGCCCTATACATCTGTTCTACAAAGATCAGGCGGATCATCTGGTGCGAAAAAGTCATTTTCGACATGGATATCTTTTCGTGTGCCGCATCATATACCTTTTGTGAAAATCCGTAAGGTCCTCCTATGATGAATACCAGGCGTTTGTTGACGTTTACCAGTTTCTTCTCCATCCAGCGTGCAAATTCCACCGAACGCATCTCTTTTCCGTGCTCGTCCAGCAACACTACCACGTCTCCCGGTTGGAGGGCTTTGCCTATCAGTTCGCCTTCCTTCTCCTTTTGTTGTTCCGGGGTGAGGCTTTTCGTGTTTTTCAGTTCGGGAATCACCTCCATATCGAAAGAAATGAAGTGTTTAGTACGCTCTATGTAATCGTTAATTGCAGTGATATAATGCTGCTCTACAGTCCGTCCTACGACGATAAGGGTTGTTTTCATTCAAGTGCAAACTCTTGTTTATTGCACAAAAATAAGAAAAAAATATTGTTTTTAGCATTAAATACTTACCTTTGCGTATCGATAATACTTGTGATTATGAAAAAACGGGTACTTTTATGGATGGCCGGACTCGTATTCGCTGTAACTTCGCTCTTCGCACAGGACATACCGGTGGGCGTGGTCGTGGCGTTTAAGAAAGGAAACTCCCAAGAGCTGAACAAGTATTTGGGAGAGAAGGTGGATCTGGTAATTCAGAATCGCTCGACAAGCGTCGACAAACAGACTGCTGAAGGAACACTTGCTTCTTTCTTTAATAGCAACAAGGTGAGTGGTTTTAATGTAAATCACGAAGGTAAGCGAGAGGAGTCGAGTTTTATTATCGGTACCCTGACCACTGCCAACGGCAATTTCCGGGTGAACTGTTTTTTCCGCAGGGTACAGAACAAATATTTTATAAATCAAATAAGAATAGATAAAACCAATGAATGAGTTAATAGACAGACTGATTGATCTGGCCTTTGCCGAAGACATAGGTGATGGCGACCACACAACACTTTCCTGTATTCCCGCCACTGCAATGGGAAAATCGAAACTTTTGATTAAAGAAGCCGGTGTATTGGCCGGTATCGAAATTGCCAAAGAAATATTTCACCGTTTCGATCCGACTATGAAGGTTGAGGTGTTTATCAACGACGGTGCCGAAGTGAAGCCGGGTGATGTGGCAATGGTTGTGGAAGGTAAAATTCAGTCTCTGCTTCAGACAGAACGTCTGATGCTGAACGTGATGCAGCGTATGAGCGGCATTGCCACTATGACACGCAAATACGTGAAGCAGCTGGAAGGCACCAAAACATGTGTGTTGGATACCCGTAAGACTACTCCGGGACTCCGTATGCTTGAGAAAGCGGCGGTAAAGATTGGCGGGGGTGTCAACCACCGTATCGGACTTTTCGATATGATTCTTCTGAAAGATAATCACGTGGACTTTGCCGGTGGCATTGATAAGGCCATCAACCGCGCTAAAGAATATTGCAAGGAAAAAGGAAAAGACCTCAAGATTGAAATCGAAGTGCGCAATTTTGACGAACTTCAGCAGGTGTTGAATATCGGTGGGGTAGACCGCATCATGTTCGATAACTTCACTCCCGAAAATACAAAGATAGCTGTCGAGATGATCGGCGGAAAATATGAGACCGAATCGTCCGGTGGTATCACGTTCGATACACTCCGTGACTATGCCGAGTGTGGTGTAGACTTTATTTCGGTAGGTGCCCTTACCCATTCGGTAAAGGGACTCGATATGAGTTTCAAGGCATGCTGACATTTTGAACGGTCGGCGATAAACGTTCTTAAGCGATAAACGATGAACAGGCTACGCATTGATGCAAAGGCCTATTCATCGTTTATTGTTTCTTTAACTTCTTTTTGCACTATTGTTTGCAGCATTCGTTGCATCCTTGCGTCTAATAGACAAACGACGCAGACATACGTTCGATTTTAAAAAGACAATTGACATTGGAAAACGAGATAGAACTGATAAAGGGCTGTCGGGCAGGAAAGGATTCGGCCCGTAAGGAACTTTATACCCTATACTCGAGGCAATTGCTGGCGGTATGTTTCCGCTATACGGGCGATATGGAAGCGGCGCACGATGTACTGCATGACGGTTTCATCAAAATATTCACCAACTTCTCGTTTCGTGGTGAGTCTTCGCTCGGAACGTGGGTGACCCGGGTGATGGTGACTCAGGCACTGGATTACCTGCGAAGGCAAAAACGGATCAGTCAGTTGGTGATACACGAGGATCAACTTCCTGATATTCCCGATCTTCCGGAAGGAGGGGAGGCAGGACCGATATCCGAAGAACAGTTGATGAAGTTTGTCGCAGACTTGCCCGATGGCTGCCGGACGGTTTTTAACCTTTACGTGTTTGAGGAAAAGTCTCACAAAGAGATAGCCGAAATGTTAGGTATCAAGGAGCATTCATCCACTTCGCAGTTGCACCGTGCAAAGTTTTTATTGGCAAAAAGGATTAAAGAATATAGAAATCATGAAGAGAGAAAATGATGAAATAACCGATCTGTTCCGTTCCCGTCTGGGCAACGCCGAGATGACTGTGCGGGATGGTTTCTGGGAAGAACTGAATTCTGAGGTGATGGTGCGTTGCCATCGTCGGAAGGTGTTTTTCTTCCGCGTAGCGGCAGCCGCTTCCGTACTGCTGGTACTGGCTGCTTCATCGGCTGCTTTTTGGTTCTTCTCTCCGAAAGAGGAGATAGAAGAAGCCTTTACCCAGGTAGCGGTTGTCAGTGGAAATGCGACTCACCTGGATGGTGACGTGGTGAAACAGGATTTCACTCCCGTACATTCCGAGCCTGTTTTGAGTAAACCGACGCCTAAGCGTTTCGGTACTCTGGCCCAATATCAGGACGAAGATGATGATTCGGTTTCGGTTACGGTTTCCATGTCATTCAGCTTCTCTGCAACGACTACACGCAGAGGACAAAATAATCATCCGGATAAAAACTATTGGCAGGCCAGTGGAGATGGACAGACCTTAGTAAATTCTGCTGATGAATCCCCGTCTTCCGATTATACGGCTATGACCGCTAAGGCCCGGACATGGGCTGTAAAGGCGGCAGTCGGTACCGCATTGCCTGCCGGAGATGGTAAATATAAGATGCCTGTTATGGTCGGTCTGACGGTAGAGAAAAAAATAAATAAACATTTAGCCGTAGAAACCGGTTTATTATATTCCAGTTTGCGTGCCGGACAGAACTTGCATTATCTGGGAATTCCCGTAAAACTGAACGTGACACTTGCGGAAATGCCGAAGTTGGATATATATGCTTCTGTAGGTGGAGTTGCGGATAAGTGCATAGCGGGAGCACCCGATAACAGCTTCAAACAGGAGCCTGTGCAACTGGCCCTTACCGCAGGAGTGGGAGTGAACTATAAAATTAATGATAAACTGGCTTTATTTGCCGAACCGGGAGTGTCGCACCATTTCAAGACAGACTCCAAGCTGGAAACAGTACGTTCGGCACGGCCTACGAATTTTAACCTGATTTGCGGTCTGCGCATGACCTATTAACCATTTAGTACGGACGTTATGAAAAAAACATTTTTTATGCTGCTCACGGTTGTTTTATCATTGCTTACTTGTGTAAGTTGCAGCGAAGAGACATTAGATTACAATAACCCGGATGTAGACCTTTTCGTAAGGCAACTCAAAGCGGGGAACTATAATACCAAGAGCCCGAAGGGCTTTGTAGAAGTGCCTAAATTTACGGAGAAGGATATTCCGGCATTGCTGAATTATGCAGAAGACCTGACTCAGGTTGCTTCTTTTCCGCTTCCGCCGGTATCTGCTTACTATAGCGGTAAGGTCCGGTTGGGCGAGTGCATGTTGTGGATCGTAGAAACCATTCGGTTAGGGCATTATGCGTCGTTTGGCTGCAAAATGGTGAGAGCCAATGCCGAGAACTACGAGGGCATCTATTTCCTGACCGATGAAGAGTTACTTGATGCTGCTGCCCGGTATCGCCGCTGGTGGGAAAACAGGCAGTATCCTCGTACGGCATGGACCATTGACGCATGCTTTGACGAGCCCCTTTGCGGGAGTGGATACCGTTGGTGGTAAAAAACTAAATCAGATGAAACGTATCGACTTTCTGGTGCTGTCTTCAGGGGCGGCAGTGATCCTTTATGCCCGATGAACAGCCACGTAAAGGAATTCAAAGACAGGAGCATGCGAAGCAGGTACTTTCATCTTATTAAATAAGTGTAGAAGAATGAAGCGTTTGATATTGTTTATATGGTTATGTCCGATGGTCCTGATAGCCCGTGCCCAATGGACTGCGAAGGATTCATTGAATCTGCAACGCATCCTGAACGGCCAAGAGGATATCAAGCTGAATATGGATGCTGTGAAACAGATTGATTTCAACAGCTTGCCGGGTGCTCCCAAAATGTCGAAGGAGAAGCCCGGTCTGAAATTGGACGAGACGCTTCCACAAGTGCTTGATAGAAAGAAAATTGTGTTGACTCTCCGGCCTTATACGGCCAATACCAAATATAACTGGGACCCTATTTACCAAAAAAAGATACAGGTGGATGCCGATACGTGGCGGGGAGATCCGTTTGTCGAGTTTTATGAGACCGTTCCTTCCAACTGGGCTAAAAATGTATACGATAAAGGTATCCGCAGTTCATACGAGGAAATCCGTTCCAGTGGGTTGCGGCATAATCTGTTTGGCGAACGTGCCAATGGCAGGATGGTGACTACGCAGAGCATGGTGCATACCTCTGCCATGAAGCTTGGCAAAAGTGGAGTAACCGTGAGTGGAGGCACTATCGGAGGTCTTGACCTGATGACTATTTTCACAAAAGATTTCTGGGACAAAAAAGGACGTGAACGGAGGGCGCGTACACTGGAAGTTCTGAAAGCGTATGGTGATTCGACAACGGTGTTGCTTCCTGAACCGATTATACATTGAATTTGTTAAAAGATAAATAGGGGGATTCTTGCCTTCTTTTTTCAAAAACGATATGACTATGAACAGAATTTCTTCTCTTTTCGGTATTCAGTATCCCATTATTCAGGGCGGTATGGTGTGGTGTAGTGGCTGGAGGCTTGCTTCGGCTGTCAGTAATGCGGGTGGTTTGGGGTTGATAGGCTCCGGCTCGATGTATCCCGATATTTTGCGTGAACATATTCGTAAATGCCGTGCAGCCACAGACAGACCTTTTGGGGTAAATATTCCTTTGATGTATCCCCAGATAGAGGAGATCATGAATATCATTGTGGAAGAAGGGGTTAAAATCGTATTTACCTCTGCCGGAAACCCGAAGACATGGACCGGCTGGCTGAAAGAGCGTGACATCACGGTGGCACATGTCGTTTCTTCTTCTAAGTTTGCCATGAAATGCGAAGAGGCGGGAGTCGATGCCGTGGTAGCTGAGGGTTTTGAAGCCGGCGGGCATAATGGCCGGGAGGAGACAACGACGCTTTGTCTGATTCCTGCAGTGCGTGAAGCCACTACTTTACCTTTGATTGCGGCCGGAGGGATTGGTACCGGTGAGGCCATCTTCGCCACGATGGCGTTAGGGGCCGAAGGAGTTCAGATAGGTACTCGTTTTGCTTTGACGGATGAAAGTTCGGCAAGTGATATTTTCAAGGAATATTGTTTGCGGTTGAACGAAGGCGATACCAAATTATTGCTGAAGAAACTGGCACCCACCCGTCTTGTGACCAATTCGTTTCGTGATAAGGTGGAAGTGGCTGAGGCGCGGGGAGCTTCTGCCGAAGAACTTCGTGAACTTTTGGGCAGAGGACGCGCCAAGAAAGGCATCTTCGAAGGTGATCTGGAAGAAGGAGAGCTTGAGATAGGGCAGGTGGCTGCTCTGTTCCGCCGCAGGCAAAGTGTGGACGAGGTAATGAAAGAATTGTTGGAGGGATACCGCAGAGCTTCGGACAAGGTATCTTCTTTTTTGTTATAAACGGATCATTCCACCACAGGGTAACACAGAGTCTTACGGAGTTCTTCTTTTTATGATTCTGCTTCGTGAAACTCTGTGTTACTCCGTGGTATTACTTGTTATTCTAAATTCAATTGCTCGTATTTAAGCCCGAATACCTCAGCTATTGCTTTATATACCACTTTCCCTTCTACCACATTTAATCCCAAAGCCAGTGCCGGATCTTCTTTGCATGCCTGTTTCCACCCCTTTCCTGCCAGTGCTGTTACATAAGGCAGAGTGGCATTGGTCAGTGCCAATGTAGAAGTGTAAGGCACTGCTCCCGGAATATTGGCTACGGCATAATGTACGATTCCATCAACCACATACGTCGGCTCACTATGGGTAGTGGGGTGCGAAGTTTCGAAACATCCTCCCTGGTCGATAGCTACATCCACTAATACTGTACCCGGTTGCATCATCTTCAGCATACTGCGGGTGATCAGGTGCGGAGCCTTGTCTCCCGGAATCAAGACCGAGCCTATTACAAGGTCTACGTCCGGCAACTCTTTCTTCAGCCTCAGTTCCGAAGCATATAAGGTTTTTACATTTTTTGGCAGTGTTTCACTCAAATAACGAAGACGGGCCAGGTTGATATCTGCAATTGTGACATCTGCTCCCAGTCCGGCTGCCATCTGGGCTGCATTGCTGCCTACGATGCCTCCGCCGAGAATTAATACTTTGGCAGGCTTCACACCCGGTACACCTCCCAGCAGAATACCTTTTCCACCTTGCGGCTTTTCCAGGAAACGGGCGCCTTCCTGTATAGCCATGCGTCCGGCTACCTCACTCATAGGAATCAATAAGGGTAAAGAATGGTCAGCTTTTTCTACCGTTTCGTAAGCAAGGCAAATCGAGCCGTTTTCTATCATGGCAAGAGTCAGTTCTTTATCGGAGGCAAAATGGAAGTAAGTGAACAGCAACTGTCCCTTGCGGATCAGCTTGTATTCCGGTGCGATAGGTTCTTTCACTTTCACTATCATCTGGGCTGCGGCATACGTCTCTTCCATAGTGGGCAGGATCTGCGCTCCTGCGGCTATATATGCCTCGTCCGGAAAACCACTGTTCTCTCCTGCGGTGTGCTGTATGTATACAGTATGTCCGCGTTTCACTAATTCGGCAACTCCCGAGGGCGTCATGCCCACCCGGTTCTCGTTGTTCTTAATCTCCTTAGGTACTCCGATAATCATAACGTTACTCTATTAAGGGTTAAACATGGCACAATGTAAGAAAATTCTGCTTATGTTGTTATCCTTATACGGATGTTTTACAGCAGAGTGATAGTAGAGGTGCAGGCACGGCTCTTTCATTTAACAACCGCCTTCCTCCCTTGTCCCCCCCCGCAAAACCTTCCATTCGCACACAGCGATGCGGAAGCAGTGCTTCGTTGTTTCTTTTTTAAGAAAGAATCCGGCTGGCTATTACCGGAGAAGTGTAGTAGATTAACCATTGTCATACAACTCTTTATCCCAGCCCGCATACCCGGGCTGATGAGCCCGCATACCTGGGCTGATGAGCCCGCATACCCGGGCCGATGAGCCCGCATGCCGGGGCTGAGATAAGGATCCGACCATTTGCACTAAAGAGAGTAAGGGAAATGAAATGCTTTTAGAGAGATTAACGGATAAGAAATTGGATATATCCATTTGTTTTCCAAATAGTTACTACTAAAATGCCCCCTAAAACAGCGGGTGGAAGATGGAAGATGGGGGTGGAAGATAAATGGCATAAAAACCGCATCTTCCACCAATCTATACATCTTACAATCAACGATATGCATTCTAAAAGGTGGAAGATGGAAGATCGAAACGTATTTTTTGTATGAGAGGAAGGCGCGGTATGAAAGAGCCGTGGCAGGCAGGAATAAAATCCATCTTTCTGTTTTCTGATATGGCAGGAATAATGTATTTTTGCAAAGATTCCATTTTTAAGCAAACTACATGAAACAGTATATAGTTGCTCTGATGCTTGCCTGCAGCATTCAGGGACATTCACAAGATGTGAAGCAGGCTGCTTTTGTTCCTCCATTTGACTTTACACTGACTCTGAGCGGTAATTTCGGAGAAATTCGTGCCAATCATTTTCATGGCGGTCTTGACTTTAAGACTCAGGGAGTTGTCGGTAAACCGGTGCGCGCGCTGGCCGACGGATACATCTCACGTATTCGTGTCACCAATGGTTCGGGACATGTACTCGATGTGGTATATAATAACGGTTATACAACTATTAACCGGCACTTGAGCGGATTTATGCCGGACATTGCCCGAAGAGTGAAGAAGCTTCAATACGAAAAAGAAGATTGGGAAGTAGAGATTGTTCCCGAACCGGGGGAATATCCGGTAAAGGCGGGACAACAGATAGCCTGGAGCGGTAATACGGGTTATTCATTCGGACCGCACCTGCATCTGGACTTGCTGGAAACCGCTACCGGTGAATCTGTCGATCCGATGCCTTTTTTCAAATCAAAAATAAAAGATACCACTGCTCCCCGGGCTGAGGGCGTTATGTTGTTTCCACAGCCGGGAACCGGAATCGTGCAAGGCAGTTCGGAGCGGCAAACCTTCCAACCCAATGGGACACGTCCCATCGAGGCATGGGGAGTGATCGGATCGGGTATCAAGGCTTATGATTACATGGACGGTGTTCACAACCGTTACGGTGTGCATACCGTTGTGCTCAAGGTAGATGGAACGGAAGTGTTTCGCAGTGTGGTCGATCGCTTTGCTCCGGATGAGAACCGGATGATAAACTCTTGGACCTACGGGCAATATATGAAATCATTTATTGATCCGGGCAATACGCTACGTATGCTCCGGGCTTCGAATGATAACCGTGGATTGGTGACCATCAATGAAGAACGGGATTACAAGTTCGAATATGAATTGAAAGACGCTTTTGGCAACACTTCCCGTTATCACTTTACGGTGCGTGGAAAAAAACAGCCGATAAAGCCGTCTGAACATCGGGAGAAGTACTTCTTTGCCTGGGACAAAACGAACTTTTTGCAAGAACCCGGTTTGACCCTTACCGTCCCCCGGGGGATGTTATACGACAATGTGGCTCTCAATTATGAAGTACGTTCCGACAGCGGGGCAATTGCTTACACCTATCAGCTCAATGATGAGAAAGTGCCGTTGCACGGTGGCTGTGAGTTGCGTATCGGGCTTCGTCATCAGCCGGTTGCCGATACAACGAAATATTACGTGGCTCGTGTTACTCCCAAAGGTGGTATGTATAGTGCCGGGGGAACTTACGAGGGTGGATTTATGAAAACCCGTATCCGTGAATTGGGCACTTATACGGTAGGAGTAGATACAGTGCCTCCCGAAATTATTCCGGTGGGTAAGAATGTCTGGGGACGTAATGGGAAAATTGTTTATCGGCTGAAGGACAAAGAAACCGGCATCCGGTCTTATCGTGGCACGATTGATGGAAAATTCGCTCTGTTCGGACGTCCTAACCTGACAAAATCGTATTGGGAGTGTAAACTCAATCCTGAATATGTAAAGAAAGGTGGACGCCATATGGTGGAGATGACCGCTACAGACGATTGCGGGAACGAGACAACGGTTCGTGAAACCTTCGTCTGGTAGCTTTCAAAACCAAATAACCGGAGATTATCCGGGTAAAACAGAATAAGATATTATATTAATAATTTATTATATGAAAAGAATCTTTCTCTTTGCCGCTCTCTTGACTGCGGCAGTGGCGGAAACCTTCGCCTGTACTAACTTAATTGTCGGTAAGAATGCTTCTACCGACGGTTCGACCATTGTTTCCTATTCGGCTGACTCGTACGGACTCTTTGGCGAGTTATATCATTATCCCGCAGCTACCTATCCCAAGGGTACGATGATGGATATCCATGAATGGGATACCGGAAAATATCTGGGACAGATTGAGCAGGCGCGTCAGACTTATAATGTGATCGGCAATATGAACGAGTTTCAGGTAACCATTGGTGAAACTACCTTTGGCGGCCGTCCTGAATTGGTAGATACACTGGGCATTATCGATTACGGAAGTTTGATTTACGTAGGACTGCAACGTTCGCGCACTGCCCGTGAAGCCATTAAGGTGATGACTGAGCTGGTTCAGGAATATGGATATTATAGCAGTGGTGAGTCATTTACCATTGCCGATCCTAATGAAATATGGATTATGGAAATGATAGGGAAAGGGCCCGGCATACGGGGAGCCGTCTGGGTAGCTGTCCGTGTGCCCGATGACTGCATCTCGGCACATGCCAACCAGTCTCGTATCCATCAGTTTGATATGAATGACAAGGCAAACTGTATGTACTCCAACGATGTCATTTCCTTTGCCCGTGAAAAAGGATATTTCAACGGAGTGAATAAAGATTTCAGTTTTGCCGATGCTTATGCGCCGCTTGATTTCGGTGCCCGCCGTTTTTGCGAGGCCCGTGTATGGAGCTATTTCAATATGTTTACCGATCAGGGTGAGGCTTATCTGCCTTATATCCAGGGAAAGACCAACGAACCGATGCCTTTGTTCGTGAAACCGAAACGCAAACTTTCAGTTCAGGACGTAAAGAATGCCATGCGTGACCATTATGAAGGAACTGCTCTTGATATCAGCAATGACTTTGGTGCCGGACCTTATAAAACACCTTACCGCCTCTCTCCGCTGACTTTTAAAGTAGGCGATCAGGAATACTTCAACGAACGTCCTATTTCTACACAACAGAGTGGGTTCGTTTTTGTGGCCCAGATGCGTGCCAATCTGCCTGATGCAGTAGGCGGTGTACTCTGGTTCGGTACGGATGATGCCAACATGACCGTTTTCACTCCCGTATATTGCTGTACTACCAAAGTTCCGGTATGCTATACCCGTGTGGATGGTGCCGATTACATCACTTTCTCATGGAATTCTGCTTTCTGGATTTTCAACTGGGTGGCTAATATGGTATATCCCCGTTACGATTTGATGATCGGTGATGTACGTTCCACACAGAATGAACTTGAAACCACCTTCAACGAGGCGCAGGAGGGGATTGAGTCTGCTGCCGTTAAACTGTACGAGAAAAATCCGGAAGCAGCTGTGGCGCTTCTGACCAATTATACCAACATGACGGCGCAAAGCACTTTCGACACCTGGAAACGTCTGGGAGAATTTATCATTGTGAAGTATAATGACGGTGTCATCCGCAAGATGAAGGACGGTAAGTTCGAGCGCAACGCTATCGGCCAACCCGCCGGTGTGGTACGTCCGGGCTATTCAAAAGAATTCCTTGAGGAATATGTGAAGCAAACCGGCGAACGTTATAAAGTGACTGAATAAACGCTTCCGGAGAGTTTTCTCGCTAAAAGATAGGAATTTCAAACTTATTCTTTTACATTTGTATTTTGAATAGAATAATTATTAATCTCTAAAAATAGATATAACCATGGGGAATGAAGAACTAATCAAACAGGTGACTGAGAAAGCCGAGAAGTGGCTGACCCCGGCGTATGATGCCGAAACTCAGGCTGAAGTGAAACGCATGTTGGAGAACGAAGATAAGACAGAATTGATTGAAGCCTTTTACAAAGACCTTGAATTTGGTACGGGCGGACTCCGTGGTATCATGGGAGTAGGTACCAACCGTATGAATATTTATACTGTTGGAGCCGCAACTCAGGGACTTTCTAACTATCTGAACGCAAACTTTAAGAATCTGAAACAGATTTCTGTTGTGGTAGGATACGATTGCCGTAACAATAGTTCTCTGTTCGCTAAGATTTCTGCGGATATTTTCTCTGCCAATGGCATTAAAGTATATCTGTTCGAGGAGATGCGTCCTACTCCGGAGATGTCTTTTGCCATCCGTCACCTTGGTTGCCAGAGCGGTATCATTCTGACTGCTTCACACAACCCGAAAGAATATAACGGCTATAAAGCTTACTGGGATGATGGTGCACAGGTACTGGCTCCGCACGATAAAGGTATTATCGACGAAGTGAACAAGATTGCTTCTGCTGCCGACATTAAGTTCCAGGGTAATCCGGAGCTGATTCAGATTATCGGGGAAGATGTCGATAAAATATACCTGGATATGGTGAAAACCGTTTCTATCGATCCTGAAGCTATTGCTCGTCATAAAGATATGAAGATTGTCTACACTCCGATTCATGGTACGGGTATGATGCTGATTCCCCGTGCACTGAAGATGTGGGGATTTGAAAATGTATACACTGTTCCCGAGCAGATGATTAAGGATGGTAACTTTCCGACGGTTGTTTCGCCGAATCCGGAGAATGCGGAAGCCCTGACAATGGCTCTCAATCTGGCTAAAGAAATCGATGCCGACCTTGTAATGGCTTCCGATCCGGATGCCGACCGTGTAGGTATCGCTTGCAAGGACGATAAGGGTGAATGGGTATTGATCAACGGTAACCAGACTTGCCTGATGTATCTGTATTATATCATCACTCAATACAATAAACTGGGTAAGATGACCGGTAATGAATTCTGTGTGAAGACCATTGTTACTACCGAACTGATCAAGAAGATTGCCGACAAAAATCAAATTGAGATGCTCGACTGTTATACCGGCTTTAAATGGATCGCCCGTGAAATTCGTTTACGTGAGGGTAAGAAGAAATACATCGGTGGTGGTGAAGAAAGCTACGGTTTTCTGGCCGAAGACTTTGTTCGTGACAAAGATGCTGTTTCTGCTTGCTGCCTGATTGCCGAAGTGGCTGCTTGGGCTAAAGACAATGGAAAGACTCTGTATCAGTTGCTGATGGACATTTACGTTGAATATGGATTCTCTAAAGAATTTACTGTAAACGTAGTGAAACCGGGTAAGAGCGGTGCCGAAGAGATTAAAGCCATGATGGAAAACTTCCGTGCTAATCCTCCGAAAGAGTTGGGTGGCTCGAAAGTGATTCTGTCAAAAGACTATAAAACTCTGAAGCAGACAGATGCAGAAGGTCATGTAAGTGACATCGATATGCCGGAACCATCGAATGTGCTGCAATATTTCACCGCAGATGGTGGTAAAGTGTCTGTTCGTCCGTCAGGAACGGAACCGAAGATCAAATTCTACATCGAAGTGAAAGGCCAGATGGGATGCCGCAACTGCTTTGCCACTGCCGATGCAGAAGCTACTGAAAAAGTGGAAGCTGTGAAGAAATCGTTGGGTATTTAAGGAACTTCTTTAAGCACTCTTTTAACAGATACTTTGGGTAATATAAATGTGTCCATGGTATTATAGTATTATCGAAATGCCCTGTCCTGAATTGGATGGGGCATTTCTTTTGGGATTATTCTTTTAAAGGGGCTGTGTCAAAACTCTTTTTACCACAGATTACACAGATTATCACAGAATAATAATGTTGATAATCAATAACTTAAAAATTGCTCTATGTTACTCTGTGTCCTCTGTGGTGAGTTTCGACACACCCTCACAACACTAAAAGATCCGGGCAGACGGAGAACTAGGTGAAACTCACGTCTGTATTTCCCGGATGTATGGTTTTTAGTTAATGCCCAGATTTTTTTTTGCGATAGCTCTTTGCCCTGTGCTTAACTTGTTTCCGTATGCCGCATAGATATACTTTCCGATGGGACTGCTGGCATGTTTTATAATCTGTTCCATCAATAGCCCGGTAAAGCTTTCTTTTATTTCATGGACATTTTTTCCGGAGAAGTCGTGTTCCCCGAACTGATCGATGGCAAGAAGAAATTGCATCATCTCTGTGTTGAGTGCGGTCCCTTCCACTCGGACGACGTCTCCTATTTGCGTGCTGATTTTTCCCGCTTCGACAACGATAGGGAGAGTAACAGGAAAGCGGTCACTGTCGTTTTCCTGAATAAATAGTTCCCTGACTTGGGGAGAATTGATTTTTCCCTCAAATGCAAACCGACAATCAATCACTTGTGTACTGTCATATCGGGTTGTGCTGTGGATAGCATCCTGCAAATAGATTGTTCTGCCTTCCATTTGAGGGTTGGTTACTATGCCACTGACATAATAGCTACCGTTCTGTCGGGCATGGGTGCATGCTGCCAGAAAGATGGTTCCCAGTATGATTCCTCCTGCTGTTATTCTTTTCATCTTGGTTGTGATGTTCGTTAAGTAAAAAATCACCCCATACATACCCGAAGGTAGGACGGGGTGATTTTTTCGTAATATCTGGACTTATTTAAAATCTAAATCCTAATTTCAAATTGGGTTGTGCAAACAAGTTTATGTTATGATGTCCCACTTTGTAAGTGGCTACCCCTTTCGGACAAATCTGAATCATGTCGTAGCGATAGGCTACCGGTTGCAGTTCAAATCCGAAAACCAGTCCTTTACCCAGGCTGTATTCGATGCCGGCTACCGCTGCCGCACGTAATCCGAATATTTGTCCGGTTTTGGTCGAAGGGATATATACTTGTAAAGGCAGTGTTTCTGCGTCATTCAAATCGTCATCGTCAGTTATTGCATCACCGTCGCTTACAGTTTCACCCGTGTTGGGAGACATCGTTTCGATTCGTCCCATTTGCCAGCCTATAAGGCCACCCACATAAAGATTGATACGTTCGTTTTTCGTATTGAAATAATAGTTTGAACCAATGTTTACCATCCAGTTGTTTTTCACCCGTCCTTCTACATATTTGGAAGCGGGGATTTGCATATCGGACACACTATTGTCGCCTTCAATGAAATCCTTTTTCGGGGTGACTCCAATGTTCATGCTGAACATCAGATTAACGTCCCAACGATTGGTCAGGAAATATTTTCCCTGCAAACCGATGATGTTGACCAAGCTATTATTATTCCAACTTCCCAGATTCAGATACATGCCCGGATCTTCAGACTTGTTGCCTGTATCATCGCCCAAGCCAATGCCCGGCGCGTTTCCGGTCCCGTTCCAGTATTTCGGTAACAAGTATTCCATACCATCGGCGAATTGCTGTGAATTGCCTAATGCGACGGATATCTGCCAGTTACCTTTTTCCGGGGCAAACGACGCATCGTCACTGCTGCTGCGTTGTTGCGCCATAAGTGGCGCAACAGTACATGCAGTCAGAAGGATTATGCATAGTTTTTTAATCATACTTTTTTCCTTTAGTTTTTATTTATTCGGCTGAAGTGTCTCCGGTCAGTGTTTTGATAAGCTGATCTTTCATCTCTTTTGCCTTGTTGAATAATACCGTCAATGCTTCGATTTCAAAAGTTTTGGCATCGATTTGAGCTTCTTTAAGTTTGATGGCTGTTGCTTGTTCTTGTTCGTAGCTACCGTCCTGTAGTGCTTTCAGCAAAGCATCGTACATATTCAGTTCAGCTTTTGCCTCTGCCAGAGTACCGCTCTTTACAGTGATGTTGCCACTTTCGTTGTCAACTTCAGAAGGTGCACCTTCGATTTTGGCTATTTCGTTCTTCAGGTATTTAATTGCATCCTCATAAGTGGACAATGGCTGATTATTATCACCAGTCTGAGGCAAAGCCTTTTTCATTGTACCTAAGATGCAATTCAAACCGGCTTTCTGCACTTCCAGACTTGCTTTCTCCGCATCGTACTTCTCTGTAATCTGGTTCAGGGTAATTTGTGCTGTTGCCAGTTTTGTATCTGTTGCGGCGATTGCTTTATCATTGTCGGTACCCATAGCCATTAATTTTGAGTTCAGGTCGGCCCATACAGATACATTGTTGATTTCATCTGTTAAAGCATCGTACTCCTTCTTTGCTCCAAATGTTTTGTCTGCCAGCCCGTTCTGGGTTAGGGCGATTCCGTCAGGATCGAATGTAAACTCTCCTTCTCCGGTGTGTTCGGCTAATGCTTTATTGTAAGCCGCCAACCATTCTGCGTAAACTGCTGTAGTTTGGCGTTCGTTACTGTAGCCGGCGGCTTTGGCTGCTTTGACGAAATCGGCAGCGAGGCCACCTTCAGCTTTAAACAAATCCTCCACACCGAATACGGCATCATAACTTGTTGTTCCGTTGTTCTCAGTGATAAGTGCCTTCCATGCGTCCAGTTTGGCTGCATCTTTAGTAATGTCTGTTTCTTCTTTCAGCTTTAGTCCGTCCAAAGTGGTTCTGGCGGTGAGATAAGTTTTGTATTGAGCAATAAATTTGTCTAAAGCAGCTTTTTCTTTAGCTGCATCTCCGGCGGCACTTTCATAATCTTTCTGGTAAGTCTGATAATCTGCGATGATCAAGCTACGTGCGTCGTGTCCCTCCTGACTGAGATACTTGCCTGCATCTACTGCCTTATAAAAAGCTTCAGATGCTTTTGTCCATGTACCCTCTACCTTGGTCAGCTCTGCTTGGAACGCATCATAGTCAACTTTAGCTTGTGCCTGTGCCAGTTTTGCCTGTGCCTGTTCTTCGCTGGTCTTTACTTTGTCGGTTAATAAAGTAGTGATAGCTTCTAACATGTTTCTTTTCTCCTGCATGGTTTTAGAGAAGCGGAACCCATCAGGAAAATAGTATTTTCCGGTTGCGGGATCTATCTTTATTGCTGGCCTAAAGGAATTGGCAAGGTCATTGTTGTCCAAAGTTTGTTTTTCCAGAATCATTCCGGCAAATCCATCCTGGATGGTAGCAGGAATATCGAAAGTGAATTCACCTTTTGCTTCTTTTGCTTTCTGCACTTCAGCTACCTGTTGTACGGCTGCCTGATAATCGGCGTCGCTTACTTTCGATAAGTCGATAGCATTGATTTTATTGTCAAGATCCGTTTTCTTATCATTAAGTTCTTTGTATTTGGCTTCAAACTGATCCAATGGAATTTCTGCGACAACCTTCAGCTGTGCCAGGTTTTCTTCGATACCTTTTACTTCACCTTTCTGAATGGCAATCTGGTTGGTAACGCCGGCAATCAGTGCTTCCGGATCATAGCTGAATTCTAATAAAGATTTCTGTCTCATCAGGTCAGCCAGTTCTTCCTGAGCATCGCTTAATGTACCGGAGAGTTCGATCAGGCCTTTTACGGTAGTCTCTTCTCCATCTTCTACACTGATTTTCCCCGATTCTTCATCGTAGGTGATCTCTTTAGGAGTATATGCAAAACTTTGCGTGTATAGCAGTTCGTTCAACTTGGTAGCATAGGCATTATCTTTGTAACCAAGTAAAGCCACTTCGATATCGATCATTGCCTTTTCATAAGCGGCCTGTGCTTGTGCAGTCTGAATTTGTAGCTCAAGCATTTTAGCTTTGAATAACTCTGCGCTTTTCTCGGCTTTTTGTTGCCAATAGGCTTTCATCGCTTCTGTTTTGGCTGCTTGAACTTCTGTTTTAAGCTTTTCCTGGGCTACTTTTTCTTCCAGGTAAGCGGCTTTGGCATTGACGATAGCAATTTGTGCCTCTTTGTAAGCCGCTTCAGCAGTTTGTACAGCTGCTTTTGCTTTAATTAATTCTGCTTTCGCTCCGCGAAGTTCTGTGATGCTTGCCGGTTCATCATTATCGATACATCCGGTAAACGTTGTAGTTGCTCCTCCCACTAAGAGTGCAGCTACGAGATAAGTCCATTTTCTCATACCTCTGTTTTTTTAGTGTTAATAAAAATGTTATGTAAGTAAATCAATGTATTCTCTTGCCTATTGCGGCTTTTCCTCTATCTGTGTAATACCTCTATCTACCGTTACTTTATAGGTAACGGGATCGAAGTCCGCTTTTCGATAAGAAGCGTCTTTGAGAGGAGTTTTTAACATTAAATTCCGGTTATATGTAGCATAAAGCATATAGGAGATGGATCATCTCGTTGGGGATTAAAAACGGGATGAGCGAATTGTGCGCATTCATGATACTAATGTAATGTACACCAAAGACTATAGTCGTCTTTTTCTTTTATAAAGGATGATTCAATGACTTATTTTAATAAATAATCGTATTTTATTTGTTTTATTGTGAAAAATGATTTATGTTTGTAGCGCACTTATAGAAGAGTTACCTATAAAGTAATGGCTCAGATAATCAAAGTATTAGTCCTGTGTATGCTTCTTTCGCAAATGATATAATATGAGCATTTGTTTCATCTAATTTCTTAATGTTGAATGGTTTCAAGTAGGTTTCTGTCACTTTGATTGACGAATGTCCCATGGCTTCACTGATGATGCCCGGGTGAATTTCAAGATGGTAAGCTAAGGTAGCCCAGGTGTGTCGTGCGGTGTATGAACTCAGGTTTTTCGAAATTCCCAATAGATGCGCCAATTGTATCAACTGATAGTTAAATGCACGTAAAGCATATTGGTATTCCTGATAATTGATATGGCTTTTTTGCTTTTTGCTCAGAATAGGAAACAAGTAAGGTGAGTCAGGGTCGGTATCCATATATTCCAGAATAATCTCCATAGCTTCGGAAGGAACGGTTACTGTAAGTTGGCGTCCTGTTTTGTGCCGGTGGTAAGTGAGGATATTTCCTTTTAAGTCTCTCTTTTGCAGATAGGCCAAGTCGACAAAGGGAAGTCCGCGTAATAAGAACATAAGTACAAACATCTTGTGGGCACGGCAAATGACTTCTGGATGCTGTGCAGTGTGGTTCATTTGCAGTAAAAGCCCCATTTCTTCTGCTTTGAGAGATCTTTTCACATCGGCTTGGGTTCCAGTATATACAGGTTTGAACAAGCGGGGAGAGTAGGGGGCCAGTTGGCGGTCCACTGCCCGGTTGTAGACAGCGCGTAAGGCCCGCATATAGGTGGAGACGGTATTCCAGCTATTTCCTCTCAGACGGAGATAATGTTCGAATCGTTTTAGTAATGCAGGTGTCATCTGACGAAACAGGATGTTCTTGCTGCCTGTGAAAGCTCCGAATGCATTCAGGCTGGCTTGATAAATATGGGCAGTTCCGAGAAAATTACCTGCTTTTTGTTCGCTGATAATGCTATCCATAAATCGGATAAAATTTTGTTCTTTCATAATACATTTTGTTTTGATGGAGCTGTGTCAAAACTCTTTTTACCACAGATTATACAGATTATTATAGAATAATAATGTTGATAATCAGTGACTTGGTATTTGTTCAGTGTTACTCTGTATCCTCTGTGGTGAGTTTCGATACACCCTCCGGGTTCCTAGTTTTTCTTTTCCCAAGATATTAATTTTCTTTTGATTAATCATTAACTATTGGTTTACGTAATTAATTGTTTGGTTCCAAATGATTAACTTTAACACATCATTAAAACAAACATTCTGTTAGTATGCTATCTATAAGATAAACAGTTGATATAAACTTGATAATTGCTTGAAACGAACTCTTTGAATGATAAGCAGATTGCTGGAATATCTGTTTGAACTTACCAAATTGATAGCTTCACATTTTTTAGTATTTTGTCTTCTTCGTCTTCTTTTGCTTTCTTTATGGAGCAGAGGCTAATCATTCTTGGCAATATATTGTTCTTACTGCAACATCTAAACTTAAAAACGTATGAAAGATCTTGTGTCCGGCATCCGTTATGATGCCTCTAATGTGATTAGTCAGGCTATAGGGCCAAGTAAAGAATTTTGCATGGGATATTTGAATCCCGGAGTTGCAAGTGGTGAAGGATATATTTCGACAATGAAATTGTCAGTCGGTACAGTCGACGTGAAAGACCTTGATGCAATAACTGAAAAGATTGTAGCAAAGGACCGCTGTGAGAAAAACGACGCATATCTCGGACAAGTCAATCTAATGAAGGCTTCTTCATTTTGTGGACAAAATGGAGCTATCTGGGGATTTGACCTGGCAATGCACGATGACATTGCCAAAAGAAAGGAGATGCCTATCTATATGCAGGCACAGCCTGAAGGGGTAGACGTTCCTGTTTATAATATCCGTCCGTTGCTGGAGGCAACCGAACGTTTGTTCGGCCGTGCCAAAGAGCGTCGTTTTCCCATACTCCCCGGAGCTTATGTGCCGGGAGGAAGCCGAAAGGTTGTAGCATGCGGTCCCACATGGGTGTGGTCTGTGATCGGACTGGCTATTTTGAAAAACCGTAGTAAAGGAGCCTGCCTGTTTGTGAAAGACGCCGGAACTTACGGGGATGATTCGACAACGGAAGGCGAAGCAATTGGTTTTTTGGAAGGGATACTCCGGAAAGCCACCAACAGCATTGTACTTTGCGGACAGGATCAGGATGTAATTTACGACCGTATTTATATTGGTTATAAATATACGTTTGTAGAACCCGATCAGGTTGGTTGTGCTTTGTCGTGCACTCCTGCTGTCTATTTGGCCCAGAATGCTGTCCCTGCCGATATGAAACCGGCTGATCTTTGCCAGATGACCATCAGTGACTGGGAAGAGAAGTTAGGGCTGGAAGAGCTGACTATTTTTGAATAGAAGTTTGACGGTAAAACACAGGCTACGAATAGGTACACAGGTTTATGATGCTGAGAACGGATTTCTTTTCTATCCGTTTCTGGTTGTTCGTTTGTGGTGGGTGTACCTTTCGTAGCTTGTCTTTTTTCACTGTTGTGCTATCCACCAGTCAATCATCTTACGTGCCAGACTTAGCTTCCGCGGAAGTTCCGGCAGATTATTTTTTGTATAGAAATTCCCGGAACTGAGTTCGTCATCCTGCAAGCGAATGCTGCCCCCGGCATAATCGGCAATAAAACCTACCATGAGTCCGCTCGGATAGGGCCAGGGCTGATTTCCAAAATACTGAATGTTCTTCACATCCAGTCCGGTTTCTTCTTTAACTTCCCTTTCCACACATTCCTCCAAGGTTTCTCCGGTTTCAAGGAAGCCGGCCACCAAGCTATTGAATGTACCTTTAAAGTTGCGGGCATGTACCAGTAACAAAGAATCTTCTTTGCGTACCAATACCAGAATTGCCGTTGAAATGGCGGGATAGACTTCTTTACCGCAATCCGGACACTTTTTCATAATAGGCTCTTTCTGTACCAGTGGAGTTCCACATGTGGGGCAAAAGCGGTTGCTACGGTCCCAGTACAGGATTTCGTGAGCTTTACCTGCTGCTTGGTAGTGTTCGAGCGGCAGGTAATCATAAGAAGCGCGCAACCCCATTTGTACATATTCCGGTGTTTCTGTGATCGGAGAATCTATGTAGAAACTTTTGCCGGACATGCCATCGGGCGTAGTTAGGGTGTGTACGGTTGTTCCTTCCGGTATGGCGATGGGGGCGCTTTCTCCTGAAGGGATGGAGAAAGCGTTGTTTTTCTTTTCCAGTAATAACTGATCTTGGTAGAAGATGAACCATCGGTTGTTTTTTGTATGTGTCATTTTGGATAATTCTTTTTTAACCGGTACAAAATTATAAAAAGATACTCTCTTTCATGCCGGTCTCCTTTATAAAATATTCATCATGTGATACCAGCAGTACACTACCCGTATAACTCCGGATGGTGGCGGTGATGATTTCGATGCTGTGTATGTCCAGATTATTGGTGGGTTCATCCAGGATAAAGAGGTCAGGAGTGTTATTGCTGATCATCAGGCAACAGAAAGCGAGCCGCATTTTTTCACCTCCACTAAGCTGTTTGCAAGGTTTGTTCCAACTTGCCACCGGGAAGAGAAAGCGATTCAATATGATCTTTATTTCGTGTTCCGGCAGGTTCCGGAGGTTGAATGACTCTGCTTGCTGGAGCACTGTCAGCCCGTCGGAAATGATGGAATACTCCTGATTGAGATAGACGTAACTGAACCCGGTGCGCTCCAGTCTACCCGAAGCAGGCAATAGTTCTCCGGTGACCAGTTTCAATAGGGTGGTTTTACCACTCCCGTTGTCTCCTTCGATACGTATCCGGTCGCCGCTTTTCAGTTGGAAACTTAGGGGAACCTTCCATAAAAACGAATCTTCATAAGTGAAGTTTATATCACGGGCAGTCAGTAATATTTTTCCCGGATGTAAAGCAGAAGCATTGAAATCGGTTTTAAGCAGTGACACTTCGCCCAACCTGTTGCGTATCTGACTTCGTTCGGCGACAAGTTTTTCCGATTTGTCCCGGTGGATGTCCGCCAGTTTGGTGGTACTTTTTTCTGCCCGGTCTTTCAGGGTATTGATGGCCATACGGGAAATGCCTTTTTGAGGAGCCGCTTTTTCGCTCCGTACATTCTGCTTGTCTTTCCGCTCGGCAACCTCACGTGCAAGCTTCCGTACTTGCCGGAGTTCTTTCTCCTTTTCATTCAGTTGTTGTTGCAAAGCACTTAGCAGAAGCTCTTTCTGCTGTTTGTAGAATTCATAGTTTCCTCCGTAAAATACAAGTGCGCTACGGCTCAGTTCGCAGGTTTCGGGAAGCAGATTGAGCAGAGTGCGGTCGTGGCTGACTACAATCAGCGTAGAATGGCATTTCTTCACCCATTCATACAGTTTGTTGCGTCCTTGGCTGTCGAGGTGATTGGTAGGTTCATCCATCAATATCACGGAAGTTTCCTGCAGTTCGATGCCTGCCAAGAATACGCGTGTCTTTTCTCCGCCACTCAGTGTATGCATGGGCTGGTCAAGAGACATTGTTCCGAGCCCCCATCCATTGAGAGCTGCTGTGGTTTTTTCTTCGATGTTCCAGTCGTCATTGAGGATATTGAAGTTGACGATGGAAGTATCTCCATCCAGAATGGCATGGAGGGCTTTTCGTTTTCCGTCTATCCCGAGGGCTTCGGCAATGCTCATTTTATCATATTGTCCGAAGTGTTGGGGCACATAATAAAGAGCGAATGGACGGAGTACGGTTCCCGAACACGGTTGCAGTTGTCCGGATATGATTTGCAGCAATGTTGACTTGCCACAACCATTATTGCCGATCAGAGCCAGTTGCTGTCCTTTGCTGACAGAGAAACTGAGATTTTGAAAAAGAACTTCTTTATCGGGATGGATATAGGTGATTTGTTGTACTTGGATACACATACTTGTCTATTGGTTTGAAAGTAAATACTTGCTGTTGATGATAGCGGGTAGGGGAGAGACAAACACAATAGGAGTTAAACAACACGGATTCGTGATGCTTAACAATACATGAAAAGAAGCATATGTGAAAAGTGATGTTTACCGGAAAGTGTTGTCTTACTTAGATATTCTCATGGGTATACATATGAAATTAGACTGCAAAGATAGAAGATATTCCGGCAATTACAAAAGGAGAGGGGAGAAATCTGAAACTTCTCCCCTCTTCTCGTTAAACTAATCTATTGAAAACAATTCATTCAGCCCTTCGCCCATACTTGGATGTGTAAAGATGAAATCGCGAAGGAAAGTATAATGTTGTCCGGTCTTCATTGCCATGTTTACTATGTTAATGACTTCGGAAGATTCGGCACAGAACAGCGTGCAGCCCATGATGCGTCCCGAATGGCTGTCGATGATGGCTTTCAGTATACCGTCAGTCTGTTGTAAAGTACGTGCACGTGGTAGTGCTGAGGCCGGGAGACGTGATACTTTGAAGGAATATCCCCGTCTGATGGCTTCTTCTTCGGTCAGCCCGACATGTGAAAGCGGCGGATCTATGAATACCGAGTATGCCACCGGGTTACGGTCGTCGGCCGTACGTTCTTTATTTCCGAAAAGGTCGTCCCGGATAATCCGGTAATCGTCCAGTGAAATATAAGTAAACTGCAGCCCGCCTTTTACATCACCCATTGCCCAAATGTTTGGGGAGGTGGTGTGCAGATAACCGTTTACAACAATAGCCCCGTGGCTATCCACTTCTACTCCGGCTGCCTGAAGATTCAGTCCCTCAATCATTGGCTTGCGTCCCGTAGCTACCAGGATGGCATCACCTTCTATGTCAGAAGAAGTACCGCCGGCGGTATCCGTGTAAGTCAGGATTACACCGTCCGTTGTATCGCGGATGGATTGTGCACGGGCGTTGAGGCGGATTTCTATTCCTTTCTTTTCGAGTGCCTCTTTTACAGCGTTTGCTATATCGCGGTCTTCGCGGGCAATAAATTTGTCACCTCCTTCGAGCACGGTCACTTTGCTTCCGAAGCTTGCATACATGGAAGCAAACTCCAGTCCGATATAACCTCCGCCCACGATAATCAGATGTCGGGGCAATACATCCAGTTCCATCAATGATGTGCTGGTATATACCCGTTTGCTGTCTTTCAGCCCGTCTATTGCCGGTATAATGCTGGTTGATCCGGTATTAATGAAAATCTTTTTTCCCTGAAGTTCGATCACTTCGTCGGGAAGGGTTACTTTCACCACATCTTTTGAAACGAACGATGCCATTCCGGTGTAAATGGTTACATTGGGGAGACTGCTCAGTTTGTCGAACATATTAGCCCTTGAAGCTGCTGTCATTTCGTTTTTCCGTGCGATGGCGGCTTTATAAGCTTCGGCCTGCTTTTCGTAACTGGTTGGGTAGAGCCAACTCACCTTTTCAGCTTCATGGATAAGGCGTTTGGTAGGCACACAGGCTATATTGGGGCAAGTACCTCCATACATCATGGCAGAGCGTTCAATCAGTGCGACTTTCCAGCCGCGTTTGGCTAATTCGGCGGTCAGCGTCTTGCCGCCCTTGCCGAAACCGATAATAATGGCATCATATTGTTTCATAATTCTTATACTTTAGAAGGATGTATCTTTAATGTCAGTTTATAACATTCCGTAACCCTTATTTGTTCCGTTTTTCCCAGTCGGCTTTTTTGAGGGAGTTCAGTACACGCTGCGATGAATCGGAAAGCAGGGTAACGGCACTTGCCAGAATTACGATATCTTTAATTACCAGACGTCCGGCACCGGATAGGAGCGGGAAGCCATATTCTCCGCTTCCCAGGTTCGGAACCCAGACTTCGGGAGTGGTCACCAGGAAGGAGAGTGTACCGAGTGTCATGATGATGGCCAGTGTGTCGCCGATAAGCGCCACTTTGGGGAAGAAGATGCCTAAGAATACCAGGATACCGATGGACATAATCAAAGCTCCCAGTCCATAAGAGAACGTGTAGGTTCTGTTCGCTTCGTGCCATTCGCGGTTGGCCGGAACATAAGCACCTTCCGGATTTTTGTGTTCCTTATATTCGGGGGCATCTTTGGCGTAGAAGAAACTCATAAACGGACTGTTGGCTACAAATGGTACAATGCCGTCGGCCTCGTAATGACAATACTTCAGTCCGCCGATCCAAACGAAAACAACGAGGATGGCTACGCGGATAAATTTCAGTCCGAAACCTTTCAGACCGGATGCTACTGTGAGCAGAGTGATATATTTCTCTTTCATGCTATTTCTTTTTATGGGTTTAACTTTCTGATGCAAAGATCCGGTTTTTCCCATCGGCGGGAAATAGCAATATCGCCGGATGAATTGTCAATTCTTCCCTTCTACCGAATTTCGGTATTGCACAGGGCTTTCTCCGGTCATGTTTTTGAAGAAACGGCTGAAAGAGGACTGGTCCTCAAATCCCAGAATATCAGCAATCTCTTTCGAACTTTTGTTACTGTATAAAAGGAGTCGTTTGGCTTCTGCTTCCACCCGTTCATGGATGACGCGCAGGGGCGAAGGCAGTTTACAGGAAGAAAAGATGTTCGAGAGTGTTTTGGGTGATTTATGCAGCATGTCGGCATAATCCTGCACTTGCTTTTTAGTCCGGAAGTGTTCGTCTACCAGATTATAGTATTGGCGGATGATCTCGAAGCTGTATTCCTTCTCCTGGGTGATATTCAGTCTTTGCCGGGCGATGCGTGTACTCTGGATGATGAAACGTTTAAGCAGGATGCGGAGCATCTCTTCCTGTAGATTGTCCGATACGGTGAATTCGCGGTCCAGCAAACCCACTACATCTTCCATCGACCGCCGTTCCGATTCGTTGAGCATAAATCTCACCACGTGCGAAGAACCGTTGAACAGAAATCCACTGCACGACACTTCATGGTCGTTGCCGTAAATACAATAGAAGTTGCTGTTGAACAGCACCGTCAGATACTCTCCATCGATGGACAGGAACTCCAGATGCTGGAGATTGGAGAGGGAGATCACCTCGTTTTCGGCCAGTGTCACTTCCTGATGGTCTATCTCCAGGGTAATGCTTCCTTGGCGTACCCATATGAATTTATACAAACTCTTTTCTTTCTGCAAGTTCTTTTCGGTATGATAGCTTGTGGTCAATGCAAGCATACCTTTCAGTTTTGTCTGGTAAGTTCTTATCATAATCAATCCTCCATGGCTGATGCGTCAAATGACAGGGGTAATAAATGTCCCACACTCTGTATTTCGTAAATACACTTTTTGCCGTAAAGCAATATACGTATGGGTTGTTTATATCTTTTTTCCGTTTCCAGAATCACCTGGCGACAGGCGCCGCAAGGAGGAATCGGAGTGTCGATAAAGTCTTTTTCCGTACGTGCGGCGATGGCAAGAGTCTTCACTGCCTGGTCCGGATACTGCGAATTGGCATAGAACAACGTAGTTCGTTCGGCGCAAAGTCCGGACGGGTAGGCTGCGTTTTCCTGATTGGTTCCTGTCACTATCACTCCGTTGGCCAGCAGTACTGCCGCTCCTACCGAGAAGTGCGAGTAAGGTGCATAGCTACGCCGGGTTGCCTCGATGGCATCATCCAATAAGGCACGGTCTGCGTCATTGAGTTCGTCATATTCATATACTTTAATTACAGAGGTAATAGTCAGGTCTTTCATGTGGGTAGGTGGTTTATAGTTCTACAAATCATGTTACAAAGTTAGAAAAGAGATTGATAATCCCAATTATTTTTATGATTTTTGTGCCGCATAACCTAACATACACAAATTAATAGATGAATAGCAAACTTCTCAGGCTGATTGCCGTAGTTACAGTTCTTGCTTTTTCTGTCGGTGCCCAGGCGCAGCGCAGGAATTCCCGTTACGTAGATTATATAAATAAGTATAGTGCCCTGGCTGTAGAGCAAATGAAGGAGCACAAGATACCCGCCAGTATCACATTGGCGCAGGGGTTGCTTGAAAGTGGTGCCGGTATGAGCACGCTGGCGCGTAAAAGTAATAACCACTTCGGCATCAAATGCGGTAGTAGCTGGAATGGACGTACCGTACGCCATGACGACGATGCCCGTAACGAATGCTTCCGTGCTTATCGCAATCCCCGTGATTCGTACGAGGACCATTCGGCATTTCTGAAACGCGGTGCCCGCTATGCTTTCTTGTTTAAACTGAAGATAACGGATTATAAAGGCTGGGCCCGTGGGTTGAAAAAGGCGGGATATGCTACCGATCCTTCGTATGCCAACCGTCTGATTACGATTATTGAAGACTACGACCTTTATAAATATGACCGTAAGGGAGGATGGAGTTCGTCAAAGAGTGAACCGACGGTACTCAATCCGCATCAGGTCTACATAGCAAACGGTATCGCTTATATTGTAGCCCGTGACGGAGATACGTTTAAGTCGTTGGGTAAAGAGTTCGATATCCGTTGGAAGAAGTTGGTGAAGTATAACGACTTGCAACGTGATTATACCTTGATGGATGGTGATATCATTTATCTGAAAGAGAAGAAAAAGAGAGCATCGAAACCTTATACGGTTTATATCGTCAAAGACGGAGACTCCATGCATACCATTTCTCAGAAATATGCCATCCGTTTGAAGAACCTGTATAAGATGAACCGTAAGGACGGGGATTATGTTCCCGAAGTGGGAGACAGGTTGAGGCTGAGGTAGATTTTTCCGCTACGGTATATAAGAAATGTATTAATAGCAAAAGGGTGTAGCCATACTTTATGCATGGCTACACCCTTTTGCTATTAGGGCTACACCCTTTCTGCCGGATGGCTACACCCAAACGTGTGTTTTTCACCGCAGAGAACACAGTTACGCTTTGTTACGAAACTGTACAGGGTGTTCATTATCGGACACCCTGTTTCTCTTCTTCCTGCTGAAACACAGTGCTTTCCTTTTTTGGCATAAGGTTTGATCATAGAAATACAAAGAATATTTGTAAATCTATAATTGACTATATATGGACAGAGAAATTCCAAAAGAGGTGCGCAATAAAGAGCGTAATAAAAAGATTATTCGTTTTTCGGCCATCGGTATTATCGGGATAGTAGGCATTAGCTTATTAATTTCGTTGTTGCGTACGGGAGTACAGAAGAAGGATCTCGTGTTGTCTACCGTTGACAAGGGGACGATCGAGGTCAGTGTCAGTGCTTCGGGCAAAGTGGTTCCGGCTTTTGAAGAGATCATCAATTCACCGATCAACACCCGCATCGTGGAAGTATATAGAAAGGGTGGTGACAGTGTAGATGTAGGTACTCCCATCCTGAAACTCGACTTACAAAGTACGGAAACCGACTATAAAAAACTACTGGATGAAGAGCAAATGAAACGTTATAAGCTCGATCAGGCGCAGGTGAACAGCCAGACCAAATTGAGCGATATGGCCATGCAGATCAAAGTGTCGGAAATGAAACTGGCGCGGATGAAGGTGGAGCTTCGCAACGAACAATACCTCGACAGTCTTGGAGCCGGTACGACCGATAAGGTACGCCAGGCCGAATTGAGCTACAATACGTCCCGCCTCGAATTGGAACAACTCAAACAACAATATGCCAACGAGAAACAGGTAGCAGCCGCCGACCTGAAAGTGCTTGAACTCGACCTCAACATGTTCCGTAAGGGACTTGCCGAAATGAAGCGTACGTTGGACGATGCACAGATACGTTCGCCGCGCAAAGCCATCCTTACTTATATCAACAACCAGATCGGTGCGCAGATTCCTCAAGGAGGGCAGGTGGCTATCATTTCGGATCTGAGCCATTTCAAAGTGGATGGCGAGATTGCCGATACTTATGGCGACCGTGTGGCAGCGGGCGGAAAGGCTATTGTGAAAGTGGGCAGTGAGAAACTCGAGGGGACCGTAAGCAGTGTCACTCCGCTTTCAAAGAATGGAGTTATCTCTTTCTCCGTGCAGCTGAAAGAAGATAATAACAAGCGGTTGCGTTCGGGACTCAAGACTGATGTATATGTGATGAATGCCGTGAAAGAAGATGTGTTGCGTATAGCCAATGCCTCTTATTATGTAGGCCGCGGCGAATACGATCTGTTCGTGATGACTTCGGACGATGAAATCGTAAAACGGAAAGTTCAGCTGGGCGATTCGAACTTTGAGTTTGTAGAAGTGGTGAGCGGACTCAATCCGGGAGACAAGGTGGTGGTCAGCGACATGACCAACTACAAAAATAAGAACAAACTCAAAGTGAAATAATCCGCCGAAAAAACTTTTTAAATCAAGGCACCTTAGGGTTTAAACCAAAGGCTTGTTGGTTTTAAGCCAACGGAATTTTGGTTTAAAAGGTGGATTGTGTGCCTTTTAAGATGTGAAACTATGATAACAATTTATCTCAAACAATCTTATAATTTGCTGAAAGAGAACCGTTTCGTAAATGGAATCTCTGTAGCGGGTACCGCTTTGTCGGTGGCAGCAGTGATGCTTGTTTACCTCGTCTATCAAGTAAATTTCTCTGCGTATGCGCCGGAGTCTAACCGATACCGCATCCTTTTTGTCAACAGTCTGCAAGCATGCGGGAGTGACGGGAATCCCATCAATAATGGGGGTATGAGTCACAAGGTAGTACGCGAATGTCTTTATCCTTTGCAGACGCCCGAGGCAGTGACTGCTTTTACCGACAGACAACTTCCGGTCAATATACGCGGACAGCAGTTTTATGATAAATATACGATTAAGTTTACCGATGACGGCTTCTGGAAAGTATTCGATTTCACCTTTCTTTCCGGTGTCCCCTTTACACATGCCGATTGGGAATCGGGTATACGGCAAGCGGTTATTTCTGATAAACTGGCACGTAAGTTATTTGGTACGGTTGAAGCAACAGGGCAGACTTTACGCATGAATTATGCCGATTATCAGATATGCGGTGTGGTGAAAGAGGTGAGTCAAGCTGCCGAAAACGCCTATGGAGATGTATGGGTGCCTTATACGGTCAACTCCTCCTTATTAAAGGAAAATGTTAACTATTGCGAAGGAACTACGGGGGAGTTTACCTCCTGCATCCTGGCACGTTCTTCATCCGACTTCGAACCGATCCGCAGAGAGATGCTGAAGTTGCAGGCGGCTTTCAATGCTTCGCTTACCAACACAAAACTTGACTATATGTATTCCCCCTATACCCAGTGGCAGGCTGTGCTGGGTACAAATGGTTTCGACCGGGGTACAGTGGGCGAATGGTTCAAAACTACCGGTGCGACGGTTCTTTTCCTTTTGCTCCTGCCTGCCTTGAATATAATAGGTATAACGCTGACACAGTTTCGCAAACGTCGCAGTGAGATTGGGGTTCGTAAAGCGTTCGGTGCTCGTTCGTTTTCGCTGGTAGAGCAAGTGATGACCGAGAACCTGTTGATCTCCTGCATAGGTGGGCTGATCGGACTGGTGTTGTCATACGCCCTGTTATCTCTTTGCAAGTCATTTTTCTTTTCGGGAACTATTGCTCTGACGCACGATATGCTGATACAGCCCTTCACTTTTGTTGCGGCTTTCTTTTTCACGCTGTTACTGAATTTGCTGAGTGCCGCGATCCCCGCTTGGCGGGCCTCACGGATGCCTATTACAGAGGCGTTGCATGATATGGAATAATTTTAAAAACAAAGACCCGTTATGATAAAGCAAATATTTAAGATAATATGGAACCAACGCCGCTCTAACGGTTGGATATGGATGGAACTTCTGGTCGTATTCGTTGCGCTGTGGTATCTGGTAGATATGTTTGTGGTACAGTTCTATTCCTATTCCCGTCCGTTGGGCTATGATATCACGAATTGCTGGCGGCTTTCGTTTGATGTTTATCCCGAAGATGCCGCCGAGTATGTCAGCGACACTACTCAGGCTCCTACCGAAGGCGAAGCATTGGCCCGGATCCTTGAACGCCTGCGTCGTGCCCCGGAAGTGGATAATGCTTGTGTTGCTTTCTATTCCTCACCCTATTCCGGAGGTAATTCATGGACACAGATCATGCCTTGTACGGCCGATAGCGGTAAGTTCAAAGAGCAATCCTATCACCAATATACCGTTTCTCCCGAATTTTATGATGTATTTCGTATCCGGAGCCGCGAGGGGCAGCTTCTGAGTGAATTATTGAACAAAAAACAGTTGGAATATTTTATTACTCCGGATCTGGAAAAAGATTTCTTCGGTGAGGAGTCGGCAGTAGGACAGAAAGTATGTTATCCCGGCAGTAGTATGCGGGAGATACGCATTGCGGCAGTGACCGTCCCGGTTCGTATGACCGAGTTTGTAAAGCCGGAGCCCGAACTTTTCTTTACTATGAGACCGAAAGAACTGGAACGTCAGGTGAATGCTTCCGGGGTAGCTAATATGGAGATAACCGTGCGGATGAAAGAAGATTTGACTCCGGAACAGATGGGGACTTTCCTAAACCGGATGAAGAGCCAGTTGACGGAGAATAATCTCTACGTTGCCAGCATGAAGGATATGAAGCAACAACGCAGTGAACGATTGCGGTCTGAATGGCGGAAAATCAGTATTAACCTTCTGTTGTCCGTTTTCATCTTGCTGAACGTGCTTTTCGGCATTACGGGAACTTTTTGGCTACGCATCGAGCAACGGCGTAGTGAAACCGGTCTGCGGATGGCACTGGGTAGTACACGTAGGCGGGTAGGATGGTTCTTCACTGCCGAGGGGTGGTTATTGCTGACCACCGTAACTCCGCTGGTGCTGTTTGTTATGTTCAATATGATACACATGGAAATTCCCGATTTGTACAATCTTCCTTTCTCCTGGTGGCGTTTTGCTGTCGGTTTTGGTGGGGTACTGTTGCTGATGGGGCTGATCATTGCGTTGGGCACGTGGTTGCCTGCCCGTCGGGCCATGAAGTTGCAGCCGGCGGAAGCGCTGCATTATGAATAATAAATTTAGTACCGAACAGACATGATAAAACTCTATTTCAAACAATCGTGGGCGTTGATCCGCCAGAATAAACTGTTCAGCAGTCTCTATGTGCTGGGCACAGGGCTGGCCATTGCCATGACAATGATTATTGTCATTGTGTATTATGTAAAGATCGCTCCTATCTATCCCGAAACGAACCGGTCTCAGACGATGGTATTGACGTCGGTAGCCGTAAAAAACACCGAGCAACATTCTATGACCAGGTCCTCCTGTTCTTATCATATGCTGAAAGAATGGATCTATCCGTTGAAAAACGCGGAAGAAGTGACGGCCGTTTTGGGACGTATGTTATTTGGAAATTATGTACAGCCCGAAGACGGTGGGAATGTAATTCCCGTAATGGTGAAACAGACCGATCCTGCATTCTTCCGGGTGTTCCCGTTTGAATTCCTGGGCGGACAGGCTTTCTCACAGGCCGATTTTGAAAGCGGAATCCACAATGTAGTGCTCTCGGAGAGTGGTGCCCGCCGGATATTGGGTGACACAGAAGCGGTGGGACGTACGTTCTCGCTGAATTTTGAAGACTATCGGGTAGTGGGCGTGGTGCGTAGCGGCAGTTATATGCTCAGCGACTCTTATGCCGACGTGTATATGCCCTATACTTGTATAACCGGTTATGATCGGGGGGATAAAATGGCCAATATGGTAGGTCCTTATCAGGTGTTTATCAAACTGCCTGGGTCGGATGATGGCCCGAAGCTACGTGCTGAAATACAGGAGTTGGTTCATAAATTCAACCACTCTCAGCCCGATCTGGAAATAGACCTGAACAATCAGCCTCTTCCTTATTGGCAGTATCCTCTTAAACAAATGGGGTATTCGGAGATTGACTGGGCGAACGTATTCAAAATACATGGTTGGCTGTTGCTTGCTTTCCTGTTTGTTCCGGCCATCAACCTGGGCGGGATGATTTCCAGCCGGATGGAACAACGTCTTTCTGAGATGGGGATACGCAAAGCCTTCGGAGCCAATCGTTCGGTATTGTTGGGACAGGTGCTTTGGGAGAATCTGGCGCTCACCTGTGTAGGCGGTCTTATCGGTCTGCTGTTGTCATGGGGAGGCCTGGTGTTGGGGCGTAATTGGATTTTCGGTTTGTTCAATTCGTGGCCGGTACCCATCCCCGAAGGAGTGGAGGTTAATCTAAGTCCGGATATGTTGTTCAGTCCGTTTGTGTTTGTCCTTGCGTTTGGTACGTGTGTATTGCTCAACCTGCTTTCGGCTTTTTGTCCCGCATGGTATTCACTGCGTAAAAACATCATATATTCCATCAACGAAAAGATATAAATAGCCATGAATCAATTAATACTGAAAAACTTGTGGGCGCGCCGCAGTCGCAACCTGTGGCTATTGGCCGAGATTGTATTGGTTTGTATTGTCTCTTGGAAAATAGCGGACCCTTTGGTCGTGCTTACCCATGACCGTACGTTACCTGAGGGCTTTCGTTCCGATCATTTGTTTGTTCTTGAACTGGCGACTTTGCCGGAGAAATCCGGGAAGTTTCGTCCCGAAGAAGACGACAGTCTGTCCCGCAGGGAAAACCTGGGCCGCATTTTTCAACAGGTGAAGAATTATGAAGGTGTGGAGTCTGCTACGTTCTTTTTCAATCGTATAATGCCTTATTCCGGTAGTAGTACCACTTCTCCCCAGACGTTTAAGGGAGATTCTACCTATATGCCGGCATGGCAGATCTCTTTTCTGAACCGTTCGGACTTTTTCCGGACCATGGGATTTGAAGGAGCTGAGGGGATAACAGCCGAAGAACTGGACGAACGTATCTTTGATAAAGATGAATATGTGCTGACAGCCAATACGTCGGAGTTCTTTTTGCATCCGGAGAGTCCTCTCACCGGGCGGACGACATGGAACAACGACAGCACTGCCGAATATCGGGTGGCGGGTGTGATAAAACCTTTTCGCTATCGAAGCTATATGCAACCTCAGCCGGTCCGTCTGAATCCTCTGTCGGTTATGCCCGAACGGTATTATTCGGATTTGCCCCAGATTGTTTTCCGAATTGGGGATCGTCTTTCCGAAGAGGTGTTTTTACATCACTTCATCCCTTGGACGGGGAAGGAGTTGAAAGCTGGAAATATATATGTGAATTCGGTGCAGTCGTATACCGATTTGCGTAAACAGTCGGAGTTCAGTGCCGGTACTACCGATACATACCGTAAAAATATAACTTTGGGCTTGTTCTTTCTGATCAATCTCTGTCTGGGGGTGGCCGGAACGTTCTGGCTGCAAACCCGTACACGGCGGGAGGAAGTCGGCATTATGCTTTCATTCGGAGCCCGGCCGCAAAACATTGTTCGCATGCTGCTGGGTGAAGGATGGGTACTGACAACAATCGGAACGCTGTTGGGATGCCTTGTTTATTTGCAATATGCCTTGAAAGAAGGACTATACTCCACAAATTGGGGATCATGGTCACCCGAAGTGGCTTCGCCTGCTTATTGGATCAATCATTTCGGTTGGCACTTTCTGGCAACTTCCCTGATGGTGTACATCTTGTTGCTGATTGTCGTTTCAGTCGGCATTTGGATACCTGCCCGGAAGATTAGCCGCATCAATCCGGTAGATGCTTTGCGTGATGAATAACTATTAAAATTACATACTATGATAAAACTTTATTTAAAACAATCGTGGATGTTGATCCGTCAGAACAAGTTGTTCAGCAGTCTGTATGTACTGGGTACGGGGCTTGCCATTGCCATGACGATGATTATTGCCATTGTGTATTATATTAAAATAGCTCCTATTTATCCGGAAGTGAACCGTTCGGTGACGATGCGGATGAAAGGGGTGAGTGCCATGCATGTGAAAGGAGGCGGAAATTCATATCTCTGTTCTTATGAAATGCTGAAAGAGTGGTTCTACCCACTGAAATCAGCGGAGCTGGTTACCGCTGTAAACGAACACTTTCTGAACCGGGAGGGGGCTTATATACAACCGGCCGGGGGAGGTGAGCAGATACCAGCTTTGGTAAAGTATACCGATCCTAATTTTTTTCGGTTATTTGAGTTTGAATTTTTGAACGGGAAGCCTTTTTCGGAGGCGGATTTAGCCAGTGGGATCCGTAATGTAGTACTTTCTGACCGGATGGCCCGCCGCATTTTCGGCAGGACCGATGTGGTTGGGCAAACGTTTAAACTGGATTTCAAAGAGTCTAAAGTCGTCGGAGTGGTACGTGAGGGTAGTTATCTGTTGCCGGCATCTTACGGGCAAATCTATATGCCCTATTCTTGCTTGCCAGGATATGACAGTAACAATGATGGCAGTCATAAAGTCGGTACCTATATCGTTTATTTCAAGGTTCGCCAGAAAGAAGATATGCCGAAACTGTATGCGGAGGTCAATGAAATGGTGCATAAATACAATATTTCCCAGAAAGAATATACAGTTGATATTTTTCATCAGCCGGATCCGTATTGGCAGACTTGGTTCAGAGAGGGCAATACGAACGAGATTGATTGGATGTCGGTCATTAAACTGTATGGAGGAGCTCTTTTGGCTTTGTTGTTAGTGCCTGCTATTAATTTGAGTGGGATGATATCCAGTCGCATGGACGATCGTCTGGCGGAAATGGGGATACGAAAAGCGTTCGGAGCCAACCGGAAACAATTATTGAATCAAGTGTTATGGGAAAATCTGCTTCTTACTTGCATCGGCGGGCTGATGGGACTTATTGTTTCATGGGGGCTGCTTGTGTTAGGGCGTAATTGGGTATTTAGCCTGTTCGACAAATATCCGACAGTTGTGTCCGACGGAGTCGATGTGGCTATCAATTCGCAAATGCTGTTCAGTCCTTTAATGTTTTGCGTAACGTTTGCTTTTTGTTTGATACTGAACCTTCTCTCTGCCTGGTGGCCCACATGGCGCTCGTTGCACAACGATATTATTGACTCACTTAACACTAAGAAATAAATCATGATACGACTTATAATAAAGAACCTCTGGGCCCGTCGCCGGAAAAACGGATGGCTGTTGGCCGAATTGATATTGGTATCGATTGTCACGTGGGTGATTGTCGATCCGTTGGTAGTGTTGACACACGATCGGAATCTGCCGGAGGGCTATCGTCCCGATCATCTTTTCTTGCTTCAGTTGGCATCGTTCCCTGCCGAATCGGAGCAATTCCATGCCGAAGAGAATGATACATTGGCGCGTAAAGCCAATTTTGAGCGGTTGCTCGACAAGCTGAAACATTATGAAGGAGTAAAGTATACTACTTTCATCTTGAATGGCCAATATCCTTCATCGAATTCCACGAGTAACGGTAATACGATGTTCGATACCATTCCGGTCCGCACTCTCCGTCTTACTTTCATGCCCCACACCGATTATTTCCGGACCATGGGGATGGAGGGAGCCGAAGGTATGACGGCCGAACAATTGGATAACCGTGACTTCCGTTGGACCGAATCGGTATTGACTGCGGACGTAGCGTATCGGCTGAAGGATGGAAAACCGCTTTACGGACGTCGTTTGGGGGAAAATGGAGATGATGAAGACTATCGGGTGGGAGGAGTGATCGTCCCTCTTCGTTACCGGAGTTATATGCAACCCATGCCCATAGAGTTATGCGTGTTTGAAGAGTTTCCTGATTATATGTACTATTATCTTCCGTTAATCGCTTTTCGTATAGACGACAATCTGTCGGAGAAGGCTTTTCTGCATCACTTCCGTGAGTGGATGGATAAAGGACTGACGGTAGGCAACTATTATGTGAAGTCTGTACGGTCCTTCAGCAGCATTCAGGATCAACATGAGTTTTCTGAAGGTATCACTAACCAGTATCGCCTGAACCTGGCTTTAGGTATATTCTTTTTAGTGAACCTTTGTTTGGGAGTGGCCGGAACTTTCTGGATGCAGACCCGTTCACGCCGTGAAGAGGTAGGCATCATGCTTTCTTTCGGCGGTAATCCTTCACATATCACCCGCCTGCTTTTATACGAAGGTTGGGTGCTGACCACATTGGGGACGTTGATAGGCTGCTTGCTCTATTTGCAATATGCGTTGAAGGATGGTCTCTATACTACCTGTACCGGTTCGGAAGAAGCGATGCCTGTTTATTGGATTAACCATTTCGGTCTGCATTTTGCGGCTGTTTCCCTGATTGTATACCTTTTGCTGTTGATTGTTGTTTCTATCGGAATCTGGATGCCGGCACACAAACTCAGCCGCATCAATCCGGTGGATGCTTTGCGGGACGAATAACCAATAAATAAAATAAATTGCTATGATGGTATTATACTTCAAACAGGCCTGGCAACTCCTGAAACAAAATCCTTTATTCAGCAGTGTGTACATACTCGGTACAGGACTGGGGATTGCCATGACCATGAGCCTGGTGATCATCTGTTACATCAAGATGGCTCCGGTCTATCCCGAAGAGAACCGGAACCGTATCCTGGTCAGTAAAGGAATGACTGTTGTAGAGCAGAAAAATCAGGAGAATTGGTTCAGTTCGCACGTATCCTTTCAGGCAGTGAAGCGTTTTTATTATCCGCTGAAGAGTACCGAGGCTGTAGGGGCATCTATGGATGGGCGCAGTACATCATTACTTGAATTGCCGGGTGACGGAGATTTGAAAGAGGTGCAGGTGAAGCTGGTAGATGCCGGGTTCTGGAAGGTGTTTCAATTTGCCTTTGTAGACGGTAGGCCGTTTAGTCAGGCCGATTTTGATTCCGGATTACGAAAAGCTGTCATTTCGCGTACAATGGCTCGCCAGCTTTTTGGAGAGGCTACACCGGTAGGTCGTACTTTTGTTCTTGATTCCGATGAATATAGAGTATGTGGAGTTGTAAAAGATGTTTCCTTCATTACCCCTGCTACGTATGCGGATATTTGGTTACCACTGACGGTTGATGCCGATATTATAAAGGATAATAAGGGTGGCTATGAGTTGGTAGGTGATCTGAATGTCTATATGTTGGCTCCTTCTGTCGATGCTAAAGATAAGGTAATTTCAGAGGTACGTGACGTGTTCCGCAAATATAATTATTCTCAGAAAAAATACAGTGCCGATTTACATGGGCAACCGGTATCTTACTGGAAAAGTATTTTTTATGAATATTCTTCTTCGGCACCCGACTGGGGAGAGTTGTTACGAGTGTATGGCACTATCCTGTTAGCTTTACTATTTGTTCCGGCACTGAATCTGGCAGGAATGATTGCTTCACGTATGAAGCGCCAGCTTTCCGAATTGGGCATACGTAAGGCTTTCGGTGCTTCCAAAATTTCGCTTCTGTTGCAGGTATTTTGGGAAAATCTGTTTCTTACTGGCATCGGAGGTCTGTTCGGTTTGTTACTTTCGTATCTGATTGTCTATTGTGGTCGGAACTGGCTTCCGGACCTGTTGTCTTTCTCGGCAGATGTGATGCCTGAGGGAGTCGATAGCTTCTTGACTCCCGGTATGTTGCTGAATCCGGTGGTGATAGGTATTACCTTCATGGTCAGCTTGGTGCTGAATGTATTGTCGGCTCTGATTCCGGCTTTGCATGCTTTGAAGAAAGATATTGTATATTCGCTTAACGAAAAAAGATAAAAGATATGAACCTGATGATGATACTCCGCCAGTTGTGGAACCAGCGTGCTGCTAATGGATGGATTCTGGGAGAACTGGTGGTTGTGACTTATTTTTTATGGGGAGTAGTCGACCCTGTGTACGTATTATTATCCGATAAGGCATTGCCCGATCATTATGATCTTACCGATACTTACCTGCTCAGTATAGGTGAATATTCAACTAACCATACCAAATATAAACCGGAGATGGCTTCCGATTCGCTGAAACGTATTGACTTTATGCGCATCGTAGATCAGGTACGCCGCTATCCGGGTGTTTCTAATGTGACTGTCAGCCTTTTTAATTCTTATCCGCAAAGCGGGGGCTGGAACGGAGGACAGGTTTTCAATGATACGATCCTTGCATATTCACAGCAGATGACCTTCCTTTCCGGAACCGACTATTTTGGAGTTTTCCGTATACACGATGCACGGACAGGGCAAATTCCTCCGGTACTTGCGGAAGGAGAACAGGGGATCTACCTGACTCCTGATCTCGCAGAGAAGTTGTTCGGCGAGAAATATCCGCAAAATAAATGGGTGCATTGGGGAGATACGACCCGTAAGTTTCCGTTGACCGCTATAATCGACCCCGTACAGATAAGAAGTAATAACCAACCCGGTCCTCTGATATTCAAGACTACTTCTGAATTGAAACATCTTCCGCGCAGAGTGCGGATTTGTTTTCGGGTGCGTGATGGACTCGCTTCACCTGTTTTCACTGAGACATTTAAACGTGAAATGCGTCCCCGAATGCAGATTGGGAACTATTATCTGGCATCGCTTACGGATTTCAGGACGGAAAGTAAAAATTTTGAGTATTATATGGGAACTACGGGGACTATCCGGTTGCAGACCATTCTCGCTTTATTTTTTCTGTTGTGTGTCTTTTTGGGGATGGGGGGTACCTTTTGGCTGCGTTGCAATGCCCGCCGGGAGGAAATAGGGCTCTATATGGCAATGGGGTCTAACCGTCACCGGTTGATCCGGCAGTTTCTTTTTGAAGCCTGGTGGATGGTGACTATCGCATTTGTAGTAGGAGCATTGGTACAACTTCAAATAGTATATCTGAATGGCTTTGCTTTCCCGCCGGATAATCCGACCCCGGATTATATACAGAATCGTCCGGTGTTGCACTTCCTTATTGTATCGGTTATTTCGTATGTTCTGATTCTGGCTGTTTCGTTTGTGGCAACTTATATTCCGGTTTCAAAAGCAGCACAGATGAATCCTGCGGATGCTTTGCGGGACGAGTAGCCGGATTGGTCGACAAATACCTCTACCACAGAGGAAACATGAAGTAACACAGATTATTTATATTGATCAGCAGTGACTTAAATTTTCCTCTGTGTTCCTCTGTGTTCTCTGTGGTGAGTTTTGACACATCTCCATGATTTTCAAAAAATTTTGGACGGTATATAACTTTTTTAAATATCAGTTCTGCGAATGTCTGTATTCGTTGGGCGTTACTCCCGTAATTTTCTTGAAAAACAAGCAGAATAACTGCGTGTTAGAAAATCCCAGTTGACCGGCTATTGCTTTGATTGTATTCTCTTTATCAAGTAGCATTCTCTTTGCAGTTTCCATTCTTTTTAACTGGAAGAACTCCAGTAAGGTTTTACCGGTTTCAAACGTGAGTAAATCTTCAAAATAGGCAACGGAGAGCTTTAAATTTTCAGCACAATATGCGGAGGTAGGCGGACCTTCCCACTTTAGCTTACCGGAATAAATATAATCATCCAATAAACGGTCCGTTTTGTCGAGCAGCACTTTATTCTTGTTCTCCCTGGTGATAAACTGCCGTTCGTAGAACCGGGTACAATAATCCAACAATAGTTCGATGTATCGTGAAATCAGTGTTTGGCTATGGCGGTCTATCGGGTGATGTAATTCCTCGTCCATTTCCCGTAGGCATTCTATAATCTTATCCTTTTCGCGTTGGGACAGATGTAAAGCCTCTTCTTTCCGGTAGAAAAAGAAAGTATATTCTTGAATGTTTTTTTCAAGTGTGGTACCATAAAGCAGATCGGGATGGAAAGCCAGTAACCATCCCTGCTGTGGGAGTACTCTGTTTTTGTGGATGTCGAAGGTTTGTTCCGGAGGGAGGAAAACCATTGTCGCATTGGAATAGTCATAAGCTTTGCGTCCGCAACAACAGCAATCCTCTATGTTGTTCTCCATCAACAGTATTGTGTAAAAATCGAATTTAATGCTGTGCTGTTCCACATTCGTATGGTCCAGACGGATAATGCTTGCCTGTGGATGCAGCGTCTTGCATCCCAGGCAGCGGTTGCATTGATGCACCGTTTTGATATCTAATGTTTCTTTACCGGAAGAGGCCATTATACTTGAATTATCCTGTATTCTGTTGGGGTACAGCCAACATTCTTTTTAAATATGCGTGTGAAATGTTGTGGGTATTGGAATCCCAGTTCATATGCAATCTCACTGACTGTTTTTTCTGAAGCCAATATCTTTTCTTTGGCTACATTTATTATTTTACCCTGGATGTATTCCTGAGCAGTCTTACCCGTTTCCTTTTTAACCAGGTCGCCGAAATAGTTGGAAGACAAGTTTACCTTATCTGCAAAATATTTCACTGTGGGTAATCCTTCGGTTTGCGACTGCTCACTTTGGAAGTAGAGATCCAATAGTTCTTCGAACTTCACCAGTACGTCCTTGTTTACTTTTGAACGTGTGACGAACTGCCGTTCATAGAAACGCATGCAATAGTCCAATAATAATTCGATATTTCTTGAAATCAGGCGTTTGCTGTGCTTGTCTATCGGACGTGATAATTCCAACTGGACTTTATCCAGACAATCCTGAAAGATCTTTTTCTCTTCGTCCGAAAGATGAAGGGCTTCATTTGAAGCGTATGAAAAGAATGAATACTGTTTGATTTCCTGTCCCAGAGATGTGCCGCGTATCAGGTCGGGATGAAATAGTATACCGTGTGACTTCGGACGTATCCCGTCAGTCACCTTTACCTCTACTACCTGTCCGGGGGCAAAACTTGTTACTGTGCCTTCCTGATAGTCATACATCTGCCGTCCGTAGCGTAGATCGCCGCACTTTGTTTGTTTCAGAAACAAAGCGTACAGTCCGTAGTTGAGGGTGAAGTGTGTGGGGAACAACGTGGCTTTCGACAAGTCGACTACTGTCACCAAAGGGTGCAATGTTTCGAGACCGTACATCTGGTTATACTGGTCTACCGAATTGAGCTTAATTACTTCTTCCATAGGGCATATTGTTATTTATCTGTGACAAATGTAGGGATTTTCATCATATGTAGTATGGGTTGGAGGAATAAAACCGGAATAGGGGTAAGAATATCCGTAATTGAGGTAATTACATCCGTAATCCGGGTATACGATGAGAACGGAAAGGTGCCTAAATTTGCATCATAAATTTATAATCTTATGAAAATGAAACATTTTATATGGGCATCGGCAATGATAACGTTGCTGTGCTATACCACAAATTCTTTAAATGCACAGAATATGAAAAAAGAAGAAGTTCTCCAAAATCCGAGTGTGTTTCCCATAGGAGATGCAAACGTGCAATATGCGAAGTTTTTTATAGGGCAGTCCTATCTGGCACGCTTGACGCAGAATGATGAATTGAATTGCCCTGTCAGCAATGTGACTTTCGAACCCGGATGCCGTAACAATTGGCACAGCCATACGGGCGGACAAATCCTGATAGCTGTCGGAGGAAGAGGGTATTATCAGGAAAAAGGGAAAAATGCCCGTCTGTTACTGCCCGGAGATGTAGTGGAGATAGCTCCGGATGTAGTGCATTGGCATGGAGCTGCCCCTGACAGTTGGTTTTCTCATCTGGCCATCGAATGTAATCCTGAAACCAACCAAAATACTTGGTTGGAACCTGTAGATGACCAGGCATACGCTGAGGCAACTTCCCCCCAAGGGATAGCTGCAACGAGTGTTTCCCGCAATGGCACGACGAGGTTTATCAATCTCGGAAACAATCTTGCACAGACCGATCCCGAACTGGAGGAAATATTCACTAATTTTGCTTTTGGCGAAACACAGCAATATGGTGATTTGGATACTCGTATGCGGATTTTGGTTACAATGGCTTCCACCATTGCCATGAGCACTGCGGGAGAGTATCAAAAAACACTCCAGGCCGCTTTTGTCAACGGAGTTACCCCGCTTGAAATAAAAGAAGTGCTTTATCATGCCGTTCCTTATGTGGGTATGGCAAAGGTTGTGGAATTGATTTCTATAGCCAATGGATTCTTGTCGTCAAAAGGAGTGAAGTTGCCTTTGGAACCACAGGCGGTGATAACTTCCGAAAACCGTATGGAGAAGGGACTTGCTTTGCAGAAATCCATTTTTGGCGAACGAATAGACAAAATGTATGAAACCGCACCTCAAGGACAATTGCATTTTCAGGAATATCTTTCCGCCAACTGTTTCGGTGCTTATCAAACGCGTCCGGTTCTGGATGTAAAAACGCGTGAAATGTTAACTTTTGCCATCCTTGTGTCACTTGGGGGCTGCGAGGCGCAGGTCAAAGGCCATATTCAAGGCAATATAAATGTTGGCAATGATAAATCTGTGTTGCTGACTGTCATTACTCAATTGTTGCCCTACATTGGTTATCCGCGTACACTCAATGCATTGGCTTGCTTAAATGAGATTGTTCCGGAGGATAAGTAAATCAGGCAGTTCGTTAACGGGCAGTATGTTCATTATCGGACATCCTTCTGTTAGTTTAATGTGCAATTTATGAGGATGTTATTCTTTTGGCATACCATTTGACATGTCTTGTTCATATAAGCCAAAATGGAACAAAACGAATCATCTAAATAAATTAAAGTTATGATTACATTAACTTCCCTCTCAAAAATCTATCGTACAAACGAGATTGAGACAGTAGCTCTCGAGAATGTGAACCTGAAAGTGGATCGCGGTGAATTTCTTAGCATAATGGGACCTTCCGGTTGTGGCAAATCGACTCTATTGAATATTATGGGGTTGCTGGATGCGCCTACAGCTGGAACAATCGAAATAAACGGCACGCACACGGAAGGGATGAAGGATAAAGAACTGGCTGCCTTCCGTAATAAAACGCTTGGTTTTGTGTTCCAGTCATTCCATCTGATCAATTCTCTTAATGTATTGGACAATGTAGAGCTTCCCTTATTATATCGTCGTATAGGCTCTTCCGAACGTCGGAAACTGGCTCAGGAGGTGCTTGAGAAAGTTGGTTTGACTCACCGTATGCGGCATTTCCCCACACAGCTTTCCGGTGGTCAGTGCCAGCGCGTAGCCATTGCCCGTGCCATTATCGGTAATCCGGAGATTATCCTTGCTGATGAGCCTACCGGTAACCTGGACTCCAAGATGGGGGCTGAGGTAATGGAGTTGCTTCACCGGTTAAATAAAGAAGACGGACGTACCATTGTGATGGTAACCCATAACGAGGAACAGGCCAAACAGACTTCACGCACCATTCGGTTCTTTGACGGACGGCAAGTGCAATAATTCAGAAGCATTACACGAGGAATAAACGTTCATTTTTGATAAGAAAGAGAGTTCATTTGTGGGCAGAGTGTTCATTATCGGACACTCTGCCCAAATATTAAGTGGTTGTTTATAAGTGTATTAATTCTTTGGCATGTCATTTGAACATGATCTTAATAAAAAGAAATAATTTAAAACCATAAGTTTATGATTACATTGACTTCTCTCTCGAAAATCTACCGTACGAACGAAATCGAAACAGTGGCTCTTGAAAATGTGAACCTGACAGTAGACCGTGGTGAGTTCCTGAGCATAATGGGACCTTCCGGTTGTGGTAAATCGACTTTGCTGAATATTATGGGGTTGCTTGATGCACCTACTACCGGAACCATAGAGATAAACGGTACACACACTGAAGGCATGAAAGATAAGGAACTGGCAGCTTTCCGTAATAAGACACTTGGATTCGTATTCCAGTCGTTTCACCTGATTAATTCCCTGAATGTACTGGATAATGTGGAGCTTCCGTTACTGTATCGCCGTATGGGCTCTTCCGAACGTCGGAAACTGGCTCAGGAGGTGCTTGAGAAAGTCGGTTTGACTCACCGTATGCGGCATTTCCCCACTCAACTTTCCGGTGGTCAGTGTCAGCGCGTGGCCATTGCCCGTGCCATTATCGGCAATCCGGAGATTATTCTTGCTGATGAACCTACCGGAAATCTGGACTCCAAGATGGGGGCTGAGGTAATGGAGTTGCTTCACCGGTTAAATAAAGAAGACGGACGTACCATTGTGATGGTGACCCATAACGAGGAGCAGGCCAAACAGACTTCACGCACCATTCGGTTCTTTGACGGACGGCAAGTACAATAATAATCATAATACAGTCATTCATCTCGAAATTAGGAAACGATGAAAATAAGAGTAATGTTAGTGGCTTTAGCTCTCACAATGGGGGCAACTTTCAATATGATACAGGCTCAATGCAGTGATGATTGCCAATGTGGTAAAACTACCGGAAGTAAGGGAGTCATTGTTGATAACCGTAAAGTTCCCGGTTTTTCTTCTATCCGTCTGGATGCAGTCGGAGATATCATTTTTACGCAGTCCGATCGTTGTTCTGTTCGGATAGAGGGCCCGCAGAGATATGTATCCGAAACTACAACGAAAGTGGAAAAAGAGACTTTGGTGATTGGATATAAAGAGAATAATAGCAATTCCAAAAATGTTAAACTGTATATTGCCGCTCCTGATCTGAAGAGTGTAAAATTGCAGGGAGTAGGCAGCTTCAATTGCCGGACCGCACTTCGGTTGGATCAATTGAAGATAACTCTTTCGGGAGTAGGCGGTGCTGAAATTAGTGATTTGGTTTGTGAAACTCTCAAAGTACGGTTGGATGGTGTAGGCAGTGTCAATATCCGGGTGGATTGTGATGAACTGGCAGCTCGTGCCGACGGTGTAGGAAGCATGACCCTGAAAGGTAAAGCCCGTAAAGCTGATATTTCTAAAGGTGGAGTCGGAGGGGTTAATACACGCGGATTGAAAGTAGGAGAATAAAAAGAACACAATGATTAAACAATATTTCAAGCAGGCCCTGTCGCAACTAAAGCAACAACCATTGTTGACTACGATAAGTGTGCTGGGCACTGCACTGACCATTTGCCTGATTATGGTAGTGGTGATGCAACAACAGATAAAGACGGTTCCTTTTGCCCCCGAAAGTAACCGGAACCGCTTGTTACACGTCAAACAGATGAGTGTAGGCAACAAAACCTGGAGTGACGACGGATCAAGTAACGGTCCAATGGGAATAAAAACGGCGAAGGGATGTTTCGAAGGATTAAAAACTCCCGAAGAAGTCAGTATATATAGTATTCCCGGAACGATGCAGGTTTCTTTGTCGCGGGGAGTGCGTACAGGAGTTGATGCACTTGAGACAGACGGAGCTTTCTGGCGTATATTCGACTTTTCGTTTATCGACGGCAAACCCTATTCGGATGCTGAAGCTAAATCGGGTTTGCCCGTGGCTGTTATAACAGAAAGTGTGGCCCGCCTTCTTTTCGGTACTGCTACAAATGTGGCCGGGAAAGAGATTTTTGTGAACGATGCCCCTTACCGGTTAAGCGGAGTCGTGAAAGATGTCTCTTCAATGGCTTCGACGGCTTATGCACAGATATGGGTCCCATATCTTTCAACTAATATCACAGGAGGGGATAATGTATGGAGTGATGGTATCATGGGAGCGATGCGGGTTGTGATTTTGGCTCGTAGTTCTTTTGATTTTGATGCGATTCGGGCAGAGTGTGAACGACGTCGTTTGGCGTATAATGCCGGATTGGGAGATTATTTTGTTTTTTACCGGGGTCAGCCGGATGACCAGTTGACCATGTCACAGCATAAGTGGGCAAATGAGCAACCGGATATGGCGGGTTATTTTCGCCAACAAGTGATCATTTTCCTTATTTTGTTGTTGGTTCCTGCCATTAACCTGAGTTCGATGACTCACAGCCGTCTGCGACAGCGTGTGGCGGAGATTGGCGTGCGCCGTTCGTTCGGTGCTACCCGCGGAGGGGTGATGGGACAGATTGTTGCCGAGAATTTGGTGTTGACTTTAATGGCGGGTGTTGTAGGATTATTGTTCTGTTTGCTGATTTCCTATGTGTGGGGCGGTACACTTTTTGCCGATTCACGGCTGATGTATCTCAATACGGCTCCGGTCATTGAGTGGAAGATGCTTTTCAAACTCTCTACGTTTATTTATGCTCTGCTCTTTTGTCTGCTGCTAAACTTGCTCAGCAGCGGGTGGCCGGCTTGGCGGGCATCCCGGATGTCAATCATAAATGCTCTTAGCGGAAAACTCACTTAAACACTACATGAACGATGAATAAAAAATTATTAAAACAAATAGTTAATGAACGGCGTTCGAATGCGTGGTTGTTCGTAGAGTTACTGTTAGTAAGTATTGTGCTTTGGTATGTGGTCGACTATATGTTTGTCACTCTTTATACTTATTTTGAGCCTCGTGGTTTTGATATAGAGAATACTTACAGGGTTGAATTTAATTATCTCACGGAAAAAAGCCCCGATTATATAGCCGGCCGTACGGAAGAGGAAAATAATGCCGATATACGTGAGTTATTAGATCGTTTGCGTCGTCGTCCCGGAGTAGAGGCAGTCAGTATGTCACAAAATTCTTTTCCTTACAATGGCAGTAACAGTGGTATGGAAGTACGTCTGGATACTATGGAAAGGAAGTATAATATCCGGCGGTGGGTGACCCCTGACTTTTTCCGTGTATTCCGTTATCGGGGAGCTAACGGAGAAACACCGGAACAATTGGGAGCTTTGCTGAAAGAGGGTACTTTTATGGCATCGCGTAATCTTTTTGAATCCCGTTATCATATAGACTTAAAAGATTATATTGGCAAAGAATTTTGTTTGGATCAGGATACAGCCCGGGGTACAAAGTTGTCTGCCGCACTTGAAGTGATTCGTTACGATGATTTTTCGGCCGCTTGCTATAGCCGGTCGGTAGTAATATTATTGCGGGAGGATCAATTGGCATATGGCAATGAAATCTGTCTGCGTACCAGTGATGGTGAACCTGCCGGATTCGCTGAACGGTTAATGAAAGACGCACCATCCCAATACAGAGTGGGGAATGTCTTTTTATCGAAAGTAAATTCATTCCAGAATATTCGTCGTACTTTCCAGTTAGACGATATGAATACTTTACGAAACTATTTGGTGGGGATGAGCTTTTTGCTGCTTAATATTTTCCTGGGATTGTTGGGCACTTTCTGGTTCCGGACGCAGCAGCGTAAAGGAGAGATGGCTTTAATGATGGCGGTAGGCGGCAGCAAGAAGAGTGTCTTTTTCCGTTTGCTCAGTGAAGGCTGGTTCATGCTGCTTCTGGTCACTCCGTTGGCACTGGGCATTGACTGTTATATTGCCAAAAGCGAACTGACACCTTCGTGGCAATTCTCCACGTTCACTGTCGGGCGTTTTGTATTGTGCGAATGTATTACTCTGCTGTTGATGGCATTGATGATATTGGCCGGCATTTGGTTCCCGGCCCGTCAGTCCATGAAAATCCAGCCGGCAGAAGCATTGCGTGAGGAATAAAAGCTTATTGCAATAAATCGTAATCTATCTGCGTTGTTTTCAAGATTATAACGTATATTTGCGTCCATAATCCTGATACAACGCAGTTTTTTTACTATGAACAGACGATCGTATACTATATTTCTTATATCTATCTTTTTATTTCTCACAGAAATATCCACTGCTGCGGAACGCATTTATAATGTTCTTTTCATTCAGTCGTATGCTTCCGAAACACCTTGGCATGGCGATTTGGCCAAGGGATTGAAAGAAGGATTCAGCGAATCCGGACTGAAAGTGAATGTGACAACAGAATTTCTGGATGCCAATTTCTGGACTTATCAGTCAGAGAAACTTATTATGCGGCGTTTCTGCGAACGAGCCCGCGAACGGGGAACGGATTTGATTGTTACTGTCAGTGACGAGGCTTTCCATACTTTGTTGACTTGCGGGGATTCATTGCCTTTACAGTTGCCTGTTGTCTTTTTTAATATAAAATATCCGGAAGGCAGTCTGATCGATTCGTTACCCAATGTGTGTGGATATACGGCAAATCCGGATTTCGGGGAGCTGTTGAGGCAGGCGAACCGCCTTTTCCCGAGTCGGACGGAAGTAGTCTGTATCTCTGACAACAGCCTTCTGAGTTCTAAAGGAAGAGACGACTTTATGAACGAATGGAATGGCTTTGTGAAAGAGCATCCGGAATATACGGTAACTTTCTATAATTCGCAAACGGATACAACCAACAAAATCATAGCTTCCACATGTTATCCGCGCAATACGCACAGGACACTGATTATTGCCCCTAAATGGTCGCCTTTTATGTCATTCATCGGACGTAATTCAAAAGCTCCTTTCTTTTCGTGTGAAAATCTTGCATTGACTAATGGCGCCTTCGGGGCTTATGATGCCGATTCATATACTTCTGCACGTGAGGTGGGGCGGACAGCTTCCGATGTGTTACGTGGGAAGACTCCTTCGGAAGTGGGGATTATTGAATCTCCCTTGAATTTTATGTATGATTTCAAGCAGCTGGTGTTTTTCAAGGTAAATCCCAAGCAGGTGCAGGCTATTGGAGGAACCATTATCAACGAACCATACGGAGAGAAATATCGTTTGCTCTATATCTTACTGTATAGCTCGATATTAGCTTTACTGGTGTTTTTGATAGTGTGGCTGTATCGCATCAACCGCCGCGAATCCCGTCGGCGCATCCATGCCCAGACCCGTTTACTGATACAAAACCGGTTGGTTGCCCAACGTGATGAATTCGATAATGTATTCCATTCTATCCGTGACGGTGTGATCACGTACGATACCGATCTCCGTATTCATTTTACGAATCGTTCTTTACTGAAAATGCTGCATTTGCCTAAGGATGAAGCCGCGCGTCCTTATGAAGGATTACCGGCAGGCAGTATCTTCAAGATTTACAATAATGGTAAAGAGATTCTCCGTTCCATGCTCGAGCGGGTGGTAACTGAAGAGGGCAGTGTGGTCATTCCCGAAAATTCGTTTATGCAGGAAGTCCACAGTGGCAGCTATTTTCCTGTTTCGGGTGAGATCGTTCCTATCCGGGCACATGGTAAAATCACCGGAATGGCCCTTTCGGCCCGTAATATATCGGATGAAGAGATGCAAAAACGTTTCTTTAGTATGGCGGTGGACGAAAGCTCCATCTATCCCTGGCAGTATAATATCCGTACCGGTTTATTTACTTTTCCTGCGGGCTTTCTGGTACGCTTCGGGTTTGCAGAGAACAAGACCACCATTTCACGGAATGAGATGGACCGGATGGTTCATCCGGACGATCAGGAGTTGGCGTTCGAACTCTTTAACCGTGCATTGGCAGGTCTGAGCCAGAGTACCCGTATGAGTTTCCGCCAGCTTAGCGGTGACGGCAGATACGAATGGTGGGAATATCGTACTTCGGTGCTTGCAGGACTTACGACAGACACACCTTACAGCATTCTGGGCGTATGTCAGAGTATACAGCGCTATAAGACTACCGAAGAGCAATTGACCGCAGCCCGCGATAAAGCACTTCAGGCAGATAAGCTTAAATCGGCATTCCTTGCTAATATGAGTCACGAAATACGTACACCGCTGAATGCCATCGTGGGCTTCTCCGATTTGTTGAGTGATACCAGTGGATTTACCGAAGAGGAGGTAAAGTTGTTTATTGAGACAATCAATAAAAACTGTGGCCTGTTACTGGCACTTATTAATGATATTCTCGATTTGTCCCGTATAGAGTCCGGTACGATGGATTTCCAGTTTGCCGGGCACAATCTTCCGTTATTGATGAAGAATGTATACGATTCACAACAGTTGAACATGCCTTCCGGAGTCCGGTTGGTATTGAAGTTGCCGGAGAATAGTAAAAAATATCTGGTGACGGATAATGTCCGCTTGCAACAAGTGGTGAATAACCTGATAAACAATGCTGCCAAGTTTACAACACAAGGGTCGATCACATTCGGTTATACGGAGGAAGAGCCGGGATATACTTCTATTTTTGTAGAAGATACCGGAAAAGGTATTTCGGAAGATGGGTTGAGGCATATCTTCGAACGTTTCTATAAAGTCGACAGTTTTACCCAGGGAGCTGGGTTGGGACTGAGTATTTGTCAAACCATCATCGGACGTTTGAATGGAGTCATCACGGTTACTTCGAAGGAGGGAAAGGGAACCCGTTTCACAGTTCGTTTACCGGATACTTGTGAATAAGTACACCGGGGGCGTCCGTCTGCGGACAAACTGTTCATTTTCGGACAGAAGAAGGAGGATTGATTTTAGACGGTGAACGATAAACGGTGAAGGATGAACAAAAGGAGTGGTGGATGACGAACAGGAGAAGAGTGACCAGGAGGGAAGTGGAGTGAGGATTATCATACACTGAACTCTTTCAAATGAATGTTTATGTTATATGGCGAGCTGGAGTGATCGCTGCAACACTCAATATTTGGCACAGGGTTTGCTTTTCTGCCGGTAAATAAACAAATTCTATATGAAACGATCTTTTCTACTCTCTGCTTTTGCCTTCTGTTCGTTGGCATTGAGTGCACAGGAAACACGGGAGATTACCTTGAATGAAGCCATTGCATTGGCGCGTACACAGTCTGTAGATGCAGCCGTTGCTCTCAATGAGTTGAAGACAGCTTATTGGGAATACCGTACGTTCCGTGCCGATTTGTTGCCGGAAGTAAATTTCAGCGGAACTTTGCCAAGTTATGGAAAACAATATAACAGTTATCAGAATGAAGACGGCTCTTACTCCTTTGTCCGCAGTAATAAGTTAGGGCTGAACGGTACGCTTTCCATTGATCAGAATATCTGGTTTACGGGTGGTAAGATAGCCCTGTCTTCTTCACTCGACTTTGTGAAACAGCTGGGGAGTGGTGGAAACCGGCAGTTTATGTCCGTGCCTATCGCTTTACAATTGACTCAACCTATCTTTGGAGTGAATGACCTGAAATGGAATCGCCGCATTGAGCCGGTTCGTTATGAAGAGGCAAAAGCAGCCTTTATCACTGCTACAGAGACTGTAACCATGAACGCGATCACTTACTTCTTTAATCTTCTGCTGGCTAAAGAAACTCTGGGAACCGCCCGCCAGAATCAGATAAATGCAGATCGCTTGTACGAGGTGGCCGGAGCGAAACGAAAGATGGGGCAAATTTCCGAAAATGAGCTTTTGCAATTGAAACTGGCTGCATTGAAAGCTCGGGCTGCCGTTACCGATGCACAGAGCAATCTGAATGCAAATATGTTCCGGCTGCGCTCTTTCCTGGCAATAGGAGATGATCAGGTATTGGAGCCGGTAATACCGGAATCAGCACCCGATCTTAAAATGGAATACAACAAAGTGCTGAATAAAGCATTGGAGCGCAATTCTTTCGCTCATAACATACGTCGCCGGCAGTTGGAAGCTGATTACGAAGTGGCTACCGCACGTGGCAATCTTCGTAGTATCGATCTTTTCGCAAACGTGGGATATACCGGACTGAATAAGGATTTCTCTGCTTCTTATCAAAAATTACTCGATAACCAGGTGGTAGAGGTCGGTGTGAAGATTCCGATTCTTGATTGGGGAAAGCGTCGTGGAAAAGTGCGTGTAGCCAAGAGTAACCGGGAAGTTACCTTATCCAAAATACGTAAAGAACAAATTGACTTTGATCAGGACATTTTCCTGCTTGTAGAGAATTTTAATAATCAGGCACAGCAACTTTCTATTGCCAATGAAGCGGATAAGATTGCACAGCAGCGTTATAAAACCAGTATTGAGACTTTCCTGATAGGTAAAATCAATACACTCGACCTGAATGATGCCCAGAATTCGAAAGATGATGCCCGGCAGAAACATATCAATGAACTCTACTGGTACTGGTATTATTTTTACCAGCTCCGCAGTCTGACGCTGTGGGACTTCCAGAATAATACACCACTGGAAGCCGATTTTGATGATGTTGTGAAGAATTAGTTTGGTTTTAACCCCAAAAAGAGTAGTTTTGCAAATCAAAAAAATAACACTTATGCTTTTAATTATAGATGATGATAGTGGAGTTCGTTCCTCGTTGAGTTTCATGCTGAAACGTGCCGGTTACCAAGTGGTAACTGTACCCGGTCCGCGTGAGGCGATGGAAGTAGTCCGTTCGGAAGCTCCTTCTCTGATTTTGATGGATATGAATTTTACACTTTCCACTTCCGGAGAAGAGGGATTGACCCTTCTTAAGCAGGTCAAGATATTTCGTCCGGATGTTCCTGTAATTCTGATGACTGCATGGGGTAGTATCCAACTTGCCGTGCAGGGAATGCAGGCCGGTGCATTCGATTTTATCACCAAACCCTGGAATAATGCCGCATTGCTGCAACGCATAGAGACTGCTTTGGAGCTTACTGCAACTCCGAAGGATACGCTTCAGGAGCAAAGCGGTTCATTGAACCGGAGCCATATTATTGGCAAGAGCCGTGGATTGACAGAAGTGTTGAATACGGTGGCTCGTATTGCACGAACCAATGCTTCGGTATTGATCACCGGTGAGAGCGGAACCGGTAAAGAACTGATAGCCGAGGCTATCCACATCAATAGTCAGCGTGCCCGTCAGCCTTTTGTGAAAGTCAATCTTGGAGGAATATCCCAGAGTTTGTTTGAAAGTGAGATGTTCGGTCATAAAAAAGGAGCCTTCACAGATGCCACTTCCGATCGTATGGGGCGTTTTGAGATGGCGAATAAAGGAACTATTTTTCTGGATGAAATCGGCGATCTCGATCCCTCATGCCAGGTGAAACTGTTGCGGGTATTGCAGGATCAGACTTTTGAAGTACTGGGTGACAGCCGTCCGCGTAAGACGGATATACGGGTTGTTTCGGCTACCAATGCCGACTTGGCCAAGATGGTAAGCGAACACACTTTCCGTGAAGATCTGTTCTATCGCATTAACCTGATAACCATAAAACTTCCTGCGTTGAGAGAGCGCAGAGAGGATATACCGTTACTCGCCAGACACTTTGCCGATCGTCAGGCTGAGATCAACAACCTACCCCGTACGGAGTTTTCGTCGGATGCATTGAACTTCCTGAGTCGTTTGCCTTTTCCGGGCAATATCCGTGAGTTGAAAAATCTGGTGGAGCGTACGATTCTGGTCAGTGGCAAGGAAGTGTTGGATGCAACCGATTTCGAGAGTCAGTACCAGCGACATGATGAAAGTACGTCAACTGCCTCTTCGTTTGCGGGAATGACACTCGATGAAATCGAAAGACAGACAATTCTTCAGGCATTGGAGCGTTATAAAGGGAACCTGAGTCAGGTGGCTACAGCGTTAGGTATCAGCCGTGCGGCATTGTACCGTCGTTTGGAGAAATATGATATCAGTGATAAGTGACTCGTTGCTTATCATTACTTTTTAATCGTTAATCATCAATCACATGCCGGTAAAAGGATTTTTCTTCATACTTATCTTTCTGTTGTTTTCCATCATGGGCTTTCTGTTCTATGTATCCGAAACCATTGTGGCGAAATATCTCTATATCGCAGAAGGGTTGATGCTGTTCCTCGTTTTATATCTGATTTTGTTTTACCGGAAGATAGTGAAACCAATGAATACGATTGGCAGTGGTATGGAACTTTTGAGAGAACAGGATTTCAGCAGCCGCCTGAGCCACGTAGGCCAACAGGAAGCCGATCGGGTAGTGAATGTGTTCAACCGTATGATGGATCAACTGAAAAACGAGCGTCTCCGGTTGCGTGAACAGAATCATTTTCTTGATCTGATGATTAACGCTTCACCTATGGGTGTTGTCATTATGACACTGGATGAAGAGGTATCCCAACTAAACCCGATGGCGATGAAGATGATGGGAGTCCGTCCGGAAGAAGCCGAAGGCAGGAAACTGTCCGAGATCGATTCGCCGCTTGCCATAGAACTGGCTGCCATTCCGAAGGGAGAAACCAGCACCGTGCGACTGAATGATTCAAATATCTATAAATGTACTCATTCTTCGTTTGTGGACCGCGGCTTCCAGCATCCTTTTTATCTGATGGAAGGATTGACAGACGAAGTGATGAAAGCGGAGAAAAAGGCATACGAGAAAGTGATCCGTATGATCGCGCACGAAGTGAATAATACAACGGCAGGGATTACTTCTACACTGGATACAGTCGAACAGGCATTGTCTGAGTCGGATGGTATGGAAGATATTTGTGATGTGATGCGTGTCTGTACGGAACGTTGTTTTTCTATGAGCCGTTTCATTACCCGTTTTGCCGACGTGGTGAAGATTCCCGATCCCCGTCTTACTCCGATCAACCTGAATGACCTTGCATTCAGTTGCAAACGCTTTATGGAGGGGATGTGCAATGACCGGAATATCCGGTTACAACTGATATGTGATGAATCATTGGACGATGTGAAACTGGACGCCTCCCTGTTTGAGCAGGTATTGGTGAATATTATTAAAAATGCGGCTGAAAGTATCGGGAAAGACGGTCAGATTACCATCCGCACCTCATCACCTGCTGCTATCGAAGTGGTGGACAATGGGCCCGGCATAACAAAAGAGACTGAAGCAAAGCTCTTCAGTCCCTTCTTTTCTACCAAACCCAACGGACAAGGTATCGGCCTGGTCTTTATCCGTGAAGTTTTAAGCCGTCATGGCTGTACGTTTTCATTGCGTACATACGCTGACGGACTGACAAGATTCAGGATTTTATTTCCGTGATTCCTGCCATCTCTGGGCATATTCATCCAGTATCCGTTTGATTCCCTGGCCTATTTTGACATAATCCTTTTCATTCAGGTTGGCAAGTGATACACGTACGCTCCATTCCGGTCCGGCAAAACCGCCACCATTCAGCAATACCAATGAGGTTTCGTTGGCGAGGCGGAAAACAACATCCAATGGGCTGTACGTTTTCTTGAGGTAGTCTACAAACTCTTCTCCGTAGAATATCTTAGCCCACACCAGCATATCTATCTCACTATAATATCCTACACGCAGCGGATCGTCCACCAGTGAGAATCCGGTATTATCCCACAGAGCTTTCAGGCGTCTCCGGATGATCTCCTGCATCTTGTTTTTATACCGGTTCTCTTTATCCAGTATGGCGAAAGAAGCGAAGAGGCTCATCTGCGTCTGTTGCGGCAGAGACAATCCGGCTGTATGATTGAGTGCCACTTGGCGGCTGTCGGCTACCATGCGGTCGATGAATTTTAATCTTTCGGGGGCAAGGGTCAGGCTGGAGTAACGCTTATTGAGGATTGCCTTTTGTTCTTCCGGTAAGTGGGCTATCATCCGGTCAAAAATATTCTCTTCGTGCAGAGCGATTACGGCATCGCGCCATCCGGTAGCCCCGAAATATTTGGAGAAGGAATAGACGCACAAAGTATTTTGCGGCAGTTCGGCCATCAGCGAGCGGAAATGCGGACTGAATGTACCGTATACATCGTCTGTGATAATCATCAGGTTCGGATTGTCTTTCTTCACGATATCTACAATCCGTGCGGCAGTCTCGGGACTCAGTGTATAACTGGGCGGGTTACTGGGATTGGTAATGAAGAGTGCTTTGATCTGCGGGTTTTTCAGGCGGTCTATATCTTCGTCTTTGTATTGCCAGGTGTGCAGCCCGTCTGCTGTCATCTGGTCCGCAGATATTTCCGTAACGTTAAATTCATAGCGTCTCAATTGAGGGATTTCAATATAGGGGGTGAAGACAGGTACCATCAAGGCGATTCCATCTCCTTTATTGAGCAGGAAGTTTTCTTGCAGAGAGTCGAAAACGTAGCACATGGCTGCCGTACCGCCTTCGGTGGCGAACAAATCGTATTTGCCCTTTAGCGGACGACTGTCGCACATTTCCTGTGCCAGATAGTCTTGTACAATCATCTCGGTAAACTGGAGGATGCGGTCCGGTACCGGATATTGGTCACCTATTACCCCTTCTGCCCATTCGTGGACAAGAGTGTCCGGGTCGGCGGCATGTTCCAGTAACATGTATTGATAGGTTCCTTTTAATAGCTCCGCACCCGGCTGGCTATGATTGGTTTTGAGAAAAGTCTCAAAGCGGGCGGCAATCCCGTCTTTTTGCGGGATACCGGCAATTCCTTCCGGCAAGTACATCACGTGCCGACATTCTTCCAGTCCGAATTTACCTAAAAGGAAGAAAGCTTCACGTGGAGTGGTGGCAATCCAGTTCGGGTTTCCACGTCCGGCATTCAGCATGGTATGAGCTATCTTTTTGATGCTCTCATCAGCCATTTCAATCAGTCTGTTTTTCAGTTCGAAAGGACTGATACTCTCCATCTTTTTAGCAAAACTTTTAGTTACTGCTCCGTTGTTTTCATTACTTTTCATTATTATGTCAGGGTTATGTTTAGTTAATATCAAAATCTATTTTACATGAGTAACACAATTACGACTCCCCAGATAATCAGGAGAGTATTTCCCACAGCATACGTCACTGTATATCCCAAAGCGGGAGTCTCGCTTTCGACAGCTTCCTGGATGGCACCTAATGCGGCGGTAGTAGTACGTGCACCTGCTGTGCATCCCAATATCAGTGCCGGGTGGAATTTGAAGAGATACTTTCCCATAAGTATGCCTACTATCAGAGGAATGGAAGTAGCCAGTGCGCCTACAATGAACAGGCTTAGCCCCACTTCTTTGAATCCCTGTACGAAGCTGGGACCTGCAGCGATGCCCACGACAGCAATAAACATGTTCAGACCTACGTTGTCCAGTATCCAGAGAGCAGGTTCGGGAATACGTCCGAAAGTCGGATGTTTGCTGCGTAACCAGCCAAAGAACAATCCTCCGATCAATGCGCCCCCACTGGTGCTGAGACTGATGGGGACACCACCCATGTGGATACTCAGGGCACCTATCAGTCCTCCGATCAGAATACCCAGACCAACGAAAATCATATCTGTCTGGTTGGTTGGACGGTCGGCGTACCCCATTTTCTTGGCAGCTTCATCCACTTCGTGTTTGGTCCCTACCAATTCGACAATATCACCTGCATCCACAATGGTTTGCGGCAGTACCGGTATATCGATTCCCGCCCTTTTGATACGGCGTATGCTGACACCGTGCATGAATTTCTGTGAACGTATTGAACTTATTTTTTCTCCGGCAAAGGTTTTCCGGGTTACCATGACGGGCAATACTTCAGCCGGAAAGTCCAATAACTGAGGATCCAGTACCTCGGGACCGATCCAATCTTCCTCGCCGATAACATATTCACGGCGACCGCTCAATACCACCTCATCCCCTTTCCTGAGAATCAGGGTCGGGGTGATTTCTTTTACGATAACTCCGGCTTGTCTGACACGTTCGACAAACAGGTGCTTGTCATTCTCCTGGAAATAGCTTTCAAGATCTGATACCCGTTTTCCGTCATCAAACCACTCATTATCTATTTTATAAGCCCGGAAAGTCACCGGACGTGCAGCGGGCATAAAGCCGGGTTGATCCGCTTCGCTATTCCCCATTTTAGCCTCCAATTCTTTACAGGCAGCTTTTACTTTATCGAGTCCGCCCAATAACTTGGGACCGAGAGAGCCCAATACCCATGCCGAACCCGCCGTACCGAAGATGTAAGTTACGGCATATGATACCGGGATAATATTATTATAAGCCTCTTTTGTTTCAGGAGATATGTTTAGTTCATTGATCGTATCTCCTGCCACGCCTATGACAGCCGATATCGTCTGTGAACCGGCCAGTAATCCGGCTGCTTCCCCTACATTGTAACCCATAATTTTAGCCAATATCCAGGGAATAATCAGACAGAATACACACATGATGGCAGCAAATCCCATTTGGGGGAGTCCGTCCTTTTTCAGTCCCCGGAAAAACTGCGGACCGACTTTATAGCCGATAGCGAATAAAAAGAGTAAAAAGAAAACAGATTTAATGGGGCCGTCGACCGTAATGTTCAATTGCCCCACAAGGACACCTACCAGCAATACGCTTGTAACGACACCCAGGCTGAACTTTCCGATTTTTATTTTGCCAATCCAAAACCCTACGAAAAGGGTCAAAAAGATGGCAAGCTCGGGGTGAACCCTAAGTTGATGAATAATCCAATCCATAGTTAATTTGTTTAGGTTTAAATTCTCATTAAAAACAGCTTGTGCAAGAAAGTGTTTTGTTAAACGGGCTATTCTTATATCATTGTATAAATTATTAACGTTATCTTTGATGCGTTAAATTGTATATTGTTTTGAAGAGTAAATTTCGTAATTTGTTTTTGGCCTTTGGCATCCTGGCCGTCATCATCATGCTGTTCACTTTCGATGTGTCTTATGATGAACTGCTGGACAACCTGCGGCGTGCCGGATTTTATCTGCCGCTGGTTCTGGTCCTTTGGCTTTTCATCTATCTGATTAATACCCTTTCGTGGTATATCATCCTTCGTAGCAGTGGTCCGGTGAATTCATTGTCGTTCGCCCGGCTCTATAAATTCACGGTTTCCGGTTTTGCGTTGAATTATGTCACTCCCGTGGGACTGATGGGAGGGGAGCCTTACCGGATTATGGAGCTTACTCCCTATGTCGGAGTGGAGCGTGCCACATCTTCGGTCATCCTGTATGTGATGATGCATATTTTTTCGCATTTCTGTTTCTGGCTCAGCTCGGTGTTGATTTATGTCTTTTTTTATCCGGTCGGTTGGGGGATGGGCATTGTCTTGGGGTTGATCACACTCTTCTGCCTTTTACTTGTCACTCTTTTTATCAAAGGCTACCGGAACGGTATGGCTGTGGCATGCGTACGTCTGGGTAGTCATATCCCTTTTTTGAAGAATCGTGCAGTCCGCTTCGCGGAACTCCATAAAGAAAAACTGGAGACTATAGACAGTCAGATAGCGCTGCTTCATCAACAGCGAAAAAGTACCTTTTATTCGGCATTGGGTTTAGAGTATACCGCTCGCATAGTGGGGTGTCTCGAAGTCTGGCTGATTCTGAATGTATTGACTACGGATGTCAGTTTTGTCGGTTGTATCCTGATCGTTGCTTTCTCTTCCCTACTGGCCAATCTGCTTTTCTTTCTTCCCATGCAATTAGGGGGTAGGGAAGGAGGCTTTGCCCTGGCGGTAGCCGGCTTGTCTTTGTCCGGAGCATATGGGGTATTTGCCGCTCTGATTACGCGGGTGCGGGAGATGGTCTGGATTGTTATCGGGCTGGTGCTGATGAAGATAGGAAATCGGAAATAGAGTAATGATGAAAAGCTGAATTTCTGAGAAATTTTTATCATTAAGGATTATGAATGTGTCTAATCACTCAGTTCATTCTTAAATATGAGCAATATTTGGCAAGCAGATTCTCTAATGGGAGGTTGCCATTTTCAAACCGTTTTGCGTCCAGTGGCAAAATTCTTTCGCGTACATGTATCTTACCCTTGTAGAGAGCTTTAATGTATTTATTACCGTTTTCCTCTTCAACACTGATTTCAGAAAAAAAGGCAGTAATGTCTTCCGGATCATATATAATAGAATAGCTCGGACGTTTAGCACCGGGAATATCCTCTCGAAGAATGTCTTTTTCTACAAGGTCTTGAATATCTCGTATGGCTGTGTCTTTGGAACATTTAGCCAATGTTGCCCAAGTCTTGGAAGTTATTTTAGCCTCATAACCGTCAAGGAACAGGTTCAATATATCGGTCTGCCTTTGGCTTAGTGGAATGGACGAAGTCTTTTGCCAAAAGAAACTTTTGTTCAAAATAGTGCTGACGATATTTTCCGCTTCATCAAGTGCAGCAGACAGCGTATTGGCATACCAACATATCCATTCAGTGATGTCACCATCGCCATGTTGAGCCTTTTCCAAAATATCGTAATAGTGGTTCTTATCCTTATTTATCTGCGAGGAAATATTGTAAAATCGGAACTCGCTCTTGTCGGCACGGGCCAACAGCATATCAGAAAGTATGCGTGCCAATCGTCCGTTACCATCTTCAAATGGATGAATACTAACAAACCAGAAATGTGCAATAGCCGACCGAATAACTGAATTTACATTTTCCTGACTGTTAAACCAATCAAGGAACTGTGCCATTTCCTCATCCACACGTTCCGGTGCAGGGGCAATATAATGGATTTTCTCGCGACCGAACATCCCGGAAATTATATGTTCCTCGTTTGTACGATACCTACCAACTTCAATCTGTGAGCCCTCGCTGAAACCGGTTGGGAAGAATGCTGCTTGCCATGCACAAATTTTCTCTTTTGTCAATGTCTGGTTGTAATGATTCACTGCATCAAGCATAACCGCCACAACAGAATCTACATAGTGTGACGGTACTGTCTGTTTTATGTTTTCAATACCCAATTTTCGAGCTATGGATGAGCGTACTTCGTCTACATTTAGGCGTATGCCTTCAATTTCTGACGAATAAACAACATCATACGTCAAGTTCTCTGCCATCGCTTTTAACTTGCTATCAAAGCCAAGCGAGGCAAGTCTGCCGTACAACAAGCCTTGTTTACGATTCACTTCTTCAAGAAGTACTGTCAGTTCAGAAGCGTTCCAATGGAATACTGTCCAATTGTCTCTTTCGTGTATATACATGCTTAGAATATGGTTGATGCGTCATTAAGCCATGAATAATGCCGCAATATTTGCGACGAAATTAATCATTTATTGTCGTATTACCAAGCAAAATAGTGTAATGTCGCAAAAAATGCGATGATTTTAGGCGCAAAACGTCTGGTTGTCACGATTTACATTCAGTATCACTTATGCCTAAAATATGAATTTGCTTTGGCGAGAGTGGAAGAACTTCTGCCATTGGTTGATGATAATATCCCTGCGAATGATAAGAATGCAGTGGAACTCTCTGTCATGTCCGACATAGTTATTGCATACGAAAAAGAACATTATCCGATAGAAAAACCAACTGTTGTAGAATTAATAGAACTTTATCTTGAAGAAAAAGGAATGAGCCAAAAGCAACTTGCGATTGAGATTGGAATAAGTCCTTCACGGGTGAATGATTATATTGCAGGACGTTCAGAACCTACTTTAAAAATAGCCCGTTTGCTTTGTCGGGTATTGAATATTCCTCCCGCTGCAATGTTGGGTTTTTAAATTGAGGGTTATGATACATGTAAATGAAAAGGCTGGATTTATGTGGCGTGTTGCTCCGCAAAGTTTCATGGTTGCTAGTGTGAATCTTCGGATTGTGTTTATTACCGACATCAAATTCAAATATAAGAAATCATTTTGGATATAAGTAAGTTCCTGTTTAAATTTTTGTTGGAAGAGAATAATTGTTATTATACTTAATCCGGGATAGTTTTGATAGAGCCAGTTGGAGCTATCAAAGCTATCTCAGATTTTAGACAATTTCCCTATGATAATAAGAGTAAAATACCTCATGTATCTTTTATTACCATAAAGACTTTTGAAATCATTTTTAGAAAATCACTCCAATGCCTAAAGACAAGGAGCTTCTAGTACTATTCTCACGCTGCATTATATCACTGGTTACATATGAATTAATATTTCGGAATTGTTTTAGATTATATCCAAACTGGAAATTAAGTCCAAAATGTGAACGAAACATCTTTTTATAACCTATTCCTAAATCCCACATCATACCTGTATAAGTCTCTTGTTTACCTATTACCGCATATCCTATATTAGTAAAGGCATATAAATCAGTATGTTTTTTAAAAGGCGCATAATGTAAACTAGCGAACAAAGGAAACGTATTATAGCCTGGATTTTCATATCTGTCAGCTCCTACTCCTACACCCGCGGACAACTGCTGAGTAAAATTATACAATGCAGATAAATGTAAAGAGTTACCATACATCTTACTATCTTTCCTCGAAATGCTATATCCTGCTTTCTCAAATAACCCAAACTGGTAATGATAATCTAAGAATATGTTTATTTTAGATTGAGCAAAAGAAGATATAGGGAGTATACCTAATAGGAATAGAATTATACTTAATGTTAAAAATCTTTTTTTCATTTCTTGTATTGTTTAAATTTATATATAAAAGTTTATACCTGCAGCATAGGGAAGTGTTTCTTTTGAGTAATATTTTTCTCCCGATGGAATATTGCCGTTTAGAATATTATCTAATCTAAGTGTACTTCCACCAACCCACACGGTAAATTTACACCCTTTTGGCGTTTTTAAAGTTAAGCCTATTTTTACTGTATAATAAAATTGAAAAAGTTTACTATTTCTCCTTACGTGAATAGAGTTTTGATCTTTAATGTTTGCAAACCCATTTAATAATGAGAATTCATTCTCTAAAGAAAGAAGTATATTATTATCTGGATTGAGCGAACAGTATACTTTGGGTGATATACTAGTTGTAAAACAAGTTATACCGTAATTTGCAACGACAGCAGTACTAAGTGTACTTGTCTTATTACCGCCAAAATATCCAACTCCTATCTTAGGTTCTACACTCAAAAAAGATATTCGATGAAAAAAGAAATCATATCCTCCATGTAATATTCCACCGCCTAACTTCTGATTAGAATCAAAATCTCCAAACAAACCATCCAATCCAATAGAAAAAGATCCCTTAATAAAATCTCTGGAATGGACGGTAATATGACTACATGTGACAAATATACAAAATATAATCAGTCTTCTTACACTCATAGTCATTTTGCTTCCTTCACAATTTTCATGCCTCTCCAGTCATTACCTAAACGTCCACAAATAATGGCTTCCCCTCCTCTCATTTTAAAACTATTCTGACTTAATGTTTTAGAAACTGCTTTAGCCCAACTTATAATATTTGATGGAAGTTTTTCTGGATTTATTGTCACATAGATATTAAATTTACTAGAGAACACATGAGTTATCGATTTTTCATCATAAGTTTTTCTTACGTCATCTAAAATAATCAAATATACTTGTGATCTAGTGGCTAAGGATACGGCATGAACGGTGGGTTTACGCCCTGAACCTATGGCAGAATTACCCCTTTTTAGGAAAATTTTGAGGCCTTCTCCCACGACATTAAGAATATCTTTCATCTCTACCTCAGCAACATACAGGTCAAGAAGATTACCTTTTCCGATTGAAGGTATTTGAGCCGGTGTAATGCCACCAACGATCGGGATAGATTGTTTGGGAATTCCCTTAAGCGAAGGATCATCAATCTTAGTGACCAATATGATATTTTTCCATCCGATACGTAATTCATCAGCCTTAGTTTTGGTCCATCCAATAAAATTCTTCTTCTGCATCATTCCGGTAACACCTGACTCAGAATATACAACATAATGATATGCATATAATCTTCCCCGTACTCGTCTTTTCTTATTGAATTTTACGCTGTAGTATTTATCGTTGCCAAAGAGTCCTTGTCTAATCCCTCCTAACCATGTATGCCTATCTGCATTAAATTTGGGAAAACTATTATAATTAGGCTCGGAAACGGACGCTCTAGTCGAAATATCCTCAGTATTCCAACTATCATCAGGCAAATATATTTCTTCCTCTAAGATACTATCAGGAAATGTTTTGTAACGGTAAATTCCATCAGATAACTTATATAATTTATCACCGACCAGAATTCCCAAAGAATCCATCTTGTATACATTACGAAATTGGGTTTCTTTTTCTTTAGGAAAAAAGTAGGTACCATTATGATTTATCTTATAAATAGTATCATTGACTTGTAGTTCTCCCAAGGGATTCAAAAGTGCAGCGAAAGCTTTGTTAGGCACTAGCGTATCGTAGCCAAGAGCTTCATAATAACTCTCACCAGTCGCACGGGTAAGTTTGTTGCATGGTGATAATAAACTCTCAAAAGTAATACTTCGTGTTTGATTTATTTTACTCGTACTCTTTTCCCCCATTTGTATTGCAGAAAGTAAATCTTGCGATGATTTAAAAGTTAATCTCTCAAAACGATTCAATTCTTTAAAGACTGTTTGTTGCGATCCTTGCTCAATAAAAGGATAAGTTTCATCTTTACATGATCCCCAAAGTGCAATACAGACGATAGTAAAAAAATAAATAGAAATACTTTTCATTCTCATAATTAAGAGGTTGTTTTAAAATATTTGAAATATTCTTTAGTGGATGTATATATATCTTTGATGTTGAAGTAGTGTTGATATACTCCACAGAACAGATATACAGTAAGCAGTTCCTCATCAGTGAAGACAGGATTTGCATTGTTACTGAATCTCCGGCAGTTGAACTTCAGTGAAAACCGATAACATCGTAGATATACATATATATTTTTATAAGTTTTAGCTCTTTCTCCTTGGGAATCATAATTAGAATAATGAGTAGTTTTATTCTTCTAATATACTGATTTTTAAGGAGATTAAGAAATAGATAAATAAGCTAACTGGCTGATTGATAGTGTTTTAATAAACAGAGTCAGAAAGCGTTTTCAACTACTGATTCGCATAAATAATAGGAATTGTGTTCAGGATTGTCCTGTGCTAGCAGAGGAACACATAAATGGAGTGTGTCTTGTTTCTGAAGAACCATAGAAACATTTTCCCATTTAGGGCTTAAAATCAAGTTCTTATAAAGTTCTATATTATTAAAGTTTTCATCAAAATTGATTTTGGAATAATTAATGATGTCAGTTATTTGGCTCTTTAATAGTCCTGAGGAATCAGATTGTTCATTAGGAGTAATAATAGGGATATTATTATCCCAAGCATTGTCTTCATTGCCACAGGACATAAAAACTAAAAAAAATAGACTGAGAAAGAGTGATACAAAATACTTCATAATGTTTAGGTTAGGTTATAAATTATCTAATGTATTTGCCGCAAATATATTATAATGCAACTTAATTTAAGTTCTTAATCTTACAGAAAATGTTGGGCAAGATAAAAAATACCTAATTGTAGGTATTTGTTGGAGGTGTGGAAAATGTTTTTGCAACAAGGGTATGTCCCTAAGTGAGAATAATATCGTAACAATTAACATTGTTAACTCCCCTTCTCAGCCTTTTTATTCTTGTGTGCAAATAACAAGTCTTTTGCATTTAAAACACTTGTTATTTGCATCCAAAGAATAAACTTTAACTTTGTGTTAAAACAAAGCTTTTACTGACAGATGTTTGGAACTTTTGATGGTTTGTATTTCAGCTTATTAAGTTTGATCTTTACTTCTTAGGCTCACTGAAGATCTCTGTAGACTAAAACCGATATACTTGCTTTTTTGTCAACTATACACGGGGGATTTGCACTATCCGTTTATTTCCTTTTTGCCTTATTTAGCGCTGCTATCAGATATCTTCCTTTTGCCCCTATGTCACTCCAGCAAGTGTTGGCAATCAGCCGCCACACCGTCGTTCCCTTTCTTCCATAGTCCGACAGCCTGAGAATGGCATTTACCTCGCTTACCTCGTTGATCCCCAATCTTTGGAGCGTATCCGTCAGTCCCGGATAATTGTGCGTCATCGTATTGAAAGCGTATCCCGGTATCGGGAGAGAAGCAGAATCCTCCTTCCTTTCTTCCTCCTTCCCCTCGGGGGGAGCTGAGGGGGGTAATTCTTTATTTTCCTTTGCTCTACTTTTCTTTACTTTACTTTGTCCGGAATTGCATGCATTTTTTGCGTTAACGGCTACATCGTGTACTACATTTCCCGGGCTAACGGTTACGTCTCCTGTGCCGACAGCTACTTTTACTTCTTTAAGCGGCTTGGGTCGTTCAATTTCCTGTTGTGTGGATACATTGTCCGGTTTATCGTTTTCCTTTTCCGGTTTCACCATCAGGTAGGGGAGTTCCGACAACTCTCTCTTTCTCCGCTTTGTCGCCTCCATCCATACCTTTTGTATACTTTCCGAAGTCAGTATTCCGTTTTCCAGATAACTGTTTTTGTCCATTATCCCTTTGATAAAGAGGATCTCAATGATCCCCTGCACCTCAGCGACCTGTACCTCCCTTCCTGCCTTGTTGGCAAAGATCAGGCACTGCTCTTCATCCCAACGGATGAAGTATCCCTCCTTGTATATTTTACACAGCAGTTTCAGTACGATTGCCGGGCCCTTTATTCCGTATTTAGCTTCTATCACTTCCATTGCGTTCTCTTCCATGAAGTTTACGCCCACCGGGAAATAGTTGATCCCGTCATATATTGTTGCCATATTTGTTTTTTTTAGATTAGTTGTTTGTACTTTCAATAATACATTAATATATTCACCACAAATTACTCCGGATTCCCAAAGACGTTTTCACTTGATTCCTTAAAATAGAAATCATTCATCTGTGAAAATCCGTGTAATCTGTGGTGGCGCCCTATACGATCGGTCGCCACTCCATGAAGTTCTCCACCTGGAATGTCGTCCATCGCTGTTCGTCCACATTCCAGTAGACTACTGCACCTTCAATTTGTGTGGGATCATACTTCTTGTGGAATTCCGCTTCATAGTAGATCAGTGTCGCTTTCACCAACCTGAAGTCTCCGTTCTGCTTCTGATAAGCGATGGCTGCGTGCCCGTATTGCAGGTGGTCGGTCAACGCTTCCAGGCGCTCCGCCATCCATTCGGCACATTGTTCGGTATATCCTTTCTCAAAGACAATCCGTCTCTTCCATCTCAGTTTCATGGCTTCACTTTGTGATGCCGGTCTTTTTTTCCGTTTCATACGTATATTTTTTAAGTTGATAAAATGTTATCGCCACGAAGATAGGGGACGTTTCATGTAAGGCGGATTATCATAATTCATTGTGCGTATTTTTGTGGATGGCGGGTTTGTGCTGTCTATTCTTTTCCACTTCTTCCCAAATGCTGCTGATATAGACTAATATTGAACTGATGGATAATGGTTTAAATACTCCGTTTTTAATATTTCCGATTAGTCTTTTTTCATTGATGTAGCGTGCGAGTGAAGCCTGACATGTATTTATATTTTGTATGTTCGCATCTTCTATGTAGGATTCTATCAACGCTTTGATAAGTTCTCCTTTATGCGAAATTATTCCACGTATCGGTATTCCTTTCTTTCTGCCTCTTGTTTCTTTAACTGATTCTGTAATAGATGATTGCGTTTTGCTAATAGCGTTTTTTTACACTTTTGTCCACAATCTGAAATAATCCTTTTTCTTTGTCCATAATTTCTTTTATTTTGTTAATAATTAAATGTTGTTAATTTGTTGCAAAGGTAGAAAGGAATCTATCGGTAGGCAAGTAAAGATGGAATTAAAGAGAAAATGAACGCTTCTGATTAGATAACTATTTGGTATATAGTATGATATTAATTGAAAAAGTGAGTGTTTCAATAGACGTTCGTTTAATTGAACGCAAAGATAGGGGGTATTTTTAGAACTACAAAATGTTTAATAAAAAAAATGATTTTTCTCTTTTGATTGTTATCCCAATATCTTAAACCACAGGTATTTATGAATTAACAAAAAACAGTTTATTATCTGTCTGATTTTGTTTTCTGTTCTCTTCTGATTTATATACAAAAATCATGTGTTTTTAAACGAACGTCTATTGAAACACTTTTTGTTTTCAATACCCTCGTTTAAAAGCTATTATAATAAATAACTATTTTCTGCCTCTCCTTCTGTGATAGTGGAGGGTCATTAAATAACATGGATGCACTGAATTTCTCATTAAAATCCGCATTACATAACTTGACCGGGAGGTATGCTTCGCTACTCCGGTGTCCCCAAAGAACATCCTGACGTGAACGACATGACAACATCCGCATCTATCGAATCTTCGATGGAGCGTTCTCAATCCCTCCTGTCTTCTTCCGCTTTGAACTGGTATGCCTTGCGTATCACTTACGGGCGTGAACTGGCTTTGCAGGAGTACCTCAATTCGGAGGGGATAGAGAATTTCATCCCCATGCACTACGAATATACCATTAAAAACGAGCGTCGGGTCCGTAAGCTTGTTCCTGCGGTTCATAATCTGGTTTTTGTCCGTTCCTCGCGCAGTTGTATCGATGCCATCAAAGAGAGTAAGGGCACCACGCTTCCTATCCGTTACATTATGGACCGTGAATACCATCGTCCCATCATCGTTCCTGATTCCCAAATGCGTAATTTCATGGCGGTCTCTTCGAATTATGATGAATCCCTGCTTTATTTCGAACCTTCCGAGTTGAACATCCGCAAGGGTACCCGTGTGCGTATCACCGGGGGGCTTTTCGAGGGGGTGGAGGGCGAGTTTGTCCGTGTCCGCAATGACCGTCGTGTCGTAGTCACCATTGAAGGAGTCATGGCTGTCGCCACCACTTTTGTCCATCCTTCATTGGTCGAACCTATCACCGAAAAATAACATAACAAGATATGAACTATTTAGAATCAGAAATCTCCGCTCTTTATGCTTCTGCTCATGAACTTTGCTATCTGGGCATGGACGGTCGGCCGATCTACAGTGATCAATTCACCCGTCTGAATCGTGATGTTTTTTCTCAGGCTAATGCTTTGTACGACAAGCATGGTGATAGTGATGAAGAAGAGGCCCGGTTGTGTCTGTCGCTCCTGATGGGATATAATGCGACTCTCTATAATAACGGTGACAAGGAGGAACGTATTCAACATATTCTGGATCGTTGCTGGGATGTATTGGAACATCTGCCTGCCTCCCTGTTGAAAGTCCAACTGTTAGTTTATTGTTACGGAGAGGTTTTTGACGAGGAATTGGCCCGGGAAGCTCAGGCTATCATCGGTACGTGGCAAGACAGGGAGTTGTCGGAAGAGGAGCGTGAGGTGATGGAACGCCTGAAGGATGTGCAAGAGAATCCGTATCCTTGGAGTGAGGTGGAGTGATATGTTTGTATAGTAATTTAATAAGTATATTGATGAAAGGTATTGTCTTGGCTGGTGGTTCGGGCACTCGCTTATATCCGATCACCAAAGGAGTCAGTAAGCAGTTGCTTCCGATATTTGATAAGCCGATGATCTATTATCCTATCTCTGTACTCATGTTGGCGGGGATTCGTGAAATATTGATTATTTCCACTCCATACGATTTATCTGGCTTTCAACGTTTGCTGGGTGACGGCTCTGACTTTGGAGTGCGTTTTGAGTACGCCGAGCAACCTTCTCCCGACGGCTTGGCACAGGCATTTATTATTGGTGAGAAGTTTATAGGTGGTGATTCTGTATGTCTGGTTCTTGGCGATAATATCTTTTATGGGCAAAGTTTTACCCGTATGCTGCGTGAAGCAGTTCATACAGCCGAATCAGAGAACAAAGCCACTGTTTTTGGTTATTGGGTAAGCGATCCCGAACGCTATGGTGTAGCTGAGTTTGACAAGGCTGGGAATGTTCTCAGTATCGAAGAGAAACCTACTGTTCCTAAGTCCAATTATGCCGTTGTGGGTCTTTATTTCTATCCTAATAAAGTGGTGGAAGTAGCCAAGAGTATTCAGCCTTCCCCTCGTGGAGAATTGGAAATCACGACGGTCAATCAACGGTTCCTGTCCGATCGGGAACTGAAGGTCCAGCTTTTAGGGCGGGGTTTCGCCTGGTTGGATACAGGCACTCATGATTCTTTGTCCGAAGCAAGTACATTTATCGAGGTTATTGAAAAACGTCAGGGATTGAAAGTGGCCTGTTTGGAAGGCATAGCCCTGAGGCAAGGCTGGATTTCTCCTGAAGAGATGAAAGCATTGGCAGGTCCGATGCTGAAGAATCAATATGGACAATATCTGTTGAAAGTTATCGATGAATTATCCATAAAGTAGAATTTTTATTCCTATGAATATAATAAAAACATCAATTGAAGGTCTTGTTATCCTTGAGCCCCGTCTGTTTCAGGATGACCGTGGCTACTTTTTCGAATCCTTCAATCAGGGGGAGTTCGAATCAAATGTATGTCAAACGACTTTTGTTCAGGACAATGAATCCAAATCGAGCTACGGTGTCATTCGCGGTCTCCATTTTCAGAAACCTCCTTTTGCCCAAAGCAAACTGGTACGGGTAATCAAGGGTGCAGTTCTTGATGTGGCTGTCGATATCCGCAAAGGTTCTCCCACATTTGGAAAACATGTTTCGGTTGAATTGACAGAAGACAATCACCGTCAGTTTTTTATTCCGCGTGGCTTCGCACATGGTTTTAGTGTGCTGAGCGAAGAGGTCATCTTCCAATACAAGTGTGATAATTTCTATCATCCGGAAGCTGAAGGGGCGATTGCCTGGAATGATCCGGATTTGAATATCGACTGGAAGATACCACAAGACCGGGTTATATTGAGTGGTAAAGACTACACACATCCTCTGTTACATAACATAGAATTACAGTTTGATATAAACAATACATTATATGAGTAAGAAAGAAACACTCAAGCAACAAATTCTCGATTTAACCCGGGAATACTACAAAGAGGTTCACGGGTCCTCCCGCTCTTTCGAACCCGGTAAGAGTTTTGTCAACTACGGCGGCCGTTATTTCGATGACCGCGAACTGGTGAATCTGGTTGACTCCTCCCTTGATTTCTGGCTGACCGCCGGTCCTTGGGCCCGGAAGTTTGAAATCCGTTTTGCCGAATGGCTGGGTGTGAAGTATTGCTCCCTGACCAATTCGGGCTCTTCGGCCAACCTTCTCGCCTTTATGGCCCTGACCTCACCACAGTTGGGTGAGCGCAGAATCAGGCGGGGCGATGAAGTGATCACGGTAGCCTGCGGCTTTCCCACAACGGTGACCCCCTGCATCCAGTATGGTGCGGTCCCTGTTTTTGTGGATGTCACCATCCCCGAGTACAATATTGACGTGACTCAACTGGAAGCCGCATTATCTCCCAAAACTAAAGCGGTAATGATTGCTCACTCTTTGGGTAACCCGTTTGATTTGCAGGCTGTCAAAAATTTCTGTGATAAACATAACCTCTGGTTGGTAGAGGATAATTGCGATGCCCTTGGCTCTACTTATACAATCGACGGTGTGGAAAAGAAAACAGGTACGATCGGCCATATCGGCACGAGCAGTTTCTATCCTCCGCACCACATGACGATGGGAGAGGGGGGCGCTGTCTATACCGATGATCCTCTGCTGCACAAACTGGTGAACTCTTTCCGTGACTGGGGCCGTGACTGCTGGTGTATCGGGGGCGTTGACAACACGTGCAAATATCGTTTCAGCAAACAGTTCGGCGACCTTCCGGTAGGTTACGACCATAAATATGTTTATTCCCATTTCGGGTATAACCTGAAAGTGACCGATATGCAGGCTGCCATCGGCTGTGCCCAGCTTGAGAAGCTGGACTCCATTGTCGAAGCCCGGCGGTCAAATTTCGCCTACCTGAAAGAAGGCCTTGCGGGTACATCTGGCCTTATCCTTCCCGAAGCGCAGAAGAACTCCAACCCGAGCTGGTTCGGCTTCCTTATTTCGGTGAAGGAAGATGCGGGCTTCACCCGTAACGACCTTTCCCAACACCTGGAGAGCAGGAAGATCCAAACACGCAACCTGTTTGCGGGCAACCTTCTGAAGCATCCCGCCTTTGATGAAATGCGTTCCACGGGTGAGGGATACCGCGTAATCGGCAATCTGGAAGGTACTGATTACGTTATGAATCATACCCTCTGGATCGGTGTCTATCCGGGCATGACCCGTGCCATGCTCGACCACATGATCGGTACGATCCGTGACTTTGTCTCTTCCCGTAAGTAATTTCCGGTTATTAACCTTCAATAATCTGTCAAGCATAATGAAAGCTGTCATTTTAGCCGGTGGCTTCGGCACCCGCCTGAGCGAAGCCACTAACCTGATCCCCAAGCCTATGGTGGAGATCGGTGGTAAACCCATCCTCTGGCATATCATGAAAACCTACAGCCATTACGGCATCAACGATTTCGTGATCTGCTGCGGTTATAAACAATATATCATCAAGGAGTATTTCGCCAATTATTTCCGTCATAACAGCGATATGA